>Ga0210057_1000004_pt1 | contig 756668 bp, 694 predicted proteins | sample CryGeyCG2114_010_2_FD_183968 | JGI IMG/M metagenome (GOLD analysis project Ga0210057, IMG submission 183968) | Groundwater microbial communities from aquifer - Crystal Geyser CG10_big_fil_rev_8/21/14_0.10 (SPAdes) (version 2) | ecosystem: Environmental > Aquatic > Deep subsurface > Groundwater... | reverse complement strand
AGGAGTCATCCGTGTAGAGCAGATGCGCGCTCTTCCTGTACAGGTTCACATCAAACGTCCCGTTGTACCCGAAGAGCAGGTGGGGGTTCAACGCACGGTTTCCTCCATCGTACTGCATTTCGACCATATCGATGGCCTCACCGGGGTGTGCCAGGGACTCGGAATCCAGGAGGATGCCGGTTCCGGCTCCATCGTTGTTAATGTAGACCGCTCCTGTTCCAACGACTTCCGATGTCGTCACACTCAGTCGACCTCCGGACATCGTTCCTTTCACTTCGAGCGTCGTCTCTGGTGCCCAGGTATCCTCTCCTCCTTCGGTGATGAGCAGTGCCCCTGTCATGGTATCACCCGCAACCCGGACGTAGCGGTCGTCTGCACTCTCCTCGGTTAAGCCACCACCTCCATCCGTACTCCACGTGAGAACGCCGTTCCCATCGGTCTTGAGCACAGTGCCCGAAGCACCCTCCACGTAGGGGTAGAGGTAGTCGATGCCGTTGAACCATGTTTTCTTTCCTTCCTCAACAATGAGTGCACCTGATGTTGTCAGGAGATCCTGTGCGTGCAGCACGCGGCCGGAAGCAGCTCCGTGTACTTCCAGGAGCAGGCCAGCATCTGCGGTTTTTGAGCCAACATTCTCGCCGATGACCACCGATCCGGAAACAGAGAGAGGACTGCCGGGGGAAGCTGTGGCGATGCCGAGCTTGCCACGGAGGTACGATTGTTCATCACCGTACGTACCTGCGACACCCAAGCTGGATACGCCGAAAACAGTTTCCGCTTCAGAACGTTTGGCATTGGTGACCGTACCAAACTGAGAAGCATAGATAACGGCGAAATCGCTGTAGTTTACTATGCCGTCTCCCGTAACGTCTGCCCTTGCATATTGTTCTTTGGTCAGCGTGGTTGATCCATTGATGTAATTTCTCAAAAGAAGAACATCATCAGTGAGTATATCTCCATCACCGTTCACGTCACCCGATCCCCCAGTGAAGTAAATGCTGCCGTCGACATCCAGTGTTGCGGCTATGCTCCCTGTGCCGATTCCTACGCGCTCGTTTGTCGTATCGATATTGAGGACAGGATCGCCTCCGTCTGCGTCAAGAACGAGCACGGCTGTCGTTGAATCTGCTGCAGGCTGAATCTTGACACTGCCTGATGCACTGAGCATGTCCTCGGAGTGAAGATGCGTTCCCGATGCGGTTCCCTGGATGTTCACGTCATCGTTGAAGTTGAATCGACCGGAAGTTCTCTCGTAGGTGATGGTTTTCTGTAGCGTTTCACCGAACTGGATGTACACATCGGATGCCGTGTCGGCATCGTCGATCACCTGGAACGCTTCGGTATTCACCAGGAGTGTGGGGTTCCATGAACTTGCCGCAGACGCGGGGAGAATTGCCAGGAAGACTCCTGCATTGATCAGGAAGACCACAATCAGGAAGAAGCGCAGCTTGCGTAACCACACGGGTGTTCGATGTTCTGTGAGTGGAGGCAGGAGGAAGAGCGTTTTGTTCTGTGCGGCTTCCTGCGCTCTCTCTGTTGTAGGCAGATCCATGAGTGTACTGAGATTCTGTGGGTCGTAGCGCTTCCACCAACGGTAGAACGTCGTCCGCGCAATGCCGAAGTGCCGGCACGTCGCGCTCACGGAGCCGTGCTGGAGGAAGTGCAGGAACCACTGGAGTCTCTCAACCACCTCGGGCGGGTACTCCTGAGCGATTGCCTTCTGGAGTTCCATGAGGAGCACTTCGGTGGTGACGTTACGGTCGGTCATGGGTGTTGCGGTTGGTGTCGCGCACTATGTCCAGAACGAAATCTCTCCATTATAGCAAAAAACCACGATTTTTGGAAGCCCCATTGGGCTACAGCGCAATCGGTGGTTCTGAGAAATCTGTAGCGCTACATCGTCAATGGGGTGTAGCGCTGCTCAAATACGCTTGAAAGTGAGGTCCAATATCGAAATTGGGGCCCACCTATGCCCGTGGTTGGCTTGCCAGCCGAAGTCGCAGCGGATTCAATTCCATTGAAGATTTCGAATTCCACGGGGCTACGATGGGCAGCCTACGCTGCGCGTAGGCTGGCGGAGGGAGTGGGCCGTCTTAGCCCTTTGGGCTACGCCGAGCCCAATATGTAGGAGCCATTACGGCGTAGCGCAGCGGAGCCGAATGGCGGAGGGAGTGGGATTCGAACCCACGAGACCCTATGAGGGCCTAACGGTTTTCAAGACCGTCGCCATCGACCACTCGGCCATCCCTCCGGCGCTATTGTACAGGATCGAGAAGATCCTTGGGAAATGTCTTTGGTAAGCCAATATCGACCATTTTGACTATTCCTATGTACGGCAGGGCTTCCTTGGAGAGTAGTCCCTGCTTCATGAGGCTAAAGACCACGGTTCTTGTAGCTCGTACGCAGGGGGTAGAGATCTTTCCGGTCGAGGCATCGAGTCCCGAGGGGATATCAAGTGATAATACAAATGTTTTCTGTGAGTTTGTCCACTCTATGAGTTCTGCAGCCTTGCCTCGGGGTGCTCCCTCAAGAGAGAACCCGATGAGGCCGTCGACGATCGCATTCGTCTTGCGTGGGGGAGTCAGCGTCACGTCACCTCCAAGGTGTTCCCACACAGAGAGTTGGTGACGCGTCACGGGCTTGAGGTGACTCCTCCCGCTCGCGAGGATGACGATCGGATGGTACCCCCAGAGGTGTAACCACTTCGCACATACCAGTGCGTCACCTCCGTTGCCTCCCGACCCGGCAAGTACGGTGATGTTCGCACTCGATTGCACATGATCACGCATGACTTCTGCACTGCGAAAGCCGGCAACTTCCATCAGTTGGAGCACGTCAATTTTAAGCTCTTCGATGGCGTACTCTTCTATGCGAGCGACTTCAGGAGCGGTGTAGGAGCGCTCTTTCATGCTATTCCTGAAATGTGGCTTCCTCAAGCCTTTTAAGCAGTATCTCATTGGTCGGTAACACCGTGGGTGAGGACGATCGTACACCATGTGTTTTGCGTAGCAAATCCATGTAGCCCTGCTCAGTGCGCAACTTCTCTACGAAGGGGTGAGCCTGTACACAAAAACGACTGTGTTTCATGTTGGTGATGAGTTCGTAGATTGCGGTGACGAAGGCTTCCTCGCTCGAGCGAACTTCCACTCTCACTTCATCAAGGATCGTATTCTCAATACTCTCCGGATCGAGTCCCGCAAAGAGGTAGAGATCCTCTGCAGTCGCGGAAGGAAAGTAGTGACTCAGCCCCAGACGACGCAACGTGCAGGGCAGTGCGAAATCGGCGATGATGTCGGCCACCTGGCTGGCGAGACCTCCTTCGCTGTTGTGATCCTCGACGACAATCAGGTGCTTTGTTTCCATTGCGGCTTGCATGACTGCAGCGGCATCAATCGGTCGTAAACATCCGATGTTAAGCACGCGCACGGAAATCGCTTGCTCGGCGTTGGCGAGCGCATCGGCCGCGGCGATGGCGTTATGCAGACAGATACCCGAGGCAATCACCGTCACCTGGTCGGTGGTGTCGCCCTTACCGCGCACCAGATCTGCAGAGCCATCGAACACGTACTTTGGGCCAAAGAAGAGCTTGCCGTCTTTGTTCTGCAATTGCGCATGCCCGCTGCGTGGCGAGAAGAGGTAAACACACTGATGCCCCTCGGTGATGAGAGCGAAGGCCCGCTCCACCATGGCGCCGGCCTGATTGCTGTCCGCGGGCATCCACACCTGCGTGTGGAAGAAGGGAATGTTCATGTAGTTGAGCTCCTGGTGCGTCTCGCCATCCTCGCCCACAGAGAGTCCGGTGTGCGTGCAATCGTTGAGGATGCCGCAGCGCGTGTGACCGCAGTTGATGTCGATGAGGCGCGCGTTGGCCCGCGCCTCATTCGTTCCAAAAGCGGCGAAGGTGTAGGTAACGGGGAGGAGCCCCGTCTGGCGCATGCCCGCCGCCATCATGTACATGTTGGCCTCCGCAACGCCCACATTGATGACGCGCTGCGGGAACTCCTTTTCCACCGCATCGAACCCTCCGGAACCGGCGAGGTCCGCATGGAGGACGACGATGCGCTCATCGACCTTCATCAAGTTCTTGATATGCAGCGCGCCGATCTCCTTGCGCGCGGCGCCCTTCTCCTCCATCACCGTGCGCTCGTACTTCTTGGGTGCCCACGCGAGCTCCAGATCGGTTGCGACACGAGGAGCCTTGGCAATGCGCGCAGTTTCCTCTTTCCTGAACGGTGCGTACTCCTCCACGAGCTTCTCGAGCGGAGGAATCGTTTTGAGCGCACGCTCTGCCTCTTCCTTGGAGAGCGGAGCGCCGTGGTAGTTCTTGTTGCCCGTATTGGATCCCTCTTCCATGAAGTCGATGCCGTACCCCATGGTGGTGTAGTAGCAGACGAAGATCGGTTTGCCTTTGCCAAGAAGCGCATCCGCGCGATCAAGGGCCGCCTTCACTTGTGCAGGATCGTTCCCGTTCTCCACTTCGATCACGTGCCATCCTGCTGCGTGGACAATAGAGGCGAAGTCTGCGGCAACCGTGCGGGAGGGGAGATCGGAGAGTTGCACGTCATTAAAGTCTCCGTGGACGATCAGGTTATCGAGTTTGAGGTGCGAAGCTAAACGCACGGCCTCCATCACTTGGCCCTCCTGCGAGTCTCCATCGGCAAGGAGAACATCCACGATGCCTTGTTGTCTCAAATACTGAAGGCCGAAGGCCGTTCCCAGTGCGTGGCTCACACCCTTGCCCAGCGGGCCAGTGCCGAAGGGAATATCGCCGATGCCGGCTTCGATATGTCCGGGAAGCCCCTTGGGAGTGCGGAAATTCTCAATGATTGCCTGTGGGCTTGTAAGACGCGGATCGTTATCCGCGCGACCAAAAAGCCATTGGAGTCCGTATGCGAGGAGTGTGAGATGTCCCGCGCTCATCCTGAGCGGTTGGTCACGAGCGGGATTGCGGCGCTTCAGGATCCAGTAGCACGCGGTGAACGCGGAGAGCGGCCCACCCGGGTGCCCCGACTTGTGTCGGAGCGGGGCCTCAATGATGAGGTGTTTGAGGATGTTGTGGGCGAGCGCATAGGCTTTCGCCTCCTCTTTCCTTAGGGGTACACCGTCATCTGCGTCAATCCAGAGAAATTCCCCCTCCTCAACGGAGGAAAGCACTCGTTGGCACGAGTGGGGGGCTTGTGAGAGGGCGGAGACCGCAGGACGGTGCTTCATTGATGGTGAGTGTAAGGCGCCAGACCCGGTCGGGTAAAGGAGTTGTTCTTGCATTGGCGCATGGCCTGGCGCTTTGCAGGGGGTGACGGAACAACGATGGTGGAATTTTGAGCTTGTGCAAGCACAGATCGTTGACCCTATCGTGGGGTCTTGCGTAGGGTGCACCGGTTCACCGAATTCTTGCCTATGCGAACAACGAGTAAATCCTCGAAGGTATCACTTGTCAGTCTCAACATATCGGCGATTGTGCTCTTGAGCCTGATCATGCTCTCGTTCCGGTAGAACCTCACCGGACCACCAGAGCGGCAGAGGCACCCTGAGCAATGTCCTCCTTTACTCCCGTCCAATCGTGGACGGCATTGAGGAGTGTCGTGTGCGTGTACGTGTACCCTTCGCCCCTCCGGGTGCCCGGGTCGTTTGTTACGAAGCGCTTGGAGTCATACCCTGTGAGAACGAGCATGTGGTACCAGGGTCCTTCCCCCGAAAAGTAGGGGTTTTTGAGCATTCTCCCGGCAGCAGGCACGATGACGGGGTTCCCCGCCGCCAGTTCCACCATGAGTTCCTCAGCGGTTGGGTGAGGGAGGATGCGGGCTCCTTGGTATCCATAGTATTCCCGTGCAATCTCCATAAGCTCGCGCAGTGTGACATCCTGGGGGTAGCCGTGCTCCTGTTCCCAGGCTATGAGCGCAAGGAGCTCGCTTTCCGCATTTTCCCGCGAGAGGGGAGTGCCCATGCGATAATGGTGCACCATAATCAGGCTCATCTCCTCGCAGGCTTCCTGGTAGGGATCATCCCAGTTGGCGAAGGGTGCCTGGGGAGAGAAGGGTACGGAAATCTCCACGCTTGGGGGGAGAATGACTCCTTCCGTCGTCACGATGTCATCCTGCAGGGAGGAAGCGCACCCGCTGAGCAGTGGGACGAGAATACCGAGAGTGAGAGTACGAAAGCGCATGATGATCATCATACTTTACGTACGCCGTTTTGTTTTGGAAATTTGCAGAAAATCATGCCATACTTTCCTCGTACTCCATTGTTTTCTTATGAAGCTCTTCCTCGATACCGCTAACGTTGATCAGGTCGCAGAGATCGCCGCGTGGGGCGTGCTCGATGGAGTCACGACGAACCCTTCGCTCGTTGCCAAGGAGGGGAAGGACTTCAAAGAGACGGTCATGAAGATGTGCGAACTCGTCCCCTGCGTGAGTGCGCAGGTAACTGCCACGGAATTCGAGGGGATGAAGAAGCAGGCCGAGGAATACCACGGCTGGCACAAGCACGTGGTGGTGAAAGTCCCGATGACCATCGAGGGCCTCAAGACCCTGCACTACTGCAGGGAGAAGAAAATCCGCACCAACTGCACGCTGGTGTTCTCCGCAAACCAAGCGCTCCTCGCCGCCAAGGCGGGTGCCTCCATCATCAGCCCCTTCATCGGACGCTTGGATGATGCGGGTCAGGACGGCATGGCGCTCATCGCAGAGATCATGCAGATTTGGAGTTACTACGACTTTGATACCGAAGTGCTGGTTGCCTCCACGCGGCATCCGCGCCACATCGTGGAAGCTGCGGAGCTGGGTGCGCACATCTCGACGATTCCCTACGAGGTATTTAAAAGGCTCCCGCATCACCCGCTCACGGATTCGGGGCTCAAGAAGTTCATGGAGGACTGGGAGAACGTGAAGAAGTAGTTGCACGGTACCTGTACCTGCGAAGGGGTGTTGTTCCATGCAACATATTTCCAGGTAGCGGCCCTTTTTATGGTGAGCTTTGGTCGAACCACGTGGCCGCGGTGTTTAGGCATCGCTGATGCACGTATTCTTAAGCATCGCAGCCGCGAAGGGCTGCGCTGCTTGTGTGATCGGTTTGTACCACATTGGCGCGTGACGAACGAAGCAGACAAACCGTCCTCTTCCTGTATACTCCTCGCATGCAACTGGGTGTTATAGGACTGGGCACGATGGGGGCGAATCTTGTCCGCAATGCTCTTGCGCATGGTGCAGAGGTTTCCGTCTTCAACCGCACGCAAAAAACCACTGATGAATTTTTGCAGTCATTTCCGAAAGAGGCCAAGATACAGGGCTCAAAGTCGTACAAAGAATTTGTTCAACTGATCCGGCCACCCCGGGCGATTCTTCTCATGGTCAAAGCGGGAGAGGCAGTCGATGCAGTCATTGAGGAACTCGTACCTCTCCTCCAAAAAGGAGATCTCCTCATCGATGGAGGCAATAGTCATTACAGGGATACAGAGCGACGTACAGCAGCGCTCAAGGAACACGGCATTGCCACCTTGGGTCTTGGTGTGAGTGGAGGTGAGGAGGGAGCGCTCAAAGGGCCGAGTCTCATGCCTGGCGGCGACGAGCGCGCGTATCGGATGGTCGAGCCGCTTCTTACAGCGATGGCGGCTCAGGATGGGGTGGGAGGAAAATGCGTTGCGTATCTTGGCCCTGAGGGCAGCGGGCACTTTGTGAAAATGGTGCACAATGGGATCGAGTATGGATTGATGCAGCTCATTGCAGAGAGCTATGACATCTTCCGCCGCGTAGGGGGCTGGACGAATGCGCAGCTCGCCGAGACATATCGCACGTGGAGTACCGCTGAGGATGTCGGAGGATTCCTCATGGAGATCACGGCGGAGATCTTCACTCAGAAGGACGAGAAGTCCGGCGGCGATCTCATCGATACGATCGTCGACCGAGCGGGACAGAAGGGGACGGGTAAGTGGACGACACAGGCCGCGCACGACTACGGCGTGGCGATCCCGACGATCAATGCCGCCGTTGATGCTCGTATCCTCTCTGGATCGCAGGAAGAACGGGCGAGTGGTAAGTATTTCCCTGCGGCGCTCGATGAGCAGGACCCCGTGCCGCCACCGGAGAAACTGCGCTCCATCGTGCGTCATGCACTCGGGCTCTCTCAGCTTGTGACATACATACAGGGATTTCGTCTCCTCGCACGTGCAAGTGAGGAGGAGCAATGGAACCTGGCTATGGGGCAGGTTGCCCGTATCTGGTGTGGAGGGTGCATCATCCGTTCGCCGCTCCTGGAGCTCTTCCAGGCAGCGCTTGGCGAAGACCAACGCTCTGCGAAGGCGGCCAAGGAATCGATCCTCGCCAAGTTGAGTGGCACGGCGCAGCTTGATTGGCGCCGCGCGGTGACGCATGCACAGAGCAGGGGAGTCCCTGTCCCGGCGTTGAGTGCCTCCCTTGCGTACGTCGACGCTCTACGGGCAGATCGTCTACCGCAGAACCTGATCCAGGCGCAGAGAGATTTCTTTGGAGCGCACGGGTACGAGCGCAGAGGTACGGAAGGACAATTCCACACACAGTGGGGGGACGTCACTCCTGCGTAAGGAGCGCAGCCCCCAGTGTCGCTGCATTCGTGAGTTGAGCAATTGCGAGATCCGGCGGGGGGATTCCCGGCAACATCCATTGGGGCAGTTCTTTTTGAATGGCAGAGAGGTGTGGTGCGAGAGCGCGACCAGTGCTGCCGCCGAAGATGATCATCGAAGGGTCGATCAGGTGTGCAAGCGACGCGCACATCCATGCGGTTTCGCGCAGCACTTCCGGTTGCAGGAAGGCGCAAACTTCCCCTTTGAGGTAGTCCTCCGGCCTCTTTGCGGCTTCGCAACGTTTACCCATGGCGGTTCCCGAAAGAAATTGCTCCACGTCTCCGCGCTTGTCCTCAGTCGGGTACGGCGGCTCTCCGGGCTTGAGCAGCATGTGGCCGATCTCGTTTGCAAAGCCATGGCTCCCCTGGAGGAGCTTGCCGTTCACCACGATGCCGCCGCCCACGCCGGTGCCCATAGTGATTCCCACGACGATGTCGCGCCCTTTTCCCACACCGTGGAGTGCCTCTGCCAGCGCGAAGCAATTTGCATCATTCCCAACGGACACAGCAAGCTTCAGCGCAGATGCGAGTTTTTCCCGTAGCGAGAATCCTTCCGCCCGGGGAATATTAGGGAGCGTGACAATGCTCCCCTCCGGTTGACGGATGAGGCCGGGAACACCGACGCCAACCGCTTCCGTATCCTCTGTGCGGAGTGCCATGATCGCATCGACAATCGCCTGGAACACTGCAATAAATTCCTTCCCCTTTGGCGTGTCGTATCGCGCATCAGCTTGTACGTTCCATGTCTTGGCATCGTAGCGTGCAGCAGCAATCTTGGTTCCGCCGAGGTCGATCCCGATGACCGAGGACATACGCGGTTACTCTACAGTGGTCTCTGCGCCAGGTCACCAGCCTTCGCCACACTTTCGCGTGGCTACCTGCCGGAAGGCAGATACGCGGCAAATCAGGCTTATGTTCAGTTACCGAAACAGCGTAATCATTTTTCCTCGGGGCACCTGCGCGAGGATCTTTGGCCAAGAATTGGTATGATGGCAGACATGTACCAGAGTGCAGTCGCAGACGAAGTTCTTTCACGCCTTGCCAGCAGGCGTCAGGGAATGACGAATAATGAAATTTTGGAACGTCGACGGGAAACAGGCTTCAATGAATTGCCGCAGACCAAGCGCTCGCTCTGGGTGCTCTTCTTCCGGCAGTTCAACAGCGTGCTCGTGTGGATCTTGCTCGTGGCGCTCGTGCTCTCGCTGCTCCTTCCTTTTTTGGAAAACGGAGGAGGGATCGGCTTGGAGAAGTATCTCGACGCGCTGGTGATCGGCGCGATCTTGCTCCTCAATGCGCTCCTTGGATTCCTCCAGGAATTCAAGGCGGAGCGGGCCGTTGCCGAGCTAGAAAAGCTCACATCTCCTCACTCACTCGTGCGGCGCTTTGGACAGGAGAGGATGATTCCTTCCCGCGACCTTGTTCCGGGTGACATCGTCCTCTTAGAAGCAGGCGACCGGATTGCGGCTGACGGCCGTATACTCCTCTGTTCTTTTCTTGAGGTGAATGAGTCGAGCCTGACAGGCGAATCTGCAATGGTGCATAAAATTGAGGAGCCCATAGAGGAGACGACAGTTCTTGCTGATATGCACAATATGGTGTTCGCCGGGACACTGGTCACGCGCGGTTCCGCGGAGTACGTCGTGACCGATACAGGGGTACGGACACAGATCGGGAAGATCGCAAAACTCGTCGCGGAGACAGAGTTGCCCTCTACTCCGTTGCAGCGGCGCATGGCACAATTGGCACGTGCTATTGGCGGGACCGTTGTGGGCCTGTGCGCGATCATCGTTGTGGCAGGCATCATGAGTGGGCGTCCCCTGTGGGATGTTGTTCTCATTGGTGTGAGCTTGGCGGTCTCCGCGGTTCCTGAGGGTCTTCCTGCAGTGGTCACCGTTTGCTTGGCGATGGGGGTCAAGCGCATGGTGGGTAAACACGCTCTGGTACGACGACTGGATGCTCTGGAGACCCTGGGTAGCGTCACGGTCATCTGCGCGGACAAAACAGGGACGATCACGGAGAACCGCATGGCAGTCGAGGAGACTTGGACGCCGGAAGGGACCGACGTTTCCCTGAATCTCCTCGCGCAGATTGCAGCTGCATGCAATCGTGCGAAGTTGCCGAACATTGGCGACCCGACCGAAATCGCCCTCTTGCGCTTTGCACAGGATCGCAAGGTGAAACGTTTGGAGATGCTTGAGGAAGAAGTGCCCTTCAGTTCCGAGGAGAAGTACATGCGAACGCGCCATGAGCGCGAGGGGAGACAGGTTTCCTTCCTCAAGGGTGCTCCGGAGAAGATCGTGCAGTTATGCTCATCTGTTGACCGTGAAGATGTTCTCAAGAAGACCGCGGAGTTCGCTCTGCGTGGATTGAGAGTGATTGCATGTGCCGAACATGGAGGAGAGACGACGCGTTTTGTGGGGCTCGTAGGGCTTCAGGATCCACCGCGTCGGGGCGTGGAACAGGCTATATGCACAGCACGCACCGCAGGTATCCGCACGATTATGATCACGGGGGATAATCCCGATACAGCCTTGGCAATCGCAAAGCAGGTTGGCATTCATGGAGACGTTTTGCGCGGCGAAGATATCGATACCCTGACCAAGCAGCAACTCATGGAGGCACTGCGCAATGTTTCGGTGTTCGCGCGCGTCGCTCCGGTACACAAGGTGATGATTCTTGTTGCACTGCAGGACATGGGAGAGATTGTTGCGATGTCTGGTGATGGAGTAAACGATGCCCCTGCGCTCAAGGGGGCGAACGTGGGAGTGGCAATGGGGAAAGTTGGTACCGATGTTGCGCGGGAAGCGGCGAGTGTTGTACTTGCCGATGATCACTTTGCGACGATTGTTGCTGCAGTGCGGGAAGGGAGGAGAATCTATGACAATATTCGCAAATTCGTTCTGTACTTGCTGCGGGCAAACTTCGATGAAATGCTCCTCATTCTCGTAACGTTGCTTTTGGGGTTACCCCTTCCGTACCTCCCGCTCCATATCCTCTGGATCAATCTGATGACGGACGGCTTACCTGCGCTTGCTCTGGGTCTGGAGCCGGCGGAGCGTGACATTATGGAACGCCCACCGCGCCCACCCAAGGAACACATCCTCTCGGGTCAATGGGTGAGATTGGTACTGGTTGCGCTCCTTGCATTTGCGATGGCCTTCGCACTTTTCACGTTCCTTTTGGATCGAGGAGTGGCTTTGGAAAAAGCTCGTACACTCACTCTGACCTTTGCGGTGTGTTTCGAGTTGCTCCTTGCCCTCAACGCGCGTTCGGGGAAACCGTTCTGGTCCGTTTCTCTATCGGCAAATCCCTGGATGCTCGGAGCGATCGCGTTCCCGTTCCTCCTTCACGTTCTCCTTCTCTCCTCGCCACTCGCCGGGTTGTTCCACCTGACCGCGTTAGGAGTACAGGAGTGGATGGGCATTCTCTTGTTTGCCTGTGGAGGCTTCCTGTGCTTGGAGCTTCTCAAATTAGTGCCGCAGCGCATCTGTAGACATTAAGTTTGTTGCGAGATATTGAACCTGCAAAGAATTTAACCCCATTTCTCAATCTTTTTCCTGACTTCAGTTTGCCAATTACTGGCCTCTTTCTCTTTCAGAGCCCCACATTTTTTTATTTCGTTTACAGCTCCTTCAAAGGCCCGCAGAATACTTATACCATTCAAATTGAGGGTCCCACGATAGATGTGGTAATAGCCGCTTGTTACAAAAAACTCTGCCGTAGTTGCAATCTCGTTGTAGACCATTGCTCTAATTTCAGTTGGGCTTTCTGCTTTCATAAATTCTATTGAGAGATTAAATATCTGTTCATTTACTGATAGAAGAATTTCGGAGGAATCTGATCCGAGCAGCATTTCGGCTTCATCTAAATAAGCAAGAGCAACTTTTAACTCTATTGGAAGAAAAGGCCTTCTCAGAGTCCGTAATAAACTCATGATAACTTAATTATACACTTCAAATTTCATGACCGAGTCCAATTATTTATCCGAAATTTTACATAGAAGATTTGCCCAGAATTCCATCAATTGCTTCATCCGTGCTGATTTTACTCAAGGATGATATCTGGAAGAGAAGACGGGATTCGAATCTTTTCGACAATTTCGGGGCAGGAGAGTCATGTATCAACCATGAGCTTGCCGAATGGCGAAGCCACGTCGTTCGCGAACGACGTGGCGGAGAGGGCGGGATTCGAACCCGCGATACGGATTGAGGCCCGTATACCGCATTAGCAGTGCGGCGCTTTCGACCACTCAGCCACCTCTCCGTGGCAAAGGAGAGTATAGGAAAGTCGCACTGCAGTAGCTAGGACATTCCTCTAGAACCTCGTGCCTTACGGATTGGGTTGGGCAATTTCCTGCAATGCAAAGAGCATTGAGTCGACACCGTGCTGCGTGAGTACAGGCAGTGCCCCCTCATTCAGGTCGAAGGTGCGTTCCATCAAATCCATGATCGGTTTGCGTACAATTATGCATCCCATGGAACCAAAGCGATTGTTCTCGCTAAAGATTTTGTCCTCGTACTTGTACTCATGGATGCCGTAGGCAGTGTGCTCGCTTCCGTCCTTGAAAAGACGGAGGAACCTTCCGCTGGGTCCGAAGGTGATGCGATCACCCTTGACCTCTTTTGAGAGCGCTTCCCAACTCCAGTTCGGTGTTGCTGCGTTGTAGCAACGCCCGATGTAGCAAACAAACTTGCGCTGCCCCGTAACGACAGGGAAGCGGAAGTAGCGTCCATCAGTGTGGACTAAGTACCCCATATTATTCTGGGTATCCACTAGGAGCTTGTCACCTACGGATGCCTGCCATTCTCGAAAGCCGACGCGCTCAGCGAGCGGTGGTACGCTTGCTGCCGTGCCAGCAGGCACGAGCCAGAATGCCGGAATCCACAGGAAACCTGTGAGGATTGCGCTGGTGATTCGGTATCGCAAAGTTGGTCATTATAGAATGAAATTTATTAATGTCAATTCTTGAGACGGGCTTTCCCTCAGAGAATTCATTGAATAAAATTTGTATACAGGACGAAAGTGACCAATTGCAGCAAGCCCTTCTGCTTGCTGCAGAGGTATCGCAGGGTACGCTTCATCCTATGAAGCATGTGCCGGTGCTCTTCAACGAGGTTCTTCATGTTCTTGACCCACACGCGGGAGAGACGGTGTTCGATGCGACACTCGGGCTCGCTGGACATGCAAGGGGGCTGCTCGACGCCGTCGGTCTCAAGGGGAAACTGGTTGCTTTGGATGCTGACGGTGAGAATCTCTCTGCTGCGCGTGATCTTCTGTCTGCCTATGAGAATGTGCAGTTCCATCACGGAAATTTTCGCGACATCGCGCAGTTTTGCCCGAAACAGGTCAACATCATCTTTGCCGACTTAGGTTTAAGTTCACCACATGTGGACGACCCTTCCCGTGGTTTCAGTCACCGCCTGGATGGACCTTTGGATCTGCGCTTTGATCGCAGCGCGGGGATTTCTGCAGAACAGCTCATCGCCATGTCTACTCCGCAGGAACTCACCGATATTCTGCGTACCTTTGGAGAGGTGAAACAGGCGCAAACCATCGCAAAGTGTGTCAAAGATGCGCCGGATATGCGTACGACCGGTGCACTCAAGACATGTATCGGTCATGTGTGCGGCTTCCGTGCGCCTGCAGTGATTGCGCAGGTGTTCCAGGCATTACGCATCGCAGTGAACAGTGAACTGGATGCTCTGGAGGTTTTGCTTGCCGTTGGGCCGACTTTGCTTGCTCCCGGTGGGAGGATGGCGGTCATCAGTTATCATTCCCTGGAAGATCGCATGGTGAAACAGACGTTCCGAGCTCTTGCAACTGCGTGTAAAGATGTGCAAACGGGTGCCCCTGTCGAGGAAGCTGCATACGAACTTCTTACCAAGAAACCCATCGTTCCCACAGCCCGTGAGATTGCACGTAATCCCAGGGCACGTAGTGCAAAACTCCGTGCCGTTCGCCGTCGCCCCCTGGATGCGCTGCACATGAGTTCTCCCATCTGATACACTTCCCTTTGATTGTGCGTCAAACGCCTACCTCATTACCGGCACTCGCTCAGAGGACGACACTCGGCCATATGGTAAACCAGAGCACGGTGCTCCTCATGTTCTCCATCGGTGCCATTATCCTCACACTCGCGCTTCTGATTCTTTTCCATCAGAACTCCAATGCAACCAAGGGATATTTGCTGAGAAACCTGGAACGGGAGCGTTCACAATTGCTCCTAGAGGAAGAGGTGCTCAAGATGCAGGTGGCGGGAGCTCAGGCGCTCAAGAGCCTGGAAGAGGAATCGCAAATCCAAACGATGATGCCGCTCAAGGATCCGCGCTACACGCAGGGCGATGCAACCGTGGCAGACAGCGGGGACGACTCGTAGAATATTGCAAAATACTATAAATATTTAAGCAAGTGTAACCCAGGGCGGGGAAGAGCGTATTGTGCTATACTTTTGGGAAATGCATACCAAATCCGCAAAGCGCTTGGTGGGCGTAATCGGAACACTGTGCGTCTTGGCATGGGTCATTGCGGTTATTCCAAATGCCGTGCCTCAGTGGCATGCACAGCTGAGCTGCGTTGGCAAACCCTATGGTTCTCCAGGCTGCCCGCTCAAGATGTCGAGCACGACATCGAGTGCTGCAACCGCGCTCATTCCGGCGCACTGTGGAGACGGCGTCATCAACGAAGACGAGGAATGCGATCAAGGGAGGTTTAACGGTGTCAGTAACTGCACCACGATGTGTACGCTCCTTTACTGCGGGGATGGCAGAGTGACGGCATTTATCGGCGAGGAATGCGAACCGGAAACTCAGGAAATCTATGTGATTGATCCTTCCACAGGCCAGTTGACCACGGAGGTGCAGTTCATTGTGCGGGAGTGTGGAACAATTTGCGAAGCACCTTTGTGCAATGATGACGGAGAATGTATTGGGGGCTGCAAGATTGCGTTCCTTCCTGCATGTCCAGTTGTCACGGGCGATACCGTTGCCGCTTTGCCATCCGTACAGGAAGCGGTTATCAATGACAACGCGTCCTCACAGGGAGCCATTCCGGGTATTTCTTTTGAGGATGGCGCATCTCAATCGAGTGTGCTCGCGCCAACGACTACGCAGGATTCTCAACATGCAGCTGCCCAAACACTCACACAACAGACGACAACATCCGGTGTGTGCGGAAACGGCATTCGTGAACTCGGTGAGGAATGTGATGATGGGAACGCCGTGAATACGGATTCTTGCTCGAACCAATGTAAGAGGCCGGAATGCGGAAACAGTGTTCGCGAAGAAAAAGAGGAATGTGACGATGGTAATCAGAACAACTTCGACGAATGCCCCAACGATTGTCGATTGGCTGTCTGCGGCGATGGCGTTCGCGAAGGGACAGAACAGTGTGATGATGGGAATCGCATCAACACCGATGAATGTCCAAATTCTTGCAAGCTCACATTCTGCGGAGACGGTGTGCGTGAAGGGAGAGAAGAATGCGATGATGGGAACAAGAACAATTTTGACTCGTGTCCAAACGATTGCTCGTTTGCGATTTGCGGAGACGGAATTCGTGAAGGACAAGAGGAGTGTGATGACGGGAACGCCGTTGACACGGACGGTTGTACGAATGATTGTCGAGTCGTTCGTTGCGGGGACGGCATTATCCAAGTAGGTGAGGAATGCGATGATGGAAACAAGATCAACAATGACTCTTGCACGAATGAGTGCTTGCGTTCGCAATGCGGAGACGGATTTGTTCAAACGGGAGAAGAGTGTGATGACGGTAATGCCATCAATACCGATGCATGTACCAACTTCTGCAGGAGGGCATCGTGCGGAGACCGCTATGTTCAAGTAGGCGAAGAATGCGATGATGGGAACAAGAATGCTTTCGACGAGTGTCCCGCAGATTGCTTACTCTCGGTCTGTGGCGACGGCGTCTGGGAAGGGAAGGAAGAATGTGACGACGGAAACAAGAGTAACTTTGACGAATGCCCCAATGATTGCGAACTCCCAGTGTGTGGTGATGGCGTACGTGAGGGGCGTGAGCAGTGTGACGATGGAAATCTCATCGATGATGATTCCTGTCCAAATTACTGCCGGTTACCGGTGTGCGGGAACAAGATTATGGAAGCAGGTGAGGAATGCGATGACGGGAACACAGCAGATGGAGACGGTTGTTCCTCCGTATGCTTGAGCGAGTCTGTCTGTGGAAACGGAATCATCGAAGAAGGGGAAGAGTGCGACGGTGGAGAAGAGTGCACTCCCGAATGTACAATCATTGCTTTCCTCTCGACAGGGGCAGGAAAGACCACCGCGGCGGGAGGGATCGCAGGTGGGCTACTTTTCCTCATTCTGGGTATACGGCTTTTCCTTTCCAGTGTCTTACCTGCGTTAAAAAAATCATTCGGCGGTTCTGTTGGAGCAGTTTCACTGGACGATATTCCTCTGGATGAACTCGAAATGCCGTGGCACCGTTGGGATAAAACCTAATCTGTAACAGACTATAGCGTTCGCACCTGCACGCTGGGGGCGAATCCGGAATCGGAAATCGGGATGTCGGAGAGGATTACAACGCTGTCTCCATCATGGAGAAAGCCACGTTCCTTTGCGCAGGAAAAGCCATTCTGTACCGTTGTCTCGGGATCTGCGAAAGGAACGCAAAGCGGTAGGACGCCGTAAGCGAGTTGGAGTGATCGCTGACGCTCAGGAGTATTGGTACAGGCGATAATAGGCAGAGAGGGTCGGAACTTGCTGATCTCCAGAACCGTCCGGCCAGTTTTGGTGAATGCGACAATGGCAACTGCTTTCGATGCCTGTGCAAGGCTGACTGCTGCTTCGCTTCGGCCTTCCCGCTCGTCATGTACAGGTTCTGCACGTCGTGAGAAGCGTGCGATATGTTCCTCGGTTCTCTGCTGGATTCGCGCCATAGCCTCCACTGCTCGGATGGGGAATTTTCCGCTTGCCGTTTCGCCGGAAAGCATGGTGGCGTCCGCTCCGGTCATGACGGCATAGGCGACATCCGTGACCTCCGCTCTCGTGGGCATGGGGTGTTCCGTCATGCTCTCGAGCATATGTGTGGCAACAATGACCGGTGTGCCGCGGTCACGGCACCGCAAAACGATATCATCTTGGATGATGGGGAGTTCCTCAAAGGGGAGATCTGCACCCAGGTCTCCGCGTGCGACCATGATGGCATCCGATACATCAATAATCTCTGCAATGTTCTCCACCGCCTGGCGTGTTTCCACCTTCGTAATGATTTGCATTGGAGAGCCGCGTTCCTCCAGAAAAGTGCGCACGCTCTGTACCTCACCTGCGTTACGGATGAATGAAAGCGCAACAAAATCTGCTTTTTGTTCGCAGGTAAAGGCAATGTCCTCCCAATCTTTTTCGGTGATGGACGGCAGATCAATGTCTGCGCCGGGCAAATTGATGTGACGACGACTCCCGATAGAACCATCGTCTTGGGACCGCGCGACCACCGATCCGTCTGCGCGGATATCGACGATGTCGAGCGCCATTTCTCCATTGTCGATGAGGATGCGATCGGTTTCCGGAACATCCGCGTAAAAGCGATCATAGTTCACGGTGATGACGGTGCGCTCCTCGTTGTCGAGCGGGTGCGGGGAGAAAACGACCTCTTGCCCTTTGGTAATCTCTATTGGGTACTGGACGACTCCGGTGCGAATTTCCGCCCCTTTCGTATCGAACATGATGGCGACGGCATAGCCGTAATCCTGATTGATCTTGCGAATATCCTCGATGATTGTCTTGCAATCATCTTGCGTTCCATGTGAGAGGTTGAGCCTTGCGACCGTCATGCCAGCGTCACAGAGCGCTTTGAGGGTTTGTGCGCTTCTGCATGCAGGTCCGATGGTACACACGATTTTTGTGAGCCGCATCGCTAGGGGAGTGTAGCAGGTTTTTGTCTTCATAGAGCGGTCAGCTCTATAGATCAATTATAACATATAACTGCATTTATGTAAAATTCAAGGAGGAGAGGGAAAAGGGAAAATATGCTATAATTTTGAGATTGACATGCTAAAAACACACAATCCACTCCGACGGCTTCTATTGGGTTCACTCATCGTGGTGATCGGCGCAGGAACGGGGATATTCTTCCAGAACTGGCAGCTGCATTACCTTGAGAGGGCTCAGGCAAGCTGTGCCAGTCCGGCATGGACAAAGCATGTAATCTCTGGAACCTACGATACTGCACAGGGAATGTATGCAACGGATATCGATGGAGACCTGGACATGGATATCGTGAGCACGGCATTTTCCCAAAATGATGTCACGTGGTGGGAGAACGACGGATCCGAGACATTCACTGAATATACGATTGCAGGTTCATTTTCCGGAGCACATGATGTTCATGCGATTGATGTCGATGCTGATGGTGATATTGATGTTATCGGGGCAGGATTCGTAGGCGATCAAATTGGCTGGTGGGAGAACGACGGTTCCGAGAACTTCAGTGAGCACATCATCGATTCCAACTTTGACGGGGCGCAGGGAGTTCATGCCATTGACGTCGATGGCGATGCCGACATCGACATCCTCGGGGCGGCATTCGGGACCTTGTTTAGCGGCGAGATCACCTGGTGGGAGAACGATGGCTCGGAGAATTTCACCGAACACACCATCGACACTAGTTTCTACGGCGGAGAAGACGTTCATGCCATTGATGTTGATGGTGATTCGGACATTGATATTTTGGGAGCCACGTTCTTTGCCAGCGAAATCACTTGGTGGGAGAACGACGGCTTCGAGAATTTCACCAAACGCGTTATTCAGTCAGGGTACGATGGCACGGAAGATGTCGATGGAAGCGATGTGGATGGGGATGGCGATATCGACGTGTTGGGGACATCCACCAATCTCAGTGAAATTACCTGGTGGGAGAACGACGGCTCGGAGAACTTTACCGAGCACACCATTGATGCTGCATTCAACGGTGCACGTGGAGTCCAGGCAACCGACGTTGATGGTGATGGGGATGTCGATGTCATAGGAGGCTCCGTCTACGACGGTGTTTCTTGGTGGGAGAATGACGGTTCGGAAAACTTCGCAGGCAGCACGGTTGATGCGTCATTCAGCGCGGCAGACATCTTTACCATTGATATGGATGGCGATGGGGATGCAGACATTCTGGGAACGGACGACGCCGCAGACGATCTTGTGTGGTGGGAGCAGACGTGCGCTGCCAATACCGACCAGCTCCACTTCCGCTGGCGCGACGACACGACCGCGCTCAACACGGATGGGGGTTGGCTTGCAGCAGAGGATGCACACATAGCCGATGGAGTGGAAGGTACGACGTACCGTCTGCGCTTTGATGTTGCGAACACCGGTGATGCTGCTGAGGCGGGAGCACGTTCGTATCAGATTCAATTCGGCGAGAAATCGACGACGTGCGCGGCCATCGGTTCTTGGGCCGCTCTTAACGAGGTAGGCGATGCTTTCGAGCTGGTGGATTCTTCGAATTTCTCCAGTGGGCAGGCAACGACAGCTCTCTTCTCAAACTCAGAAGGATACACATTCACAGCGGGAGAAGGACTGGATACCAACGATGCATCTGGTCCCGTCGGACCGATGAACGCAAGTGTGTATACGGAGATGGAGTACAGCATTCAGGCGACGACAAGCGCCGTTGGAGGGATGACGTACTGTTTCCGGCTGTACGACTTCGTAGCCAGCACGCTGGATACGTACACGGTGTATCCGGAGATGACTATCCTTGAATCCGATACCGACCAGCTCCACTTCCGCTGGCGCGACGACACGACCGCGCTCAATACCGACGGCGGCTGGCTCGCCGCACAGGATTCTGCAATCACAGATGCTGTGCAGGGGGATACGTACCGCATCCGCATGGAGGTGGCCAATGCGGGCGGTTCCGCGGAATCCGCCGCACGTACGTACAAGATCCAGTACGGAGAAAAATCCACAACGTGCTCTGCAATCGGTTCCTGGACCGATGTGGATACGAGTAACGCATTCGAGATGAGCGATTCTGCCGAGATCACCAACGGTGCGGCAACAACGGCGCTCCTCACAAACTCAGAGAGCTATACCTTCATCGCAGGGAAAGGCCAGGACACGAGCAACACTACGGCTTCCATCGGTCCGATGAATGCGGATACCTACACCGAAATCGAGTACAGCGTTACACCTACAACTTCCACCTCTGCGAATACCTCCTATTGTTTCCGCCTCTACGATACGACGGCGGGAAGCGCACTAGACACCTACACGCAGTATCCCAGTCTGATAATCGGCGCCCCGACCACCGACCAGCTCCACTTCCGCTGGCGTGACGACACGACCGCCCTCAACACCGACGGTGGGTGGTTGGCTGCGGAGGATACGGCAATCACCGATGCTGTGCAGGGAGATACCTACCGCATCCGCATGGAGGTGGCGAATACCGGGGAGGCCATCGAAGCTGCTGCGCGAACGTATAAAGTTCAGTATGGAGTGAAAGCCACGACCTGTGCGGCAATCGGATCATGGACAGACGTGGATACGGGGAATGCATTCACGATGAGTGACTCTGGGCAAATCACGAACGGTGGAGCGACAACTGCTCTCCTCACAAACTCGGAGAGCTACACCTTCACCGCAGGGAAAGGCCAGGACACGGGCAACACCACCGCGGCGATCGGCCCCATGAATCCGAGCGCCTACACGGAGATCGAGTACGGCATCACGCCAACAACTTCGACAACAGCTAACACTGCTTACTGCTTCCGTCTCTATGACACGACTGATGGTGCTGTGCTGGATACGTACTCCCAGTACCCCAGCCTCACAATCGGCAATCCCGAAACGAATCAGCTCCACTACCGCTGGAGCAATGATAGTTATGTCTTGAACAGCACGGACGCGAATCGATGGCTCGCAGCGGCGGATACCGCAGTGAGTGATGTGATTCAGGGTGACACCTACCGCATTCGCATGGAGGTGGCGAATACCGGAGAGGCACGTGAATCTTCAGCGAAAGCTTATCAACTTCAGTATGGTGTCCTCAGCACTACCTGTGCCGCCATCGGATCTTGGACGAATGTCTCGGCATCATCGGATGCCATTGATATGGTTGAGACGTCTCAGTTCGTTAACCTCGATGCCACAACGGCCGTGCTCGCCAATAGTGAAGGATACGGCTTCGTCGCTGGTCAGGGGCTTGAGCTCCAGGACCAGTCCGATGCCATCGGACCCCTCACGGTGCAGCAGTACACGGAGTTGGAATTCAGCATCAAGCCGACAGCGAGTGCGCCTGCCTCTACGACGTACTGCCTTCGCCTCATAAACGTCATGGGTGGCGGGGCACTCGATGCGTACACGTCGTACCCCACATTCACCGTTGGGGCTCCCGACACCACGCAGCTGCATTTCCGCTTCCGCGACGACACGATTGCCCTCAACACCGATGGAGGGTGGTTAGCTGCAGCAGACACCGCAATTACTGATGTCACCCAGGGAGATACGTACCGTATCAGGGTGGAGGTGGCTAATACCGGGGAAGCAGCGGAAGCTGCTGTTCGTACCTACAAGATCCAGTTCGGAGAGCGGTCCACGACCTGTGGTGCCATCGGCACCTGGACGGATGTGGATGCCGGGAATGCATTCACGATGAACGATTCCACACAGATCACCAACGGTGCGGCAACGACGGCGCTCCTCGCGAACTCCGAGAGTTACACCTTCACCGCAGGTACAGGCCAAGACACAGGAAACACCACCGCTTCCATCGGACCGATGAATGCGAGCACGTACACGGAGATCGAGTACAGCATCAAGCCGACGGCGATGTCGTTCCCCAATACGACCTACTGTTTCCGCCTCTACGATACGACGGCTGGAGCAACGCTGGATACCTACACGCAGTACCCCAGCCTGACGATCGGTGCTCCCACCAACGATCAGCTCCACTACCGTTGGCGCGACGATACGGCTGCTCTCAACGTGAGTAGCGGATGGCTGGCGGCGGAGGACACGGCAATTGGTGAAGCTGTGACCACAAGCACCTATCGTCTGCGCGTAGAAGTGGCGAATAGAGGAGATGCAGTGGAGGAGGATTCGCGCACGTACAAACTCCAGTTCGGGGAAAAATCAACGACGTGCAGTGCCATCGGCTCGTGGACAGACGTGGATGCGAGCAATGCCTTCGAACTCTCTGATTCTGCAAACTTTACACATGGCGATGCGACAACGGCGTTGCTTGCGAACTCGGAGAGCTACACCTTTACAGCAGGTGAAGGTTTGGACACGAGTAACACATCCAGTGCCATCGGACCACTGGAGACATCTCAGTACACCGAGTTCGAGTATAGCATCTCTCCTTCGGATAGCGTCGGTAGTAGCACCACGTACTGCTTCCGTCTCTACGACACCACGGCAGGGAGCGCGCTCGATGCGTATTCGCAGTACCCCGAACTCACGACGGATAGCCCCGCCGTGCCGACGCCCGTCACCGTGCAACTCAGCTACCGGTGGCGTGATGATAGTACAGCGCTCAACACGGACGGAGGCTGGCTGGCTGCGGAGGACACGGCCATTGCCGACGTGCGCCAAGATGCCACGCGTCGCATCCGCATACGAGTGGCGAACACTGGTAATGGACAGGAGAGCGCGGCCCGCACGTACAAGATTCAGTACGGCCAGAGGGCAACGACGTGCGGTGCCATCGGCTCGTGGACGGATGTGAATACGGGGAATGCATTCATCATGACAGGATCCATGCTCATCACGAACGGAGAGGCAACATCCGCTTTACTCAGCAATGCACAGGGATACACCTTCACCGTAGGTGCAGCGCAAGATACATCGAATACGAGCGGCTCTATCGGGCCACTGGGCTCCGAGTACACCACCGAGCTTGAGTACAGCATCGAACCCACAACGAATGCGAGTGCGGAGGCTACCTACTGTTTCCGTCTCTACGACACAACAGCAGGCGCCGCACTCGATACGTACACAGAGTACCCCAGCCTGACGATCGGATCTGCGAACACCAACCAACTCCACTTCCGCTGGCGCGATGACACCGCCGGACTCAACGATGATAATGGATGGCTTGCCGTGGAGGACACCGCAATCACCGGTGTCGTCCAGGGTGATACCTACCGTATCCGCATCGAGGTTGCGAATACCGGAGAAGCGGCGCAATCCGTGGGGAAGAACTACCAGATCCAGTACGGAGAAAAATCCACGACCTGCTCCGCCATTGGTACGTGGACAGCGCTCGAAGATGCTTCCGATGAGTTCGGCATGGTTGCATCAGCAATGTTTACGCATCTGGATACAACGACGCAGCTCTTTGCAAACAGCGAAGAGTACACCTTTGTAACAGGCTATGGTCTCTCTGAATCCGACCATCCGCCGGATGTTTTGACGGCTTTGAATGCTTCTTCGTTCATGGAGATTGAGTATAGCTTCACGCCTACAACAGATACTGCGGCGGGGACGACGTACTGCCTGCGCCTCTACGATTTGAGCGGGGGGAGCGCTCTCGATACCTACACGCAGTACCCCGAGCTCACCATAGGCGATCCTCTCACGAAGCAACTCCACTTCCGCTGGCGCGACGATACGGCAGCTCTCAATGCCGACAGTGGTTGGCTGGCGGCACAGGACACCGCAATTGCCGATGTCACTCAGGGGGAAACGTACCGTGTCCGTCTCTCCATTGCCAATGCCGGAGGCGCTGTGGAAGACCCGCGCTCTTACCAGCTCCAGTTCGGTGAAAGGAGCACGACTTGCTCCGCAATTGGTTCATGGACGAACGTTGGGGAAGGAGGCGGAGCATTCGACATGTCCGATACCGCGCAGTTCGTCAATGGTGCGGCAACCACCGCTCTCATGGCCAATGGCGAGGGATACACGTTCGCAGCAGGACAAGGTGCGGATACGACCGATACCATGGGGCCATTTACCGCCCTCAGCCCCAATGCGTACAGAGAAATGGAATACAGCATCACGGCGAACACTTCTGCATCGGCGAGTACTTCGTACTGTTTCCGCATTTATGACTTCGTCAATTCGCAAGTCCTGGATTCCTACGACGCCTATCCGCAGTTGACAATCGGCAACCCTACAACTGACCAGCTCCACTTCCGTTGGCGTGACGATACCACCACGCTCAACACCGACGGCGGATGGCTTGCTGTGGAGGATATTGCCATTGCCGATGCAGTCCAAAGTGATACGTATCGCCTGCGTGTTGCAGTGGCGAACACAGGGCAAGCGCAGGAATCTGCAGCGCGTACATACAAGCTCCAGTTCGGCGAGAAGTCGACGACCTGCTCCGCCATCGGTTCGTGGACGGACGTTGATGTGGGGAATGCATTCACCGTGAGTGACTCGTCGTACATCACGAACGGTGAAAGTACGTCCGCTCTCCTCTCGAACTCCGAGAGCTACACTTTCACCGCAGGTACGGGTCAAGACACAGGGAACACCACCGCTTCCATCGGACCAATGAGCAACAGTACCTACACAGAAATTGAGTACAGCATCACGCCGACAACCTCGGCATCGGCCAGTACGACCTACTGCTTCCGTCTCTACGATACGACGGCAGGGGGAACGCTCGATACCTACTCGCAGTACCCCAGTTTGACTGTCGGTAGCCCAACCACGGATCAACTCCACTACCGCTGGCGCGACGACACGAGCGCGCTCAACACCGACGGCGGGTGGCTGGCGGCAGAAGATACGGCGATTACTGACGCTCTTGAGGGTGATACGTATCGTATCCGCATGGAGGTAGCGAACACGGGGGAAGCTCAGGAATCCGCAGCACGTACGTACAAGATCCAGTACGGTGAAAAGTCGACGACGTGCTCTGCCATTGGCTCATGGACGGACGTTGATGCAGGGAATGCATTTACGGTGAGCGACTCATCGTACATCACGAACGGTGAAGCTACCTCTGCACTCCTTACAAACGCCGAGAGCTATAGTTTCACTGCTGGCGAGGGTCATGATACAGGCAATACAACAGGTTCGATCGGTCCCATGGACGTGGGCACCTACACCGAACTTGAGTACAGCATCACACCGAGCACATCTGCTTCAACAAGTGTAACGTACTGCTTCCGCCTCTACGACACTGCGGCAACAGCAACGCTGGATACATACAGTGCCTATCCGCAGACGACTGTCGAGTTCTGCGGAAACGGTACAATCGAAGCTGCCTCAGGCGAAGAGTGTGACGATGGTAACGGTACCGGCAGCGATGGCTGCACAAATTGCTTGGTGGATAGCGGGTATACCTGCTTGGGTGAACCCAGTACGTGCACCATCATTATTATCGATGAGATTCCGGAGGAAGAAGGCTATTGTGGTGACAGGATTGTGCAGGATGGAGAGGAGTGCGAGCCTCCGGGAACGGAAACCTGCGCCAATAATTGTTTGTACCGTACCAGTGGAGGAACGAAGGGTGGTGACGAAGGAGAGGATGTTCCCACTGGACCTACGGTGCCGAAGGTGAGTATCGACACGATCGTCTTCTGTGGTAACGGCAAAGTGGATGCAGGCGAAGAATGCGATGCGGGATACAGAAACGGTCTGTCAACGAGCGATTGCACCAAACAGTGCAAAGCGCTGGCCTGCGGTGACGGGGTACTCTCCGTTCTCCGCGGCGAAGAATGCGAGCCTGATTTTGTCTTAACTTCGGAAGGAGAACGTATCTACGAGGAGATGGCAGAGTGTACAACAGATCCAACGGATCTCTACTGCACACCTCCTGATGATTCCGATGGTGGTTGTCTCCTCAGGGAGATTCCTCTCTGTATTGAGGAGGAAGTCCCGGTTGCTCCATTTGAAAAACAACCGTACTGTGGCGATGGTCGTGTAAACGGAGAGGAAGAATGTGACGCTGGCGGCATCTGTTTGAATGGAAAGTACCACAATGCCGTTTGGGAAGGGCGCATTGGCGCTATTCTCTGTAGAAATGGAGGAGGAGAGAGCGTTGCACGGTCCGGAGATGGGTGCAGCGATACGTGCTTGCTCGAGTATTGCGGGGATGGCGTACTCCAACCCGGCGAACAGTGTGATAACGCAAGTGTCTGTTCCAATGCAATCGATACAATATGCCGGTCCGATGCCGACTGTGGAGAAGATGCTACATGCACCTACAACTTCTGGAAGACTTCTGCGTGCACAGATGGATGCCAACTCTGTCGTGGGCTCTACGTTGCATCCATCCCCATGGAAGGATTACGAGATGGTGAACATACCTTGAAGCTCCTTGTACGCAATGACTGTGGAGCAGTAGATATTGCAGAAACACACTTCATCGTTTCTTCCACACTGGTACCGCGTGCCGAAACCCAGCCTATACATGAGACTCCGGTACTACTCTCCGATGTCAATCCAGAGGAACGGATGGGCTTTGCTCCTCCGGTGGTATCGGTGATTACGGATAAGCGAACCTATTTACGGGGTTTTGATGAGAGCATCCGCGTGAGTGGCATTGTTGTCGATGGCTATGGAGCGTATTTGGGGGATTTGCCTGCAGAAGCATTTACAACCGCGATCGATGGCGGAATCATCGACGGTGTTGTGTTTACAGAGACATCCGCTCAAGGATGTGAAAGTCTTATTCAGAACATCAATCTTCTCTACCGTAACAAGTGCGGATCGAGCAGCGCTACACACTGGCTCACCGCTCGTGTCGTTGAGGATCATGGTCGCGCGGTCATCGCCGATGAACGAGATAGAGCTGCAGTCATTGCGCTTATTGCGCTGGCGTGTGCTTTATCGTTTGTCTCCATAAAGCATTTCCGCACTGATTTTGATGCGTAAAATTCCCGTTATTTCCGGCCAGTGGTTCCTGCTTACGCTCGCCATTTCTCTAACACACATCCTTGCGAGTGGCATGGTCGAAACGCATCTTTGGGGACAAGCAGTGCAGACAAATCTTTGCCAGATGCTGCCGAATCAAGCGGCATGTGAAGCAGAGGGATGCACGTGGAGTGAGACCAGGCAATGTCTTGGCGAACTCTACCCGGGGTGTGCAACGAATGAGAGAGAATGTCGCAAAATTTGCGGTGGTACCGTTTGGCTGGAGGATGGTGTGTGCTCAGGATTTTCGACGAGGTCTACGGAAGAAAACATGCAATCGCCAGTGCATGGAAAAGACGATACCGATGTGCAAGTGTCCACAGGTGCTTTGGAGGAGCTCAAGTCAGAAGTATCAGAGGAGCAAGAATTGAAAATTGTTCTCTCGGGAACGCTCGTCGACGAAGAAGATAAGCCTGTTGCCGGTGCTACGGTGCGGCAAATGTATGGGGCAGGGCAGGAAAGTTTCGCATTGACCGATGCGCAGGGAGCATTTGAGGTCTCCGTTCATTCCTCGGAGAGCGGGATAGGTGTACTTCTCGCAGAGAGCAATGGCAAACACGCGCTTGGCATCGTGCGATTTGGGAGCGAGGACATTGGCGCAGTAATCCTTCGTTTGAATGAAATCGGACTTCATGCGCCAGAGTCGTCCGCGGAGTATTTTGCTTCAGAGCTCCGTCAGATTGTAAGTGCGCCATCTGCACATCAGACAACCGGAACCGGCGCTCCGTTACTCAAGGACACAAAGGGTGTCTTTACGATGGATGCTTCGCTGTCTCTGCGTGTCCCCGAAAATGCAACATTCTCCATTGATGTGCCAATGGACTTGGGAGGATTTGTTGTAGAAGGCACTGTGCTTCAGGATGAAGATACCGTTATTCGCGGAGAGTATGCTCAGGTCGGAGGGAGATTTGAAGCGCGGGAAGGCACCGTGCAATTCACAGGGAACTTTACCCTTGAAGATGGGCTCTTCGTTGGTGGGCAGGCAACCATGGAGATTGCGAACGACCTTGTGGGGACGTTCAATCTTCTGGGTGGGACGTTTCAAGCTCCCAAGATGTTGCATATGCAAGGGGATTGGAAGCAGACAAACGGCACGTTTGATCCTGGTGAAGGAACAGTGGTGTTTCGGGGAACAACCCATGCAGTGGACGTACCTCAGGCGGTTCTCCTGTACGATGTAGTGATTGAGAAGGAGAACGGAACCGATCTGGATATTTCCGAGGATGACGTTCTCATCATCCAGCATATGCTCAAGCTGGAGGACGGAGAGGTCGATGGGGGAACGCTCGTTCCTCAGGGGGACATGGAAATCAGTCCGTCGTTTGACGGCGGTACGGCACTCCTGCTCATTGGAGAAGATATGTCGGGAGACATCTGGATTCCCGGTGGCGCCAGCTTGCCGCGGGTTGCACTCGATGCACCGAATGTTACTCTGCACGGTCCTTCTCAAGCAGGGGAAATCGTATACGTGGAAGGAGCGATGCGCATTGATGGAGGTACGCTGACTGTTGAGGGTGGCGATCTTCTCTTCACTGCACAAGCACCAGTCTCACTCTCTGCGGGTTCCATTCGCACCAGTGCCGGCCACCTGACCATTGAATCGCCTGTCTCTTTGGATGGAGGGGACATGGTCATCTTGAATGGCACCGTTCTGCTTGGGTCCACGGTGACCATGAATGGCGGAACCGTATTCCTCAACAATGGACAACTCTCAGTGAACGGCGCATGGAATGTTCATGGAGGAGAGATCCGCGCACAAGCTGGCTCGCTTGAGCTCAACTCTCTTTTTGTCCTGCATGATGGAGATGTTTTTGTAGACGCTGCGAAGGTCACGGCAAATTCCTTCTTCACGCTGAATGGAGGCACATTCACTGGAGGAACTGCCGATATGGCCGTTTTCAATACGCTAACGCTTGGAGGAGGATCGTTCACCGCGCCGAGCGGCACACTCATCATCTCCGGCGATATTTCCCAGAGTGATGGCGTGTTCCTCCACAATGGAGGCACCGTACGCTTGACGGGGCTCAAACGGACGATTGCTGCCGACAGATTGCACTTCTTCAATTTAATTTTTGAGAAACAGAATAAGGAGAGCGCAGTCCTCGAGCAACGCTCCATTGTCGTAGAGGGGAATGCCATGTTTGTGGATGGATTCATAGACGGAGGGATTGTCGAATGCAGGGGAGATGTCACTGTCAGCAAGACGTATGACGGAGAAAGCGCACTCATCCTTATGAATGGTGCTGGGCTTCAGCATCTCTCATTGGAATCTCCGGATAGTTTGGGTGACGACATCATTGTGCATACGAGCAGTGAAGTGGTCCTCGAGTCTGATCTCGATCTCAAGCGCTCAGGACAACATCTTACGATCGAAGAGGGGGTGTTCTCCTTTAACGGCAATAACCTTTCCGTTACAGAAAAGAAAGCGGCGTTCACCATTGGCGAGAAAGGCATACTGCACATTTCCGGAGACGAGCAATGGGATGCACCAACGATCGTTGAAGGCGGAACGATTTCCTTCTCTCGTTCACGGGGGGATCTTGTTCTTCCGGATCTTCCGTATCATACGATTATCCTCAGTGCAGGAGAGAAGGCTTCCTTCTCTGTACCGAAGGAAGGACTCAAACTGACTGGTGATGTAGTAATGCGTGCCGGAGAGTTCATTGCCGATGACGAGCAAGAAATATCATTGGCGGGTAACTGGATGAATGAAGGAGGAGAATTCGTTCCAGGACAGAGCACGGTGATTTTTACGGGAACGCAGCAATCCATTGCAGGAAACAATACCTTCTACAACGTGAAGAAGACCGTGACGAGTTCCGCAGGACTGTCCCCAGAATCTCTCGTTGTCGAAGGTCAAACAGCGCAGGTCATTCTAAACTCTCTGACGCTGATGGGGAGCGATTGCAACTTCCTGCGTGTTCGCTCAACAACGACGGATGCGGAGTGGTCTATCGATGTACGTGGGGAAGCGCAGATGCGCTCTCTGGATGTACGTGATGTCAATAATGTCGGTGGAGCACTGCTTATCTGTACGGAGGAATGCGTTGATCGTGGGAACAATACCAATTGGCAATTCGAGTTTCCCACGTGCTCAGTTTCCACTGTCGACTGTGGCAACGGGGTCGTTGAGACCGGCGAAGGATGTGATGATGGAAACATTTCATTTTCTTGGCAGCAGGATGGCTGCTCGGAGACCTGTACGGTGGAACCCGGATATGTTTGCACGGGTGCGCCGAGTGTCTGTACCGCACGTTGCGGCGACGGTCTTCTTGCCGGAGGAGAGATCTGCGATGACGCTAACACGGAACCCGGTGATGGATGTTCGCAACAGTGCATGGCAGAAGACGGCTATGTCTGCACGGGCACGCCGTCTCTGTGTCAGTCCGTATGCGGAGACGGAGCAGTGCGTGGGCAGGAGGTGTGTGATGACGGAAATGTGCAGTCGGGCGACGGATGCACGGCACAGTGTCTGCCTGAAACAGGTTTTACCTGCACAGGTCAACCAAGCGCATGTGCGCCGATTTGTGGCGACGGAAAACTTATGGGTTTGGAGATTTGCGATGACGGGAATGCAGAGAACGGGGATGGTTGTTCGGCACTGTGTACGCGTGAGGAAGGATTCACATGTATCGGTGAGCCGAGTGCGTGTGCTCCTGTTTGCGGCGATGGCATTTTGCGGGGTTCTGAGGTCTGTGATGACGGCAATGCCCAGCATGACGACGGCTGCAGTGACACGTGCATACCGGAGTGGGGATTTGTCTGCCAGGGTGAACCCAGTATGTGCACTGCACTGTGTTCGACGTTCGCGAATGACCTCGACGAGTGTCCTCTTGCGTCAGATCTCTACCGAGTTGAGTTTGTCCAATGGGCTGGGCAATCCGTAAAAGGGTCGGGCATTCTGCGTCTCACAGAAAACCGTACACTCGAGTACAGTTTTACCCTCGGACAAACTGTACCGAATGCAACCGCGAACCTAACAGGTGAAGGTCTTTCCATACTTGAGTTTGAGGGAGGACCAAAAATTTGGTCAGGGATTACCCGTCAGCTTTCGGAAGAGGAAGTGGAACTCCTGAGCGGGGAAAAGTGTTCCATTACCGTTCAGAAGGGTACTTCGCTTTCGAGTGCTTCCATCGGCATGATTGTACGACACACAACCAGATTGTCCGCCGATGATGACGATGATGATGACAACCCTCCGGGCAAGGAACGTAGGTGCGGAAACGGAAAAATCGACGCAGGAGAAGCATGTGACGATGGCAACACCATTAATACGGATGGATGCTTAACTACATGCGAAAAGGCTTGGTGCGGAGATGGGTATGTGAGCTTTGGCAAAGAGCAGTGCGAGCCGCCGCTCTCTCAGGTACCCGATCCTGTTCTTGCAGGAAAAACCGGCTTCTGTGACGACAAATGCCAATTTATCCCGTCATCCAGTGATGGAGAAACGGGTGGCGGATCAACGAAGAAGCCGACTAAGAGCAGCAGTTCGTCTTCCTCTTCGCAGCACATCAGCTCTGCAGCCCCGGCGAGAATCGTGGTAGGAACAGGAGGGCTCATCATTATTCCTGAGACCTGCGGAAACGGGTTCTTGGATTCCGGCGAGCAGTGTGATCACGGTGAGTTCAACGGAATGGGTTCCTGCACGTTGCAGTGTACGTTGCTCTACTGCGGTGACGGGATAGTATCTCCGCATATCGGAGAGCAATGTGATGATGCCAATAGCGACGATACGGATTCCTGTTCACACCTGTGTTTCCGTACGGGATTGTCAACGCAAACAGGTAGCACGGCTGCAGTGTTCTCGACTCCGATTTCGAAGACCATAGCGGTCATGACCGAACACGGCTGCGGCAACGCACTCCTTGAGCCTGGTGAACAGTGTGATGACGGCAATACGTCGGGTGGCGATGGGTGCAACGCGGTCTGCAAACTGGAGTTCTCATTCACTCCACCCTTAGAAGCGGAACCTGTGCTGGTGCAGGAGATTGCTGATCGAGAACAGATGATAATCCGTGGGTGTGGCGATGGTGTGCTGCAAGCAGGTGAGCAGTGCGACGACGCAAATGCTTTCGCTGGCGACGGTTGTTCATCTTCCTGTCGGTTGGAATTGGGATCGAGAGTTCCCACGTTGCCGGACCTTGTCATTTCCACTTCCTTCTGCGGGAACGGATTGCAGGAGGTCGCTGAGCAGTGTGACGACGGAAATACATTCTCCCAAGATGGCTGTAGCAACGTGTGTCAGCGGGAAGTTCCGGGAGAACGCCAGGATGATGAATGGCGGGGAACACTGCCCAGCGCTCCTGAGCGACCCATCCTCCTCCAGGGTGCTCAGTGTGGTGACGGCATCCTCCAGACAGGGGAAGCCTGCGATGCAGGCACACAGAATTCGGACATCCTTCCAGATCGTTGCAGAGTACGCTGCACGCTTCCATACTGCGGGGACGGTGTGCGGGATTCATCTGAACAGTGCGATGACGGCAATCGCATGGATGGCGACGGCTGCTCCTGGAGCTGTTACATGGAACTCGTACGTCCGCAGGCTGTGTGTGGTAATGCGCAGCGTGAAGCGAATGAGCAGTGTGATGACGGCAATACATTGAGCGGTGACGGATGCAGCAGCCGTTGCAGAATCGAGGAACCTCCGCGTCCGGTTTCTCCAGGGGAAGCGCAGATTGATCAGGTGATCCTCACGGCACCAACGGTGATTCGCTTACAGTTCCGCAATCCCGTTGATCCTCAGAAAGCCGCGGATGTCCGCAATTACTCCGTGCACGGATCACCGCAAATTCCCATCGCGCACATTCGCGTCATTGATCAATACACTGTGGAGCTCGTCCTTGCAGAGTCGCTTTCCTACGATCACGAGTACACGCTTTCCGTGGACGTGGAAACGCAGGTTGGCGAAGATGTCTCCGAACTCACGCTCTTCACAATTTCTCCTGAGAGCGGAACGCAGGTAACGCAACGTTTTACCATTGTTGAGGAAGAGATGGGTGATCACGTTGGAACGACGCAGATGGAGCGTCCTGCAGCATCTGCTCAGGAGCCTGCGGTGCAAGAGGATCGAGTGCCTCTCGTTAGTGGAGAAATTCCAGTCTTTACCGCATCGAGCGGGACAGAGGATATGGCGCAAACCGGACCGGGTGCGCTTCTCCTTGTGACCATGGGTGCGGCCGCAGGTTTGGGTTGGATACGCAGGCGCAGAAAGGCCCTCTCATAGTGATACTTCCTATGGAAGTTTATTTGCTCTACTTTTGTTGTATCAAGACCAAAAATCATTCGTTTACTAAGTATTGTATCGCCTTTTCAAGAGAGGCATTAAAGTCAGAATCCATTTCAAATAGAGGCAAAGCATATTTCTTTGCCTCTTGTTCAATGTGATCTGAATAGACGGCAATCATATGGGCAATCTTAATGAAGGTGGTTCCATCTTTCGTTTTTCTAAGAATCCAATCATTCGGTGTGGTGGATTTATGGAAGTCCTTTAACAATTGTTCTTCGTTCTTCTTCAGAAGAAATACAGATTTAATGTGTTCATTACCGAATTTTTTTAGAATACGGCTGGCAATCTCCGGGGTAACTTGGTAGCCCTCCACAATCAAATTATCATCGTCCGTGAAGTATGTTTCCGCCACCGCGTATATCGCATCATATGTCGTCTTTGATTGCTCTGCATACCTCTGGACAATTTCTTCAGTAGTATACTGTGAATAGAATTCATCATTACTTCCTCTGCGCAGGTGACTGTGTGGGAATAGAGCAGGGTGTTGTTCCTCAGGCGTGTAAGCCCGAGCAATATTTTGCAGTGTGTCAGAGGAAATCCAAGGAGTTTGCAGCTTCTTGCTCAGTGTTTTTGCCAGTGTCGTTTTTCCGCATTTTGGTGGTCCTCCGATTAAGTAAACAGCCATGTCTGAAGTCTATAGGTAAATGATTGTGCAATCGAAATGTAAACACCAAAAATCGAACGCTAGCAATCGAAATACTCTGATGATGGGGCAGTTCGACTTCGCTGCGGCTTCGCTCACTGTCATTCGACTCGCCTAAAGTAAAAGGTGGCCCGAGGCCGCAGCCGAGGACTATGAGCGAGCGTAGCGAGCCGAATGGTACCCCGGACAGGAATCGAACCTGTGACCTAGAGCTTAGAAGGCTCTCGCTCTATCCAACTGAGCTACCGGGGCATAGCGTTTATTATACATGAAATATGGCTTTAGCGTGAGCAGAATGCTATACTGGTACAGATGAAGTACCAGCGCATCATGCTCAAGCTCTCGGGTGAGGCACTTGCCAAGAGCGGGGGAGCGGGACTCAACCATGCCGTGCTCATGGATGTTGCCAAGAGCATCCAGGAAGTGGCAGACAAGGGAATTCAGGTTGTTGTTGTCGTTGGCGGTGGGAACATTTGGCGCTACCGTGATACCACGGACAGCGGCATTGAGCGTTCTGCAAGCGATGCCATGGGCATGTTGGCAACGATCATGAACAGCGTCGCACTCCAGTCTGCGCTCGAGAAAATGGGAAAACACACGCGTGTATGCAGCGCCATCGACGTTCCGCAACTTGCAGAGCCGTACCTCAGGCGCAGGGTGCTTCGGCACTTAGAGAAGGGGAGAGTGGTGATCTGTGCCGGCGGCACGGGCAACCCGTACTTCACCACCGATTCCGCAGCAGCTCTGCGAGCATTGGAGCTCGGTTGCGAAGTGCTCCTGAAGGCGACCAATGTTGACGGGGTGTACGACAAGGATCCCGATGAGCACAAAGATGCCAAACTCTACAAAGAACTTTCGTACCAGGAGGCGATCGAAAAGCACCTCAATATCATGGACCAGGCGGCCTTTAGCCTTTGCCAGGACCAGCATCTCCCCATCCGTGTCTTCAATTACACAGAGAGAGCTAACCTGCTCAAAGCTGCCCTAGGGGAAGAGATCGGGACCCTGGTGCACGGGTGATTTGCTCGGGTGAGGCGTATCCACGTACAATGCAAGGGTCCTTTTCCCCACTGCATTCGGTATGGCAGATCCACGCCTTAGCGCATTCGATCAAGAGATGAGTAAAATCATTGAATTTCTTCACGGTGAGTACGGTAAGCTCCAGACAGGACGCGCCAGCGCATCACTCGTGGAGCATGTCGAAGTAGAGGCCTACGGGCAGAAACAGCCGCTCAAGACCATTGCGGGCATTACCATTGACGGTGCGCGCTCTATTGTGGTGCAGCCTTGGGATCGTTCCGTTCTTCAGAATGTGGAGAAGGCATTGCAGTCAGCAAATTTAGGGGTCAATCCGGTTAATGACGGTCAGGTATTGAGGATCAATCTTCCTCCCATGACCGAGGAGCGCCGCACGCAGATGGTGAAGACAGTAGGTCAGCTTGCCGAGGAAGCCCGTATTTCCGTGCGTCAGCAGCGCCAGAAAATCCATGATCTTATCAAGGAAGGAGAGTCCGATGAGGACGCGCGCTACACGGGACTCGACCAGCTCGAAAAGGCCGTTAAAGCGGCGAACGAGAAGATCGAGGAGATAAAGGAGAAGAAGGAGAAGGAGGTGATGACGGTGTAAAAGATTTGGGGCTTGGGTTCGGGTTCGGGTAGCATTGTGCCATGGAGAAGCCGCGTATCGCCGTCGTATCTTTCCCCGGTAATAACTGCGAGGTCGAATCGATCCGTGCTGTGAAGCAGAGTGGTATGGAGGTCGTGTTCGTCAAATGGAACGATCCCGTTGATTCCCTGGAATCCGTCGACGGGTTCTTCCTCCCCGGGGGATTTAGTTACGAAGATCGCGGGAGAGCGGGCATGGTCCCTGCACGCGATCCCATGATGGCCCACATCATCGAGCAAGCCGCGCAGGGGAAAGTGGTGATTGGTAACTGCAATGGTGCGCAGGTTTTAGTCGAGAGCGGGCTCATCCCACTCGACCGGGGGCTTGCAATGAGCTTGGCGCGCAATGCTGTCGACGGAGAAGCGGTGGGGTTCCTCAACGAGTGGGTGTGGATTACACGGACCTGCGCGCGCGATCGTTGTGCCACGTCTGATTGGGAAGGGGTGATGCATCTCCCCATCGCGCACGGGGAGGGGCGTTTTGTGACCAAGGATACGGATCTCATTGAGGAGCTTAAAAAGAACGACCAATTGGCGTTTTCGTACTGTGATGCATCTCGTCGGGTGTCGGATAAGCCGCCGCTGTGTCCCAATGGTTCGCTCCTGGGAATTGCAGGAATCTGCAATCCTGCTGGGAATGTCGTTGCGCTCATGCCTCATCCAGAACGGACACAAGAAGGATTGCGCTATTTCCTTTCCATAAGGAAATGGATTGAGCGCAGGAAGAAGCTCCTTCCCCCTGTTCCTCGTACTCTTTCCGAGGAATACCCCGTAGCGGTTGCACCGAAGCGTTCGTGCGAAATCTTCATTGACACCATCATCACGAACAATGAGGAGCGCACCGTGGAGCAGGCAGCGCGACGCATCGCCTCCACGATTTCCTTAAAACAGCTCAAGTACTTTGCACCGGGGAAAGATGCAGTGGACAGTGTTCTTACGCACCTTTCCCTCTTCAATCCTAATAAAGAAATCGCCTACATCCGCAGAGAAGGAAAACTCCTGCGATGGAATCCTGATGTAAAACGCGAGGAATCCTATACGGGGAACCTGCTTGAGGGGTCGGTGCTCCTGCGTATCGATGAGCCGGATACCGGTGCTCGGCAACTGGGGGAGGGGAGTGTGACAGGTGTCTGCTATGTGTGCAGCAACATAGATGAACAAAAATTGTATACAAGAGAAGTACTCGAAGTCTTTGCGAATCCGCACGCGAGCCAACTCCTCAAGATGCCATAAGCCATGGAACGGCATATCGTCCTTCTTGCCTACAACATCCGTTCCCTCTGGAACGTGGGATCGCTCTTCCGAACAAGTGATGCTTTTGGAGTGGAGAAGCTCTTACTCAGCGGCTACACGGCTCTTCCTCCGCGTCGTGAGATCAGTAAAACCGCGCTGGGAGCGGAGAAAACAGTTCCTTGGGAGCACATGACAGATCCCATCGAAGCAATGAATCGTCTACGAAAGGAAGGCTACGGCATCGTTGCTCTGGAACAGACGCAGAGGTCCGTTGCGTTGGAGGAGTTCCATCCGCCAGAGCGTCTCTGCCTGATCGTCGGGCACGAGGTGACCGGCGTTGATCGAAAGATTCTCGCACTCTGCGATGCGTGCGTGGAGATACGGATGCTCGGAGCGAAGGAATCACTCAATGTCGCGGTTGCCGCCGGCATAGCGCTCTATCACCTGCGCACGGCGTAGGCATTACGCGAACTTCTTCCACAGTTGTGCTTTGGTCCTTAAGAGCGCACCGAACGTGAGGAAGATCGCAAGTGCTATGGCGATCCATCCGATAACGGGCACAAAACAGAAGAGTTTGAGGACCACATACACGGCAAGTGCGACGAAGAAGAGGCCAATCTTGCCCCAGGGTTTCTTCCAGTGCAGGAGCAACCACTGGGCCAGCACAATCGCGGCGATAGGCTTGGCGAAGAACAGGGAGAGACCGAATGCGAAGAAGAGCGCCATCGCGATGGGGATGCCGATGATGCTGATCAGGAAGAGCAGGCCCACGGCAGGCACGACGACAAAGTAGAGCAACCCTGTGAGCATGCAGCCCCACGGAGACCTGGTGAGTTTTTTCACCGCAGTGGGAAAGAAGGTCTTTGTCGAAAGCACCAGAATGAGGATGACGAGTGCAGCGGAGAGGAGCGAGTATCCAAAGAACGCGATCGCCGCAAGGGTTAGAGCGCCGAAAACTGTCGCCTCGATGACCTCGCCCTTGGGTCCTCCTGCGAGGTCGGCATTGAACACGCTCTCGCCTCCGACAATGCCTTCAAAAGGATTGGTTTGATCGCTGAGCCAGTACTGGAGATTTCCTTCAATCGAGGCGCCCTCCAGAACGTTGGCTTCCTTACAGACGATCACGGCATCACCCTTGATGGTTCCCGAGAGTTGCAGGCTGTCGCCACGCACGTCAGCGTTCTGACGAACAAGTCCCGAAAGAATGATGCTTCCTCCTGCGCTGCGCAGGGTTTCCACCGCTCCGTCGACGACAAGCAAACCGCCGTAGACGATGGCATCGCCCATCACTTGCGCCGTAGGCGCGAGGCGTACGGTTCCACCAAACACGATCAAATCGCCTTCAATCCTTCCTCGGATGGATACTTCCCCGCCTGCAATACGCGCATCGTCGCCAATGTTTCCCTCAACGATCACCGTGCCTCCTGCAACGATCAAATCCTGCTCAATTTCATCGGAGATCGTCAGATCTCCGCCCGCGGCAACCAGATCCCCCGCAATGCGCTCCTTGATTTGTATAACACCACCGGCGATGTAGAGATCATCTTGGACGGGGATGTTGATGGAAAAGAGCTCGTTATCGTCCTTCGCTACGCGAAACATTGCAGCCTGCGATGCAAGTGGAAGAACAGTGAGGAGCGTGCTGAGGAGGATCACGGAAGGAAAGCGCTTCATACAGAAAGGGGAAGAAGGTCGCGAACGAGTATAGCACAAGTGTGATACATCCAATGCAGTGCTACGCTATATGCACTCCATAGGATCGACATCGACGACAACATCGCTGAGATCAAGATAGGGGAGGAGTGCAGAAGGATTGTCACCCTTGAGAAGCACATGCCATGCGACGCCGGCGCTGGCGAGCACGGGTGCCGAAGTGACGCTCACTGTTTGTCTATGTTCGTGTGCTGCGGTCTCTGCTTGCACATGCAGGATACGGGCGCGGTGCAGCGCATCCCTTCGCAGGATCAATCGAATCATTTGTGTCGATGGCGGATACCCGAATTGCATGCGCAGCTTGAGTTCCTCGTTAAGGAATTCCTCCGTGCGGTGCTGTGCTGCATAGCGGACCTCCGGTGCCTGCGGACGGAAGGTTTGGATGATGACGTCTCCGGGTTTGGCGCGGCCGCTCCTCCCCGTGAGTTGGGTGAGGAGATCGAAGATGCGCTCACCAGCGCGGAAGTGCGGTAGTGATAACCCGATGTCTGCAATAAGCACGGCTGCGAGCGTGACCTGAGGAAGGTCCAGTCCTTTGACCACCGATTGCGTACCCAAGAGAATATCTGCTCTCCTTTCGCGCATGGTCTTGAGGAGAAGGCGCATTTGTTCGGGGTGTGTCAGCGTATCGCTGTCGGCGCGCAGCAGCCGTGCCATGGGGAATCGTCGTGCGAGGATCTCTTCGATGCGCTGCGTTCCCGCGCCCACGGCATGGAGCCGCACAGAGCCGCACGCCGGGCACTGCGCAGGGACATCCGCCTGCATGCCCGAGGTGTGGTCCAGTAGGTACGGTGTACCACCTGCGCCGCGGTGGAGGGTAAAGGGAAGATTTGAAGAAGGCGATACGACTCTCCGGCGACAATCCAAACACAAGAGCGCGCTCGCTATTCCGCGACGGTTGAGGAAGAGCACGGATTGCTCCTCCCGCTTCAGTCGCTCCTCAATGGCTTCGAGCAGGGGAGGGGAAAAGGGGTAGAGGGAACCAAACTTCACTTGAGCCAAATCTACTATTTGTACGTGTGGGAGCGGATGGCTTCCGTAACGTTCCTCAAGGCGAACGAGGTGGTACTCTGCGCTTTTTGCTCGTGCCCAGGATTCCAGCGATGGCGTTGCGGTACCCAGCACCAGCTTTGCACCAGTCTGACGGCAGAGCTCCTGAGCGGTTTCACGCGCATGGTAGTGCGGGGTCTGTTCATTCTTGTACGTCCACTCGTGTTCCTCATCAATGATGAGGAGCCCCAGGTGTTTCAGCGGGGAGAAGAGAGCGCTCCTGGAACCGATGACGAGTGCGATTCCGCCGCGATGGATGCGCACCCACGTCGCGCGCCGCTCCTTGGGAGTCAGTCTGCTGTGGACGATGGCGATACGTTCAGGAGGCAAGAGCGAACGAAAACGCTCGATGCAGTGTTCGGTGAGCAGGATCTCCGGGACCAGAAGCATGGCCTGCTTTCCGGAACCGACGCACTGTGCAATCAGCTGCGCATACACCTCCGTTTTGCCACTCGAAGTGATGCCGAAGAGGAGCGAAGGGCGCTTGTCCTTGTGCATCGCCTGAGTAACTTGTTGCTGTGTGGGCGTTAATTTCGGGGCTTCAATGTCGATGTGCAAAAGAGGTTGTCTCTCCCCTTCGGCTTCTTCCTGCATGACGGAAAGTATCCCGCGTTCGGCAAGTGCCTTGATCGTTGCGCTGCTTGCACCGGTTGCCTCCCGAATCTCTTCTCGTGTCAGATCACCTCTGTGTGCAAGTTCTTCGACAATGGCTTGTTGTTTACTGCCGCGTAAGGGTGCATTCGATTCTTGCAGTCGGTAGACCGTGCGTATATCGGGCACGAGCGCGCTCCACGGGGGGGAGGGGAGCCAGACCTTGAGTGCCTGCCGCAGCGAGCACGCGTAGTGCTTGGCCATCCACCGAAGGGTGGAGATTTGCGCCTGAGTGAGGAGTGGAGCGTCACCCAGGAGTTTCTCTACTGCTTTGAGCTCGTACGCTTTGGCCTTGTGAGCCTCTTCGATTTCTACAACGATCCCTTCCACCGTGCGATTTCTCAAAGGAACGTGCACGTGGCTTCCCAAAGCCAGGTTGAGTGCTCCTGTGTCGTAGGTCAGCCCCTCGGCAATGCCTGGGGAGCGCGACGCGGTGAGAACCGTACAGTGCGTTTTGGCCATGGATGCCTATGATGCGCTTCAAAGGAAAAAGGGGCAACGCAGCGAGAGGTGGAGGCGCTCAAACACAAAAAGTCATCCTCACTCCTGTGGCTTTTCACTGGCATTCACTAGTTGATGCGGCTTGCCATGAGCGAGCGGCAACTCTTAGGCCTTTCGAGCTTCGCTCTATGGGCTCACTTTGAATAGCCAACCTCCGCTCCTGGTGGGCTTGCTATCCGTAGCGCAGCGCTTTCGAAAGCAGTGTTGTGATCACAGTCCAGGAGCTACGGTCGGCATCCTTCGCTGTGCGAAGGATGGTCGGGGCGGCGCGACTCGAACGCGCGACCTCCTGCTCCCAAAGCAGGCACTCTAGCCAACTGAGCTACGCCCCGTCTCTTGGGTAGCATAGAGAAAAGATAGCTATGTGCGCTAGAGTGCCTGCTCTTTTCTTTTGCTCGCACCGCAAGCGGTGCTCGACAGCCAACTGAGCTACGCCCCGTCTCTTGGGTAGCATAGAGAAAAGATAGCTATGTGCGCTAGAGTGCCTGCTTATTTCTTTTGCTCGCACCGCAAGCGGTGCTCGACAGCCAACTGAGCTACGCCCCGTCTCTTGGGTAGCATAGAGAAAAGATAGCTATGTGCGCTAGAGTGCCTGCTCTTTTCTTTTGCTCGCACCGCAAGCGGTGCTCGACAGCCAACTGAGCTGCCAGCCGCCTGCCTGTCGGCAGACAGGGCAGGTAGGGCTACGCCCCGATATATTTCCAATGCATAGAGAAATGTTTACGGATGCACTCTTTGCGGCTCTTTTGAGATCCCTCCATAGTACGAGGAGATTTTCTTGACAATCTGTCACAGATAATTAGAGTGCCACCACTATGGCGAACCACAGTGAAACGGCACAGAGACTGGTCAAGGACTTTGCGCGAGCGCTTGAGGCGGATCGCATTACGGATGATCTCATCGACGCGTTCCATGAGTGTGGGATTCCCACAGAGCAAAATCATCTGTATCCAGGAGGGCGGCTTGAAGATGCCGTGACTCTCGTAGGTTCCGCAGGTGTCAGCCACTAATCACGCCGTCAGCTCATCACGCTGCTGCGTGGATTGACCACCAACGGAAACGGACACGCATGAGTTTTTACTCCTGCGACTCTTTGCTCAAGCTCTCCAGCTTTTCGCGTATGCAGGCACTGCGCTCTGCACGGGGGGCAGAGAGGCAATCCTCGCGTGCCTTGATTCTCAGGCTTTGCAATTCGCGCGCATCTAAAATTTGTTGGCGTTCGTTCTGATGGACGGAAGTTCTGTTTTGCGCACGCACGCGCAGCAGGGAGGAGCGCTGCTCCGTCGCAGATTCGGTAATAGCGTTCTGGCGTGAAGTTTGCTGTTGCTGAACCGCACGGCGGAAGAAGCTCGCGGTCCTTCTCTTCAATTCTTCTGACTTTGGCGCGATGATCTTCTCATAGGTACTCTGTGTACGAGCACGACGACGCTCGCCAAGAATTTCGTTGAATTGTGCTTTGCGCTTTAGCGTAATGCACCGTCGGAGGTTGAATTTCAGCGCTCCGTAAGGAATATCTGCTTCGGGGAGGCCCAGTTCTTCTCTGCACTGCGCATCGAGTATTTGCTCTTCAGAAAGTTCTTCACTGCTGTACTGCTCCATGGGATCACCGGAAAACTGGTCGTACGTGTACGCAGATGCGGCCAGGGGACTCATGAGCAACGTGAGAACGGCGGAGACCTTAAGAGTGCGATACATAGTGTCCCCATTCTCCTGATTCCGGGAAAAGGTGCAAATATTGCGTGCTGACACGCAAAAATCAATGTGGCAAAGCATGAGGGTTGGGGCTGGGATTCGGGCTCGGGCTGAATTCCCAATCCTAGCCCGAACCCCAACCCCCAATTGACGCTATACTGATGCCATGGATTCCTCGGTGTCGCTCTCCACAGTTCTCCATACGACCAAGGAGTACGTGGCGATTCTCAAGAGTATGGGAATGGAGACTGTCGAAGATCTCCTTTCGTATCTCCCGCGCACGTACGAGGACTTGAGCGCGATGCACACGATCGCTTCCGCTCCGCTGGAGACCAAGGTGACACTGCGCGGAACCGTGGATCGGCTCAAGCTGGTGCGCACGCGAAAGGGGAAGAAACTCGTCACGGGGATTTTCGTTGATGCGGAGGGAGACACGGCGGAGGTCATCTGGTTCAACCAGCCACACATCATGCGCATGCTCACAAACGGAGATGGAGTGGTACTCACAGGCAAGCTCGTAGAAAACGGTTACAAGCTGCAGCTCCAAAGCCCTACGTTTGAGCGTGCGGGGGACCAACCTCTCGTCCATGCGGGAAGACTCGTTCCCATCTACCAACAGCATGAGCGCATCACCACCAAGTGGCTCAGGGAGAAGATGGTGCTCGTGCGTCCGGCGATAGAGAACTTGCGGGAGACGCTCCCCGAAGATGTGCTGTCCGAAGAGAACCTCCTCCCGCGCCGCGATGCCGTGCGCGCACTCCACTTCCCCGAGGATCCTGCGGAGGTCGAGCGTGCGATGGAGCGCGTTGCCTTTGAGGAGATGTTCCACCTGCAGCAGCGCGTGCTCACCGAGAAGCAGGAGTGGCAGGGAGAACGCCAGGAGCGGCTCAAGACGCCGATGGATGCGGCGCTCATCCGCACGTTCTTCCGGTCGCTGAACTTTACGCCTACGGACAGCCAGCGCATCGCGATCTTCGAGATCCTCAGGGACATGGAGAGCGATCGGCCGATGTCGCGGCTCTTGGAAGGAGATGTCGGCTCAGGCAAGACACTCGTTGCTACGGCCGTCATCGCCAATGCGATCCGTTCCAGAGGACAGTGCGCACTCATGGTTCCGACGGAAGTCCTAGCAAAGCAGCATGTTCTTACCATCGCCCGCCAGCTCATTGGGCTGCAGCGCTTTGCCGCGACTGCAGATGCGGAGACCTCGTTCCCGTTGCCGCGCGTGGAGCTGCTCACGGGCTCCGTTCCCGATGTGCAGGCGCGCTCGATCAAGCAGGGACTCATCGACGGAACTGTCGATCTGGTCATAGGCACACATGCGCTGATTACAGATGATGTGGGGTTTAAGGACCTGCGTCTTGTCATCGTTGATGAACAGCATCGCTTTGGTGTTGAGCATCGCAAACGTCTGAAGGAGAAAGGAAACCCGCATTTCTTGGCAATGACCGCAACCCCGATTCCGCGCACGCTCGCACTGACCGCCTACGGTCACCATGATCTCTCTGTGCTCCTGGAGAAGCCGGGTAACCGCAAACCGATCTCTACCAAAGTCGTCAGTCCTCGTGATCGTGGAACAGTAGAACGCTTCATTGATCGTGAAATTGTGCAGGGGAGACAAGTCTTTGTCATCTGTCCGCTCATTGAGGAATCTCAAAACGAGGAAATTTTGGGTGTGAAGAGTGTGGAGCGCGAAGTTGAACGTTTACAGAAAGCCTTCCTCCATAGGCGCATTGCCGCGCTCCATGGCAGAATGACGCCGGCAGAAAAGGATGCGCTGATGCGGCAATTCAGGGACGGGGGTTCGGACATCTTAGTCTCCACGTCGGTCATTGAAGTGGGCATTGACGTTCCCAATGCGACAATCATCGTTATCGAAGGAGCGGAGCGCTTCGGTCTTGCACAGCTCCATCAGTTCCGCGGTCGCGTAGGGAGAGGAGATGAGCAGAGCCATTGTTTCCTGTTCACCACGCATCCGCACCAGGCTCAGTCGCCGCGCCTCAAAGCGATGGAGGAGCATCGATCGGGCTTCGTGCTCGCCGAAATCGACCTCAAGCTCCGTGGCCCTGGGGACCTCTACGGCTTTCGGCAGAGCGGTATGCCCGAGGGGCAACTGACACGCATGCTCAGCCCTGAGCTTGTTGTGCGTGCGCGCAGGGCTGCACAGCGCGTTTTGGGTATGGACCAGGCACCCCAAAGTAAAATTTCTTGACGGAGGTTTTCCTCAGTGTAGGATGCCGCTCGTGCAAATGCTGCACGCCCTCGCCGGCATGATGAGCATGATGATGCGCTTCGCGCGAGGGTCTGACGTGTGCTAATTCCTTTCCATTCCAACCACACGAGCCCTCGCACTCAGCGAGGTCTTTTTGTATATATGTACCCCCTCCTCACCATGAAGAGAACTCCGAGCATTCTCCCGCACCGCACGTATCTCTTGAGCGATACCTTAGGGCCGCTCCAGAGTCCGTGCACGGCGGATGATCACGACGTGCGTATCTGTACGGACTTTGGCGGTTTTGCTTGGCGACAGGGCGAGCACCTGCGTGAGATTAACGTCAACGGGCGCACGGGAATTGCACCGCACCTTCTGCGATTGATCCTCTCATTTCATGATCGTCACCGTGATCTCGTGGAGAATGGGGACAGAACGTACACCGCAGTATTCCTCAACCAGGCAGAGCGTACGGAGGAACATGCACACGGAACGCCCTTCTTTGTTGCAGAGACCGATGCGAACGTTCGCATAGTCGCAACTCCGCTTGAGGATCTTGCGTCCATCCGCAATCGCATCATCGCTCTTTGGGAACTCCCTAACGAGGGAAGCGGACTCTTTGAAGCTGGAGAACAGTTCCGTTCCCAATTTACTCCGGCATTGCTGCCGCGGGATCATGGGACGGAGAGTCTTGTCGCTCGTGACCCCGGTATCATTCCCGAGGGGCGTAACGGAGCACTCCACTTCGTGTATGCGGATGCATTTCTCAACATGGTGAGTTGGCAACAGCACCAAGAGGAGTTGCGATCCCGCATTCTCGAGCGTGCAGGCAGGAGTGATCCGGAACTCGGCGTGCGCATCGGAGACCGGGAACACCAAGCGGTTGCCACGACTTCACTCGAGGCCGGCAAGCCCGGAGTACTCAACATCTATGCGAACGGGGACAATATCGACCTCGTCGGCAAGTGGGCACCCGGTTACGGAAATGCCGACCGCACAAGAAGAAGCGCATATTGCTTGTTTGATGAACCGGAGGAAGGGTATACACCAGTGAACATTTCCTTCTGAGTATTCCCATGTCGCGTTCTCACCTTGAGATTTTCGATTCGCACCGGCAGGGATGGGTTCTGGTAAGCTGTCAGCGAGATATTCGTGAACTCCAGCAACGCGAGCCCGAAGTGCGCTTGGGCATGCGGTCTGACGGTGGATTCCTCCTCACCGGCCCCGAGGCGGCTATCCGTGATTTTCTGAGCGGATATCACATTCTCTTGCAGGCCAGCGCAGAACAGGCGTGAAGACTGGAGGAGATTCCCGTTGTATTGCTCTTCTGTGCTGCTACACTGCCAGCGATAATTTCCCATAAAGGATTATGGCTGACCAGACAACACCGCCGCAGCCTCCAGCAGGCCAGCAGGCTGGCGGTACCCCGCCGCCCCCTCCCCCTCCGCGGCCTGGAGATCCCGTCCCCGCAGGCGGGCTGGATCCTACGCAGGTCTTCGCTGCGCCACCGGCACCTCCCCCTCCCCCTGCCGGGCAGGGTGACCAGGGGGGAAATCCTCCCCAGCCTCCGCAGGACATGGGACCTCCGCCTCCTCCTCCTGGAAAGCAGGCCACTAAGGACATGGGATACGACGATGAAGACCTCAAGGTGCTCGCCGAGGTAGGCAACTACCGCTTTGGGAGCATCATGGCGACTCTCAATAATGACCATGTTACCGCTCCGGCGCACCCGGAGACGAAGTTCGATGAGCAGAAGTTCCTCTCGCTCCTCAGGGGATCTATTTCCCTCACGCGTGATGAAAAGTGGCGCATCATTCAATCCATTCCTAAACTCAGCCAGTTCCAGATTGATGAACTCCAGAAGATTCTGGAGGAAGAGAAACGGAAGTTTGCGGAATTGAGCCCGAAACACCTCCTTCAACTCCAGAAGCTCGAACAGCGTCACAGCGAGGATTGGAAAGATCTCCAGTCGCTCACAGTGCAGGCCAGTGCTCGTCAGGATGAGCAGCAAAAGGCCGACGAAATTCGCAAGCAGCTGGGACTTTGAGTAGGTATCTGGTATCCAGTATTGAGTATCGAGTATGCAGTATGAAGTATGCAGGGAGCGATCCCTCAATACTCTATACTTCATACTGCATACTCACGTGTTCGCGAGGTAGAGGAGGAAGAGGGCAATCGTTACGATGCTCGTGAGCAGAGAGAGCAGCGTCCCCTTGGGGAGGAGCCGTCGAATGCTTGTGGCAAAGAGGAAGAGAAACGCAGCCAGAGAGAAGCTGCGGATCAGCGGCGAATACACGAAGGCGAGAACGTACGGGATCTGAAAGGGCAGAGGCTTCGTCAGTTGGTAGGAACCCAGGGCATAGGCAACAAAGTAGCCTGCAAGCAGCCAGCCGGCGTACAGACGCAAGGTATCGACGAGAGGGAAATACGCGGTGGGTGTCGGTTGGTTCTGCGGATGATTCGGTTCCGCGTCCTGTGTGGGAGGGGGTGGAGGAGGCGGGGTCACCGCGGGTTGAGACGGGTCGTCAACGGTTGTCCACGGCGCAGGTTCAAGAGATTCAGTAGTGGGAGGCGGTTGCTCTCCAGAGGAAGAGACACCGACGTTCTCTTGGGGAATTTCCTGCAGTGTTGTCACACGCAGTTGCATATCTTCTAAAATCACCCGAGCCGTCGATCGATTGACGGCGTCCAGCGTTCCCTGCACGAGCTGGCCGTCACGAGATTGGGCGGAGTACGAGAAGAGCACCATTGGTGATGCAGTCTACCAGACTATTCCTCCACGTACTCAACCAGGTGGTCAAGGATGTAGCGGACGGAAGTTTCTAACGCTGCGGGAGCGGATATTTCGAAGTGTCGGTTCTCCGTCCACTCACGGTAGCCCGTAACGGTTCCTCCCACGATACGCACCTGACCGTCCGTCGCTTTTTTTGCGCCCACTGATCCTGTGATGAGATTCACGCTAATGGGGCCCTGTGTCAGTCCCTGGACCTCTTCGGAACTCAGTTCTACGTGCCAGAGAAAAGAGGTGGTCGTCCCGAAGGAGCGATACCACCAGTTGCGATGCACGGGTATGCAGAAACCGATATGGGCGGTGCAGTACTGCTGTGTCCACTGTTCGGGGGAGAGATCTTGCTCCTGCATGAGCGTCACGCGTGCAGCAAACGCTGGATCGGTAGTATCCGCTGAGGAAGTTTCAGCCTCTTCTTCATCCAGGTGTTCTGGTTCCTGGGGTTCCTCGGTTTCGACGGAGGAACTGGAGCTGGTTGAGGATGGGGCAGACTCTTCGGGATCGGCAGCAGCACTGGAAGAGGATTCCACGGTTTCCTCCTCCATCATGGCCAGCGTGTCGCCTGTGCCCTCCTGAGCCATGACCGCATCCGGTTCTGCATCGGTAGAACCCGCGTCGAGTAGGGAAATACTCCGTACCCGCATAATCATGCCACCCGCTTCCACTGTTGGACGCAGATCTCCAAAAACCTCCACCTCTTCACCGACGTATCCATTGAGGTCCACGGCATCGCTCTCCAACAGGATAAAACGGCCATCGCTCTGGAGGAGACGATGGCTGCCTTGCTGATAAATACTAATGCCAGCTGGCTTAACGACTCCACGGTAGAGAACGTTCTTTGTTTCACGAGCGGTTTCTTCCTGCTGTGCCACAGGCGAGGATGAGGACATGCTTTCCTGTTCCTCCTCCGCTGGGGGAGTGGCTGCAGGCATGCAGGCAACGAGAATGATGGCGAGGGATGCAAGCGGGAAGAGGGGTTTCATAGATAGGTCGGAAGTCGAGCGCCCAGTATAGCTGTTCTTTAGGCAATGGGAATACAAATCACTGCAAATCACAATGGCACTTCTCCATACGAAAAAAAGGGGCATGGAAGCCCCTTTCATTCGAACGTTTCTAGAGTAGGGAATCGATAACCGAAGAGAAGTTTGCGGCGGGCTGTGCACCCGAAACAAGCTTCGCCTCCTTCGTTATGTTGTTGTAGATAATGTTGCCGGGAGTGCCGTTTACGCCGGACTGCGAACCGCTGTCAAAGTCGGCCTTGATGGCTGCTGCAGTTTCGCCACTGTCCAAGCAACTCTTGAATGCGGCGACGTCGAGACCCAGTTCCTCTGCGTATCCTTCGTACTTGTCCATGCCCAATCCCTGGCCGTAGAGAAGATCATGCATGCCCCAGAAACCGTCGTTTCCATCCTGCTTTGCTGCGCACTCGGAGGCTTCTGCAGCCTTTTGAGCATTCGGGTGGAAGCTCAAGGGGAAATGCCGGAAAACCACGTTCACGTCACCATCGTATTGCTCAACCAATTGATCGAGGGTGGGATTGTGGCGCTTGCAGTACGGGCACTCAAAATCGGAGTACTCGATGATCGAGATCTGCGCATTAGCATCTCCGCGGATATGGTCATTCTTCGCATCAACGGGCTGCACATTGTCGATGCTTGGGGGCTGAGAAGGCTGGGAGGGTTGCGAGGGCTGCGCCTGACCGGTGGGAGCTGCCGCCTGCTCGCCAAAGGAGGAACCGGAGTTCATCCCTGTGGCAACGCCGTACCCGACGATGATACCGATGAGTCCCATGCAAATGGCAAACCATTTTGTACCTGATTGATCCATATGGAAGAGGTGAAGAGAAATAAGAAGTATAACAGTGTGCTCTTTAACGAGGAGCACGACAGAACACTACCACACGCACTCACTCGAGCTTTGCAATGAAGCGAGCATGTTGTGGAGCAAAGGAAAAGAGCGGCCCTGCGCGAGCGGTGGGCCTACGATGCGGATCGTTGGTATTGCCATCGGGTTTGGCATCCTCAGGAAGGAAAACGGCGTACTCGTGCGCGGAGAAAAGTGTGAGGGGTGCCGGGAGTAGGGAGTGCGCGTTCGCTAAGCATTCCTTGGTATCCGAGCAGGGGCTGGTTCCTGTGTTCGAGAGTTGTTTGCCCTGTTCCTCAGGTGCCTCCTGTCTGCATTCATCGTATCCGATGAATGCCGGTGTCATGGCGACCGTATCCGGTTCTTGGGGAGGGAGGGATGCCGCCAGTGTGAGAGATGCGTTGAAGAGCCCGCCAATACAGAGAGAGAGATTGAGATTCCCGATAAGAATTCCTGCAAGCAGAAGTCTTGGGCGCATCGGGTGACAAGTCTAGCCCATCGGTTACGAAGATGCTACTGGCCCCTCAATGCGACTTCGGCGGCGGATTCCTGCGCGAACTCAAGGGGTAGACTCCTTGGGAGGCTGATGTAACGAGAGACGATGGTATTGAGGACGGGATCTGTTCCCGGCTTTTCGATGGATTGCATCCAAACGATTTCGTTGGAGCGTATGGTGCGGTCATCAACTTCCATATCCGGCGCCGATGCGGCGAAGAACGGACCGTCGAGCTCAACTTTTCGCCCGTCGTCGATACCGTAGATATTAACAATCGCATCCAAGTTTTCGTCGTCGTATGCCTGCAAGATGAGCGGCCCGGGGGTGTCGTTCATGAAGACCAGATCTTGGGTACCCGGGTATACCGTTGCATCAATGCCAACGCCGTACTGTTTGTAGTAACTGACATACAGGCTATGGCTGCGGCGATCGAGCACCGGGAGTCCAGCGTGGACAATAGCACGGTACGTAGTTGTAGACGCCTGACAGATGCCGCCGCCGGGAGAATCCCTCAACTCTGTCCCGTTGTAGATCACTTTAGCCATGTACCAACCCCGGGAAGTCGAGACGGGCGGATCGAGTGCCGCGTTAAAGGAGAACGTCGCACCAGGCTCAATGAGCGCATTGTGAACGTGCTCGCGGATTGCCTTACGGACGTTGGCCATGCGGGCCCACGTGGAGCCTCGGAAGTTGGATTGCCCTCTGGAAATCAACGTGAGTTCATGCTCCTCACCGTTTTCACTGTAGAAGATTTTGCCCGAGCGCTTTGTAAGATTGATGGAAATGGACTCGTTTTGCTCCTGCAAACCTTGGGCAACAAGCGAACCGGCGGCGGCATCCAGTTTGTAGCCGTCCATGGCAATGCCGTCGGTCACGGCTCGCTCGACAGACCCCGTAGCCGAGGCAATCCAGTGTATGTCTATGGGTGCCGGGGCGACAGAGCGAATCGAAGCTTCCAATGATGGACTGATGGCATTTGCATCAATGGCAACAGAGGCACGCGCCGGGCCGATGTCCGTTTGCAGCCACAGGGGGTGCTCCTGGACCGATGCGGTCCATGTGCCCAGGTCCTCACCCTCTGCACTCAATTCCACGTTAAGTGTCCGCTTGAGGAGCGCTTGGCGGTTCGTAATCATGCTTTCGAGCTCCTTTAAGGGGGGGGAGATTCTGTGCTGCTTACGCAGGCGGTTCCTCAGACGCTCTGCAATCCGGTAGCGCGGGGTATTGGGATGGAGCGCTTCGCCGGAGAGTACCGTAGCAATGATCGGACTCGTCAAACGCGCAATCGGCCGTACGGCGCTTAAGGGCACGTGGGCTTCTGTGGGCAGCGTTACGGCAATAGTGGCTAAGCTCAAGCATAGGCCAAGAAGATGTGGTAGGTGTTTTGTTTGTGTGATTTGCATACGTCTTTGTACATATTATAATATATTTTAGAGAAAAAGCAATACCTAAACCATGCCTCTGTCTCAAAGAAGCGACACTAGCTGTTGGTAGCAGGAATGGTGGCCCAGGCCCGACCTTCGCACTGCGTGCTACGGTCGGCAGGCAGGATCGAACCCGACTTCGCCCTTCGGGCTACGCCGGGCAAGCTGGCGACACCATGAGCTTATCGAATGGTGGTCCAGGCCAGGCTGTCTCCGCCTTCGGCTTCGCTAAGCCTTTGATCAAACACCATCTCGGCGCAGCGCAGCGGAGACGGATGGTGGCCCAGGCCAGGATCCCTGCCTGCCGGCAGGCAGGGAACTGGCGACACCTCGCTCATGACAACATCGCTTCTCTTTCTTCTCTTCCAGAACCGCTCTTCCAGTATTTCTCTCGATTTCTTGCTTCTTCTCTTGTGGTACATTCTTCAGAGTACAGAAGCTTCCACGGTTTGTGCGCAGAAGAATATTTCATGATTCCAGCGTTGTGTTCCTGGAGTCTACGTTCAAGATTCTCCGTCATTCCCGTATAGAATGTTTGATCGGATTCGCTCTGTATGATGTAAACAAAATACATGCTGGAATCGAATGGTGGCCCAGGCCAGGATCGAACTGGCGACACCTCGCTCTTCAGGCGAGTGCTCTACCAACTGAGCTACCGGGCCACAGTGCTAGTGTACAAAAGGAACAGGGGGGCTACAACGCGAGATGGTGGTCTGCCAACCCGTAGTCAGGAGGTTCTGACTCAGCAGTAAACCTTCGCTCCTGGTGGCTCGCCATCCGTAGCACAGCGTCTGTGCAAATAGTATTACAAACGAAGCCCAGGAGCTACGGTCGACATCCTTCGCTGCGCGAAGGATGGTGGAGCTGTACGAAGCAATCTCGAACTCGACAGGCCTCGGAAAGTGGACGCACTTACTCTATCAGAAAAGCTCATCATACTGAGGAATTCTCTGGATTTCGTTAGATCCATTCTCAAGAATCCGCAAATGATGGAATATGCTCTTACGCTATGAATAAGTATGTGCCGTCAATGAGCTGTCTGAAGCAATCTCGAACTTTTTAGCGGCACAATTTTTGTCAGTTTCGAGCGAATTTTGGCTCCGAAAACCTACATTTGACACATATTCGTTTATATGTATAATTCTCTTAACTTTCCCAAAAATAGGATGAGCGGAGTTGATTCACCTTCAGGCAGATGGGCGCAATTTTTTGCAATGGGAGGAATCTCTGTTATTGACGGTGATGGAATCGGAGCGATAGTGCCAACACCCGAATTATTGCAGACTTTGAAATCTGATCTGGACCGAGGAGTTCATGAAATTATTGTGAAGGAAAAGCGCGATAATTGGGATGATGTACGCCGTCTATTAGAAACCGCTGCAGCTGATCCGTATAAAGTTACGCTGACCACCCGTCCATCGTTCCATGAAGAGGCGCTTGTTTTGTTGTGTATGGTTGAGCGGAGTGGATATGAAATACTTGTGCATCACAGGAAGCTTGTAGAACTAATTTCCCGATCATCTGCTTCCTTGATAAATCAAAAGAATTTACAAAATCCCACAGCTGAGTAGTGTGCTAGTAAAGCCGCGTCCCATCTTCATCAACCTTGATCACGTTGGGATCATCCAGTGGTTCCTGTTCCTGAATCTCTTTCATGAGAAGCAATAAGCCGATGGCATTGGTGAAGTCGTGGTTTTTCCATTTCTCGGGAAGTTGGTCTCTGAAGTCGGAAGCCATAGTGAGCGCACAGTTGATCGCTTGGAGCATGAAAGCAACGAGAGCAGCTGGACTGAAAGCCAGGAAAGAACCATAGACAAAATCAGATCCTATTCATTATGTAGAGAATCATCGTTCATCCCAAAGCTTTTGAATATCATCATGCCACCATTTAAATAATTGTTTATGAATGGGGATACCCGAAACAACTTGGCAATTGTATTCGGAAACCAGTCTCAGAACTTCGGGCAAATCAACTTCTGTCTTTTGCTCTGCTCGGTTCAAATCTTTCTCAATTTCTAGAACTGACGAGTAAAGGCGGTTCAATTTTAATGCCCAGCCCAAAATATCAATGGAAACCAGAATTGGCAGCGCTAGAAATACAAAGTAGGTAATCGCAAATCTGGCTTCCTCATTAACAAAAGTGAAAGGGGTCAATCCCAGCAAGATGATACTCATACAAACAGACACTCCGAACAAAATCCACATAAGAATCCTCATTCTAAAATATAAATTTCTCATCCAGTGTGCGGATTCAATTGTTAATTGAAGTATTCGTTTAGGTCCGGCATCTTCTTGTGTTTCATAATAGTCAGGAGCCCTCGGATTGAAACGAAATGCATCCAAGATTTTTTTGCCAGCTTTCATCTTCCACTCGCTAAATTGAACAGAGTTTATCGGCCAATCCAGTCCTTCAGACAGAACTGACTGTCTACGCATTGTTTCTGCCCTGTCATACACATCATCGAATCGAAGCCGAAAAAAGTATCCAATTGCGATAAATACACAACCAAAAATAGCAAAACCTACATTCGTGTCATTTGAAAAATCAAAAAATGCTGGCACCAACCCAATGACAGCAGCAACCAACTCAAAAGCCAGAGCCTTATACCAATTGCTTGCCGCTTGATCGAGAAGGAGACGAGAGAGCTGATTAAGCTCAGCGCCTTTTTGTAGATTATCCATAAGCAGGGAAGAATTCACCGAGTAAGCTTTCCCAGATTTCGATTGCTTTCTGCTCTTTTCCGGCTTCAGTATATTCCATTGCTTCGCTTGTCTTGCTTGCTGCGCGCTCGGCTTTTTCTATGGCTTCAGTACGCTTCGTGGGATTTGTCCCATTGTCGAGATATCCATCCAGCCGATCAGAAGTTACAGGATCGTAACAAGGAGAGCGCAAATACCCTGGTAGATCATTGAAGAAGACTTTTAGCGTCGAATCGTATGTGTAAGCCTTTTCATAATTCTTATAGTGCTCATAAATCATTGTTTCTAGATGGAAGCTACGAATGGGCCAACCTCGCTCTCGGTTCCAGCCCTTCACCATCTTAATGAGTGGCACAAAGCATCCGTCCATCGTTTTATTTACTGCGGTGATTTTTTTTGCAAATTCTATTGGGTTTGTGCTGACCCAAACACCTCGATATGTATCAGGGATGCGATAATTTCCAGTGTCATATTTGAAAGCCGGCACCACATCGAGCGTGAATTCAGAAAGTTGCATGGAGACACAGTTACGATCTTTTCGGATTGTCGTATCGGAATACTTATCATCAAGGATGGATTTAAATTTATCGAGAGCCTTATCGGGTCCGCTATTATTGTCCCAATCTTTATTGTCTCCATGATGCAAGACGACCATCAAATCAACATCGCCTTCGCTCAGGTATCTAATCATCGTGTCCCTATCCCAAGATCCGATAACCCTTCCTCCGTCAGAGTGCAATGAAAGTTTCTTGCTGATAACGTCAGTAACATTGTTTTTGCAGTTACTTACCTTGGTTTCCTGCTTATCAGTGATATTCAGGTTCTGTGCGTACTGCCGGAATGATTCTTTCACGGTTGTTGCCATAAGTCCCATCTTATCGTAGAAAGTGTGCAAAGTCGTGCAAAGTGAGCATTCTCGTTCTAAGTGCAACAAAAAAGCGCCAAGTGGCGCTTTCTGTTCAAACTCGATCAAAGTGTGCAAAGTTGTCATGGTGGAGCTGAGGGGAGTCGAACCCCTGACCTCCGCAATGCGAATGCGGCGCTCTAGCCAACTGAGCTACAGCCCCAGGGCACGGGGATTCTACTCAATCGCTAAATATGAATCCACCCGAATATTTCCGATGAGTACGGGGGCGGCAAACCCTTTTCGCTCACGCTCCAGGGCTTTGAGGAGGCCGATGCGCTCGAGGACATCACGAAACCTTCGTAAGGCGCCTTCGCTCTCGAAGTTCGTCATGTGCGTGAACTGCTCAATGCGTGCTCCGCGGACGATGATCCTCTTCTTTTCGTCACGCTCTATGCGGTAGGCGCCCATGGAGCGGGTCTGCTCCTGCGGCTTGAGGACGGGGAGTTCCCCTCCACTGCTCTCGCGCTCCTCCTGGCGTTTGATGCGCTCCTGAAGTATCAGGGGCAAAAGTGCGGAGAGGAGAGCCTCTGTCCCAAAGCCGGTCGCTGCCGAGATACTGGCGAAGACAGGCAGAGAGCGCGCTTGGAGCGCTTGCTCTACGCTCGCGGTGTCGTTGCCGATGAGATCCACCTTGTTGAGGAGAATGAGCTCGCGTTTTGCCGCCAGGGCAGGGGAGTAGGCATTGAGCTCCGCGCGGATGGCGCGGTAGTCCGTTTCCAGTACCGCTGTATCCACCTCTGTTCCCTGAAGCGCCCGGCTGATATCCAGAAGATGGAGCAGTATGCCGCAACGCTCAATGTGGCGCAGGAACTGGTCACCCAGGCCCTTCCCCTCGCTCGCCCCTTCGATGAGGCCCGGGACATCGCACAGGGTAAAGGATCGCTGGTGAATGGTCGCGACGCCCAAATTGGGAATGAGGGTCGTAAAGGGGTAATCGGCGATTTTTGGCCGGGCGGAACTCACGCGTGCGATCAGGCTCGATTTCCCCACGCTGGGGTACCCGATGATCCCCACGTCCGCAATGAGCTTGAGCTCCAGGCGCAGCATGCGCTCCTCCCCCGGTTCGCCCAGTTCCGCAAAGTCGGGCCGCTGGCGGGTAGAGGTGGCAAAGTGCGCGTTCCCGTAGCCTCCGCGACCTCCGCGAGCCACGAGCACGCGGTCGCCGTCGTGAAGGAGATCGGCGAGGATGGGTGCCTGCGCATCGGGCGAGATGTCGTAGACGATGGTCCCGGTGGGCACGCGCAGGAGGAGATCGTCGCCCCCCGCACCGGCCTTCTTCTTTCCTTTGCCGTAATCGCCGCGTTTGGCCTCAAATCTCTTGCGCGAGGAGAAGGTGCTCAGGGTATCGGTATCGTCGTTCGCGACGAGTACCACATCCCCGCCGTAACCGCCGTCGCCCCCATCGGGCCCACCCTTGGGTACGTACTTTTCGCGGCGCCAGCTGACGCAACCGCGCCCGCCCGCCCCGCCAATGACGGAAATTGTCGCTTCGTCGAGGAACATACGTCGCAGAGTATAGGGTTGCTCTCTCTCCAAGACCATGTAGGATCAATCCCTTTTATGGAGAATCATGACCCGCTCAAAATTCGTGAGCTTTTAGATCCACAGCGAACACTGGAAGACTTTGACCATGCCGTACGGTACTTTGACAATTTCCTCAACGCACTGAAGGAGGAAAAACCCTCACAACTGAGAGACCGTATGCACCATAGTCGTTCACAGCGAGAGTCCTTTACCTATTGGTACACGTTGCGTTTGGCCAGAGATGCTCTGCAGTCTCTGATGGATGGGCCGTTTGCCTTGTCCCCTGACACGTACCTGGAAGATGTTGTCCAGAAATTGGGTACGCCCGGACTTCTGGAAGAAGTACAGCAGGAGTGGGGAACAAAGGTCGAACAGTATGCGGTGACGTACCCCTGTGCTCCTCATACCATCCTACGGCACACGCGGGAAATCCTAAGGGACTTGGTGGCTCAGCTGCGCGCACCTAAAGAAGACGCGCATGATACCCTTGTGCAAAGGGATGAGGTTGCCTAGATGCACCACTATCCTACGGACGTATGTCTCTTCCATTCGATGCAGATTACGGCAAAGCCATTGAGTATGTGAGGAGAGAAGAAGGCGAGCTTACAGACTACCTTTGCGGATTGTTACAACAGCGTAGAGCAACGGAAGAGGAACTCTGCTATCGCCAGGAAGGGGGCTTGTCGGCTTCCGTCAATTCCCTCCGTGACGAACGAGAGTGGATCCTGGACAGGTTGCGAGAGTACCTCCTTCTCTACATCACGCGGAAGATTGTTTTCAGGTTGCTGATGGCTCAACTGCAGGACGAGCTGGATCCAAAAACTGCGTACCAGTTCGTCCACCGGATACTACGACACCCCCCGGAGGGGGATGGGGTTTGCGAAGTCATTGATGACACAATCATTACGCTCACCAGGCGATTCTTTTACCTGAATGACATGACGCCTCCCTTCGCCATGGTGACTCAGGAGTGTCGCCGGTACATGGAGGAGGCGCTTGAGGACGCTCCCGCCTTGACGCAGGAGGATTAGCACTCTAAACTTTTGAGTGCTAAATTTGTATTTTCCGTACATTTCCTCCACTTCGCTATGTCAAAGATTATCGGTATCGACCTGGGAACCACGAATTCCTGTATGGCTGTCATCGAGGGCGGTGAACCTACGGTGATCCCCAATGCGGAGGGAAACCGTACCACGCCTTCCGTTGTCGCATTCAAAGAGGACGAAGTGCTCGTGGGTGTTGCCGCTAAGCGACAGGCGATTACGAACCCGAAGAACACGGTGTTCTCTGCCAAGCGCTTCATCGGGCGCCGGTTCGAGGAAGTGAAAAAGGACGCAGCGCAGATACCGTTTACGACCAAAGAGGGCAAGGAGGGTCGCGTGGTCATCGAGATCAACGGCAAGGAGATGCTCCCGCAGGAGGTGAGTGCCAAGGTGCTCCAGAAGCTCAAGAAGGACGCCGAGGCATACCTGGGCGCTCCCGTGGAGAAAGCGGTGATCACCGTACCCGCGTACTTCGACGATTCGCAGCGCCAGGCAACCAAGAACGCGGGGCAGATCGCCGGACTCGAGGTGGTGCGTATTCTCAACGAGCCGACGGCAGCCTCTCTCGCATACGGTCTGGATAAAGGCAAGGAGGAGCAGATTGTCGTCTACGACCTGGGAGGAGGCACCTTCGATGTCACGGTGCTTGAGATGTCGGGAGAAGGACACTTCGAGGTGCTTGCAACCAACGGCGACACGCAGCTGGGGGGCGATGATTTCGACCAGGTCATCATTGATTGGATTCTCCAAGAGTTCAAAAAGGATCAGGGAGTGGACCTGAGTAAAGATACGATCGCGCTCCAGCGACTCAAGGAAGCCGCGGAGAAGGCGAAGATCGAGCTTTCCTCGGCAACGGACACGGAGATCAATCTCCCCTTCATCACGGCAGATCAAACCGGACCCAAGCACCTAACGATGAAATTGAGTCGCGCGAAACTCGAGTCGCTCGTCGCGGATCTCATTGCCCAAACGAAGGAGCCCTGCAAACGGGCTCTTAAGGATGCCAAGCTCTCCGTCGGCGACATTGACGAAGTGGTGCTGGTGGGCGGCATGACGCGCATGCCGGCCGTCCAGGCCATGGTGAAGGAACTCTTCCAGAGAGAGCCGCACAAAGGAGTCAACCCCGATGAAGTCGTTGCCATCGGAGCGGCGATTCAGGCCGGGGTTCTTGGAGGAGATATTGATAAGGATATTGTGCTGGTGGATGTGACTCCGCTCTCACTGGGGATCGAGACTCTCGGGGGCGTGGCGACCAAGCTCATTGAACGCAACACGAAGATCCCCACCAAGAAGAGCCAGGTTTTCTCCACGGCGGCGGATAACCAGCCCTCGGTGGAGGTACACGTCGTGCAGGGCGAGCGCGAGATGGCGGGGGATAACAAGTCGCTGGGCCGTTTCATTCTCGATGGAATACCTCCAGCACCGCGCGGCATGCCGCAGGTCGAAGTGACGTTCGATATCGACACGAACGGCATCCTGCACGTGACTGCCAAGGACAAGGGCACCGGCAAGGAACAGCACATCACGATCCAGGGTTCCACGGGCTTAAGCGACGAGGAGATCGAGAAGATGAAGAAGGACGCCGAGCTGCATGCCGATGAGGACAGGAAGAAAAAGGCGCTCATTGATGCACGCAATCAGGCGGATGCCTTCGTTTTCTCTCTGGAGAAACAGATGCGAGAGTACGATGCGAAGATCTCCGACGACCTCAAGAAGAAGGTGAATACGAAGCTCAATGATCTCAAAGACCTTTTGAAGAAGGAGGGAGCGACCGCCGAGGAAATCTCAAAGGCGACGGAGGAGCTGGGGAAAGAGGCCCAGGAGATCGGGAAGATTGTGTATGCTTCGACAGGCTCAGCACAGGCTGAGTCTGCGCAGAAGGAAAGCTCTGAAGGTGCGGAAGGGAAGGAGAAGGATGTTGTGGATGCTGAGGTGGTAGAAGACAAGGACAGCGAGAAGAAAGGCAAGGGCAAGAAGTAGGTTTCAGAAAGACATTTGAGGCTGTATAGACATTGTATATACAGCCTTTAACGGCAGCCGTCAGGCCCCTGCGCAAACACTGAACAGGGTGATGTAAGATTGGCAATGGAAGCCCTGTGCATGTTTGTCACAAAGATGCAGGCAGTCTGGGTTCTGTCATCCATCGTTTCCAAGGCGGCATCCACGACGGAGAGGATCTCTGTGCGTGCGTTCTCATCAACATCACCGTCATCGAATGCAATCTGGTACAGCAAGTCCCGCGCGCTCCCGACAATGCGGCAAAATTCTACCTGCTCCAATGTGCTGCCTGCATTCAGGCGCATGCACCCTTCGTGGATTGCGGCAACGGCCGATTGCAGTTCGCCGTTCATGGGCATGGTATTCAGCGCGCAATGAACTTTGCCAGTTCTACCAGGCGGTTGGAGTACCCCCACTCATTGTCGTACCAGGCAAGTGTCTTGACCATGGTAACGCCGTTCTCCGTATGCACCTTGGTATTGGGAGCATCGATGATCGAGCTCCTTGGATCACCCACGTAATCCTTGAGTACAAGCTCACGTTCCTCATATCCCAAAATATTCTTGAGAGCTCCCTCTGCCGCTTTTTTGAACGCTGCATTGAGCGCCTCTGCAGTCGTTTCTTTGGCGACGACGCACGTGAAGTCCGTGATACTCCCCGTGGGCGTGGGGACGCGGATGGAGATGCCGTCGAGCTTTCCTTTGAGCTCTGGGATCACCAGACCAATGGCCTTGGCCGCTCCCGTAGACGTCGGAATGACGTTCTCTGCGGCGGAGCGCGCGCGGCGCAGATCCTTGTGGGGAAAATCCAGGATGCGCTGGTCGTTGGTGTAACTGTGGATCGTGGTCATAAAGCCCTGCTCAATGGTGCAATGTTCGTGGATCACCTTGACCATGGGGGCTAAACAATTGGTGGTACAGGACGCGTTCGAAACGATGTGCATCGTTTTGGAGTCATAGGACTTCTCATTGACGCCGAGCACGAACGTGCCGTCAATCTCGTCCTTCGCAGGCGCCGAGAGTAGCACCTTTTTCGCACCGGCCTTGCGGTGCAATTCCAGCTGCTCGCGTTTGCGAAACGCCCCCGTGCACTCCAGGACGACATCGACCTTGAGATCCTTCATCGGGAGCTTCTCCGGATCTTTCTCCGCCGTGGACTGAATCGTCTTTCCGTTGATCACCAGTGCTCCGTTCTTGATCTCCACGGTCCCGGGGAAACGTCCGTACGTGGAATCGAATTGGAAGAGATGAGCAAGAGTCTCGTCGTCGGTGAGGTCGTTAATGAGTACGACCGAAAGATCGGGGTGCTTTTCCAGGATGATGCGCAGTGCCTGGCGTCCGATGCGCCCGAATCCGTTGATGGCGATGTTCATAGACGTAAGGTGGGAGGGTGTTCCCACTCTATCACGATTCGCGCTCCGTGCTAGCCGTGTCGCACTCCTCGGATTTTTGGTTCTGCTCCTTGGGTTTTCCCAGAGCTGCGTGCATCGCTGCCGCCATGCCTGTGGCAATGAACGGGATCGCGATGAGAGCGGCAATGAACTGCCGGCGGCTCATTGGTCCGAATTCTGCTTCGTAGTACTGCGTGCCGTCGGGAGAGGTAAAACCATGCCCATCGAACGTCCAATCGGGATGCGCGTTCGCCCAGAGCCTGATACGTCCCGCTGTATGACGTCCGTAATCCCCTGGATCGAAGGTTCGGAAGAATGCGGTATCAGGGAGTGGCATAGGAAGAATCACTCTAGGACATCCCAGACACCTGTCAAATGCGTGCGTAGGTTTTCTGCAGGAGCAGCGTATCTTCCTCAAGAATCGGCGATTCGCACACCACCACACCTCCGATGTCCTCCTCCTTGAGAACGGCGAGGAAGTCCCTCCACCGGGCGTCACTCTCGTTGAGCGGCAGGTGCCTGCGCTCGCCCTTCGCCGTGTACTCAATCCCGGAGTAGTGGAAGTGCACCTTGTTGAGCGATCGCTTGCCCAGATACTTCGCGTAGAGATCCAGAATCGTTTTGAATTCTTTCTTCGAGTTGTACGCACCGTTACTTCTCGCGTGCATGTGCGCCGTATCCACACAGGGGTACAGTCCGAATTTCTTACTTAAGCATAGTACTTCCTCGAGCGTCCCGAACTGCGTGCCCTTGCCCATGGTCTCGTACGCAAGGTTCACCGAGGGGAAGCGTTTGTCTCTGTCTTTGAGGATCATCTCCGTTGCCCGCTCGACGTTCGCGTAGGCCTCCCTGGGGTCCATCCCAAGGTAGAACGCAGGGTGCACGCACACGGAGCGCGCACCTGCGAGCTCTGCCATACTGAGCGCTGCTTGCACCCGCTTGATGCTGGCGGCGAGCTTGAGGGGATCCTGCGCATTGAGGTTGACGTAGTAGGGTGCGTGGACGGTAAGGACCATCTTCAGTTCCTCAGCCGTCTTCCTGATCTCCTCCATGCGCTTGGGTGCGTTGGGCACGCGCTGCACCCACTCGAGCTCCATCGCGGTAATCCCCAGCGCATGCGCGCGCTTGAGCCCCTCGACCGTCCCTCCCGGTGCGGGAGTGGAGTGCGGAACGCCGGCGACGGCAAAATGTAACATAGAGACGCAAGACCGCTTCTTAAACTCTATTGTATAAGTCGCCCTGAGCACAGTCGAAGGGCGACGGCAAAGTGAAGCATGAGGAGGAATGAGGAGGAATAAGAAGAAGGAGAGGAGGAAGAGGAACGTGTCATGGTTCGACTCCGCTCACCATGACACTCGTTGTGTCACCCTGAGCGAAGTCGAAGGGTGACACACTGCGTAAGCGTTGCGGGCTCATCATCGCCATGGAGAGAGTATACCTTCCTCCCTTACGCTGCGCTCATGCAGCCTTTCGTGTACGCTTGGAGCCATGTCCATAGCCAAGGAGATCACCGACCGCACGTTGGCAACCAAACGTGGCGAGGGCGGATACCAGATTGTGGAAGCGCTCAACGATGGGGGATTTGACACGTGGTGGGTAGGCGGAACGGTGCGCGACATGCTCCTGGGGCTCACACCCGAAGATATCGATATCGGCACATCGGCACAGCCAAGTGATGTGAAGCGGTTCTTCCCCCGTTATGACGCGACGGGAGAAGAGTTCGGCAGCGTGATCGTCAAACTCGGCAAGCGCCGCTACGAGGTGACCACCTTCCGCGAGGACGATGAGGTTTCCGACGGTCGGCATCCCCAGGCCGTGGCCTTCGGCAGTCGCGAAGCAGATGCCAAGCGCCGCGACATTACGGTGAACGCGCTGTACTGGAATCCGATCTCGCGCGAGCTCTACGATCCCTTTGGCGGAGAAGGGGACTTAAAGGAGCGTCTCATTCGCTTCATTGGCGAGCCGGGCATACGCATCAAGCACGATGCCCTGCGACTCTTGCGCGTCGTGCGCTTCCGCGCGCTGCTTTCCGGGCAGTACGAACCCGAGACCTACCGCGCTCTCCACGAGAATGCCGCGATGATCGACGTGCTTTCCGGTGAGCGCCGCCTGCGCGAGATGGATAGGATGCTCTTGGGGCCGCACCCCGACCGCGCATTCGAGGACCTGTGGGAGCTCGACATCATCGAACGTATGCTTCCCGAACTTCAGGTGTGCAAGGGCGTGGCCCAACCTGCCGATTACCACCACGAGGGTGACGTATGGGATCACACCATGCAGATCCTGCGTTCCTTTAAGGAAGAGCACGGTCCGGATGTGCGTCTTGCCGCGCTCTTCCACGATTGTGGGAAAGCCGAGACCTTCGCGCGTGCCGAGCGGATTCGATTCGACGAGCATGCAGCGGTATCCGCACGGCTTTGTGTGGCGGCGCTCGATCGGCTGCAGTGCCCGCGCAAGCGCAGGGACAAGATTTCGTGGCTGATTGAGCACCATATGATGATGGGAGCGTTTACCGGCATGCCGGCACAGCGTAAGGCGCACTGGTACTACCATCCGTGGTTCTGTGAGCTCCTCGACCTCATGTGGCTGGATATCGCGGGCACGGACCCGCAGGACTACACGCTCTACGGGGAGATCCTGCGGGATTACAACGCGTTCCTGGACGCTCATCCGCGCCCCCCGCGCCAACTGATTTCCGGAGATGAGGTGATGGAGCTGCTGGGACTGACGCCGGGCGAGAGGGTAGGGGAGATCTTACAGCTTCTTGCCGATGCCCAGGCGCGTGGAGAGGTGACCAAAAAGAGCGAGGCCAGGGAGTACCTGCAGAGGATCGCCGGAGCGTGAGCGTTTCCTATGTTTTTCCTAAGAAGACGTTAATCTGCACCTTCTCGCACCATGACAGAACTCCTCCTCATCGCTCTTGGCTTCGTTGCCCTCTCCGGGCTCCTGGCCATGGTGGATGCCGCGATACTCAGCATCTCCAGAGCGGAAGTGGAGGAGATGTATGCGCAGAAGAGAATCGGTGCAGGAGCCTTACGGTCCATTCACCGACGGTTACCGAGAGCCGTCGTGGTGATTGTCATCGCGACGAACACGGTGAACGTGCTGGGGCCGATTCTTGTCGGTCAGCGTGCGATTGAACTCTTCGGGAGCTACATCATCGGAATCGTGACGGCGGCACTGACACTGGGGACCATCATCTTCTCCGAAATTATTCCCAAATCCATGGGTGCGCATTACGCGCCGACGATCAGCCGCTTAAGCGCGCCGGTCATTGTCTTCCTCTCCTGGACGCTCTTCCCCGTTGTGTACCCGCTAGAAAAGCTTGCGAATCTCTTTCGTACCGGCAGACGCGTCATCGGCTCAGAAGCGCAGATACGCGCTCTGGTGAGCATCGGCCGTCGCGCAGGGCATATAGAATCCGACGAAGGACAGCTGGTGCACAGAGCCTTTCTGCTCAATGACAAGAGAGCCGAGGACATTATGACGTCCTTAAAAGACATCGTGAGCATCCGCAGCACAACTACAATCCGGAAGGCGGCGGACGAGGTCTTTCGTTCTACGCATTCGCGCTACCCGATCTTCGGTGCATCCATGCATAAAGTGGCGGGATTGGCACTATCGAAAGATATCCTCGAGGCGTTGATTGACGGACGTGATCGGGAATTGGTCGCAACCATCAAGCGCGATGCTCTGGTAGTGCCCGCGCACATCCCCTGCGACCGCCTCCTGATGCTCTTCAGAGATAAGCACGTTCACCTGGCCGTTGTGCAGCACAAAGGGAAAACCGTGGGCTTAGTGACACTGGAAGACGTTCTGGAGCAGCTGGTCGGTGAAATTGAAGACGAACACGACGTGGAGGGATAATGCCTCTGCGGCCACGGGCACGATGCTCTTGCGCTACTCATTCGCCTGAAAAACATTCGTCTGCGGGAGTTCTGTCGCGCGCAGATACCCCATGCTCTTGCGCGCACGTTCCCTGAGCTTGAGGATCTGTTCGTACTTCTTGGAGACCGCCGGTACAAAGTGCAGGCGCATGACGGTCTCCTGCGCCTCTAAGATGATGGACCCGAACCCCAGGAGATTCTGCAAGAGCCCCTCCTGGCTCTTTTCAATATCCTGCACCATCCACAGGTCAATCGAGAGGTGGTCGTTGGTGAGTACCAGCGTTTTCTTGATGCGGTGGATCTTCTTGTCCGTGACGACGATCACGTACAGGAGGTACGTGTAGATCCGCTTGAGGAACTCCAGGTGCGCCAGCACAAAGAACGTTGTCAAAAATGCAAGGACAATGCGTCGTGTAACGTCGTCGCTTGCCGGAGCGAGCATGAAGACCGAGTAGGCAATGCCGACGATGATGGCGTTCCATCCCAGGAGCTTTATAAAGGGCCAGAGCAGGCGAATCCAGTGCTGGTGGAACTGGAACTGAAAATCCTCCTCCGGGTCTTTGCCCTGAAAATCAAGCTCTTTGAGTGGTACGCCTCGCGCGATCACCATAGGAGCAGGGTGAAAAAGAGAACGACGCCATAGAGAGTCGTTGCATGGATGAGGACGAGCACCCGTACGATGCCAATCGTCAGGTACTTAGAAAACGGCATATCGGGTTCCGTAAGGAAGGCGATGCGCAGGGTCTTTGCATAGAAGATGCGCCACATCACGTACTCCAGGATCGCAATGGCAAGGGCCCAGCCAAGGAGCACGACAATCAGGAACGGCATGGCAAACGATGATGATACAGGAAATGGAAGAGAAGGACAATGACTTCCGTGTGCGTTGTAGTTCGACTATTGACTATGTGGTACACTTAAAGCGACAAGTCTCACGCCACGGCGTGCGGCTTTTTTGTATCATTTCCAACTTTTCTTATGATGAGCAGCTTCATTCATTACGTTACTACGCACAAACGTAGCTTCACTCCTGAAGAAATGAGCAAAGAATTATCCATAAATCTTGTTGTGTGTGAGACGTTAATCAAGCAATGCGTGTGCATGGGCCTTCTGCGGGGTATCACACACTCGGACAATCGTGGAATTGTCGCTTATCGCCAAACTGAGTTAGGGAAAGAGTGGTTTGCTGAGCAGATCCAGTTATAAAAGGAGATCATTGCTCTCCATTTGCCGGCGTATTCTCTGTGCCCGTATCAGTATCAGTATTAGTGTTCGAACCAGATAATGTAGCCGGAATACTGTCTACAAGTTGCTGAAACATGGGCCCAGAAACCTGTGATGCCTTTTTTGTAATATGTGGCTTACCCTGGTGCGTCTGTGTTCTTGGCGAGGGGCGATTTTTCATACAAGTTGTTGAGGAATTGATTCCCAATGTACCGAAAATGAGGAAAGAAATCATCCCCGCCATAAAGGTGATGTAAGCAAGTGAGTTTAGTAATCTAGTCGCGATAACGAACCGCAACCCCCACTTAACAGTACGAGTGAGCCTCTTCCATTGTCGTTCTGCGATCTCCCATGCCTTTTCCATATCATCTTCCTCCTTTACAGAACTCATAAATTGGAGGAGTTTGGGAATAATTTCATTTACACGAGGCATGCTGTTTAGCACCTTAGCTACAGCTCGATATGACGAAATGACGGATAGGATGCAAATGCCAAAACCTAAGAGTGGAACAATCAAATAATTTGTGAGACAAATGGCAATAAAGCTATCAGACACAAAAATTGTGGAGATTAAAGCCAGTGCACCTCCTGACACCCAGATCATATGTTTATCTAATTGCTCAGCATTTTTTTCAGCCATTTCCTTAAATTCTATTGGTAATTCTTCCATGCGCTGAGCTCCTTCATTTTGTCCTTTTTTCTTCTCAAAAACATATTCCTTTACAAAATCTTTCAGGGGCATGTTGAGCCATTCCACGTTATTAATGTTTTCTTGCATGCATGCATTTTATGCCAACGACATGACTACGTGAAATATATGATTGCTAAACACCTGTATTAAGTCACTTGTTGAGACTTGCTGGTGGGCCAGGGTGGACTTGAACCACCGACCACGGGCTTATAAGTCCCGCGCTCTAACCAACTGAGCTACTGGCCCGAAATGAGAATGATCCCGCGCTCCCAGCCCGAACGTACCGTTCGGTACGGGCAGGTAACCAACTTAAGCTACTGGCCCACAGGCGGAGTGTAATACGGGTTTGCTGCCGTGTCATGGTTCGACTCCCTGCCTGCCGGCAGGTGGGCGCTCACCATGACACTCTTTGTTTTAACGTGTCACCCTGAGTAGCCTGCCCTGCTTGCCAGCCATAGCTCTCTGAGCGACGGCTGGAGCTTGCCGAAAGAGAGTCGAAGGGTGACACAAATGCAACAAAAAACACTTTTAGCATCTCTAGGCTCACCATGACGCGGATGATGGGTTCAGATCGTTTCACCTTCTTCCGCGTTCAGCTTGCTGTTGACGATATGCTTCCCACTCTTCCTGGGGTGCGTCGATCTCAGGCAGAGGTACTATTCTGCCTGATTGGAATGTGGGGTCGCTTTCCAGTTCAGGAAAATAACCAGCGAGCTTGCTTCCAGCCATGTAGGCGAGTTCTCTGCGAATTTCCGGATCGTTGAGGAGCTTCAGGGCCGCAGTGCGTCTTGCCTGCCACCGCTTGGAGTCATCCAGTATTCCAGGCTTAAACAAATCCTCCATTACCTCAACGACTACACGCATCTGACGCTGCTCGCAATCAGACGCATCTATTTGGTGCATATCTGCGTTCCCAAGGAGACCGCTGATAGCTGCTCGCACCACTCTGCGCTCATCTTCACCAAGTGAGGCTGGAATCTCGCCTTCCAGTAATCTCCTGGCAATAGAGAGATCCACTGCTCCTTCCTTATCTGGTTGTGTCATATTTCAGGTTGGAATGTACAAATACATTATAGCGCTAAAACACGCAGATGTCCACAGACCTGTTCCCTTAGGGAATCCTGCGCTGCTTAAAGACACAGTTACTCCTTCATCTCTTTGACGACCACCGTGAAGGGCACCTCTATAGAACCTGCCTTGACCGAAGCTAAGAAACTCCCGGTGGCCTTGATGTGCTCGGGCAGAACTACGGCCTCCACTTCCACCGTGGCCTTGAGCTGATCCTTGATCGCTTCGGCGATGTGCTTTTCGGTGATGGCGGCGTAAAGCTTGCCGGTCTTGGTCACTTTGCGCTCGAAAGTAATCTTCTTGCCTTCCAAAACTCCGCCGATGCCCTCCTTGAGCTTCTTCTCACTTTCGCGCTCCTGAGCCCTGCGCTTGATCTGCTCCGCATAGCGGCGGCGGACCGTGGGGGTGGCGACGAGGGCTTTTTGCTGTGGGAGGAGAAAATTCAACGCATACCCGTCTCCTACCAGGAGGAGTTCATTCTTGCGGCCGATATTCGGGATATCCTGGAGGAGGATGACTTCCATAAGCATTTGCGGCTATGCACACAAGTGAGTGGCATAAGAGCCGCGAGAGTTTAGGGAAGAAGAGAACCAGAGTCAAGTCCTGTTGACGAACCCGAAAAAAAGCTCTTCTAGAAGAGCAATGAGGGGAGCCAGCCGAAAAAGGACCACCAACTCTTGCCGGGGGCGAATTCCCGCCCCTGCTTAAGGTACCACGTGGGGAGCGTCAGAAAGCGATCAGAATGGAGCGAGAGCTCGCCTAAACGCACATTGTGCATGTCTTTGCGGAACGCGAAGGTGTAGAGAGGGGAGTACAGGAACACAGCGGGAACATCCTCCTTGAGGATCTCCCTCAGTTCCTCAAGCGCCTTTTGGCGCTCCTCCTCGGAACTTGTCTGGCGGATGAGTTCGAGGAGCGTATCGCTTTTGAGCGATGAGTACTGCGAGAGGTTGTAGGCATCGAGCCTGAGGTCATTGCGGTTGCCGGTGAGTTTCTGCGTGCCTGAACTATGCCAGTAGGGATAGCTGTCCAGGTTATCGAGCAGGGACTGCCCGAAGAGGAGGACGTCGTAATCGCGCGCGAGGAGCTTCTCCTGAAATTCCTCACGGGTTTCGGGGATCACGATCCCCACATGCACGCCCAGCTCACCCCATTGGCGCTGGATGATTTCTGCGGCACTTTTGTACTGCGGAGGAGAATTGGAGGTGAGGAGCGTCAGCGAAAGCTTCTCACCGTTGTCATCGACACGAATGTCGCGCGGATCCGTGGAAAGACGCCTGCGGAGCATGCCTTTCTCCAGGTAGAGATCGGCGATGCCGATGCGATCCTCGGGGGCTACGTCACCGCCGTCACGCGTGGCGACGAAGAGCTCAAGAATCCGCTGCTCCTCGGCCGCTCTGCGGTAGTCGCCGGGCACAGTGGTGCGCCAGAGATAGAAGGAATCGATAATCTTCTCTCCTGTGGGATCCAGGAGACGGATCAGGTTCTGCCCCAGCGCGATGCTTCCCGTGCCACCGTGGGTGGGGAGCGCAACGATCCAGGAACCTGTCTGTGTGGGAATCTGCAGGATCGGCAATCCGTTGAGCGTGGAACCCGATGCTGCATCCATAAGTGCCCCTGTCACAGTGAGCACCGCACCGGAATCCAGGAGCACAATCGGATCAATCTGCAGTACGCCCACCGCGTTGGCTTCGCGCATTTCCAAAAGACGCTGCAGCCGAACTTTTTCCGGCAGGTGCCAGTTGGACGCATAGAGCGCGCCTTGCGCTGAGAGGGGATCAAACTGATACCGCCAGTCCGAAACATCGATCTCCAGAAGCGGTGTATCTACGATCACCGACTCGCTGATCGCATCGGCCAGCGCCTGCTTATTGGAGCCCAACTGTAATCCCAGGCGCAGCTGGGGATCCCGCAGGATCGGACGATCGAGGTTGAAGAAGAGCGCGACGTACTGCGGCAGGGTGTAGTGGAGCGCCGTGAACTGACGCGGCACGATGGGATCACCCTCGGCATTGCGAGGAACCAGGCGCACGCCCCCCAGATTGCGGATGTCCGAGAGGAGCGTGGGATAATCGGGGAAAATGCGGAACACCACGCGGGAAAGGAGCGGATCTTCTCCGTACGATCGGGGAAACTTCTCCAGGGTCACTTCGGTACTCAGGTCTGTCTGGATCAGGCTTTTAAAGAAGTACGGCCCCGCTCCAATCGGGTGGAACCCAAAGTCCAGTGCCTGGTCGATTTTGCTGACGGGTACTCCCTCAAAGGATCGCCGGGGGACAATCCCCAGGGTCAGATTGCTCGTAAAGAACGTGTAGGGCTCCTCCAATCGGAACCGCACGGTACGATCATCGAGTTTCTCCACCTCCACGCCCAGGAAGTTCTGCCGCAGGAGCGTATTGGGAAACTCCGGATTCTGGATGGTCTGGAACGTGAAGAGGACATCTTCGGGAGTCACCGGATGGGGATTTTCCTCCGTCGAGTCGTGCCAGTAGAGGTTATCCCTGAGTTTGAGAGTATAGATGCGCGCGTCATCGCTCACCGTGAGCGTGGCCAAGTCGTCCTCGATATCTTTCGTCTCGGGGTTGTACCGAAGGAGTCCCGAGAAAACGAGCGAAACAATGTCGCGGTTCACATCGTTCGTTACGGTGAACCAGGGGATGAGCTGCTGCAGTTCACCAACGGAACCCTCGATGTATGTGCCTCCCGTAGAAGGCATGGAGAGCGTGTTCTCTGTGTAGAACAATCGCAGTAATGCAATGGTGCTGAGTGCAAACGCAAGAACAGCGAACGCCAGGAGCCAGCGCTCCCAGCGTTTTGCCACGGCGGGAGCATCGAGAAAGGGACGCACAGCGAAAGTAACGGGAAGGGGAAGCCCCTAAGCAATGAACCAGAGGAGCACTGGGATGAGGAAGAAGAGAACACCCATCCAAATCGACGCGCGGAAAATAACCCGTTCGGCACCGCGTCGCTGGATGAACGTGGCTCCGCTGCCTCCGAAGGTAGCCGAGAGACCCGACGCCCTGTGCTGCAGGAGAATGCTCAGTGTCAGGAGAATAGAGATGATGACCTCTGCGATGGTGAGAAACTTTACCATGGCTGCAGTGTACCTAAGCGGGGCAACACCGGGCAATCACTTCTGCTACACTTTGCACAGAACGCGGGTGGTTAGCTCCCGCCTTCGCCCCTCGGTACACTCGGGGCTACGGACGGGCAGGCAGTTGGTCTTTCTCTCGGCACAGCATGTAATGTATGCGGGTGGTTAGCTCCCGCCTTCGTCCGCCTGCGGCGGACTACGGACGGGCAGGCAGTTGGTCTTTCTCTCGGCACAGCATGTAATGTATGCGGGTGGTTAGCTCAGTTGGTCTAGAGCGTCTGGTTTACACCCAGAAGGTCACAGGTTCGACTCCTGTACCACCCACCAACCTTCGCGCAGCGAAGGTTGCCATCCGTAGCCTTTTGCAGGTGCCATTCTTCTTAGCAACAGGGTCGCTGCGGCTACGGTTGGCAAGCCCAGCAAAAGCGGAGGATGGCTTCAACGGTATGCAGCATTCGTTGCAATCACGCTGCGGCGAAGGTTGGCTATTCCTTTGGCAAGCCATCATGAGAAGAATCTGCTGCGGCTACGGTTGGCAAGCCCAGCAAAAGCGGAGGATGGCTTCAACGGTATGCAGCATTCGTTGCAATCACGCTGCGGCGAAGGTTGGCTATTTCTTCAGTAAACCCAGTACGAATGGAGTGCTACACTTATTTCCTATGTGGCATTACGTGTACGTACTCGAGAACAAACAAGGCCGGCAGTACGTTGGTCTTACTGATAATGTTGACGACAGGGTTGCGCGACACAATCGAGGCGAGATTCCTTCTACCGCAAAGTACAGACCGTGGGACATTGTACATTTCTCCGCACTCAGAACGCGCACGAAAGCTGCATCGTATGAGAAGTACCTCAAATCAGGTTCAGGAACGACATTCCGACACAGGCACTTAGTCTAAAGAGATTATTGTGTGCATTGGTGACCGTTCACCGCTTACAGCCCCGCCGCAAGTCGTTCTGCCATGGAAAACGCATGAGCCGTGCTAGGCTGCACCGCATGGCGTCCACACTCCCTCTTGGGACAAAGAATCTTCCCGAACCGCTTTCCCTCAAAAAGCTCATCGGTCCCAGCTTCATTATCCTGGGACTCGGTCTTGGGAGCGGAGAAGTCATCCTTTGGCCGTACCTGGCCAGCAACTACGGGTTGGGGCTGGTATGGGGCATTGTCGTGGGCGTCACGATGCAGTTCTTCATCAACATGGAAGTGGAACGCTATGCGCTGATCTACGGGGAGAGCATCTTCGTGGGGTTTGCACGGCTCCTCAAATGGCTGCCCTTCTGGTTCATCCTCTCCACCTTTTTAGGATTCGGTTGGCCGGGGATCGGCTTGGCCGGAGCAAAGCTCCTCTCCAAAGCGCTCATGATCGAGAACGCCAGAGCGGTGGGGATTACCGTGTTCATCGCCATCGGTCTCATCCTCTCGCTGGGACGCGTGCTCTACAAGACCGTGGAGCACCTGCAGAAGATTCTCATCGGCATCGGTGTGCCGTTTGTCATTCTCCTTACGGTGTACCTCGCCAAGTCGCAGGATGTGGTGGAGCTTGCCAAGGGCATCGTGGGGCAGGGGAATGGGTTCACCTTTCTCCCGGAGGGGATTGTCTTTGCCACGTTCCTCGGCGCGCTCGCCTACGCGGGAGCAGGAGGAAACCTCAACCTGGCGCAATCGTGCTACGTGCGCGATAAGGGGTACGGCATGGGGAAATATGCAGGGAGGATCACCAGCCTGATTACGGGGAAGAACCAGAAGCCGACACCTATTACCGGGAACACATTCCCCATGAACGAGGTGAACCTTCGGCGATTCCGCGCATGGTGGCGCGTGATGAACCTGGAGCACTTCCTGATTTTCTGGTGTTTGGGGCTCCTCACCATGCTCACGCTTTCGCTTTTGGCGTATGTCACTGCCTACGGTGTACCAGGTAACGAGCAAAGCATTGCCTTTGTGATGAACGAGGCGACGGTGATTGCACTACGCACCTTGCCGGCGTTTGGAATTGCTTTCCTCCTGGTGACGGGAGTCATGCTCTGCGCAACACAGCTCACCGTGCTGGATTCCACCAGCCGTATCATGACCGAGAACGTTCTCTTGCTCCTGCACGGAAAAAATCTCAACATCTCACGGGTGTACTACCTCATTCTCTGGGTGCAGATCCTCTTTGGCATTACGGTATTTTCCTTGGGATTTGATGAACCGAAAAACCTCATTGTCTTGGGCGCGGTGATCAACGCGTTCACGATGTTCGTGTACACGGGTCTCCTGCTCTGGCTGGGTAACAGAGCGCTCGCCCGACCCTTGCGGCCCAGTTGGTGGCGCAATGCGGCGCTCCTTCTGACATTCGCCTTCTTTGGCTACTTCTGCACATTGACGCTCATCGATAAATTCTTTGCGTAGAGGAACGGCGATTCTCGTATATATTCCTGCACAGAGGATGGTCTTGACAAGACTTGACTTAATTTGTATATTAGCAACCTTTTGTGCATTCCCCCATCGCACAATGCTACAACTTTCGCAGAGAACGAAGGTCTACACCGTCCTCGCCGCCAGTACGCTCGGCATACTCCTGTCGCATACGATGATCGTAGGCGCACCCGGAGAAGCAGCGCACGCAAGCGCCCCGGAGTGCAGTGACGGGATAGATAACGACGTTGACGGCCTCTACGACTTTCCTCAGGACACCGATTGTGACTCCATGCATGATGCTACGGAAGGGGAACAGGGTGACAACGTGTACGTTGCCGTCTCCGACGGCTTGAGTGAAGTGTTCCAGGGCGAATCGCCGGTCTACACGATTTCCCTCCGTTCCGATAACGACGAACCTAAGTTGATGGATGTGCGTTTCTACCTGCCTTCGTATGCCACGATGCTCTCGGCAAGTGAAGGAGGACTCTTGGAAGGAGCAGCCGTACGCTGGCGCAACGTGGCTGTGGATCCTAATCATATAAAAGAACTCTTCGTGACGGTGGAAATTGATCGCAACGCCCGCGTTGGCGCCCTGCTCTACGCAGAGGCGACGGCGATGGGGGCAAAGGCCTCGGATACAACGCTCGTCATCGAGCATACCGCGAATGCCGTGCCGCCGCTCGCCATCAGCGTCAACGACGGGAAGATCTTCGCGGAACCGGAGGAGCAACTGCGCTACCAGATTGTCGTGGATAACTCGATCGGTCCGGATCGCACGTACACGATGCGCACGACATTGCCTCCGCACCTGCGCTTCCTTGGAGCCACCGGTGGCGAAGGGTTTACACAGGAACAACGGCAACTCATATGGGATGACGAGTTCATCCCGGCAGGCGCGACGACTTCCTTTACTGTCGATGCCGTTATTGAGCGCGACGCTCCGGAATTTACGACACTGCACACGAAGGTGTCTGCAGGCACAGCCATCGGCGACGATGCCACGACTGTCCTCTACAAAAAAATGCCTCCACGCGCGTTGAGCATCTCGATCAATGACGGGTACAAGGCGGCGACAGCAGGCCAGAAACTGACGTACCAAATCGTCCTCACCAACAACCAGAGCAAGCTTCTTACGGAAGTCGAAGTGACCGACAAGCTGCCCATCTACACGGAGTTTGTAGATGCTACGGAGGGAGGATACTGGACAGGATCTGACGTGCACTGGAAAGGTCTCACCGTAAGCCCCTTTGGAACGCGCACGCTCTCCGTGACCCTGCGTGTCCGATCGGATGCGCCTCTGGGTGCGTTGCTCCAGAACACCGTGAATGCACTGGGCAACCAAGCCGTCGATTTGACCGAGGTCTCCGACGTTGCCGTGGGAAACACCACGGCCAGTGCGAACACGCAGAATCCCATGCTGCGTAAAGTAGCGGACCGCACGGAAGTGCGTCCCGGGGACACCGTGCAATTTACGATTTATCTGAGGAACACCCTCAACCATGATCTGCGTGATGTGCGCATTGAAGATCGCATGCAGAGCATCTACGCCACGGTTGTCGATGGGCAATCCGGGCAGATGCAGGGCGACCGCCTGGTGTGGGAGCTCCCTGTTCTCGAACCGGGGAAGGAGTGGTTCGTAACCTACACGGTACGCATTTCTCCCGCGACTCCGCACGGTACGGTCATCACCAATGTCGTGACCGCAAGCGGCGAAGGCATGGAAACGATTTCCCTTTCCGAGCGCCTGATGACAGGACGCATTGGTGTTGTGACGGACTTGCCACCAGCAGGAGCGGCGTTAGACGTTCTCCTTGGCGGCCTGGTCGCGTTGTTCTCCGCCGGAGCGACACTCTTGATGCGCCGCAGGGGGCTTGTTGCCTTGCTCTCGTAGGATAAGCAGATTATACTGCGCACTACGCAAATGACAGCACCTGCGGATCCCGCGACGACCCCTGGCTACGACTTCCTCAAGTACGTCCTCGAATCCATTGTCGAGGACAAGGAAGCTCTCTCGATTGAGACCAAGATTGATGATCTTGGAATCCTCCTCACTGTACGTGTGGGGGATGCCGATATGGGCAAGCTCATCGGGAAGGGCGGCCAGACCATCAAGGCCCTGCGCACGCTCCTGCGCATCGTCGGTGGCAACACACACCGTATTAACATGAAAGTCATGGAGCCGGGCTCTGTCTAGATTCCTTCCCCCTTCTTCCCATGCTGCGCGATCTACTGGAAAACGCCTCTGTTGTGGAAATCGTGGCCACGTTCGTGGCCTTGGCACTGATTGCCGCTACGATCCTCTGTTTGGTCTACATCATCATCGGTGGTATCACCTTCATTCTCTCCGCAGGAAACGAGGAGAAAATCAAGAAGGCTGTCCATACGATCCGTTTCTCGATCATCGGACTCTTCGTCTCCTTCATCGCTTTCTTCATCGTGCGATTCATGGCGATTCTCCTGGATATCCCATTCGACCTGAGCTTCACCATGATCATTGATCTGGTCGGCGAGATTTTTGACGCTCTGCAATAACACTCCCGTTCACAAGGAAGGAGAGCGCTGCATCAGAGCGGCGTTTTTCCTCTAATCATCCTTTTTTTGCTCTTCCTCCACCTTTGTCGGTTCCTCTCCCACTGGGGCAGACGGCTTCTCTTCGGCGGGGAGGGCGGGTGCTTTCGGTGTTGCTGCAGCGGTTTCAGGGGCAGGGGCTTCTCCCTCTGCAGGCGCCTTCTTCCTGCGCTGCTTCGCATAGCGGACAATGAAGGCATCCATATCCTTCAGCCCGTGTTTCTTGAGGAGACGGGCGAGAGTGTTGCTCGGTTGGGCACCCTTGTTCACCCATTCCTGCACCTTGGCCGTATCGCACTCAAAGACCTCCGGATCGCGCGTGGGAAGGTAGTATCCCAAGAGCTCCAGATACCCGCCTTTCACTGCCGCACTCTTTTCTGCGACAACCACACGATAGGTGGCGTCGTTCCTCTTGCCGGTACGCTGGAGACGAATGACGAGCATACACTGTAAGGCACCCTGCAGTGAACTGTAAGGCGTAGGGGAGTGTAGGGAAGCCCAAAGAGCTACGCAAGCGAATGGAACCGCTTTCTCGCTCTCTACAGGCGACGGACGCTGATACGCTCGGCCTTCGTATGGCCGCAGTCTTGTCGAAGGTATTCAAGGAGCGCCTGAGCATGTTCCTGGCATTCCTGCGCCGCTACGGAATGAAGTGCGGTTACCGTGAGCGTTCCGTCACGCAACGCGGAAGCACACAGGGCATCCCCGCATTGCGGCAAGTGTTCGGCCAGCCATTGCTGCGCATGGAATACCGCGAGCGAAGCTTCGGCGTGATCGTGGAGACCGCGCTTCTTAAGAACGCCGGGGAGAAGATCGCGAATGTGCTGCATACGGTTTGCGTCCGTATCCTAGGGGAGCGAACGCAGGAGCGCGAGGATGTTTCTGGCGTTCTCCTCCCAGGAAAACCGTCGTGGGGGAACAGTAGAGGAATGGGGAGGATGGAGGAGAGCCTTCTTCAATGCCTCAATCGTCGGTTCAATGAGCAGCGACCCTTCTGCGGACACTACCTCGGGGAATGCGCTGGAACGCGGAGCAATAACAGGACAGCCGCATGCTTGCGCCTCTGCCGCGGGCAGACAGAATCCTTCCAGGAGTGATGCGGTGACGAATGCGAGCGCACCGCTGTAGAGGGCGGGGAGATCCGTATCAGGAATAGCATGCAGAACGCGCACCGCAGAAGGTATCGAAAGAGCAGAGACTTCGCTGCCACCCGTGACGAGTACAAGCTCTGTATCACGGGAATGAATTTCTGCAAAGGCGCTGAGGAGCAGGGGAAGGTTCTTGTGCTCCTTTGCATTCCCAACATAGAGGAAATACGGCTTTGATAAACCATATTTTGAACGTACATGTTCCTGGATACCTCTCGGTTGCGGGGAGAATCGTTCGTGTACCCCATTGGGGATCACGGAGATTTTGGGTGCGAGAGAGCCCCCGTACGTTCTCACAATATCCTCCCGCGTCGCATTGCTCACGGTGACGAGCGCAACGCTCTTGAAAACGGCATGGCGCATGAGCAACCGGTACGCCAGACGCTTCTGCAAGGAGGCTGCATTCGGAAAGCGGTGAAGTGTAAGATCGTGGATGGTGGCGACAAAAGGAACCGGGCAGAGGAGTGGCACATTGAAGTGCGGAGAAAAGAGGACGCGTATTCCCGAATGCTTGAGTAGATGGGGGAACAGAAATTGCTCGCGAACACCATAGTGTCTGTAGGGCGCTACCATGAGCGACGGCGACCCGGAAAGTCCTTTGAGCCACTCTTCCTCCGGCGATCGCACAAAGAGCGTGCAGGGAAGGGAGGGATCTGCGGCCAAGAGCGCGGTGGTGAGTTCCCGGGTGTACCGCTGCAGTCCTCCCTCTACAGAAGCGAGCCGACAATCGATTCCTATCCTCTGCATATCAGGCATTATAGGCGCATGCAGCTAGGACAGAAATGCAGCGCATCGCCTGTGCATCCGCTCGATCGGGAACTCCTTGCGGCGGCGGCGCTCATGCGGCCGCGATCGTGGATCGTTGCCCACCCGGAGTATCAGCTGACGTCTGAGGAAGAGCTTCTGCTCAGTGCCATGCTCACAAGGAGAGCTCAAGGGGAACCTCTGGCCTACATTACGGGGACAAAGGAGTTCTATGGTCGCCCCTTTGCCGTGGACCGGCGCGTTCTCATTCCGCGGCCGTCCACAGAGGTGCTCGTCGAACTGGCACTGGAGTGTCTGCAGGCTCCTCTCAGCAGCAAACGTTGCGCCGATACAGGCGTTGTCGCTGTCTCCAGGATGTTTGGCGATGCGCGGAATGTCCATACGGTTGTCGATGTGGGGACGGGGAGCGGCTGTGTAGCAATCACGCTCGCCTGTGAGCGGCCGAATCTGCATGTGCTGGCTACGGATACGAGCGCAGATGCTCTGAATGTCGCTCGGGAGAACGCACTGCGCTTGGGAATCTCTGATCGTATCCAGTTCATCGAGTGTGCGGAGCTCTCGTCCATCCCACGGGAAACCGGGCCGTTTCTTGTTGTGAGCAACCCGCCGTACATTCCGCAACGAGAGCCCGCCGAGGATTCCGTGCACCGCTACGAGCCGCATCAGGCGCTCTATGCCGGACCGGACGGCACCCAGGTACTCAAACGCATTATGGAACAAGCGCGTGCGCACCCCGGTTGCAGAGGCGTCGTTCTGGAATGCCGGGAGGAACAAGCGCGCCGAGTATGAAGAATGGAGTATGGAGTGAGGGAAAAGGGGGAACATCTTAAGATACTTGATACGGAATACTCCATACTGATACCGTGCTTCCATGCGTGACACGTCTGCCTTCATCAACTCTCTCGGCCAGGTCTGCGCGATCATCGGAGCCCAGTGGGGGGATGAGGGGAAAGGGAAAGCGACAGACATCGTTGCTCAGCACTTCGATGTGATTGCCAGGGCATGCGGCGGAGCAAACGCCGGGCACACGATTGTCGTTGCAGGACACAAGCATGTGTTTCATCTGCTTCCTTCCGGTTGCTTGCATGGAGACAAGAAGGTGATCTTAGGGTCGGGGATGGTCGTACATCTCCCCACACTCCTGGAAGAAATCGCTCTTCTGCGATCCCTTGATGTGGATATCGTCCCCAGGCTTACTATTTCTCACGAAGCTCACATCGTCTTCGGATTCCACAGAACTCTCGATGCGGCGCTGGAAGAGCGCCGGTCCAAGCAGAAGGGTAAAGGGATCGGGACGACCAAACGCGGCATCGGTCCTGCGTACATGGATAAAACCGCCCGCTGCGGCATCCGTATGGGAGAGCTCCACACCGACTTGCGCAATGAGCTCATCCAGCGCAAAACCCTGCTCGAAGAAACCTACGGCGTTGCCATGGACGTGGAGGAAGAACTTTCCGATCTCGCCGACGCGCGTGAGCAGATAGGCGGTTGTATTGGCGATACGGTGGAAGACATCCACTCCGCACTTCATTCGGGAAAGACCATTCTCGTCGAAGGCGCCCAGGGAACGCTGCTCGATATCGATCACGGCACGTATCCGTACGTCACGAGCAGCTCCACCACAGCCAGCGGTGCCTTGCAGGGATTGGGGTTGCCGCCCAGAGCGCTCACGTCCTGTATCGGCGTTGCCAAGGCCTACTGCACGCGAGTGGGAGAAGGGGAATTCCCCACAGAAGCAGAGGATTCTGCAGCGAAGCGCCTGCGTGAACGGGGAGGGGAATTTGGCGCGACAACGGGTCGTCCCCGCCGCTGCGGATGGCTTTCTCTTCCGGATCTACGTCGTGCCGCCTATCTCAACGGAATTACGCACTGGAATCTGACCAAGCTTGACGTTCTGGATGAAGAAGATGTTATTCCGGTCGGCATAACGCGTGGAGAACAGGGTATGCGGTATCAGGAATTCCCCGGATGGAAAACCTCCACTGCCGGTATCACCGGCTACGACAGTCTTCCTGCGAATGCCAGGGCGTACATCGAATGGATTGAGGAACAGACGCAATCGCCCGTTGCGCTCATCGGAACGGGGCAGGGGAGGGAAGAGATCATCGTGAGAAGTTGACAAGACGTTAACGAGAGCTTACAAAGCTCCTCCTATGCGCTGTCCTGTTCCCTGTACGGTCTTCGAGTGGCGCAATGCCAAGGAGGCAGAAGCAGTGCCGTTCCCCTCGCTCGATCCAACACACCGTGTCTTCCTTAACACGCTCCAAAGATCCGCGGCTCAGGAAGGCAACGAGCTCGAGTATAAGTGTTTCACGACTCCACAAGTCGCCGACTTAAACGGCGCAAAGGAACTCATGGGTAGGGAATACGATGCCAACTACGCGTTCCTCTTCTACCTCGATGTTGACCAGATCGGGCCAGAGCTTGCGTACCTCATCCACGATCGTCGAGAGATGTATCGCCACGTGTTCGTTGTCACCCACCTCCAGTCGAGAGTGATGGCGGCAGAGCGCTTTATAGGACTTACGGCGGTTACGCGTAGCGTGGCACGGATGCGCAACGGGTTGCTTCGTCCACTGGGAGAGGCGAATGCAGAAGAGGATGGCATCCTGAGCTTTTGGAATGTTCACGCCATGCAGACGAGCGACCGCACACGCCTACTCAGTGTACTGAGCATCACCTGAATGTCAGTTTTCTGCAGACTCGCCCCACTTGAGTTTGTCGCGGAGCGTGTGGAAGAACGTATCCTGCTTCCTTCGAAGGAACTTCACGGTTTTACTGTTCACGTGGACCGCCACATGATCACCGCGCTGCAGGGGGAGATACACTTGCCCATCCAGAGTGAGGACGACTTCGGTATCCCTGAACTTATTCTCTTTGGTGAGCACTTCCACGTCGACCACCGCTTCGCCTGGGATAACGATGGGTTTCTGGCTAAAGCTGTAGGGATTGATGGGCGTGAGAATCATCGCCTTGAGTGTGGGGTACACCACGGGGCCGCCGGCTGCCAGAGAGTACGCTGTGGATCCCGTTGGTGTGGAAAGAATTAACCCGTCAGCGGTAAAGGTGGCAAGGTCTTCCCCATTAATGCAAGTCTTTAAACTCACGAGGCGTGCAATCGTCCCCTGTGCGAGAACCGCTTCGTTGAGCGCATAACCGGAGATGAGTACCTCCTTTCCCCGTTTGGCGACAACATGGAGAACACCGCGCTCTTCAAGAACACCCTCTCCGGTGAGCAAAGAGGGGATCAGATGCTCCACTTCGCTCAAATTGAGCTCGGAGAGGAAGCCGACCGTACCCCAATTGACGGAGAGAATGGGGATCGAAAAATCCTCGAGGTCACGCACGGCACGCAGGATCGTGCCATCGCCGCCGATGACGACGAGCAGATCAATGCTCCGATAGCCTTCCAATCTCTCCAGATGCTTCGCCATGGGAACATCGGTCATCCTCTGCGCGTCAACGCAGACACGGGCACCCAGCACTTTGAGAATGTTGAGAACGCGCTCAACGGCTTCATCCTTGTGGCTCAAGCCGGATTTCACGGTGAGGCCGATGCGGGAATAAACGAGTTTCCCCATGGGTTACCTATGATGGAGTGCTTCGAGGAAGAGATCAACGGTTCTCTGCCAGGAGAATCGTTTTGCCTGTTCAGGGCCAAGCATGTGGAGCCGCTTACGGAGCTCTGCGTCACTGAGGAGCTGCGTAATGCCGGCGGAGATGGCGAATACGTCCATAGGGTCAACGTACACGGCTGCTTCTCCGGCGACTTCGCGTAGGCTTCCCCGATCGCTCAGGAGCACCGGAATACCTCTCTGGAGCGCATCGAGCACCTGCAATCCGAATCCCTCGTAGAGCGACGGCAAAGCGAGGATTGCGCACTCCTGGAGCAAGGCTTCGTACGTATCGTCATCCACGTGTCCTGCCCACTGAGCACCACAGATGGTATCCAGTTCCCGGAGTATCTGCGCATCCTGCCAACCACGAGCACCGGCAAGTACCAAGGGGTGACGAGAACGAAGATCATCGGGAAGCGTGCGGTATGCCCGAAGAAGGTTGAGCTGGTTTTTACGCGGGCTGAGCGTTCCTATGCAGAGAACCGCAGAGCCTTCCCAAGAGGGGCGTGGCGGTTGCTTACGCATCGGTCCGGCGAAAATAGGGGTGACGTGTTGTTTGATTGCAGGAAAACGGGCGCGGAGATCGCGTGCCGTATTCTCACTCAACGCACAGATATGCCGCGCCTTGCGAAGCGCCAGAGGGAGAAATATGCGTTCCAGTATGCGAGCACGTGCGCTGTGAGGCTCTGAGCGAAAGGCAATGAGATCGTGGACTACGGGGACGCTCTGCACTCTGCGCGGCAACAGTGCCGGAACAATGAAACTGGTCGGAGCGATGTAGATACAATCCCCTGTGAGTTTCTTAAGCATCCACCACGCACGTAGGTGCCATAGTGCTCCTCCGGAGGAGTACCAACAGATGGCACGCGACGATTTCCATGCGGATGGGAGCGCACGGTCCGTGAGGAGGAGAAGCTCATTCTCCCTCTTGAGAAGTTCACTCACAAACCCCAAAACCCATTGCCCTTTACCCGTGCGTCGTGCACGGCAGGCCTCGCGTACATCAATCACAAAACGCATAAGCAAGACTAGTCTAGTCGTATCGCACGGCGGGTGCTATGCTGCCCCCACATGGCCGGAAGCCTCTTCCAGCGCCTGCGCTCGTTAGAACCGGAGGAGCAGATCCTCAACGGGGCTTCCGTTGTTGCGCTTGTAGGCGTTTTTCTCCCCTGGGCAAGCGGACATATGCTTGGCAGTGATCGTGTCGTCTATTCAGGGTTGGGGTTTTATACCTCGTTTGTTGGCATCTCGATCCTGCTCATCCACATTTTTGTCCTCCTCATCACGCTGTTGCCGCTTGCCGGAGGCCCGATACTCATTCGCAAACAGTATCGAGAGTACGTGCGGCTCTTCTGTGGTGCGCAGGCAACAGTTCTTGTGCTCGCTGCGCTCTCGGTGCTTGCAAAAGTCACGTTCGAATTCTCTCGCATGGAGATACGCTTTGGCATTTTCGTCGCGTTTATCGGCAGTGTGATCGTACTCTTCTACGGCCTTCTGCGCGTGCAAGAGCAAAGGCGTTCACAGGTTCGTGAACTCTTCCATCATCCGGAAGATTCCTCCGCAACATCCAGTAGACCAGACCAGTTGAGCCACCCCCGTCCTCCGCCACCTCCCTCTGCTCCACAACCGGAAGATCATCGCCTTCACTTAAATCTATGACAAATTTTACTGACGACGATCTCGTGTATGTCGATCCAAAATTACGGCAAGTTCTGGGAAAAGTCGATTGGATGAAATCCGGTAACCCCAAGCCTCTCCCCGTGGAGGAACCTGCAACAGCTCCCGAGAATGGCAAGCGACGAAGGGCGAAGAAACAGTACTACCCCTGGGGCACGTACCGTTCCATGAAGCACGCGTTTCGCGTGGAGGGAAAGGAGAAAGAAATCGAAGCCTACCAACCTCTGGAAGAAGCCATCTCCAAGGCACTCACAGAACCATTCTGGGATTAACGCAGCGCTTTGGTTACTGCAGCAACTTCATGCGCAGAGCCGATGATAACGGGGGTACGCTGATGAATATTCTCAATCGGTACATCGAGAATGGAGACATTCCCGTTGGAGGATGCGCCTCCTGCTTGTTCCACCAGGTAGGCAAACGGCCCGCATTCGAAAACCAAACGCAGTTTCCCCTGTGGATACTTGCTGCCACCCACATTCGTAAATATGCCCTGCCCCTTGGCGATGATGTGGTGAATATCCGCCACCATGCACCCGGAGTAGCGCAGAGTGAGTTCGCGCTTGAGCCAATCGTGAAGCACGGAGTCGTAGGCGGGATTATCAGCGAGCGCTCGCAGGTTTCCTGGGCTGTAATTCTTCGCAGTATCGGCAATGCCGTGGTATTCCTGATAGAGAATGAACTCACCGACATCATTGAGGATAAAAGAGTGAACACCTTTGCCGCAAGAATAGACAAGGAGTGTTCTGGGGCCGTAGATCACATAGAGCGCAGCCACTTGTTCCCGGGGTGTTTTCCCAAGGCAATCCAGCCCCTCGTAAATTCCAAAGATGGAGCCGATGGCAAAATTCGCCTCTACGAGTGAAGAACCGTCGAGAGGATCGAAGACAACCGTGTAGGGAGCGTTGTCGGAGAAGATGATGAGCTCTTCGGCTTCCTCCGAAGCATAACTGGCCACAAGACCGCTCTCGGCAAGGTAATGACTGACGATCGTGTCACTCAAGACATCGAGCTGAAGTTGCTTTTCCCCCGATTGATTTGTTCCGCCCGAAAGGCCGGTCTCCGTCGTTTTAATGGCATAACTGATATACTTTGCCGCCCGGGAGATATCGAGAATCAGATGGCGCAACGCATCGGGAGCCCCTGCGCTGCGAAGATGCGCATTGAGAGACGTACGTTCGGAGGGGAGGGGAAGGAGAAACATAGTTATTTCAGGAAGCTGGCCAAACGCACAACCATCTCCGTAACGCGCATGGCGTATCCCCACTCATTGTCGTACCAGCTCAAGATTTGCGCAGCAGTACCGTCGACAACCTTCGTCGAGGGGAGATCAACGATGGAAGAATGCGGGTCTGTCTGAAAATCTATCGAAACACACTGATCATCAGAAACTGCGAGTGCGTCGTTCATGGTCGTGGCTGCCGAACGGAGCTTCTCGTTGATCTCCTCTTCGGTGGTTGCCTTCTTCAAGAAGAACGCCATGTATGCGCAGCTCACCGTAGGAACGGGAACGCGGAATGCCATGCCGTCGATTTTGCCTTTGAGATGAGGAAAAATCTTCGCACAAGCCTTTACGGCACCGGTCTTGGTGGGGATCATCGAGAGCGTTGCCGCCCGTGCACGTCGAAGATCACTGCCTTCGCGCGTCTTGTTATCCAGAAGATTTTGGGTAGCCGTGTACGCATGCACGGAACTCACCAGCAGACGCTCAACTCCAAATTCCCTGTCCATAATCATGATGACGGGCGCAATACAGTTGGTCGTGCATGAAGCATTGGAGATGATGTCCATAGCGGACGTGAGCTGGTCGTCATTCACTCCCATGACGAACGTCGGCGTATTGTCTTTCATGGGAGCCGTAACGAGTACGCGTTTGGCACCTGCTTTCAGGTGCCCTTCACACTGTTCACGCTTCACGAAATTCCCCGTTGCCTCTACGACGATTTCGATGCCTAGATCCTTCCAGGGACAGTTACCAGGCTCTCGTTCCTTCACGACTTTTACCAGAGACCCGTTCACGGAAAAATCCTCTCCTGTGAGTTGCACATCGGCATCCAAACGTCGGTGCAAGGAATCGTACTTCAAGAGGTACGCACGCATATCTGCGGAAGAGGATGCGTTGACCGCAACCACCTGAAAGTCCTTGGCAAACCGTTGAATGAATTGTCTGTGTACGTTTCTGCCAATACGGCCATAGCCGTTAATAGCAATGCGCATCATATCTGCATCATGACGCAGGAGTGCGTGTTTCGCAAGGTAAGAGGGCTGGCATTCAATTACCCCACAATTCCTACGAGAATCCCGAGGAAAGCTGCAAAGAAACCGATAATCCAAAGCCGCATCGTCACCTTACTCTCGCCCCAATCCAGCGCCTCGAAGTGATGATGAATGGGGGCGGCACGGAACACTTTTTTGCCGCCTCGCAGTTTTTTACTTGTCAGCTGGATGATCACCGAGAGCATTTCGACGACAAAGATGAAACCTATGAGCGGTAGCACTAAAACCTGATCAATCATCAATGCGATGACACCGAGTGTCCCGCCCAGGGCAAGTGAACCCGTATCGCCCATAAAGAAGAGCGCTGGCGGAATGTTGTGCCAGAGGAATGCCGCAATGGCTCCCACACAGACGCCGCAAAAAGCGGCGAGTACGGACAATCCGCTCAGGTAAGCCAAAACACCGAAGGAACCAAATGCAATGGCCAGCAGCCCACTGGCAAGTCCATCCAGACCATCGGTGACATTCACCGCATTTGCAGTACCGATAAGGATGAAAATGAAGATCGGTATGTACCAGTAGCCCACCCACAACGGACCGTAGAAAGGAACATGCACTTCGTTGTACCCCAATTTCAGCGAGAACCACAATGCACCAGCAGTAGCTATGAGGAGAAGGAAGAGCAGCTTTGGAAACCAATCAAGTCCCTTCTTGACACCGCGTATATTGATAAAATCGTCAACGACGCCAAGAGTGCCCAACGCCAAAAGCGTGAAGATGGGGAGGTATACCTGTCCGCGCTGAAGCAGTGAATTTTCAACCCATCCGAAGAAAGAGAAGAGTCTTGAACCAAATATCGTAAGGAAAATCGACCCCCAAATGAGCAGTCCCCCCATGGTCGGCGTACCCCATTTGTCGTTGTGATATTTGCGGAAGATCGCAGGATCTCGACCGTCAATGGTCTCGACTCTCAACTGTTTGCCAAGGTTGTTTTTTTTAAGGAATGCAAGAAACCAAGGCGTGAGAACCAAACCAATTGCAAAGGCAAGGAGTGTGTATCCAAGGATCGCAACCAAAGAAATATCGGGACGCACAGGAATGAAGTCGATCATAACTGAGTTACTGTAGCTGTGCAGGAATGGGACGGCAAATTATGCGGCTGAATGGGCTTTATCCACGTCGTAGAAACGCATTTGTTCCTTGCGGAAGAGGAGTTCCACGCGTCCGATCGGCCCGTTTCTGTGCTTGCGAATGTAGATATCGGTCATGCCGGGTCTATCGCTGTCCTCCTCGTAATAGTCCTCCCGGTACATCATCATCACAATATCCGCATCTTGCTCAATGGAACCTGATTCGCGCAGGTCGGAGAGCTGGGGGATATTACCGGGCCGGTTTTCCACGGCACGGGAAAGCTGGGAGAGAGCGATGATGGGCACGTGCAGTTCGCGTGCGAGCTGCTTGAGCGATCGGGAAATCTCAGAAATTTCCTGCACGCGGTTACCGATGAATGCCTGGTGCCCCGTGCTCATAAGCTGGAGGTAATCAATGACAAGCAGATCGAGACCATGCTCCATCTGAAGGCGCCGTGATTTTGCACGGAGTTCCGGCATGGAGGAAATGACCGAATCATCAATGAAGATATTTGCCTTATTGAGTTCGTCCATGATGGGACCCATGTTTTGGAAATCTCCATCATCGAGTTTGCCGCGCTGGAGTTTCCAGGAGTCCACTCCCAACATGGAGGCGAATAATCGATCTACCAGTTGCTCTTTACTCATTTCCAGAGAGAAGACCCCGACGTTTTTGTGGAATTTAATGGCGACATTTTGGGCTATGTTAAGCGCTAAACTAGTCTTTCCCATACTGGGCCTTGCAGCGATGATGACCAAATCACTGGGCTGCAAACCCGAAAACTTCTGATCCAAACCGTGGAAGCCCGTAGGCACCCCTTTGGTCATCTCATCATCTCCGGCTTCGTGCAACTCTGCAAAGCGTTCATAACGCTTTTCAAGGATATCCCGAATATGGATGAATTTCTCCTTGAGATAGGTGTTCGTGATTTGGAAAACGGTTTTTTCCACCTCCTCCAACAGTTCGGGTACGTGACGTTCCTGTTCGTAACCGAGCGCCGTGATCTGCTGACCGGCGCGGATGATGCGTCTGTGGATCGATTTTGTCTTCACGATTTGTCCGTACTGGTAAATGTGCGACGAAGTGGGCACTTCCGCAGAGAGCTGCGCAAGGAATGCTGTTCCTCCTATGCTCTGAATCTTCTTGTTATCTACAAGTTTGGAGGAAACCGTGACAAAATCGATGGGCTCATGTTCCTGGTAGAGAACAAACATGACCTGAAAGATGTCCCTGAGTACCGGATCGTAAAAATCATCGGGAGTGAGGAAATCCGTCACCTTGAGAATGGCATCCGGATCCATGAGCAGAGCACCAATGACCGTGCGCTCTGCTTCGGTAGAGTGTGGCTGGGTTTCCACTGTTGCGGGCGCGGCGCGGGTGCTCTGAGGAGGCATGGTAGGACGGCATTGTACGACTCAGCGCGCCCGGGGCAACGAAACATCCTTGATAGCCATCAAGGATGTTGGGCGCTCTGAGGAGCACTTGTGGAAAGGCTGTGGAAAGGAACAGAGAAACTCACGCTGCGCCCTCAATTCTCGCGTGGATCTCCTTCTCTATGGCAGCAGCGACCTTGGGATTCTGTACCAGAAATACGCGGACCTGTTCCCGGCCCTGTCCCAGGGTATCCTCACCATATCGGAAGTACGCACCGGACTTTTCGATAATACCGTGCTTCGTGCCCAAATCGATGATGTCGCCCTCTCTGCTGATACCATGGGCATAGAGGATATCGAACTCGGCTTGGCGGAAGGGTGGAGCGACCTTGTTCTTCACCACCTTGACCCTCGTACGGTTCCCCACGATCTCCTGCGTATCCGCACCTGCGACGGTGATCTTCTCCAGTATTTTATCGATACGACGGACATCAAGGCGGACGGAAGCGTAGAACTTGAGTGCATTGCCTCCTGTCGTTGTTTCCGGATTGCCAAACATCACGCCGATCTTCATACGGATTTGATTGATAAAAATCACCGAGCAACTCGTTTTGCTCACGATAGATGTAAGCTTTCTGAGGGCCTGGCTCATCAGGCGCGCCTGAAGGCCCATATGATTGTCTCCCATCATCCCCTCGATTTCCGCACGCGGAGTGAGGGCGGCGACGGAATCGATGACAATGATATCCAGACCGCTTGAACGTACCAGAGTCTCGGTGATTTCCAGTGCTTGCTCTCCGTCGTCGGGCTGAGAGATCAAGAGTTCGTCGATATTGACGCCGATTTTCTTTGCATACTGAATATCCAAGGCATGTTCAGCGTCAATGAACGCTGCTTTGCCGCCAAGACGCTGCACTTGAGCAATGGCATGGAGAGCAAGAGTGGTTTTCCCCGAGGATTCCGGGCCGAAAATCTCGACCACGCGTCCTTTAGGGAGGCCGCCTCCCAGTGCGATATCCAGGGACAGCGACCCCGAAGAGAACCGTTCAATATTACTGGTCTGGACCTTATCCATCTGCATAATGGCACCTTGACCATACTGCTTCTCGATTTGTGCGAGTGCTGCTTTGAGCGCTTCGGCACGAGGATCTTTCGTACCGGTTGTTCCTGAGGGCTTCATAGAAGACTTGGTGGAGGACTTCGTCATGGTAGGGGAGGAGAGGAGGAAGAGAAAGGGTGGTAGTACGTACACCCACATGGTATGGAATCCGCTTAAACGAACAAGCGTTTGCACTTGCGAGGTAAACGAAGTATTGTGGTGTATTAACGTACACCCTTCTGGCCTGCACCGGTGCTTCGACGGCAAATGCCAATGTTTTCCTGCAAATCCGTGATATCACAGAACTGACCTTGGGGGCAAAGCACACCCGCTGTACCACCACAGGGCATACCAACCGCAGAACCGGAGCCTGTGGGTGCAGAAGAGGTGGACTGCCCTTCGGTCTGAGTATCCTTCCGGGAGATCATCATGTTGTTGAGGAGTGCAAACCATACCGACTTCTCCGCCTGCGGATCTTCGTCCTTTGGAGCAAAGAGGAGGTGGATGTACATGGGATTCTCACCGACTGTACCCCACAAGATGCGCACGAGCTCGCTGCCGCTCGTCTCATCTACCTGTCGTTCAGCCTGAATACCGTCCACGACAACGGGAAACGGATGGTCAAGCAGCTCTACAGTCCCTTCGGTGCGGTTGATGAGAACGCTCGCTTCCGTGGCATCCGCGGCATACAAGCGGACTTCAGAGCGTGCCGGATCCTCGATGGAACGCCACGCAGCGGGGAGGGAGAAGTCAATGCCGATGGTGGGGTACTCCCAATGCTTTTGTTCTTCCTCCATGACCAGGGCCTCCTGGGCGATGAGCACGGGGAGGTCGTGAGGATTGGTGTTGTACTCAAGCGTTCCTTTCAGTTCGAGACGCTTCTGCTCCAAAGAACGGAGGTTCACCCGCGCACTCTCCACATAGAAAAGCGTTTCCCCCTCCTGCGTGAGAAGGTGAGTCCCGCGTCGAATGCGCGAGAGCGGAGCAGGGAAGAGAACACCGGTCACCGTTTGTTCCCCTTGAGGAAGGGGAGGAGGCTCATTGGTCGTACATGCAACAAGAAGGAGCGCGCACCACGCGCAGAGGAGAGAGACAGAAGAGACTTTCCGCTGCAACATACGATGAGAAGAGGTCGTTGATGAAGAAATATCCAAACAGCTGCACTACTTCTTCGAAGACTCGAACGCGTACACCGCGCGGCCCACGCGCTTGAAGTAGGGCATCTTTTGAAGATTGAGAGAAATCGTACCGACCTTCACCGTGCGCTGTTTAGCAACCTCGGCAATGATCTCACGCTTGCTCAGAGGGCCCTTGCTGCGAAGAATACGTTCGATGACATCCGCAACGGTACCCGGCTCGTATCCCCATTCCTTGAGGGCATAGAGGCCGCGACCTACCAGAACAAACTGCGGATAACGGATGAGCTCATTGTGCACGGCCTGAACCGTAACGTTCTTATGGTCGAAATTCGCCTCACGGATGCGGTTGGCAATCTCCATGAAGTGAAGCGGCTCCCCGGACTTCTTGAGGATGATTTCCACTTTATCGCGGATACTCCTGGGACGGACGAAGCGCCAATCGGTAAGCCCCCAACCCTCGGGGATTTCCTTCAGACGCTCATCGATTGTCAGAGAACTTCCGACGAGTTCGCGGCTGGGCACGCGACCTTCGAACAGGTTGAGTGCCTGGATGGCGGAAACAATCTCCTCGGCACCCATGCAACTCTTGCGCTTCTTGAGGATTTTCACCATGCCGTTGACAATCTTGGTGATGTCATCCATGACGAGAGAACTCAAGTGCCAGAAGGGAACGAACGTGTTGCTGCGCGGGCCCAGTTCCATTTCTGGATCAATGGAGAACGAGAGTCTCAGGACCGTGCCGTCGATCTCGCGGCTTCCCTGAATGCGTTTAAGAACATTACTCAAAAGAGTGTCTTCGCGCATCAATCCGCCGTGGGATTGCAGAATCGCCTTCGCGAGCTGGTTGACTTCATCGAGCTTCGTCGTACGCACGGTGCGGCGTAGTTTGCCCAGCGCAATGCTCTCAATCTGCCGGATGCGCTCCCGCGTAACGTTAAAGTGCTTTCCGATACGCTCCAACGTCTGTTTTTGACTGCCCTTGAGGGCAAAACGTTTCTCAATGACCGCCGCTTCCTTGTCCGTGAGGACGAGAAAGAGATTATCGAGAAGATCATGCAGGTTAAGAGTCAACTGGGCTGTGCCAGTGCCCTTTTGCATCGTTGTGGAGGCGAGAGCGGAAGAGTCAGTCATGGAAGCGGGGTGAAGAACAACCCTCTTTGTACCAAATATTTGACAGTTGGAAAAGATTTCGTGCACGATTGGCTAGACGCTAAGCCATAGATATGGCTTGTTGTCGTTTGGTCAACCAGAGGATGCAAAGAACGTAAAGGATTAGATTTTAATAACTTTTTAGCGTTTGTCAACTACCTCGTCGCTGAAAATAGGTGAGGAGCATCGTACACGCCGCTTCTGCATCAGGATCCTGAGAGGGGCCCCTGGGTGAGGAGAAGCGCTCATCGAGCACAGAAACCTGCAAACCTCGTTCTTTGAGTGCTTGTACCACCTCTTCCACAAGGCGCGCCTGCGCACCACGCTCCCCGGAAGGAAGTAGGGGAAGACCAACCACAAGTTCTTGCACTTTTCGCTCATCCGCCAATCTGCAGACAGCCTCCACAAGCTCCTCTGGCGCATCATGCAAGAGGGTCGGGAGAACGACCGCAACCCCGGTAGAGGAATCCGCACACGCAACGCCCGTGCGCTTGGTGCCGATGTCGAGTGCGAGGACGAAAGGCATGGAGGTAGCGTATCACCAACGAAGAGAGAAGGGGAAAGGGGCACGTGCACTACCTTGGCACGTGCTAGATTGTAGTGGCGGTCATGGGTAACCAACACTCCACCTCACCTCGAAGGAAACCTTCAACGACACAAGTCACTGCATAGTATGCACCGCGCATTTTCGTCTGAACTTCTCTCACAGCGAAAGTGAGAGTCGCCTCTTCCTGAGGCCTGAGCATCTTCCTGAATTGCACATTCTCTCTCATAAACAGAGCCTGTAAACGCGTGCGGAGAAACGTCTGGAAATCGATAGGTGTTTCGACGCTACCGCTCTGTATGGCATGGCCAATAGAACAGTACAAGCCTTCCACCAATGCTTCATGCATCTGTGACATTCCCACATGCCCCATGGGTTCGACGGTCCTGTCGTACGGAGCAAAGATGAAGTGCACACGACATCTCCCGTCATCAAGTAGCTCCACACTGCGTGTATGCACCTTGTCCTCCCTGTACAGGCCTTCCAGAAATTCGGGAACGTACGCAGGAGACATAAGTGCCTCATGGTACTCCACATCCCGTTCTCTTCCAGAGAAATACCCACGTCCATCCCCCTTACTTCACCCCGGCAACGAGCTTACTCATCGCAGACTTCTTGTGTGCTGCATTCTTCGGGTGGATGAGGTGTTTCTTGGCCGCCATATCAATGGCCTTAAAAACTTTGGGAAGAAGTTTCTGTGCGTCCTCCTTCTTGCCGGCTTTCACAGCATCAAGGCACGAGCGCATCATCGTCTTCATGAGCGTCTTCACCGGCTGGAGACGCGCACGGCGCACGTTGTTCTGTCGGGCACGTTTAACGGCGGACTGGATGATGGGCATAAAGCCGCACGAGGGTAGGGGAGAGGGGCAGAGGAGTCAAGAAGAGAAGTATGCAGTATGAAGGGGGACGTTCGTTCATACTTGATACTCAATTCAATACTCAATACTCAATACTTGATACTCCACACGTCGCACGATCGTGGACAACGCCTTCTCCAAAAGGGGCTCGAATCATTGACCGGAGCGCAAAAATCCGTACAATCTTCCCATTCATAAGCCGTATGTGCGGGATCTTCGGTTTCGTCGGCAAGCGGCAGGACGCCGGAGTTGTGGTCATTGAAGGCCTGAAAAACTTGGAGTACCGCGGATACGATTCTTGGGGTGTGGCGTGTAAGACGGAGGAAGGCATCGTTATTCGCAAAGATGTCGGCAAAATCAGCACTGTGGATTCTTCCCAGTTCACAAAGAAATGTTCGCTCGCCATGGCGCACACGCGCTGGGCCACGCACGGCGGAGTGACCCCCGAGAACGCCCATCCTCACGTGAGTTGTGACGGGAATATCGTTGTGGTACTCAACGGCATCATCGAGAACTACGAAACCCTGCGCGAAGAGCTGAAGTCGAAGGGGCACGTATTCGTTTCCACCACCGATACGGAAGTCATTCCTCACCTCATTGAAGAAGAGATGAAGTCCGAGCCAGACTTTGCGGCAGCAGTCCGTCGTGCGTGCCTTCGTTTTCAAGGTCGTTACGGCATTGTCGCCATGCATGCCGATTCCTCACTGCTCGTGGCGGCACGCACAGGTTCTCCGCTGATTATCGGCGTGGGTAAGGACGGTTTCTACATCGCCTCCGACACACCCGCATTCCTTGAGCACACGCGCACCGTGCAGTATTTGGATGATGGCGAGATGGCGGTGACCGATGGAAAGAGCATTCTCTTTTCCACTATCGAAACCGGTGCGGAAATTACCAAACGCGAGATCGCCATTACCTGGTCCGTGGAACAGGCGCACAAAGGGGAATTCGACCACTTCATGCTCAAGGAAATTATGGAGCAGAAGGAGAGCATCACGCGCGCGGTGAACCAGGATGAGGAGCAAATTCGCACACTTGCGGAAGCAATCAACAATGCCAAGGGCACGTTCTTGGTGGGGTGCGGTACTGCAGCCAAAGCGTGCATGGCGGCGGAGTACTTCTTTTCCGTGATTGCACAGAAGCATGTGAACTTCGCTCCGGCGAGCGAGTTCAAGCTCTACCATCACTTCCTCAGGCCTGAGAGCCTCCTCATTGTCATTAGCCAGAGTGGGGAAACCGCGGATGTATTGGAGGCGATGCACATCGCAAAATCCAAAGGAGCAAAAGTTCTCGCCATCGTGAACGTGGAAGGTTCTACCATCGACCGGGAAGCGGACTATTCCCTGCTCATCAACGCGGGACCGGAACGCGCCGTCGCGTCAACGAAAGCGCTCACAGGACAGATGGCCGTGCTCATCCTCATCGCCTATGCACTGGCCGGTCGCCTGCCGGAGGGCAGGAAACTCCTCTTGGAAACCGCAGCGAAGATCAACGACATGTTGAATCCCCGCTACGTGGATTTCTTGGAGGGGATTACCGAGAAGATTCAAGAACGTGAGCATCTTTTCATCATTGGAAAGAGTTGGCACTATCCCATGGCGTTGGAGAGCGCTATCAAGATTCAGGAAGTGAGCTACGTCCACGCAGAAGGATTTGCCGGAGGCGAATTGAAGCACGGACCCATCGCGCTCATCGAAGAGGGGACTCCCTGCATCACACTCGTGGGGAACGACGAGGTGCGTGCAGATATCCTTTCCAACACCATCGAACTCAAGGCGCGCGGAGGATTCATCATCGGCATCGCTCCGGAGCGTCACGAGGTCTTCGACGAATGGATCAAAGTCCCCGAAGCCGGTGCAGCGCAGCCGATCGTGAACATCATTCCCGTGCAGGTGCTGGCGTACTTCCTGGCCGTCAAACGGGGGAAAGATCCGGATATGCCAAGGAACTTAGCCAAGAGCGTGACGGTGAAGTAGTGGATGCTGAATTATAAATGCAGAATGGCCGAACCATCGTTCATCATTCATAATTCTGCATTCATAATTCTACGTTCTGCATTCCTCACTCCTCATCCGGCGGAATGCCATAGTACTTAAAGAGGAACTCGGCGATCTCGCGGAATACCGGCACCGCGGTCTGCGATCCGTAGACGTCCCTGAGCGGACGGTCGAACTTCACCAGAATGAGGAAGCGCGGTGACTCGATGGGGGCGTATCCCGCAAACGTGGCGATCGTAGAGCCCGTACCCGCCTCGTACTTACCGCCTGGGCCGGCAATCTGGCTCGTTCCGGTTTTCCCGGCGATGCGGTGCCCTGGTACTTTGGCTCCTTTTGCATAGCCATTGTTGACCGCGCTCGTGAGCATGGCAGTGATCGTCGCGGAGGTTTCGGGCGTGATGACCTGATCGACGACGTGCGGCTGACGGCGCTCAATGGTTCCGTCGCTCTTGATGATGCTGTCGATGATAATGGGTTTCATCAGCTTGCCACCGTTGGCAAGCGGGGTGTACGCCGTGATCATCTGCAACAGCGTGGCGGACATTCCCTGACCGTACGCCGAGGTGGCGAGCAGGGCATTGCTCCATTCCCTCCATGGGAGAATGTCTCCCGGCTGCTCGTCTTCAAGCTCGATACCCGTCACGCGGCCGAAACCGAACTGCCGGATCATGCGTTCAAAGAGCTTGCGACCGAGTTTTTCAGAAACGCTGGTCATGCATGTATTAATGGAGAACTCCAGACAGTTCGTCATGGTCACCGTACCGTAGTACGTATTGAGAGCGTTCTTAATGGTGTACTCGTCCACCTTGATCGGTCCCTTGTCATCATACGTATCCGACGGAGTGATCTCCCCCTGATCGATCGCGATGGCCATGGTGACAGGCTTCATAACCGATCCAGGCTCGTAGATCGACTGAATGTTGCGGTTGAGGTACGCACCCACACCGATGCGGTTGATGTAGCGCAGCCAGATCGACTGGTCATCCGTCGGGAAGATCTCCTCACGCTGATTCTCCCCCAGGTAATGGTAAAACCGCGCGACATCCTTGAGTTCGTAGAGCTCTTCCAGCGCAGCAAGTTCCTGCTGCTTGATATCACTCAACAGCGCGCGACCTTCGGGTGTAAAGACATCGCCAAGGTACGCCTTGAGGACCACGGCATTTGTTTCGGGATCGATGACCTCCGTGACGATGGAAAGGCGTTGCTGCTCGTCGAGGTACATGGGTTCTTTCTCGTACACGGATCCGTAGTTATTACTGTCGAAGAGCGGAACGTTGACCATGGCGATGATCCGACCGGTGAAGGGATCCATAATAATCGCCTGTCCGCTCTCAGCCTCGTACTTTTCCAAGGCCTGCTGCATGATGCTCTCGGCATGCTTCTGCACGAAGCGGTCGATCGTCAGGATGATCGTGTCACCATCCTTGGGATCAACGATGGTCTGCTCCGATGTGAGAATCTGTCCACCCGTGGGGTCGCTCAAACTGCTGATGAGACCCTCCTGGCCTCTCAGTTGAGGTTCGAAGGTGCGTTCGATGCCGTACTGTGCCTCTCGGTTGGTATTGAGAAATCCCACGACATGCGAGGCAACCGTGCTATCGGGATAGAACCGCCAGTGCTCTGGGATCAGCGCAATGGAACGAAGGGGATCCTGAATCTGCTGCGCGGCCTCGTACGAGGACGCCTGCTGACGACGCACGCGGGTTTCGCGCAGAGAATTGAGCTTCGCCTCGCGAATGACAGAGGATGTTTCTGGAGAGAGACGACGCATGACCGAAACGTAGCGCAGAGGACGACTACGCAGCAGATTGCGAATCGCGTCGTCATCGATGTCCACCAGAGGACTTAACTCGCGGGCAATGCTTGAGAGTCTCAGTTGATCGATGCGTTCGGGATTGGCATAGATGAGGCGCTGGTCTTCCACGACCTCAATGCCAGTAATGCCCAAGTCCTTCATCGCGCTGATCTGCTGCTTTGTGGCCCCATATACCAGAGGAACATACGTCACTCTCTTCTCCTTAATCCGCTCCTCAATAGTGCGCGCAAACAGGCGACGCACCTCCGTGAGATCTGGAACAACGACCAGAGTGTTCTCTGTATCCTTAATGCGCAATCGCTGTGGCTCAAGAAGGATACCCGTACCCACACGCTGAATTCTCTCGAGCGGATCGAACGCGGCAGAGTAGTAGCTGTAGAGTTCCCTGGGGCAATCAACGGATCCTGCGGAACACACGGCGTGTACCGCATCGGTGACCAAGATATCCGAAAGCGTTTCGGCAATGAGCACGGGATCATCGATAATGAGCGGATCGACGTACACCATATCGAGCGTCGTATTGGTGGCGAGGATGCTCGTCTCATTCGTCTTGCTGTTCCTCGACAGGATTTCACCACGTTTCGCAGGAAGAACAACTCCTCCGTAATGCTGCGCCTGTGCGATTTCGTGGTACTCGTCGCCACGAAGCACCTGGAGCTCCAAAAGACGCGCCAAAATGATCAAAAGGCACAAGAGCAGGAATCCGTGCACAATGGCCATGCGCCGAAGGAGAGACCGCCTCCGCTGTGTTTCGGACGGAAGCCTGAGGGTTCGAGCCACGGGTGGGGAGCTTACCATAACAGCCAAAAATGTGATACAATAGAGCGATATGACCGAACCTGCCTGGGATGCCATGGGCGGCAAAGAACTCCTGGAGACCCTGGAGCGCATGAGCGTAGAGAAGGGGATTTCGGACATTCACCTCTCTCCGGAAAAGGAGTCCGTTCGCCTGGAAGTGCGTCTCCATGGGGTGCTGCGCCTGATCGCCCACCTCAAGCGCCCCATCTACGACGAGCTCGTGCGTCGCATCAAGTTTAAGGCCAAATTGAAGCTCAACATCACAGAGATCCCCCAGGACGGCCAGTACACGTTTGAGATGCCCGGGCGCATGGTAAATGTCCGCGTCGCTTCCATCCCCAGCCGTTTTGGAGAGACCTACACCCTGCGTCTCTTGGATCCCAAGAAAGGTATCGTGCCCCTGATGCAGCTGGGGTTCCCCAAGGAGATTGAGGAGATGCTTGCCGGTCTCGTGCAGCTGCCCAATGGGCTCATCCTCGTCACGGGTCCCACGGGTTCGGGAAAAACGACCACACTCTACTCAGTTCTCCAAACCATCACGGGGAAGGAACGCAATATCATCACCCTGGAAAACCCGATTGAGTACGAGCTCTCCGGTATCGTACAGAGTCAGATTGATCATGATCACGACTACACCTTTGCCACAGGATTGCGCTCCATCCTCCGCCACGACCCCGACGTGATCCTCGTCGGGGAAATCCGCGACTTAGAGACCGCCCAGACCGCTATCGACGCGGCACTCACGGGTCACCTGGTGCTCTCTACGCTGCACACGAACTCGGCGGTCGAGGCGATTCCCCGTCTCCTCTCCATGGGGGTGAGCCCCTACACGTTCGCGCCCTCGCTTCGGGCGGTTCTGGCACAGCGTTTAGTGCGTACACTGAGTGATGCGTGTAAGAAAGACGGAGCAGATTGCGATCCTCTGGACCACGATACCTACGCGGGGCAGGTGGCACTCCCTGAGCTCCTGGTGATCACCCCCAAGATCCGCGAGCTGATCCTCCTCAACGAGACCGCCCAAACCATCGAGAATGCGGCAAAGCAGGAGGGCTACCGCACGATGCGCAGTTGGGGGGAACAATTCACCGAACAAAAAATAACCACACAGACTGAGGTGCTGCGCGTAAGCGTGTGAGCAGCGGCATGTGCTGAAGGTGCGGGAGGTAAAAAAACGCGCATGGTTCCGCGGAACAGAAAGCAAGGCTTTCTTTGTATGTCTGCTGCACGTTCCGCACCTCCTGCACCTCCCATACCTTCCCCCATCGAATCCAGAGCCATTGCCACTTGCAACCGAGAAACGACCACCCGTACACTAGTCCCCTTGGCCCCACCCCAACCGTGCTCAACCGACGTCATCGCCGCGGCTCTTATGCACTGGCCCCTGAGCACAGGAACGTACCGTACCTGCGCCCGATTATCCTGCTCCTCATTACAGGTGTGGTGCTCTACGTGGTGGGCTCACGCGTGCTTCAGTTCTTTGGCATAGGGAATTCTTTGCAACAGAGTGCCGTTCTGCTCACTCTGGAGAACCGAGGAACCATCAGCGTTTCCATAGAAGGCGAAGAATTTCGGCGCGCTGAGGACGCCATTAAGCTCTATGCGGGCGATCGCGTTTCGAGCAGTGGCATGGGCTATGCTCTGCTGACATTCTTCGACGGCACCGCAGTGCGACTCAATGAGCAAACCAACGCCACGATCATCGAGAATGCCCAGGGGGAGAAGCAGTCGCACATTGCATTGGAACTTGAACAGGGATCGCTCTGGATCGCAACACCAACGGCAGAAGCCTTTTCGGGAACCATCCTGCGCGAGATCCGCACGAATCACTACACGCTGGAAATCCCCCCGCAAACGGAAGCTGTCGTGGGGACATCTGCGTTGTCGGTCTTTGCCGCAGATGGTCTGGGCATACGTCTGCACCTTACGGGGAACGATGGGGAGATCTTCATCGGCGAAGGTCAGCAATTCGCAGCGCCCGGCACAGTGATCGAAGGAGACCCTTACGCATATCGTTCGGCATTGGATCCCACCGCCGTGCGTTCCGTGTTCATTGAGGAGAGCCGCGAGGCCTACGCGCGCAGGCAACATGGAGAAGAGCAATCCGAAGAGGGACAGGGAGATACGCCCATGGAAGATGGGGAACTCCTCACAGTGAACGAGCCAAAATCGGGTGCACTGATTGCGGGGAGCACCGTGCATGTGGCCGGTAGCGTCGGCGAGAGCGTTGCGGGTTTACGAATCAACGGATACAGCGTTTCCTTCAATCCAACTACACGTGCCTTCACCCATGAGCTGAGCCTGCCGGATGCAGATGAGGCAACGGTTTTGGTGGAAGTATTGGATAGTGACGGCTCCGTACTCCAGGATGTGCGCCGCACCGTAGAGCGCGATCGTAAGCAACCTGATCCTCCGGTGATCACCGCGCCCGCTCCTGCGGGTGCAACGTATCAGACGCTGCGCGACACTGTGGAAATCACGGGAACGGCCCCGGCAGAAACCATCGGCATCATCGTCAACGACTACCGTCTGCAGCTCTTCCAGCCGGGAGACGAAACCTGGAGCTACCTGGCGAGCACGAAGCTGGATAACTACCACTCCGGAGAGAACGTCTATACCGTCGTTGCTATCGGGAAGAACGGCATGAAGAGTGAGCCCAAAACCGTCACGATCCTCTACGGAGAGGGGCCCGAAGGCATTATCGAACAAGTTCCCGAAGAACCCGTGCAAGAAGGGGAGGAACAATCTCTAGAGGAGGAAGAACCCGCAGCTCCTCTCACACTCCCTGATAACATCCCCCTGCTCCCCGGCAGCTTGCAGGTTACCGGACCGACACCCGGAACGTTCCACACGGCAACCGGAACATCGTTCCTGATTGAAGGGACAACGTCGGAACGTACGGCAAGTCTGTGGGTGAATGATTACCAGTTGCGCCTCTACGAAGAGGGAAAGACATTCTTCAATTACATTGCCGATACGAAGCTGGGGACACTCCAGCGCGGGGCGAACGTCTACCGCATTACCGCCCGCGACGACGATCTGATGATTCTCGATGAGGTCGAGTACACCGTACGATTCGACCCACGCGAGAATTAGAGATTCATACGCTCATCTGTACTCCTGCCGTTCTCATCGCTTTGGTGAGCGCTTCGGGCAGGGGAGCAATGATTGTGTGTCGAACGTCACCCACCGGCGACGTGAACGTAAGTTCCCGCGCATGCAGACAGAGCGATACGACGTGAAGGTCCGTACTCAAGCGCTCACTTCCTACACTTGCATAGGTGGGGTCGCCCAGAATCGGATGCCCGATGGCGGAGAGGTGCACACGAATCTGGTGTGTGCGCCCCGTAAAGAGGTCGCACGCAAGCAGGGCGCAGTCGCGCGATGAGGAGAGCGTGCGGTAGGCGGTGCGCGCTTCGCGGCTCGTGCTCGTGCGCAGGATGGACATCTTCACACGCTCCAGGAGATTCCTGCCCACAGGAGCGTCAATGAGCGCCGAAGGAGGATTAGGGACGCCGGCAACGAGTGCGACGTACGTCTTCTTGACGCTGCGTTCCTCGAATTGTTTCTGGAGCGCGTGGTGCGCCTCCTTGGTCTTGGCCACGAGGATGCATCCCGTGGTCTCGCGATCCAGGCGGTGCACAAGGACCGCATCGGGAGCAAAGGGAATCGAGCGCTGAGAAAAGAGAAAGGCAATCCCATGGAGCAGCGTGCGCTCCGTAGGAGGTATACTGGGCGCCGGATGCACGGCCAAGCCCGCGGGTTTATCGAGCACCAGGCATGCGGCATCCTCGTAGAGAACGGGGAGCTTCAAATCCGTGGGCACAATGTCCTCCCGTAGAGGAGCTTCCTCAGTCTGCGTAACGCAAACGATATCCCCCGGCTTGAGCATGAGCGCCCTCTTGGTCACCACGACCCCATTTACCGTTACACACGCAGTGCGAATGAGCCTCTGGGCAACGGCACGGCTGATGATCGACTGCTGAGCAGCAAGGAAAGCATCAAGCCGCTCTGGACCACGGACGGTAAACACGGGGATAGTGTGCCTTGTTGCAGGGAAAGATGCACAGAGAACCGCTTCATTACGAACGCAGCATCCTCAGCTGCGCCAGGAGATTTGGCGGCGTATTTCGTGGTTCTCTAAGGAGACGCTCACATCCCTCACGCGTGGCATGGCCAGGGAGCGGCAAACTCGTCGGTACCTCACGAGGCTCCTCCCTTGCTGCAGGGGGATGGGGGAGTTGTTCAAGGAGAGAACACGGTGGCTTGTACTCTGTCATATCCAGAGCATAGCACATGCATTCCCGCTTCCAACGTGCCCTCAACCACTGCTATCCTTCCTCCCAATGGCTACACCCTCTGATCTCCTCATCCGCGCAGTTTCCGATGTCATTCCCCGCAAACTTGCGGAGGAAAAACTCAGGAGCGGGAAAAAACTCCGCTTGTACTTTGGTATTGATCCCACAGGGAACAAATTACACATCGGTCATGCGGTCCCTTTACGCAAGCTGAAACAATTTAAGGATGCGGGGCATGAAGTTATCTTGCTCATCGGAAGCTTCACAGCCATGATCGGGGATCCCACAGGCCAGGATCTCATGCGTAAGGCGCTCACCAAAAAGGACGTTGAGCAAAACTTCAAAACCTACCAGAAGCAGGCTGCCAAAGTACTCGACCTCAAGGGCGTAGAAATCCGGTACAACCATGAATGGCTGGAGAAGATGAGTTTCGCAGAAATCATGGGTCTCGCACAACACTTCACCGTACAGCAAATGCTGCAACGAGACATGTTCCGCATGCGCATGTCTTACAAAACCACCTGCCCTCATTGCCAGGTTGTCTTCCCCGTGGCGCGATCCACCGACGTAGCCTTTGAAGAACTCAAGAAGAGTGGTGCAACCACAGCCTGCCCCGCATGTAAGAAAACCTTTGACTTGACGGCATCGAATCTCATTGAAGAAGAGCCTGTGAGCCCCAATGAGTTCCTCTACCCTTTGATGCAGGGATACGACTCGGTGGTACTCGACGTGGATTTTGAGATCGGAGGAAACGACCAGATGTTCAACATGCTCTGCGGAAGGAAGTTACAAAAAGCGTTTGGGAAGCGGGAGAAAGCGGTACTGACGACAAAACTGATCGAGGGTATTGATGGGCGCAAGATGAGTAAGACGTACAACAATTGCATCTACCTGGATGACGAACCCAACGACATGTACGGCAAGGTGATGAGAGTGAAGGACGAACTCATGCCCACGTACTTCGAGTGTTGTACGGACGTACCCATGGAGGAGGCGAAGGAGATCCTCAAAGGGAAACCCCGTGACGCCAAGGCACGACTGGCACGCGAAATCGTGGCACTCTACCACGGAGAGAAGGCGGCGAAGAGTGCGGCAGAGGAGTTCGATTCGGTCTTCAAGGAAGGCGGTCTCCCTGAGGATATGCCCGAGGTGAAGGGGAAGAAGGGGATGGTGCTCCTCGACGTGCTCCTCAAGGAAAAGCTCATCGCCTCCAAGTCCGAAGGGCGGCGGCTCATAGAGCAGGGCGGCATCAAGTTGAACAATAAAGTTGTTCAATCTCTGGAGGCCCCGGCAGAGGAGGGCGTGGTGACCGTGGGGAAGAGGAAGTTCCTGAGAATTATATGCGAAAATACCTGAGCCTCGTTTTTCGGCTAGCCCTCATACTTTGGATACCAATCATCATTTTGATTCTTGCGCATCGGGATTTTGGCGTGCTTGGACACAAAGATTTGCGAAGAGGACCCCCGATTAAGATAACCAAGGAACTCAGAGAAAAGGATGAAAATGCGATATTTATTGGCTTCGTTGGCGAAGACCCCAGAAAGACAAAAGAGAATACCATCACTCTGCCAACCCATTTGTCCAACGAGTTGCTTTCTCTCCAACCGAAACTACGTTCTACCCCGTCTCGCATAATCGATTTTATTGGTCAGCTTGCCAACAAATCGCCTGAAATCTTTACAGACTACCTCGATAGTCTTGCAGGAGCTTTGGGGAAGAGACAGATATGTTTCTCAAACACGAACTACTACCTCCCCAGTAAAATAGTCTCGATAAAAAGGGTTGTAGCTTCTGATTTCCTCACATTTGAGATATACAAGAAAGATGGTACCAGCGCACGGCTAATTCCGAATAGCAAACGGTGTTTTAGTCCAGATGAGATAGGTAAGACCAAGGAAAAAAGATTGGTCTCCTTTTACATACATCCAGATTATCGTTTCAACTCACAAATGGTACTTGAAGATTTCAAAAAATACGGGAGATCCTATCGAAGTAAAACTATATTGAAGAGTGAATATCGATTCACAATGGAATACACTCTCGAGGAACGAGGTGTGCTTATTCAATATTACATCATCGTATCCGTTTCCTGGTTAATTATTGTTAATCTCATATTTAAGATCTTTTCAGATACACTTTCCTTTATCTTCTGGAAAAAAACTGGCCCAAAGTAAACACAATCTCTGTCAACTTAATAGTAGTTGGACTCTTGCTAAATAATAAAAAAAACTTATAGTACTACTTCAACGTATGCCTAACACTCCACCCAGCGAACCCGAGAGTGGTGAAGAGCGGTTCATGCTCGCACTCGAAGCGGTAAAGCCCAACCGCTTTCTCCCCGAAGGCGTGGAGCTTAAATACCAGGCTGCAGGAGCTAACCAGGGATACCAACTGGTCGTGCCCACGCCGCCCGACAACGAGCCGTGGTTCTTCTTCGCACCAGAAGGTGCCACCGTAGGGCAGATGACAGCCGCGCTGCATGACCGTCTAACCTACGTCTACGCCCTACGCAAGCGAGACTTCCCACAGAGAACCGAATGGAAGCAAGACGGCGACACCATCAAGCAACTCCTTGCGCGATGCGACGATAAGAAAAGCGAGCGTGTACGCGTGCTTGCCATGCTCGTTGTCCTACGGGGGAAATACTGTGAACTCTTCGAGAAACCTCCCGCAGAAAAGTAACTCATTGCGCGAGCACCCTCTCATCATCCGAGAAGACCGTGAAGGTGTACTCGCACGGGCAGTCGGGTTCTCCTTCGTACTCACCGTGGAAGACAATCGTATCCGTGATCACGAGCACGTGGCCCCCATCATCACCAAGTGCGATGAGATGGCGCTCGGGCAGATCCTCTTCCAAGAGCACGGTGGTGTACCCCATGTCATTCAACGTGGGCGTTCCCAGGTAGTAGTGCCAAAAGTCCTCATCCACGTACTCGCTCTCCTCAAAGACGAGCTCCTCGGGCACGAGTTCTGCGGATTCGTCGGCGTACGCGGCAACCACCTCCCACCCTTCCACGGTGATCTCTTCTTCACCATCGGTAAACGTCCGCGCCGTAGGCTCGGGGTTGCTCCACGTCACGAACGGATAGAGCGGCATGGAACGCTGCTCCTGAGTCATGTCCTCAAACGAGCGCGACGGAGTACAGGACACAAGGAGGAGAGCCGCAAGCGGGAGGAACACGCGCTTCATACTCCCTCGCGGTGGATACGCAATGCTCTGGCAACCGTGGAAAGGACAGTGTGTGCCTGCTGGAACGTATTCGCCGGTGCCGTATGGACGTCGTGCGCTTCCGCGAGTGCGGTTTGCACCGCCAGTGTTGCCTCCTCGCGATCATCACTCGCAAGGAAGAGCCACCACGGGCCGCTCCCTTGAGCCCCTTGATCGGTCGCGCGCAGAGCGAGCGTGTAGGAGAGCGGGAGGAATCCCGCGAGACGCGCACGCAGGCGGTAGTCAACTTCTATCACGCCCTGATCTACACCGATGCGCACGATGGCCGTGTCTTCGCTAAGGAGCGAGCGCGCCAGCGACTGGAGATCCTCACGGGTGACAGAGGGGGAGGGGACTCCTTCCTCTGCACGTTCGGCATCCTCTGCAATGGGAGAGGGGATGACAGAGGCGGAATCTTCCGTAACGGAGGGGACATCGCTTCCCTGCATCGCAGAGGAAGCCGACGCTCCCCGGGGTACCGGCGCCACCACCGCGCGTGCGGAGGAAGCGGAGGAAGAGATCTGTTGCTTGCCACCGGCACACTGGCTCACATCCCACACGCAACTGCCATCCAGACATTGCACCGGATGCTCGGGGGGGCAGGCCGAAACGCCGGGGAGAACCGAGAGGGGAAGATCCGCAGGGAAGCAGTCCTTTTCTGCCAAGCGGCAGCTGCCGTCCTGGCAACGCACTGGCGCGTACGCGGGACAGGGAGCGACAACGGAGCTTGCAGCGCTAACACTTCCACTCCCCGAGGCGCAATCCGGATCGGGCTTGGGGCAATCTTCATCACACACGCCATCGCCGTACCAGCCGTCCAACTCACAGAAATCCTCTGCAAGAGTGCAATCGGGATCGGGCTGAGGGCAATCAGGCGTGCACTCGCCGTCGTCGTAGAGACCCCGCAGATCACAGAGATCAACGTCCTCATCGTAGAGATCCTCAAGATCTTCTTCTTCTGCACCCCCCGGACGGCAATCGGGATCGGGCTTAGGGCAATCAAAGTCGCACTCGCCATCGCCGTACCAGCCTTCCTCTAGGCAGAAATCTGTATCGTCAACATCCTCCTCCTGCGCAAGGAGCGGGAGAGGAGGAAGGAGCAGGAGCAGAAACGAGCAGAGGATTGCACGGCGCATTGCTCGCGATTCTACCCGTCTTTCTGCGTGAGCGGAATACGCGTGGGCAAATGGTGCACGCCCTTCTTGGTCTGGAGAAGTTCGTACTCCAGGAAGAGTGACACGCCTGTGCGCAGGAGCACCACGACAATGAGTTTGCCCAGGTCATCCCACGAAGGATCGACAATGGTTTCTACGATGTCCTTGCCCACCAGGAATTCCAGCCCCAACGACAGGTGCGCAGCAAGCTCGATACGAATGTGGGGGATGTGCCCTTTGCGCGACATTGTGGCGTGCAAGAAGTGCATGAATCCCTTCAGACCTCCGTAGAGAATGATGGCGATTCCCACGTACCCAAAGATCGCGGCGAAGAGCTCGCAGACGAGATCCAGGTTCTCAATTACCGCCTCTATAGTATGTAGAATGGTCTCCATATGGGTGTTTCTTGCATATATTGTACCATATTTAAAAATATATCGCAATGCCTCTCGAACCAGGTCAAGCGGGGGGAGGGTAGAATGACGAGTTGCTTCCTCCCTCTTCCTCTATGCCCACCGCAGCCCCCGTTAAGCTCAAATCCATCGGCACGGTTACGCACTTCTACGATCGCATCGGCGTTGCCGTCATCAAGCTCAAAGCCGCGCTCAAGGTCGGTGATATCATCCATTTCTCTCGCAAGGGAGAGGAGCTCTTCTGTCAACCTGTGGAATCGATCCAGATCGACCACGAGACCCTGAAAGCCGCTAAGAAGGGGCAGGAGATCGGCCTGAAAGTGACGACGCCCGTCCAAGACGGAGCCGATGTCCTCAAGTGAGACTACCCGTTTCGGGTTTGGGTTCGGGCCTAAATACATCTGTGCATATTTGAACCCCATCCCCAGCCCTGGCAACGAACATCTGCTATAGTCATTTTCTCCGTTCCCCACACACGCATGCCCATGTCCATGTATTGGATTTACATCATTCCGGCCATCATCCTCGTCCTCTCGTTCATCCGGCAGGTGAACCAGTACGAACGAGGCGTCATCCTCACGATGGGAAAGTACTCCGCAACATGGCAACCGGGGTGGAAGATACTCATCCCTGTCTTCCAGCGCATGATCAAAGTGGACGTCCGCGTAAAGGCGGTGGACGTGCCCGACCAGGAGGCGATCACCAAAGACAACATCCCCATACGTATCAACGCCGTGATCTACTACAAGGTTCTGGATGCGGCCAAGGCGGTGATTGAGGTAGAGGACTTTTTCTTCGCCGTCTCGCAGCTGGCGCAGACCACCATGCGCAACGCCGTGGGCGAAGTGACGCTCGACGAGCTCCTCAGCAACAAGAAAGAGGTTTCCGAGCGCATCAAGAAGACGGTCGATGCGGCGTCCGATCCCTGGGGAATTGACGTCCAGGCCGTGGAGCTTAAAGACATCGTGCTCCCAGATTCCCTCAAGCGCACGATTGCCAAGGTTGCCGAAGCCCAGCGCGAGAAGCAGGCGGTGATCATCAATTCGGAAGGCGAAGTCGCCGCAGCAAGCAACATGGCGCAGGCGGCGCATACGCTCTCCTCGCAACCCGGGGCGCTGCACTTAAGAACCCTGCAAAGCATCAATGACTTGAGCTCCGATCAATCCAATACCACGGTCTGGATGATCCCGATCGAAGCGCTACGGGCATTGGAAGGATTGAAGAGCAAGACCAAGGAATAGCTCGTTACTGCATCGCAGCCTGAATCTGGTCCAGTGCCGAACGTGCCATCGCGTTCTGCGGGTCAATCATGAGGACCGCGTTAAATTGCTCGATCGCTTGGTCCACCCAGTGACGCTCATAGTAGAGAATGCCCAAATTGATACGCGCGGCTACGAAGGAGGGGGCCAAGGCAACCGCGCGCTCGTACGCCTCGCGCGCTTCACGGTTGCGCTCGAGCTTTCGCAGGACCACGCCCATGTTGTAGTGAGCTTGCGGCGCAAGGGGATCCAATTCCACGGCGCGCTCTAGCGAGACGAGCGCTTCATCCAGGCGTCCCGTTTGCGTGTAGAGCGCTCCCAGGTTGAGCGGGATAATCGCCGCATCGGGCGCCAAATCCTTTGCACGAAGGTATGCGGCTTCGGCCTCAGCGATCTGCCCCTGCTGGCCCGAAACGATCCCCAGCCCCAAGTGTGCGTAGGGATTGAGAGGGTTGAGCAAAAGCGCCTGTTCATAGGTGGCGCGCGCAGTCACCAAGTCATTCGATTCGCGCTGTGCCGAGGCGAGGTTGCTCAACACACGTGACAAAGGGATGCTCACGTCGCCGCGTCCGTAGTCCTGCAGGAGCGTGATTGCCTGCTCGTATGCCTGCAGAGCACTCTGCGTATCCCCGGTCTGACGCTGGACGTTGCCCATGTTGTTCTGCGCCTCATAAGATTGCGGCGCGTGAGCCAGCGCATGCGCGAAAAGTGCCGCGCTGTCCTTCCATACCAGCGACTGGCGCACCGTAAGCACACCACAGACGACAAGAACGACACAGGCAATCGAAGGGAGAACGGCGCGCGCCAGTCGCAGGCGCTCTGCCAACTCCGCTGCACCGAGCGCAAGCAGAAGGAGTACGCCGATCGACGCCGCATACGCATAGCGATCCGCAGGAAGGTAAAACGTATTCCCCTTGGCGAAGTTGAGGAGCGTGGGCGAGAGGAAGATCAGAAAGAACGCAAGGCCGAAGAATCCCGTCCTCCACCGTCGCCACGAGACGAAGAGAAGTACGACAAGCAGCGCACAGACGACGATGCCCGTAAGCACCGCCGGATTCCACAGCGTGAGTGCGTCGATGAAGGGATAGAGCACACTTAAGCCCACGGGGAAAAGGAGCTTCCAGAGTGCGAAGGCGATGCTCGTGGGTATCATGAAAATTTTGTCCCAGAGCGTCGAGGAGGAGAGTACCGCGGTTTTCCCCAAGACCGCGATCAGAGCAAAGAGCACGCTGAAAAGCACGGGAGTGATCTTGTCGAGGAAAAAAGTACGGTCGTAGCGTCGCCGCTCAAGAAGATCGAGGAGAATGAAGATCGCAGGAAGAGTGACCGCAGTCACTTTGCTCAGGAGTGCGAGGAGAAGAGTGAGCATGCTCAAGACATAGAATTTGCGTGAAGAACTTCTGCGATACCCTACGTAGGTAATCATGCTCAGGAGAGAAAAGAACGTGCAGAGAAGATCCTTGCGCGCACTGGCCCAAGCCACGGCTTCGGTGTGGAGCGGGTGGACCAGGAACAGGAGTCCCACGAAGAGCCCGACGATCTTCCTCTTGGTGAGGAGTAGCACGAACCACGCAACAAGGAGCGCGTTCATGGTATGCCAAAAGAGGTTCTGCAGGTGGTAGGGGAGGGGATCTATGCCACCCACCGCGTAGTCGAGCTGGTAGGAGAAGAACGTGAGCGGGATGTAGAGCTCAGGATCGTACGTCGTGAAGATCGTCTTGAGCGTTTCGGGCGTAATCGCGCGAATTGCGGGATTTTCGTAGATGAGAAGCCCGTCATCCCACCGTACGAACGCGTTCTCCAATGAGGCTCCGTACACACCCAGTGCGAGGAGCGCGAAGAGGCCGACGGTGAGGAGCGTTCCTGCACGCGAAACAGGGAGCAGACGATCACTCATGGACGTACTGTAACATGGGTTAGGGTTGGGGTTCGCAGAAACAAGCGAATGTGCAAAAAAATGGCGGGTCGCTCTGCAAGGTGGCAAAGAGAACGACCCGCCGGCTCTCCTCTCTAGACGTGGAGGACAAGGTACGCCAGTAAGAGGAGAGCAATCATCACCAAGGCGACCAGAGGCTTCCAGAGAATCTTAAGTTGTAGAGAAGTCTTCATCCTAGTCACCTCCTTTCGTACTACGATTGTAAAGCTTTCTTAACATCTCCGCAACATCTCTCCTGAGCGAAATTATGTCGTTCGCAAACGACTGCGGCGTAGCCGAGGGACTGACTCCTGTCTCCTGATCCCTCTCCACAGCATTCACCATTCATAATTCATCATTCATCATTCATCATTCATCATTCTCTCCCACTGTGCTACACTCACGGGCCCATGGAGAAAGGACGTCATCAATCCGCCGGCTTTGGAATCCGCGGTTGGTCCATTGCCCTTGGTCACGGATTCGCGCACCTGCAGGATGCCTGCGACCGGGCGCTCGATTGGGGATTTAAACGCATCACACAGTCGGCAGAGAGCACTGCACTCAAGAGCGAGAAGAGCGCCAAGCGTTCGGTGGCGACTGCAAAAGGCGCGGCCCGCGGCGCTCTGCGCTTTGTCGGGTGGCTGGGGAACGCCTACTACGATCGCTACCACGAGCTTAAAAAGCGCCGCAGTGCATGAGGAAATTCCTCATACTCACCCTGGCACTCCTGGTACTTCTGCCGACGAACTCTTCTGCGTACTTCGTGCAGATGTCTGAGAGTGCAGGTAGCACCATGGAGCAACGCCGCGAAGAGCGGTTACAGCGACGTCTGGCCAAGAGAGAAGGGGAGGAACTCATGACGATTCGACTGGGTCGCTCTGTCCGGCAGGTTGCGTCCCCCCGGAGACTCACGTGGGGACAGCAGGTCAAAGTGATCGAGGCCGTGGACGGCAGCATCCTGCGCGTCACCACCACCGCCGGAGATGTCGTGGGCGTGCGCATTTTGGGCGCGGAGGCGCCGCTCCTCATCAACCCCGCGGCGAACGTGCAGTGCTATGCGCGCGAGGCTCGGGATATCCTGGGATCACGCACGATCCAGCAATTGGTGACCCTGGAGAAGGACCCCAACTATCGTACGGACGCCAACGGCAACTGGGTACGCACCGTACGCTTAGGGACACAGGATATCGGCGCGTGGATGATTGCCGGAGGGTACGCCTTTGCCGACACACGCCACGACTACGCCAAGCGTTCGCTTTACATGACGCTGGAAGATGAAGCACGGGAAGCCGACAGGGGACTGTGGAGCACGGACTGCGACTACAAGGTGCACACCGATTACCGGGAGTGAGAAGAATACTCTGGGAATGACACGTTCTCCTCCGGAGCATGGCGTTACACCAGCTGCGCGCCGTAGAGCAGGAGTCCGCCTACGACAACGGCGAACGCGCCCCAAAACGGCCGCATGGCAACTACCTCGAAGATCCTCTCGGTCTTGTACATCAGAAGCCTGGGGAACCACGCGGCAAGGAACCCCTTAATGAGTCCGATCCATGCGACCAGGCGGATGAGCCCGGCGGCGTCCGTGCCGATCCTGTAGCTGCCCTGCAGCGTGAGAACCGTGAGGACGATGATCACGGCACCCGCCGTGCGCATGTACGTATCGTTGTGCACAAGATGGAGAAAGAACGCAATAGTAGCTCCACTGGCAACGAGAATGGGGAGCCCCGCGACAAGGGCGAGCATGCCGGTGATGGTGGCGAAGGTGGAGAGTTCCATAATGGGTTATGGTACTCCCAAGGAGGAGCAAAGTGTATTGAATCGAAAAGAGCTTTGCATTCCATTTGACCCTACAGGGCAGGGGAGTACCCTCTGCGCCAACCTCCATGACCCCCTTAAGCCCCACGGCACTGGCAGCATTCCGCGCAATGGCGCAGGACGGAACCGAGACCTTTGGCGACGAACTCGACACCGTGCTGCGCGAGCAATGTGCAACGCCGGAATTCGCCGGAGGATCCGTTGCTGATTTTTTGAATGGATTGCCCCGTTTCACCACACCAGGCAAGGCGACTGCCGCTATCGACGCCTGTTATGCTGAGCGGATGATGGGGGAAACCAAACGCATCCTCGCAGCCATCGTGGCGGAGGACAAACACATGGCCGACATGCTGCAGAGGGCACAGGGCCCCGATGTGGATATCAGCGCCAGCGTGGATAGAGACGATCCCTCTTCGCAGAAACTCGACGACTACATCCGCCGCACCACGGGCGGCGACCAGAAAGCCGTGGACAACGCCATCCGCAACGAAGGAATGGCAGCAGACAGAGAGATTGAAGCGAGCTTCCGAGAGGGATTTACTGGAAGAGGGGAGGGGCTTTTTGACTACAGCCGCTTCCCTCCAGCGCTCTGTTACCAACAGGCAACACGCGATCTGATTCATGGCGTGATCGTCGCATGCGCCGGCGGTGGTGGCACCAGAAGCTTTCCACGTTTAGAACCGCTCATCGAGGGGGAAGTGCTGACTGCAGAGAAGATCGCAAGGATGGTAAAAACCATTCAGCAACTGGTAGGCAGCCTGCGCTACGGCAGTGATGAGGAGGTGCATTCCAGGGAGGATTGAGCCGCAGCCGTTCCTGGCTGCGGCGAAAGGTGTATATACATTGTATATACACGTCCGTATTCAGCGGCACCCCGAGCTTGCAGTGAGCCAGTCGAACTGCGGGTGCTGGTTGCTATTGTTGGCCGCGACTATTGCAGTTCCTCGCATGCCACGCCATCGTCATCCCTATCCAAGCCGTGTATATCAGAACCAACCTCCTGCATGCATCGTGCATAGGCCTCTTGTGCCTGGCTCTGTGAGGAGAAGTCCGAACAGTTGTAGATATTCACCAAGCAGGTGATCTTCACCGACGAACGGGCCTCCGTACGCACAGTAGACTTCGCTTCAGTCTTGGCAACCTTGCCGACCTTCGGTGTGTGGCAGTGATACTCGCCAGTTTTGCTGTTCGTGTGACACCCATTCGCATCTGTCCCGCCCGAGTGAGCGAGCGCGAGAGGGGAGTGAAGTGCCAGGAACAGAGCAGCGCCCAAGGCAACCGTACGAGAAAATTGCATGGCGGGATCAGGACATAAGCGTTAAACCAATCACAAGAGCAGTACCCACGATGACCGCAGCCAAGATGATAGCCATGCTCACGTTGCCCTTCTCGATTTCCTTCCACTCATCGATCGGCGTTATCCACGCGAAAATCTTGAGGAGGATGCTCAGCGAAAACGCCATGGAAATTGCGCCAGTCAGCGCCCAGCCGAAGGTGATCAAGTACTGAAGAAGGAGATGTGGGAAAGTCATGGATAAATGCTATTCGCATATCGATAAGCTGTCGAATCTCGCTGTAATTGATTCCATGTGCATCGAACCCATCTGGAGGGCCGCGTCTGTGGGGATAATCGTTTGTTACGCAATCATGCGTATTCATACATATACCAGCAGCACCCCGAGCCTGCAGTGAGCCAGTCGAACTGCGGGTGCTGCTCCTTTGGTGCTGCTATTTACCATGGTATTTCTTGTGCACCTCCTTCAACTGTGGATTCGTAACATGAGTATATATCTGTGTCGTCGATAAGTCCTTATGCCCCAGCATCTCCTGCACGGACCTGAGGTCCGCTCCATTGCGGAGAAGATCGGTGGCAAAGGAATGGCGCAGGGTATGGGGGGAGGGGTTGGAGACAATGCCGGCGAGCCGCGCGTACTTCTTGACCGCGTTGTAGATCGAGATCCTGCTTAGGCGGAACTCCTCACCGGGGGGCATGGCATTGCGCGCAAGGTCATGATTGCGGATGAAGAGGGGATCGAGGTGGTCCATGCGCGCATCCAGGTAGCTCCTCAGCGCCTGAGCGGCTCTATCCGAGATGAACACCACCCGCACCTTGCCGCGCTTCCCCCGCACGGAGATCTCTCGCGTGGAGAAATTGAGGTCGTGGCGGTTGAGGGACTTGAGTTCCGCCAACCTGAGCCCCGTGGAGAAGAAGAGGTGGAGGATCGCACTGTCGCGTCTGCCGATCTTCGTTTCGGTATCCGCAGCTGTAAGGAGCCTCTCAAGCTCCTCTGCGAAGAGGACTTTGACCTTGCGCTGCTCTTCCTTAAAGCGCTGAACCCTGTCAGGCGGATAGACGTCGAGCTCTTCCTCCTGAAGCATATAGCGCAAGAAAGCGCGCAAGACTGTCAAGTGATGGTTCTTCGTACGCACGGAGAGCTCCTGTCCTTGGCGCGTGCGGTACGTATGGAGCGCGGACTTGTACACGCGGATGGATTGCTTACTAAAGAGCAGGGGATCGGTGACACCGGAGAGTGCCAGGAGGAGGTTGAGGGACTGACGGTAGGTCGCAATCGTCAGCGGAGACTTATTCTCCTCAGCCTGGAGGAAGGTGAGGTAGCGTTCGATTGCCTGTGCAAGGTTGCTCTGCGCCATTGTGAGAGAAGGAGAGAGGTTTTCCACACTCTTTCCTAGTTAACATAATGCATTTTATGTTAATATTCAATTGACATAATCCTGTGTACAAGGGATTCAAGCACATGAGCAATTCTCCTACAAGGAGTCCCCGCCCGCCCTCACGATGCACAAGACGCACCCCGTTTCGTTCCGCAATATCTGGGGGAGTCGCACAGCACTCCCCTCAAACACACGCGCAAATCCCCTGCCCCAGGATACAAAGCTCATGGAAACATTAAACGCCTCTCTAAACGCAAATTCGCCTATAAGTGCCACATATAGGCTCAATAAGCCTATTTAACCACATCCATCCCCAGGTAGTAGAGGATGGCTACCGCTTCCCTGAGAACACTCTTCACCTCAAAGAGCACGGATGCCTGCCGCGCGGCCGGATAGAGCGCGAGATCTTCCCACCCCTGCATGCGCGAGAGCAAACCGATACGCGCCAGATGATACCGGTCGGAAATTCCCACGACGGACGTACACCCCTCAAGGAGAGGCTCTGAGAACGCCAAGTTTTCCCAAGTGGAACTCGCCTGTTCTTCCAGAACGATATGCTCGGGCGCAACACCGTAGAGCATGGCGACCTTGCGCATGACACTGGCCTCGCTCTCCACGTAGTCACTCCCTTTGCCGCCAGTAAAGTAAAGTGTCGTAATATAATTCTGACGGTAGAGTTCCGCCGCCGCACGGACACGGCGATCAATCCCCGGCCCTGCGCTATCCTGCGCATGCACGGCCGCACCGAAGACAACGGCACAATCCACGGGGAATGTCGGATTCGTTCCTGCAAAGGAGAGCACAACCCAAAGGACAACGGCACTCACGGTAAGGAGCGCAAGGAGAACGCCGAGGAAGAGCGCGCGCAGGAGTAGGCGCAGGTGGTTGAGAGTGGGAATCACGACTCAGAAGCGGGTAATGCGGTAATGGTGATGTGAGAAGGAATGGTGGGGAGAGCCCTGCTCCACGGCGGCCAGAGCGAAACCTCGACCGATTCGACTTCCTGGAGATTCTTCACAATGCGCTGTGCCTCCTCCGGGGTGGCTCCGGCGACGAGCTTGCGCACCTGCATGGCGAAACGTGCGCCACTGGGCGTGAGCGGATCGAGTACGTACTGGTCTTTGCCGGAGAGGTCCACGGTCAGCTTGATCCACGAAAGATCATCGGCGTAATCGATAACGTGGTGCACCAGACGATCCATGGTGACGGAATCTTCCAACAGATGCTTGCCTTCCTCAACGTGCTCAAAGAGCTCCTTGCGAAGCATCGTAAGCGCCGCGTACTTGTCGTACGCATACGCGGTGAAGATGATGGATCCTTCCACGGGTACCGAGGAAACGTGCTCACCTAAAAACTGCGTTGGCAGCATGAAACCGGAGTACGTAGCCGTGGTAAATTCATCGTAGTACAGGCGTTCTTGAATGGAATCCGCTTGTGTTGCGTTGTAGAGCGTACGCTCTTCATCGATGATCTGGTTGGCGATCGCGAGGAGCTCCTGCTTGAGTTGCTTTTCGGCAAGCGTGAGATCCTCCTGTTTGAGGATATTCTCATACTGCGTGGTCCCGCCGATTGCCGGCTCCTTATTCTCTCCGTACACGAGAACACGATCCTCCTTGGGGAGCCCGACAAACTCCCATTTGAGCCCGGCAGGGACATTCCCCCGCTCCCCGATAATCTCTCCGTAGAGATCCAAATCGGCGGCCACCGCTTCGACCGTCACCTGATCACCGGGATCAATGAATACCTGTTCTGAGAGGAGGAAGAGCATCCCCGCCTGGTTGGCCAGACGCGAGTTCTTACGCAGAGAAAACTTCTCCTGGAACTTATTGACGATCGTCATCGCCACTTTCGCGTTCGTTCCCGTAAACTCCTTGCTGATCTGGTCGAACGTAATGGACCGTCTGGCTGTCACCGAGAGCGGAATCAATTCCAGTGTGCGCACGCGAGGAGGGATTTCCACCGTGGCTCCCGAAAGTACCAGGAAAATATTCGCCGTCTGCGTTACGGTATCCTGCCGCGGCGTCACGCGGATTTCCGCTGAGGGCAGCAGCTTGAAAAGGACGAAGTAGAGGAGGAACGAACTCAAACCAATCAGAAGCCAGATACGCAGCTTGGGCAGCGACAGGAGACCCATCGTTTGCAAACGCGACCTCAGTTGCTGTTGCCAGAGATGCGGCGAAAGCACCCGGAGCACTTCGTCGATACTCGGGTGGCCCTGGAGAATATCACGAACGTCGGCAACGCGATCCACGATACGAATACCATGGGATCTTCCCGCAACGGCATACGCGCGATGGAGCGTCGCTACGTACACGCGATCGGACATGCGCGCGCAAGCATCCAGAAAATCCCGCCAACCACGCTCGTCCCCCACAGGAGGCATCCCCTCCCCTATCCCCAATACTACGAAGACCTCGCCTTCGACCTGCTGGAGACGCCGCTTGAGCGCCCCCCAGGATTCGCCTTCGCTCGGGATGAGAATCGTCAACATTGAACTCGATACGGGAAGACAGAGAGTGGTATTCCAATCTCTGCTCTACTGCTTGAGTGCCGCAAGTGCGGGGAGCTCCTGGCCCGAGATGAACTCGAGCATGGCTCCGCCGCCCGTGCTCACGAACGTGTAAGCATCCAATGGGTAGTCGTAGCGTTTATGGAAGTCGATGGTATCCCCTCCTCCCATGATGGAAATAGCACCCTTGGCCGTCGCATGGCGCACGGCCTCTGCCACGCGCTTGGTGCCATGGGAGAAGCGGTTCACTTCGTAGAACCCCATGGGCCCGTTCCAAATGATCGTCCCGGCCTTTGCGATGATTTCTTCGTACCGCTTCACGGTAACCTTGCCGATGTCGAAGATCGCCATGTCTCCCACGATATCCTCCACGGGAAGATTCACCTTTTCGGCTCCATCTGTGGGAGCAGTCGCAAGTACGGCATCGCGCGGAACGTAGATCTTCGCGTTCTCTTCTTTCTCGCTTTCCAGCATGATCTCCTGCGCTTTTTCGAGAAACGCGGGATCGTACTTGGAGGAACCGACGTCGAACCCGCGGGCAGCGACAAAGGTATTCGCAATACAACCACCGACGAGGATGTCGTCACCCTTCCTTAGGAAGTGTTCGATAACTGGGACCTTGGTCTCCATCTTCGCTCCGCTAATGATGAGCACCACAGGACGACGGGGGTCTTCGAGCACAACCGAGAGGTGCTCCACCTCCTGCGCAAGTTGCAATCCCATAAAGGAAGGAAGGAGTGGGGGGACACCCACCATGCTCGCGTGTGCACGGTGGCAATTGGTAAAGGCATCGTTGACATACACGTCCGCGAGTGCGGCGAGCTCCTTGGCAAACGCCGGGTCGTTCTTCTTCTCGCGCTCGTCGAAGCGCAGGTTCTCGAGCAGCAACACGGAACCTGACTTGAGGTTTTTGGCTTTCTTAAGCGTTTCTTCCCCAGTCGGACTCTGCGCAAACTCCACGGGTACTTTCAGGAGTTTCTCGAGGATGGGAACGAGCCGCTGCTGGCTGAACACCGGATCCGGTTTGCCTTTGGGCCTCCCCTGATGCGCCATGATAACGAGTGATGCACCGGCCTTGAGAATATGCTGCATCGTTGGAACGAGCACCTCGATGCGCGAGGTGTCGACAACCTTGCCGCCCTCCATGGGGACATCGAAACCCGCTCGCAGGAGCACGCGTTTCCCGTTGAGATCCGCTTGGGAGAGTTGAGGGTACTGCATGCGCACATTGTACCCACACCTGCGCGACTCGGCGAGAGCTCAACTTCAAATGAAGACGGAGAGAAAAGTGACGCGGATCTCCCCAGACCCCCTCCTTTGGCGCTCAAGGAGGCCTGTATCTCCCAGAACGGGAGAAGAAAGGATGCAGGGGAAAAGAGATCCGCGTCCCGGGCACTCTAGCCATCACGCGAGAGACGCGCGAGGAAATCACGGAGTTTCAATCCCCACCTGGCGCAACACCTCACGAGGCGGAAGTTTCCCCGCACCAAGGAAGAACCCCGTGAGCACACCCCCTCTATTGAGAATCGTATCCACTCTCCCCTCCTGTACGGATGCATCGAGCCCGTCAAGAAGCGGAGGAAGAGCACATTGAAGATTCTCACCGATGACGAGCGCCAATCGTCGGTCAAAATGGAACATCTCGCTCAGGCGGTTTGGGAGCTCCTCTTCGGTCGTCGTATAGCGATCCATGGAGGCATCCCATCCCTCTGTTGCAAAGAATGAGTTCCAGGAAGCCTGGAGGGAGGAACAGGCTCGAGAGGTGCCGAGGATGCAGAAGAGTTCGCGCGTAAGGGAAACCCGGGGTCGTGTCATAGTGGTATTCAGTATAAAGTATTGAGTATCGAGTATTGAGTATCTTTCCCTTCCTACACAATACTTGATACGCGATACTGCTCCTGCAGCTCCATGGAAACGTCGCTACTCCACGTTCTCGTATTCCCTATCGGGGCACTCGCATGCTGCGTACTGCTCCATGCACTCGCACTGCGGATCTTCCCGCATGTAGGCCTCCTGGACTTTCCGCAGCGCTACGGACTCACGCGAAATCGACTCCCCTACCCCACCGGCATCCTCCTCATTGCGACATTCCTCCCATTCTTCTTGGCGAGCGAAGGAATTTCTCCGCAGACGATGGGCGTCGTTGGAGGCATTGCGCTGTTAGGGATCGTGAGCTGTATCGACGACCGTACTCCCCTCCCTTCGTGGCTGCGGCTCGCCGTACAAGTTCTCGTCGCCCTCCTCATCTTCGCCACAGGGTCGCGCATTTACACGATCACGAATCCCCTGGAAGGCATCGCGGGGATCGGCGAGCTCATCAAGCTCGATACGGTGGACATTCCCACCGCGTGGTTCGGGCCGCTCCCCCTGTGGAGCGGCGTCTTCACCGTACTGTGGCTGGGACTCACCATCAACGCGCTCAACTGGTTTGACGGCATCCCGGGGCAAGTGAGTATGCTCTCCTTCATTGGATTCCTGACGATCGGATTCCTCTCTCTGAGCAATCGCGTTGGTCAGCCGCAACTCGCGGCCATCGCCTTCCTCCTGGCAGCAGTGAGCCTTGCCGCGTTGCTCTTCGACTTTCCCCCTGCCCGCGTGCTCATGGGAGACACGGGTTCGATGTTCCTGGGACTGATGCTCGGGGTACTCACGATCTACGCAGGTGGAAAAGTCGCAACCGCATTCCTGGTTCTCGGCGTTCCCCTCATCGATTCGGGACTGGTGGGCCTGCGACGCATCGCGCACGGTCGCTCTCCGCTGCGCGGAAGTACGGAGGGCGAACACCTGCACCACCTGCTCCTGGCACGCGGATGGACACAGCAATCCGTAATCCTCCTCACGGCAACACTCGGAACGTTCTTCGGCGTCACAGCGCTCTTCCTCTCCACCAAAGAGAAGTTCTTCGCAGCGCTCTTGCTCCTCATTCTCATCGTCGCTCTGCGCCTCTACGCGCGGCGCCACTGAACGCTGATTCCTGACCACGGACTTCTCCGATGCTCTACCACCTGATCGTCCATGTACCCGTTTCGAGCGCCGACGCCGTGCGCAGCGCGCTCGCCGATGCGGGAGCCGGAAGTATCGGTACGTATGACAGTTGCTCCTTCTCCTCAAAAGGCGTCGGGAGGTTCCGCCCGCTCCAGGGCTCCCACCCCACTATAGGCTCAACGGGAAACCTTGAAGAGGTGGAGGAAGAGCGCATTGAAGTTGTCGTTCCCAAGGAAGCGCTCACTCGAGTTCTGCGAGCGGTGAAGCAGACGCACCCCTACGAAGAACCGGCCATCCATGTGCTCCCCATGGAGGATTATCACACGTTCCTGTAGAACGAACCTCTTAGCGTACGTCAACGTCGTTGCGCACATTTCCTTGCACAACGGACATCGCCGTATCCTGCAGCAGCTTTTTCTGGTACCAACTTTCACACCGGCCACTGAGCACCACCATGTCACCCTCGCATGCAAGGCGAACGGAATAAGCCGTCCATTTCCCCACCTGCACCACGAGAGCCGCCTGAACTTTTTCCAGTACCCCAGTACCTGCTTCCACCTCAGCAACAGCACAGCACTGGTCCGCAGCTTCGATACTCATGTCAGTATCGTACGACGAACCAGCTTACAGTCAATCATCACATTTTTTTGCGCTCCCCTAGCGATCCTTCTCGAAAATCATCGGTAAGCTCATCGCATTGAACGGAACGATTTTAATGACCACGGTACGCCTGCCACGCGGCAGCATGTTTACCGTCGCCTCACCATTGACGAAATCGAGCACGGAGAGAATCGATGGTCTGAATTCGGCGGTGCCATACGCCGTGCGCAGCGCAAGATCCGTTTTGAGAATGGGATTGGTGACGGTGTTTCCATCAGCATCAACCAGGGTGATCTTCACCTTCTCCCACCCTCGCCCCGTCGTACTGCCATCGTGCGCAATCTCCACGGATGTGACCTCCGTTGCATTGCTCGTCACACGTGTGGAAGCCTCCAAGTCTGCAGAAACGACCGTCTGCGTGCTACGGATGACAGCCGTCTGCACAAGTTGCGACACAGAGGACGAGGAGGAAGACGCACGCGCGATACTGCGCTGGGAGAAGAGCTGACGCTCCAGACGTTCGCTCAAACGCGTTTGACGCTGCGCCGTGAGGAGAGCAACCCCCGTCAATTTTGGAGCGACCGACGAGAAGCTTACAGACACCGAAGATGAGGAAGACTGCGCTCGGACGATGGCAGTGGACGCTGCGGAATTTGCCTGAACGTAGAGCATGGGGTTTACCGTGTACTGGTATCCGCGCACACTCATGAACCCCGCATTGATCGCAGCAGTCGTACTCAAACCGGAGCTGCGCGCCTCACTGGTACTGAACGGCCAGTACGGATGCCAAGGCGCATCGCCTCGATCGATCTGGAAGTGCAGGTGTGCCCCGGACGCAAGCCCGGACTGGCCGGAATCCGCAATGTGATCTCCTTTGCGCACCACAGAGCCCTGCGTCACATACACTGCACTCAGGTGAGCGTACGAGGAGTAGAGCGTAGTGAGCGCATTGCTCTTTTCCGGATCAGGGACATTGGGATGGCGCAGAACAACCACCGTACCAAATCCACCCGGGTCTTCCTTGACCTCATCGACAATGGCGTTGGCAATCGCCCGTATGGGTGTACCCACGGGGGTACGGATGTCGACGCCCGGATGGCTGCCGTCTCCCTGCGCTCCCGTTGCATACGATCCCATGTACCCAACGGAGTAGACGTCATTCCCATACCCATGGAGCTGATCCTTGCGCTGCTGGAGAGAAGCATCGTACAGGGGGAGTGTACGCAGAACGTTCGCCGGGACCTGACGGAAGGTATGACTCTCGAAATCACCGCCGTACTGCGCCCACAACGTGTAATCAGGAACCTGCGCGATAGGAGGAACTGTCCCCGTGTACACGATCGCGCTATCATCAGCCCCCAGAACGGATAGCCAGAACGCGTACCATCCATGCTGACCAATCATGTTCCCCGCCACAAATGCAATCAGCGACAGTGCCGCAATCCAAAACGACGTCCTCTGCATCAGAAAATGGACGGCATGGGGCTCCCTGCGCCGATGGAGAGGGGCGCGCGAGAAGCTGGGAATGGCTTGGAAACGCAGTGGCATTGGGTTTTGGTCTACTTTGATATGGTAACATTTTAGTGAATTTATGTCAATATCCGATACTACGAGAATTCGGCTCAGGAGCGCGAAAATGACGCAGTACTGTGGTACGAGTTTGAGCGAGACACTCTATACGACCCCGCTCACGGTGTGCCTCACGGGTCCCCTGGGCGCAGGGAAGACTCAATTCCTGCAGGGATTTGCCAAAGGGTTGGGAATCCGGGAAACCATCCTGAGTCCCACATACGCGCTGGAGCAGCGCTACCCCTCCACGTACTGGGGAGAGGTGCTCCACATCGATCTCTACCGCCTGGAGGGGAACGATGCGAAGGAGATCGTTGCGAGCAGTGACCATCACCCCGGTATCCGCTGCATTGAGTGGAGCGATCGCGTTGCAAGACTGACGGAGAGTGCCGACATACACATCCACCTTGCGGATGTCCCCCAGAGTTCTGAGGAACGCGATCTCACAATCACCTTTCGCGACATTGCCATCCCCTCTCCAAAGAACATCGAAAAGTGGCGCAGAGAAATCAAGCTTCCAAAAGGGATTGCAAATCACTGCGACGCCGTCGCCGACTTTGCCAAACGAGCGGCCGACGCGCTCATCTGCGAAGGGCGCATCGTACGCAGGGAGGCACTCCAGAGAGCAGCTCAGCTCCATGACCTCCTGCGCTTCGTGGATTTCTCTGAGGAAGACCGAAAGCAGGAAGATGCCTGGCAACCATGGAATCAGCAGTATGCCTCGGTCCGCCACGAGGCCGCGTGCGCCGCATTCCTCAGAGAACAGGGGTTCCCGGCAATCGCAAAGATTGTGGAAACCCACGGACTCAACACTCCCAACCCACCGACGCTGACCACCGAACAGAAGCTCCTTTTTTACGCCGATAAGCGCGTGGGAAAGACGCAGGTCATGAGCCTGGATGAGCGTTTTGAGGACTTTCTTGCACGGTACGGAGATCTCTTTCCACTTGAGGAAAACCAGCGCTGGCTCAGTGAAGCCAAGCGCATAGAGCATGAGCTCTTCCCCAAAGATCCTCCGCTCTAAAGAATCGAAGGAATGAGTTCCTCATGGAGAATCAATCCGATGTGACCGAAGTCCGTATGGAGTAATGGAGCCGCGAAGAAGAGCAAGAACGCACAGAGTCCGATGGAGAAGAGACACACACGATCAATGCCGCTCCATGTAGTTCTCATATGCGCATGAGCATGATCGAGGTAATGACGAAGATGTGCCATCACCTTGAGAAAATTATGAAGGATCTTCACTTTGGGAATGAGCGTGCCAAAGAGACGCAGTACCGTGAGCTCCGTACGCATGAGTCCGCTCAAACCAACGAAAGCGATGGTGTGGTGCAGGTACACCGAGAAAACGAGGCCGACCATGAGGAGCGTGAGATCCAACAGACTCTCACGAATGATGCCTTCGAAGGTCAGCTTCCAGCCATAGCCCAGGTGCTCGCGGTACTTGAAGAAATCAAGCCCCATGTGCATGAGAATGAGTATCGCAAAGGTTCCCAAATTAAAGAGCGCAGCCGAGAGGAGCGTTAAGACCAGGTACCCCGCGTGAAACGCGGGAATATCATCGTGGTGGTGCGCAAATTGCCGAACCGAGAACGACGCAGTGGCGGTGTGCATGTTCAAAGAATATTATAATATATTTTGGTATTTTACGCAAACTCTTCCCCTCAGGCTTCCTGGCCTTCTGCTTCAGCATCTTTCGCTTCAGAGGCATTCCAATAAAATCGCAAACCCCATGCACCGCAGCGTCAACTCTCCTCTCTGAGAATTTGTTTCACCCTGCGCAGGCGCTCACGCACCTCCGCTTCGAACCCACGATCCGTTGGGTCATAAAAGTCCTGCTCCACCGCGCCAATCGGAAAATAGTGACCCGCAACCACGCCCCGTTCAGCGTCGTGCGGATACTGGTACCCCTTGCCGTATCCCTGCTCTGCCATCCCCTTCATCGGCGCATTGCGCAGGTGGTAGGGAACCTCCAGTGTCGATGCTCGTTGCAGAAAACCTTTCACGCCCATCATGGCACGCTTGACGGCGTTGCTCTTGGGAGCCTGAGCCAAATACACACATGCATGGGCCAGAAAGTACTCCCCCTCAGGAAGCCCCACGAATTCAAAAGCCTGCCAAGCCGAAACGACGATTTGGAGTGCGCGCGGATCGGCATTACCGATGTCCTCGCTGGCGAAGATCGCCATGCGCCGCAGGATAAAACGCGGTTCCTCCCCGCTCTCAAGCATTTTGAAGAGCCACACGAGTGCCGCATCAGGATCACTGCCCCTGAGCGTCTTGATGAAGGCGGAGATCGTATCGTAGTGATCTTCTCCGGATTTGTCGTAGCGCCGGCTGCGGCTCTTGAAGAGCTGTTCCACTTGCTGCACGGTCATCTTCTTGCCCACGGTAAGAACGGCAAGCTCCAGCGCATTGAGCGCGATGCGCGCATCACCGTTCGCGATCGTCGCAATGTGCTGCAGCGCCTTGGCGCTGATCTGCACCGTACCGTTAAACCCATGTGGATCGTTGACCGCCCGTTTGAGAAGCACCAGAAGATCCTCCACGGAAAGCGGCTGTAAGAGGTACACCTTCGACCGCGATACGAGTGCGGCGTTCACCTGAAAGTACGGATTCTCGGTCGTCGCACCGATGAGCGTAACGACCCCGCTCTCCACATACGGGAGAAGCGCATCCTGCTGCGCCTTGTTAAAGCGATGAATCTCGTCGATAAAGAGAACAGTACGTTCATTGAACCCTGTGCGTAGACGCTCGGCCTCAGAACAGACCTCCTTGAGATCTTTAACTCCGCTCGTCACGGCGTTGATTTGCACGAACTGCGCCTTGGTCACCTCCGCAATGATCTTAGCGAGCGTGGTTTTGCCGGTCCCGGGAGGCCCCGCAAGGATCACCGAGGAGAGCTGATCACTCTCAATGGCTGTCCTGAGCGGCGTCCCCTCCCCCACAATTTCACGCTGCCCTACAAACTCCGTGAGCGAGCGGGGACGCATGCGGAAAGCAAGGGGCTCGGTAATGGAAGCACTCTCCATCATGGGAGAAACGAATGATAGCACGAGCAATGGCACCCGTACCCCAAACGTGGTACAATAAAGGGCACTCATGGCCGATTACGCTTCTCTCATCGCCAAGCAGGACACGCCACTCACAGAGGAGGAACAGCACAAAGCGGGGCAGGCAATCTCTGGAGATATGGATGAGGAACACAAGGCATTTGCACGAACGCTTAAGGAGCTTGTGGATCGCGGGGAAATCCATCCGCTCAAACCTCACACGTTCCTCAAGATGGACGTGTATGAAAAACTCCCCGAACGCTGGCAGGAGCAAACCGATCTCGCACTCGTGAATATTTCCAGTCTCCTCAAGGACATCGTTGAATTCTGGGTGTCCAAAGAAACGCCGGATTCTTCGCCACAACTCCAGACGATGATCGAGCATCTCTGGCAGATGAAGCAGCGCATCGAGGAGCACTACGACGTCTTCAAATTCTAACTCTCCCCCCCATGGCGAGAACCAACATCGAAACACACATCGTAGAGGAGCGGGTTACGGAACACGAACAAGCTGGAACAGAGAGGAAAAAACTCGCTGAACATCTCTACGCTGAGATCGGCAAAACACACACTGCGGAGGCGAAGATCGCCGCCCTCAAAGCGCTGCAAGGCGTACAGGAAAGCGAGCGCGAACAAGTGAAAGATGCACTCAAGGAAATCCTCACAGCCCCCGCTGTTTCCGTGCAGGAATTTGCCCAGCGCTACGATTCACAAGTGCTCAAAGCTATTGAGAATGAGGAATCGCGCGAAGCGGCGATCAAGCTGATGGGGCAACTGACCGTACTCAAGTTCGACCCGCAGATTCTGGCGGAATCGAGGGAATCTACAGACTATCCGGCGTAATCCACCGAATGCGCCGGTCCCTGCGCCACCAGGTGAGCTGGCGTTTGGCATACTTCCGTGATTTTTGGGCGATCTCTTCCATGAGCACTGCCTCATCAAGATTGCCGCTGAGGAGTGCGCGCATGATCTCGCGGTATCCGTGGCTCTTCATCCCGGGATCCTGAGGCGTATACCCCTGTGCGAGAAGACGACGTACTTCCTCCATCCATCCATCCGCGAACATCCGTTCGGTGCGCTGTGTGATGCGCTCCATGAGTTCTCGTCGCGGCCACTCCATGCCCAGGATCACAAGATCGAACCGCGGATCGCTCTTCGCACCCAATTCCCCTCGCGGCACCGTCTTGGATTTTGACTGGCGCGTGAGTTCGCAGATCTCCACGGCACGCACGAGCCGCGGCTTGTTCCTCCTGTGAATCCGTTTCGCGGAATCCGGATCGAAAGCATGCAGACGCTCGTAGAGACTCTCGCCATGATCTCGGTCGTACTCCTCCATCAAACGCTCACGCAATTCTCTGTCCGGTGACGGCGCCATGGTCAGCCCATCGGTGACCGCACTTACGTAGAGCATGGATCCCCCCACGAGCATCGGCACCGCTCCTCTCCCCTCTATCTCACCGATTACCTGCGATGCTTGCGTCTGGTACCATCCGGCGGTTGACTCCTCCCGGGGATCCAAAACATCGAGGAGGTGGTGAGGAATCCCCTGCATTTCCTCACCGCGAATCTTTGCCGTTCCGATAGTAAGGTGGCGGTAGAGTTGCCGTGAATCGGCATTCACCACCTCGGACCGCCGCTTACAGTGCTCCGATATCCAGTGTGCCAGGGCGATGGAACACGCGGTCTTGCCCGAAGCCGTGGGGCCCAGCACCACGATGAGCGGGCGCTTCGCGCTCTGAAGATGCGCATCCAGATCCACGAGCCACGGCAAAGAAGCGTGTAAAGCAGACACCTGCGCATGGTAGCGCAGAAAACCAGACATGTCCTGTCTCCTTGTCGAGAACCTACCAAACAACAATCCTCTCTCCTGCCTACTGCCGGAGGACGCCTATTTTTGGTAGTATGGAGAGGAAATCCTCCCCATCCATGCACGCACACCTCTCCTCCCTCACTCCTTCCATTGCGCGATCAGCGCAGGCAACGAACAACTTCCTGATCCCAACAGTCATCGAAAAGACCCAGCTCGGCGAGCGCGCGTACGACATCTACTCACGCCTGTTGGAAGAGCGCATCATCTTCTTGGGAACACCGATCAACGATGACATAGCAAACTCTGTTATTGCACAACTCCTCTTCCTAGAAAAAGTGGATCCCAAGAAGGACATCACGCTCTATGTGAACTCCCCCGGAGGGCAGGTGACCTCCACCCTCGCAATTTACGACACCATGCAATTGATTAAACCCGACGTTTCCACGATGTGCTTGGGAATCGCCGCCTCTGGTGCCGCGGTCATCCTCATGGGCGGCGCCAAGGGCAAACGCTTCGCACTGGAACACTCCGAGGTGATGATCCACCAGCCTTTAGGCGGTACGGAAGGCCAGGCGACGGATATCGCCATCCACGCAGATCACATCATCAAGACGAAGAACCTCCTCAATGAGCTCATTGCAAAGCACACAGGAAAGAAGCTTGCGCAAGTAGGCCTGGATACCGAACGCGACAAGTTCATGAGCTCTCAAGAGGCACTGGACTACGGTCTGATTGACCGCATCATCAGCGTATCCGGTAAAAATAAATGAGTCCCCTCTTCGCGAGAGGACCCATGGCTCAACACCGATGAATACTCACTACTCTTCTTCTGTTGCGCAGCAATTGTCCGTACAACAGACGCAACTCTTCACGACCAGGTAGTACACGATGAGCCAGATGAACGCATCGATGGCGGACGGCATGACGCTGGGCAGTGAAACACCCGAAAGCACGGGCTTGAGGAGCATACCGACGGGGATGGAGGCCAGAGCGATTCCTGCGGCCCAGGAACCAACTTCCATATAGAACCCGAGGGCGAGGAGTGCTCCACCGATGATCATGAGTGCGGGGAGTACAAAGGCCCAGACCATGCCCAGGGGTTCCAAGGCACCCAGTCCTTCCATGGCCATGCCCTTGAAGGGTTGGAACGTCATGTAGTGCACGAGACCGACGAAGAGGAGAGAAAGGCCAAACGAGAGGCGCAGGAGCACCGTCGCAATACCCATGGGCGACTTAGGAAAGCGGCACTGCATACGAAGGGAGGGAAAGGGGTAGGAAACGACCCTAGTGTAATTGAACACCATTTGTACTCAAGTGATTGGTGAACAGAACGCCGATCTAGGCAATAGAATCTTCAACGGGTAGGGTACGCAGGCATGTTCACACTTGTCGCTTCTCTCCCCCATGCCCGGCACGGAATTCTCAAAACGGAGCACGGCACCGTGAAGACTCCTTTCTTCATGCCAGTGGCAACTGCTGGAGCAATGAAAGGCATCACGCAGAGAGATCTCCTGGAACTCAACGCACAAATTCTGCTCTGCAACACGTACCACCTGCACCTGCAACCGGGGGAAGACACCGTAGAACGCGCAGGGGGTCTGCATACCTTCATCGGCTGGGAGAAGCCAATCCTCACGGACTCCGGTGGGTACCAGGTGTTCTCTTTTGGGAAGAGAGGCGCTACGAACGTGACAGAAGAAGGCGTGCACTTTCGGTCACACCTCAACGGGGACGCGCACTTCATCGGACCGAAGGAATCCATGCACATTCAGCACATGCTGGGAGCAGACATCATCATGGTTTTTGACGAATGTCCTCCATCGACTGCGAAGCGCACATCGATCGAGAAGGCAGTGGATCGAACGCTGAGATGGGCAAAGGAGTGCAGGAAAATCAACGATGCATACAAACAACAAACGGGGAAGAATCCCCTCCTCTTCGGCATCGTGCAGGGCGGACTGGAGCGCGACCTAAGGGAGAAGTGCGCACAGGAACTCCAAGCCATCGGCTTCGACGGGTACGCCATCGGAGGGCTGGCTGTCGGGGAAAATGAAGAACAAATGCTCAGCGTTGTCGAGGCGGTGGCACCACTCCTCCCAAAAGACAAACCTCGCTATCTGATGGGTGTGGGCGACGTGGAGCAGATCCGCGCCTGTGTCGAGCGCGGCATCGACATGTTCGACTCCGTCATGCCCATGCGCATTGCACGCCACGGAACCATTCTGCTCTCGAATCGCTCACAGATCCGCATCACGAATGCACAATTCAAAGAGGATCACTCCCCCATCGACCCTGAGTCCCCTTCGCACTTGAGCCGTCAGCACACCAGGAGTTACCTGCACCACCTCCTACGGGCGAACGAACGGCTTGGCGAAACCATCGCGCAGATGCAGAACTTGGGAGTTACCCTCCAATCTATGCAGCAGCTGAGAAACGCCCAGTAGGCGCGCTCCTTACTTCCCCGCGTTGATCTTCGTCACCTCAATTTCCGAGTACTCCTGCCGGTGCCCATGCACGCGGCGGTACCCTTTGCGGCGACGCATCTTGAACACTCGTATCTTGTCGCCCTTGCCATGGGCAAGCACTTTCGCCTCCACTGAAGCACCGGGAACCGTGGGCGTCCCGACCGCCACATCCGCATCACTCTTGGCAAGCAGAAGCACCGTATCGAAGGTCACGGTCTTGCCCGGTTCCGCCGAGAGAAGCGGAACCTGGAGCTTAGAGCCTTGCGAAACCTTTTCCTGAAAACCTGCAATGGAGACAACGGCAAACATCAGTGAAATGAGAAATATTGCTGCCAGAGTGTAGGCAACTGTATGCAATGCCACAAGCGAATTCCTAGAGGAAAGATCGCAGGATACATTGACTTCCACCAGGAGATCCGAATAATCGGGCCTCTATGACGAAGCACACAGAGATACCGTTCATCCCCCTGGCAGTGGGCCGACGTATTGCGCTCAATCGACACGAATCCCTCTCGCGTATCGCTGCGAGTATCCATGGGATTGGAAGGTTCGCACGTCAGGCGATGGAGGGCGCACTCTCATCACTCGATACACGGAACTACGATACGGATTTGGATGGTGGAAGATCCGATGAGTCGCAGATGTCCGTACGTATCGAGGAAGCAGAGACAGAGGGGACCATAGCTGAGCAGGCGGCACTCGCACGGGAAAAAATCGCCGAAGGAACGTATGGCGTATGTGATGACTGCGACGAAGAAATTCCCATCGGACGGCTAGAGGTAATACCCTACGCCACCCGCTGTGCTCACTGCCAAACCCAGGAGGAGCAACAACCTCCGCAACAGGAGCTGCGCAAACGCAGGCGTTACAAGGTCAAACAAAGGGAACGCTAAACACGCAGGGAACGCACCGTCTTGTGCATGTTTGGCTTTAAGATGTACGAAATTCGTTGTCGTATTCTGTTTGAGCACTCGCTGATAAGATGCTCAACTAAATAACCCTAACGCATAGAGCGATTGAGCATCTCATGGCTAGAAATGCAAATTGTGACCCAAGAGCAGCACGGTCGCGTGCACATGTTGGCCGCGTAAAGAGCCTACCGGCTCTACGCGGCGCACGTAAAATCGCTTCTCGCTTGGAAGCTATTCATGTTCGAATCGGGTGGCTGCGCCACGTGATCGCGAGCTACTGCGAGCGATTTTACGTGGCTGCGATTGCTGAACGAAATTCGAACGGATTTGGGCTGAACGGCCGGCGGCGGCTGATTTCTGGGGGGGCAGCCGCCGCCGACTCTCGCGGCTTAAGCCGCCCATTTCGGGACGATTTCCAATTGTTCTCTGGCTGCAAATTCTCAATAGGTGGTGTACAAACATACACCACAATTTAAATGCCTTCCCGGCAAGCCGATCTGTTTGTAAATTGGCACTCATGATTGTAGACTGCCAACCGCTTCGATGAATTATCATTGAGGTTGCAGTTGTGCCCCATGATGATCACATGATCTCTTGGATCGCAACGCAAGCGATTGCTCCGGTCAATGGCAATGCTCATAACCTTGCACGGGCGCCACCCGAAAAGAGTTACTGGACAATCGCACATCACCTGAGCAAGTTCATTTTCGACAATGGGCTTGCTTCAGGGAAGGGCACCAATGCACATGAAGAATCTTCTTGAAAAAACAATGGCTATAGATACGCTCGCAAGAGCAGGTGATGAGGTGCTTTGTGATCTGCTGCGTAAAGAACGCAAAAGAGGCCATGTTCGTTTCAGCAAACACAAGTTATTACGTCAGGCTGCGGAAGCCCGCGCGCAAGAGTCATCACTACCACTCCGGGAAATTCCCAGCTTCCGCAACAATCTACGCAGCTATGTTGGACACTTGCGATCGGCTCTTAAAGAAGGCACGCATAATTGCCACCCTCTTCATGTAGTTCTCTTGAAGAAACCAGACGGTGGAAAGCGACCACTTATGGTACACAAGTATCTTGAAGACAAAATAATCGAACGCGCTGTGTACATTGTTGTCAGGGAGATTCTGCGAGAGCAACTGGATAACGGAGTGAGCTACTGTGGTATCCCAACGTTGAACAGGAAACAAAGAGCGCCGGGTGTACTGGATGCTCATATCCGACTGGCAAGATTCATGAGGGAGAAACGATGGTGGATTTTAAAGGCAGACATAGCTTCCTTTTTTGATTCGCTGAGGCGACAAGAAGCCCTGGCATTGTTAAAGAAGCACCTGCCCGATGATTCATTGCAGCCATTTTTTGAAAGCTGGATTCAAGTAAGTTTCGACAATCCTGCTGCACTACCAGAAGGACACAACCCTAAAATTGGAATACCTCAAGGCTCATGCTTGTCACCACTCGTCGCAAACCTGTATCTCTATAATTTTGACGAAATACGTAAGAAACTTGGTGTAGAGCTTCTACGGTATGCAGATGATCTGGCAATAGTATGTACATCGGAAGATCGACTCTTAACGGAACGCAAACGCGCAGAAAGTGATCTGAAAGCTGTTGGTCTCGTTTTCAAAGAGAAGAAAGTTAAATCCCATAGACCCGATGACGACATGGATTTTTTGGGATACAGACACACTTTAGGAAAAGTGCATGTTGAGGACACTAAAATTTCAGAATGGATTGAGAGACTTGGCTTAGTTTTTCGTATGTTTCTTAGCGTTGCCAATCGTATGCGTGCCGGAAAGCCAATGCGTCCGAAGGACATTGAAACTCTAAAAAAAGCTCGGAAGATGCTCTATGAAAAACTGGGCGGATATTCCGAGTGGATGCTGCCTGCACGTATTAGCTGTATTGTGAAACGACACGAAGCGCAGAAACATGCTTCTCGTATGGGACGTTACCTTGCGTCAGCGTGTCATGGCATAAATCGCATTGCAGGACGTAATATGCTGGAAATGTGCCCTTTTATCAGAACAATGAGGGATCCAATGGACAACTTACCTGCACACAGAGTCTGGCCGTATGTTGTTCCGCGTATTGTCCTCATCATCGATCACGACCAACTTTAATTATCCGGTTTTTTGTTTGATAGTTTCCCACCCTCTCCCCTTCGTCATCACAAACAAGCACTGCCCATTACTTCTTTTCTCCCACAGTTCCCCGAGCTGGCGTTTCTCGATGCTGTCGGGAGTATCCCAAATGTTTTCACCCTTGTACTCGACAGCAAGGACGCGTCCATCAGTAAGCTTCACGAGAAAATCGGGATAGAAGCGGTCGGTAGAAGTTTGCAGAGAAAATGATGTGGGCTTCCTCTCCACGTTTCGTATCCAGTACTGGACCCCCGGGAGCTCTGTAGCAATGAAGTGGGCGCATTCGAACTCTTCTCCTTTTTCGTGAAGGTTTCCGATCTGCGGGAAGAAGTGCTTTGGTAATTCGATAGAACCGCTATAAATGGAGTCGTAAGCATAGCGCCCGTTCTGGAACACCATTCCAACGTCGCTACGAACGGAAAAATTATTCTCGACTACCATGAGTGTCTGGTAGACATTCTTCATCGCCTCCTGCTTCGCATCCTGCATCTTACGTTCTAACGCTTCCCGCAGACGAAACTTGGCATACAGAAGTTCCTCGATCGTAAGTCCGCGTTTGCCAATGAGAGCAGTGACGGCGCCATTGAGGAACGCCGCTTTTTCATCGGGGATGATGCTTTCATCGTAGAGATTGCGCTCCAGCCAGCTCACGAGCCAGAGCTGATCGTGGTCGCTCTGATAGTCGAACATTGCAAGTTGATGTTCGATCTGTTCAATGTGTTCGAAGCGCACATGTTCATCTTTGAGCACGATGCGCCCGCCCTGTGCACGAATGGCGGGCTTCGGGAATTCCGCATCGCTAAGCTCAAGGGAATAATCGAGGAGTCGCCACTCACCCTCCAGAAGATGCGTTTCTTCAAAGGGCTCGAAAATGCTGCCTTGTTTAATCGCGAGCAATGGAACGCTGAACGATTCTCCACGCTCTGCAGGCGATTTCGTCGGCACAGGATGCTCGCCTCGCAGCCGTGCGAGAGCCTTGCGTGCGGCCTCCTTGCCTTCGCTTGTCGTAAACGCGTTTTCGAGTCTGGTTGCAAGTGTTGGACTGAAGTCCCCCTTGAGTGTCACTTTGAATTCTTCGGGCGTGATTTCTACGTGTTCCGAGAGGTTTCCCGCAAGCACATCCGGCGGCGGAAGCTCCGGTGATTCGTAGGTGACGGAGGGCGCGGCATTAAAGAGCGTTCGCTCGTCTCCTGCATCCACTGCATGGAGAAGCTCATTCGTTTCTTGCCGCTCGAAGCCGCTACGGACGAGGCCGTCGCGCAGACTCTCCACGGTAGCCACGAAGTTCGTGGAAGTTACAAAGGCGTAGGCTTCGTTGAGTTCCTGCTGCGTCTTTCTCTGCGCGTGTGGCATGCGGAGAATGCGCCCGAGGATTTGCTCCGCTGCAGTCGAGGACGTCGTATTGCGGAATGAGCAGAGCACGTAGGCAAACGGGCAGTCCCACCCCTCGCGCAGCTTATCCACGGTAATGATGAACCGCACCGGACACTCCGGCGCGAGGATATTCCCGTGATCGGAGAGATCGTCCTGTACGCCCGTGGCAATGGCGATCTCCTTTTCCGGTACGCCGAAATCTTCTATGAGTGAGCGCTTCACAGTTTCGGGAACGAGCGTCTCGTGTTCACTGTCCTTGCGCTCTGCCTGCAGGAGCATGATAGGGCGCATGTATTCGCCCGTTGCGTCCTGCTCCGCGTTCGCCTTCTGCTGCAGCATGTTGAGGCAAGCGATACTGTCGCGCAGCGTGTCTTTCCAGCTTTCGCGCCGCACAACCTCCAGCGGCATCTTGATCATGTCCTCGGCATGGAGCGATGCCGCAGAGACACTGAAGAGCACATTACTCGGCTGTAGCTTTCGATCAGGTGTGGCTGTGAGTTCTAAAATGGCACTGGGTTCCAGCCGAGCAAGGGTGTCGAACGCGAGCTGTGTGCCCTGATTATGTGCCTCATCAACGATGATAAATGGATGCCTAAGCCGCAATGCGTCGACGAGCGATTGATTCCCAATAACTGCGGCATCAGTGATACCCTCGAAATGCTCCTGCATATCCGTGTTCTGCTTGTAGACAGTGAGCCTATCCGTCTCAGCCTGCTTAAAACTCTGCATCGTGGAAACGATGATGACGCTTGCTCCGGCGAGAACATGCGATTTCATGCGTAGAGCTTCGTCAATGTCCATCACTTCCACCTCTCCGAGTGCGGAGAATACCGACTGGTGCAGGAGCTCCCCCGGCTCCCGTAACATTCGAAGCGTCTGTTCACGGATCGGCTCACTCGGCACAAGCCACAAAGTGAGGCTGTGACGCGTGAAGAGGAGGCTTCTGTTTGCCCGTTCGATGGCAAGTCCGCTGATGAGTGTCTTGCCGCCTCCCGTGGGAATGCGCAGACAAACGTACGGCGTTTCAGGGAGTGTGCTGAGTGGCGCATAGTTCAGTCGCATGCCTTTCCACTCCTGTGTCGTTTCCTCGTACGCCTGACGCGGATTTTTGCATGCGCGACAATTGCGAAAATATTTTTCCAGCCAGTTGAGAGCCTGTGATTGGTAGTCTTTAAGAATCATGGTGCGTCAATGCGAAGTCTATACGGAAGCTGCTTGAAGACGATACCTTCTCTGCGTAGCCGCGCAGCCCCCAGCCTGCACGCCGTACCGTACACAACTTTCGGTCCTTCGTGTTCCGGCAATTCCACGAGAACTTTGGACGTGAGGACGTTGCCGCCATTTGTTGTCTTGTCCTTCAGAATACCGTTATACAGGAGGTACACTCCCACGCCGTGATGTATACCAATGAGCGGTGTATTCGGAACGCGCTCCTTTGGCAGCGGCTCACCCGTCTCCGTGAAGTACACATGCCGCGCAAGTTCCGCAAACTTCACAGACTCTCGTATCTTTCCCTTTTCATCGAAGAGCGGTTCAGAGAGGCGACAATAGCGGAAGCCGCCACCCAGTCCTGCTACTACTTCACCCTTTAAGTTTGTGTAGCCTTGTGCAACTCGTTTAATGCGTTCAGCAGTGATGTCCCGAGTAAGATTCTTATCTTTTGTACGCTGTTCGTCATTTTCCCATGGCATCTGAATAAGTATAAAACGACGCTGGATTTTACTTGAAGAATTCAGTTCGATAGCTGCATGTGCAGTAGTTCCACTACCTGCAAACGAGTCCATGACAAGATCTCCTTCGTCAGATCCGACTCGAACAATATGCCTCAATAGTTCCTTTGGCTTTGGGTATTGAAATTTAATTCCCATGCTTTCCAACTCGGCACGCATTTTTTCGGTTGTCCCAAGATTCCGAAGAACCGAGAGTATATTTCGCGCTTGATCTCCACGGTCTTTACGATAGTAAATTACACCTTTGCTACTAATGAAGAATCGAATCTGCATACCATCGTCATCTGCAATTGGAACGCAGCCAGCATCAATAAAGTTACGTAATTTGTTTGCGTTTGCCCAACCCGAATAAACACGGCACTTATTTATCAGATGTTTGTTTCTTGCTTCCATTGAATCAAATCTCAGCGGGAATTGCACGCGACCGAATTGTGCCTTGAGTTGGTTACTGGTGTGTCGCTTCTCGTTCATTGCTTCAATTAAACCTGCTGGCACGTTCGTTTCTGGCAACTGCAATTCTTCAGTTTCAGTAGGGAACCCGATCGGTAGAGTGATTTCACTTGCGGGGTTGCCGGGGCCATTCTTTGTTATTGAGTTTTCAGCATAACCTGCCCAAAGGTTGCTGCCCTCGCGTGTATTAGGATCAACAACAAATCCTAGTTTCAGAGTAGTTTCTTTTGTTGCGTACATTACCAAATACTCATGATTTACTTTGATATGAAACTGGTTGTCAGTATGCCCTTCGGTATTCCAAACGAATTGTGCAACAAAATTCTTTTTGCCGTAGATGTCGTCCATTATAGCTCGTAAATTTTGGACCTCGTTATCATCAATGCTTACAAAGATCGCTCCGTCTTCCCGTAAAAATTTTCGTAGTAGTGCAAGACGAGGATACATCATGCATAGCCAGCGATCATGTCTATCAAGTGTTTCTCCTTCCTTTCCGACAACTTGTCCCAGCCACTCCTTCATCACGGGACTATTTACATTGTCATTGTATGCCCAGCCTTCATTCCCTGTATTGTACGGTGGATCAATGTAAATACACTTCACTTGTCCTGCGTAATATGGAAGCAGAGCCTTAAGGGCGAGAAGGTTATCGCCCTCTACGATCAGGTTTCCGCTGCCGGGATCGCCCACGGAGAGTTCTTGTACGTCCTTGAGTAGGTGAAACGGTACCGTGTGGTGGTGGTTCACGACTGCCTCTTTGCCGATCCAACGGAGAGTGGGCATGAGTTATGAAAGTAAATCATCAACTGAAATACCAAGTGTCTTCGCAATCTTCGCCACCACAAACACAGACGGCTTCTTGATAACGCCCGTCTCGATCTTTGTGAGTGTCGTATAGGGCACATCTGCCTTTCTCGCGAATTCATCCTGTGATAGCTCAAACCCCTTCCGAAGTTTCTGTATTTTCTTGCCGAGTGTATTCGCTTGCGCTCTATCCATAAATTGCTAGTATATTCAGCAAGTATCTCTTGCCAGCAACAGCGTACTATGGTCGCCATCCTTCCTCAACGGGAAACGAGAAAACGGGTGCGCAGGACAAAAGAACGTTCGAGCCGACGCTTGATCAGGTTCTTTGGCAGTTTTTCCGAAATGGGCGGCTTAAGCCGCGAGAGTCGGCGGCGGCTGCCCCCCCAGAAATCAGCCGCCGCCGGCCGTTCAGCCCAAATCCGTTCGAATTTCGTTCAGCAATCGCAGCCAATCGGAACAAAGATCGCGCCGCGCTATGCGGCGCCAGCCTTTTTGTGCTTCCCACTGCAGCGTTTTCCCTGTGTGCGCTCCGCGCACCCTGCGCACCCGTTTTCCCGTTTCCCCATCTGACGCCATGAAGTACGTACTGTATGCACGCAAATCCACGGAATCGGAAGAAAGACAAACCCTCTCGATAGAGGCGCAGCTCCGGGAGCTGCGGGAATTTGCCGCCAGAGAACAATTGGAAATCGTTGCCTCGCTCTGCGAGGCAAAAACTGCCAAAGAACCTGGCCGAACCCGGTTCGGCGAAATGCTCGCAATGATTGAGAGAGGTGATGCCACGGGCATCCTCTCATGGCATCCCGACCGACTGGCACGAAATAGTATCGACGGCGGAAGGATCATCTATCTGCTGGACACGGGAGCACTGAAAAATCTTCGCTTTCCCACATTCTGGTTTGAATCCACGCCGCAAGGAAAGTTCATGCTCAATATCGCTTTCGGGCAGAGCAAATACTACGTTGATAATTTGAGCGAGAACGTGAAGCGCGGTATCCGTCAGAAGCTGCACAGGGGAGAGTGGCCGGCGCTCGCGCCGATCGGGTACGTGAACGATCTGAAGACGAAGAAGATCGATGTTGATCCGGTGCGCGCGCCACTCGTCCGCAAAGCCTTTGAGCTGTACGCCACGGGCGGCTACGCGCTGCGCTCGCTTGCGAACGCACTCAAAGAGCTTGGCCTGCGCAGCCACAAGGGCAACGTGCTCTCCGTGTCCAGCATCCAGCGGATGCTACAGAATCCGGCGTACTACGGGATGATCTCCCGCCTTGGCGAACTGTACGAAGGGTGTCACGAGCCGATCATCACGAAGGGGCTTTTCGACGAGGCACAGCAGGTACTTGCTGGAAAATCGCGCAGGAAGAAGCGGAAGCGCAAACATGAGTTTCTTTTCTCTGGCCTCCTGCACTGCGGATCGTGCGGCTGCGCGATAACGGCAGAGAGCCAGAAAGGGCATGCGTACTATCGCTGCACCAAGAAGAAAGAAAAGTGTGACGAAAGGTATCTGCGCGAGGAGGACTTGCTCACGCAAGTCCGCACCATCGTCGAAAAGCTGTCACTGCCGGATGCGTGGGCGGAGAAGATGCTGCGGCATCTTGAGCAGGAAAATGAAAATACACAGGGCATCCGGCAGGAGGAAACGCGCTGCCTTGCTTCACGGAAAGAGGAACTTGAAAAGAAACTTGATACGCTACTCGATCTCAAACTGAACGGAACACTGGAAACGGATGAGTATGTACGGAAGAAGAACGTGCTCATCAATGAGAAGGTGGATATTGAGCAGAAAATGAAGCAAGTGCAGCGCGGGAGTGATGATCGGCTCGAACCGGTTCGGAAACTAATTCGTGCCAGTCGGGATGCCAAAAATCTGCTCACGGCAGAAAAGACGCCGGAACTTCCGGCATTTCTATCAAGCGTCGGCTCGAACCTTCTTTTGACAGGGAAAACGCTGCGGCTGGAAGCCGCGCGGGGCTGGCGCCGCATAGCGCGGCGCGATCTTTGTTCCGATTGGCTGGGGAGGAAGGATTCGAACCTTCGAATGGCGGCTCCAAAGGCCGCTGCCTTACCACTTGGCGACTCCCCAACGAGGAACGACGGTGTGAATGGAACGGGGTGCCTTATCAGGTGCCTGCCCGTCCGGAGCTTGAAGCGTAGCGGAGAGCGAAGGCGGGGCGACCTGCCCTGAGCGCAGTCGAAGGGCTCCCCAACGAGGAACGCGATCTTGTGAATGGACCGGAGGGTGATGACTCCTCAAAGCGGAGAAAGCATACCAGAGAAAAACGATCTGCGATGGGCCCAAGTTTGACTACTGCCGCCTGCCTGTCGACAGGGCAAACAGACATAGTTGAGGGGCCATGTGCCGCTCATCTTGCCATGCGAAGCGCGAAGGCGAAGCTCTCCCCCACACTATTCTAGTGATGACGGAGTGGGCAGCACGATGGATTTCTCCGAACCTTGATGAGAAGAAAGCGGGACCATCTGCATTCCGCAGAATGGCTTATCAGCATATCAAAACCCATAGAGGTCGAAAAGCTCTTCCACAAGCGAAAAAATAAGAACAAAAAATAGACTCATAATCAAAAGTATGTCATAGAAAACTAATGGTAATTTACGTTGACACTATAAGGAGTTTAGGTAAGCTTCTTGCCTTTTTATCAAATATTCCTCCTATTACTATGTCCCGCCGCCGACGCATCGTGAGTATTCTCACACTCTCCACAATGCTCGCCTCGCAACTCTACGCCGGCGGGCTTGTTACTATTGCGCAAAGCCTCTCCCTGAGCGCCGAGAAAGCGGAAGCCTTCGGGACTATCCCCTCTTTCCCAATACCGACGATTCCGGGCTTTCCGGGTTATCCAACGCCGACAGTTCCAACGACCCCTACTGTCCCAACGACATCGGCCGCAAATGGAAGCGTGACGGTGAACGCATCGCAGTCACCTCCGTACTACAATCCAAAACCCTATACGGGGAATGAGTCGCAAAGCCAGGTGGATTACACATGCATAGGACCTCTGCCAAGTAATAGCCCCGGTATCACTCCTGCGCTCATTGCGAGTGGTACGTTCCAGGCAGGAGATATTTTGAAGCTGACTTCCCCCAGCGGTTCACTGTGCGTACGTTCGAGTGGGTGGGGATACTGCAAGTTCTGCTGCTTCCGCAGAGGAAGCTGCGATATCACAGATTCCTTCTCGAGCTCCAGACTGAAAGTCGGGTTCTACGCGAGTAACGCCATGAACAGTAGCAACAATCCGCTCAAAGAAGTGACGTTCTCTTCGGTGGTGGCGAATGACACGTCCATTCCCAGCGGTACGCACTACATTTACGCGTACTACATTGATACGGAGTACTACGACAATAATCCGGACAACAAAGTTTCCTTCAACTACCAAGTCGGGCCGACGATCACGCAGTGCAATGATGGCGTGGATAATGATTCCGATGGCGCCACCGATTACCCCAACGACTTCAGCTGCTCTTCAACAACCGACAACGACGAGACCAGTCCCAAGGCCCAGTGCCAGGATGGGTCGGACAACGACAACGACGGGAAAACGGATTACCCGCAGGATCCCGGCTGCACGAGCAAGCAGGACAACGACGAAGGACCGTTCAGCGCGCAATGCGGAGACGGCATCGATAATGACGGGGACGGGAAGATCGATTATCCCTCCGATCCGGGGTGCGAGTCGAAGAAAGACGACTCCGAGCGCGACCCCAATGGTCCGCAGTGCGACAACGGCATTGATGATGATGGCGACGGGAAGATCGACTATCCCCAAGATCCGCAATGTACGGGGCCGGAAGATCCCGATGAATCTGCGGCGCCAACTTGTCACGGCCAGACTGCGACGATCTACGTGAAGAACGGCATCATCATCGGCGGTCCGGATAACGGAGACGATTACGACGAAGATTTGGACGGCACCAACGGCAACGACGTTATCGTCGGCACGGATGGAGAAGACGACATTAGGGGAAAGGACGGCAACGACGTTATCTGCGGCCTTGGCGATGAGGACGAAATCCGCGGCGGTGAAGGCAATGACCTCATCGACGGCGGTCCCGGGGACGATGATCTCTACGGCGACGACGAGAACGACATCCTCTGCGGAAGTGATGGAGAAGACGACCTGGAAGGCGGCAGCAAAGAAGATAAACTCGATGGTGGAACGGGTGACGATGAACTTGACGGCGATAGCGGTTCCGACATCTGTGTAAATGGCTCAGACGTGAGAGAATGCGAGGACCGTCACACGCCGGTCCCCGAATGCAGCGGAACCGTCACTCCCCTCGCCTGCAACGATGGCATCGATAATGACGGAGACGGGAAAACGGATTACCCCTCCGATCCCGGTTGCAGCTCTCAGGACGATGATGACGAGCGCAATCCCAACGGTCCGCAGTGCGATAACGGCAGAGATGATGACGGGGACGGGAAGACCGACTACCCGCAGGATCCTGAGTGTACAGGGCCGGAGGATGATGATGAGAGCCCTGCACCGCAGTGCTCCGACAGCATCGACAATGACGGAGACGGCTTGACGGACTATCCAGCCGATCCCGGATGCAGCTCCCCCACCGATGACTCCGAGCGCAACCCCAACGGACCGGAGTGCGATAATGGCGGAGATGATGACGGGGACGGAAAGATCGACTACCCAACCGATCCCGGATGTACCGGCCCGACGGATGACGACGAGAGAGATTTCGTGCAGTGCGTAGCCAAAACAGGAATAGGAACCTGGAATCAATCCGACGCTTCCTGCAATTACTCCGCAGGTTCTGCCGGAGTAATTCAAGGTGCCATTCACGTTGAGCGGCCTTGGGACGGACCCACGCAAACGTGGCCCTGCAACAGCTCAATGGCAAGCTGCAGCGATTGTTACGGCAGTTTCCTTTACACGGAAATCGGAGGAAGCACGCACACCACCACGCAAACCGGCATATGGCACGACGGAGACTCCTCTTGTGAGTACTCGTGTCCGGAAGGATATGGATTGGTGAGCGTCGCCACGGAAGAACTGGCGGATCACGTCTCCACCGACTGTAATCAGTACGCTTGCCGGTACATCGGTAACGGCGGAAATGTGCTCACCAAGACCGGCACATGGGTACCATCTGATTCCGCTTGTGAGTACACATGTCCGAATGGATACGCGTTGCGCACCGTGTACGCGGAGTCCCCATGGGATTCACCGACGGGCCACTGGTGCAACAACGATATGGCGAGCTGCAGCGATTGCTACAGTTCCTACTACTGCCAGGAAATCATTCTCTGTGCAGCGCCAACCCCGCAGTGTTCCGACGGAGTGGACAACGATCAGGACGGTAAGACGGACTATCCCCAGGATCCCGGATGCACGAGTACAACGGACACCGATGAGTCCAATCCGACCGTGGATATCAAGGTGAATGGTCAAGATGGCCCGGTCACCGTACCGGCAGGGACAACGGTAACCGTCAGCTGGACATCGCAAGATGCGCAGCGCTGCGATACGGGAACAAGCGCTGCCCCTTGGGGTCCGTATCATCCGCTTCCGACAAGCGGCAGCCAGCAATTCGGTCCGGTGACGCAATCCATCACCCTCGGAATCCAGTGTGCCGAAACCCCAACATCAAACATGGTTGCACAGGATAGTGCAGCCGTTGTCGTCCAGACACCTCCTCCTCAGTGCTCCGACAACATTGATAATGATGGAGACGGGAAGACGGATTACCCCTCCGATCCCGGTTGCAGCTCTCAGGACGATGATGACGAGCGCAATCCCAACGGTCCGGAGTGCGATAACGGTATTGATGATGATCAGGATGGCAAGACCGATTACCCGCAAGATCCGGACTGCACGGGACCGACGGATGACGATGAGAGCCCCACGCTGACACAGTGCTCCGATGGCATCGACAACGATGGCGATGGAAAGGTCGATTACGCGCAAGATCCAGGATGTGAGAATATGCAGGACAACGACGAAACCAACGCAGTCATCCCATGCAGTGGCAGGGATTACCTCTGGGATGGGGTCGTCACTTCTTCACCTAGTCCTGGAGAGGTCGGTACTCATTGGCGTCATGCCTTGCACGTGAACTCCTATAACCCAACGACCGGAAGCTTCTCGGGAATTGGATATTTCATAGCAGATCCCCGCGTCACTTGGACGATCGACGGCACGATTAATGGGTCAAGTATGACGTATCACATGGTCTATGTAACCGGAACGGAAAGCTATCACTTGCCCTACTCAGTAGACGGTTCCGGAACTATTAACGGGGACATATTAAATAATGCGACAATGCACTTGAGTGGACTCTCGAGCAACAACCAGGTTGGCAACGCAGAAGTCACTCCTCCATGTCCACCATTCCACCAGTGCTCCGACGGAGTGGACAACGATCAGGATGGAGCCACGGACTTCCCCTCGGACAAGAGCTGTGACAGTCCGACGGATAACGATGAGACCAATCCCAAGATGCAGTGTCAGGATGGGGTGGATAACGACGGGGATGGAAAGATCGACTACCCGGCGGATCCGGGGTGCGAGAGCAGACAGGACAATAGTGAAGCAGACCTCGTGGGCGGTACGTGTCCGCTCGAAAGCGCACAAACAGTCGCGGTGAACACATGTGATTCTCCTGCATCGAGCGGTTTGTGCAATTCTCCTTTCTACAAAGATATCTCATTCTCGGAAACGTACGCCGTTGCACCCAACGTGCTCGTGACGCCTAATCATGTGAATGAAATGAGCCTTGCCGTTTGCACCCACAATGCAACCGACAAGTATCTCTGCTATCCGACGCAAATTACGACCAGTGGATTCCGACTCGTGTGCAGCGGTTCGCCAAAGGCATCAAGTTCATGCGGAGCAAACACCGAGAACTTATTCGCGCCCGTCTTGGCCAACTGGATCGCTATAGGAAGTACCGGTGATCCTGCCTGCGAATCGCAGAGTGCGCACTCGCTGACGCCATCGGATTGTGCAGATCCTTACGGAGCGTTTTGCAACGGACTCTTCACGGATCAAATTACGTTCCCGCAAACATACTCTTCGACACCGCACGTCCTTGTCGCTCCCGAGAACGTTTCCAATCAGGGTGGATGTGTGGGGGGAGCCACCGACACCATCAGATGCCAGCCACAGAATATTACCTCGCAGGGCTTCACACTCGCCTGTAGCGGTAGTCCAGGGAGTGCGTGTGGCGATGGAGAGCCCTACTTCAGCCTTGCGAGCGCAGGTTGGATTTCCAAACAGAGCACTGACTCCTGTCTCGTCGATAGCGGACACCAAATCGAGACGACAGATTGTCCCGGTGGTGTAGCACCGGGTGGGACATGCAGAGATGGATTCCGGAAAAACGTGGTGTTCAATCAACCGTTCACACAGTTGCCGCATGTGATCGTATCACCTGAATGGGTGACATCTAATCCTGCATGTGCGCGATACGCCACAGACACCGTCTACTGCGAGGCGCGGAATGTCACAACAACAGGATTTACCGCTGTCTGCTGGGGATCACCGGAAGGTTCCCTCTGCGGTAGCAGCGAAGAGGGGTACACGACGAAAGCGAAATTCGGGTACATGGCAATTGACGGCAATTGCAGCGAAAGTACAAAGCAGTGCTCTGATGGCATGGATAACGACAGCGACGGAGCCACGGACTACCCGGCTGACTTCAGCTGTGATAGTCCCACCGACAACGACGAAACACATCCCAAGGCACAGTGCCAGGATGGGATCGATAACGATGGAGACGGGAAGACCGACTACCCGGCGGATCCGGGTTGTTCGAGCAAGCAAGATGACAACGAAGGGGACGACAGTGGGCCGGAAACCGTCTTCGGGCAGTGTGATGAATCTGTGATCCCCATCAAGAACCTCAATGGGATCCAGTCCATTACCGTGTACGAGCACACGAGCTCTACCGGTCCGGCGGACGTCATCAAGACGTTCACCATCACCGATCCCCGCCTTGTCCAAGACATCAACGAGGGTCCATCCGCCGCGGACTTCACAACAAATGCCAGTGAATACTATGACGTCTTCTTCAGTGACTACCGAGGAAATCTCGATCCGAACGGGAGTTACATCACCATCGATGCATTCCGGAATAACTCTCTCACCGGTTTGGCGGTGGGAAACAACATCGACTCAATTTCACTGAACCTCACTGGTGGCCAGAAGATCTACATGGACTTCGTGAGCCGCGCCGACCTTGGAACAGGTCTCACAAGCCTCATGACTACAAACTACGGACTTGCGCAGTACAGCTTGGGTGCGCCCGACGGTGAGCAGATCGTCACCATTGGCGGTGTCAATTTCGCAAAAATCACGTACCTCGGCGATCAGTATTCCAGCCTCACCGTGAGCGCTTGTGACGCACTCCAGGTGCAATACCAGTGCTCCGACGGCGTGGACAACGATCAGGACGGAGCCACAGACTACCCGGCGGACTTCAGCTGTTCATCGCCAACCGACAACGATGAGACGAATCCCAAGGCACAGTGCCAGGATGGGATCGATAACGATGGAGACGGGAAAATCGACTTCCCCCAGGATCCTGGCTGCACGAGCAAGCAGGATAATGATGAAGGCCCGGTCAACGCACAGTGCAATGACGGAGTGGATAACGACGGGGACGGGAAGATCGACTATCCCCAGGACCACGGCTGTCAGAGTCCGCAGGACAATGACGAGTACAACCTTCCCGAGGCGGACCTCTCGATTGCGAAGAGCGGCGTCCCGCTGATCCAGCGAGGGAACACCCTTCTCTACACCCTGACCGTTACGAACCACGGCCCAGACAACGCAACGAACGTCGTCGCAGGCGACTGGATCCCGGCGGGTCTCGCCTTCGACGCATCGAACTCCGATAATGAATGCGTCCTCCACGGCACAAAGGTGCTGTGTAATAATCTGCATCTGCCCTTCGGGCAATCACGCACGTACCTCATTGCGTTCACTGTCACCACGAACGTGGCTTGCGGTGCTACCATCAGCAACGAAGCGTACGTTGCAACCTCGTCGATCGACCCCAACGATTCCAACAACTACACGCAACCCGTCCACACGACGGTGGAGTGCGCAGAGTGCTCCGATGGCGTTGACAATGACCAGGATGGGGCGACGGATTTCCCCGAAGACTTCAGCTGCACCAGTGCAACCGACAACGACGAGACGAACCCCAAGGCGCAGTGCCAGGATGGAGCGGATAATGACCAGGATGGCCTGATCGACTTCCCGCAGGATCCGGGATGTGATGATAGACAGGATAACGATGAGACGCATGTAGTCCCCGGTGCGGACCTTGCGGTAAGCAAGTCCGGTCCTGTAATCGCGAACCGCGGAGAAACCCTCACCTACACGCTGACAGCTCTGAACTACGGTCCCAACACCGCGACCAATGTCGTGGTGGCGGACGTGATCCCCGCGGGACTGACGTTCGTACCGGCACAATCGAGCCCTGACTGTACGCAGGAAGGGACGAGCGTGCTGTGCAACAACGTGAGCCTCGCCTCGGGCGCCTCCAAGGGGTACGCCGTGGCCTTCACGGTGGGAACATCCGTCGCCTGCGGAGGAACCGTAGAGAACAACGCATCGGTCTCCGCATCCTCCACGGATCCCAATCCGGCGAACAACCAGAGCTCGACGGTTGCGACGACCGTACAGTGTCCTCAAGCCACCTTCACGTTGACGAAGACCGACGGTCGCACGACCGTGGCTCCGGGTGAAGCCCTCACCTACACGCTGACGGTGACGAACACGTCTGCCGTGAACGCGACGAATGTGACGGTGACCGACACGCTGCCTGCGGGAGTGACCTACGTGTCCTCCTCGAACGGCGGCACGCATGCCGGCGGAACCGTGACATGGACAGGTTTGAGCGTGAATGCAGGCGCGAGCATCACCCTGACGGTGAACGTCCAGGTGAGCGCGAGTGCGTCACAGGGAACCGTCCTTACCAACGTCGCCCAGGTAGACAACGTCTCGGGACAGGATACGACGACGGTGCAGATCCCCGTGCAGTACGCGGATCTCGCCGTAACGAAGACCGGGCCTCAGACCGTCATGAAGGGTGAGACCCTCACCTACACGCTGACAGCTCTGAACTACGGTCCCAACACCGCGACCAATGTCGTGGTGGCGGACGTGATCCCCGCGGGACTGACGTTCGTACCGGCACAATCGAGCCCTGACTGTACGCAGGAAGGGACGAGCGTGCTGTGCAACAACGCCCAAATGCCAAACGGCGCGAGCGGCACATACATTGTTGCCTTCTCGACGTCCTCCTCCTCACTAGCCTGTGACGCCGTGGTCCGCAACCAGGCAAGCGTATCGACATCCGCAACCGACCCCAATCCATTCAACAACCAGAGCGCTGTTGTGGAAACAACCGTCCTCTGCGACCAAGGTGAGCTCCAGATTGCCAAGACGGACAATCGTACAACCGTGCAGCCAGGCGAAACCTTGACCTACACGCTGACGTTGACGAATACGTCACAGACGACGCCAATCACCAATCTCTCCGTTGCCGATCTGCTCCCCACCTCCGTAACCTTCGTCAGCGCATCTGACGGCGGAGTACTGAGCGGACAAGTCATCTGGTGGAACGGCGTCACCGTTCCGGCCCAAGGCACGAAGACCCTGACTGTTACGGTAACCGTAAACCAGGGAACGACCAATGGTGCCGTACTCATCAATCGCCTGTTCGCTGACGGACGCTATGCGGAGGATTCCACAACCGTACAGAGCAGTACAGATCCAAACGCCGATCTCTCAATCGCCAAAACCGGACCGCAGAGCGCAGCAAAGGGTTCAACTGTTTCCTACCATGTCATGGTAACGAACCATGGACCTGCGACCGCTCAGAGCTTCACCGTGAGTGATGCCGTTCCTGCGGGACTAACCTTCAATCAGCAACAGAGCTCCTCTCAATGCGTGCTCAACACGCAGACGAGCACCGTCGAGTGCACAGGAATGCAGCTGCCTTCCGGACAGTCGTACGCATTCACGATCGCCTACGATATTCCAGGCTCTTCCGTGAGCTGCGGAGTGACGGTGCAGAACATTGCCTCCGTTGCACTGACGGGACAGCAGACTGATCCCAACCAAGCCAACAACACGAGTGCTGTGGTTGCAACTTCCGTGGGATGCCCCGGCTTCACGCTCCAGAAGAGCGTTGATAAGACGCAGGCGACTCCCGGCGAGGCGCTGCACTACACCGTAACGCTGAAGAACGATTCAATCGAGTTCGATGCCATCGAGATCACGCTAAGGGATGTGCTGCCGCAGGGCGTGACGTACGTGAGTTCCACGCCGAACGGCACCTACAACGCATCCACACGCACGATCGAATGGTACATTCCGTTGCTCGCCAAGCAAGCCACGCAGGTCTTCACCGTTGATGTGGTCGTTGATCAGGGAACAACGGGAAGCCTGACAAACACCGCGACCATTGCCAACAAGACCGCATCAGCAACCACCGTGATTGGCACGACGCAGGCCAACGCCGATCTCTCGGTAACTAAAACCGGCCCGCAAAGCGTGAACCGTGGAAGCAGCATCACGTACACGCTCACGGCAAGTAACGCTGGTCCCGACATCGCGACCAATGTCGTGGTGGCAGACGTGATCCCCGCAGGGCTGACGTTCAACGCTTCTGCATCGGATGCAGACTGCACGCTGCACAATGGGAACGTCCTCTGTAACAACCTGACCCTCGCATCGGGAGCACAGAAGAGCTTCACTGTCGTCTTCGATGTCCCCACGACCGCAACGTGCAATGCAGTCGTACAGAATCAGGCGACGGTCTCCACGTCCGCGACGGATCCCAATCCTGCGAACAACACGAGCAGTGTCGTCTCCACGACGATTCTCTGCCCGACAACAGGAGCGGATCTTGCTGTAACGAAGAGCGGACCGCAGAGCGTGAGTCCCAGCGGTACCCTCACCTACACGGTGACGGTGACGAACAACGGCCCGAACACCGCGCAGAACGTGACGGTGGCGGACACGATCCCTTCGCAGACGAGCTTCTCTGTTGCCGGTTCTGACAGCCGTTGCCGCCAGGAGAACAATGACGTGCTCTGTGATATCGGAGCAATGACGAGCGGCGCTTCGACCTCGCTCATCATTGTCTTCACCGTTGGGAGCAGCGCAACATGCAGCTCCACGATTCAGAACGTTGCAACAGTCTCATCATCCACTACGGACCCGGTGAGCACGAACAATACGAGCCAGACCGTGGCAACGACCGTGCAGTGCCAGGGCGAACCCACGTTCAGCATTACGAAGACGGATAACCGCACAACCGTGAATGCCGGGGAAACTCTGGCCTACACGATTACGGTCCAGAACACATCGCAGGTGAGCGCCACAAATGTGGGAGTGACGGACAGTCTTCCGAGCAACACGACATTCATTAGCGCATCGGATGGCGAAACCAACAACGGCGGCGTCGTGCATTGGACAGGCCTGAGCATCGCTGTAGGACAAACGAAGACGCTCACGCTCAACGTCCGCGTGAATGACACGGTGACATCCGGAACCGTCATCACGAATACGGCGTACGTCAACGGCCAGCAGGCGCAGGATTCCACCACGGTATCCGGAACCTCCGGCACGAACCTCACAATTACGCTCGCGGATTCCCAAGATCCCGTGGACGCGTGTGAGAACTTTACCTACACGGTCCGTGTGACAAACCTCAATAGCACCAGTGCGACGAACAAGGAAATCCGCCTGACACTCGACAACGATACATCGTTCGTCTCTGCAACAGGCGGAGGATCGCACTCCAGTGGCATCGTTACCTGGAGCGGCGTCACCATCCCGGGCAGCAGCTACGTGGAGTACACGGTAACTGTGAAAACCAGCTGCAGCGCGCAAGACAATGATTACCTGCGCGCCACAGCAACAATCGACACGCTATCTGCACAGCAAGATACGCAGGTCGACACAGACGGCGGCAGCGAGAATGTAACAATCCGCATCACGGATGACGAGCCGGATCCCGTTGAACCCGGTGAAATCCTCACCTACGACATTCGCGTCTGCAACGAGGACAGCAGCAGCACGAGCGTGGACGTCAACGCATTCCTCGATAGCGAGACTTCGTTCCTCTCCGCATCAGATAGCGGTGACGACACGAGCGACGACGAAGTCGAATGGAATGACCTGAGCCTGAGCGGTGACGAATGCCAGACGCTCGTCCTGCGCGTGCGTGTACTCTCCACGGCGCGGGATGGCGATGTTCTCAACCTGCGCGTACGCACGGGAAGCGAAGAGGATGAAGAGGGAACGCGCGTAACGGAGGGCAGCATCATTCCGCCCATTTATCCTCCCGTACCCGGCCAGCCGGTGAGCATTACGATCGATAAGAGCGCCGACCGCCGCGAGGTGCAACCGGGCAGCATCGCTTCGTACACGATCACCGTCCGCAATACCTCGCCGTACGACGCACAGAACCTGACAGTAGAAGATTCGTTCACTGCCGGAAGCCTGACGGTGGATGATCCCGCAGGGGGCAACGTTCTTGGGAACACGATCAGCTGGCAAGTGCCTCTGCTCGGTGCAAACGCCACGCGCATCATCCATTACCGTGTCCGCATTGATTCCTCGATGCGCCATGGACAGACCATCACCAATACGGTGACGGTGCGCGGACAGGATCTCTCGGGATCGCCATCCGACACTGAGCAAGTGAGCGTCATTGAATACTTGCCTCAGACAGGTATCGGCGGGTTCATCAACTCCCTGACGCAGGGAGACGGATCCACCAGACCGCACGCCCGTGGCGAGCAGGCCATAGGTGACACCGGTGCGAACCCCGCACTCCCGCTCATCATCTGGACGAACATCGTGGCCATCGGCCTAAGCGGCGGACTGTTCCTGGGTCGCAGACTGTTCCTGTTCTAAGAAAACACTGTACCTACATCCCCGCAGCGAAGGTTCCATGAACCTCCGCTGCGTTGGGATACGTGAAAAGCAGTCAAGGATCACTCCGTCCCTATGCCAACACTACCTCCCGCACCCGTTCGGGGATCGTTGTCAGTGATTCCTGGAGTGTTTGTTCCTCCTCCTTGGAAGGAACACTCAATACCCATGTCGCAAGATCCTCCCCCGCAGGTTGCGCACCGATGCCAACTCGCAAGCGCGGGAAGACTTCTCCCAGACACTCTACGATGGATTTGAGTCCATTATGCGTCCCTGGACCACCCTTGTCGCGGTAACGAATTTCGCCGAGCGGCAGATCAATGTCATCGCAGAGCACCAGAAGCTGATGCGCCGGGTCCAGCTTGTAAAAATCCACAAGCTTGCGAACAGCCTCCCCAGAACGGTTCATGTAGGTCTGCGGTTTTACAAGCAGCACGGGAGCCGTGACGATGCGGGCTTCACATGTTTGCGAGAGAAACTTTTGCGCATCCTTCCACTCCCCTTCCCCAAAGGACTCCCGAAGAAGATCCACTGCTTTGAACCCCGCATTGTGTCGCGTCCGTCCGTACGACGCTCCGGGATTCCCCAATCCAACAATGACAATGGAGGGCTTCATCGACATCAGTGTACAGGAGCACGAGCCTCCTCACGACACGAAACAGGGGCGGCAACCTACTCCTCAACCACAACATCATTCGTATGACCTTTGCGACCGAAGGTACCAAGCTGTACCTCACGCGCGACGAGCTCGCTCAAGAGCTCCTGCACATGTTTGGAGTCTTTAAGATTTTTGCTGTGCAGATACTCCTCCATACTCTGGAGAATGAGCGATTCAACACGACGCGGACGTGCAACATGATCCAAAGAAATCGTGCTCCCTGTGGAAATCTTCTCCACCGAAACGACTCCGTACCGCAACAGCGTGGAAAGAACGCCTTGGATCTCGTAACTGACCCCTTGGATATCGCTGTAGAGAACGCGTGAGGACTCCCGGTGGAACCACCCATGCCACGCAACGTCAATGATCCCCTGATCCGTGATGATCCACGCATCCAGGTAGTAGTCGTAGAAATTTCTCAGCCACCAGACCAGCGTGATGACACTGGCAAGAGCAACCACGTAGAACACCGGACGCAACGGGGCGATATAGAGTCCCGCCCATAGCGCCAGAAAAATCACCGTCGGCCAGAAGAGAACCTTGAGACCCAGAACCCAATGCTTGTGGATAATCTCGATCACCTCCTCATCGTCATCCAGGTGACGCGCGAAGAGCAACGCATTGAGGTCGAACATCACAGGGGATTCTACCGCCAATGACCGAAGAACACCAAAGACGATCCTCTAAAGGCGGATACTCTGCCAAAACCGGTGCAAGTGGCTGGATCACCGGCCGCTCCTGCGCTAGGCTGGTAGGGATGAATCTGCGAAAAACCAGCGTTTGGTTCCACCTCCTCGATGTCCTCCTCAACATCGTCATTATCGTGGCGATCGTCGCAATGATACGGACTTTCCTCGTCTCACCCTTCGAAGTGGAGGGGAGCTCTATGGTGGACACACTCGAAGATCGTGAATACATCATTATCAACAAACTCGCGTACCATATCGGCAAACCCGACCGCGGGGATGTCGTCGTATTCCGGCCTCCCAACAACCCCAGTAAGCACTACGTGAAACGCGTGATTGGTATCCCAGAAGACACGATCAGCCTGCGTGACGGAAAAGTGTACCTGCAACCGGCGGGAAGCGACGAGGAATTTGAGCTGTTCGAGCCCTACCTCAACGCAACAAACCAGGGGCGCACCTACCAGCAACCGCCCAGCGGAGGCAATACGGATGAGATTCGTTACTTCGTACCGGAGGGGCACTACTTCCTGATGGGTGATAACCGCCAGGGAAGCCTGGATTCGAGGAGCTTCAGCCCTTCACCCTATGTCGATGAAGACGCGATCAAGGGAAAGGTCTGGTTCGTTGCGTTACCGATAGACAAGATCCACGCCCTTGCGCCCCCCGCGTATGACCTCTGATCCTCGAAACACAGGCCTCTTTTCCTTCCACTGTTTGCCAGGAATTTCGCTTGCACAGGCACGATTTTCACCTACACTATCCCCTGTATCCCCGGGAGGGGTTTTTTAGGAAGAACCCAGCGACCTCTTCATGCCTCAGATCTCCACCTACATCACCGAAGCTATCGAGGAACTCCATCGCGTTCGCTGGCCCACGCGCCAACAGGCCGTGCGGTTGTCGCTGATCGTCATTGTTTTCTGTGCCGTAACATCGCTCGCCTTCGGCGTCGTAGACTTCGGCCTCTCTGAGGTTGTTCGGCTTCTCCTCACTTTCTCTCTCTGATCCCATGGGCAAGCAGGACCCCAATGCCGGACGTAATTGGTACGTCATTCACACATACGCGGGGTATGAAGACAGCGTCAAGGAAGCGCTGGTGCAACGCGTGGAGAGCTTCGGCATGCATGACTTCATCTTCGCCGTCGAGGTGCCCAAGGAAAAGCAGCTCACCTTTAAGAAGGGTGAGCCTGTCGAGGAGGAGAAGAAGCTCTTCCCCGGCTACGTGTTGGTGGACATGATCGTCACTGACGAGAGCTGGTACCTGGTGCGCAACACACCCAACGTCACCGGCTTCGTGGGCTCGGGGAATATCCCCGTTCCCGTCACCCCCGAGGAGTTCGGCGTCATTGAGCGGCGTGTCGGCGAGCAGGAAGCCAAGTTCAAGAGCGAGTTCCAGGTCGGCGACCTGGTGGTGATCATTGACGGACCGTTTAAGAACTATGAAGGCACGGTGGATGCCGTAGACGTGAACAAAGGCAAACTCACCGTAATGGTCTTGATCTTCGATCGCGAGACGCCGGTGGAACTCGACTTCACCCAGGTGAAGAAGAAGTAAGCCGGTGTACACTGCTCACGAGCCATGCCAGCCAAGCGTCTCACCATCACCGGTCACGTTCAGGGGGTCTTCTTCCGCGCAAACGCGCAACTCAAAGCACAGGAGCTTGGCGTTGGAGGATGGATCCGCAATGAGCCCGATGGCACTGTTGCTGTTGTTGCAGAGGGGCCGGAGCACGCCGTGGAACGCTTCATTGAGTGGTGCTGGCAGGGTCCTCCCGCAGCACATGTGGACAAGGTGAAAACTGCGGACATCGCCGAAGAGGGGTTGCGCAGTTTTAAGATTGAGAAGTAGCCTCACCCTGCTTGAGCGCACGCACACGCGATGGGAGGAGGAGCGCGAGCCCCGCAAGCTGCACTATTTGACCGGCTGTAAACCCGAGCGCCAGCGCATAGACACCGTAGATGGGCGAGGCAAACCATGCGACGAGGATCGCGACAGCCCCGTTGAGAACGCTGAAAATGGCAGGGGCCACCGTCCTCTTGAGCGCATAGAAGGAACGAAGGAGCAGATGATTGACACTCTCGAAGGGGATGCTCACGGCATAGAGCGTGAGGGAGACCGCAAACACGGAGAGTACGTGAGAGAGGTGGACGAGCCACGCGGCAACCGGCGCCAGAAGCACAAGGGCAACCGCGCTGGGAACCGTGAGGATGAGGAGTAAGGAGATCCCCTTCTTTAGGTAGATCCAGAAGCGCTGCTCTTCGCGGCGAGCAGCCGCTTGCGCGAGGAGTGAGAAGGACGATTGCGCCAGCGCGATGCCGATGACCCCCACGGCGACGGACTGGAAGTTGCGCGCGTAGGCGTTGATGGTCACCGACCCCGTGGAGAGCCCCGAGGCAACGGTATCGAAGAGGAGAAGTTCCAACTGCAGTGCACCCAGCGCGAGCATTCGTGGAAGCATGAGCCAACCCATCTCGGTAAGATCATGATGCCAAAACAGTGCACAAGGACTGTATCCTGCCCTGTGCACCGCAACGAAGCGCAAAAGAACATACACCACGGCACCAAGAAGAGTCCCTGTAATCGGACCATAGGGACCGATAATGGGAGTGAGGAAGAGCGTCCCAACAATCGTGCCGACGGTGTAGAGAACCGGCGTAATGCCATACACCCAGTAGCGCTGGATCGTGATCAAGTACTGCCCGTAGGCATTTCCGAAGACGAAGAGGAAGTTCGTGAGGAGTGCCAGGCGACCGAACGCTATGTAGAGCGCAAGCTGCTCCCCTTCGAACCGCGTGAGGAACGGCGCAACCCACGGGAAGAGGAGAGCCAGAAGGAGTGCGAGTACACCGAAGACGAGTGCCCCGACCGCGAATACGGCGCTTAAGAGTCTGGCCATCTCCGGTCTGTTTCCACGAGAAAGGTACTGCGCCAGCAGCGGAACAAGCGCCACCGAAAACGCAGACATAACGAGGATCTGGAACAAGAGATCACTCGGCCGAAACGCAGCGATGTAGACGTCGACGACACCCAGACCGGGGAATGTCGCCGCCAGCACATTGTCACGTACAAGACCGACAACGGATGCGCTCAGCTGCAGCACTGCGAGTACCGCAGCCCCACCGAGGAGACGTTGCTGTCCGAGAACCGACGGGAGGGCAAGTCGCATGGGAAGATGCTAGCAGAAGAGAGAAAAAACGGAATCCTTAGGCGAAAACAAAGGGCCTATGATCTCCCTTGCCATCATCTCGTAGAAGGGTAGTCTCAAGATAAATACCTCTACCACCTCACTTATGAGTATCCATGACACAATGCTCGACGAAGAATCTCTCGGTGCCGGACAACAACCTCTCAACCGCAGAGTGAACACTGCCTCTCCTCACGATTGGGATAGAGCCGACTCGACCGTCGGTGGGAATGAAACGATGGATTTTGCACATCGGTACTCAAACGTATTCAAGGGAACTGAGGAAGATGAATAACCTTGAGGGAAAAGCTGGCGAGTTCCCGCTTTGCGTAGAGACCTCCCTGCTGCATAATCACTGTGCATGGCAGAGAGCTCTCACACTCCAACAACACTCCCCTTCTCCACCCTCAGCGACAACGAGGTGAGAGCGCTCCTCAAGGAACACCACATCGGGCTCACTGTGGAAGAAGCACGCACCACGGGAAAAATGCTTCAACGCGATCCTACGCTTGTTGAAGCCGTTATTTGGGGTATCCAGGGTTCGGAACACTGCAGCTACAAATCCTCCGGCCGATTTCTGAAAGGGTTACCGACGCAAGGGAAGCATGTCATCCTGGGTCCGGGGGAAGACAGCGGCATCGTTGCCATCACAGATGGGCCTACCGGTAAACGCTGGGGACTCGTCATCAGCCACGAATCCCACAACCACCCCTCGCAGATTGTCCCGTACGAAGGCGCGGCAACGGGAGTAGGAGGTGTAGTGCGCGATGTTGTGTGCATGGGAGCCCGTGTCGTGGGATGCATGGACATGCTGCGTTTAGGAGACCAGAAGACCGAGGAGAGTTGCACCATTGCCACGGAGGTTGCTCGCGGCATAGCGGGATACGGCAATCCTCTGGGCATCCCCAATCTGGGTGGAGACACGGTATACGACAGCACCTACAACAGCAACTGTCTGGTGAACGCCGTGGCACTGGGCATCGTGCGCGAAGATGAAATTATCCACAGCTCTGTCCCCGAGGAGGCCGGCAACGTCGGCTACGACATCATCATCGTGGGTAAACCCACGGATAGGAGCGGCTTTGGAGGAGCCTCATTTGCCAGTGCCTCTATGGAGGAAGAAAAGAAGGAACAAAACACGGGAGCCGTGCAGGAACCCAATCCTTTCCTGGAACGTCACCTGCTCGCCTCCACGTATGCGCTCTTCGACTGGCTGGCTGCACAGGGACACCTCCGCCAGGTGAGCTTTAAGGATCTAGGGGCCGGAGGCGTGGTGTGCTCGAGCGTCGAGCAAGTTGCTGAGCGCGGATTCGGTGCAGAGCTCGATCTCAGCCGTGTGCATGTTTCCATTGCCGACCTCCCGCCAGAGGTGATCGCCTGTGCGGAAACCCAGGAACGGTTCTGCTGGATCTGCCACCCCGATCTCACCGATCACATCCTGACTCACTACAACGAAGACTGGAATCTCCCGTCTGTTGCGAAGAATGCACGAGCGAGTCACGTGGGTAAGGTAACAGCAGACGGACTGTTCCGCCTGCGCTACCACGGAACCGTCGTCTGCGAGGCAAAAGCGCGCGACATCACCTGCGGCCTCTCGTACACGCGGCCTACCGCTCCGCTCAAACAGCAAAACCTTCCGGAACCGACCTTCTCTTTTGAGGGAGCAACCTTGCGTGTGGATACGGAAAACGGCCCGTACGAAACGACGCTCAGAGAGGTTCTCTACACCATACTTGCAGACCCCAATCATTGTACGCATGACGGCATCATCCGACACTACGATAAGAACGTGATTGGCAACACCATCATCGAGCCCGGCGAAGCCGATGCTGCTGTATTCGCTCCCCTACTAGACTTGGCAAGTTACGTTCATGTCGGCACGCACCCGGGGTGGAAAATCTCGGAAGAGGAACGGTGGACCGGCGTCGCTGTCGCAGGCGACGGTAAGGGACGCTACGGCAGGATCAATCCGTACCTGCAAGGACTCAATGCCGCTGTGGAATCCATGCGCAACGTTGCCGCCGTCGGCGCCATCCCCAGAGCCCTCACTGATTGCCTTAATTATGGAAACCCGGAAATCCCAGAGCAACTTTGGCAATTTTCCGAGGGCGTTCGCGGTATCGCCGATGCCGCTCGTGGAGTGCATCTCCTTGACGAAGGGGTTCCCGTCATCTCCGGGAACGTGAGCTTCTACAACGGGAAACCTGATGGGAGCGCCATCGATCCAACGGCAATTGTCTGCTGCGTAGGCGTGCTCCCCGATGCACGGAAGGCTATCACACAGCAACTGAAGAACATCGATTCCCTCCTCCTCCTCATCGGCGAACGCCGTGATGAATGCGGAGGGTCGGCGTACTACGAGATCCTTGAGCGCATGGCACGGCTGCCGCAGGACAGCTTGCTGGGTTTTGCAGCCCCGTCACCGGACCTTGCGCAGGCATCGCGGGAAATAAAACTCGTCACGACACTCATTGAACGTGGATTCGCGCGCGCATGTCATGACATCAGTGACGGAGGATTACTCCTTACCCTCCTCGAGATGACACTCCCCCAGCGCAAGTGCGGAGGAACCATCGGTATGACGGTGGATATCGGACGACTCGAATCCTCATTACGTTCAGACACAATACTCTTTAGTGAAACCGGAGGATTCGTACTTGAAGTCGCACCAGAAGACCGTGAAACGATCGAGTCACTCTCCAGCGAGTTCGGCGTCACCGTGCATGTCATCGGGCAGACACAGAGTGACCCCACCCTGGTGCTCTGCAGGGACACCGAGAAGCTCATCCAGGAGAAGATTTTTGATATTCATAGGCAAATTTTCGCATAATTGCTTATTGAAGCCATAAACTAGTAGTTGACAAATATATATTTTAATGATTAAATGTTCTCCTTTTGATGCACACTCCTATGCAAGAGCTTCGCGCTTTTCTCGTCTCGGCCACCATTGTCATGAGCAGCGCCATCATCGGGCTGCTCCTCATCGCGAACTCGGCTGAGGCACAGAGCGTAGGATCGCTACACATCGAACAGGTGAGCGCAACGCGACAAATGGGAACATGGGTACTCGTAACGCCATCGGGGAAAACGAAGACGGACTCCCGAGGAGAATCGAGCGTCACCGTCAGCCCAATTGAAACAGGCTCATATGCATTGACCGTGCAGGCCCCGCGCCGTTCCTACGCAACGATCGTTGTGTACCGTGGACGCGAGGTTGTGGATTCCGTCGATGGTACACATCTGACGTTTGTTGTGAAGAGTCTCGCAGATCATCGCGTGGTGATTACGTACCGATTCTTCGGAACCATCAGCGTCGAGAGCGACCCTGCAGGACAGGCTTTCGTGCTGAAAGGATCGGACACGGTGAGTTTCTCCGGTGTGACACCGGCAGAGTTCAAGAGTGTTCCTCCTCTCTACTACACGGCAACATTTGCCACAAAGGATGGATGCCAGACGCCCCACAATCAACGCCGCCTGCTGGAGCCCAACCAAGAAATCACATTTCTAGGAGTCTATCGCTGCACGTTCCCGGCACCCGTACCCACAACACCACAAGTTCCAGAAAATCCTGTAGAGGAACGATTGGCCCTACATCTGACTACCAACACGCAAGAAATGCTGCCTGAAGGCGTGACACGCTTTACGCTCAGCGCAACGAACGAGGGGAGGCGCTCTGTGAACGATGCACAGATCTCCATCCACTTTGATCCCAACCAAATCTCCGTATCGGACATCGCCGACAGCGGCACCCTCATCGGAGACTCCATGATCGTCTGGGATATCCCTTTCATCTACGCAACGCAAACCTGGACTACGACCTTCGCTGCCCATGCCAATAGCACTCTGCAGCCCGGAGATCGCATTTCCGTAACCGCACGAGCTTCCGCGGAAGGACTCGTGGAAGATGGCGCAACGGACCAGGAACTCACACAGACCGTTGGCATCGTTCTCCTCCCTCAAACGGGAAAGACATCAGATCTCCTGCTTGGCGCGCTCATCAGTGCAATTACACTCCTCATCGCAACAACGATCCGCCGAAAATACGCCGTAGCACTTTTACCAGTATCCTGAAGAATACGTACGGGGAAGGGTTCCGTCCTGGCAGTGCACACACCGTGTGCGCTGCTTCGACGGATGGAGAGCTCTGCATTGCAATCACCAGGAGAAGAGACGAGAATACCCGAGCTCTCCAGCGCGTCAGCGCAGCTCTTCGTTCCCCCTGAACTTATGCGTTCTACCCGCATCGTGCTCCTGGGTTCTGCCCTCTTTCTCTTGATACGGGGGATTCCCCTTCTCGCAGCCACAGGAGACACCGTGCCCACTGTGGGGTTCGGAACAATTACCGTGGTACAGGAATCGCCGTTAGAGGGAGTTTACGGCGAATGGACGCTCCTCAAGCCCAACAACCTGCAACAGAGCTACGCGCATGCCTCATTGGAGATTGAAAACGCCAAGTCGGGGAACTACACGCTCCTCGTCGATCCTCCAGAAGGTGCCATCGCCCATACGAGTGTGACCATCAACGGAACAACCGTTCAGGAGAACGATCATCCGCAAGCCACATTTACACTGTCATCTGGAGATGCAATCACCATTACAGTCACGTACGTCTTCACTCGAGTCGGCACTGTTTCTGTAACCAGCCAGCCACTGGGGCTTGGCTACACCCTCAAGGGACCCAACGAATCCGAAGTGAAGGGAACGACCCCGCAATCGTACCAAGGAGTTCCCGAAGGGCTCTACTCCGTAACATTCGATCCCATTGAAGGATGCGTCGCGCCACGTCCCCTCTCACAAAGACTTGTAAAAGATGGCCGCGTCACGCTTTCGATCACCATCGCATGCGAGGGATTGGAAGATGTCCCGGTCCAGCAAGAGCAGACGAAGAATCTTCAATACGTCAATGCCATCATCGATGGAGAAACCGTCGTCTTTACAGACGTCCCCATCGCCACATGGTTCGCCCCGTACGTGCACACGGCTCTCAAGACCGGCATCGTCACGGGATACCGTGATAGTGACGGCGTCCCGACCGGCAAGTACGGCCCAGAGGACAACATCAGCATCGCACAGCTCGCGAAGATTGCACATCGCCTCTCAGGTACTGACGAGACGAAGATTCACGTTGGCGCCAAAAACACGCAATCCCAGAGCACATGGGCCGAGGCCTTCTTTGCATCTGCGGAAGTGCGCGGATGGCTTGTCTTCCGCAACTCGCGTTTGGACCCCAACCGCAATGCGTCACGCGCCGAAGTGGTCACTACCATCTTACAGGCCTTAGACATTCCGCGAATGTGGACCAAGGGAACGCTCTTCAGCGATGTGAACTTCGATACGCTGTACGCCGACGCCATCGAAACTGCAGCTACCGATGGATTGGTTTCCGGAGATAGCTCCGGTACCGCGCCGACATTTCGACCCGACGATCCGATGAACAGGGCGGAAATTGCGAAAATTTTGAGTACCGCTATTGAGATCTACGGAGAGAAAAATCCGGACATCATGGAAGAGAGCTACTGATACGACTGTATAGCTGAATGCATTGCTCCTGCTCTCATCACAGAGCTACATGGGCATCCTGTGCCATTTTCTCTGCGACATGTGTAATGTCCCCCGCCCCCAAGAACGCAAGGACGTCATTCGGACGCACGAAACGATCCTTGATGAGGCCTTCCATATGTACAAGATCTCCGACGTAATGCACTTCCCTATGACTCTCCTGAGCAACGTCCCGCGCAAAACGATCCATATCAACGCGCGCTGTTTCCACGTCGCTGCGCGCGTCGTAGACATCGGTGAGTAGGACGAGGTCGGCTGCGGAAAAACACCGGGTAAACTCCGCATAGAGCTTGAGTGTTCGGTCGTGCATGTGCGGCTGAAATGCACATACGAGCCGACGATTCGGGTAGGCCTCACGCAGAGCAGTGAGTGTGGCACTGATTTCGCGAGGATGATGCGCATAATCGTCAATAACGGTGACCGAGTCTCCCCAAACCCCCCGCACCTGCATGCGCCGCCAGCAGCCGGCATAGGACTTAAGCGAAGAACGTATCTGCTCCTCGGGTATGTCTAAATGCTTTGCAAGCCCCACAACGAGCTGCGCGTTCTGCCTCATGTGGAGACCAGGAACGGAGAGCAGAGGAAGAGGCAATGTATCCACATCGCAGAAGGGACGCTGTGACCGGGAAACAATGGCCATGCAATCAGGATCCGCACCATGGGTAAAAACCATGCCATCCTGAGGAAGCAGAGAGAGAAACTCAACAAACGCATTATGGTAGTCCTCACGGGATGTGAATGCATCGAAATGATCCCCGTCGGCGTTCGTGAGGAGCACGATACGGGGAGAGAGAGCGAGAAAAGATCGGCGGTATTCACAGGCTTCAAGAAGAAAGATATCACCTGCACCCTTGCGCCAATTCCGACCGGAAAGCTCCGTAAGTTTCGTTCCAACGACAACGGAGGGGTCGATGCCGGCATCTATGAGTACGCGTGCAGCCATAGCCGTCGTGGAAGACTTACCGTGTGTTCCGCAGACCGCGATCACCTGTTTGGAACATGAAAGATCGCCCAATGCCTGAAAGTACGACTGATGAGGAATACCCAAAGCACGAGCCCTCTGACGCTCAGACATCTCCGAAGAAATCGCCTCTGAGTACACAAAAAGGTCGCAATCCTCTGGCACGGCGGAACCATCCTGCACCAGGGATACCTCAATACCCTGAGAACGCAAATCCTCAATGAGCGGACTCGCGCTGCGATCGCTACCGAGCACCGTGTGTCCCTGTGCACGACGGTATGCCGCATACGCACTTAAACCAATGCCTCCGATGCCGCTGCAGAAGATCTTCATGGAGTATCAGAATACTGGAATACTTGAATATTGGAATACACTCGTTCATGAGAAAACACGAGGAAACTCGAGGGGAAAGACCGGTGCATACCCCTCCCAAATCCCCAATATTCTAGTACTCTAGTCCCCAGCTCCATGCCTTACCGAAACCTTGAACCGCTCAGCAAGCAGTTCACCATCATCGTCGGCCTCACTGTCGTGGGCTTCATGGCATTCGGTTATGCCCTTTCTTTTTACCGCAACATTCTCTTCGAACAGACACTGGAGAATATCCACAATCAGAATAGAAATCTCCGCCAGGAGATCGCCCAGGGGTATCGCGATCTGGAGTATTACCGCTCCGGACAATACAAAGACAAGTACGCCAAAGAAAACCTGGGTCTCGTGAGCCCGGGAGAACATGTGCTCATCATCCAACAACCGATTACGACATCGGCAATGGCCAACGAAGAACTCAGCGAACTGCAAGGAGAACAACAACGCGTGGCATACCTGGAACTGCTTCGACAGATGCCTGTGATTGAACACTGGAAACTCTACCTCTTTTACCCTCAACGCGTGCAGGAACTGCAGCAGAGATTGTAGAAAGCCACAAACTTCTTTAGGAGAAGTACTTGCGACAGGAAACCGCTTCCTTCATCATGGGTACCCACGACGCGGGGTAGAGCAGCCCGGTAGCTCGCGAGGCTCATAACCTCGAGGTCGCAGGTTCAAATCCTGCCCCCGCAACCAAGAAACGCCCTCATACTGCGCAAATCTCCCCGGGGTTTTTCCTTGCGGAGGGAGGAGAAATCCGTACAATTTCTCCACTATGGCCCACAAGAAAGCTGGTGGCTCCACCGAGAACGGCAGAGATAGTGTCGCCAAGCGCCGAGGCGTAAAGCGCTTCGGTGGCCAAGTCGTGCAAGCCGGAGAAGTCCTCATCCGCCAGAAGGGCTACTGGTACCGTCCAGGGGCCAACACCCACGTGGGGAAAGACTGGACCATCCACGCCGATACCGCCGGCGTTGTGCGCTTTAGTCAGAAACGGATGACAAAGTTTGATGGTCGCAGGGAACGCTGCACCTTTGTGCATATTGAACCAGCTGTTCCTGTTTCACAGTAGACTGGAACAATTCTCTTTTGTCTCCTCAACAACACAGTGGGGTGACTCTTTTCACTTGCAGATGTTTTACTCCCCTTCAGCAAAGCTCTACGCTACCATCACTGCATGTCCGATTTTGCACCGGAATCTTGGTCACCCGAAGAGGGAGCTGCTGGAGGACCCGAGGCCCTCAGTGAAGAGGCAAAGCAGCGGTTCGCAGCGGCTGCAGCGGCGATGCAACAGATCCGGCGAGAGGAAAAACGCAGCAAGAAACGTGACGATCAGGTCGCCAAAGCCATCATTCAATTTTTGGGAGATGCCAATCACGCGCGTCTCTTCGTCCTTGTTTCCCGACTGGTGGCACGAAACTGCCCCAGCATCTTCATCCTGGCGATCTTGTCCCTGATCCATGCTGAGAGCCTGAAAACTGTCGAGGAGTACCTTGCAGAGAACGGCGGAAAGTCCGCGGAAAAGACCGTGGATGAACAACTTTCTCTCACGACCTCCGGAGCTCTGGATACCGAAACAAACCATGCATTGGTTGCGTGGATCACACGCATGCAGCTTGTACTCTCCCTCTCCCCACAGAATATCCTGTTGCGCCTGATGGTGGATGGACGCAACTTAGACGGGAGCGTGTTGCAACTGGCGACCTTTGTCGTCGCTGAGTTCTTCGAGCAGCACAACCGTTCTGCACCCTTCGAAAAGATTCAGCCACTCACAGCCAGCATGCTGCAAGCGGTGTTCCAGCCCTTCATGCCACAGGCACGCAAGGCACTTTCCGAACAGCAGGCAGAGGCGGGTGACTACGAGGAAGATCCGCAGAACACGTAATCTTCCAACGGTGTCTGCTTCTTCCCTTCCACCTCGGCGTAGAGCCGCAAACAATCACAGGAAAAAGAGAACGCACAGTCACCCAGTGCTTTCATGATGCGTTTCTTCTGCACAGCAAAGCGTTGAGGATGGGCGATACGCGCCAGCGTGATGTGCGGCGTAAACGGTTTGGCATTCGGCCAAGGGCACGATTTCTTCAATCGCGCGAGTTCCTCGCTAAACGCTACGGTGAGGAAGAGCACGCGATCCTCCCCTCGTGACCCAAACGTCTCGACACTCTGTACATGGAGCGTGAGCGGTGCGCAAAGCTGCGCGACGGCCTGCGCTTGTCTTCGTACCTGACCATACTCGATCTCCATGAGCTCCTGCCAGTACTGGAGCGTGAGGTGTGGCGACTGCGGATTCTGAAATCGTAGGAAATCCTCGTAATCTCTCAGCTCTTCCTGCAGAGCCTGAAACTGCCACTTGGGTGATCCTTCCAGAGGAAGTGCGAGGAACGCCGAGGAAAGTGGAAACGACAATTCCATGAGCACATTCTAAAGGAGAATTGGAGAACCGTACTCCCTGCGGTAGGGTACTCCTGACTTTCCCCCCTCTCCCATGGAAACATGCATTGCCTGCAGCATGCCTCTCATGAGACCACAGGACAAAGGCAACGACACGGAATATGGTCCCATTTGTATCCACTGCACACGTCCCGACGGAGGCATGAAGAGCTGCAAGGAAATTTTTGAGGGTGGAGTGGCATTCTTCATCACAACCACTGGAAACGCCGATCGGAAACTGGCGGAGAAACTCGTGCGTAAGACCATGAACGATTTGTCCTACTGGCAGAACAACCCCTGCCCGTGCCTCGATGGAGACACGGCGAGCGATGAGGAATTTGCGGCGGCCACGGCAAAACTTCAAGAGCACGAATAAGAAGCAGCCAACGATCTCTCTTATCGCTTGAGAACACTCAAAAACGCCTCCTGTGTGAGCGTCACTTTGCCCATCTGCTTCATGCGTTTTTTGCCCTTCTTCTGCTTTTTGAGGAGCTTCTGCTTGCGCGTGACATCACCACCGTAGAGGTACCCTGTCACGTCCTTGCGGTACGCAGGGAGCGTTTCGCGCGCAATGATCTTAGCTCCGATCGCCGCTTGAATCGGAATCTGGAACTGTGCCTTGGGAATGACCTCCTTGAGCTTCTTACAGATCACCGACCCCACGTACTGCGCCTCACTCTTATGCACAATGGTGGAGAGTGCGTCAGTCGGCTCACCGAGGAGGAGGACTTGGAGTTTGACGAGCTCGCCAGCGCGGTAACCCAACGGGTCGTAGCTCATGGAGCCAAAGCCGGATGTTGCGGATTTGAGCTGATCAAAGTAATCCAGGACGATCCCGGCAAGCGGCACTTCAAAGTGCAGGAGCGCGCGCTCTGCATCGAGGTACGTGAGCGATTGGTACACGCCGCGGCGTTTCTGCGTAAGTTCCATAATCGCCCCCACATCCTGCGCGCGGGCGAGAACCTCTAAACGCACCCAGGGCTCGCGGATTTCACGGATCATTGAAGGATCGGGAAAATCAGCAGGGTTGCTGATACACGCAGTATCCGGCTCGTCCTTCTTTAGGAGATTACTGCGCACGACCTGAGCAGGATGCCGCGAAGAAAGCTGCACTTCGTAGAGCACACTGGGAGCCGTGATAATGAGATCGCAATCGTGCTCGCGCTCCAGGCGTTCCTGGACAATGTCCATATGAAGAAGGCCCAAGAATCCACAGCGAAATCCGTTGCCTAATGCAGCGTTGCGCTCCGGCGCAAACTTGAGCGCAGCATCATTGAGCGCGAGCTTTTCCAACGCCTCGCGCAGAGCAGGATACTCATCCGCATCGGAAGGGTAGAGACCGGCAAACACCATCGGCTGCACCTGCTTGTATCCTGGGAGCGGCAGAGCCGTTGACGCATGCGCAACGGTATCTCCCGTGCGCACTTCGTTCACATCTTTAGACCCGGTCACAATGTATCCGATCTGCCCCGCAGAGAGCCGCGCATCGGAAACGTACTGCGGCCCGAAGTGACCGGTATCGAGCACCTCACACTGCGCATGTGTTCCAAGAAGGGAAACTTTCTCCCCCTTGGCAAACGTGCCATCGACCACGCGTACGTATGCGACTGCTCCACGGTAAGGATCCATCACGGCATCGAAGATGAGCGCACGTGCTTCCTTGACCTGGGGAGCGGCGGGAGCAGGAATGCGGTCCATGACTGCCTGGAGCACGGCATCAACTCCACTCCCCAGCTTCGCGGAAATCTGGAGGATATCCTCCTTCTTACATCCAAGGAGCTTGATCACTTCTTCGCTCACAAGCTCGGGGTCCGCCGCGGGGAGATCAATTTTATTGAGCACGGGAATGATCGTGAGATCGTGCTCCATGGCCATCGTGAGCACGGCCAAGGTCTGCGCCTGAATGCCCTGCGACGCATCCACAAGGAGAATCGCCCCCTCAACTGCAGCGAGCGAACGGCTCACCTCGTACCGAAAATCCGTGTGCCCCGGAGTGTCAATGAGGTTGAGCTCCATCCCACGGTACTGCATACGCACCGGCTGGAGCTTGATGGTAATACCTCGTTCGCGCTCCAGATCCATAGTATCTAAGAGCTGCTCTTTCATCTCCCGTTTCTCTTTGGTTCCGGTGAGCTCAATCATGCGGTCGGCCAAGGTGGATTTCCCATGATCAATGTGCGCGATGATGCAGAAGTTGCGAATGTCCATAGGTCACAGTGCGCGACTCGCCCGCCGCAGCCCGGAGTGCAGCGGAGGGCGAAGGTGGGTGATGCAGAAATTGCGGATCTCCATGCAAACCGTATGCTAGAGATCACGGCAAAAAGACGCTAGCAGTCGCCATACTTTCTGGTCAGTCCCACGCGCTCAGCGGTCCTCCTTAGGGAGTTCGATGCGCTTGAACGTCATCGCTCCACTCATCTGCACTCCTTCTGGCTTGAGCGCCTGGAGCAACCGTGCACCAGCCGCGTCGGCGCGTCCAGCAAGAGCACGCTCGAGTATCGCTATTACCTCTGCCCTGCGCGCGCGATCGGGACAGGAGATCGTGATGAGCTTCGCTGCACGCGTGAGTTCCCTGCCGCGGTTGGATGTCCCCGCATCGGTGAGTTTGCGCACGCCCTCGCGGTACTGATCGAAGGGTACCTGGACATCGGCGTGGAGACGCAATGCCATGAGCTTCTCTCGTTCCTCGGGGCGAAGTTTGCTGAGCACGCCGGCATCCTTGAGCAGCTGTTCCATCGTTGAGTCATTCATAGGAAGATCGAGGGTCATCTCGGCTACCGGCGTATCACGGCGCTGCAATCCCCTCTCAACGTACCACACATCGCGGACGAGGGGACTCACGTTCCACTCACGCTTGCCCGTACCGGGCAGCAGATCATTGAGCGACAAGTGCATGCGGTAGTAACGCTGCGCCACGGTGAGCAGGGTTTCATTCTGATCGAGCCACGTCACCGTCCGCTTATCGACAGGGACCACTGTTTCGTCCAGGAAGAGCTCACGATTTGCCCGCGTATCAGGCAATGCTTTGCCGCTCTCGTACGCGGCCGCGACGGATCTGCCTTGCGCATCGGTCCTGCCGTCGGGGGCAACTGCGGCATCCTCTTTGCGTTCACGTTGAGCCTTCCCCGACTTATGGTCCAGGTACGCCTTAAGCCCTAGAATGCCGGCTCCAATGAGCGGCAACTTCACAAGCAAGCCAGACCAACTCGTAAAGAGATTCTTTGCTTTCTCTCGACCCGATTTGAAGAGCATGCTCGCTGGAATGAGGAACGGAAGAACAGCGACAATCGCCTTCAGGAACTTGCCGCCGCCATATTTTGCCCATTCGCCCCAGTTCTCCCACTTTGCCGGAGGGTGGTCACTCACGGTGATAAGCTCATTCCAGTTCTCCTTGTACCCATCCAACATGCTTGAGAAAAACGTTCCGGGTTCTTTCCATCCCTGTTGAGCAGCATCCTGCATCCGACCACCGATCCATCCTGCTTCCTGCAGAATCGGGATATCAGGACCTCCGACAGTTCCCCAAGGAGTTTGCGTACGTTCTTTACCCAGTTTGTACCCTGTCGTTGGGAACTCCGACCAACCACCCACAACCCGACGCTGGAGATCCGTAAGCCTCTTCTCCACGTCAAACTGCAATTGCGTTCCCACGCGTTCCTGCAAGCTCTTGAGGTGCTGGGCCGCCTCCGCGCGCTGACGCTCATCGGAGAGACGGTCAAGCTGCCCAATCATGGAGAGCACCTCCTCGTCGCGAACGGATTGAGGGTCTCGGTCCACCCGATCAATGAACGTGGTCCACTCTGGGGGAAGATTGGTGGCCATAATCTATGTATTGTACCATAGGAAGCCCTTAAGCGCCAGATCCCTATGCAACGCATTCCAGGCGCAAGCGCAGTGGTACCTGTTGCTCCTCACCCCTGAGCACAGCATGCAACTTGGCAAACGCACTCGCACCCGAGACCAGGCTCCCCAACCAGCCACGCCCCTCACTCTCCTCCTTCACATGGGGAAGCTGCATGCACGACATCGTGAATGCACTGATCAATGCCTTGACGACGGGATCATCCTCTACGGACTGCGTGAGACGCGCAGTGAGAGGGAACCCCTCCTGTCCCATCGGCGGCACATCAAGTGTCTGCTGTGCCGGATTTGAGGTAATCGCACGCTGGAGCATATCCTGCACGGCAGGAAGCGGCAGAGAAACACGGGCATGCACACGCTCATTGAGATACTTCTGGATGACTGCCTTGCAGGCAGACTCGACTGCGGGTTGCGTGCAGGCAGGGCGTACCGCAGTGGGAATGTTCGCCAAAACCCCTACGTATCTTAGGCCGAGTTTCTTTGCGCCCTCTTCCATGCGCGGATGCGAGAGATCGAGGTGCAACGGTACAGTCATACCGCCATCGTGATTATTCTTCATTAACCCTTCGGCATTGATAAGCGAAGCAATGTTCCACACTTCGTCACCGGCATTGTTGCCCGAAAGCAGGGTGTTTTTGACAATGGCATTGAGCCGGAAGTACCGCACGGGTGCGCCGTCTCGTTCACGGACTGCGAGAACCGTTTCCCCATTGCGCTTCGTGAGAACCATGCATTGCTCCCACGGCAAGCGCTCCGGCCCTGCGGCAGCAGGCGACGGTACATCCTTCGATGGAACTGGCGCTGAAGCGGGTACGGGTGCGAGAGGCTGAGTGACGCCGCCTCCACTTGCAGAAGGAACAGCCGGAACAGGGGGTTGTGCTGCAGCGGCATTGCCTTGAGCCCATGCGGGCTTGGCAACAACCTGTCCCTGTTCACGAGCCTGTGTCTGCGGAGTCTCCACAGGCTTGGCAAGCGAGCCGGAGAAGTAATCGAGAATCGGCTTGATGACGGAGGCAACGAGCGGGACGCCCACAATTCCCTTCCAATTCTCCATAGGATGCCCAAATTGTTTGAAGTAGCCCGTAACGATGGAGAACAATTTCTTGAACACGAACGGCAAGGCAACGACTGGCAATGCCAACTTCATGAATGCCTTGAGAGGAGGACGGATCTTCTGTTGCCAATACCCATCGGGATTGACCGCATCAATACCGACCACTCCCAACCCCTTCTCCACCAGCCATAGCGAACCATCGAACATTTTGTCGTACAACTTCTTCGCATTCTCCCACGTCTCTTTCCAGGGAACCTCCGTATAGGAACGCTGAACATTTTCCAAGCCTTCTTGCGCCTTGCCGCCAACCCATTCCGCGCCTTTGCCAATTTTTGTCTGCTCCAGCTTCGATCGCAATGTATCCAGTGCCATCCTCTGATGCACCGTATCTTGCGCACTCAAGCGCTCGCGGTAACGCTCCATGTACGCATGTACTGCTTGCTTCACAATCTCGAAGTGCTCGGGGGAAAGATCTTTGACCAACGCGAGAACCTTCTGCACTTCGGCTGCATCAAGAGCACTGGGGTCCGGCGGGGTCTTTCCCGTGAGCTTGTCGAGGAAAGCCCTTACCTCAGGCGGAATGAGCTTTGGCATCTGTGTAGGCGCGGTTTGCGGCCGCTCCGGTGTAGCAGGTGCAGCAGAAGGAGCTGCGGTTGGTGCGTCGGCCATAGGAGAGAATGGGAATGATTTCTTTCTATTGTACCAGAAACGCGCTTTACATGCTATATAGTCAACTCCGTAAACCCTGTTCAAGAGCTCGGACCCCGTCCTCTATCTGAGAACAGAGCACCTCGCGATCGAAAGGACGGGCTGCCAGCTTGGCAAGGGCATCTAATTTATCACCGGGAGATTGCTCCACGCAATGGAGTTCCCTTTGGAGCGCAAGCGCCACGAGTCCTCCGTGATAGCGCTGGGTGAGCACCACGCGCGAGGCCGCAACCTGATCGACGAGCTCTTCGAGCGTTCGTACGGGAATAATCTCTCGTGCACCCGCAGAAAGGAGCTCCAAAGCAAAAGACCGCTCCTGCGGGTGCTCTGGTTGCAGAAGAAGGATATCCACACCATCCCACATCCCGCCTAAGAGGAGTTCCTTGAGACGACTGAGCAGGGAATCCCGGGAATTGTGGCGAGGAATAACCGTGAGCACATTTTGTGGATTAGTATGCGTTTTTTCCTTATCCACAAGAGAGAAAACAGGATCAAAGCTTTGTATAACTTTTGTATTCAAGTGCCACAATTGCACTCGGGAAAAGGAGAGGGTATCCCGCACGGAAAGAGACCGAGCTTTACGGAATGCTGAGCGTGCCAACCACTCCCCTAGACGGGTGCGGAAAGGGCCCACACCCTGAAACGCAAAGTGCAAAGGCTTCCTTAAAAACCGGGCCACCATGGCATGCCACCACCAGAGCATACAGGCGAAGACGGATTCCGTATCCGTGAAGAGCGAACCGCCGCCGAACACAACGGCATCCACTCTCCAGAGAACCATGAACGTTCTCCACCAAGGCGTCGTGCACAGGGATCGCAAACCGCACGGCAGCGGCGGAACCTCAGGGCGATCCCGGGAGGGGCGCACGGAGATACACGTCCATACATGTTGAGGAAAGCGCGTGAGGAAAAAGTCGCGCAGTGCCTCATCACCCAGATTTCCCGCACCATAATTGCCAACAAGAAGGAGCCGCATATCCTTACTATACCTCTAGAGACTTCTTTATGCCTTCCCCTCCTCCATCTGTGATTCCATTGGAACACCCTCTGCGGCGGCTACCTCTTCCTCTTCCTTCTCCTGAACCGCCTCCTCAGAGGTAGCAGGGGCAGTGGCAACAGCAAATTCTTCCGCTGTCGTGAAGCGCTCTGACATACGCGCAGACTTCCCATGGCGGCCACGCAGGAAGAAGAGTTTCGCTCGTCTCACCTTCGCAACCTTCTTCACGTCAATCTTCTCGATGAGTGGAGAGTGGAGGGAGAACACACGCTCAACACCCACTCCCGAGGCAATGCGACGCACCGTGAATGTCGTATCGGCGATGGTTGCTCCTCGATGCACAGAAATAATGAGGCCCTCAAAGATCTGGATGCGTTCCTTGCCACCCTCCTGAATGCGTTCGTGTACACGTACGGTGTACCCCGTCCGCAGCTCCGGCCGTGGCTTGATCAAGGATGCCGACTGCTCACGAAGGAGGAGCGACGTCATAAGTGGAAGGAGGGTACAGAGCGCTCACTTCTCTGTAAAGCAAATTACGGCCATTCTTTGCCAAGCCTTAGACCTTAAGCCAAGTCACTTCGCCTTTGCTTCTTCAATCTGAGACTGGATCAAGTTGTGCACCGTAAGATGCCGTGGATCACTGAGAATAGCGGTTATGAACCGGTCGCGCAGACTCAGGCGATAGAGAAAATCCGCCTGAGAGAAAATGGAGTAACGAACATTTTTGAGGTTAGGATCCTGCAGCAAGAGTGCCTCAAGCATTTCCTTCTTCAGTTCTCCAACAACGAGGAGATCCACTTTGCTCTCCGTACCCACGAAGTTCCCCGCAAGAAGAACGAGATCGATATTGGGAAGTTTTTTGAGGCTGGCAACAATGGGGCTCTCCGCTTGGATCTCCTTTGCAAAGATGCTCCTGAGCTCAGAAAAAAGCGGGAATTCCGGATCCACGCGATAATACTTTTTACGATTACGATGCCGCGCTTTCACCAAACCGATCCGACGGAGGTTCTCCAGTTCCCGACGAATTGAGTTAATCTGCTCATGGAGTAACCGTGTAAGCTCCCGGATGTAATACTCCTCCTCCGAATGGAGCAAGAACGTCGAGAGTAACTTCATGCGCGTCTGGGAACTAAACAGTGCTTTGAGGATGGCGGAAGACATACATGCGAACGTGAGCTCGTTCACAAACTGTACTCATGAACATACGGAAAGCGCAAGAAAATTGATCAACTTATTGAACAATTATTATAATCAATTTTTTTGGCTTAAAATAAACAAAAACATAAATATACTTTTTAAAGAATTAGATACAACGAACAAAATTTATACTCAACTAATGACAAATATTCTGTTCTAACACTACATCGAAGGTAGGGGGCCTGCCGAAACCCTGGGGTTGAAGAAACCCGGCCAAAATGGTACAATACTCGGAATGCTCTCGAAGAAAAAACTCCTACTCGCGCTCACGCTCACGATCCCCCTGGGGTGGATTGCTCTGTACCAGGATACGGAAATCCTGAACGTTTGTTCTGCATCCGCCCAGGGAACCGAACCGGAGAGTATCTTCACGACGTTCCACACGATGGTCTCCGTTGTTGCGACAATCTTCCAATTCCTGGCACTGCTCCTGATTCACCTGATGGAGATCCTGCTTGATCCAGGACTGATCACAAGTCTCAGCGCAACCGTCAATAACACAACAGGCAATCCTCTCCAGGAAATTTGGCAAGTCGCACGGGATATCACGAATGTGATCTTCGCCTTCCTCTTCATTGCAGGAACCGTAATTGTCGTAGTGACAGCGAAAAAGGACATCATCGGTCAGTACCTCATTAAATTCATTCTCGCGGTGATCCTCGTCAACTTCTCCTGGTTCTTCCCCCGCGTGATCCTCGACACGGCAAACATCCTCACGGCAACGGTGTATTCCATGCCTTCCGCACTCGGTATTGCCTGCCAAGTGAAAAATGAACAGGGGAACATCGTTCCTTGTACCACATGGGAAGATGTCGCCGTCTTCCCTCCGGCCGGCCAAGCCACCGCCGCCCAAGGCTACGTCCCATTGGCAAACGGTGCAATCGCCTTCAAAGAAGTACCATTGAACGCAAATACCAACACGCCCCAGGGTATTCTCACTGGACTGGCGCTCAATCACACGAACATCAAGAACATGCTGCTCCTTGCCAAAAATGCCGCTCCTCCTCCCGGAACAACCGTCCAGAAGATGGGAGTGGTCCTCCAGGGGATCATACAAATCGTCTTCGTGCTCGTGCTCCTTGTGGCATTGCTGTTCCCCCTGATGGCCATGACCGTGGCCTTTGTCATCCGTATTCCCATCCTGTGGCTCACCATCGCCTTCATGCCCTTTATGTTCCTGGGATTCGTCATCGGCGAAAAGATGGGACCGCAGGGAAAATTTAACAGCATGATCATCTTCCGTAAATTCATCGCAGCGGCATTCCTGCCCTTCGCAGTCGCCATCCCCCTGACAATCGGTTACATCCTGGTCAACATTGGCACGGTATCGGTGAATCCTGGAAACCTGCCGCAAGGAAGCGTGCTTGAAAGCTTTTTCGAGCAGCAGAACTTCCTGGTCGTAGGCATCAATAGTTTTGTCGACCTCCTCTGGAAGATCATGACCTTGGGAGTCTTTTGGGTCGGCACCTTCACCGCGCTCAAGATTGATGATGCCTATGCCGGCGTCAGCGAGACCATCCGCGGTTGGGGCAAAGCCTGGGGTACGATTGCCGTCAAAGCACCTCTTGCACTGCCGATCCTCCCCATTCCGGGGGCCGGTGGCGCACGGGGCAAATCCGTCTCTCCTCTTGGTCTTTTGGGCAAAGCCGGTCCTGGCCGCCTGAGCTACAAGCTCGACCAGTTGGGTCTGGCCAATGCGGACGTTACAGGGACGGCGTTCGACTTCAGTCGCGCAGGGAGAGGAGCGCCTCCGGGAACACCTCCGGGAGCGCCTCCGGGAGCGCCAGCAGGCGGTGGTCGCTACGATGCTGGTGCAGCAGCAGCAAATATCCACCAGAACAACGCAACGTATGCAAACTTCAAACAAAACGTAGAGACCAACATACGACCGACGATACAGGCCGCAGTCGCCGCGCCAGCCTTCAATGCCCAGGCAGTCGCGACCAATCTCCAATTCAACGATTTCATGCGACAAATCCGGCAATCGGCGCAGAGCCAGGGATACAACGGCCGGCTCGACTACGCGCAAGTCAACGATACGCTTGAGCAAATTCGCCAACGCGACGCGACCTTTGCCAACCCCCTCATCGGCATTGATCACATCAAAATGGAGCAAATTATCGCGGAGTGGAACAGCCTCAATCCTTGAGCATCACACCTCCTTCCGTTTGAGCTCGCGTAAGTACACCTCGAGCACATCCCCTTCAACCACGGGACAGGTTGTCTGTACGCGCAGACCGCATTCCGCCCCTTCCTTGGCTTCCTTGATGTCTTTATCCACGTGCTTCATGGAGGTAATGCGCCCCGTGCCGACCTCTTTTTCCTCACGGAAGATGCGAAAAGGGAGACGCTTCAAAACTCCCTGCGTCACTTTGCCCCCCACGATCTGCTCGGACTTCTTGGTGAGGAAGATCGCGCGGACCTCCAGGCGCCCGAGAATCTTCTCTTCCTCCTCGGGCTCTATGAGCCCCTTGAGGAGTCCGTCGATATCGTCGAGGAGTGCATAGACCACATCGTACTGGCGCACCTGTACTCCTTCACGGTCCGCCGTGCGCAGGACCGAGGAAGGCACCAGCACCGTAAAGGCGATCACTACTCCCCCGCTCGCCGCTGCCATCATCACATCACTCTCGGAAACCGCACCCACTGCCGCATGGATGACCTTCACAGAAACATCCGCACTTGTCTGCTTGGCAAGTGCATCCTTGATGGCCTCCAACGACCCCTGAGCATCGGCCTTGAGTACCACTTTAAGCTGTGTCAATTTCCCCTGTGAAAGACGACTCACCAGGTCGATGAAGCTCGCCTTCTTGGCACGCTGACCGCGCTCTTTCACGGCGTCCAAGAGTACGCGGGCCTGCTGCTCACTGCTTACCACCTGCAGAATATCACCCACCTGCGGTACGGATTGGAATCCCGAGATACGAGCGGTACCGGAAGGTAACAGAGACGCTAAACGCACACCATGCGCGTCTTCCATCGTACGCACTTTGCCCATCGTCTGACCGCAGACGAACACATCGCCCTGGCGCAGGACACCTGTATTCACAACGACCGTCCCCAGTGACCCAAGAGCAGAATTAAGGTGGCTTTCGATGATGGTGGCCACGGCGGGGCGATGAGGATTGGCAGTGAGCTTGGCCATCTGAGCCATGAGTACGATGGAATCAAGAAGCTCATCAATCCCCTGTTTGGTCTTTGCACTGCAAAGTACAACAGGTGTCTGTCCGCCCCAGTCCTCGGATTGCAGGCCCTGTGCCGCAAGTTCACCCTTCACACGATCGGGATCCGCATTCTCCCGATCCATCTTGTTGATCGCAACAAGGACCGGCACGCCCGCCTCCTTGGCATGATTAATGGCTTCCACAGTCGTCGGCTTCACTCCCTCATCCGCAGCCACCACAATCACGGCAATATCCGTAACCTGCGCTCCGCGTGCGCGCATGGCCGTGAACGCCTCATGACCGGGTGTATCGAGGAATGTAATGGGGTGCGCCTCTCCTTTTGATCCCTTGGGTGTATGGAGCACTTGATACGCTCCGATGTGCTGCGTGATCTGACCCGCTTCTCCGGCAACGACATCGGTAGTGCGGATCGCATCGAGAATGGAAGTCTTGCCATGGTCAACGTGCCCCATGACCACGACCACCGGCGGACGAGGTTGCAGGTTTTCCGGCTCATCCTTCAGGAGCTCTTCTAAATTGCGACTGAGGATGTCCTCGGCGGTGGCGGTATCCTGCTCCTTCTGCACGGCAACACCGAGTTCAGAGGCAACGATGGCAGCGGTGTCGTAATCAATGGTCTTGTTGATGGTCGCCATCACCCCGTTCTGCATGAGTGTCCGAATAACCTTGGGAACCTGGATGCCTGTTTTCTCGGCAAACTCCTTAACCGTAACATGCGAAGGAAGGAGCACCACCCCCTCCTTCTGCTTGATCTGTTCCTGATGCCGCTCGGCGATAGGACGTAGTGTACTTGCAGTGGTTCCGGCTGCCCGCTGGACACGGAGCTCCTCTTCCTCCAGCTTCTTGCGTTCCTCGCGACTCTGTTGAGTCTGCAGATCAATAGCTCCTTGGGGGACATCCTCGAGTGTCAGCTTCCTGAGAACATGAACCGACTCGCGCTTAGCGGATTCCTCAGAGGCGACCACGCCGGCCTTTGGTTCCTGATCGCTCTCTACGGAATCCTGAGGGGCGGATGACGACCCCTGCTGTTCCTCTTCCTCCTGATCCTGATCCATTGCTCCTTCCGTACCCAAGGACTCTATATCCACTTCAATCCCCCGCTTCTGCGCAAGGAAACGTATGATGCCAATCGCAAGGTTCTCTGGAATCTCACGATCCGTCGCTTTGACACCAAAATTCACTGACTCCAGCTCCTGCCGGAGTTGCTGTCCAGTCATGCCCAATGCTTTTGCCACCCGTACAAGTCGCATTGCTCTGCAGGAAAAAATGCCTACGGCATGCCGCAGTCTATCAGACACCCCCTTAACCACAAGCAAAAGACCTCATTCCTTCCGCTAGGAAAGCTTCTTTAGTACATCGGAGGTTGCGCCAGTGGCGGCACCTCCGCCGATCTCTTCAATGACATCAATCGACTGAGGAGGAGGCACAGACGCAAAGGGCGCAATGACACCAGCGGAGGGAGCCAGAGATGGCGCCGGTTTTTCCGCAGTCCCCACCGATGGTAATTCGGGGACACGATCCTCGCTCGAGCGTCGCTGGAGGGTCATTACCTCCTTGAGTTTCTGAATGCATTCGAGAACCTGCAGCGAGAAATTGTCGTACTTTTCCACGCGGAATCCCGCTGCGCGCGGGTGACCGCCGCCGCCGTAGGCCTGCGCCGCAAGTGCGCTCACATCAATCGCATCCGAGGAACGCGCACTTGCCTTGAGCCCGCCATCCTCAAGCTCTGTAAAGAGGACGTACAGATCCGCACTGGGCACCGTGGAAATGAGCTCGTCGAGAATGCCGCTCGTCTCCTTGCTGGTCGCACCCATCTCACTCAAATCTTCGCGACTGACTGCAGACCACACAATACCAGCGTGTTCATCAACCTGGATGCGATTGAGCGCACGTCCCCAGATCTTGAGCGTAGTGAGCGGCTTGGTCTTGTAGACATGTTGGATGATCTCCTGCTGGCGCGCCCCCATCTCCAAGAGCTCGGCAGCGATCTCCAGAGAACGCGGAGTCGTGTTGGGATTTTGAAAACTGCGGGTATCGGTAATGAGTCCTGTAAGGAGCAACGTAGCGATATCGGGCGTCAGGCGTTCCTTCCATCCGGGCACCCGCAGAAACCACTGGTAGAGCACCTCGGTGGCGCTCGCTGCCGTGGGATCAATCAACAGAATCTGCCCGAAGCGGGTGTTGCTGACGTGGTGGTCGATATTGAGCAACGGCACGTGCGAAAAGAGATCAATGTGCTGCGTATAGAGGTCTCCAAGGAGTGCGAGATCCGCCGTATCGACGACGATGATCAGATCATAGCGCTGCTCCCCCTCCCCCAGCGAAATCTGCTGTGGACGAATGCGGCCGCCCTTAGGCACCACGATGATATTCACCTTGCGGTCCTCCACCGTGTAACGGAGCTTATCCACCTCCACCCCCTCGTCCAGATTCACCGTGACGACGAATTTTTGCGCTTCCTCGATATCCTGCTGCACACGCTCATACCCCGGCAGGAACTCCAATGACTCGGGCGGGCTGTCCGGGCACACCACCGTCACCTCCTTTCCGAGCAGTTGAAAGAGTTCATAGCATGCAAGCGCGGAGCTCAATCCATCGGGATCAATGTTCGCATGCGGGACGATGAGGATCTTCTGATGCTCCTCAATAGCCCGTGTGGCAGCCGATAATTCGTCAGGGGAAAGGCTCATGGACGTAACGTATTATTATACAATAATACTTCTAAAGTATCAAGTATCCATCCAGGGCCGCTCCTGCCGGAATATGCGGACATAAGAGGCCATAGAAGCAAATTCTGAGTACTTTGACAAGATTGATATCCAAGAATGACACACAAATAAGGGGGGTCATTACAGACCCCCCGGAAAACCAATATCACGTTCCTCCTCAATCTACCCGTCGCAACTCCTCATCAATCTCCATAAGATGGTCATCTCCTTCCACCGGACGGAAGCCGACCGCGGCAAGCTGCTGTCGTGTCCTCCTGCGTCCGCCGTTGGGTACGGATGGCGACGGGTAATTCTCGTCATCGAATAACGAGTGTCGTCTGCGTTCAACAGTGGAGGCTTCGATAGAATCCATGTGATCCAAGATGTCCATAGGACAAGAAGGTGGAAGGAAGTAAGACACCACCACCTTACGCAAAAGGAGAATGGAAAGGAGCAGAGAGGGAAATGAACTGTACCGTTACACAGTTCTCCTCAAACGGGTGCGCAAAGCGCATGGGCCCTAAACCCTCTTGCAGAAAAAACCACACCCGTGCAATTATGAGAGGTTCTCAGCACAAGCCTGCTGCTCCAGAGGGAACGCATAGAGGTCAACAAGATGGGCATCCTCCCCGTACCGTCCCCGTGCTCTTGTGAGGAGATGCGCTTGCCATGGTGTATAGGCACCGAGTTTCTCGCCATAACGACCGAAGAGGCGTTTTACATTCTCTGCAGCAGTGATACTTACTGCACTCCGGTTCCCGGCCTCGTGAACCCGTTCTAAAGCAGCCTCAAGGAGAGCTTCCCCGTAACCGGAATCCTGGCTGCTCTCTCCCACAGCGAACCCTCCAAGGAGCGCGGCATCCGTCCCGTCGATGGAATCGAAGTAACACGTCGCAACGACAACGCCGTTATGCTCGATAACCAGTGTCCGGGGGAGGAGCGCGGTGAGCTCTTGCCCCGAGAGCGGCTTAATGTACGGGGCTTGAGAAATTGGCGTGCGATAGGCATCCGTCGAGCATTCTCTGCGCACAGACTCAATGCCATTAAGGTGCGCTTCCTGCGCGGGGAAAATGAGCTCAAGGGGTTGGCTTCTTTCAATGAGCGTACCGAACTGAGATCCGGTGCGCGACAGAACCTCCTCGAGCAGTTCCTCCCCGCTTGGCTTGAGGATGTGAACTTGTTCCACGCCATGTGCGAGCGCCTGGAGACAAGCCTCCACCTTGGGCACCATGCCCTCCGAAATGACGAAGCCTCCATCGGCCTTCCTCTTTCGGAGAAGGAGCACAAGATCGTGGATATCCAGAAAACTCCGACGCACCATCGTTCCATTCTTCCCTGGTACAAGAATCCCATTCTCATTGGTAAGAAGGTTGAGCTTCGCCGCTCGAATAGCTGCAGCGGTTTGCCATGCGTTCTCATCTGCATTCACGTTGAGCGTTCTCCCCTGCTCATCAATACCTCCAAACGGCAGGATGGCGAGCTTCCCGTCGTTGAGAACCTCCCGAATCATCGTTGCGTCCACATCGGTGATCTCACCGGTTTCTCCGTGTCCGATCCGCCGCCCAGCGTGTGTGAGGGTATGCGGGAGTACTTCACAGGGAACGGAGATCTGCTCACAGAGAGAGGCGACTTCTCGGGAGATTTGAGCTATTTCGTTCTCGAGTACCACGATGGCATCCCTGGGAGTAACACGCAGCTGTGTTTCCGGGTGCTTCTTGGATCCCTGGAGCGCTCGGGAGAGCTGCTTGCCTCCTCCATGAACCAGAACGCAACCAATCTGATGTCGAAGAAAAGTCTGCTGAGCATGCAGAACCCCCTCGAGTACGGCAGGCTGTTCCACAAGACTTCCGGAAATCTTCGTAACGAAGTTCGTCCCGGCAAATCGCTGGTAGTATGCATCTGCAGCCTCTGGCGTGGAATGTGCATGCATGGGGAGAAGAAAAAAGAAGAATGGAAGGCAAATGAGAAAAATCTCCAAGGATTCTTTTGCTCCTTAAGAGGTGGATTGGGCTCACGTAGACATCTACTCAGAGACCACCTCTCAACGAGGCAGAACGGAGACGACGCTGGCGAGCGATGGAGTGCACGTCTCTATCGTGCATAGTATTTCAAATGGTGTCAATAGCTTGTATCAGTCGCCATAGGAAACAAACCGGCCGTATTGTACAACGGCAAGTGAGGGGAGAATTGGATGGTCGGGGCGACTGGACTCGAACCAGCGACCTCATGCACCCCATGCATGCGTTCTAGCCAACTGAACTACGCCCCGAGAAGTACTAACGTAAAGACCGAACCTTCCAAAACAGCATATCTCGCCCACCGTAGCTCCGCCAGGAGCGAAGGTGGGAACTACGCCCCGAGAGAGTACTAATGCAAAAGATCCTTTTGTGTCCTGCAGCATATCTTGCCCATTGCACCTGCGCTACAAGCAAACGCAGAAACTACCTGTCTACCGTTGGGCAGGCACCCGGTGCACGGAGTATAGCAGTGCTATGATAGCAGGCACATGCCACACCTTGAGGAACGCATCGGGGCAATTGAGGACCGCAATCGACGCGTGGAAGCGGACAAAGCGTGGGAACTGAGCTGGACCAGGAAACTTCTCATCACCAGCATCACCTACATAACGGCAGGCGTTGTGCTCGCGTTGATCGGTAGTGCCATGCCCTGGGCCAGCGCAATCGTGCCCGCGGGTGCGTACCTGCTCTCCACATTCTCCATCCCCTGGGTAAAGAGACGCTGGATCCTTACGCAAGGCGCAAATGAACACCGCAAGCCTTGATCTTCTCAAAGAAAAATTGTAGACCATCCCTATGGAATCACCCCTTACCTTCACCATCCCCGACGAGTACGTCCGTGCACACAAAGGTGATGCCGTACAATGCGTGCGTCCGATCGAAGCGGTCAAAGGAGTGAAGGAAGTGCATTGGTCCGATAGCGGTACGGCAGAAGTCATCCTCCAGACCAAAGCTGTCGCTAATGCAGTGATCACTCAAATCGAAGCGCTCGGTCTACCCAGGAAAATCTACGGAGGATCCCGGCTCCGCAGAAACCACCGCTAGAAAGGACTGACGTACTGTGCCTTGCTCCCCAGTTGTTCCTCGATCCGAAGGAGCTGGTTGTACTTGCACACGCGATCGGTGCGAGAGAGAGACCCTGTTTTGATCTGCCCAGTCTTGAGCCCCACCGCAAGGTGCGCAATGAACGTGTCTTCCGTCTCGCCGCTGCGATGGCTGACGACGGCATTCCATCCCTGCTGCTGTGTCAGTTGGATAGCATCCACGGTCTCGCTGACCGTGCCGATCTGATTGAGCTTGATGAGGACAGCGTTCACCGCTTGCAGGGTGATGGCCTTCTTAATCCGCGCTACGTTGGTGACGAGGAGATCATCTCCCACCAACTGCACCCGATCACCGACAGCTTGCATCATGGCAGCAAAACCCTCCCAATCATCCTCGCTGTGACTGTCTTCGACACTCACGATGGGATAGCGCTCAACAAGCTCTCCGTAGTACGCGGTGAGTTCTGCGGAGGAGAGCTCTTTTCCATCGATGGTGTACATCCCATCGGTACAGAATTCGGAAGCAGCCGCATCAATGGCAAGACGCACCTTCCCCTCATATCCTGCAGAAGCAATCGCCTGTAAGAGAAGATCGAACGCACGGGAACTGTTCTCCAGGCGCGGCGCGAATCCCCCTTCGTCCCCCACTGCAGTCACCTGGCCGTCTTCCTTGAGGATCTTCTTGAGCGCATGGAACACCTCGGTCCCCGCCCGCAGAGCATCGGAGAAGGAAGAGAAACCTTCCGGGACGATCATGCACTCCTGAATGGCCAAGCCGCTGTCTGCGTGTTTACCTCCGTTCATCACGTTCATGTGAGGTACCGGCAGTTGCACAGGGTCCTGCACGCCAAACTGCGTCGCCAAGGACTGCCAGAGCGGTTGCTTTTCCTGTGCCGCGCGCGCGCGGCAGACCGCCATGGAAACCCCGAGGAGCGCATTGGCCCCCAACCTCGCCTTGTTGGGGGTTCCATCAAGTTCCTGAAGCTTCTGATCGAGAGCTCTCTGATCATCCACAGCGGACTTCTGCAACGCAGGAGCGATGACATCCTCAACATTCCCGACGGCTTTGCGGACGGATTTCCCCCCGTAAAACCCTGCCTCTCCATCTCTCAATTCCAGTACTTCGTGTGACCCCGTGGAGGCACCAGAGGGAACAGCACTGCGGCCAAAGCACCCATTGGAGAGCGTGCATTCGACTTCAATGGTGGGATTTCCACGCGAATCGAGAATCTGGCGGGCATGCAAACGCTGAATTGAAGACATATGGAGGCAGGAAAGTAACCGTATCCTAGCGAGTCACCCTGAGCCCGTCGAATGGGTAGCAAGCATGGAGTGAGGAAATCGGCATTGGTGCAGAGGAAATACCGGCGGAAGCATAACACAAGAACGGACGCTTCGTTGTTCGTTGCTTATTGTGGACTATTCGTTCTTAACAAGGAACGAACAACCAGCAATGCTTCATCGTCCATACAACCCCCACGAATTACCCCAATAACAACTTGAGTACCTTGTCTACACCTTCTTGGCCGTAGTGCTTATACGCCATATCCAACTGTTCCCTGAGCAGTTGCGCATCTGTTTTTTGCGGAGGTTTTGCAGCACCCTCTGGTACATACTGAGAAGATTCGACGGCATCAGGTGTACCTGAGGACGGCGGCACAATCTCTCCTTCTCCACTGGGCTGATGGGAGTCGATACTCATCGTAATTGGGGAAATGAATGCAGGACGATTGTGCAGGATCATCATACTCTCTTCTTCGCCCTCTGATGCAGCAGACCGCAGTAACTCAGGAAGAGCGTTAAGCCCATGGCGCCGACTCCTGCGCCCGCAGACGGCAGCGCATCGGGCAGTGTTGCCACTTCGCGAAGCTCCCGTCCGGTGCCGGTGTAGGCCGGTTCCAATACTGCCTCATCGGAAGAAGACTCGGAGGTAACGTTCTCTTCCTCCATCTCCTCTTCATCATCGCCCTGATGCAGCAAACGCGCCGCAATGCGCTCACGGCGACGCTCAAACGCCCGTAAGCGCTCGCGCCACGCCTCCTCATCGGGATCGGCGGACTCTTCGAGATTCTTATCGGATGATGCCATCCCCTCCTCCATGGCCACTTGCATCGCTCCGGAGCCTGTGATCCCGTGCTGCACACGCAACCACCATTCCTGACCCCAGAGCAGCGCCGCTACCTCACGATCCCAATGAAATTTTTGTTCGCTCATCACAGCGCCTGCCACAAAAGGGATGAAGGCAACGGCGAGGAGGAAAACCCTCAGCCCACGACGACGGATGACACGCAGACAGAATACCGCGAGCGCAAGGAACCCCAGGGCAACGAGGGGTAGTGTCCATCCCCACGTGTACATAGAGAGGAGAACCACCAACGAAGGGATCAACACAACAAGCCCCTGCAGCGCGAACCATAGGAGTACCATCCCTGCGGGAACCCAGTGTAACCAGCGGAACGTGTAGTCTGCACGGTTCCTACGCAGGAGACTGAGCAGACTCAACGGATAGAGAAGCGTCACCGCAAGCAATACCAGTCCCGGGAGCGTTCCTAAGGGGAACGGCGGGAGCGTTGCAACCAGGAGTCCCGTGAGAGCAATGAGAACGCCCAAAAGGAACACGAGAAAGGTTTCGGTGGCGTGCTTGAGCGGCATAGGAGGGGGATTGTCCTTTGGAGTTGCACCACTGTCAAGGTTTGTGAGTGCCGTATGAGTGTCAGGTGATATTGACATCCCTATCAGATACGTGTGTGGTGCATTGAAAATGTCCGATTTGCGCTTTGGAAAGCAAAAACTAGAGCCATCCTCGCCGCGCAAAATACCCCAATAACCCTGCAAGCAGGGCTGCCATGCCAATGAGAAGTCCCGTAGAAGCCTGAGGATGATGTTGGTATGGAAGCAGCACGTTCATACCGAAGAAGCCCGTCACCACCGTGAGTGGAAGCATGGTCACGGAGAACACCGTAAGAATGCGCACAATAGCGTTGGTCTTGTGCGTCAACCAGGACTCGTGCGTCTCCTGGAGTGCATCGATCATCTCCTTTGCGGTTTCCAAGAGCGACCACTGACGCTCGATGGCATCGAGGATGTCGTCAAAGTACAGCGCCAACTCATCCGATACGAACTTCTTGTTCTTGTGCTCGAGCGTCGCGATGATGGTTCGCTGAGGCAGGAGAATGGCACGCATGGTGATGATGTTGCGCTTGAGACGCATGATATCACGCAGGAGATCCACCTGCTCCTCACTCTCGAAGAGCTCGTCTTCCATGCGACGGATGGTCTTGGTAATGGAATCCACGAGTGGGAACAAACCATCAAAGAGCTGGCTCATCAGCTCGTAGAGAAAGAAGCCCGTCCCATGCTCCAAGTATTCCGCACGCTTTACGCGTGACTCTTTCAGTTGATGAGCAAGTGACTCCATCAGAGGAATCTGCCCTTCGTGGAGCGTGACGATGAAATCTTGGCCGACGAAGATGTTCACCTCCTCCTTCGTCACCCTGCCAGACAAACGACTTTGGAAAGGGATGTGAAAAACGAGGAAGAGGTAGTTGTCGTACTCCTCCACCTTTGGACGCTCATGCTCAGAAAGACAGTCCTCAATATCGAGCTCGTGAAAACCGTACTTGCGCTGGAGTACAGTTAAACCTTTCTGCGAAGGCTTAGAATCATCGTGCCAAGTAATACCCTTGTACGTGATCGTCTGCATGGCAACAGGGCGGAAGGAAATCCCATTCCATGGTTCGCCCCATTGAAGAGCGTCTGCTCTGCAGATGCAAGCAGAAGCGCACGAGTTCAGCTTGCCTAACGGTTCTTCTTCTTACTCGGCAGATACTTCGTCCGTGGATCCTCCGTGACCTGCGAAGGCAACGTTGCGTAGTATCGCAAGCGAAACAACCGCACCTGAAACCACAAATACACTGCAAAACTGATTCCCCACAAAACCCAGAGGAACCGCATGGCGAGGAAACTGATCTGCTCCACGCGGGCAACGATGAAGACGAAACCTACAAGACCGAACCAGAAGGCAGCGGAGGCCCACGAGCGACTTAAGCGCTTGAACGAAGGATTGGAGCTCCGACGGCGCCAGAACCGTACCGCTATCGAGAAAAGGACAAAGAAACCGCACACCATAAGGAGTGCCGCAACTTTCGGACTATCGTAGAAAGCGTACCCTGGATTCGGCGCAAAGAAATATGTGAGGTATGGCATAGTGCAGGAAGGAATCAGGCATCCCCCTCGGCCAGAGAGGTACGAGGTAATTTCCGTTTCGAAACAGACCCTTTGCCCTGCTGCGCAGAGAGAAGCTGCTGGATGAGGGCTTCAAGTTCACGCTCTTTGAGCGTACGCGGCGGCCGCAGAAGGAGATAGAGCAAAAATCCGACCCCCGGCAGGAGAGCGACGAGGAGAATGCAGAGGAACATGATGAGGAAGGAATCCGTCCTCAGGAGAATATCGCGCGTGGCGAAGAAAACGAGGAAGATGGCGAGCGACCCCACGGCCAGCATTAAAAACTGCACCATGCGCAGCATCGGATCATCCGCAAGAAACAGGAGCCAGGGCTCCAAAACCGTCTGCATTGTTGTGAGAAATGCTTCCAACATTGTGCGCAGTATAGTCGTGCATGAGCACACACTCAATGGCAGGAAAACTATAGAAGAATGCGGATGGAGAACGTGCATCTAAGCAGCCAACGCATTCCGCATTAAATCCCCGTCTGTCCAACAGGCGAGGGGAAATTGCCATCTAGAGATTCGGATGCTTTCTCCTATGAATAGTGACATACACCGTCGAAGCCAGAACGGAGAGCACTGCGAGGAATTGACTGAACCTCAGCTCAAACGTCGCCATCTGCAAAAGCGAACGTAGAATGATGTATCCGCCGAAGAAGGCGATGAGACCGGCTTCGTAGAGCACGAGACCGGTGCGCGAAAGCTTCAGCTCCACAGCGGCGAACGCTCCGAGGCTCGCGAAGAGGAGAATGAGTACAAGGAAATCTAGTTTCGTCGCGAAAACAGGAATGGAGAAATCTCCTCGGAAGTGCTCGAAGAAGAATGTCGCAGCGCTTGCGAAGAGAATGCCTAGAAAGGTTTCCCATCCCGCGCGTTGCGTGTACTTGCGCACCACAAGGAGGAAGAACGTCAGGAAGAAAAAGAAGAGAGCGTAATAGAATTGTACCGGATGGATCGGTACGGTGTAGCGCACACCGAATGTTTCGTAGGTGACGCCCCAGAGCATATCCGTGGGCTTGCCGTAATCCTGGCCGCCTGCAAACTTCCCCAGCCAATCGAACGCCAAACCAAAGGTTGCCGCCGGCAAGAGGACATCAAGCCATTGGAGAAACGTCGCACGCTGCGTTCGCGTGAGCCAGTAGAGCACCACCGCCACGCCAATGGCACCTCCGAGAAAACTGAAATTCCCGTCCCAGACGATGAACATCCTTACGGGATCGCGCAGGTACGTCCGATAGAGCACAACAATGGCAGTGACCCTGCCCCCAATAAGGAATGCCGCAAGGTATCTGAGCGCATGTTCGTGCATGTGCTGCAGCGAGAGATTGGCGCCACTGGACAAGCGCAGGAAAAATTCCGTCGCGAGCCACGCTCCCAGGAGCAGGAACACCACGCGGGTCCAGATGATGAAGGGGCCAACGGCGAAGGCCTCGAACATGGGGAGAAGATTACCAGAAGAACAGTGGGATCACGACGGTTGTTGGGAAGTAAGGGAGGTTTGGTAGGCCAGAAAGGTTTGTGCCAACCTCCTTAACCTCACGAAACCTCCCAAATCCGCAAGACTCGCTACCCGATCGACGCCTCCAGCTTGCGCTCAGTGATATCTGCAAGTGTCTTCTGGATAAACTCGGCGAGCGCAAGCGTACTTTGCTCTTTCGTCTTCACGTTGCGTACGGCAACGGAGGAATCCTTTGCTTCCTTCTCGCCGCAGACAAGGAGGTACGGGATGCGCTGCTGCTCCCCTGCCCGGATACGCTTGCCGAGGGAATCCACAGCATCCATGTACTCTACACGCATGCCCTTCTCCTTGAGTTGCGCCGCAACCGAACGCGCGTACGGCTCATGGGCCTGCGCAACAGGCAAGACAGCAACCTGCACCGGCGCGAGCCAAAGCGGGAAGTGCCCGGCAAAGTGCTCAATCAGGAATCCGATCGTACGCTCATGCGTGCCCAGCGGTGCGCGATGGATGCAGAGCGGCACTTTTTCCATCCCGTCCCTATCAACGTACCTGAGCCCAACCTTCGCAGGCACATCAAAATCCACCTGATTCGTCGCGAGCGTGAATTCACGTCCAATGGCACTCCACACCTCAATGTCGATTTTGGGTCCGTAGAATGCTGCCTCGTTGGGCACTTCAATGAACTCACACCCTGTTTTCCTCATGACTCCACGTACCAGATCTTCTGTCTTGAGCCAAAGCTCCGGCTTGTCGACGTATTTTTTTCCGAGTTCCTTGGGATCGTGGAGTGAGAAACGCATCACGTACTTCTGAATACCGAAGAGCTTGAAATATGTGAGGTAGAGATTCGTGACGGCGAGGAACTCCTCCTCAAACTGCTCTTCGGTGCAGTACATATGCGCATCATTCATGGAGAGCGACCGCACGCGCATGAGACCGAAGAGCACACCCGATTCCTCGTAACGGTAACAGTGGCCGTACTCCGCAAGGCGCATGGGGAGATCGCGGTAACTGCGTGGCTGTGAGGCGAAGATCTCGTGGTGATGAGGACAATTCATGGGCTTTAAGTAGTACTCCTCTTCTCCATCGAGCTGCATCGGCGGGAACATCGATTGCTTGTAATGCGCCAGATGTCCCGTGCGCTCGTAGAGCTTGCCCTTGGCAATGTGCGGCGTGCGCACGCGCAGATAGCCGGCACGTTCCTCCATCTCGCGTGCGAGCTTCTCAAGCTCGTCGGCAATGACCGTCCCCTTCGGAGTCCAGAGCGGAAGGCCAGGTCCCACCATGTCACTGAACACGAAGAGGTTCATTTCTTTCCCCAGCTTCCTATGATCGCGCTTCTTCGCTTCCTCGAGCATGGTAAGGTGCGCCTTGAGTTCGTCCTTGCTTGAAAACACGGCGACATAGATGCGTGTGAGTTGTTCGTTCTCTTCACTCCCCCGCCAGTACGCTCCTGCAAGGCTCATAAGCTTAAAGCCGTCGGCGGGAATTTCCTTGGTGCTCTGGACGTGCCCACCTTTGCAGAGATCCACGAAAGTCTCCTTACCATCTTTATCCACGTTCTTGTAGAAGGAAACTTCCTTCTCCCCCTCCTTTGCCAGGTCCTCAATGAGCTCCACCTTAAAGCGCTGTCCCTTCTTCTTCCAGTACGCGACGGCATCCTTGATGGGGTGCGTCTCAACCACAAAGGTTTGACCCTGGTTGATGATGTGACGCATCTCCTTTTCAATGACCGGGAAATCCTCGTCGGAGATGGGCTTTGTAAAGAGGAAGTCGTAGTAACAACCGGTGTCGATGGGCGGTCCGATGGTGATCTGCGTATCGGGCCAGAGATTCTCTACTGCCTGCGCAAGCACGTGCGCCGCGGAGTGGCGTATCGCGTGGAGTTCTTCGGAGGAGGGAGCCATATGGAGAGAGGGTAACAGAAGCAAGAACCCTTCGCTATGGAGAGGAAGGGTGCGGGAGATTCATCGAGTACACAGAGCAGCCTTCCTCTTATGAGGTGGTCGTGGTCGTTCCCGTCGTCGTGGGACGCTGCTGCATGACAAACGTACCGTACGCCCACGCATGAGCGCTGACAAGCAAAAATGGCCCTCTGCCACTCCCATTTAGACCATCCCCAGCTCCCGTTCGATTGCCCGCACTTCCCGCAGAAGCTGCGGATCGTTCTGCATCTTCTCCTCAATCTTCGCAACCGCATTCATCACCGTTGTGTGGTCGCGGTTGGAGAACATCTCCCCCAGGTGCACATAGCTCATACGCAGGTACTTCTTTCCCAGGAACATCGCGATCTGCCGGGGGATAAGAATCTCACGCACACGCGACGCACCGATCATGTCCTGCACGGATACCGAGAAGTAGCGGCTGACCGCCTCGAGGACATCCTGGAACGTGGGAGCACGCTTGACGGGCTGCTCGAAGCCGACATCTTCCTCTTCCACATGCGGATCCTTGTTGAGCTTGCGCATGATCTCCGCGATGCTCCTGATCGTAGGCATACGCTCTTCGAGCTCGTAGAGCGCGACGGCCTGCATGAGAATACCCTCAAGTTCGCGGACGTTCCTGGTGGTGTGTTCCGCGATAAACTGCAACACATTCATGTCGATGAAGAGCTCATACGCACGAGCTTTCTCGACCAGGATCGCGAGTCTCGTTTCATAATCGGGAACACCAACATCCGCGATCATTCCACGCTCGAAGCGCGAGATCAGGCGATCCTCCAAATTAAGTTCTTGGGGAGGGCGATCCGCCGAGAGGATGACCTGCTTTCGATCCTCGTAGAGCGCGTTGAAGGTGTGGAAGAACTCCTCCTGTGTGCGTTCCTTATTGGCCAAGAACTGCACATCGTCGATGATCAGTGCGTCCACCTTGCGGTAGCGGTAGCGCAGCTTATCCATCTTCTGTGAACGGATTGCTTCGATGACCTGGTTCGTGAAATCCTCCGTCGTGGTGTAGACAACCGCAGCGCGGGGCATGTTCTTGAGAATGGCATTGCCTGTCGCCTGCAGGAGGTGCGTCTTGCCCAAGCCCACTCCCCCGTAGAGAAACAGCGGGTTATAGCGACCGCCGGGCTGAACCGTTACAGCCTGACATGCCGCATGCGCCAAGCGATTACTCCCACCGACGACAAAATTCTCCAACGTATAGAGAGGATTGAGAATCTTGCTGACAATCCCCTCTGCCATTTTTACTTCCTGGCGACCGGGGAGCTTACGCTTCTTGGGTTCGGGGAAGTGATCGAGAAGGTTGGGAGCTCGTTCGGGATTGTCTTTCAGTCCACCATCGACCACGTAGACCACCTGGGTGACGCCCTCATCGATCTCCTGTGCGCACTCAAGCGTAATGGAACGGTAGTGCTCCATGTGCCAGTGGAGCGCCATGGGGAGTGGCAATCCCACCACCAGTTTGCCGCCGTCACGCCCGAGTACGGCCGTGTCTTTAAACCACGTCAGAAACTGCGATCGCTGCACCTTGGACTCGATCAACCGCAATACCGAAAGCCAGAGCTCCCGATGAGCAGCAACCTCCTGGGCAGACGGAGCCGCAATGCTAGGAGAAGAGGCGGAGGACATCGTTGAAGGTAATAAGGAGAAGCATGAGAATGAGGAAGGCAAACCCCGCGGTATTCGTGATGAGCTCGAAGCGACGATTCACCGGACGGCGCCCGACGAGCTCCGCGAGCACGAAGAGGAGCCTGCCCCCGTCGAGAGCGGGGAACGGCAGAATGTTGAGTACCGCCAGGCTAAGGCTCAAGAGCGCCACCAGACGCAGGTAGGCCATTAGTCCCGCCTGCACCGATGCATGCGTGAGCTGCGCGATCCCCACGAATCCCGCAATACCTTCGGGGACCGTTCCGGTCTGCACCAATGACGCAAAGAGCTTACCGATACCGGCAATCGTTTCGGCGCTCACCACCCATGCTTCACGCAGAGCGAGATTGAACGCAAGGATGACTCCATGCCGCGGCGCCGAGACCCTGAGCGGGAACGTAGAGATCTCCACCCCCGACTTTCCTTCGGAAGAGAGGTCGACAACGTAAGACGCTTCGTTCGCCAAATCGTCGCCCGTGCGCACCGTATAGGTGACGCGACGTTTCCCTTCCTGGAGAAGAGCGACGTCTTCCGCCCGCGTAAGGGCAGTACCGTCAATGGCAAAGAGCACGCTCTTTGCAGGCACACCGGCCGTTTGTGCGGAACCCCCCTGCTCGACTTTGAAAATGTAGACGCCAAAATCCGCGTCGATAATGCCCTCCTGTACCGCCTGTTCCATGGACGCGATGGTGGTGAAGGACGGAATCCACTGCCCCACCGAAAAACCAAAGGTAAGGAGCACGACGGCAAGGAGGAGGTTCATCGTCACACCGGCAACGAGCACGACGATCTGCCACCCCAATGATACGGACCCAAAACTCCCGCGTGATTTGCGCTCGCGCTGCGAGAGCGCATTCTCGCCCTGTAAACGAACGAATCCTCCAAAAGGAACCCAGTTAAGGGTGAAAACCGTCTCCCTCCACCGAAAGAGCGATTTTGCCTTGGGTGGCAAGCCTATGCCGAATTCTTCCACCTTCACCCCCGCCAAACGAGCCGCCGTAAAGTGCCCAAGCTCATGGATAAGGATGAGTAGGGTCAAGAGGAACAGGAATGCCAGTGCGGAGAGCAGCACCGTCACAGGCTGGTGATCCTACCGTCAATGTGGAAAGGTGAAAAGTTTTCCACACCCACTTCGGGTTGCAGGAGGAAGCGAAAAGTACGCAACGTACGAATGTGTAAATTGACTGTCATCCGTGTGCGATTACCCAGCCTGTCACACGCCGTGTTCCGGCGATTTTGAGCGCCTGGGCGCACGCATCCAGCGTCGCACCGGTCGTGGCCAAATCGTCGACGAGTATCACGCATGCAGGAGGCAAAACCACCGTGCAAATGAACGCATTCGTGAGAGCATGGAGGCGTTCGTCACGCGTGCGACGGGCCTGATGCCCCGTGGGACGCTGTCGTTTGAGGAGCTCCAGATACGCAAGTCCCGTGCGCGCAGAGAGCCCACGCGCAAGGAGCTGAGCCTGGTTGAACCCGCGCTCAAATTGCCGCGTCCAGTGGAGCGGCACGGGGCAGAGCACGGCATCTGCTTCCTCTGGCACTCCCCCCTCCACCATGAGTCGGACGAGCGTGTCACTGAGCGCAGGAACGCGTCGGTACTTCAACGTGTGGATTGCGCGCTTGAGGAGCGGCGAATCCGGATATGCACTCGCCGCAACGATCCGATCGAGTGCCTGGATACCACGGGAACGCAGGGCCGCCCGCTCTTCCACGACCCTCCCCGATGTGAGCCGGGCATACTCGTCCGGTGTGATCCACTGGCCCGCCGTTCCGGTGAGGGAGCGCCGTGGGAAGAGGAGATCGAGGGGAGAGAACGGCATAGGAGAACGCACGCTACGCCAGGAGAAACATAAAAACCACAATAGCGGGCTGAAGTACTGATATGAGTGGCATGGTGGCACCGAAAAAATGCTCTTAGAACTGATGAAGATGGATCTTGAAGTTATAATGCAAAAAATGGCTTCATTAAACTCTGAAATGAATATTGACTATTCAATTCAATATGCTTAAATGATCTATATGACAACATTAGATAGATCATCGATCACCAAGGAAGATATTTGTCGCCAAGTGGTGGCAATGGGGGGTCAAGTCACAAATACTATTGATACACTGGCTGGAACTATGGCACAAATACTTACGAAAGCCGGAGTACAGAAGAGAGCAGATGGTCAGAAGGTGAGTGATCGTGAACTCGCGGATGCTGCTTGTGCCACAGTTGCATTACTAGCTTTGCAGTTGCATACTGTCGCATTCAAGCGAGATACCGAGGCAAGAGTTGGTGAGCCCGAAGTTGTTGAGGCAAGACGAGAAGGAGACGATGCGCAAATGAGTGCGATAGCTGTACAAGCTGCAATCTCAACGCTTCTTGGTGACTCAGATGATCCGATGATCAGGGTTGTTGAGTTGAATCAGCGGCGTTCGCAAAGATTGGCGGAACAAACATTGTGATGTTCCAATGGAATGATATGAGAAACACCGATAGGAACCTCTTTCAGAAGCCAAAATATTTGATGTGGATTTGAGGATGGTGGGCTGTATTGGAAAAAGTTAGGACTGCTTCGAGGTCAAAAGTGGCCCCCCCGGGGTAGTTGACACAACTGCAATTATAGATATAATCATGAAGATGAGATACTTAGAAATCAAAGGAAACGGAAATGGATCTACAATAGGCAAAGCCCTTGAAGATTCTGGTGTTTTGGATACTCAAGAAGGAAGAGCGGCAAGCTTTAGTACCCCAGACTCCTTTCATCTGAGTGTGGAGACTGTAGATCCTTCTGTAAGAGCAAAAATTGAATCTGTTCTCACACAAGCTGGGCTTACCAATATAGAGTCTGGTTTTGTCGAAGGTCCTGGTGGTGTTTTTGTGAATCCACACGAAACTGATGATTAGGTGATGGGCTGTAGTGGAAAACGTTAGAACTGCTTCTATAACTCCTCGCATGTTACTCCACTGAAGTATTTGTCCACTTCTTTTTCGACTGCCTCCATCACCTCTTTTTTTTCATCTTCATCAAACTTCTCCAATAGAGGCAGAAATTCCATGGAGAGCACTTTTTTGATTGTGGGCATCAATCTGTCATTCTTAGCAAAATCAATGCTTCCCCCATCTTCATACTCTACATGCGCATCATGTGTCAGCTTCCACTTGTGTCGCTTATCAAGAACCTTGGCAAGGATCATGCCTCTGCTGAGTCCTTTTTCGTGTATTTCTACTGCATGAAAGAGCAGATGCTTCGTCTTGCACGCGCTTCTTGTTGCAGATTTTAACCTCCATTTGAGGAATGTAATCAGGAGAGACATGTGAGTAGAGAATATCAGAAACAGCCCCACTTCGCAGTGTCGTTATTTGGACTGGTGTGCCACGCGAAGCGCTTTACAGGGCGCGAAGTGTGGTGGGCAGCACTGGACTCGAACCAGTGACCTCCGCGATGTCAACGCGACGCTCTAACCAGCTGAGCTAGCTGCCCTTTTTAGCCCGACGAGGGTACCAAGATTGTCGCGGAGCAACAAGCATTGAATAGCCAATGTATATTGAAAACTACTTCTGTATTTATGCAATTCCTCACGATGTGAAAAACCTCCTTTTTGCGCTATAATTACAGGATTTATGGAAACACAAACCCTTCAACTCACCCCTCTGCTCTCCTGGCGCGCGCTGCGGCACCCGCAATACCAACGGACGCGGCGCTGGTATGCCGTTACCGGAGCTATCACAGTGGGATTTCTGCTCTACAGCCTCTTCACGCAGGCATGGAGCTTTACGTTGGTCATCGTCGTTGCCATCGTCGCCTACGTATTGGTACACCGCAGAGGCGAGCATGAGGTGGATGTCATCGTCACGGAGCAAGGAATAGTCATCGAGAGCGCATTCACCCCGTGGATTGATTGCGATCGCTTCTGGGTGATCCGTACCCCCATGTTTAGCGAGCTCCACATTCGCCGTGCAGGCAGCTACCAACACGAACTCACAATCCTCACGGGGGCAATCGACATCCTCACGCTCCGCACCGTCCTGCGCCAGTTCCTCACGGAGGATGTGGAGAGACATGAAAGTATACTTGACAAGATTTCTCGCATTTGTAAACTCTAACATGCTGCCACGCAGCCAACATCAGCACGTTGCCTCAAACAACCCCCTTGCCCGGGAAGATCGCCTGCTGTGGTTTGCCAAGGACGACGGAGCAAACAGCCAACAGGGAGCAACCGGCGGGAATCTTTCGGAGGACACCACTCCCCCACGCAACGAGGATGAAAGACTGGACGAAGGAGCTCAGGACGCACCCGAAACACAGGGACCGTCTACGCGTGAGAATCTCACGGCAGCAACGGAGACCTTCGCAGAGCGTGTACGGGAGGCCTCCGTGGATCGCGAGGAACTCCTTGCATCCCAAGAACTCTGGAACACCGCTGCCTACGAGATGGGAGACGACAGAATCACCGAGCGTATTCGCACTATTGCTCAACGCGACGGACTGACGGTGGAGACAATGGTGCGCAGTCCCGATACCCGTCGCTCAGTGATGACAGAACTCCTCGATGATCCAGAGGTTGCGCTGCTTCTCGCACGCAGAACCTCCGGAAGACTGCAGGAATTCCGCGAGCTCGTTTCCGCATTGGGACGCACGGATAAAACCGCACTCTTTCACAAATCACGCAGCGAGATTCTCGATGCGCTGGAACGCAAAGTGGCGGCACTCAGGGCACAAGATGCTTCTCTGCAACAAGAAGACGCCGCAGTGGCGCTGCACAGCCGTCATGATCCCTCGGAACCCTACGGAGCGCTGGAAGAGTGGCTCCGAAAAGCGACGCGGCCAGGCGCCTCTCCAACAGAACTTGAGGAGGTCAACTCGGTCTTCGGTACGTCGTTTGCGGCTGCGCCCAGCCCCGATGTCGTCGAGTTCCTCTTGAACATCATCAAGAGCATCGAACAGACGAACTGGCGCCGCCGGACGTTCCTGAGCTACTTCTGGGGACGCAACATTGCAGCCGAAGCCGAAGAGGAGAAGCGCCGCAGAGCACGGACGCAATTCCTGCACGATCTTGAGCGCATGGACCGCGCTTTGCGCGACGACCTGCGCCAGCAGGCCCTCAGGCGCGCGGAGATTCTCTGTGCAAAACGCAGGGACGAGTTCTCCGCACTCGTACGCGAACCGTTCAACCGGGCGGTAGAGGCTTACCGCACAGAGCGAGGCATTACGGGGGAACTCACCCCCGACCAGTACCACGAAGTACGCAACGCATTCGCTCAGCAATTCCGCGAACAGCACGGTGTCGCACTTGCAAGCTACGAGGCCGCGTTTGACGCCATCGCCGAACTGGGAGTGCGGGCAGACACGCGCGAACTCGTGGGTCTCTCACACATGAGTGACGCCGAAATCGCCCGGCGCTACCCTGAGAAGGAGGAGGCGATTCGCGAAGCGCGCGATAACGCGCGAGTGATGCTGCGCCGCATATCCGGCCGCGAGCTTTTGGAAGCAGAAGATCCGCAATTCTTTGGGAGCGTGGAAATCTTCTCCCAAAAACTCACGGAGGCAGAACCCGCAACAACGCTCGCAGAGGCACGGACAAATACGCAGGGAACATTGCAAGAAAGCGAAGCGTTGCGCAGCGACCTTTCCGAAGCACTCGAAATTCTCTCCGATGAAGGCGGCGAGGAAATCCTCGAAACGGCAGCAGAGTCTGCCGGCATTGAACCGGAGGAACTACGACGCATGCTTGAGCATGCACTGGATGCGTGGCACGACCTGGAACCGCGAGATTGGCATGCAGTCTCCCCCCTCGTCGACGCCATACTCTCCGCGTACGAAGAAGGTGTCGGCTTGGAAGCTCAGCACATTGCCACAGAGGAACCAAGAAAGAATGCGGCAATCGAGACCGCACGCAGAGACCTTCTTGCACGATGGGAGGCAACACAGGAACACCTGCATCGCACGGAGGAATTCGCCGTCTGTCGGCTCTTGCAGGTCCCACAGGAACTTGCACGAGTGAATGCCGAAGCGCGCGCTGCGCTGCGTGATGGCCCCGGGGGGCGCATCAACGCGTACCTGGAAGCGAAGAAGACTGATCAAGCGCGCGAGGAACTTGCGCTGGCGCGCGCAACCGTCGAACACCTGGAACATGTTGCTCAGGCGCTGCGCGAGCCGCCACCGGTCACCGAGTACGTAGATACGTCGCCGGAGAGCTCGTACGGTTACTACAAACGAACCGAACACAAGATCTACATCAATACCCACCGCTGCAAAGATCCAAAGCAGCGAGAAGAAACCGTACGCCATGAGTGGGGACACGCCGTGCTCTACGCGCTCTCGCGCGACGCGCGGTTCTCCCCGCTGGAAGCGGCCTACCGTTCCACCGCGCGCTTCGCGCACCGCAACCAAACAAACTTCGAAACGCTCCTGGAAGAGGCGTCCAGAACCTGGGGCATCACCCAGAGGTTCGAAGCGGCACTTGCGAGTGCCGCCGAGCAAGACCTGCCGGAACTCGAGCGGCAGAAGCGCGAGGCGCAGATGGAGGAACTCTTGACGACATACGCGACGATGGAGGAGCAACGCACGGCGCGCAAGCGTGAGCGCGAAGCCGCAGCTCGGCAGGGAGACCCCGAAACTGCATGGCCCCGGCCTTTCCATGCACAGACCGCCGGATACAGCGAAGCAGAGGTTGCCCTCTTTGACTTGCTCGATCGCAAGTATGGGCACAGTGAGCTAAAGACCGATGCGTTTACAGACGTGGACAATGACCTCACGAGCGCTCCGATCGCCATCGAGGAAATGCACCAGAGAGGAAGACACGCACATGAAGAAGACGAAGACGACGAAGAGCGACAACCGCCCGTAGTCGAACAGGAGAGCACCATGCGCGAAGATCTGATCGATTGCGAAACGATGCTCCACAATCTTGAGCTTTCTGCCAACGTCGACGAGCTCGCGGAACTGCGTGAGGACTTGTTCGCCCGCACGGCGCGAGGCTACGCGCACTTACGAAGGCTGCAGGAGGCCTATGCCACCGGCATAAGCCCCTGGACCGGCAGACCCTTTGATCCCGAAGGAAATGATGAGGAAGCCAAGCGTTTCCAAAGGGCGACCACGCAGTTTAAAAATCACCTCGATGAACTGACGAAGAAACTGCAAACCATGGTCCTGCGGCCCATGCGCGACCTGAGCGACGCCGCCCAAAAGCGGCGGCGCAAGTGGAACTTTGTCAGCATTCTCGACGTCGTGCGTTCATTCAAGAGCGGATATGAAGACCTCAAGCGTATGTGGGAGCGCAAGAGCAAACAATCCAGCAGCATCTTCGGCAAGTGGGCAACGGGCTGGATCCCCAAGAATATCTGGTACTTCGGCAGGCTTCAGAATGAGTTCGATAGGCGTGCCGAGGACGACGAAGCGGAGGAAGTCGGTGTGTGGGAGAAAGCCCTCAAAAACATGGGCCCGAACCAGCTGATCGACCAATTGCAGTACATCTCCAGCCCGCGCCACAAAGACCAGCTCAAAGCCATCATGAACCTGCTCTCCAAGCTCGGCCGCATCGACTGGGATAACGAAGAGATCTGGCGTGCCATGAGTGCCGTGTCACCGCATTACACCATGCCGTTCTCCATCTGCCGCTACGATCGCTTCGCCCGCGAGGAGTGGATGAAAAAACTCGTACAGGACATCTGGGACGACGACAAGGAACTCTACATGACATGGTTCTCCCAGAACTCGCGGTCATTCACCTCCAAGCGCGACGAGTACGAATCCTTCGCCGATGTGCGGTCGAACGTCTCTGGAGAGATGCCAGCAGTACTCGCACGGCAACTGCAAATATTTACGGAGTGGGCACATCAAGGATCGTTGCCCGAAGACGCAAACCCCTACATCTACGAAAAGTGCATCCAGTACGCGATGAAGTTCGGCAAGATGACGATGGAAGAAAAATTCTTCTACCTCATCAAGGGCATCGAAGTTGGTATTCTCCCAATTGAACGCTTGAACCTCCTCAATAAGGAACTCCTGGTGAACTTCCCGTTCATGGACTTCTTCACGCGCAAAAATAACTCCATCCACGAGATCCGCCGCATGGCGGCGCAGATCACCGAACCCGCGCCCAACCAGTTTAAGCCAGGCCTGCGTGCCAAAGTGTGGCTGCAGTTCGTGGTCGCGCGCGACGAGGACACGCGCTCGCGCGCGGCGAAGATCATGTCCCGCGCAGGGGACTCCATCGACCACGAAGACATCCCTATGATGACCACGATCTTCGACCAGGGAGACATGAACGAGCTTCTCTCCGTGATCCGTGGTTCGCAGCAACGCGTAACGCAAGAAGGGCTCAAGAATGCCTACGTCGGCTACGGAACGGTCTTTAGGAGCCTTGGGTACGTTGCCAGGTTGAGCAAAATACCAAGATCACGGGTGCGCTTTACGAACAGGGATGCGAGCATAGCAGGAGCACGCATGCTGGCGTACAACCTCTTCGATAACCTGGTTGCTGGCGGGACACCTATGGACCGCCGTCCAAACCTCTCTTGGCGCAAGATCAACAGCGAATCCATGCCATCTGGCGGTGGTGAGACGCCGCGCACGTTCCGCGATCCCATCAATGCGCTAATTTTCGACGTCTTTCGAAGATACAACATTACGCACATTGACCTTCCTGCCGAAGATAAGGAACCTGCAAGACTTTTATCAATTCAGGATTATTTGGGTGCCTCCCGCGGGCCAAAGGATGTGAGCAAGAAAGACCTCCTGAGAGCAACACCGCATATTGAATTGAAACTTCTCGAGAGGATCTCGAGTAATCCTCAACCACTTGTGGAAGCACTCGCAGAGCACGCCGAGAGCATCCCCAACGAAGGTGGAAGCGATGCGCAGATTACGGAAGAGGACGTCATCCGCATGCGCAGCATGATCGCGCAGCAACAGCAGTAACGTCGCTGGTCGCTGGTTTGTCACTGGTCACGTTGTCGCTCGTCGCTTGTCCTCAGCTGATACGCAAGGAACAAGTAAGCGGCTGTTGACCACAATAACCAGTGACCCGTTGACCAGTGACCAGTGACAATTATTACCTCCGGCCATTGCACTCAACGCAGGCTTGGTTGATCATGGCGGCATGAAGGTCCAGGTCGCCCGCAGGGATACCTCGCTGGAGCTCCCCCGCTACGCCTCGCGTGGCGCAGTGGGATTCGACCTCATCACCCGCGAAGATACGACGATCCCCCCTGGGGCATTCGGACTCGTGCCGAGCAACGTCATCGTGCAAGTCCCTGCCGGGTACGCGCTCCTCATACTCCCCCGCTCCTCGCTCCCCAGGAAGAAGGGGCTCATCTGTCCGCATTCCATCGGCGTGATTGATGAGGACTACCACGGACCCGAGGACGAAATCTACGTGCAGGTGCAAAACATTACGGGAGAACCGGTCACGGTGGAGCGTGGCGAGCGCATCGCTCAGGGGCTCTTGGTCAAGATCGATCGCGCTGAGTGGACAGAGGTAGAGGACCACGGCGCGGAAACTCGGGGTGGATTCGGCTCAACGGGAACGCACCATTAAGCCAAGAATCTTCATTTTCGTCGCTGAGGTTCTTGGAACCTCAGCGACGGGGACTCGCTTTGATGCATGACAAAAAGCGGACCCTTGGGCCCGCTTTTGGAAGTGAAGCCTCTTTCCTCACTTACTGATGGGTTTACGCATGAATGCAGGAACCTCCAATTCCTCCTCATTGAGTTGCACGGCGGTGGAACGCGCCTCGAAAGCAGAAACCTCCTTCTCCTCGTAGCGAATTCTCTCGCGCGCAGGTGCCTCTCGATCGGAGAAACCGACCATCTTCCCCGTTGGCAGACGATGCATATGCTCACCCGAGAGCGGCACTGTGTCGAAACCCGTCGCGACAACGGTGCACTTAACCTGTCCCGTGTACTGCTCGTCGATGACAGCACCGAAGATGATGTTCGCCTCGGGATCGGCTGCCTCGGTAATGATGCGAGCCGCCTCGTCCACTTCGAACATACTCAGGTCGTTGCCGCCCGTGATATTGAAGAGCACGCCCTTCGCACCATTGATCGAAAGCTCAAGGAGCGGGCTATCCACGGCTGCGCGTGCCGCTTCTGCAGCGCGGCTGTCCCCGGTACCGTAACCGATACCCATGAGCGCCGTACCGGCATCCTGCATGATGGATTTTACGTCGGCGAAGTCGACGTTCACCAACCCATGCACCGTGATGAGACTGGAGATACCCTCGATGGCGTGCTGCAGAACTTCGTCCACCACCTGGAATGCCTCGGTCAGCGGCGTGGTCTTGTCGATGAGGGAGAGAATTTTGTCGTTGGGAATCACGATGAGCGTATCCACCTTCCCCTGGAGATTCTGGAGTGCCTCATCCGCCTGCTTCTTCCTCTTGAGTCCTTCGAAGCTGAATGGTTTTGTCACCACGGCAACCGTGAGGACTCCCATGCTCCGGGCAATTTCCGCAATCACCTGCACGCTTCCGCTCCCGGTTCCTCCACCCAGCCCCGCCGTAATGAAGAGCATATCCGTGCCCTCCAAATTGGCTTTAATTTCCTCGCTGCTCTCCTCAGCCGCCTTCTTACCGATGTCGGGGTTGGACCCCGCACCCAGGCCGCGTGTGATGCCGCGACCGATGGTGATCTTGCGAGGAGCAGGATTGTGGTAGAGCGCCTGAATATCCGTATTCACGGCAATGAAATCCACACCGTGGATCTTCTGGTCCACCATGCGCTTCACGGCATTGGCGCCGCCGCCGCCGGTGCCCAGTACGCAGATCGTTGCTCCGGGGGACATATCCGGTCGCACTTCCTGGGTGGAGGCATTCATCGTGCCGCCGTGAGGAGAACCGGTGCCTCCAACGGGCTTGGAGCCGCTGAAGAGGGAACGCAGAGTATCCGACATGACAGAGAGGGGTAAAAAGGTGATTAGGGGAGGAGACTCTTAAACCAAGAACCAAGTTGCGCGGCAGCCTGCCGCAGGGGAAGAGAACCGATACGCGGCGCGCTCTCGCCCTCGCGCATGCCCCACACCAGCGTGCCAAGTGCCGTGGCGTACGCGGGATCATCGACTTTTTCGATGACACCACCAACATCGACTGGGAATCCCATCTGTACGGGGAGACCCAAAACATCACGCGCAAGATCAAGCACGCCCGGAGCCTTTACTGCGGCGCCGGTGAGCAGCGCACCCGCAGGGAGCATGCCACTGCGACCAACGCGCTTGAGTTCATCCTGCACCAGCGAGAAGATCTCGTAGTACCGCGCCTGCATGATTTCCGCCATGTAGCGTTTGCTCACGGTTTGCGAATCCACTTTGCTCACAGAGGAGAGATCGATCATCTCCCGCTCGGGGATCTCCTCGGGAAGAACGGAACCGAATTCGATCTTGATCTTCTCGGCCGTATCAATGGAGGTCCGAAGCCCGATGGCCACGTCGCTCGTCACGCTCTCACCGCCAACCGGCAGGCACACCGAGTGGAGAATCGTGCCCTCTTCGAAGACCGCCACGCTTGCAGAACCGGCACCGACGTCAATGACGACAACGCCCAGCTCCTTCTGCCGCTTGGTGAGCACGGCTTCCGACGCCGCGATCGTAGAGGGAACAATATCGTCGATATCCACACCCGCCTGATCCACACACTTCTCGATGTTCTTCACGTGTTGGATGTGCCCGGTGATGATGTGCGCCTCCACTTCCAGGCGGATGCCCGTCATACCCACAGGATTCTTGATCCCCCGCTGCTCATCCACGGAATACGCCTTAGGCTCGATATGCAGGATTCTACGGTTCGCGGGGATGCTCACGGCTTGCGCGGCATCGAGCACGCGACCTACATCCTCCATCGTAATCTCAGAACCCGAGATCGCAATCACCCCCCTGCTGTCGAATGCCTCAATGTGCGATCCGCTCATACCTACATAGACATGGTTAATGGGAACACCAGCCATGCGCTCGGCATCCTCCAGTGAGGAGATAATATTATGGATGAGTTCCTCCACATCGATCACATGCCCTCTGCGCATCCCCAGAGACGGGGAAAGTCCCACGCCAATGATATTAGGGACCTCCTGATCATGCGTTCCATCAACGACACCGACAACTGTGCGAATCTTCGAACTACCGATATCGAGACTCGCAAGGACACGTTCCTTAGACATAGGGAGAAGGGCAAGGGGAGATAAGGGACACACCCCGGTGGCAGTTGCCCGCCGGGGAATTCGGAGAGAAGTCTAAAGAACGAGGAAAACACCGTGCAAGGGCACCGTGAATACCAAACGTATTCATAGGTGTTTTTATTGATCAAAATAATTGATCGGATAATTCAGCCATAGTAAGGGCTAAACAAAGAATGCAACTCTCTCAAAAAACATGAGAAAAGCACATGAATACTAATTCTATACAAGAAGCGCGTGCGTAAAACGTTAGAAGAGTGTGAGTTGATCATCTCTACCACGCACCTGAGGGAGTGGTTTTGATGGCTGCTCGAAGTGTGATTGCCCAAATGGTGTGGCAAGGAAATTCTGGAATCGTTTCGTGAGGAGCGTGAACTCCATCGTGGTGAAGAATGCGAGGATATCATCTGTGGGAAGCGCTATAAGCCGGAGATCGTCTATCGAAAAGTGAAGCTCCATATCGGAAATGAGCTGCGCCATGCGTTGGCAAAAGAACGCTTGTTCACGATCGTGTTCGAGTTTTTCACGAACCGCAGGGCGCACGTCAGCCAAGTGTGCGTAGACCCCGTCCAGCGAATCGTATGCCTGGAGAAGTTCCACCGCAGTCTTGGGGCCGATGCCTCGCACACCGGGAAGATTATCCGACGTATCGCCGCAGAGTCCCTTGTACGAAGCAACTTGATTGGGACGGATACCATATTTCTCCTCGACTCCCGCAGGATCCAGATACTCGGTCTGTTGGTACCCCTTATGCGGCAATGCGATCCGAATACTGGGCGAAACAATTTGAAGAAGGTCACGATCCCCGCTCACCACCGTCACGCGCATGTTCTTACCTTCAGCCTTGCGGGCATACGCACAGAGAAGATCGTCGGCCTCGAAACGCGGATCGGAGACATGTCGGATATGAAACGTATCGAGAAGTTCAATAATGCGCGGGATCTGCGCGTAGAAATCATCGGGTGTTTCTGCTCGGCCCTCCTTATATCCTTCCGCCTCCTGGTGACGGAAGGTCTCTTCCCCCTCGTCGAAACAGGTAAGAAGGAAATCCGGTTCTTCCTTTTGGAGTATGGAAAGCAGCATCGATGCCATGCCAAATACGGCGTTCATCTGTTCGCCATCACGGCGCTTGAGCGTCCTGGGGATCGCCCAGTACGCGCGGTACATCAGATGGTGGCCGTCGAGCAGAACGATGTGGGGTGCGATACGGGAGTAGGGTGACGCAGGAGAGGCTCAAGAACAAGGCAGAGAGCAGATTCCAGGGGAATAATACAAGAACCTAATCGAAGCAACCGGCAAGATTTCCGGTCTTCTGCGAAGGGCTGTTTTCCTCTATAATAAGAGGATTTCTGCGTAACCCATGCCCAACGTTCCCCCCACGCAAAGCAACGCCCTCGCCGAAAGCTACACCTCAAAGTCGCTCGATCGAAAGGTGCGCAATAAGACGGAGTTACAGAAGCGATTGAAGTGGACCCAAGAACCCAGGCGCCCCATGCTCTGTTTGCCTGGAGGTATGACCGAAGCACTGGGAGGAGCATTGCTCGAAGAGGTACTCCCGGGACTCCTCTCTCTCCCCATCGAGATCCTCATCCTAGGAAAAGGGAGCAAACGGTATGGAGAACTCTTCACGCAACTTGCCAAGGAGCACAAGCACCGCATAGCCATCATCCCCGAGAGCGACAAAACGTTGGTGGAGAACATGTACGCCGCGGCGGACATGGCGATCTTCTTCACAGACCCCTCTGCACAGAAGGAACTCAAAACCTGTCTGCAGTACGGCGTCATTCCCATTGCTCCACGTACCTCTGCACTGGAACCCTACGACCCCGTGCAGGAGAGCGGCATGTCCTTCGACTATGACCAACTGACCATGTGGCAGTGCTTTGGCGCCGTGGTGCGCGCACTGGAAACCCACAAGTTCCCCTTCGACTGGCGCACGATTCAGCGGCACTGCATGGAGAGCGTGGAGTGAGAACAAGAAAACACTCTGGCCCTCTTTACGCAGGAACAGAGCATCAGTACCATCCTCTTCACGGGTCAGTAGCTCAGTTGGTAGAGCAGGAGGCTCTTAACCTCTTGGTCGTGGGTTCGAGTCCCGCCTGACCCACCATCTTAAAAAACAACACAGAACTCATCAGCCATGGAACATAACAGGCGGGATGAGAAGTTTTACTGAGCGAGCGAACGCAGTGAGCGAGTCGAAGTAAGTCCCGCCTGACCCACCAGCATTCCATTGCGACACCTAACAATCCAGAATGAGAAAACACAACGGGTGGGACGAAAAGCCCCACTACTCACCATGTATTCCTCGCGGTGCATCACAGCACCTTCCGCGCATGCGCCATTCCGTTGCCCTCACCCGAGGGGATAAGGAGTGCAATGGGAAGATCGTCACACCATGCAATCGTATCGGGTTTAACCTCAACTGGGATATCACGACCGTGACGGATATCCTCCGCTTGTTCCTGCGTGAGTTCGATCTTCGCACAAGACACGAGGACATCTTTGAGCGGAAGCACATGCCCCCACGCAACACGATCAGGAGCAACGGCATCCTCAATATTCCAATCCCCTACCTTCGTACGTTGGAGACCGGACAGGTATCCGCCGCATCGTAGCAACTTCCCCAGGTCGTGCGCGAGCGAACGGATGTATGTGCCGCTTCCACAAGCAACTCTCAGCGTGAGATCCGGATAGCGGTACGCGAGAACATCGCACGCAGTGATCTCCACCGTACGCGGGGGCAAATCCACTCCCCTGCCCTGACGCATCTTGCGGTACGCGCGCTCACCTGCGACTTTTATCGCAGAGTACGCGGGAGGCGTTTGCTCGATGGTGCCCAAAAATCGATCGCGGATGACGCGCTCAATGTCCTCTTTCTGCGGCTTCTGCCAACCGGGCTTCGGAGGAATAACGGAGAGGACCCCCTCGCGATCGTAGGTCGTACTCTCCGTGCCGAGACACACCTGCGCCGTGTACTCCTTGGAAAGATCCGCAAAAAGTTCGATGACCTTAAGAGCCTTCGCTCCTACCGCAAGCACCAGGAGCCCCTCAGCAGCAGGATCCAGCGTCCCTAAGTGTCCGATCTTGCGTTCGCAGAGAAGCGTGCGCACATGAGCCACGCAATCATGACTGGTGGGACCGACCGGCTTGGCAATAAGGAGGAATCCGTGACGCATGGCGGAGCAAGCCTAACACAACGAATGCAACAAGGAAGCCTCCTCGTCGAGGATCTGCAATTGGCAGTCTCCAACGAATGTGCGTAGAATGACCCACAACTTCCCCGTCACTATGAGCCTTACCTTGAGCTGGGACCTGTTCGTGATTGTCTTCTTCGCCATGGTAACGGCGTACGGCTTCATCATCGGCAAAGACGAATCGGTGAAAATGATCATCGCCACCTACATCGCCACCGTGGCCGTGCAGGGTATCGGGAACATCCTCGCTCGCCTGACGGGAGAATCACAACCTGTCCTCATCGTGCTGGGACTCTCCATTGATACGAACACGCTCGCAATCATCAAACTGACTGTCTTCGTTGCTGTGATTATTTTCCTTGTGGTCAGGAGCGGTATCGCCATCGAGTACACCAAACAGGGGAACAGCCTCGTCAATACCTTCCTCACCGGCGTCTTCGGGCTGGCGACCGCCGGTCTGCTCCTCTCTACACTCCTCACATTTCTTGCAGGTTCTGCCCTCTTGGATGCCAATCTGGCGCAAGCCGCGGCAGTCACTCCGCTGTTTGAACAGAGCAAACTGATGCAGCTTATGATCCTCAATCAAGATCTCTGGTTCGCCCTGCCGGCCCTTCTGCTTGTCGGTGTGGGCTTCCTGAGTAATGAATGAGTCATCTTGTGCAAAATCGTCAAGCCCCATTGCTCCCGCAGGGGAAAGCGGAGCTTGCCAAGACACATCAAGTTGTTTAACAATGAGTTAAATTTCCCCACTTTCGCTATGTTGCCAATAATCAAGCGCGCGTCGACCGTGGCCTCCGCAACGGTCTTGGGGTGGCTCACCGCCGTCACGCCCGCCTTCGCCGGTATTTTCGGTGATGTTCCGGATATCGGAGGCGCGACCGATGCTCGCGCAGGAACGATCTCCGTGATCAAGGGCATTCTCAATTTCATGGCCTTGGTTGCAGTGGTCATCATCGTGATTGCCGGTATCCGCTTGGTCGTCTCGCAAGGTGACGAGACTGCTGTAGGAACCGGGAAGAAGACGATCCTCTTTGCCGTTATCGGCTTGATCGTCATCCTCCTCGCCAGCGCGATCGTCGACTTCATCGCCACCGAGATCGTCGACCAGATCTAAGCATTTCCCCTTATCCTTCGATTCCGAAAGAGTCCCCACACGGGGGCTCTTTTGTTACGAGGGTCGGGCCACCCCCGAATCGGCAATATCCTGAATAGCCTCCAGCGCTTTTACAGCACGCACCGGGTGGACCGGTTCTTCCTGCATCGCAGGAGGATCGCGCACGATGATCGCATCTTCGCGCACTTCCAAAACCTCCGAGAGCGGGATGGCGATCCCCCACTTGAGGAACTTGCGCGGGAAGAGCCATGTCACGCGCAGTGCCTCGGTATCGAACTGGATGTCCGCACACTTCCCGCGCTCTTTGCCGTTCTCGGTGCGAATGCGTTGCCGAAGCACCGTGCGGGGGTCTTCCAGGAGCGGCTGCAGGCGCACACAATCCGCCACGGGACCCAGGACTCCACGGTGCCGCACCGTCACGACCATCCCCCACCGCAGAATGTCCTGCCCGGAGCAGAAAACCTCCTCGGAACGCAGGATGCCCGAAACCCACACGGAGAAGCCCTCAATAAAGCCCGTATCGGGATGAATGAGCGGATCGCCCAAAGCGCCCACGAATTCGCCATTCTCTTCCTCGACCACAGCCATGCCACGACATGTGGAGAATCTGACCTGCATTTGGTACAATAGTACTACAAATGAACCTGTTTGCGGGATCCTCCCACCCGGCCCTCGCCCGCGAGCTTGCTCGCGAGCTTAAGACTGAGCTGGGCACCCTGGAGCTCAAGACCTTTAGTTGCGGCGAGCAGTATGTAAAATTCGGACAGTCTGTACGCGGCAAGGATGTCTACATCCTGCAGACCGCCTCAAACCAACCGGACCAGGACTTGATGCAGCTTCTCCTTCTCTGCCAGGCAGCGCGCCTGAGTTTTGCACAGTCGGTGCACGCCGTGATCCCCCACTTTCCCTACGCACGCCAAGATCGCGTGTCCGAACCGCGCGAGCCTATTTCCGCAAAACTCGTTGCACACCTTTTGGAGGAATCCGGAGCGGACCATGTGATTACGCTCGACCTGCACTCCACACAAATCCAGGGATTCTTCTCCATCCCCGTGGATGCTCTCGATGCTCGCACGATCTTCGCGCAGTACTTTACCAAGAAGAACCTCAAGGACCCCGTGGTGGTTTCGCCCGATGCGGGCGGCGCCAAGCGCGCCAAGAAGTTCGCTGACATGATCGGCGCGGATCTCGCCCTGATGCATAAGGCGCGGCCCCGGCATCACCAGGCGGAAATCCTGGAAGTCGTCGGCGAAATTGAAGGACGCACCTGCATTGTCTTTGATGACATGATCGATACCGCGGGGAGTCTTATTTCGGCCAAGCAAGCACTCACCGAGCGCGGCGCTGCCAAGGATATCTTCGCCGTGGCGACCCATGGCATCTTCTCCGGAAAGGCACAGGAAAACCTGGAGAAAGCGGGATTTACCGAAATCGTGGTAACGGACAGCGTCCCCACGCAGGAGAAGAAGATCCGGCACCTCACTGTGCTCCCCATCGCCCCGATGCTCGCCCAAGTAATCGAGCACATCGAACGTGGCGAGAGCGTGACGGATATCTACAAGAAATAGAATCTCCACTTCGCACCACTGCACTTCTCTCGCGTCCTTGCTAGGGTAAAGGCCAAGTCTCCCCCGCTCTTCTTATGAAACCATTCTCTCTGACATTCTTCGTATGTCTCCTTTTTGTTATCGCAGCACCTGTCGGCATGGCCGAAGAGGATGAAACAACATCCTCAAGCGGAACCATCCCCGAAGCCTGCTTGTTGCTGGAAGGCATTCCTCGCACGCGCTGCGTGCGAGAAGAACTACGACGTCAGTTCGTAGAAGAGCGAACGCGACTGCGCGAAACCACGCAGGAGGAGTACAAGAGCGCACAGGAGGCGCTGCAGCAGAAGCGCAGGAGCACGCTGCGCAACCGCGTCGAACGCCTGGAAGACATGCGAGAGCGCAAGGAGCAGAAGGTCGAAGCACTTGCTCAGGAGAAGCAATCTCAAATCGAGCTCAGGGAGCTGAGTCGCTCCATCCAGCTGGAGCGAAAGCAGAAACTGGCCGAGCTCAAGCAGGAATACAGGGAAAAACGCACTGCCTACCGCCGACGCGTTTCTGAGGAGCGCGAGGAAGCCAAGGAACGCCGCAAGGAAATCCGCTTAAGGATTTTGGAAGAGCGCCGCACCCTGCGTGGGGAGGAAGAGGAGCAGGAGGAGGAACCTACTGACGAAGGCGCACAGGAAGAGGAGCAGAAGGAATAGGGCGCGCGTTTTCCCACGGTCAAACGCTTTGACAGCTCCGCCCTCGCTTTGTACCCTTTCTCTGCTCCTTTGGGCGATTAGCTCAGCTGGTTAGAGCGCGACACTGATAATGTCGAGGTCTCAGGTTCAAGTCCTGAATCGCCCACCAACTCATTTGCAAGATGTACTACGTCTACGTTGTTCAAAATCCAAAAGGGAAACTCTATAAAGGATTTACCAATGATCTGGAGAAACGAATCATACAACATAATGCGAACGATGGATTTTCTTCGTATACGAACAACAAAGGACCTTGGAAACTCGTACATAGAGAGGAATATGCCAACGAAAGAGAGGCAAGAGAACGTGAGAAATTTCTCAAAACCGGAAAAGGAAGAGAATTTCTAAAAGGGCGATTATCCGCCCAGGCGGATGGTTAGAGCGCGACACTGACCTGCCTGCCGGCAGGCAGGTAATGTCGAAGTCGGAAGTTCAAGTCTTCCATCGCCCACCAACCTTCGCTCGGCGAAGGTTGCCGGCCGTAGCTCCGGCGTTTTCACATGGTATTCTTACACTAGGAGCCGAGCTACGGTTGGCTAGCCACCCGGAGCGAAGGCTGGCTCTCTAACGAACTGTAACCATCAATACATTCCCCATATCATTCACTTCAAACAATACAATCTGCCTCCGTTTCGACTAACCAGTCCTTTTTAATGAACCCCTTTACCTCAACGAATGTACAAGCAGGGCGAATGTCCGAGAAGAACTCTCCATGAGCTTTGGCTGCTTCTTCCCACTTGGAGATATCAACAAGCATAATTCTGGTTCGGATAACATCGCTCAGACTTCCTCCCGCCTTCTCAATGGCTTTCTCCATAATCTCCAAGCAGTACTTCGTCTGACCGTACACGTCATTGGGGCAAGCTGTTGTTCCATCCGGTGCAATAGCCGCCGTACCCGAAACGGAGATCACATTCCCCAACCGAACAGCGCGGGAGAAGCCGATCGGCTTTTCCATGGGTGACCCTGATGACACATTCTTCCTTTCCACAGTCGCATAGTACTACCCGTGAAACCTCTTTACTACCCCAGCACTTTCTTTGTTCCTCATACCAGAGTCCGCCTCCAGCGGACTCGGGCCACTTTCGTGCCGAGGCGATGACAGTGGCAAGCCACCACATGCAAATGCAGATTTTCCCAAAATACGGGACCGCGACGGGATGGTGTTCCGACCCAGAAACACTGCAAAACCTTGTAGGAAGCAGCCCTTCGCGGCTGCGGCAATTCAAAACTACGTACAGCTTCTGTCCGGTGACGAAAATCACCTCCCCACCCACACCACGAATGCACCAAGGGAAAGCGCATTGGGGAGCATGCTGCCATCCTTAACAATCTGCGATACCTCGTGCGTTTGCACGTTGAGTGTACAGTCGTAGGTATGGTCGCCCCCTGCTGAGGAGAAGATCACTCCGCGCACGAGCGCCGTATCGGCGGCGGAAGCGGTGATGGAAGTCTCTACGGTGAAGAGTGCGCCACTGTCGCGCAGAAGCTCGTAGGCCAAGCGTTCCACCTCCTGCGGAGCGAATGCGGAGGTTTGAGCTTCTTCTTCCGATTTCGGCATCTCCTCAAAAACCTCCTCCTGCGGCACAATGGCAACCATGTCCCCGCGTAAAATTCGGTCCAGACGTTCGCGGTCGGCACCGGAAAGGAACGTAGGATACCGCTCAGCAACAACGAGGAGCGCGCGCGTCAGTTCGAGCGCGCGCTGAGGATACTCCTGGCGCCACTGGCGCTGAGCAAGATCCGTGAGGGTTACTGCAAATCCCTGGAGGAGCTGAGCCGCATCCGTTCGTCCCCACACAGCTTCTTTGAAACGTTCTGCCCACGCTTCCAGGAGCATTGCGGGGAGAGGCTTGGAAAGAACATCGGATTGGGGGAGCACAAGGAGTGCAACGATAGTTTCCTCGGCAGGAAGCTTCGGCTGTGCCTGGGTCGCTTGAATACGTTCGCGCAACGCCGGGTGCAACCCCGCAAGCAGCCAGAGTGTTGGGTCCCGATCAAGGTACTGGAGGAGCGGGGTAAGGAGACGTAAATCCTCTGCAGCCGCAACCACGATACGTGCGAAGAATTCTCGCTCCTGAGGCAGAGCAAGGAGCGCACTCAACTCGGGATCTTGTAGGAGAAGAGCGGCACGCACGGTTTGACCTTGACGCACCGCCGCTTGCAGCTGAGCGAGGAATGCATCGCTGCGATGCTCCTCTATGCGTTCGCGCGCCTGTGGAAGCGTGAGGGGCTTTAAAACAAGAGCAAGCTGCCCCCTGCTACGCATCTTCTCCCATACCTGCTCCTCCCGAGGGGAATACAGTTGATCGAGTGCGATGAGCTTCTCGCGCAGGAAATGCGTGGGGATGCTCTTGAGCGTGTGATCGGCAAACCACGTTGTACTCCCCTCCTCCAGAGTCGCTATTGCTCCTTGAGTGCGCCACTGCATGCCCGGTGGTATGAGCATCATTCCACTCCCCGATCGTGCAAGCACAGGCGCCGTGAGTGCAGCGACAGTCACAGCCGAAGCGCGCACGGTAACATGGAACGCACCGCTCAAACCCTGAAGCTCGGTTTCCCCTGCACGCACGGTGAAGAGGCCTTCTCCGAACATGAGCGCGCTGCCTTCCGTCAGAGACGGCACCACTTCCTCTGGAGAAAATCGACTGCCATCATCGAGAAATGCTCGTCCCTGCTCCCACTGAACGACGGAAGCATCTCTAAACTCCCCCAGCGGAGCCGGAAGCGAACCCAAGACCGCACGGGGAGCGCGTAGGAAGGAGAGCCCCAGGAGGAGCAGGAACACAGGGAGAATCAGGAGGTGCCGGTGCCGGCGGATACGAGGGTACATACACTGCGAGTTTTCCTTTTAGATTAGCAGAAAACCCATTCTAAGGCAACCAGATGGACTTGCGCAGATCGTCGCTCCCCTTCAGGCTGGAACCCATGCGGATTCTCGGCATTGACCCAGGGTTGGCCATCACCGGCATCGCACTCATCGAGGCCGATTCGCCCCAAAAATTCACGCGAACGGACTGGTTAACGATTACGACGAAGTCCGGCCTCCCCCTCCCCGACAGGCTCTGCGAGCTTCAGCATGACCTCCATGAGTACCTGCGTGACACCAAACCCCAGTATGCGGTGGTGGAGCGGCTCTTCTTCGCAACCAACCGCTTAACAGCGATCGCCGTCGCCCAAGCACGCGGCGTCATCCTGCTCACACTTGCCGAACATGCCATCCCTTGCCTAGAACCCACACCATTGGAACTCAAACACTGCATCACCGGCGACGGCAACGCGGATAAGCGCCAGGTGCAGGACATGCTTACGCGCACGTTTTCACTCCAAGAACCACCGAAGCCGGATGACGCCGCCGACGCGCTCGCATTGGCACTCTACGGGCTGCTTAACGCGAAGCTCTTCGCGTTCGAAAACGCCTGAACCACCCTCTCCACATACTTCATACTTCATACTAGATACTAGATACTAGTTACTTTTCCCCTCACCTTCCCCTCTCCTACGGTGAGCACGTGCGCTCCGTGGAGTGCCGCGGGACTGTGCGTGGAAGTAATGAAGACCTGGTACGCATCGAAGGATTTGAGGAGCGCCTGCTGGTGCGCATCATCGAGTTCGGAAAAGACGTCATCCAGGAGAATCACAGGTTTCTCGCAACGCTTGAGCTCCAGGTACGAGACTTTGAGGAAGAGGAGTGCTATGACAACCGTGCGCTGCTGCCCGCGCGAGGCAAAGGAGGAAAGCGGCCTTCCCTCCACTTCCACGTGCCAGTCGTGACGGTGCGGACCCACGCTCGTAGATTGCAGAATGATGTCGCGCTCACGATAGTGCATGAGGAGCTCTCGGAATTCTGAAGCAATTTCTGATTGTTCGCGCGCGCTTCCGCGGCGCTCGTACACCAAACGCACATCCTGCCATGATTCACCCAAGTTCGTGACCTCTTCGCAGAGTGCTCGCGCGAAGATCTCGGCAAGTTCCAAACGCGGGACGAGGAGAGCGGCACCCTGTTCGCTGAGGAGGAGATCCCACTGCGCAAGATCCTTTTCCCCGGATACCCCCTCTCCTATGCGCCTGAGGAGCGTATTGCGCTGCTTGAGAATCTTCTGGTAGCGCGTGAGTGTCTGCGCGTAGGCAGGAGAGACTTGGCAGAGAAGCTCATCGAAGAACCGACGACGCACGGCAGGAGCCCCGCAGGAAAGCTCCAGATCTTGAGGAAGAAACGCCACCGTCGGCAAACGACCGATGGCGCTCACGAGAGGCACCTGTACGTCGTTGAGAAAACAGACCTTGCGCTTGCGCGGCTGGAGCTGGCTGACCACCTCGACGCTGCCAAGCGTACCGTCGTCCGTCTGCATTTCAGCGCGTAGACGGTAGTACTCTTCTCCCCAGTGTATGAGATCGGCTTCCTGGGAAATCAAGAACGACCGCAGAAGGGAGAGAACCGAGACCCCCTCCAGGATATTGGTCTTCCCCGCGCCATTGGGCCCCAGGAAGAGGTGCACCAACCCCTCACTGCATTCCACCGCAAGAGTGCGGAAACTGCGAAATTGCTCAAAGGTGAGCCGGGAGATCCTCATGCAGCTTGGGGGAGGAGGGCAATGGCCTCCTGGACAATCCTCCGAACGACTCCAAGGTATTGCTTGCGCCGGATGTACATGTGGATCTTGCTCGGATGCACCCATACGTACGCATCAATCTCGTGTGCGTCCACCTGCACCGCCTTGGGTTGATCCATGACGGCGAAGACGAATTCCACGCGTTGTCCGCAGACGTTATCGGGGCGAAATCTCCTATAGGACGCGGGAAAATCGTACTGGTACACCGTAGAAGTCCTTCCCAAGAGTCGCACACGGATACCCGCCTCCTCCATGAGCTCACGCTCTGCTGCCTGCTCCAGGCTCTCTCCAGATTCTCTCCCTCCTTGGGGCAACTGCCATGCATCGCGCTTGCGCGGTTTGTGGAGGAGAAGTACTTCGTGACCCTGCGCGGTTTTACGCAGGACAACAATGGCCGCACAGGAACGGTAGACGTCACCTTTCTTCTGCATGAGCCCACTATACAAGACCATGAGCATGCATGCGCAAACATCCTATATGGGTTCATAGACAGACGGCGACGTGCCGCGATCCGACAGGGGCCGCGTCAACCGGGACTGCGCGATGATGAGGAAAACCCCGATGGTAGAGAATCCGAAACCTACAAACTGGTACAAAGTGGGGATTTCCCGCAGAAACAGGAAGGCGAAGAAGAGTCCAAAGGCCGGAGCGGAGGAGATGATGGCCACCGCACGACCCAGGGGAAGGCGCTTGAGTCCCCCGTACCAAAAGAGTTTGGACCCCACCAAAATAAGGAACGTGTACACGAGGAACAACGAACGGTGAGCCCAGAGACTTTCTGCAGACGGCGGTGCCCCTTCGATGAGCAGACTCAAGAGGAGCAGGAACACGCCTCCCACCGCGTAGCGCAGGAAGAGGAGCATCTGCGAGGAGAGGAGGTGAAGCGCACGTTTGGCGAAGATATTGCCGATGGGGAAGAGCGCAGTAGCAAGCAATATGAAGAGATCTCCGTGATTGAGCACGAGTGTCCCGTTGAAGAGAATGAAGATATCTCCGCAGAGGATGGCCGCCGCACCCAGGAGTTGCGGCACCCGCCATGTTTCGCGTAGGAACAGGGTACTCACGATAAACGTGAAGAGTATCTCCGCCTGCAGGAGGAGCGTCGTATTGATGCCGGAGGTAGAACGCGCACCGACAAAGATAAACGTCGATGCGAGCACAACGAACACGGCAACACCGCATGCGTAGAGAAATCCTTTGAAGGGAATGCGCCGCCACCCACCGGACCACAACAGAATGCATGCGAACGCCGCAGCTGCAAGGAGCGCGCTCAGTGCGGTGAAGAGAACCGGAGGGAACACACGCATCGAAAGATTCGCCAAGATGGGAAAAAGTCCCTCGAGTACGCACGTACCCAAGAGCATCACCTCGCCGACCTGCTGTTCTCGCTGTGCCATAGCGAAAGCATAACCACCCCCAACCCGAACCCCAACCCTATTTCGAATGTCTCTCCTCTTTTAGTTTCACCTCCACCTTCTTGCGGCACTTGGAGCAGTATTTGGTGAGTTTCTCAGCATGCTCCTTCCATGCCTTTCCCATCTTATCCTGCTTATGGAAACGAACCGTTCCCAGGCGGTTGCCCGTGACGGAGCAGAAAATCCCAAAGACGGTACGTTTTCCACGTGGCATAACGCGAAGGAGCTTAAGGAAGGCACGACCATGAAGCAAGGAGAAACTTGATCAACGGGAGTCCTCTGTCTTCTCAACCCCCGCCCATGCTGCCACCGGCGACTTCTCCGCGATTCGAGAGGTAATTGAATGCACTGTTTCCCACAATCGCCCCCTCCCCCGCCGCCGTGGCGAACTGCGCGAAGTGGTTACTGCCTCCGCTCACGTCGCCAGCGGCAAAGACGCCGGGGACCGTCGTCTGGAGCGCACTGTCTACTTTGAGGTGCCCCCGATCGTCGAGCACGCATCCCAGATCTGCTGCGAGCTTGGTCTCGGGAATGGCACCGATCTCTACGAACACGCCGTCAACCGAGAGCTCTTTTGAGCCGTTAAATGGCGTATTGAGCTCGATGGCTTTGACCGTTTGTTCGCCCGTGATCTTGGTGACGTTTGTGGAGAGCACGAACTCTACGTTCGGTCGTCCCTTCACCCTATCCACCCAGTAGGGTTCTGCGCGGAACGCGTCGCGTCGGTGGATGAGGTACACCTTTTTTGCCACCTGCGCGACAATAGCGGCTCCCTCCACGGCGCTGTCGCCGCCGCCGATCACCGCAACGGTCTTCCCGCGGTAGAAGAATGCATCGCACGTAGCGCAGTACGAAACACCCTTGCCCGCGTACTCTTCTTCCCCAGGAACACCCAGGTGCCGGTGCTTGGACCCCGTGGCGAAGATCACCGTTCGCGCCTGTGCGGTTTCGCCGTTCTGGAATGTGAGCAGGAATGTCTCCCCCTCCTTCTCCACCTTCTCGATGCGGGCCACTTTATGCGTGACCGCATCGAAGCTCACTGCATGCTTGCGCATGCGTTCCATAAGTTCGGTACCCGTAATTTCGATATCCCCGGGCCAATTGCCCACCTCCACGGCAGCGATACCCGTCCCTCCCTCCAACTCCCCAACGAGAAGAGTCGTTAATTTGTAGCGCGCCGCGTAGATCGCAGCGGTGTACCCGGCGCATCCCAGGCCGATGATGGCGACGTCGTACATACGAACAGAGTATACAGGGAACAGTATGCAGTATGCAGCCAGCATCTCATTCTCCCTCCATACTGCATACACCATACTCCATACTCACGAGACCCATCCCCTTGCCCGCATCGCATCCACAATGCGTTTAAGCCCCACGCTGAACGCCGCATGGCGGTAGCTCACTTTAGTCCTGTATGCCTCACGGCGCACCGCTTTGTAGGCGTCGAGCATGATGCGTTTGAGCTCAGTGTCCACGCGATCTGCTGTCCACTGCTCGCCGCTGCGCCCCTGCACCCACTCGAAGTAACTCACGGTGACGCCACCGGCGTTGGCCAGGATATCGGGGATCACCTGCACGCCCTTCTTTTCGAGGATGATGTCAGCCTCGGGTGTGGTGGGACCGTTGGCGAGTTCCAGGATGTACTGCGCCTGCACCTTCTGCGCATTCTCCGCCGTGATCACGTTGTCGAGCGCCGCGGGGATGAGAATATCGCAGGGGAGTTCTAAAAGCTCTTCGTTCGTAATGTGTTCCACGCCATCCATCTTCATACGCTGGATATCGCAGACGGACCCCTCGCAGTACTCGCCGGCGACCGCGCCGGTCTTGCGTTTGTACTTCTCGATGCGCACGGGATCAATGCCATCGGGGCCGTAGATGCCGCCCTGCGAATCGGAGAGCGCGACCACCGTGAACCCCACGTTGTGGAGGAAGTGCGCCATCGTGCCTCCGGCATTACCAAAGCCCTGAACGGCCACTTTGAGTTCTGTAGGATCCAGTGCCGCACGATCGATGAGCTCTTCTAAGATGAAGAATCCTCCCCGTGCCGTTGCCGTATCACGCCCCAGTGATCCGCCGTAGCTCATGGGCTTCCCCGTGATCATCGCAGGACTGTAGGAGTTGGTCTGCTTCTCGAACTCGTCGCGCATCCACGCCATGATCTCCGGCGTCGTATTAACGTCCGGTGCCGGGCAGTCGATATCCGGACCCAAGTACTCTTTGAATGCACGCACGTAGGCACGTGATACCTCCTCAAGCTCATGTCGAGAAAGCTCTCGGGGATTGAGCTGAATGCCGCCCTTACCACCCCCGAAGGGGATGTTCACCACCGCGGTCTTGAGCGCCATGAGTGCTGCAAGCGCTTTCACCTCCTCGCGATCCGCCGCGGGGTGGTAGCGAATGCCGCCTTTGTACGGACCGCGCGCATTATTGAACTGGACACGGAACGCGGGGAAGCTCGCCTGTGACCCGTCATCACGGGTAATTGAAAGCTGCGCCTCGCGGATTGCCTGCGGTTCGGTGAGGAACGCGCGTTCAGCTTGGGAGAGCTTCAATCGTTCAACAACCGCACTGAGCGTCGTCTGGAACCGCGTGTAGGGAGTGGAGGTTGCGGAAGCGGATGCAGAATGCTTCTTTGAAGCAGCGGCGATAGCCATGGGAGAGGGGGAAACCGATGGAAGTGTTCGGCACCACACTACCCGAGATACCGCAGGGAATACAGGGGATGCCATGCGCATCGCGCTGTAGTTTGGCATCCCTCGTTTTAGAGCAAGTAGATGAGCAAAACCATCGGTAAGGCACGTTCAGAAGTCCAAGGAATTTGCGCGACCTGCACCGTGGGGGTAGAACATGCCTCCTATGGGAAAACGCTTACTTGTCCTGCAATCAGGTGGTTCGTGCCCCGGGTCGAGCGACGCACAGTTCGGCGTCTCGAAGAGAGCGGAGCAAGAGGGGTACGAGGTGCTCTTCAGTCAAGACGGTTACAGAGAGCTCATGGAACCGGACGCGACGTTCTGCAACATTCACAGGCTGCCGTGCGTTCAAGCAGGCATCCAAGGATTGCGTAAGCAACGTTGCAGCCCTATTGGCACATCACGGGCAAATCCGGCGCCAGTGGATAAGACAGGGGAGCTCAAAGATCCGGAGCAATTTGCACGGATCAGTACCATCATCAGGGAAAATCTAACGCGCAACCGCGTCGACATCGTCATCGTCATCGGTGGGGATAATTCTCTGGGTGCTGCGGGTGTCCTCATGAGGCACGGCGTCATCGAACGCCTCAACGGTGTTCCCAAGACAGTCGATAACGACATCGGCAGAGGAGTGCAACGATCATTCGGTGTTCTCACGGCCGCCGGCGAGGGCGCCGAATGGGCCAAGCGCATGCAAGCAGAAGGAGAGAGCAACGATAAAATGAGCATCCTGGAGATCATGGGCAGGGATTCCGGAGATCTCGCCGCACGCATTGCAACGGCCGCAGAAGCGAGCACGCTCCTCATTGCGGAAGTGGAAGTGCCGCGCGACCACGTCGTTGAACGCATCAGAGCATTGCGCGCTCAATCTCGATCTAACGCGCTCTTGGTCATTGCAGAAGCATTCCGCATTGACGGACAGAAAACCCACGTCAGTACCGAACCGGATCCATTTGGGAACCTGAGGCTGGGAGGCGTAGGCAGGAGAGTGGAACGCTGGCTCAACGAAGCCGATATCAAGACAATGTACGCTTGCCCCAGCTACTTAATCCGCAGTGCAGCTGCAACGGAACGCGATTCTGTCTTCGCAAAGACGCTGGGTGAAAGAGCGGCGGAAGAAGCGATTGCAGGGCACGTGGGGAAAGTTGCCATCCTCCCACGGGGGAGCAAACGCGACGACCAGATCAGCACCATGGATCTTTCGGGGGTCAAAGGAGACAAGCGCCTCCCCATAGAACTCTACGACGCAGACCAACTGCGTATGAGAGAGGAGAGCGCACCGTACCTCTTCTAGTGGAAGAGAACCTACCGAAGGAAGCGGTACAATGGAGGCATGACCCTCCCCTTCCCTGACCGAAAGGAAGCTGGCGGAGCGCTCGCTGAAGCGCTGCAGGAGTACAAGGAGAACAAAGACACACTGGTGCTCGCGCTCGTGCGGGGAGGCGTGGTTGTAGGAGGGGCGCTTGCCGAAACGCTCTCACTCCCGCTCTTCCCTTTCGTTGTGAGGAAGCTCGGGCACCCCACTCACCGTGAATTCGCGCTGGGCGCCATCGCGGAGGGTGGAGCCACACAGCTCGATGAAGAGACGATGCGCGCGCACGGTGTGAACTGGGAGAACATGGAACCGATCATCAATGAGGAGATGCAGGAGCTCAAGCGGCGCAAAGAGGTCTACGGCATCGCTAAGCGACCTCCACTGAAGGGGAAAACCATCATCCTCACCGATGACGGCGCGGCGACCGGCGCGACGCTCTTCGCCGCGATTGAGGATTTGAGGAATGCAGAGGTAACAAAGATCATCGTTGCACTCCCCGTCTGCCCGCCGGATACGGCGGAAAAGCTCAAACAGGCGGCGGACGAAGCCGTGATCCTTTCAACACCTGCAGACTTCTGCGCTGTGGGACAGTGGTACAGGGATTTTCCCCAGGTGGAAGATACAGAAGTGCAAACTCTGCTGTCGTCGTCGTAAGAGCACCTACGACCCACTCATAGTATTACAACATCCTGAGTACCAAGATCAAAGATCGGCACCTGCGGGGAATACGTCGGTAACAGTCGCTTGTGTGACGAATGAAGAGCACCCGATCGGTCGATCGCTGCTGGCGACACACTCCTTGCCATGGATGGACATGATAAGGAAACGAATGCCAACATCACTCTCCATTCTATATCCCCAGATGGTGCCTGTCGGCCCATCGGCATCCAGCATATTCGACGACTTCCAGCCAAGTGGAGAGAGGTCACTTGCGAGAGCATCGCGGGAAACAGAGAGAGCATTGAACTGGTGTGACACAACGGGGGCCGATTGTATGAATTGAGTTTGCAGAGCGTGGGCGGGAATCGAATGCTCCATATCGATCCATAAAAGATCATCATTCGTGCCAGTGTTCAGCTCAGACCAGGTGAGATCAGGAGCCCATGCTTTGATTGCGACCCATACAGGCTGCTGAGAGGCAGGAGACACTTGCATTGCAGTACTCCTTTCGCTGATCGCCGTACCGGGCGTACCGGACTCTGTGGATACAGAGCGATTGCAAGCAGTCATTGCAAGGATGCTGACGAGGAGGAGGGGCAAAATTTTTCTCATAGATTGAGGGGGAAATGTCGGCTTGCGAAGCTGTGGCCGGGGACCATGAGTCGAATGGTTTACCATGAGCGAGCGGCAGCGAGTCGAATGGTGGTGACGGGGTTACTGGTTGTTATCTTCTGGGTATTCAAATATGGATGGTGGTGCCATGGGTGGGACTTGAACCCACAATCCCTTGCGAGAACGCGATTTTGAGTCGCGCGCGTATACCAATTCCGCCACCATGGCCAACGATGCTTATCGAAGTCACCCTTCGACTCTCCTTCGGCGAGCTCAGGACAGGCTACTCAGGGTGACACGAAAGGACAGGAATGTCATGGTTCGACTCCGCTCACCATGACACGGGGAGAATCTTACCTCCTCTCCCCTCCCCTCGGAAGCGCTTTCGCGTATGCTAGGAATCCATGGAGCCATATAACTCCTTCATCTTCGCATCGGCGGCATTTGATGCCGATGAACGCCGGGCGGAGCTTCGGTACAGCCTGGATGGCGTAATCAAATTCTTAGAGACCGTCGATTTCCCTGCAGGAGTGCTCTTCCAGCAGGTCTCGCTGGAACTTGTGGAACGCGCTCTCCAGGCATTGCACCTCACGGGCGGGGCGAGCTACTTCAAAACCTGCTGCCCCAAAGAGATCAGCGTGGAATCGGCTCCGCTCGACCCCAGGCAAGCCGCGTTCTTCGAAACGCTCTATACACGGGGACTTGCTGAGTTCTTCTATAGAAACCACATCGACCCCACGGGACGCATCCGCTTCCCCAGTGAACCCAAGAAGTCTCCCCGTCCCATCATTCGGCCGAAAGCGCCGGGGCGCGTACTCGTCCCCATTGGAGGAGGCAAAGATTCCATCGTCGCCATTGAACTCCTCAAGCACGCAGGCCACGACGTGACTCTCCTAAGAATGAATAGCCACCCGCTCATCGATGCACTGGCAGTGGAGCTCAAGCTCCCCATGCTCACGATTGAGCGAACGCTCTCCCCTCTCCTCTTCACACTCAACCAGGAAGGAGCGCTCAACGGACACGTGCCCATCACCGCGTACCTGACGTTCGCAAGCGTACTCACGGCCATCATCTACGGCTTCGATGCGGTGGTCCTGAGCAATGAGCGCAGTGCAGACGAGGGGAACGCGACCGTGAATGGGCAGAGCGTGAACCACCAGTGGAGCAAGAGCCTGGAAGCGGAGGATCTGATTTCTGCGTACATCCGCGATTGGATTACGCCGGACCTCGCGGTCTTCAGCCTGCTGCGTCCGTGGAGCGAACTCAAAATCGTCGAGGAGTTCTCCCGCATGCCGCAGTACTTCCCGCTTGTCACAAGCTGCAACAGGAACTGGAAGATCCTGGAGAAGGGCACGGGGGAACGCTGGTGCGGCGAGTGCCCCAAGTGCGCGTCATCCTTCGCTCTCTTTGCAGCATTCCTCCCACGCAAAACCCTCACGGAGATCTTTGGGAGTAATCTTTTTGATGATCCAACGCTCACGCTCCTCTACAGGGAACTCCTCGGAATAGAGGGGCTCAAACCCTTTGAGTGCGTGGGATCGCGCGAAGACATCCAAGCGGCGTTCCTGCTCGCGCACCGGCGCGGCGAACTGGAGGAAACACCGGCGATGCAGCTCTTCCTCAAGGAGTCCCTCCCTACGATCACCGACCCCGACGCACTCATCCAGAGGGCACTCAGTCCAAGTAAGGAGCACCGCATCCCCGCACCGTTCCTCCCTGCACTCGATGCACATGCGTGACCTCAGCGGCAAGAGTGTGTGCATCCTCGGCTTCGGCCGGGAGGGTCAAGCCATGCTCAAGGCCATGGAGGAAGAGACACCCGAAGCACGCATCACGATTGCCGACGCCAATCCCCAAACGCAGCACTTCAATTATCCCGTGCACGCGGGACCCGAGTACCTTAAGAACGTGAGCGGATGCGATGTCCTCATCAAGTCCCCCGGCATTCCGCCGGAGGAAATCCCTCCGGATATGCGTGCGAAGATCACGAATTCCACGCAGATCTTCCTGGATACGGCGGTAGAGCGCGGCGCCAAGGTCATCGGTGTCACAGGATCGAAGGGAAAGAGCACCACGGCGAGCCTGATTGCCGCGATCCTCAAAGCAGGCGGTATCAACGCACACCTCGTTGGAAACATCGGAGAGCCGGCGATCGCGCACCTCAATGCGGCGGAGGAAGGTGCGTGGTTCGTGCTCGAGATGAGCAGCTATCAATTGATGGACACAACTGTGAGTCCGCACATCGCCGTCATTACGAGCTTCTTCCCCGAGCACCTGGATTACCACGGGACGCTGGAGGCATACGAGGAGGCGAAGAGGCACATAACCCATTACCAAAACCCTAAAGACTTCGTCTTCTTCGATGCCACTTCCCCAGGCGTAGAGCACATTGCGCAGGAGAGCAAGGGGACACGCGTCGCCTGCAAGGAAGAGGATGCCGTCGTACGACTGGAGGAGACGCACCTCTTGGGAACACACAACCTCAGGAACCTCGCCATCGCGAGCATGGTGGGCGAGCACTTCGGCATCGAGCGTCAAACCGTACGCAGGGCCCTGATTGCCTTCCACGGACTCCCACATCGCTTGCAGGACCTAGGCGTCCACCACGGCATCCGATGGGTGGATGATTCAATATCCACAACGCCGCAGAGCACCATTGCCGCGCTCGATGCGCTGGGCTCCGCAGTGAAGACGATCATCCTTGGCGGGAAGGATCGTGGACTTGAGTACCGTGCACTTTCCCAGCGCATGCTTGAAAGCAGTGTGGAGCAGGTGATCCTCTTGGGTGAGAACGCAGAGCGCATTCGTAAAGCGCTCGCGGAATCGAACGTGCATGTCGAAATCTCTCAGGTCGAGTCCATGGAGGACGCCGTCAGGCTTGCACGAACCCGAGCCCGATCCCCAACCCCCATCTGTCTCCTCTCACCCGCAGCGCCCAGCTACGACATGTTCAAGAATTTTGAGGAGCGCGGAGATGCGTTCGCGCGGTCAGCACTGAAAGACTAACTCTGTGGTACAGATTGCATTTCAGTTCCATCCCCCACTCTGACCTTCACCGGTTTGAGCACTTTGCCGTTGAGCGTGTAACCATCCTCAAAGACTTCGATGATAGCGTCCTGTTTCCCGGGTCCTGTCTGGAGCACCTCATGCTTGTGGGGATCTACGGACTCACCAAGACACTCCATCTTGGCAAGGCCTAAGCCACTCAAGTGCCGAATGAGCTCCTGTTCGACAGCACTCACGCCCTTCACCCAGTCGTGCGCCTTAAGTTCCTCGGGCAGGTGCGTGAACGCCCGCTGGAAATTCTCCACGGTAGGCAGGAGCGCGAGGAGCGTGTTCTCGAGCGCATACTTGCGTACTTCCTCTCCCTCACGCTGCAGACGATCCTTGGCATTCTGCAGATCCGCCTGCGCGCGCCCGGCCATGTCACGAAGCTTCGTGATCTGTGCGCGCAGCTCCACACACTCGACACACTCCTTGGGCTTCTCGACACGCTTCTTGGGCGGATGTTTCGCATGGGGCTCCATACCTCTATGGTAACGGAAAGGGAACGGAGCTCAAGCAGGTACAGGACAACGTTTGAGAAGTTGCGTGAGGGCAGAGAGGCTTCAAACCTTCCTGACCTCCTTAACCTCCCTGACCCACCAAACCTTTCTTACCTTCCGCACCTACGCTACACTCCCCGCAATGCTCCTGGCTCTCCTCTCCCTCGTTGCCGGATTCGTCCTCCTTATCAAGGGTGCCAATTGGCTGGTGGAAGGTGCTTCGAGCATTGCACGGAGATTGAAGATCTCCGACCTCGTCATCGGGCTTACCGTGGTTTCCTTCGGCACCTCGGCACCGGAGCTTGTCGTGAACATCATTGCCAGCATCCAGGGCAACGCGGCAATCGCTATCGGAAACGTTGTGGGAAGCAACATCGCCAATGTCCTTTTGATCCTTGGCATAAGCGCAATGATCGCTCCTCTGGCCGTGCAGCGTTCCACCGTACTCAAGGAAATCCCCTTCTGCCTGCTTGCGAGCGTTGTCCTCTTCGTGATGGCCAACGACCGCTTGATTGACGGGTATGTGATCTCGGAACTGGGGAGAGGCGATGGTCTGGCCTTCATGGCGTTCTTCGTGATATTCCTCTACTACACGTTCGGCATCCGGCACGTTCAGGAGGAGAATCACGAGGAGTTCACCATGCCGACACAATCCGTTTGGTTCGCATTGACCCTCTTCTTCGTTGGTATTGGGGGACTCGTCATTGGAGCAAAACTCGCCGTGGACGGTGCGGTAACGATCGCACTGGCACTAGGTATCAGTGAATCCCTCATCGGTCTCACGGTCGTTGCCGTGGGAACTTCGCTCCCCGAGCTCGCCGCCTCCGCGGTGGCCGCCCACAAGGGCAAGGCAGACATCGCCGTGGGAAACATCGTCGGAAGCAACATCTTCAACATCCTCTGGATCCTCGGCTTGAGTTCGGTCATCAAACCCCTCCCCTTCCAGCCTGCACTCAACTTCGACCTCCTCATCGTCATCCTCTCAACACTCTTCCTCTTCTTCATCGTCCACAATGGCGCTGCACACAAGAGACTCTTCCTGTGGTGGCAGCAACAGAGGGACTTCATCATCCGCCGGTGGGAAGGAGCCTTGCTCCTTATCGGCTACATTGCGTACATCGCATACATCGGTTGGAGGGGATAATGTGTTCACTGTCCCGCACACTCCGTGATCAATCGAGCCCGCACCGTCCGCATCGTCATCCTCGCAATGTTCCTCCTGGTGCTCGCTGCACGGGTTTCCTCGTGCATGCCGAAAGAGGAACCCCAGCCCAACACCTTTGCTGATCGCAGCGACGAGGAGATACAGCCGGACACCGAGCACTCTGTCACCCAGGCTGGTACATGGTTCCTCCGTCATGCAGACGAAGAGGAATTCCTCCACTACGGCTACTGGCCGAACGAACAGCAACCCCATACAGGAAGAAACAGCCTTCGGATTGCCGGAGCGCTCTGGAGTATCACGGAGCTCCACCGATTTACGGGAGACGAACGCTTTGCCAAGCTCGCCGAGAACGGCATCGAATTTTTCCGCGCCTTTATCATAAAAGACCCGGAGGGGTATGCGTATGTGGACATCGCAAACAAGCACAAGCTCGGCTTTAACGCCTTCCTCATCCTTGCGCTCCTCAACCTGGAGGACATCCCCGATCGCACGGAGCTCATGAGCCTCCTTGCCGAAGGCATCCTGCACCAGCAACGCAGGGACGGATCGTACGCAACCTACTTCCATTCCGATCAAGCAACAGGAGTGGATTACTATCCCGGCGAAGCGAATCTGGCCCTGATGGCACTCTACGAAGAAACGGGCGCTGAGCGCTACCGCGAAGCCGTGGAGCGGTCCTTCCCGTACTACCGCGAGTACTGGCGAGGGAACAAGACCCTCGCGTTCATCCCATGGCACGCACAGGCACTCTCACGGCTCTACCGCAGCACACCCGATCCACAGGTGCGTGACTTCGTCTTTGAAATGACCGACTGGATGCTCACCTTCCAGAAACAAGGGACGAATCCTGCCACGGGAACACGCAGATACATCAGTGCACCGACGATCTCCACCGCAAGTTACCTGGAAGGGATCAACGACGCATACAAACTAGCCAAGAGCGTTGGCGACGAGGAACGCACACAGGGGTACGCAGAGGCCATTCGCCTGGGGACGGCCTTTGTCCGTGAGCTGCAGATGACCGGCGACGAGTACACCGCAGATGGCCGCACGGATCCCCTTGCGGCTGGCGGCGTGCGCCAGTCCATCACCAATCCCGAGCTGCGCGTGGATCACACACAACACGCCGTGGCTGCGTGGATCAAGGCGCTTGAGAACGATCTTGCTCAGTGAGCACACAAAAACAGTGTCATGATTTGACGGAGCCCGTCCTGAGTATGGTCGAAGGGCTCACCATGACACTGTTCTAAGTACACCATTATTCTTGCACTGCTGCATCTTCCTCTGCTGCAGCGGAAGATGTAGATGCGCCTTCTTCGGCACCGACATCCACTTCGACATCGACCTCCACGGCGGGGCTGCTCTGTGTACCCTCCTCCGTAGCCGCATCATCAGTCCCCTCCTCTGCTGCCGGCTCTTCGCCTTCCGTTGCGGCATCGTCATCTCCTGTCGTGCCTTCGTCCTCTACGACTGTGTCATCTTCTACCGTGCCTTCGTCTTCCGTCACTTCGTCGTCCTCCATCATTCCTCCATCTTCCATCGCTTCGTCATCCTCCATCATGCCCTCATGCTCCATGTCATCCATCACCTCTTCACCGTCTTTCTCTGTATCTTCGTCGCGATCAACACCAACGGAGAGCGTGCAGGCGGAAAGGAGACCCAAAATTGCAAGACTTGCGAACAGCTTCATAGGTTTCATAAAAAAAGGGGAAAGAGAAAAACGGGAGCCCATCGTACGCTCAGCAAGAAACGGTGCGCAAGCCCAATTCGGAGCAAGGAACGATGCGGGGCACATTTCCCGTATCAAAAAACACAACAGGACTCTGCCATGAGCGAGAGGAAGGGCAGTTCGACTCACTTCGTTCGCTCACTGTCATTCGATTCGGCGAAGTCGTGGCCCGAGCGCCAGAGCGCGAGGACCATGAGCAAGGCCCGAAGGGCCGAGTCGAATGGTACAAGAGAGTCACAGGATGGTATCTTTTGAGAGCAAAACTTCATCTGCCACCAAATGACTAATGTCCTTGGTTGGTTCGTGTAAATTGCCAACCGCGATCAGCACACGCACGAGCAAGAGCTTCCCAGTCGGCATCTTTTTGATCCACTCCGATATGGAATCTCACGCCACGACCTTGCTCACGTTCCAAACTATGCGAGTGAATGGCATTCATGTTGAGACCGAAACTAGCGAGGAGCGAAGCAATTTGAGCAAGAAGACCGGGTTTGTCTTCTTCAACGATAAGCACGAATGAGCGGAGATTGAAATTTCCTCTCGCTTCTATTGCCGTATCTGTCAGTGGGTTCATTGCTTTTCTCCATTCTCCTGATTGATCGAGACGATGCACTCCTGTTGTCGCGAATTCAATCAGCGCTGCACGATCGGTGCCGATGCGAGCTATCTGTTCCAAAGTCTCTGATACGATTGCATGAATTCGTCGCCCAAGTTCAGATTTGAATGCTTCCGCCATTATGCCAGCCGATACATCTGGTCGTTGGATTGCCACCCGACCCATGCCCATCTCTGTCATTCCAAAGTTTGCCGGAGCGATGTCTGCAATCTGATCGAGCGAAAGACCTTGTTCACCCAATACTTTCCCAAGTGCCGCAATGAGCGTGCGTTGAATGAGGTGAGGAAGGAACTGCACAACAGCCATGAAGTCTCCGTGGCGCTTGAAATCAAAACGCCGCAGTTGCATCTCCATCCCACGGTAGATTGCTTCGGCATCTTCAGTTGCGCGTTGAGCCCCTGCTCCTATGGGCATGATGAGGACATTCTGCCCACGCGTGGGAGTTTCAGGGCGGACGAGAGGGTGCGTGGAGCAGGTGCTTGCTTCCTCCGAAATCTCAAGAAGCATCTTCTCGAACGGCCCCTTGTTTGAGGCACAGTCGAGGACGCGCTTCCCTCCAAGGAGCTTGCGCGTGTCACGGAGAATGTTCGGTATCTCGGTATCAGGAGCTGCGAAAAAGACACTGTCAGCGTGACGGATGCGATCATTGCGAGTGCTGTTGTCTGTGTCTTGTTCGATGATGCTCACTTCTGCAGCAGCTTGCTTTCCTGCTTGCACGATCTTCGCACCCCATCCGCGACCTCCACCGATCACGGTCAACATTTTCCCGTCTAGCGATGAGGTCTCTGGCATGTGCATAAATTACAATTTATGTATATTTATGTCAACTTGGTTGAACGATCTGACAGAAGTGGAAATGACATCTGTAAACATTGACCGTGCTCCAATGTCGCTGCTGGCATGATAAGAGAGAAATCTCACTTTCTTGGAAGACCGGATTCCGATACGCTGCCCGATATGGAGAATTCTCACAATCCTCGTCTGGTAAGCCGCAACACCTTCGGAGAAGCTCTTATAGTCGCCTTGGTAGTCGTAGGTTTCTTCGTCGCCTTCCTTCAGAACAAAGTCGCGCTGGAGGATGTCTGGACGCTCGCGGGGTTCCTCACACTCATTGTCATCTTCTACATGGCTCTACTCTTCTGCAGGATGCTGTTCTTCTGGATGACGGGTGGCGACCAAACTCCGTATCCCTGGTGGAAGCACGTGGAAATGCAGAAGAAGTATGAACAAAAGTCGAAGTGATGAGGGATGAAACACCGATGGTAGCGCGTGCTCTCAACAACATTATCTCGTGCGAGAGGTGTGATAGTGCCTCTCTATTTGCAAACTGCTAAGCTATTTTTCAAATGAATCGCATTGAACAAACAGCGCGTGGCCTGTTGGAAATCGCAGACGTACAGGTCGGCGGTGAAAGGCAGCAAGATATCCACGTTCATCACCCGGATCTCTATCGCAGGGTGTTGGCAGAAGGTTCACTTGGGCTCGGGGAGTCTGCTTTTCGGCTCGCTTTCGATGAGGTAGACGTGATACATAGCAGAACATTGTAGCGGAATAGTTTGAAGTCGCGTAAAGGCGCTTCTCGCTTGTGGAAGAGCAATTGATGTATTGGATGTAGTGGCGGCGCCACGTGATCGCGCGCAGGGACGTAAAGCGGCTTCGCCGCCACGTCCCACGTAAAATCTCTGCTCGCTTCGCTGCGCGCGATTTTACGTGGTGCCACGGGCCGGGATTGAACCGGCGACCCCAGGCTTATGAGTCCTGTGCTCTACCAACTGAGCTACCGTGGCAAGTAACGATGGAGAATGAAAGAACAAGAATGCAAAGCGGCAGAGTTACTCGTCCGCCGGAATCCGTAGTACGGAGGCGGGCCGTGGCAAAGGGTGCATCAAGAGTAGCAAGCCCCTTAAGGAGGGACAAGAAAAGACGCAGGATGGATAGTCGCCTACCGAGACAACGGCCCAATCCAGCTGGGCCAACCCTCAACAGTTTCTGCACCTTCCGTCTGGAGGAAGTTACGCATGGTGTTGATGACAGTCGTGGGAATCGTCAGACGGGAACCGAATCGGCCGATCCAGCTGGGCCAACCCTCGGGAGCCGTGGTTGACTCCTCAACGGCAAACGGAGAAGAGGGCATGATGAGGAAATCCCGCGGGAAATAGGCAGCTGCAGATCCGGCGAAGCTGCAGAGGAGCGCACCGAAGGTGAGGAGCGATGCAAAGCGTTGCAACATGGAAACAGGGGGAAGAGCAAACAAAACTGTACACAGTACAACAGAGAAAGTCGAGAAATGCGCAAAAGAGTCCACCAAACCTCAGCTCCATGCCGTATACTTTTGATCCGTTATGATAGAACGCATATGAATGCAACGCTTCTCTGCTTACATGGATGGGGCGGGTCAAAAGAATCCTTCACGGAACTCCGGGAGGCATTGAAGGGAGCGCCTATCGAAATACTCACACCGGATCTGCCGGGGTTCGGAGGGGAACCCGAGCCTCCTTGCCCCTGGTCCGTGGACGACTACGCCGATTGGGTCAGCGCATGGGTGGAGAAGCACTGCTCGGAATTACCGCACAATCGTATTCTTCTGGGACACTCCTTCGGCGGGCGCATCGCCATCAAGCTCGCTGCACGCAGGAAGCTCACGATCAGCCACCTGCTTCTCTGCGCCGCAGCTGGTATCAAGCACGATCAACCCGCCAAACAGCTGCTGGGTATGGCCATGGCCAAGAGCGGCAAGATACTCCTGAGTTTTCCGCCGCTGCGAGCACTGCAGAACCCCGCGAAAAAGATCCTCTACAAGATCCTGCATGTCCACGATTACGAGTGTGCGTCGCCAAGGATGCGTGCGACGATGGAACGGGTGACCGCGGAAGATCTGCGGCCTCTGCTCAAGGAGATCGCCGTTCCCACCGACATCTTCTGGGGCGAAGAGGATACGATGACTCCGTTGGAAGACGCACGGATCATGCAGCAGGAAATCGCACAGAGCACGCTCCACACCTATCCCCATGTGCGTCATCGCGTGCACCGCGACAAGGCACAGGAGATCGCGCAGCGCATACGGAGTATCATTGAACACGCATGAGTACCGGTCTTCTCGCCCTCATCGTCGTCATCGCGAGCCTATCTCCTCTCTGCACGCTTGCGGCGCTCTGGCAAGTGAAGGAATGGCGCACCGATCGCCTGCGCGAGCACCTGAGGAGTGAGGGGATCCTGCGTCAACTGTTCGGCGTCACACGACCGGCACTCCTCGCACTCACGGGAATACCGTACATCGTGGGCGTGCTGCCCGAACACCTCTGGCCGCTCACTCCCCTGCTGCTCTTCATCGCTGCGAATGCGCTGCAAATCGTGCTCAAGAAGCAACGTGAACCTGTATGGACCCAAAAAGCCATCGCACTGTGCATGACGAGCACTCTCCTCATCGCTGTCGCCGCTCTGGAGACTTCTCCGCGACACCTCCCCTTCCTACCGCTCCTTGTACCCGCATTCCTGCTCATCGCCTGGATGCTGTGGCAACCGGCGGATGCCCTCCTCAAGCGGCGTGTCATGCGCCGTGCACGAGCAGTGCGCTCACAGAGGAACGACCTCAGGGTTATCGGCATCACGGGGAGTGTCGGAAAGAGCACCACGAAAGAACTTCTGGCCCACATTCTGGGAAAGGAGAAAACTCTCGCCACTCCCGCACATGTGAATACCGAGATGGGCGTTTCCCAGTGGCTTTCCCAAATGCTTCCCGCTCACCAGAACATCGACACACTCATCGTAGAGATGGGGGCATACCGCCCCGGCGAGATCGCTCTACTCTGTTCCATTGTCCAACCACAGTTCGGCATCCTTACCTTCATCGGCACGCAGCACATCGGCCTCTTCGGATCACAGGAAGTGCTCTCACAGGCCAAGGGGGAACTCCTCGCAGCGCTCCCGCCGGAGGGGCATGCGTTCCTCAACGGCGATTGCTCGTTGTGTGCGTCACTCAAGGACAAAGCTCCCTGCCCCGTGGTGCTCGTAGGAACCGGCGGTCCCGTGGACATCGAAGCGTTTGAGATTGAAGAAACGCCGCAGGGCATTCGCTTCCGCGTGGGAACAACACGCTACTCCGTTCCACTCCACGGAACGCACAACGTGACGAACGTGCTCCTGGCGATCGCTGTCGCACGAGCACTGGAAATGAAGGATGAAGAAATCGCAGCAAAACTCTCAAGTTTTTCCCCGATGCTCCACACGTTTTCGGTACGCGAGGAGCGTGAAACCACCATCCTCGACGATACGCACAATGCAAGCCCCGCGAGCTTCCAGGCTGCGCTGGGATGGGCCAGAGGACAACCGGCAGCGCACAAGATCCTGCTCACGAGCGGCATGATCGAACTCGGGGAAGCGCAGGACCGCATCCACGAGGAACTCGGCGAGCAAGCAGCATCCATCGTCGAGCGGGTGATCTTTCTCAATCGCACAACGTCGCAGGCCTTTGCACGCGGATACGGGAACCCCGTGGAGATCTTCCGCGCCGGGGAAACCGCACGTATCCCAGAAAAATCCCTCCTGCTCTGCGTAGGAAGAATGAAGGAAACCGTGATAGAATCGCTCATCCCATGAGTCTCTTCTCCCCCATCCACCACACTTTTGCGCCCCACGTGGACCTGCGATTCTGGTGGAAACGCTCACTTCTGGCACTGAGCCCATGGCACTGGAAGCGCGGCAAGGCACTGAACAGGATGAAGGAAGAAATGACACGACGTTTCGATGCGCCCTGTGTGCTCTTCTCCTCGGGACGCGAGGCGTTGTGCGCACTCCTGCGTTCCATGAAACTCGCCGCAGGGGAAGAGGTGATCATCCAGGGCTACACATGCGTCGCGGTACCGAATGCGATTCACACAGCAGGAGGTGTTCCCGTGTTCGTGGACATCGATCCCACGACCCTCAACCTGGATCCTACAAAGGTGGAAACCGCCATCTCGCACCGCACGCGCGCGGTGATCTGCCAGCATACGTTCGCCATTCCCGGACCGCTCAAGGAGCTCAGAGCTCTCTGCGCCAAGCACGGTATCGCACTGATTGAGGATTGCGCCCATGTCCTCCCCGACGAAACCGGGCCGCAAGGAGTCGCGCGCATGGGCGACGCAGCATTCTTCAGCTTCGGCAGGGACAAGGCGGCGACCGGTATCATCGGCGGCGCGGCGATTGTGCGTGATCCCACGCTGCTCGAACGTATGCGCGAGGAGGAAGACCGTGCCGTGGACATTGATACGTGGACAATTGCGCGACTGCTCCTCTATCCCTGCTTCTACCTGATTGCCCGGCCGCTCTATGGCCTGGGACTCGGCAAAGCGTTTCTCTTCGCTGCCAAGAAGCTGCATCTTTTGGTCCCCATACTCACGCAGGGGGAAAAGAAGGGAACCATGTCCCCTGTCCTCAAGCGTATGCCCAACGTCTGTGCGGCACTTGCGCTGTTCCAGCTTTCCCGTCACCGCAGCGTGAACGACCACCGCCGCGCACTCACGCGCATCTACCTCTCTGCTGCGCGTGAACATCAATGGAAGATCCCCGCAGCAATGAACGGCGATCTCCCCATGCAGAAGTTCCCTCTGTTCATCGAAAACCCCGAAACGCTTCGCGAAGAACTCAAACACCGCAACATTCACCTGCATGACGGCTGGACACAGGCAGTCATCTGCCCGCGATCCGTGGACCAGAGCGCGATGAACTACCGACCCGGGAGTTGTCCCAAGGCAGAGGAAGTCGCACGGAACGTCCTCACGCTCCCCACGCACCCGACGATGAGCGTGCGACAAGCGGACTCCCTTGTACGAGAACTCACCAAAGCACTGAACACGAGATAGAAATCCGGTAGGATACCGCCCATGCACGTGTGTGAGGCACCAGAGGCGGCTGCGTGGGATGCGTTCCTCGTCGCCCAACCGTACTCCCCCTTCCTCCAGAGCTGGACAATGGGCGAGGTGTACCGCGACAGCGGCGAGGAACCCGTGCGGCTGGAAATCCGCGAAGGAGATGAACTCGTCGGCATCTGCCAGGCTCTCATCGTCCCCGCACGCAGGGGCAGGCACCTTGCCATCCCCTACGGACCGGTGCTGAGAAATGAGAATGAAAGGGAACAGACGATGCAACTTCTTGTGAGAGCTCTCAGGGACGTTGCAACGGATCATCGGTGCTCTTTTTTGCGCTTTTCCCCGTTCTGGCCCATGGGAACAGAGCCAATCCCGGGGACGAAGCCCGCACCGCTCCATCTCCTCGCAGAGCACGTGTGGCTCCTTAGACTCAAGGGGAAGACGGAGGAGGAACTCCTTGCGGGCATGCGCCAGAATCACCGTAACCTCATCCGCAGAGCACAGCGTGAAGGCGTGAGCGTCACGGCCTCGCAGAACCCCAACGAAGACATCGAGGAATTCTTCCGCCTCTACGAGGAAACACGCAGGCGTCACCATTTCGTCCCGTATCCTGCAGACTTCATCCGCGCACAAGTACGCCGCTTCGCGGCTGACGGCGCATGCACGCTCTACCTCGCCCGCTATCAGGAGGAAACGATCGCGGCGTCGGTACACATGCACTTTGGCGGAGAGACGAGCTACCACCATGGAGCAAGCTCTTTGGTGCATCCGAAAATCCCGGCGAGTTACGCCCTGCAGTGGCAGGCCATTCGTGATGCCATCGCGCGGGGCGACCACTTGTTCAACTTCTGGGGCATCTCCCCGGAAGGAGTGAAGAATCACCCCTTCGCCGGCGTGCGCACATTCAAAACAGGATTCGGCGGGGAGATCCTAGAGCTCGTGCACTGCTGCGATCTTCCGCTGAACCCCTCGTACATGTTCACGCGCACGTTCGAAACCATACGGAAGTGGAGGAGGGGTTTCTGAGAGATTAGGAGGCAGTGGCTATGAACCAGGAAACAACACGTACTCGATAATTGTGATCACTGGCCACTGACCGCTGACCACTGCTAAGCTCTCCGTATGCCCAAGAAACCCCCTGCAACAACATCGGTAGAAGAGAAGCTCGACGAGATCGTACTGCGCCTCAAGCACCTGGATCGCCGCGACAGACTGCGCACCATCGGCGGATTTTTCCGCGGTGTTATCGGCTTGATCCCCATTGCCGTTCTCCTGCTCTCCGTATGGTACTTCTACGAGCACGGCGACGAGCTTCTCGCGAAAATCGCGCAGCAAGCGGCTGAGCAAGCCGCCAGCGTGACCCAGCAGGGTGCGGGGTCCTTCATGGAGCAATTCGAGGGGCTCCTGGGGCGCTAGAGCAACGTACCGTGGCACGAAAGCAGCTGCCTGGAAGAATGCTCCAATCCCCAACCCTATTCCCCTTTGACCAATCCTACGACATCGTCCGCCGTGGACGATGCTGAGAGAGCAAAAGTGGGAAGATTGAGAAGCTCACTTCTCTGGAACGTGCGATCCTGCGCTGCACCCAGACCCAGGAGATACCCGGCTTCTTTCGCCTTCTCCTCCACACGGCTGTTCACACCCCCCAGCGGATAGGCAACGGCAAAGATTTCCTTCTGCGTCATATCTTCGAGGAGCTTCCTGCTCTGCTTCAACTCCAATTCCACCTGGGCATTGGTTAGCGAACGCAGATCATCGCCGGTGTGCGCAGCGGACTGGATGTCATGCCCGTTGGCCAAGAGCGTGAGCACTTGTTTCTCCGTGATGCCGTTGATCCCCAGCAGATTGGTCTGCAAAAAGATCGTGGCGCGCACATTGCTTGCACGCAGCGCATCGGAAACGTCCTTGAATGTATCGGGGGTGATATCCGAAACGGCCAGGACGATCGTCTTGGGTTCCAGACGGACGTCGCGCTCCTCCTGCTCAACAAGGAGATCGCGGAAATCTCTGAGTGTGACAAGTCGGTACCCCTCCTCCTTGAGACGGCCGATGTGGTTGATCATCGCCGTAAGCATGCCCTCTTGGGACATCCGGTACTGCAGGATGGGCAGCGTGAAGATCTCCTGGCGAACGAGGAAATTCGGAAGGAAGGGGGCTAGGTATTCAGAGGCGACGTACCCTTCTTTGCCATCGAAGGTAATGCGCGCCCACACGTTGTCCTTACTGAGAACCTTCACAAACGCCTGACCGGGCAACTCCCCGATTTTCTCACTCAACGTATCGGGCGCCTTGCGGACATTGAGGAAGCCGAAATCCACAAAGTACGTATCTTTGAACTGCTCCTTCTCCTGCGCCAGACGTGCTTCCGAGGCAAGCTTGGCGATGTAGCGTTGCGCTACGTAGCCTTCACGCCCCCCGGGGAGCGTTACGCGCGCCCATGCGGCATCAACAAAATCGAGTACGGTCACCATATCCCCCCGATCCAACCGCTCCACCTGATCAGCAGTCACCGACGGCGCGGAACGCACATTGAGAAACTCGTTCGTGATGCGATAGAGATTCGCACCCTCTCCCTCGGCACCGGAACGGATCGCCTGGTACTCACGCGCCATGGAGAGATCAAGCGTTGGCACCTCCTCCAACGCTCCTGTCCCCCCATCCATAACCAGACGAGGCTCTGCCCCCGGAGTGCTCACACCCTCTTCGGCATGTTGCGCAAGCTCACGGAAGTGCGCCACATCCTCCTCGGTGAACGTAAATTCCTCTTCGGGCTCTTGTGGAGAAGAGCTACAGCCCGCAAAGAGAATACCGAACGAGGCAATGAGGAGGAACGCCACGAGTGGGCGCGCGGAAGAGATGGAGGAACGGCGGCGGCGGAACGGTGCCATGACAGTAAGGGGAAGAGAAAGTTACATGCGCTGAGGAACGCGGAGAGTGAGAATCTCTGCACCCGCCTTAAGGACAGATGCAGTGAGAGAAGTCAGTGCAAGGCGCAGCGCGCGCTGAGGATCCTGAGCCTTGAGAATCGGCTCGACGTTGTAGAAGGTGTTGAACTCCTGGCAGAGCCCGAAGAGGTAATTCGTAAGCAGGTGCGGCATGCGCGCATCGCGTGCGGAGCAAAGCACATTCGAAAATTGCTGGAGCCTGTTCACGAGCTTGCGCTCGTACACAGTGAGCGAGGAGACGTCCGGCATCGCCGTCTGGTCTGCAGATGTTGATTTCTCAAGCACCGAACAACACCGGGCATGGGTGTACTGCACGTACGGCGCGCTGTTGCCGTCGAAGCTCAACGCCTTTTCCCAACTGAAGACAATGTCCATTTTGCGGTTTTGGCTCAGGATTCCGTACGCCACAGCCCCCACTCCCATCATCTCCGCGAGAGCCTCTGGGTCGTCGGTCTGCACACTGTCACCGTGCCCTTCGATAACGTCCCGTGCACGGCGGACCGCTTCGTCGAGCACTTCTTCCAACTTGAGTACGGTCCCCTTGCGCGTGCTCATTCCGGCATCCGCAAAGCGCATGCGACCGAAGACCACATGCTCGAATTCCGGAAGATCCCATCCAAGCATCCGGCACACGGCCTCCAGCTGTTGGAAGTGCAGACTCTGCGCTCTGTCCACAACGTAATAGAGCGCACGCGGATGGTACGTATCCAGACGGTAGCGCACCATGGCCAAATCGCGTGTCGCATACAGAGTGGAGCCATCCCCCTTGCGCACCATGAGTGGCGGCAGATTGCTTTCCTCGGGGAAATGGGCAATGAGCGCTCCGCCCTCCCCTTCGGTAAAGACACCGCGTGTGATTCCCTCGGAGAGGACCGGCTCCATCTTGTCTTGGTAAAAGCTCTCGCCTGTCTCTTTATCGATGGAAATATGGAGACGTTCGTAGGTATGCCTGAGCGCCTGCAGGGTGGTATCTACTACGGCTTTCCAGAATGCACGCAATTCCTTGTCTCCCCTCTCAATCTTCGCAAAAGCTTCGCGCGCTTGATCATCCAGGGAAGCATCCTTCTCCACCTCCGTATGAAAACGGACGTAGAGCGCGAGAAGATCGTCAACGGAATACTGAGAAATTGGCTTACCTTCGCCCCATAGTGCATAGGCGACGGCGAGCTTCCCGAACTGCGTCCCCCAGTCTCCTGGGTAGCTCCAGCCAATGACGTTGCACCCCGTATGCCGGTAGAGATTAATGAGCGCCTGCCCGATGATATGCGTGCCCAAGTGATGGACCCCCAAGGGCTTGGCGATGTTCGGACCACAGTAGTCAATGATGACGGGAGACCCCTCATTCAGTGGTTGAGGAGCGCACGCCTTGCGCGCGCTCTCAAGGTTTGCAAGGAGTACCGACGGTGTAAGCCACACGTTGACGTATCCCGGATCCGCAACATCAATGCGTTCCACCTGTTTCAGCGAAGAGAGGCCGTTTTTCAGCGCCTCGGCAATGATATGAGGAGATTTGCCGCAGGCCTTTGCTTGTTGCAGTGCAACCGCTGTCGCAATGTCACCGTGCCCCTCCTCGCGCGCAGGCTCCCAAACAACATCCACCGTATGCACTCCGAATGCATTGTGAAGAATTCGTACGGCCTCCTCTGTAAGAAACGAGTACATTGAACAAATCTGATACTCAGAAAACGACGCAAATTTACCACCTAAATCCAGGGTTACCACATGAAAACAAAATTTGATCTTGCTCAAAAATTCTCCCCATGTTTTGAACACAAATTGTATGCGGAATTTTGGCACTGTTCCCATTGGACTCACCTTGTGTTCAATAAGCACCTGCTGCGCTCAGCATTGCGAAAAAACCTGTATAGATGTACAATAGTTCTGTGAAATACACCCGTGTACCGGCCCTCATCTTGAGTACCATTGTCCTATCCTGCATTGCAGGATGTAGAGCACCGAACTCTCCACCCGCGCAGGAAACCCGTATGGATGTGGATACCAGCGGTGCAAAGAGTGCGATTGTTGCACTCTTCTCTCTGTTACGAACCGAAGAGACAGTGAATCCGCTTGCCCTTGTACGGCCGGGTGCCCCCCTGGGCATTTACGTAGGCCTCTACCTTGCCCACGGTGCGACGCTCCCTATCCGCGGATCGCTTTTGGGCATGGATGCGCAGATTGCACTTTTGCGGGCTGAGAGCTCCGTAGAACGAGATGAAACATTCGCTCTCCTCGAGGAATACGGCACCGTCCTGCAGGTCGATATCATCGACACGCTCAACCGTTCAACGGATCGAGTAAAAACGCTGGACGGGTACATCCGAAGTCTGGAGGCAATAAACGAACGCATCACGCAGAAGGGCGAAGAGCTTGAAGTACGACTCGACGCCATAGGAGATGAGCGTAAGGAACAGCGCAATGTTGTGCGTACGATTGAGCGCGAAATCCGCACCGCCATGAAGGACCAGAACTTCAGCGTTGCTGGCGCCAAACAGGAAGTACTCACCAAGGAAGAAGGGACGCTCGCAGAGATTGAAACGCGCGAAAAACACACGAAGAGCGTGCTCAAAGTATTGAATACACTCCTCGATATCGGCCAGGAACGCGCTCTCGCGATCACCAAGAACCGAGAAATACTCGTCGCAGGTTTGCACGTGGTCGATGTACCGGGGATCAGCGATTTGGGCCTGATCATCGAAGAGTAGCCACAAAGTGGCAAGAATACTACAAGGATATATTTCTAGTATCCAAGCAACTATTCACCGTGGAAGAAAAGCCAGTTTTACGCTACAATAACAAGATTTATGGCACATGAGTCCCCAGGGATGCCGGCACAGCAACATGTCAAGATGATGCAGGTCATGTTGGCAGCTTTCGACGATCTTCTGGGGTTGAATTTGAGTTTTGAGAAGACACTCAAAGGCAAGAAGAAGTACCTCACCAAACGCGAACTGACGACCGAAGAAAAGAAGGCGCTCCTGCAGTACGAAGAGGGCCTGCAGAAAACGCTCGACATCATCGCTCCTGCCGCGATGCAGGTAAAGCCCAACGAGCTCATCCTCAACGATCTGCACGCCCGTACGCTCTACGCGATCAACTGGCCAAACTACGTGTACCCAAACTGGCTCTCCGAAGAGATCAACTTCGATGCACACATGTTGATCTCCATCTTCCTCTACCCCGCCGATAACAAGGCGATCATGAAAATGCTGAGGAAGAAGGTGACGGAGATGCGGTCATCGGTACGCATGCTCGAGCAACGCGGCATCGTGCGCGACCCCACGCTCGAAGCAGCGCTGCAGGATGCGGAGGAACTGAGAAACCTCCTCGCACGCGGACGCGAGAAGCTGTTGCAGCTGGGCCTCTACGTCACACTGTACTCAGACGATGAGAAGAAGCTTAAAAAGATCCAAACCGACATGGAATCTCTGCTCGGAGGAAAGCTCATTATCACCAAGCCCGCCTACATGCAGATGGAACACGGGTGGATTTCCACGCTCCCCTTCTGCCTGGATGAACTGGAGGTGAACCGCAACATGAACACGTCCCCGGTGGGAGCATGCTTCCCGTTCTCCAGCTCCGACCTCACCGATGATCATGGCATCCTCTACGGCATTAATCGCCATAACGACAGCTTGGTCATCTTCGATCGTTTTGATCTTCCCAACGCAAATGCAACGGTCTTCGCCACATCCGGTGCCGGAAAATCGTTCACGGTCAAACTGGAGATTCTGCGATCACTCATGTTCGAGACAGATGTCTACGTCGTGGACCCGGAGAACGAATACCGAGATCTCTGCGATACCGTAGGAGGAACGTACATCCCGATCTCCCTGCAGAGCTCCTTCCGCATAAACCCGTTCGATCTTCCCAAGGCCGTTCGCGGTGAGGAAGCCGCAACGGGCGAGGTGCTGCGCGCAGCGGTGATCAACCTGCACGGGCTTTTCAAACTCATGCTCGGCACCCTCACGCCCGCCGAAGACGGCATCCTCGACAAAGCCATTCTGGACACCTACGCACTCAAGAACATCTCACTGAATACGGAGGACCTCGCTGGAGTGGAACCGCCGGTTTTGAGTGATCTTGTGGATGTTCTCCTCACAACGGATGGTGGCGAGAACATGGCAAAGACGCTCTCCAAATTCACCGATGGAAGTTACGCCGGTCTCTTTGACCAACCGACGAACGTGGAGCTGGAAAACCAGATGGTTGTCTTTCAGATCCGCGATTTGGAGGAACAGTTGAGACCTATCGCCATGTATGTGGTGATCAACCTGATTTGGAACCGTATCCGGGCACAGATGAAGAAGCGCATGCTCGTCATCGACGAAGCATGGAACCTGATCCAGCATGAAGACTCCGCACGATTTCTCTACGGCCTCATCAAGCGCGCACGCAAATACTACCTGGGAGTGACGACCATCACCCAGGACGTGGAAGACTTCGTGAACTCCCCCTACGGCAAACCGATCATCACGAATGCCTCGTTGCAGATTCTGCTCAAGCAATCGCCTTCCGCCGTGGATAACCTCCAGAAGATCTTCTACCTCACCGACGGCGAGAAATACCTGCTCCTCAACTCAGAAGTGGGACAAGGCATCTTCTTCGCCGGCAATCGCCACGTGGCGATCCAGGTGGTTGCCAGCCCCAAGGAATCCGAGATCATCTCCACCAAACCCGAAGAGGTGATGCACAAGCAGCAACAACGGCAGTTCGAGCAGAGAGAGGCAAAGGAACAAAAGAAGCGTGCCGATGCTCTCCAAGCGGAAGAAGAGACGCAGGCAAACCTGGAAACCATGCAGCAGGAAGCCGCCACGGACGAGGATTTTTCCAAGAGAGAGAACGTCGGACAAGAACCTCCAAACGCTCCAAAGCAAGAAACGACCTCAACGGGAGCCAAACCTCAACCCACGTTTGAGTCCAAGCCCCAAACCCCCAATCCACAACTCAAATCCGAGTCTGCATCCAAACGCATCGATCCCCGCCTTATTGCAAATATCATGACGCGCCAGGCCACTCCTCCGGCACCGAAGCAAGAGACACCAGCGAAGGAGACGACTGCTGAGAAGACGGAGACTGAGCATCCTCAGGAGACTCCACCACCTTCCAGCGAACCTCCGGCATAAGTGTCCCGTGGAGCGAGAACCCGGCAGCCTTGCGATGGCCCCCACCCTTAAAGCGCCCCGCCATCGCCGACACATCCACATCGTCACGCAGGGTTCTGAGTGATCCTTTGACGACATCGCCGCGCTGCGAAAGGATAAGGGAGAAACGCATACCTGGGACGGCGTTCACGTAGTCAATGGCACCGGTGAGGTCGGAGTAGCCCGCACCCGTAGCGCGGAAATCACCTTCCGTCACCGCAGAGACGGCAGCCCCCTCCGGAGTAAGGGAAATTTTTTCGAGCACGCGCCCCCAAAGCTTGAGCGTACTCACGCGCGCAGTGCGGAATACCGCGCGCACGATCTCCTGCTGACGCGCCCCGCTGCGAAGCAATCTCGCCACCGTGCGGTACACCATCGTGGTGGTATTGCTATGGAGAAGTCCTCCCGTATCCGTGTACACGCCCGTCAGCAGGCACGTGGCGATATTCCCATCGATGGGCCAGCTCAGAGCATCGGCAAGCTGCACCACGATCTCGCACGTCGAAGCCGCCCCGTCAACAATGATATTCACCGTGCCGAAGCGCGTATTTGTAGGATGATGATCCAGAACGATGGAGGGATATGTCCCATCGAAGAGTTCGGGGTGCGTTTCGTGGAGTCCCGTGAGTTTGGGTTCGGCACTATCGAGAAAGAGGACGAGATCTCCACTGCGCCACCCACAGGTTTGCTGCACGCGCTGTGCAGCGGGTAGGAAGTGGAATGTCTCGGGGACGGGATCCAGACAGTGGAAAACTACGGAGCACGAAGGAAGGGCACGCTCCACCAGTAACCCCATCCCCAAGAGTGCGCCAATGGCATCCCCATCGGGATTGCGGTGACAGACGCAGACGATGCGCTGTGCCCCGGCGAGGAGGTCGCGCACCCGATCTGTGTCGTGCTTGACGAGCATATAAGGAGAAGAGAGACCCAAAAGGGAGTTAGTTTACGAGGGGCACAGCAAACGCTTCAACCGCTCCGTGTTGCCAAAAAATCAGGCTATCTTCTGGTAACGAAATGCTAAGCGGAATCTACCGCTCCTCTTCCGCATCAAGCAAGGCCTCCAAACGAGCAGCACGTTCGCCCCTCCGGTCAATACGAAACCTCAGGAGCGGAATGCGTTTGCGCTTGAGAACGCTCAATCGGTGCTGGAGTTCGTGCACACGATCTTCGAAATGTTCCAATGCGAGATCAGGGTGCGCTATCGCGCTCACGTACACCGTGGCGTAGGAGTAATCCCGCGAAACTTCGACTTCTGTGATCGTGACGACCCCGCACTCCTGAGGACACTGCGGGAGTTCCGGGGCAATCAACTCCCGGATAACAGAGGCGAGCATGGCGGGGCGACGAGGCATGGCGAACGGGAAGCAGTGTACACTACGCAGGATGGCAGAACCCTTACGCATCGTTTTCTGCGGAACACCCGCTTTTGCGGTTCCTTCACTCCAGGCACTCCTGGAAGATCAATCTTTGAACGTGCACACGGTGATTACGCAGCCCGATAAGCCCGTTGGACGCTCGCAGGAGATGTGTCCTCCCCCTGTAAAACTCCTCGCAGAGAACCACGGCATCCCCGTGCTCCAACCCGAGGATATCAACGCCCATGCAGAGGAGATTGCACCACTCCAACCTGATTTCATCGTGGTGGTGGCGTACGGACAACTCCTCAAGCCCGCCCTGCTCACCATACCCTCAATCGCTCCCGTAAACGTGCACCCATCGCTCTTGCCGCGTTGGCGAGGGGCCTCCCCCATCCAACACGCGCTCCTCGCGGGAGACAGCGAGACGGGCGTCACCATCCAACACATCGTAGAACGCTTGGATGCCGGGCCGATCCTCGCGCAGGAGCGTACGGCCATCGAACCGCGCGAGACGGCACAGACGCTGCATGACCGGCTGAGTGTACTGGGCGCCTCCCTGCTCGTTCGCACGCTCAAGGAACCTCTCCATCCCCATGTTCAGGAGGAACGCGATGCCACGCAGTGCACCAAGCTCACGCGCAGCGACGGCATTGCAGACCCGCGTGAGCAGACAGCAGAGGAGATTGACCGGCATGTGCGCGCGCTGGTCCCGTGGCCCGGCGTACGCTGCCGCATTACGGGAGAAGAGGTAAAGCTCCTCGCTACAGAACTCGATGCTGCACCGGACACGCTCCCTCTCCCCTGCGCACAGGGAACCACCCTCTTCGTCCGCATGCTGCAATCGCCGGGGAAGCGTCCGATGAGCGGTGCCGAGTGGCAGAGAGGACATCGGGCATAGAACCCTACACACACAACAGAGCGCCCCTTCGCGGACGCGATGGTTCAAGAGGAGAAGGACGCCGGTGCGCGGCAGCGTAATACTCGCGCGATGCTTCGCGCACACGTGCTATCATGCTTGAGGCCATGCGCACATTCCTCTGTTTCCTGCTGCTTCTCTTCTGTGCCCACCCTGCGCAAGCACAGGAGCTCCCGTCGGATGCGGATGGCGACGGCATTCTCAACGTTGACGAGGATATAAACGGGAACGGCATCGTGGATTCGGGAGAAACGGATCCTTTTAACGCAGATACGGATCGGGGCGGAGAAGCCGACGGATCGGAAGTTTCCGCAGGTCGCAACCCTCTCGATCGTCGCGACGACTACACCTACGATCTGGATGGCGATGGCCTCCCCAACGGACAGGAACTCTACTTTGGCACCGAACCAAGTAACCCCGATACCGACGGTGACGGCATCAATGACTTCGACGATCCGTTCCCGCTGGATAGCGATTACCGTACCGACACGGACGGAGACGGTTTGCCCGACGAGTACGAGGCGGCGCACGACCTCTCCGGTCAGGATGCACAGGATGCCGACGCGGACGCGGATGACGATGGCCTCAGTAATCGCGAAGAGTTCGTGGAAGGCACCAACCCCACAGAAGCAGACACAGACCGTGACAGCGTCATGGACGGCGAGGAGGTGACGAGCGGAGAAAACCCACTGGAGAACGCCTGCCTGATCTGGGCGGCACCAGTCACGCTCTTCACGGATATTGAGGATCACTGGGTACGTGATGCCGTACTCAAACTCCACAACATTAAAACGCTCCCCGATTACACCCGCATCGTCGACGGCTTCGGCGAAGGGCACACGCGTCCGTTCCGACCGGACCAACTCATCTCGCGATTCGAACTTCTCAAACTCGCTCTCTTAAGCAGCTGCACCCGACTGGATACCGACGTCGATGCAACCGCACAGGGTTTTGCAGACCTCCCGGCAATCGCACGTCCCCGCGAGAGCGCGGATCGCACGCTGCGACGGCGCGTAGTCTATACCGCCCTGCACTACGGCATCGTTGAGGGGTACGAAGACGGCACGTTCCGTCCGGACCAGCCGGTCAGCCGAGCAGAGGCGCTCAAAATGCTCTTTGAGGCCACGGACATCAAACCGCCTGAGGGCTATTACATCAACGTGAATTTTGCCGACGTTCCCTTTGATTCCTGGTTCTTTCCCTACGTGGATCGGGCCGTGCAGCTCAATATCGTCGAAGGGTACGGCGACGGTACCTTCCGCCCTCAGCAGCCGATCACCCGTGCAGAGGCGGCAAAGCTCGTCTATCTGCTCCTCGTCACGAACCCGAGGATCAACGGCTACGTGGTTCCCACGGACGATGAGGAGACACTGCCGGCCGAAGAGGAATCCTCCTTGGGCACGACAGAAGATCTCACGGACACAAAAGAAGCAACAGAGAACGAGGAATCCTTAGACACGCAGGAACCCGAGGAGCCGCAAGCGGCTTCCCCGGATTCTGAGACGCTCCTCAGAGAGCGGTCTCTGCTGTTTCTCTAAAGATGATTCTGCATCTCCTGGAGCGCCTCGATGAACTTGGGCAGGTCTTCGGCATCGAACATGATGGTGGTCTTCTGCCCACCGCGGGACTTTTCGGAGACTTTAAAGAACTTGCCGTTCCCCGACTGCTTGAGGTCGATGTAGAACGTGCGCTGCTGCGCATGAATGGTGATGGAGTGCAGCTCATCCGCAAACTTGCGGTTGCCGTCTCCTCTGCCGCTGCGAACGGGGGCCGGAGCAGGGCTGGAATCGTCGTCGCCGACGCCCTGGTCACCAACCAGGTCCGCCATAGGATCAAACATACCAAAAGGGGTAAGAAGTAATCGTGCTCCCTTCGCCTGGTACCTTCCGCGTGTGCGTGTGGTTGAGCTTTCGGAAGCAGGGCAATTCTAGCACACGACTCCATGCTGTCGAGGAAATAGCCGACTATTGCGAAGCAGACTGTATATACATTGTATATACGCTACTCAAGCGGCGCGAAGAGGATCTTGGGTTCCCCTACCGTCCTCCAGTCTTTTTGACTTCCCCACTCTCGCATCGCCGGAGTGATCACGAAGTCCTTCTCGAGCATTTTTTCTGCGTAGGGTACGTTGAGCTGGCGGGAGATCTCCTGCGCGGTCTGAGGAATGAAGGGCAGAAGCATGAGGGCGACATGCCGCACGTACTCTGCAAACGCGCTGAGGACACTGACTTTCTGCTTCGCATCATCCTTGATCTTCCAGGGGGCCGCATCATTGAACCCCTCATTCATCAACCTCACCCACTCCATGCTGAGCTTAATTCCCTCGTGAAGAGTAAAACCATCCATGCGCTCCGTGTAGGATGCCCATTTCTCAGCAACCTGTTTGGCATCGGAAGCTTTGGAGTCAATCTGCAATGCGCCACTCTCCTTCTTGAGCATCACGAGGATCCGATTCAAGAGATTACCCAGTTGGTTACGTAATGCGGAGTCATAGAGTTCCGTGATGCGCTCCCACGAGAAATCTCCGTCGCGCCCCACCGGCACCTCGTGACTCAGGTAGAACCGCAACGGGTCGGGGTTGCCGGAGAATCGCGAGAGGACATCCTCGGGATTCACCACATTCCCCAGGCTCTTGGACATCTTCTCCCCCTCACTCGTGAGGAACCCGTGGATGAGGAGCGTATCGGGAGTACGCACATTGGCCGCCTTGAGCATTGCCGGCCAGATGAGCGCATGGAACCGCGCGATGTCCTTGCCGATCACATGCGTGACCTGCGCATCATCCCAGAACGTGCGATCCTCATGGTTGGTGAAAAACCCCAGCCCGGAGATGTAGTTCGTGAGCGCATCGCACCACACGTACATCACGTGATCGGGATCGTCGGGGACGGGAATCCCCCACGTGAGGCTCTCCCGTGAACGCGAGAAGGACACGTCCTCAAGTCCCTGCTCGATGAGCATGAGTGTTTCTGGCGCACGGAACTCCGGGACGATGGTGTACCCGCCCTTCCCCTTCTTCGTGAGGAGTTTTTTAAGCCACAGCGCATCCTCGCCCAACGTGAAGAACCAGTTCTCCTCGGTGACCTCCTCGGGAGCGACCTTGTGCGTAACGCACTTGCCGTCTTCCAGATCCTTCTTGGTCAGAAATCGCTCACATCCAGAGCAGTAGAGCCCGGTGTAGCTGCGCTTTTCGAGTTTTCCGGCCTCCTGGAGCTTGCGCCAGAGCGCCTCCACCGTCGGCCAGTGCCGCTTGCGGTCGGTCGTGCGCACAAAGGCGTCGTAGGAGATCTGGAGCCGCCCGTAGAGATCCTGGAAGAGCGGCACATTGCGGTCCACGAGTTCCTGCGGCATGACACCTTCCTCCTTGGCCTTGCGTGCGATCTTCACGCCATGCTCATCGGTGCCGATCTGGAAGCGCACCGCATCCCCCCGAAGGCGCATCCATCGGGCACACACATCCGCGAGTACCTTCTCCAAAACATGCCCCATGTGAGGAGCCGCGTTGGGGTAGTCGATAGCCGTCGTGATGTACTGACGTGCACTCATTGGAATCAGTATAGAGCAAATGTATCAAGTATTGAGGAGTATCTCCCTAACTACTGGATACGCAATACGTGATACCCGAAAATTTAGGTCCCCGGAATATCGAGCACGAAGTTCACGACGAACTGCACGATGGCCTCGGCGCTTAAGGCCAGGATGAGGCCGATCACCGCGGCGGTGATCACCTGCTTGCCTGTTTCTCTGCCCTGATCGTTCCCGGCGGAGCTTACGATTTTGAAAGCACCATAGACGATGGCAATCACCGCCGCACCGCCGATAAGGGTGGAGAAGAAATTCACCACACGCACGGACATGACCGCTATGAATCCCGCACCGGAGGAGCAGTCGCCACCATGCAAGATGCCGCAGAACTTGTCCGTGAAGACATTGCTCGCCTCGGCAACGGGGAGAATGGCGCGAAAGAGAATGATGAGAAAGTACATAGGAATCAGAAGAGGTTGAGAACCGCCTGGACCAACGCGTGCGCCACATTCACGACAATCGCCGCGATGCAGCACCAGATCACCATGATCTTGGCCTTATTGAATTCATCGGTCTTTCCGCGGGCATAGACCATCCAGAAACCGCCGAAGATCATCATGATGACGAAGGTGATGGTGAAGAGGCTCTTCATAGCGGAAACAGCCATGCTCATGAGCGAGACCGCAGGATCTGCGGCGGAGACGCCGCCGAAGTAGATCGTAATGAAGGAAACAATTGTCTGCGCGAGAAAGGTGAGCGCCAGCCCGCCGAGCGCGTAGAGGATGGCGGTACGTCCACGGGCGATTTTCGATTCGTCCCCCATATTGAGAGCCATGAGCATGGCCCCCACCATCACAAAAACGACGGACGCACCGGCGGCAATCACAACCATGAACGTCGCGAGGGGAACAACGGCATTCAAAGGCACGTTCTGCATTCCGCAGTTGCCGCCCAGGAAGGTGCAGGGATCTACCGCCGCCACGGCAACACCGGGGGCAAAGAGCGTAAGGATGCCGATAGCGGCACGGAAAAGGCGGATCATACGAAGAAACTGGCGTTGAGGAACTTGAGGAGCACACCGACGAAGATGAGGCCGATGAGACCAACGACTGCGTACTTCATGCGCTCGATGGCTGCATCCTTTTGCGCCCCGCCCCCGGAGAGCATGATCTGCCCTCCACTGATGAGCACCCACAGCGTGGCCATGCCCACAGCGATCTCCAGAATCAGTTGTAACCCACTGTTGAAGTAGGTGATGAACACAATGGGGCCACCGGAAACGGGAATACTGGTTCCCCCGCCGCCGCCACCAAGGTCCTCCAGAATGGGCACGGAGGCTTCGTGTTGCTTCACCGTGTTCTTGGGGAGCTCGTAGTTGGCGCTATCCGCAACGAGAACCGGATGGAGGAGCGCATGTATGTCCTCTGTCGCCGCTATCACAGGCGCAGCCCAAAGGAGGAGCATTACCGTGGAGAACCCCGCAGTGAGAATACATCGAGCCATCAAACTATTATACCGCATTCTGCTGCGCAAAGCGAGGGGTTCCTGCCACCGGTACCAAAGGGATGCACAGGCTTGCACCGGACGCCTGTTCTCCGTAGGATGCCCCGTGCAGTTGTTCTTTTCCCTTTCAAGCGGATGTAGCCCTGCCTGCCGCAGGCAGGTCTGCTTGCCCGGCGCAGTCCGCCTGCGGCGGACGAAGACGGGTTGGCTAGTCGCTCCGAAGGAGCGATAAAATGGTATTTATTGTTCATTTCTTCACTAATGCGGATGTAGCTCAGTTGGCTAGAGCGTCTCCTTGCCATGGAGAAGGTCGCGGGTTCGACTCCCGTCATCCGCTCCAAAATTCGCAGTGCGAATTTTGCCCTGAGCTTGTCGAAGGGCACTGATCCTTCACCGTGATTGTCGCGGAACCTAAAACCACGATATCTGGCACATCGTCGGCTCTATACCAATGTATGCCTCAGGCAAAGGGGGGCCACCTTGGCACGTTTTTCGAAACTGCGTAGTATGCATTGCGCGCGCGGGATTAGTACAGTGGTAGTATGCAAGCTTCCCAAGCTTGAGACGCGAGTTCGATTCTCGTATCCCGCTCCATCCGGCTTCGTAAGGTAAGCGTTCGGTTTCGGGCGCTTTTTCGACGTAAGCGGAAGAAGTCCTCTTGGGGTGTCTATTCCTGAGTTATTGGATCGCCTTTTTACCAACACGCACCCTGAATAATGTTGGAGAAAAAAACCAATACACGGCTTCTTTACACTCCCAATGCCCACCGTGCCCACCACGACCGTTTCGGCTCCACCTTCCTCAGTGTTTCCATCACCCTTTTCCTAGTCGCCCTCCCAATCTGTGTCCCATTACCGTACCAAGTCTCAGTACAATTCTTAACAATTGAATCCCATTCTTCGCGTGTTGGCTGATAACCCAAACGTTGCCAATCAGCAACATCACCAATAACTTCAGAGACAAGTTCCTTCTCGTGTTTTTGCTGATCCTTCGCAAGGAGCAAACGTACTTCTTGTCCACTAACATCACTCAACCGGCTGATATTCTCATTGGGTATTAGAAACAACTCCTTACCGATTCTGTCGAGGACTGTTCCGCCTGCATCAGTTTCCATAGAAAGCACATCCTGTAGCGTTATCGGAGGCTGCATGTTTCTGTGTTTTCCAATTGTATGGTTATATCCGATGAGACCTGTGATTCGTTTCTCCTCAACCTTAACTCGCCATCGCAAACATTCTTGTCCACCTTTTCCCTCCTGTTTATTCATTTGATACATAATGACAATCGAACCATCGTCCATGACATTTGCACTAACACCGGCACTATCTTGTGTTCTGCAACTCATCACATGGCCATTTTTCTTATTACTAAACGCAAAATGCGGCAATGTAGCCACATCGTCGTATTCACCTGGGCCCGATATTCGTTCCTCTTTAAGGATATATATATAATATCACATTATTATTCTTATTACAAGATTCACCTGTACCTACATTGGGCAGAGTCACTTCTGTAGGATACACTCTAGTTCTGAATAAGCTCCATTATCCCGCTCCACGTAAAATTGCGCGCAGCGAAGCGAGCAGCAAATTTTACGTGGGACGTGGCGACATAGTCGCTTTACGTCCCTGCGCGCAATCACGTGGCGCGGCCATCTGCGGTTCTAACCGATGAGCCTGGTTCTCACTTCCTCTAGCCTAGAGCTCCATTGACATAATGGTATCTGTAGGATTTAAATACATATATGCCCCAAGAAGTCGTCAGATATCCGAGGAGTGAATTTCATGCGGAGTATCGTCGAGTACGCGAAACAGGTGGTTTCAGCGGCGAACGCAGCCGATCCCTCACTCAACTGAAGTACACACTACCCGGCATTCGTGATACCGATAGGAACACGGGAATTGCATTCGATCTCCAAACAGCAATCGTCCTTCAGGAGACCGGAATCCGCAATGATCTGAGCGCCATCTTCCACCAAACCACATTGAAAGGAATCGGCTCTCCCTCGGGAAATCGACGTCGTCACAGCCCACCCATCGACGCAGCCGTCGATTGCATCTTCGAGCAAGTCGGATTGGGGGGAACCTACAATCTCTTTGTCACCCTTATGCGACGATATCGCAGACATATTGATGAATCCATCCGACACCGCATAAGCCTCACAACTCCACAAGGAACCTACGGGAACATCGATGCAGATACCATGTTGCTGCATGATGTCGCTCATCTGAAAAATAACGGGTTCGACACAAGTGCATTTGAGATGCCCAACCATGCTTCCGGCGTCCTGCTTTCGAATATTCGAGGTGCAATGAGCCGTAAACAGGTTCAACAGCTGCTCGATGACACGGACACTGTGAACTGGAAATACGATCGAACCCCGCGCATAATTCTTCGCACGCACGTGCCGGATTCGCTTTTCGACAACTGGGGCAATCATCCCCGGATGCAGTCATTTGTGTCATTCCGTTCGTCACAACAGGATAAGGACTGGTCTAAATCGCTTGAGGTGCCGCTGCCCGAAGTTACGCGAACAGTACAAAGAGTGTCACCTGATTCCTAAGAAGCTCCAGTATCCCGCTCCAGAAAGTCTCCCGCCGGACACAGGGGGCCATTTGTGGTATCGTTCACCCATGGAACTCCTACGTATCCCCTCTTGGAAAGTCGGCCTGGCGCAGGCGATACTTGTACTTAGCTACGTCCTTCTCTTCGCACTCACGCTGCAAACCGTTCATGGCTGGCTAGGCGACAACCTATTCCCAAACCCGTTCGTTGGCATAGCCTTCTTTCTGACAGCGTTCGTGTTTTCTGCTTTGGTGTGCGGCAGTGCCGTACTGGGGTACCCTCTTGTTCTCCTTGTCGAAAACAACGTACGACGCACTATAGAGATCATCTGTTGGAGCGCGGTGTGGCTCGCCGCATTTCTCGGTATGGTTCTCATCATCGCAATAGGAATGTCTCTTTGATTATCCTTAGCTTCCATGTGCTCCCTTGTCAGTTCCTCATGCATTCCCGTAAGGAGCTCCGAGTAATTCTATGCTCAAATTATGGAACTCATCGCAGATGCAGGCATGCGTGTCCGTACGATGGAGGACACGGAACAAGAGTACGCATTGCTCTTGAAGTGGTTGACGAACCCCACGGTTGAGGAGTGGTACGAGAACCGCGCGGGACAAACGGTAGATGCGATCAAAGCTAAGTACAGACCCCGCGTTGTGGGCGAGAGTCACATACAAGCAGCTATCATCGAATGGCACTCTGCCCCTGTGGGGTACCTACAATTCTACGAAACACGAGAGGAGAAAGAGTACAACGTAAAGGAGCCTCTCCTTGAACAACCCCATGTTTGGGCGATGGATATTCTCATCGGAGAACCAGATCACTTCGGAAAGGGCATCGGATCAACGGCGCTCAAGCTCATGTTGCGATACCTGTTTGAGCAGCGAAGTGCGAAGACCGTCATCATCGACCCTGACATGCGCAACACCCGCGCCATACGCGCCTACGAAAAAGCCGGGTTTAGGAAACTAAAGATCCTCCGTAACTGGGAGCAGCACACAGGCCAGCCGACGGACGCATGGTTGATGGTGTGCAACAAGACAACTCGCAAATAAAATTGCGAATTGGTTTCCCAAGCCAGAAAGTCAGTTTTGATTCTCATATCCTACTCCAAGAGCTTCGAAATATTTTTTAAAAAAAACACGCGACTCTTTGTCGCGTGTTTTTGAAGTTCTAAGGAATTACGCCTTGGAAACTTTCTGAGCCTTGGGGCCCTTTGGCCCGCTGCCGACTTCGAACTGCACGGCATCGCCCTCACGGAGAGAGTCGAAAGACACATCCACCAGATCCGCTGAGTGGAAGAAAAGATCTTCACTGCCCTCGCGGGAGATGAAGCCGAAACCGTTCAACAGTTTCTTGACTGTACCCGTATCCATAGAGATAAGGATGAAAAAAAGTAGAAATGTAATCGTAACTCTGGGAGAAGCATCTCTACCTCTTTCAAAACTAAGATTACGAATACAGTATAGCAGAAATTTTCCTTCATTCTACAATTACCATGGGATTTTTCACTCTAAAATAGTCCACAGAACAACGGAGGAAATCCTGGTCTTCTTTTCTAAATGTTCTACGATAACATCATACGTTCCCCCGCCTTCCATGCCCGCGGACGGGGAACGCTCATACTATGGATTGGATCATGACAACTCCCGAACCGCTACAGGGTCGCGCGCATGCTCTCCTGGAAACGGGGAACGTACAACTCGACCACGTTGCGCCTGAACACATGGGCACCGTACGGTTATGCTTCGAGAAGTATCTGGCGGCGCAAGGCGAGAGATTCCTCGACTGGGCGGAGAGTGGCGTGACAATGGCGCTCGTGCCCCCGGAGGAAGGACCGGAGAACGGAAGGGGCGCCTTGCGGTACGTGATCGAAGAAACGCGCGGAAACGCGTGCGCAAGACTCAACGGCGTCTTCCTGTCTCCCCAGGGAACATGGCACGTCGGACCGCTTCCGGCGTGGGCAATCACTGCGTGAGAGAAAACCCGTATTCGCTCAACCAATGGCGCAGCGCGAAACGCCAGCGTACAATCCGCGCACGATGCGACGTTTCGCTATCTTTCCAACGGCTCTCTTCCTCATTGCCATCGCTCTGCCATGCGCAGCACAGCAGAACGCGTACGCGCAGCAGGAGTCCCGTTTGACGTACCTCTATACCCTGCAGGAGCGCAATCCGAAGGATACGAGTGTCCAGGAGAGCATTGATAAAGAGCGCAAAGATCTTAGGGACACGGTGCAGGAGGAGCTCTTGCAGACCATTGCAGCACCAGTGAGTGATGAGCTCAGCGAGTCGGACCCTGTGCGCGCGCTCGACCGCCAGCAAGTGGTGGTGAATTCACTGCATGATCGCATCGCCGAACACAGCGCAGACTTGGATCTGCTCAATACAGAGGAGGAGCAGGTGTACCTGAACCCGCCGACGGAAACAGGCGCAACGGAGTCCATACGGCTGACCAAATCCCACGCAGAACTCCTGGCCAAGCGCGCGGTGCTCGAGGAGCGCGTCGCCGCACTGGAAGCTGTGCTTTCGGCAAATGAGCAACGCCTGGAGAAGCTGCAAACGGAGCAACGCAGAGAACAGTTCACATTTCTGCGCTCCATGGGATTCTACGCAATCCTGCTCTTCTTGGTCTGGCTCTTCGAGCACGTGGTACGCACGGCTGTGCTCACACGCATCGGTCGAAGAGAGTACCGCTACGCGGCTATCAAGATCTTCACCGCAGCGGTGTACACGATCACGGTCCTCTGGATCTTGAGCGCGCTTCTTGCACGGCATCCCAGCATCATCACGTCCTTCGCCATCATCGGTGCTGGTATCGCCATCGCGCTGCAGGACGTGGTCAAGGACATCCTCGGCTGGATGATGATCCGTCAGCACAGGCTCTTCACGCAGGGACAGCGCGTGACCATAGGCAACGATACAGGGGAGATCATCGACATCGGTGTCCTGCGCACACGCATGTTGGAAGTCGGCATCGAAGGCAGTCCCGTGCTCGAACGAACGGGAAAGATTCTCTCGCTTCCCAATTCGGTCGTGCTCACGCAGCACGTGATCAATCACAGCGCAACTTCGGACTTCGTCCGCGCCGAGATGCACGTGACGGTGACGTACGAGAGTAATTGGGAGAAAGCGGAGAAGATTCTCCTCACGACTCTCGAGGAGCAGACGGGCGCGTTCGAGGAGAAGGACAAGCGGCAGTACGCTTCGCGCACGAAGATGTACTTCGTTCCTAAGCAGTCGCGAGGACCGGCCGTCCATGTGGACATCGCCGCGGACGGCATTGATTTCACCCTGCGATTCTCGATACCCATCGGCGAGCGTCGTCCCATTGCCACGCAGATCGCCAAGGAAATCCTGCGCAGGTTCGCTGAGCACGGCGACATCGAGCTCGCCTACAAGACGAGCAGAATCTTGAGCGGCGCATACGAGCTGCCCAAGTTCGCAAGCTGATGCAACTCAAACTGTACACTGCTAGAATCCAGCTATGTCTTCGGTGAGCATTGTCATTCCGGCGTACAACGAAGCAGCAACGCTTGACGATATGCTTGGCCGCAGCGTGCGCACGCTGCAGGAACATACGCAGGATTGGGAAATTGTCATCGCCGACGACGGGAGCAAGGACGAAACCCCTGCACGTATCGAGGAATGGTTCCACAGATTCCCCGATCGTCTTCGCTGCATCCGCCATCCGCATCGCAGGGGTATGGCTGCAACGTTTGAAGAGCTCTATAGGAATGCATCAAAGGACGTCATCTTCTTCGTCCACGGAGACGGCCAGTATCCTCCTGAATCCCTGAAGGATGCCCTGCCCCTGCTCAGCAAACATGACATCGTTCTCCTCGCGCGTGAGCATAAGTACTACGGTCCGTGGCGTTGGTTGCTCTCCGCAGGATACCGATTGGTGCCGATGGTGCTCTTTGGCATCGATCTTGTCGACACAGGCTGCAGCAAGTGCATGAAGAGGAGTGTGATCGAGGAAACGCCGATCCGATCCCGTGGCATCTTTGCCGAAGCGGAGCGGGTGATCCGTGCAGTACGGAACGGACGCACCTTCACGGTAATCCACATCCCCACAGAGAAACGCCGTGCTGGGAAAGCACGCGGCGGGAATCCCCTCTTAGGAATACAGGCAACGTGGGATGCGGTCTCGCTGTTCATACACCTGCGGCTGCTGAGGAGAACAACGTAGTTTTTGCGCGCACATGCCGCTCGCGCCATACTGAGACATCACACGACGCTCACACCTCCTTTGGCTTTGTGTACTTGCGGCATTCCTCGTCGTAGTCGCAACGCTTCTCAATGTCCGTTATCCGTTTGTCGGGCACGATTTTGGAAGCTTTCTTCCCTACCTTATTGAGGGACAGTGGCACATTGCTCACCAGGGATGGACACCGCTTCGATACGGCGTGCACCTGTGCGGCGGGTTGCCCATTGAGGGGAACCCCAACAGCTTTTTCTACTCGCACCTGCAACTCTTGGGACAGGTGTTTTCGCCGTGGACAGCGTTCCAACTGAGCATTTTCCTGGCGCTCGGCGCCGGATATGTCGCGTGGTATGGCAGTGCACGCCGTGCATGGAGACTTTCACCCGCGTGGGCGCACGCACTCGCACTCCTCTGCACGGCAAATGGATTCCACGTGATGCACGCATTGGTCGGCCACATCAACTTCCTCATGGCACCGCTCTTGGGCGCTTACCCATGGATTCTCCTAGATCAGCGAGGAGACACGCAGCGATCTCTCCTTGCGCGCGCTGCCGCGGGGGCGCTCCTCACGGCAATGATTCTCCACGCCGCGGGGGCGTACGTCCTCGTCCTCGGAATCCTGCTCCTTTTCCCCCTTGCGCTCTTCGATGTGATCCTCACGCAACACCCATGGGAACGAGTACGCATCATCGCACTACGAGCCATCACCTGCGGAACGCTGAGCGCTCTCCTCTGCGCAGAGAAAATCGTGGCCATCCTCAGCCTGATGCAGGAATTTCCCCGCACAGCACACATGAGCCAAGTACCGTTCCTTGCGGTCCCCAAATACATTGCACTTGCCTTGTGGGCACTGCCGCAGAAACCTGAGCTCTACCGCAAAATCCCCTGGGAGTTCCACGAACACCTGCTGCCGCTTTCGCCCGTGGTTGCCATCGGACTCCTGTGCGCGCTCGTCCTCGCGTGGAAAGAGCGCGACATGCTGTATCGCTCATGGCGGCGCAGTGCCATTGCGCTGAGCATCGGCGCGTTGATACTCCTCGCATTCATGGAACTCATCGCCGGGCAAGGGATGATCGCGTCTCGACTGGTGCACCTCCCCGTGTTCTCCAGCTTCCGCGTCTCGCTGCGGTTTCTCTATCCCCTCTCGCTCCTCTTGAGCATTGTTGCAATCCTGGCGCTGCAAAGAAGCACACAACGATTGGAGTCGGACAAGGAGCACACCACCCCGCTCTTCATCGGCATCATCACCATCTTGAGCATGATGGCCGTCATGACGCCGTACACGTTGCAACACGTGCGCTTGAACTACAACATCGCAGTAACAGAAGAACACCTGCGCTCGGTGAGTCCCGCATGGCTGTCGGCACCGGTGACCGTCGTTAACGACACAATGCCACCGAGCTTCGACACAGCGAGCTCTCGAAGTTGCGACTTTGATGCGCTCTTCGTATGGGCACGCCAACCGCAGAAACTCGTGCTCCATGCCGGACCCGTGGACGACGTGACGGAGGGGGCATACAACCTGATCAACCCTTCCTGTTACGTGTACCCGCGGGAGAATGATTGCCAACCGGGGGATCGCATCCGTACGGAGGACCGTGAGAACCTGGAGCGCTTTACGCATGGCGAACCCGTGACCTGGCGCATGTCACTCCTCCAGCACATCGCAAATTGGACGAGTCTCCTTACGCTCCTCTCCTGCATAGGAATCATTCTCCTACAAGGACTATGGAGGAATAGCTTTCGGAAGGGGAAAGCATAGGATAAGCTCCCCCCTCCATGCAGTGGAAGAGAACCCAACAGGCCCACCGAATGATCACGGAAATCTGGGAAGATCTCCCTCCCAGTAAGCGCGTGGAAGAACAAGTGATCGCGGCGCTGATCGGCGCTCCGAGGAAGGCCATGGCGATGGCACTCTTGTGCGGAGGGGCCGCCGTGGCAGACATCGCCTGCGAGGTGAAGAGGAGACTCCAGACGATGATCGGGCGTTAGCCGCCGCAGGAGAGCGTTTAGGCTCGCCACGTGTACGGACGTCATCCGATCCTCGTGCGAAGCAGATGGTTGACCATGAGCGAATCCGCCGCAGGCGGACGAGTCGAATGGTATCCCCGACCCCACTTCGCCCTTCGGGCCACGAGGGGTCTTTCGCAGATACAAGAATCCTGGATGTATTTTGATTCTATTGAATTTTGGTACCCCCGACAGGAATCGAACCTGTACATTCGGCTCCGGAAGCCGACAGTCTATCCATTAGCCTACGGGGGCAAAGAGTGCCAACCGATGCATGAGAGAATGAACAAGTATGAGTGACTCGCCGGCCGTAGTTCTCCCCGAGCGAACGAAGACTGGCGAGGGCACTGCGGGAATCTTACGAAGGAAGGCCGTAGAACGCCACTGCATTGTGCGTCGTTCTCTGATCGACCTCCTCGAGACTCACTCCTTTGAGCTTGGCAATGAGCTTGGCAACTTCAGCCACAAACGCAGGCTCATTCCTCTTGCCACGGTGCGGGGTAGGCGCCAAGTACGGCGCGTCGGTCTCGATGAGCATCTGCGTGAGCGGACAATGCCCGATGGTTGTGCGGATCACCTCGGCATGCGGGTACGTGGCGATGCCGGTGAACCCCAGGAAACATCCCTCGGCGACGAGTTCCTCTACGTCTTCCCAGCGCTCCGTGCAGCAGTGAATGACGAACTTCTCCGGCGCAGTGTCTTTGAGAATGCGCTTCAGATCTGCAATAGCCTCACGGCAGTGAATCACTGCCGGGGCCGAGAGCTCTCGTGCAAGCTGGAGTTGATCTCGGAAAACATCTCGCTGCACATCCTGTGGGGAATGATTGTAGTGATAATCGAGTCCTATCTCCCCAATACCCACCACCTTCTCATGAGAGAAATACTGTTGCAGTATTTTCTCATCCCTAGCCCTAACCCAAGCCCTAGCCCCATGGGGATGCACCCCAATTGTACAAAAAATGTGTTCATAAATCTTCGCAAGCGCAACCGCTTCTCTGCTCTCCTCCATAGTATCGGCAATCGTGACCATGCCCTCGATGCCTGCCGCTTGCGCCCGTGCGATCACCGCGGAGAGATCGTGCGCAAACTTGCGGTCGGTGAGGTGGCAGTGGGTGTCGATCATCACCCAGCAGTATACGGAGTTTTCCGTTGGTTGCTGTACCAACATTCCTCGAATGCGTACAATGCTCGTGCGGGTCAGTAGCTCAGTGGTAGAGCAGCCCCGAAACGCGTAAGCGCGTGCGGGGTTGGCCGCCGGGTTCGATCCCTTTCTGTTCCTTTTACCTCCATCGGGTCAGTAGCTCAGTGGTAGAGCAGCCCCGCAACGCGTAAGCGCGTGCGGGGTTGGCCGCCGGGTTCGATCCCTTTCTGTTCCTTTTACCTCCATCGGGTCAGTAGCTCAGTGGTAGAGCAGAGGCCTTTTAAGCCTTTGGCCGTGGGTTCGATCCCCACCTGACCCACCATATACTCCGTTCTCATGGCAAAAATTGGCGTCTATATTCTCCAGGGAACCCGTTACTACGTCGGTAGCACAAACGATTTGGATCGCAGGCTCCTTGAACATGCAAACGGACACACGCACACAACGAAAAGAATCGGGAAATGGGAATTGAAAAAATTCATTCCCTGTCATTCTCTCGAGGAAGCTCGTTCGCTGGAAACTCGCATTAAAAAGTCGAAGAATATTTCCCGCTGGATCGTAGAGCAGCCCCGCAACGCGTAAGCGCGTGCGGGGTTGGCCGTGGGTTCGATCCCCACCTGACCCACCACTGGACCATAATCAAACATTGGATATTGCATTTAAGCCAACACCAAACTAGTGTTTCCTGCTGAGCATGGAAAACCGTTTCTTTTCTGTGGCGCTAGCATCACTGTTGCTCGTGGCATGCCAAAATTCCGCAAATCAGAATTATTTTGGTATCACCATACCATCCGGTGCTGATTTCAATGCTACAATTAATAATGCAGAAAATGGTGATGTCTCTGCACAAACCTTGTTGGGAACAATGTACGCACTGGGTTATCAAACCAACCAAGATTATTCAAAAGCAAAAGAATGGTTTGCAGAATCAGCACATCTTGGTGATAAATCAGCACAATATGCACTTGGGCGGATATTTGCCAATGGACTAGGATTACCCGAAAACAATATTAAAGCATATCTTTGGTGGAGTTTAGCCAAGGCACAGCAACACCGAGAAGCAACTATCGCACTTCAAGAAATTACTGAAAGCATGACGCTGGAAGGCATTTTAGAGGCACAGAAGCTTGCATCCGATAAGTACAACGAAATTCAGGAGAACATTCGATTTAACTTTGAAAAACAAGCTAAGAATAGAGGAGCCAAAGTTGCTACAACAGCAACTTCTAGTGAAGCAATCTCTCCGACCACAACTGGCCAAATCACTTCCTCCCCACCGCCTTCTGTTGAACAAACAACAACAAGCGACCAATCCGAAGATAATACTCAACAACAGGAAAAGAACATATTTGTACCCGTCACAAACGAACAAAACTCAGTGCGACCGTGCACTGAAATTGCTTGGGATTGCGAGGATTACGGCGAATGCGAAAGTGGCAAAAAGCATAGAACATGTACTCTTATTGATAATACATGTAGAGATGCCGGCTTAGTTAAGCCAGACACGGTAGAAGAGTGCTCTGTCCCCAAAACAAATATATTTGGCACAGTCAAAAGTGGTGAAATTCGTACAAGAATGAATACGAACTTGGATTATTGGAGAAAGATTCAAGGAGAGATGCTAGAACTCGGAAAGGGTTACGTTGAGATGAAAGCAACTGAAGGGCTCAGAAAACTGGACATGATCGAGGATGAATTTGTCTTGCGCTTCAACGAATACGTAAAAATCTATAATGAATCCATAGCGATTAATGATCACATTAGCGCAATTAATATTATCGAAGGAACGACGGAGAAACTGATTCAGGAATTCAAAGCGCTACCCAATATCTATTATTGAATTGATTGATAGATTTGCATTACATATGTGACTCGCTTCGCTCGCTCAGAACAGGCAAACTAGAACCATGCGTGTTGCATTGGTACATGAACTCCTGACTATTCGCGGCGGTGCCGAGCGCACGCTCAAGGTGATCGCCGACATGTTCCCCAATGCGCCGATCTACACACTCCTCTACGACGAGGAGAAGCTTGGGAACTGGTTCCCCAAGGAACGCATCCGAACAAGTACGGTTCAAAACTCACTCCTGCATACTGCATACTCAATACTGCATACTGCAAACAACCACCATCTTTACCTCCCCTTCTTCCCTTCTGCGGTGGAAGCCTGGGACTTCTGCGAGCATGACCTGGTAATAAGCAGTTCCTCGGCCTTCGCCCACGGCATCATCACCAATGGAAAGCCTAAGCACCTGAGCTACATTCACTCTCCTGCACGCTACCTGTGGGACCGCACCCACGAGGTGCTCGCGCGCGCGGGGAAGGGGCCGTTGGGGCCTCTCAAACGGCGGTACCTGGAACGCGCCTTCCACAAGCTGCGACTTTGGGATGCGGAAGTTTCGGATCGCGCAGATATGCTCATTGCGGCATCCAAGGAAGTTAAGCGGCGCATCGAGCTCTACTGGCGCAGGGAAAGCAGCGTGCTCTACCCGCCGCTCGACGACTTTTGGTTTGAGGAACAGGAGGGGGAAGGCAGGAAATCAGAAGAGGAAACGTACCTCGTCGTCTCTACACTTGTCCCGTACAAGAGGATCGAGCTCGCCGTGGATGCCTGCACAAAGGGTGGCAAGCGCTTAACCGTTGTCGGCGAGGGGCCAGAGCGCAAGCGCCTGGAAGAACGCGCGGGTTCAACCGTAGAATTCCTGGGGTACCAACCCCAGCAGAAGTTGAAGGAGCTCTATGCGCGCGCGACCGCGACGATCTTCCCGGGGGACGAGGATTTTGGCCTGGTACCGCTCGAATCCATGGCGTGCTCTACGCCCGTTGTCGCATACCGCAAAGGCGGTGCATTGGAGACGGTTATTGAAGGAGAAACCGGCGTTTACTTCTGCGCCCCGAATCCCGATGATCTCCTTGCCGCGCTCGAAACGGTCTCTGCACAGCACTTCGATACTGCAAAACTCACAGAGCATACACGGCGATTTTCGCGCGCGCGCTTTGAAGAAGGATTGCATAGCGCAGTCGACCGCGTGATGGCGCATTAGGAACGCGCGACAAGGATCGCCCCCGCAACGACGAAAAACGATCCTAAGAGGAGTTGGAAGGCATTCACCTCGCGCCACTCGCGCAAAAGCCACAAGCTCAGGAACACGGCAACGAGCGTGCTTAAAGCATGGATGGGAACCAGTTTCCCCACCGGCATGCCATAGCGCACAATGCCGATGGCCAGACACCCTGTTCCTGCCGCCCACACGAGCCCCACGGCAAAGGACCACAGTGCCGAGCGCATGGAGAACGCACGCTCGGGAACAAGGAGGAAGAACGGAATACTCGCAAGCACGATGGCGACTCCCACGACCAGGAGGAAGGGCCCCGCACTGAGTCCCCACTTGCTCCCCGCTTTCGTGAGCACGCCAACAAGCCCGTAGCTCACCGCCGGGAGGATGCCGCCGATGAGAATGCCCAGAACCTGTGGGGACACACGCACAGTGTACGTTACAGGAGTTGTCGCTGCACGCTCTCGGGCATGGAAAGACCCAGGAAATCGCACGCGCGCTGCGTGACCATGCGTCCCTTGGGCGTACGCTGCAGGTAGCCCTGCTGCAACAGGTACGGCTCCACCATGTCCTCCAGAGTTTGTTCTTCTTCTCCTGTCGCGGCTGCCAAAGTGGAGAGCCCTACGGGACCACCGGCAAACTTCTCAATGAGGGCACAGAGCACCAGACGATCCGTGCGATCGAGACCCTGCTCATCCACACCCAGCGCCTCGAGCGTCTCTTTCACACGCGCGAGTGTAACGCTCTTCTCCCCCGCCACCTGCGCAAAATCGCGCACTGCACGTACCAGGCGGTTGGCCACGCGAGGCGTTGCGCGGCAACAACGCGCAATGTTTTGGGCAGCCTCCTCTTCCAGAACTATGGAGAGGATGCGCGCACTGCGTTCCACGATCCGCTCCATTTCTCCTGCAGTGTAGAAGGCAAGTTTGAAGTTGTGGATGAAGCGATCTCTCAAGGGAGCACTGATGGACCCCGCCTTGGTGGTTGCTCCGACGAGCGTGAAGGGTTTGAGATCCAAGCGCATTGATCTGGCCGTTGGCCCCTTGCCGATGACGAGGTCGAGCGCGTAGTCCTCCATGGCACTGTAAAGAACCTCTTCGATCGCGGGACGCAACCGGTGGATCTCGTCGATAAAGAGCACATCACCTGCCTCCAAGTTGGTGAGAAGTGATGCTAAGTCCCCCGGCTTCTCGATCGCAGGACCACTCGTCACGCGGATTTGTGCGCCCATCTCTCGTGCAATGATGTACGCAAGCGTGGTCTTGCCTAAACCTGGAGGCCCATGGAGAAGTGCATGTCCCATGGGTTCCTTGCGTTCTTGAGCCGCCTGTAAGTGGATGAGCAGGTGCCCCTTAATCTCGCCCTGTCCGACGTACTCGCTCAGTCGCTGCGGCCGCAGTGACTGCTCGAAGGCATCACTGTCACGCACGGTTTTTGTAGGCCGGACAATGTGCTTGGGTTCCTGAGTGCGCGTGAGGGCCATGAGGGAACCAGTGTAGCAGATGGAGAACGTACCGGTGCAGAAGGTTGCGCCTGCCTGCCGGCAGGCAGGGAATGTGCCGAAGGTAAGACATTTTCAGACTTCCCGCACCTTCAGCGCCTCCAGCACTTTCCCATGGTAGAGTACTCTCAAGGTCCGCTACCATTCCCCTCCATGGAACGCAAAGGCACCATCGCATGGGCAGTGAGCATTATCGTGATCCTCGTCGCACTCGGTGCTGCAGATGCGTTCCTGACGGATGCGCACATTCCGGAGAGCACCGGTGAACCCACAGAGATAGCTCAGCAGGAACCATCGTCTCCTACACTTCCCGCACCTTCTCCATCTTCGTCCTCCTCCGCACTCCCCCTCCAACCATCCGAGCCGGCCGTAGTGCAATCGTCCACGTCATCGTCTCAGGCATCGGTCCCCATCGAACCCCAACCCGAACCCCCCGTCGGCATCCGCCCCGCTCAGGGACCCGATGTCGTGCAAACAATCGCCGCCGCGCAACTCACTGTCGGGGACACACGCGAGACGAGCATTATGAGCCTCCTCTTTCCAGATACGCAGATCAGCACGCTGGTGCTCCTCAAGGACAATGACCGCATCGGTCTCCTTTCCTGGACCGAATCACCGCGCGTGAAGGTGCAGTTCCTGGGACTGAAGGAAGCGTTGCACGGTTCGTTCTCCCCGGCAATCGCCGACCTCATCGACGAAACGCAGCAGCGCGAGGGGCACCCAACGGTGAACCTCCTCACGTTCCGTGATACCGGCATCAGCGAAGAACGGCTGGCATTCGTCCGCGTGCGTGAACGCCTCTATGAATTCCATATCGCTCAGGGGCAGGAAGATACCGTCTTCGCACTCATTGATGCCCTGACGCAATAGAGAGGATCCAAAGATCAACGGCAACGAATTCCTCGGACTTTCCGTTGACGTTCTTTGGTGTGTTGCGTACACTGCGCGCCATTGTATGGCAAAGAAAATCGCCAAAGTCATCAAGGCACAGGCTCGCGGAGGCCAAGCGAATCCCGCCCCCCCACTCGGGCCGGTGCTCGGTCAGGCTGGCGTGGATATCAACGGTTTCTGCACCAAGTTCAACGCGAAGACGAAAGATCGCATGGGCCAGATCGTCCCTATCGTGATCACGGTCTACGAGGATCGAAGTTTTACCTTTGAGCTCAAGCAGCCACCCGCTGCGAGCATGATTTTGGAGAAAGCAAAGATTCAAAAGGGCAGCGGCGAGCCGAACAAGAATAAGGTAGGTTCCATCTCCCGTGCCGATCTCAGGGCGATTGCACAGATCAAATTGCCGGACCTTAATACCAATGATGTGGAACAGGCAATGAAGATCATTGAAGGGACTGCGCGCAATATGGGCGTCACGGTGGACTGAGAGCTAGAGCATGGTCGAGGATTCCGTGCAATCGTTTTCCCGTGCGCAAAACATGGGAATTCCGTACGCTTTGCGGCAACTCTTCCCCATCGGACCATGGTTGATAATCCTCTCTCCACCATGTTCGGCATGGTTGGCGTTGTGTACGGGCTCTTCGCGCCACTCACCATCATCCTGCTCCTGCTCCTCTTTGTATTCGCAGGAATGCATACTCCTGGTGCAAAAGTGCAGAAAGTTCTCCAGGCAACGTACTGCGTCATCATGATGAGCATCGGTATCCTTCTCATGACTGTCGCTGCCATCCCGACAGTGGCCAGCGTGCTCGCGAGCATGTCGTATTCCGGCAGTACGTATATCGCCTTCCTCACTCTGTTCCTCACAGGAGGAGCGGTGTTTCTGCATCATGACCGCTGGCTGCAATCCATCGACCAGGCATCTGCCCTAGTTCCCTCGCTCGTGTACCTGTACCTCTTTAAAGCCATCGGTGTGCTCGCCACACTCCTCTCGCTGCTCTCGCTCCTCCTCACCCTTATCTTTGGTGGCGGCGACACGGGCTGGTGGGTGATGCCGACAACCGTGCTGCTCTACGGCCTCCTCGTGATGTGGAGCACCCGAACGGAGCAATCCCCTGCCCAGTTCTTGCCTCACATAGGTACACCCGCCAAGGGCAGGAAAAAACACGGCAGAAAATAGCGCAGCATTTCGTTGCGAGCGTAAGAGAGTTATTGCAGACTAAGGCCCCCTCGTGGGAGTCTCGCACTTGCGGGACATTCGTACCACGTTCCCCCCATCATCATGAAACAGAGAAAAGTCACCGAGCGAAAACGCGGAAAGAAGTACATGGAGAAAGCCGCCCTTATCCAGAAAGACCGCTACCCCATTGATGAGGCAGTGGCATTGCTCACGCAAGTGAGCACCGTTTCCTTTGATGCAACTACAGAGGTTCACATCCGCATCAATGCGGATACGGCGAAGGCCGACCAGCTTGTCCGCACGGTAGTCAGCCTCCCCCATGGATCTGGCAAAACCGTTCGGGTTGCCGCTTTCGTCCCCGACGATCTCATCGAGAAGGCGAAGAATGCGGGAGCGGACCGCGTAGGCAACGAGGACCTTATCAAGGAAGTGCAGGAAGAGAAGATCGACTTCACGGTCGCCGTTGCACACCCCACGGTGATGAAGAATCTGGGAAAGGTCGCCAAGATCCTCGGCCAGCGCGGACTGATGCCCAACCCCAAAGCCGGCACGGTCACGCCCAAGATTGAACAGGTGATTGCAGAGCTTAAAAAGGGCCGTATCGAGTGCAAAATGGACAAGTTCGGCATCATCCACACAACGTTCGGCAAGATCTCCTTTGGAGCGAAGAAACTTCAGGAGAATTTGGAATGCATCCTTAAAGCAATCGAGGAAGCACGTCCCGCCGGTATCAAAGGTGCCTATATTCACTCGGTGACGATAACGCCGACCATGGGACCGGGAATACGGGTGAGTCAGTAGTATGGAGTATGGAGTATCTGGTATTGAAGGGGACATTCCCCGGATAACTGGATACTGGATACTGAATACTCAATACTCCCCCAGGAGTTTCTCCGCCTCTGCAAGGGTCTCCACCCGTACGAGCTGCGCACGGAGTTCCCGTGCACCCTCGATCCCCTTCACATAACTCGCCAGGTGCTTGCGCATCTCCAGCATCCCGCGCTCTTCACCCTTGAGCTCAATAGCTAGCGCGCAGTGCTCCAGAATGAGAGGAACCTTTTGTGCGAATGTCAGACGGTCACGCGTCGGCATGGACAGAGCGTGTGACGCGAACGCGTCGCAGATATCTCGCATCACCCACGGATTCCCAAACGTCCCCCGCCCCACCATGACCCCGTCGAGGTTCCCGATCTTCTCCAACGCATCCTGTGCCGTGAGGATATCCCCATTACCGATCACCGGTACCGAGATGACATCTTTGAGCGCGTACATGGGTTCCCAGTGTGCACATCCCGAATACTGTTCCTTGTATGTACGACCGTGGATTGCCAGCGCATCAATGCCAGCGTCAACGAGCGCCCTGCAGAACGGAATGAGGGTATCGGGACTCTCCCATCCCAGTCGCGTCTTTACGCTCACGGGAATGCGCACCGCTTCTTTGGTTGCACGCACGAGCTCGCTGGCGAGCACGGGATCGCGAATGAGCGCGGAACCATGACAGGAACTCACCACCTTCGCAGCAGGGCATCCCATGTTGATATCAATGCCGTCTGCTCCCATTTCCTCCACCACCTTCGCCGCCGAAAGGAAGTGTTCGGGTTTTTTGCCGAAGATCTGCACAATGAAGGGGTGCTCGAGAGCAGGATCAAAGTGGAGCATCTTCATCGTCTTCTTCGCTCCGTAGTGAATGGCATCGGTGCTGAGAAATTCGGAGTACACGACAACCTCGGGCGCAAGCCGCTTGATAATCTGGCGGTACGCAGCATCCGTCACACCCGCCATGGGAGCAAGCGCGACAATCGGCCGGGGAAGGTTGCTCCAGGAGAACATGGAGAGAGGCACAATAGACCACAGTTTCCGCGCTGTGACGAGCGAAACTTACACCAGTGTATCGCAGAGCACACCACGCTTGCAGCACAATAGCCGCAAGATGTTGCATCGAAGCAGGATCGCATCGGCACTGTTCATACTCGCACCGTCGCTGGCATACGCACAGAATCCATCACTCATTCCATCGAGCGGCACCATAGGAAGCTGCAATTTCCTCACGGGGGATATCCATGCATCGTGTGTTGTAGAGTATTTGCAGTACTTAATCGGTCTGATCTTCATGTTCATTGGTGCATTCTTTCTCCTCATGATCATCGTTGCTGGTTACCAGATCGCCATCGGTTCCTTCACCGGCCAAAAGGAGGCAGGATTCGAGCGCCTGCGCTGGGCCATCATCGGTTTTATGATTTCCGCGCTCTCCTTTGCTATCATCAGCTTTGTTATTGGCGCCCTTTCCGGTACGTAAACTATGGCACACTCCAAGTCCTCCAACGCATTTACCTCCCTGCGCATCGTCGGCAAGAAGGCGCAGAAGCTTCTCGAACGAGCGCGCTCTGCTGCACAAAACCAGGGAAAGACCAAGTCTGTCATCCCTCCTCGTGCTGAAGAACAGGATCAAATTCTGGTGCACCTCTCCATCATGAGCGTCGTCAAAGCGACGCTCGCCATTGTCTGCATTACGCTCGCAATTCTGGCGGTGTACCACCTGCGTGGAAAAATAATTCTTTTGCTCCTGGGCTTGTTCGTTGCAGCAGTCATTGATCCTGGCGTCCAAGCCATGCAGCGGCACGGCATTCCTCGAGGTATCGCAATTCTTTTCCAGTACGTGGTCGCCCTGTTCCTTGTGTTCTTCCTGCTCTTCTCTTTCATTCCGATCATTGCGGCACAGCTGCAACAGATCGCCCTCTTCATCAGCAGCGAATTCGACGTCTTCATCTCCAACCCGAAGATTACTCTTCCCATCGTATCGGCGGAAACAAACCTCCGCCTGACACACTTGGTGCAATCCACCATGCAGAACCTGAGCATCACGGAATTCTCGGATGCTCTGCAACGCATGGGACAAACGCTCTCCACGGCTGCACAGGGATCCGTGGTCTTCGCCGCACAGCTGGCGGGATCAGTGCTCAACTTCTTCATTAACCTCATCGTCGTTCTGGTCTTTGCGTTCTTCATCCAGCTGGAGAAAGAGAAGATCCTCCAGTGGGTCTTAAGCTTCATGCCCGAGCGCTACCGCCACTACACGAATTCAAAGTCGGAGGCGATCCATACGAAGATCGGCCAGTGGGCTCGCGGCGAACTCCTGCTCATGATCTCCATTGCTATATTGACCTTCGTTGCACTCATTATCCTACAGATGCCCTATGCGCTCACCCTGGCGGCACTGGCAGGATTCTGCGAATTCATACCCGTCGTAGGCCCGCTTATCGCTGCAATACCAGCAGTGATTATTGCTCTCACCCAAAAAGGATTCCTCTGGGCGCTCACAGTCGCCGGTGTGTTCTATGTCATTCAGTGGTGTGAGAACAACCTCCTCGTCCCTCTCATCATGCGCAGGGCCGTGGGCCTTTCCCCCATTGCAATTCTCTTTGCCATGCTCGTGGGCATTAGCTTCCCGGACACCATCCACCCCGTACTGGGCGTGATGCTCGCCATTCCCGCCACGACCATCCTCGCCCTCTTCCTGGAAGACTGGCAAAAGCTTCACCGGCGTTAGCACGTCCTGCGGAAAGAATGCAGCGTTGGCAAGCGCTTTTTATTGAACACATTTCGTGCTCAACATACGATGATTACGTCATGGAAAACTGCAGTTTGTCACTCCACGACGCTCGTGGAATCTGCTAGAGTAACTCAATCCCCTCGACCAATTAGCACTCATAGTGATAGACTGCCAACTCTTCCCCTCTTCCTCTCCCCATGCACCCATTCGATCGCTTCACGCCTAACGCCAAGCTCGCACTCCAGATCGCCGAGCAGGAGGCAAAGAATATGAAGAGTACATACATCGGCACGGAGCACCTGCTCTTGGGACTCCTGTCCATACCCAAATCGCTGGGATTCTCCATTTTCACGGGTGCGGGAGTGACACAGGAGAATATTCGCATCCTCCTCAAGGCAATGAAGACGCAGGATCTGGAAGGCAAGGACGCGAAGCACGGACTCTCGACACAGCTGCATACCGTGATTGAACAGAGCGTGGTTATCGCGCACAAATTCCGTCATACGAATGTAGGAACAGAACATCTGCTTCATGCGCTTGTTTCCACGGGAAAGAATGCCGCAACGACAATCCTCGAACAGATGCAGGTGGACCCCGAGGACCTCAAAGCGCACGTGGAAGAGATGTTCGGACAAATCAGTCAATTCAAGCAGCAGAACCGAAACATGGAGCAATCACTGGAAGCGTTCTTCCAGGGACTTCAGGGCGCAATTGTCGGCATGCAGGGTGGAACGATGCTCGAGCCCGACGGACTGAAGAGACAACGCACCGACGGCAAGAGCAAGACTCCCGTCCTCGACTACTTCACCGATGATCTCATTGCAAAGGTGAAGGAGGGAAAGGTGGACCCCATCATCGGCCGCGATGAAGAAATCGAACGTATCATCCACATCCTCAACCGCAAGACCAAGAACAATCCGGTGCTCATCGGGGAACCGGGCGTGGGGAAGACCGCCATCATCGAAGGACTTGCCCAACGCATCGCTGCGGGCACCGTGCCGGTGTCACTGCGCAAGAAACGCGTGCTCATGCTCAACATGGGCTCGCTTGTCGCGGGGACCAAGTACCGCGGAGAGTTCGAGCAGCGTTTCGACGACCTCATCAAGGAAGCGGTGCAGAGCGACAAAGAGATCATTCTCTTCATCGACGAGATCCACACCGTTGTGGGCGCCGGGTCTGCAGAAGGATCGCTCGATGCCGCAAATATCCTTAAGCCGGCACTCAGTCGTGGTTCCGTGCAGGTCATCGGCGCAACGACCACCGACGAGTATCGCACGATAGAGAAGGATCGCGCTCTTGAACGACGCTTCCAGTCGATCATGGTGGAGGAGCCTTCTGTAGAGAACACCGTGAAGATCCTCCAGGGACTCAGGAAGAGTTACGAGGAGTTCCACAGCCTCACCATTACCGACACGGCGATTGTCGCCGCGGTGGAACTCAGCAAACGCTACATCGCGGAACGGTTCCTGCCAGACAAGGCCATCGACGTGCTCGACGAGGCCGCCGCTAAGCGCAGCCTGCAACAGAGCGCGCCGCCGCCGGAGATCCGCAAAATGGAGGAGAAGCTGGAAAAACTCATCCTCCAACAGCAGGAAGCTGTGCGGGGGCAGAAGTATCACATTGCCCTCAAATTGAAGCAGCAGCAGGAAGAACTGCAGGATCAGCTCCAGACCCTCAAGAGCGCGCAGGACGGAGACCGTCGCACGCCACTGCAAATCAACGACGATGACATAGCTCAAGTGATCGCTCGTATGACGGGCGTCCCCGTAACCAAACTCCTGCGTTCCGAACGCAAACGATTGCAGAACCTGGAAGGCGTACTCAGGAAGCGCGTCGTGGGACAGGACGAGGCGATTAAGAAAGTCGCACGAGCCATCCGTCGTAGTCGCGTGGGCTTGAGCGACGCTCGCCGTCCAATCGGATCGTTCCTCTTCCTGGGACCCACAGGCGTCGGGAAGACCGAACTTGTCCGTACCATTGCGGCAGAGGTCTTCGGCAAAGAGGATTCTCTCATTAAGATTGACATGTCCGAATTCATGGAACGACACAACGTCTCGCGCTTGACGGGAACGACTGCCGGATACGTGGGGTATGAGGAAGGCGGTCAACTCACCGAAGCCGTACGCAGAAAGCCCTATTCCGTCGTTCTCTTCGACGAGGTGGAAAAGGCTCACCCCGAATTCTTCAACATTCTCCTACAAATCCTCGAGGACGGAACACTGACGGATGGACAGGGGAAGAAAGTGGATTTCACGAATACGATCATCATCATGACCAGTAATATTGGAGCGGAGAAGCTGACCAAACAGGCAGCCAAGATCGGCTTCCGCGTGGAGAGCGAAGCCCAGAAGGAGGAGCACGACTATGAGGAGAAGTGTGCAGAGGTGCTCAGTGAACTCAAGAATGCACTGCGCCCAGAGTTCCTCAACCGCGTCGATAACATCATTGTCTTCAATGCCTTGGGGCAGGAGAGTATCCGCAAGATCGTGCGCTTACACCTCGACATGCTTGAAGAGCGCCTCAAGAAGCAAGGCTTCAGCTTGGATATGGAGCCCAAAGCCCTGAGTCTGCTTGCTAAGAAGGGCTTCGACCCGGAGTACGGCGCCCGCCCCGTGCGCAGAGTGATTCAGGAAATGGTGGAGGACGAAATTGCGGAGCATATCCTCAAGGGCATCTTCAACGAAGGCGACACAATCCACGTGGTACGCAAGGGGGAGGATCAACTGGAGTTCCTGCCAGGGGAAGCGCAGCAGAAAGCGATTCCTCCGCGTCACAGAGTGACGCAGTCCGTCACAACCTGACCATGGGAAAAGAGCCTGGAAAGGAACCATTGTTGAACGTTCTGTGCGTGTTGATTGCTTTGGCTTTGCGCATCCTGCGCACTTGGAACAAGCCACATTCTGTGCTACAATAATGGGATTTCTCCGCTTTCCATGGCCCTGGAACCCGTCAAGGTACCACAGAACGTGCAGATCGAAGACCGCCTGATCGGGCCGATCACGCTCAGGCAGGTCATCATTTGCCTCATCGGTGGCGGCATCAGCTTTGTCATCTGGAACATCATGAAGCAATCCGGGCTCATATCGACCTTCCATCTGCTGGTGGCCTGGATCCCCTTCGTCATTGCAGCGGCATTCGCTTTTGTAAAGGTGCAGAACTTGAGTCTCTTGAGAATCCTCCTCCTGATAGTGGAGCGAACAGAGAAACCTTCCATGCGCGTCTGGCAGCCGCGTGCCGGAATCCGCATCAATGTACGTTCATACTTCCAGACACAACAGAGCACCAATGAGCAGGAATCCACCGAGCCTGTCGGCAAGGATAAACTCCAACAGCTGAGTTCACTCCTTGATGAAAGCGCACATAAGTACGATCCGGACGTCAGTCCAAACCCCAACGTGCGCCCGGACACCCCCGAATTCAATGGGCCTCCCAAGCCCGTTGATCCCAGTCGTGTTTCCGTCGATACCACTGCAACCAACACGCCTCTGGACGGTATCACTCAGCGAAACGAGCCGGCAAAAACCCAACCTTCATCCCCTATGCGGGATCTCTCCCCTCCCCACCCTGCATGATCCATGGCTGACACAACGCCGCAACCACAGGCAGAGAACGCTCCGCTCGCCGCTACAGAGCCAAAGCCGGAGGAGGCTACGCATGACGAGGACGCGATGGAGGATCTGGAGAGCGCGGATGCTCCAGAGGAAGCAAAACAAGATACTGCTCTTGAAGATGCTCTGGATGCAGAGGAGGGGAAGAAGAAGACATTCATCGAAAAGCTGCAAGATACGGTCCGTCAGCGTAAGCGTCCAAAGAAAGTTTCCGTTCAACGCTACATCCCGATCTCGGAAATTCGCAACGACACGGTGATCCTGAAGAACGGCGGACTGCGCTCGGTCCTGCTGGTGGATCCCCTCAACTTCAACCTGAAGAGCGAGACGGAACAGGAAGGCATCATCGCCGGATATGAGAACTTTGTGAATACGCTCACCTTCCCGGTGCAAATCGTCATCACGTCCACCAAGGTGAACATCGAGCCCTACATCCTGCAAATCCGTCAGCGTGCCGCCGCCCTGGAACAGAAACCGCTCCTGCGCGATCAGGCACTGATGTACGCCGCATTCATCGAAAAACTGGTGGATGTCGCGGACATCATGCAGAAGCGCTTCTACGTCGTCGTCCCCCAAGATGACAACCCGCCAAAGCAGAGCACTTTGTCGCAATTCTTGAGCTGGATGAAAATCGACGATAGCGCATTCAAAGTGGCGCAGAGGAATCGCGCATTCCAACAGCGCAGCATTCTGTTGCGTGACCGCGTGAACCTGGTGGAGTCAGGACTCCACAACGTGGGACTCATTTCTCGCCGCCTGAAGACCAATGAGCTCATCGAGCTCTACTACTCGCTCTATAACCCGCGAACCAGTCAGGAACAGAAGTTGAAGGGGGCGCTCAATACGGAAGAGCTGACGCTGTAGAGAAACCAGAGGCGGTTGTCCTCAGAACGAAGAGGGTTGGAGTTCGGGTTGGGGTTCGGCATCACTGGGACAATGCCAACCAGGCTTGGTTGTCCTGCACATATTCGAACCCGAATCATTCGAGAAAGCGTTTGACACTCCAGTGAGAAACCTGCACTCTCTCCTGCGGAATGCGGCGTTGCTCGTGCAAGGACGCCGTTCACTCCCCTTACTCTTCCCACTTGCACCTTCTCTTCGTTATGGCACGCACAACGACGCGCAAGAATCCGAAGCCGAATATCCTCATGGAGGAACTCCTCAAGGCAGCTCCCCCCATTGTCCGCGTACGTCCGGGTGAGCTGGTGGAAGGCTCCGTGGTATTCCGTGGAAAGAACAAGTTGCTTGTAGACCTCCAGGGCGGAATGACAGGGATTGTGAGCGGTCGGGAACTCAGGGATTCCTTCAGTACGTTCAAGAGCCTCACATTGGGGAACAGCGTCTCTGCGATGGTCCTGGAAGAGGAGAACAACGACGGCCTGATTGTCCTGAGCTTACGCATGGCCAGCCAGCAGAAGGCCTGGGACCGCTTCCACGATCTTGTGACGAAGGATGAATCGATGGAGTTCATCCCCCAGGAAGCGAACAAAGGTGGCCTGCTTGCGAACATCGACGGTATTCGCACCTTCCTGCCAGTGAGCCAATTGGCTCCCATGCACTACCCGCGCGTGAACAACGCGGACCCCGGTGAAATCATCAACCGACTGGGTAAGTTCATCGGACATAAATTTGTGGTGAAGATCATCACGATGGATGAGGAAGCCGGCAAGATTGTGGTTTCAGAGCGCGAGGCCATGGCAGAGGAACGCTCCAAGGCTCTGGAGAAGCTCAAGAGTAGTGATGTGAAGGACGGCGTAGTCACAGGCGTGGTGAAGTTCGGTTTGTTCGTCGCATTCGACGGCCTGGAAGGACTGGTCCACATCTCGGAAATCGCCTGGGGTCATGTAAAGAACCCGGCGGAATTCGCGGAGGTCGGCGACCGCGTGACAGTGAAAGTCATCGGCATCGAGGGCGACAAGCTCTCGCTCTCCATCAAACAACTCACCAAGGATCCGTGGGAGGAGATCGCCGAACGCTACCCCGTGGGGAAAAAAGTTGCCGGAACGGTGGTACGCTTTGCGGACTATGGAGCTTTTATCAAGCTCGAAAAGGACATCAACGGTCTTGTGCACCTGACAGAACTCGCGCACCACAAAGTGACGGATCCCGCGCAGGTGCTCACCATCGGACAGAAAATCGATGCCCAGGTGATCAATATCGACGTGGATGAACGACGTATCGGCCTGTCCATCAAAGCGCTCAAGCCCATCGACAAGGCAACACTCGAACGGCTGCGCCAGGAGCAGGAAGAAGCGGAAAAAGCCCAGGCAGAAATTGCGAAGAGGATTATGGAGCAACCGACGAAAAGCGACGCGGAAGTGAAAGCCCCCAAGCAGCAACAGCTCATTGCCACCGAAGAACTTCCGGCAGGAGCGGCGCAATTTATCGCATCCAAGACCGGCAAGAAGTACTACCCCGTGGACTCCGCGCAGGGCAAGAAAATCAAGGAGGAGAATCGGGTGTACTTCCCCTCAGCCGATGCTGCGAAGGAGGCGGGATTCAGCGCGTAATTCAACGCTCACTTTGCTGTTGCTCGAGCTTCTGATTGCTCAGAAAGTGTAGGTGCAAGTAGAACACCTCTTGCCCTCCGTCTTTGCCCACGTGGAAGCGGAGTTGGTATCCCTTGATGCCATGCTCCCTGGCGAATTGTTGCGCCTTGCGGATGAGGAGCCCCGGAACGTGCGCCGTCTTCTCGGTGAGATCGTCAATGGAAGGAACGAAGTCTTCATCACGCTTGGCAATGAAGAGCAGATGGAGAGGTGCCTTGGGATGGATATCCTTAAAAACCATGATATCGTCATCCTCAAAGACAATATCCGCAGGAATCTCTCGACGAACGATCTTGTGGAAGATAGTTGTACCAACCATGGAATGGGGAGGAAAAGCATTCCGGAGCATACCATGGAAAACGCAAGGGAGAGGAAATTGACTTTTTGGCTAAAAAGAGAGAAAATAGTACCATCATGGCGCAAAACACAGCTCCGGAACAGGGCGGCATCACATCCCCCCTCGAGCAACACAACGCGCTGGTCGTAGAGCAGCCCAAGAAATTGGAAGGCCTTTTGGAGATGATCGATACGCTCAACAGCATCTCGGAGCGACTGGGTGAAGATCGCTCGGGAGATATGGGAGGTGCCGGCGGAAGAGCGGTACAACAGGGAGGCGCTACGGGCACTTCGCAGCGCGATCAGGCGATTGCAAATTTGCCTGCGCCCACAGTGATGCGCCAGGAACTCAAGAAGCACATTGAAAAGGAGGTCCGTACCTTGCAGAAGGAGATTCAACGTTCAGCGCGGCGCATCGCAAAACCGGGAGCCGCCTACCATCAGAACATGCTCTACGCGCGCATCCGCAGACTCAACGCGCTCCTGGCATCGATCATCGAGACCTCAATCGAAATGGTGCAACGCCTGTTCATCCGCGTCTTCATCGATAAGCAACAGGTGATTTAAAGCGGTTTCTCCCCGTACGCGCAAAGCGGCGCCGTATCACCGTACCTGACTCGCCTGCTCCATGCGCTCGATGACCTCAATGAGGAAATCTCCGAGTAGGGGGACCCACTGCACCGAGTGGAGGATTTGGATAACAATGGGAATGATGATGGCGATGGCAACCAAGATGCCCAAACCGTAGAACACGCCGCGCAGGAAGAAGAATCCCAGCCTCCTGCTCGTCTTCGATTGCTCCGTCTGGAGCTCGATGAGTGCGGTGACGGAGGTGTTGAGCCGGTCGAGTGAACGCACTAGGCGGTCTTCGGAGGAAGGAAGAGCTTTGTTGACCATGAGGAGGAGTTACTTCTTTGCAGGTTTTGCTTTGTTCTTGCTCTTCTTCTGGTCCTGCTCAATGCGTTCCATGATCCACTCAAGCACGTGGTCCGCCATGGAGATCGGCTTCATGATGACTTCTTCGATCTGCTTGGTCACGTCATCCACGCGACGCAGGATGCGCCGCAAATCCACGGCAATGAAGAGCGCATGGTAGAGGAGCACGATGAGCATGATCGCAATGGCGATCTCAAGACCGTTGGCAACGGAGTACATGCTTGGCATAGGAGCGGAGAAAGGCTTACCGTGTAGCCTACCGCTCCCGATCATGATGCGCAAACTGCTCCTCTTGCTCTGGCACGCTCCCCGCAGGGGGATCGCACTGGGCATAACGCTCTACCAGCGCACACTTTCCCCGGACCATGGGCCGCTTGCGTCCCTGTGGCCCTCCGGTTACTGCCGCCACTCCCCCACCTGTTCGGCGTACGCCAAGGAGATGATCGAGAAGCGCGGGGTACTCTTAGGATCGCTCCTTGCATTCAAGCGCATCCTCACCTGCACACCCTGGCACAAGCCCAGCACCAAGAAGATCCTGGAAACGAGTCTGGGCGCTTCACAAAAAGATTGATTCCCAGTATCCTCGCACTGCGATCCTTTCCACGATTGCGGGCGTCGTATAATGGCTATTATGTCAGCCTTCCAAGCTGAAGACGGCGGTTCCCTGCCTGCCGGCAGGCAGGGATTACGCTCGCCTGGAATAGAGTGGCAAACGCATCAGGTAGAATGATCATTCAAACACGCGGGCGTCGTATAATGGCTATTATGTCAGCCTTCCAAGCTGAAGACGGCGGTTCGATTCCGCTCGCCCGCTCCATCCAAGACATTCATCTGTGCCTAAAATTATCGTCATTACCGGCCCATGTGGTGCAGGTAAAACAACCGTAACAGAACTACTCTCTGAGAAATTAGGCATTCCTCTGATCAAGGGCGACGATATAAATCAGGAATTGTTTCCAGGTCTCATTGATATTGAGAAGTATCCAAAAAAACTTGCAGCCCTAAAAGGAGAACTTCTCCGTAGAACAAATGAACACTACCTCAATGGCAATAGTGTTATTGTCGATTACATCATGCTTGGCACCATCATAGATACATTTAAAAAGACATTCGGTAATGACGTCGTATTCAAACTGCTTCTACCCTCTGAGGACATCCTCATTCAAAGAGATAAAGAGAGAGACTGTTGGACTTCCGGGGAAGAACAAGTCATATCACTCCGTGCACAATTTCATGAGCTCAAAGAATCATTCGAACCGGAATGTATCGTTGATAATGGCAATGAGAATGCTGAGGAAACTGCGAGAAAAATTGCAGGCTCACTAAGTGTTTGGCTACATGACTCTCAATTAGATTTGAATTAATATCTTCACAATGTACATCCCACCCAAGCTTTCAACCGCAGTGACAAACCGATGGAACGACAAAGGAGCGAAGTGGCTAGAGGAGTTACCTTCTATCGTAAATAGATGCGAGGATAGAATGCGCATTACTGTTGGCACACCATTTGAGAATGCCTACTGCAACTTTGTTGCAGAAGCTAAAAGGCCCAATGGCGAAAGTGCAATATTGAAGATTGGGTATCCTGCATCAGAAATTCATACTGAAATACAGGCATTGGATGCATTCAATGGTCAAAAGTCCATAAAGATTTTAGAAAGAGACAATGAAACCTGCTCCATACTCTTGGAAAAAGTAGAACCTGGGTATGATCTCACGACAATCAAAGATGATGAAGAGGCAACAACGATTGCCGCTGAAGTGATGAAGGTACTACCAGCAACTCCTCCGACTCAACACACTCTTCCAACAGTGACCAAGTGGCTCGATGTCACAGAACGAATTGGAGATGATCATGACATCCCCAGAGAACTCATTGAGAAAGCACGAGCAACACATCATGCACTCGAAGCTACAAAATCTTGTGAGAGGGTGCTGCACGGCGATTTACACCACGAAAATATTCTCTATGACGAGGAACGGGGGTGGCTCACAATCGATCCACAGGGTGTCATTGGCGATCCAATATGTGAAGTTGGAGCATTTTTCTATAATCCGGAGGGAATTTCTCAGAATCCAAATATTGAGAATATCTTCATGCAAAGAGCTACCATTTTTGCGGAAACACTCCAAACAAATATTTCACGAGTCATTGGGAGAGCTTTTGTGCAGAGCGTAATTTCATGCTGTTGGTCAGTGGAGAACAATGAAGAATACGACATTGTTTGTGTGAGAACTCTCGAAAAACTCATAGACAGAAACTCCTAACAGGACTGCATTCCAATTGTAATAACATTCAGCCGCCCGCTCCAAACGCTTTAGCGTTTGGAGTGTTTCATGCTGCGAATGAGGAACTCAGTGACGAAATGAGCAGGATGAAAGGAAGTCCTTTAGGGCTCGCCCGCTCCATTGACAAAGTAACACTAAATTATATCATATATAACATGGAAGCCATTGAATTCGGAAATTTTGAACCAGTCGACAAATCCCTGCTACAGCAAAAGCTGCATGAATACGAACAACGATTTCCTGAGGCAATGCGTATTCTTGAAGTGGGAGGAGTGCATCCGAGTCGGGAAGTGATTCTGAAAAATCCGTACTTACCCGGACAGCCGGAAGATGTTGAAAGTTTCACAAATATTGGTCGCCACTGTGTTGCTGTTGCCCATCTCGCAGAGAAATTGGATCCGACAGCCGTGGAGCGAGCACTCGTGCACGATGCAAACAAGAGATATGAAGTGATGCGCAAAAAAGCACAGAAGTCTGGAGCATTGAATTGTGCGGATGTGTATTCGGGTCAGGCGTATGAAGCAATTCGAGAGAAACTTAAAGGAGAAAATATCCATCCCGAGCTTTTAGATTATCTTGCAGCTGCTGGCAAAGAAACAGGCCACAATAGCCTCATGTCATTTTTGCAAATCGATAGTCAAGGGGCGATTTTCCTCAATCCCAAACGTACCAATGCCGAGAAAGTGGTGCATATTGCCGACGATATGACTTCGTCTACCCTCCCGAAGGATGGAAGTGAAGAACAAACGTACTACGTCACATGTGAGGAGCGGATGGCACTTTCAGATTTTCCCAATCGATATGCCTTTCTCTTTATAGAAGGCTTCGGGTTTGATGCAAGCGGAAAAGCAGTAACAATCCGAGATATCAACAGCGACGATGCCAAAAAACTTCGCCAGATGAAGTCCTATGCTGATTGGCAGGTAATCGTTGCGAAGATGATTGCCACGGACCTTCAAAAGGCACTGGCTCCTGATAATAAGCAGGATCCTGAATTATTTTTGTGCGATAGAGCGAATTCGTAACCGACTGTGAGGGGATTTTATGACAGAGATTAGCTCCTCGTCGGACCCATATAGTTGTAATAGATTCCAGCCACCCGCTCCAGAATTGCCTCAGCAATTCTGGAGCTTTCATGCGATGAGCAATGATCCTGAGCTTGCCGAAGGAAACGCAGTGAATCGAATGAAAGGCAGTACAGAGGAGCGAAACGACGTGGTGCTTGCCCGCTCCACCTAATTTATGGCTTATTCAAGCCATTTATTTTTGTACTGGTAAGTGGAAATACAACTGTAAGATTGGCAGGCATATTTCGAGACGGGCATGTCTGGCAAAAACTACAATATTAGGGTACAATGTTAATTAACAATGGAACAACAGCCTAAGCCATGGAGCAAGGCACTCGAACACCAATTGCGGAAGGATGATGACATCGCAAAGTATATTGAGGCGAATCATATCCGCTCAATTGAGGTCACGAGCAAAGTACACGAGGGATTGCCTTTGTTTCGGGTAGAGGCCATAGGAGAAGACGGGCGGACATTCACACTGCTGCGCAGGTCTGAACTATTGAGCACAGCTGAAGCCGTGGAATCCGTCCGCAAGAGCATCAGAGCTCCATTGGAAAGCACACCCGATAAGCGGAAAAATGCAGATTTTTATTTGGTGCCCTTCAGGATTCAAGATGCTATTCCTCCGGAACTCATTTACATAAATCAAAACGGCTCCACTGAGCTTCGCGACGTAAGCGGTGAAATAGATCAGATGCACATGGAGAAACCTAAGAGGCCATGTGGCAAAATCTTCCCACGAGATTTGTTTGACGAAACCGAGTACAAATTAGCCGGTTCAATAACGCAAGAGATCTGGAGGCCAATTGATGAGGAATGGTTGGTCGATGCCAGAGAAGAATTCTTGGAGAATGTAGACCTACTGCACAGCAGAATTATCAATGCTGCATATGAGCGTAAAGCTAAAGTCATCGGCTATGATATACAGGAAGACAACAGAGACGAGCTATTTGGGGGTCGAGTGCTGCGGGTCACAGTGTACTTCGCACAAGAACCTTCGAATGCGTTGGAGAGTAAGGACACAAACTCCTAGTACCCCCCATTACGGTTGCAATAACCTCCCATCACCCGCTCCACCTAGATATTTTGCTTAAAAGAAGCCAATCAACATTCATTGACATAAATACATTTAATTTATTTAATATACAGCTTCATGGCCTTCCCGTTCGAATCAATCGAATGGCAAAACTCAAATGCGAAACTCCAACTTGCACGGGGAGGGAGTAAGGCAGGTGGATACCAGTTTCTAAGGGAAAAGAAAGGATTTGAAAAACATCTTCCGAGCGGAACAACCGACATTCAGCCAGGAGATGATAGTGAGCCGCATTTGAGAACGATGAATTTTGACCGGAAGAAAATCGTTCGTGCGTATCACCCGCTGGACGTATTTGGAATGGTGGATGTCTTGAAGACTATCCCCAACCTTCAGGGGATATTGCAAACACGAAGAGCGATCCAAGATGTATTAGCTCATGTACAACAACCAGAAGTTCGTTCTTATATTGAGTATGAATTCGGGCAGCCATTTGACGGAAAAGTGGGAGTGCTTGTGCAGGACTGCAACACAGGTGCACGTGGCTCCATCCTCGAACATCCTCACCAGCCTGGAATCTATCGGGTAGGAGTCACTACCCCTCTCGATCCAGCGATTCAGGCATACATGAAAAAAATAAAAGCGGTGATGGAAGAAGAGGTCTGTACAGATGACGGCAAAAGAATTGATGCGATAGAGACTCTTCATCAGGGAAAACAAATATACGAAGAATCCGATATCAGACACATCGATGCAATCATTGCATTTTACAGGCATGTCCGAGATAGCGGTCTGATGCCCCACACACATTCGTATCAAATGGAATTCGGCTTTGATGACGTGACGAATGAGGTTCTCTTCTATCAAGCACGTCTATTCAAGCTTTTCTCTCCCCGTGCTGAGTTTGAACCGAAATCCTCCGATAATCCTCGCATCCAAAGTCGCGTCGTCTTCCCATACGGGGCGTACGGTACTACACCGGAGGAAGGAGTATCATTTCCTGTCGCCTTCCTCGATGACGACGGCGTCAAGCGAAGGAAGAAGGACAACGATGCTGCCTACATCTACGCCAATACCAGTACACACGAGAGCACCGATCTTTCTATCCAACCAACAAACGTCGCTGCATATCTTGCATGTAGTGGCGAAAGTCAACTCCTTCCCCATGGACACTATCGCTGGATGCAAAAAGCTCCTGTGACCGTCATGCTTGGAAACGATGAAGACTTGATCCCTCGATGTCGAATAGGTTCTCTCCGTAAAATTCGAGTCATTTCCAACGGCATCAACGGCATGGTTGAATTCCCCAGACAAAAATAATGTGATAGTCACAAACTCCTTGTCGGACGCATCACAGTTTGAATAACATCCAGTAACCCGCTCCATCCGGCTTCGCTCCTGCAGGAGCTACGCCGAGATTTCGCTATGTTGTGGTCATGATGCCAGATGCCTCGGCGCAGCCCGCAAAAGGAGCTGGGCCTTTGTTTTACTTTAGGGGGAAAGGAGAATACTTGACAAATACATACAGTTTACTATAAATTTGCGCCCTGCACCGCCGCGCGGAAGCGCGATGTACCGGTATTTTTCCCTGTCCCCTTTCTCTCGCGCTCGCCACCATGTCGAAATCCCTCCTCGAAAAGCACGAGCCTAAGGAACAACAGACTCTTGAGGAGATCATGCTTGCGCTGCGGGAACTGCATGCGCGCAATCATGCAGAGCCAGACGATTTGAGCAGTACCAAGCACCTGGTGGAATGCCTCAGCGAAAACCAGCGACGTCTTTTGCAGGCAACACTCACGCTCCACAGAATCGACAACGGCATGCCTCGCGATGGGGAACTCCATGGCGAACAGGCATGTGAAATGGAAGGAATCACGCGGGCTACCGCCATGGCCAGCTTCTTTAACCATGTGTACTCCACGGACGGGCACAACATCAAAACGCAGAGACTCGGCAGACTTCTGGTTGCGCAGGAAATCGAACATCATGTCATGGAGAGCGCATCCCCGGAGAGCCTCAAACAGGTGGGTCTGGTCGCTTTTGACATGAATGGCACCAGATCTATCAGGGAACTCGTCGGCCATACGAAAACCGGAGTGCTCCTCCAGGGAATCGCCAGAGTTCTCACGGAGAAGGAAAGTTCGACACGACTCTGGCTGGAGCGCAACGGGCTGCATGTGACACCCATCGCCACGGGAGGAGACGAATTTGCCATCCTGCTTCGTGGGAATTCCCCTCTCTCCAACGAACTCCTGCAAGCCACCGGCGCGGGGTACCAGCAGGCAATTGCGGATGATCCCATCCTGCGTAAGAGCGTGAACCTCAACCAGCCTCACATGCACGCAAAATTCAAAGAACCACTCCCAGACGAGTGTCCGATCACGGTCGCCCATGGCGCTGCGACTCTCGACGAAGGAATCCTCTGGGCACGCGAACAGGATGACGATGATCACCGACTCCTGCTGAATGGAGATGAGAGTTTCACGGAAGCGTGTGCGAAGATTTACGCAGGAACCCTCGATGTTGCAGATAGTCGCCAGAAGAAGAATAAACGCGCATTCAAGAAACATCTCGCAACCACGAACCCCCAACTAGCCCGTCTCCTCACGAGAACGAGAGAGTCGCAGGACCTGATGTCTCGACTACAGGATGGTAAGGCACTCGTCACGAATTCGCTCACGACTCTTAGAGAACTGTTTGAGCAATTCCAAACATGGGCCAGAGAAAGAACAGAGGAAGATGAGGAAGCCCTGCAGGAATGACCACGGAAGGCGATCACTTCCTGAGGAGATCGCGGATCTCCGTGAGGAGTTTCACATCGGCAGGAATCTCTGGGGTGGCGGCAGGCGGCTCCTTCTTCTTGAATCGCTGGAGCTGCTGAACCATCAGAAAAATGCAGAAAGCAACGATGAGGAAGTCAATAACAGACTGAATGAACATCCCATAGGTAATGGTGGCGCTGCCTATCGTGATCGCAAGGCCGGAGAAATCGACTTTCCCAAGCAGTAACCCGATGATGGGCATGAGCACATCGCCAACAAGTGAGGTGATGATTTTGCCGAATGCACCGCCGATGATGACTGCAACTGCAAGATCGAGAACATTGCCTTTCATCGCAAAGTCTCGGAATTCTTTGAGCATAGAGGGAGGGAAGGAATCCTCTAAAGTATACCCGCACGTGGGCACACGTTCCTTAAGAGCTCCTGATCACTTCCACAGATATGTACTACGGCGTGGCGGGAAACCTCGCATTGACAAGAATATTTGACCACCTACCATAGATACCCCTATGACCAAACGCTTCTTAACAGCTCTCCTGCTCATAACATGCATCCTCCTGCCGGATTCCACACTTGCCTACTCCCAGAGCAGACCAAAGCCCGCGAACAAACAGCCCTGCGAGTCTGTGTGTCCTCCCGGACAAATCTGCATCCTGATTTGCCGTAGCTCTAAAGGAAAACCTGTCAAACCGCTGCCTCGTAAAAAGTCTTCTCCCCGTTGCTCGGGCAGTCGACACTGCGCCTACTAACCCATGCGGCCCTATGAAAGTAGCCTTCCTTGATCGAGACGGAACCCTGATCTACGAGCCACCCGATGGCATCATACGACCGGAGAACTTTCGCATACTTCCAGGAGTCTTTGCGAGCCTCAAATCATTGAAAGAGCATGGATACAAACTCGTGATGATTACGAATCAGGACCTCACCGTGAATGACGACAGCGAAGAAAACTTCAAGCAAACGCAAAAAATACTCTTGGATGAACTGGCACGCGAAGGGATTGCATTCGACGAAATTTTCCTCTGCCCGCACTCCGAGGAAGATCACTGCAATTGCAGAAAGCCGAAGACAGGAATGGTGGATGCGTTCTTCCATGAACACGATATTGATTTGTCGGTCTCCTTTGTGGTGGGAGATCGGGAAAACGCAGACGGGGGATTCGCACAAAATATCCGCGTGCGATACATCAGAAAAGGGACCAACGATGCATTCCCATCGTTTGAAGAAGTGAGGAAGCTGATGAACACAGCCTCTTAAGACCCCCGTGTGCAGCACTGCTGACTCTCTGTCCCGTGCTATGCTCCCACCATGACAGACCCCGCAAAAGAGCTCTGGGATGCGACGTACAAAAAACGGAAGATGGTTTCTCCGCTCGATTTCACGATCAAGGCGTACGACTACCTCAAAGATCATCCACAGAGTTCGCTCCTGGACGTAGGGTGCGGCGACGGAAGGGACGCCTTGTTCTTCACCGAGAAGAACATGCACGTTACGGCTATCGATTTCTCTCAGGAAGCGATCTGCAAGCTCATGACGAAGAATCCATCCATAGACGCTCGCGTCATGAACATGGAGAACATGGACTTTCCTGACGAGTCTTTCGATGCCATATACGCACACTTAAGCCTCCACTATTTTGATGATCGAACGACCGACCGGATATTCCTAAACATTCACCGCATGCTCAAACCGGAGGGATACTTCTTTGTAAAGTGTAAGTCGGTCCACGATCCCCTATTTGGCAAGGGAGAGAAAATTGAAGAGGACATGTACCTCTACGAACACCAGCGCCACTTTTTCAGTAGAGAGTACCTCGCGCGTAAACTCCGCGATTTCATCGTTCTCGAAATCGCAGAAACCGCGGCATCGTACGACGGGAAGGAATCTGCTTTTGTAGAGGCAATGGCAAGGAAGGGGCAAGCCGAATGAACACAGACTTCACCGTACCTCATAAAATATCAGCAGCCTCCGTACGGAGGCTGCTGATGCATCGCATACGTATTCCTACTGCACCCCGAAGACCGGCCGGAACTGATTTGGCGCGACCTTCTCCCACCCACCCCAGTTGCAATTAACCGTGTACGTGGTGTTGCCTTCGGTGCAACTGGCAGACTCCCCGCATTGCACATCACCGCATGGAGTCCCCTTACAAACGGGTTTCGTCTGATCAACCGTCACCTTTGGATCCTTTGAGCAGTGACAATCGCCGTTGAAAGTCGCCGTCTCGATGGAGATTCCCGCCCCCGAGACACACTGCCACTGATTGAGCTCTGCAAGGATCTGTTGCGTGTAGTCGGTGTCCCCGGGGTTGTACCCGTGTTCCTCACACAGATCTTCACAATCCTTCTGGCACCGCCAGCACTGCACACCATCCTGTTCTGCGGCAACCGTGCAGCTTCCGTCGCACTGTGCTTGGCAATCACCCTCAGAACGGAAGGTGCCGCCGGGGCAGTGGACTACCACACACGAATAGCAGCCATTCTCCTCTTTGCAAACGCCATCTGCCGGACACTGATCTTCGCAGAGATCCCGATCAGGTGTCGTCCCCTGCGGACACCGAGGCTGCTCTTCTCGTTCGCGGCATTCAAAGCACTCCTTGCCGTCGCCCGTTCGATAGACAAAGCGGCAGTCCCCGTTGCACTGCGCTTCGCAGGCATCTTCTGGCATTGTCGGGGAATCGCATGATGTTTCCACAGGTTCCTCTTCGCGTATTTCGCATGTGAAGCATTCAAGCCCCATCATAGTCGTGTACTCCCGCTCGCACGTGCCCTTGCCGCGCTGCTCACACTCCTTTTTGCATGTCTGCTTATCCATCGTTGAATTCTCACACACTTCTTTTCGCTCCTCCGGTTCAAATTCCTTGCATGAGTAGCAGGATTGGAACCCTTCTTGTACACGTGTGGGCTCACACGTTCCCTGCTCCGTATCCTCGCACCGCCGGCGACACTCGTTCAGAACCCATGCATCCGCCGGACAGGTATCCTCATCCCCCTCCAACTTCTCGATGCACGCGTAACACTGAGGACCACCATCGTCACGGGAGAGTGCATCGCACATTCCATCGCATGTGCGCTCGCAGAGACCCAAGGTGAGCGCAGGAGGATCGCAGGATTGCTCCTCCTCTTCATCGGTGTCCTCATCTTCCTTGCAGATGTAGCACTGCGGACCCCGATCGCCGCGAGGGAGCTCCTCGCACTCGCCGGAGCACGTGCGCTTGCAAAGGCCCAAGGGGAGCGCGGGTAACTCGCAATCGGCACTTTCATCGTCTTCACCGTCCTCATCATCATCGCCGGGAGGGAGACCGTCCTCGGCCTGCTTCCTGCAGCGCAGCAGACAATCCAGGTATTCATCGAGGAGCGCATCAATCTCATCGAGGAGATCGGCGAGTTCCTGCTCCAGGCGATCCGCTTCCGCCTGCGCATTCTCGACGTCACTGTTGCGCTCGGCAAGTGCCGCTTCCTTCGCCGCAACATCCGCAGCGAGAGCATCATGCAGTTGCTCCTTCAGACGCTGTCGCTCCGCATCGCTCGGCCCCGCACTCCACCGATCAGAGGCCTCCTGCGCGGAAATATCTCCATCGCGATACTGTTGCCAAACGTTGCGGTTGAATGCGCGAATGGCCTCAAGATCGCTCGAATCAAGCCTGCGTCCTCCGGACTCAGCCCAGCTGGAGGGATTGTCGAACTGCTCCAGACGCTTGCGTGCCGCGTCGAGCTCCCGTTGCGCGCGTTCCAGAGCACGTTGAGCTCCCTGCAGATCCCAGAGAGAAGATTCAAAATCCTCTGCGACATCATCCGCCTCCGATTCCGCGGTTGTAAGCACCTCAAGAAGATCTTCACACGCAACGCATTCTGCCACATCGGGTATGGGAGGCAGAGCTGGAATGAGTTCGCCGAAATCAAGTGTGGGCAAACCCGCCAGAAAATCGTCGAGGGGAACATCTGCTCCGGGAATGAGGTCTTCCCCTTCGCCAGTGGACGGAAGAGGCGTGGCACCGGAGAGATCGAGATCCTCAGGATTGATATCGGGCACTGCATCACCGAAGCGGAAAATCCCTCTGAAGAGTCCCGTGAGCCACCCGAGGAATCCTCCGTCATTCTCGGCGGGAGGAATGCCGTAGTCGTCAATGACATCGACATCCTCACCCGCCCCGCAACGTTCCAGACAATCCTTGTACTGCGCGGTGAGCGTGTTGAGTTCTTGAATATCAGCAACCATTTCGTCGTTGAGTTTCTGGAGATCACCGGAGAGTTTGCGCTCCTGCTCTTGCAGTTCTTCCAACGCATCTTCGGCAGTATCTACCGTGCGTTTGAGCTCCTTCTCCAATGCCTTGTGCAGACGCTCTCGCTCCGCGTCCGTGGGTCCTCGTTCCCACGCCTGTGCAAGCTCTTCTGCTGTGATATCACCATCTTGATACTGCTCCCACAATTCTCGGTTGAACGCCTTCTGGATCTCCAATTCCGTTGAATCCACAACCCGATCTTCGCCCGGGCCCCAACTCTCGGGATCGACAAATTCCCGCAGGCGTCTGCGTGCCTCTTCCAGATCCCGTTGGGCGCTGCGCACGGCAACCTCAACCTCGCGTAATTCTGCGAGGAGTTTGTTTGCACGTGTATTCATATCATCGAGATTGTTTTCGATCCCGTTGATGAGATCCAGGAGTCCCTCACAACGAAGGCAACCTTCGACAGGAGGAGGATCCGGCAACTGCGGGAACGTTACCTCGAAGAAGACATCGAAGAAACTGTCCACAGCCGGAGCATCCTGCGCCGACGCAGGGAAAGCAAGCGCAAAAAGCGCCACGCAGAACGTGAGGGCAGGGCCCAAGAGAGTGTGCTTGTTCATAGGGTAAAACATGTTCCCATCATCAAATGAAAAACACTATTTTCATAAAGCCCAATTGTGGTCGCGTGAACCTTGAAGCGACGAAGGATGATGTTGAGAGAATATATTCCCTTCCCCGCCTGCTCATCAAAATTTTCACGGAATACCGAACCGAACAAGTTTCCGGGTGGCCGCATGCCGACAGAGACCTGTCCAAGAGGACTCAGCAGTTACCGTGCGTCCAAACCTGACTTCAACGGTATCACCGTCCTTGAGGGGATAATCAAAGGATTGTTGTCGACCATTCACACGAACGCTCTTGAGCATCTTCCACCGTCGCGGATACGCAAGACACACAAAGTCGAGTACTGTCGCAGGAGAACGTAAATGGAGAAGGTTATTCTCTCCATCAAAGACAGCGATGTGATCGTCACGGAAGTACTTGCGCAGCGCTTGCTCGAACTGCTGCGGCGAGCGTGCTTCACCGCGTAAACCCTCCAGATTGCGCAGAAGCACCACGCGTGAGGGCCGCTGATCCAGAGCATAGAGCGCATTCTTATACTCCCCATGCGCGGCGAACCCGAATTCGCAGAGCTCATGCATTGCCCGCGTACGAATCTGAATTTCGATGGGCTGTTCCGTGACACCGGGCAGCGGGTATACGACGGTGTGAATGGATTGGTACCCGTTCTCCTTGGGGGCTCCGATGTAATCCTTGAGCTTGCCAGGGATGGGGTGCATGCACGCATGCACCACGGCGAGTGCGCGGTAACAATCCATCGGCTCTTCGACAAGAATGCGCAACGCCAGGCGATCGGTGAGTTCCTCAAACCTGCGTTTTTTAAGGACCATCTTGCGATAAGTCGAATAGTGAGATTTGAGACGTCCCTGAAGTTCGCAGTGGATGTCCTGGCGTAACAGGCGCTCGTGTACATAGTGTTTCGCGTGTGTCAGACAGACATCATCGAGTTTTTTATGGAAAAGGAAGCGCTGCTGCAACTGGCGCACCATCACAGGATGCACGATGGGGAAGCAGGTATCCTCTAGCTCATGGCGCCAGGCTTGCATTCCCATCCTCCCGGCAATTGCTCCATACATGTGAAGTGTTTCGCGCGCGATAGCTCTGCGCAATGCAATGGGGAAACGCTGCAAATGGCGAACATCGTTGAGACGATGCGCCATCCTCAGGAGGAGCAAACGCTCATCCGTACGGAACGCATCGAGGAACGCATCCAGATCTTTTGTTTTCTCATCAATGTGCAGGCGACGCAGACCGTGCATTTTACAGGAGAGTTGCTGTTCCTCTTCCGTGAGAGGAGATTTTGTGAAGAGCGTTTCGCCTTGTTCACAGAGTGGAAGATCATGGAGCACTGTTGCAAGAACCAGAGAGGGATCTTTGCGCGCTTCGCATACTGCAACGGCCACTTCATAACCATGCTTGGCGTAGTTCTCCCCACTCCGACGCATGACAGTCCGGAGGTGTGCATTCGCAAAAGCACAAACATGCTCCAATCGATGCAGATCCTTGGCAGACCAGGTTCCTTCCACACGGCGAACGAGTTCTGCTGATTGCATGAAGTGATGCAAGCATACCAAAGCGAGCACCTTTCCGCCTTGACTCTCTTGATTAGCACTCTACAATAGAGAGTGCTAATCAGCGCTGCTTTGCGGATTCTCCCCTTTCCCATGGATTTCAACCGCTACACCACCAAGGCCGCCGAGGCGATCCAGGGCACCATGCAACTCAGTGGAAAACTGAACCATCAGGCGCTCACGCCGCTCCACCTCTTACTCGTGCTCGTAAAACAGCCCGAGGGATTGGTTCCCACAATCCTGAGAAAGATGGAACAGGACCCGGACCGCGTGAGCGAGACCGTACAGGAGAAGCTTGCACAACTCCCCACCGTTGCCGGAGCGGTGCAGCCATATCTCTCCCCGGAGCTCAAGAAGGCGCTCGACAGCGCTGAGAGTGAGGCAGGCAAGCTGCGTGACGAGTACATCTCCACGGAACACCTCCTGCTCGCGCTCCTCGATCAACCCGAGGTGAAAGCGGTGCTGCCACTCACGCACAAGGACGTCCTCAAGGAACTCATGGCCCTGCGCGGAAACCAGCGGGTGACCGACCCCGATCCCGAGAGCAAGTACCAGGCATTGGAAAAGTACACGCAGGACTTCACCAAACTCGCGGCGGAGGGGAAGACCGATCCGGTGATCGGTCGCGACAACGAGATCCGCCGCATCATGCAGATCCTCTGCCGCCGTACGAAGAACAATCCCGTCCTCGTGGGGGAACCCGGCACGGGAAAAACTGCAATTGTAGAAGGGCTCTCAAGGAAAATCATGGAGGGCGACGTACCCGAAACACTCAAGGGCAAACGCATCCTTGCATTGGACCTGGGCGCCATGATTGCCGGCACCAAGTACCGCGGAGAGTTCGAGGATCGCCTGAAGGCCGTCATCAAGGAGATTGAGGGATCCGATGGCGCGATCATCCTCTTCATCGACGAGCTCCATACGATCGTCGGTGCGGGCGCGGCAGAGGGAGCCATGGACGCGGGGAACCTGCTCAAACCAGCGCTTGCCAGGGGGAAGCTCCGCACCATCGGCGCAACCACCCTCAAGGAGTACCGTAAACACGTGGAGAAGGACGCCGCACTTGAGCGGCGCTTCCAGCCGGTGATGGTGGAACCTCCGTCGATAAAGGACGCGATCTCCATCCTGCGCGGCATCAAAGAGAAGTACGAGGTGCACCACGGCGTGCGCATTCAGGACAATGCCATTGTCGCCGCCGTCATGCTCTCAGATCGCTACATCGCGGACCGGTTTCTGCCGGACAAGGCCATCGATCTGATGGACGAAGCTGCATCGGTCCTGCGCATCGAAACCGACAGTAAACCTACTGAACTCGATCAGCTGGACCGCACCATCCGCCAGCTCGAGGTGGAACGCGAGGCGCTCAAGAAAGAGAAAGACGAAGTATCAAAGCAGCGCCTGAAAGAAATTGAAAAAGAGCTCGCCGGACTCAAGGAAGAACAACGAGAGATTGAGCTGCGGTGGAAGAACGAGAAGAAGGTCATCGACGTCATCAAGGAATCGGGCAAGGAGATTGATCGGCTGCGCGAAGAGGCCAAACAAGCCGAGCGCGGCGGCGATTTGCAGCGCGTGGCCGAGATCACCTACGGCACGATCCCAGACCTGGAGAAGAAGATTGCAGCAGCACAGAAGGACCTCATGAAGATCCAGAAGGAGACCCCTCTGCTGCGTGAAGAAGTGACGGAGGAAGACATCGCCCGCGTAGTCTCGCGCTGGACGGGCATCCCCGTGAGCAAGATGGTGACGGAGGAGACGGCGAAGCTCACGCACATGGAAGACGATCTCAAGAAGAGAGTGATCGGTCAGGAGCCGGCCATCCGGGCCGTTTCGAATGCCGTGCGTCGCAGCCGTGCCGGCATCCAGGAGGAAAATCGTCCCATCGGATCGTTCATCTTCCTGGGACCCACCGGCGTGGGGAAGACCGAGCTTGCGAAGGCACTCGCGGAGTTCCTGTTCAACGACGAGAAGCTCATCACCAGGATCGACATGTCGGAGTACTCCGAAAAACATTCCGTTGCACGCCTGGTGGGATCCCCCCCCGGTTACGTGGGATACGAGGAGGGAGGACAGCTCACGGAAGCCGTACGACGCCATCCGTACACGGTGATCCTCCTCGATGAGATCGAAAAAGCGCATCCCGAGATCTTCAATATCCTCCTGCAGGTGCTCGATGACGGAAGGCTCACGGACGCAAAGGGACGGACTGTGGACTTTAAGAACACGATCCTTATTATGACTTCCAACCTGGGTTCGGATCTCATCCGCGCCTACGCCGAGGAACGGGCCAAGCGCAGGAAAGATGGCAAGGTGCTCTCGGCAATGCTCGAACCGGACAGCGATCTGCAGAAGATCTTGAACCAGGCATTCCGTCCGGAGTTCCTCAACCGCATCGACTCGGTCATCGTCTTCGAGAGTCTCACCGAAACGGAGATTGCCACGATCGTGGATCTCCAGCTCACGCGTGTTGCAAAGCGTCTGGAGAAGAAGGGCATCACCCTCAAGGTATCCAAAGAGGCAGCGGCACAGATCGCCCTGAAGGGCTACGATCCCGTGTTCGGCGCCCGGCCCCTCAAGCGACTTATCCAGAACGAAATCCTCGATGAGCTCTCCCTGCAAATCGTTGAGGGCAAGGTGAAGGAGGGCAATACGGTCACCGTTGGAAAGAAGGGGAAGATACTCACCCTGGCAGTGAACGCGTAGCGCCCGAATCTGAACCCAAACCCTAGGTAGTGTTCACATATCCCCAGGCACCGCAGCCACGAAGGGCTGCTGCTTGAGATAATTTACACTCAGCAGCACCCGTTCCCGGGTGCGGCGCTCAAGGGATATTTTGGCTAGAAGAAGAGAAAAATTCTCGTATATGTGAACAGTACCTAGCTCTTCTCCACATACACAGTCTGCGTCGGGAAGGCGATCTCGATCCCCTCTTTTTGGAATGCTTCCAAAATCGCCACGTTGATCGCCTGCTGGATATCCATGTACATGTTGTACTCATTGGAGAGCACGTAGTACACGATTTCGAAGTTGAGGCTGAAGTCGCCGAACTCCTTCCAATGTGCCCTGTCGAACGCAGTCTTCTCTTGCGCGAGGATGATGTCCTTGATCATCCCGGGTATCTTTTTGAGCTTGTCTGCAGGAGTCGCATATGTCACTCCGAAGACGAAAATGGAGCGGCGGCGTTCCATCTTCTTGAAGTTCTGCACCCTCGCGGTGGTGAGTTCGTTATTGGAAATGACGATCTCTTCTCCTTGGAGCGACTCAATACGCGTAGTCTTGAGCCCGATGTGCTTCACCGTGCCTTTTTCCTGCCCCACGATGATGAAATCCCCTTCTTTGAAGGGCTTATCAATGGCAATAGAGAGCGAACTGAACATATCACCAAGCACATTCTGAAGCGCCAGAGAAATTGCAAGACCGCCGATGCCCAATCCCGCCATGAGCGACGTGACGTTGAACCCGAGATTGGAGAGGATGAGCAGCAACCCCAAGGACCACAGGACGATCTTGATGAAAACGGAGAACACGGACGATACGCGCTGCTCTTCGCTTACCCCACTTCCCGAGAGACGCATGCCTTTGATAAGAAAGAATTGGGTCACACGTTCAGCGATCTTGATGGTTTCGGCGATAATCACGACGAGCAGCGCCACCTTAATGCCCATGTGCATGACAGGACTGAGTACAAGGGGCTGTACGGCGACAAAAAGAGCGATTACGAAATAGGACGGAGCTCCGACTCCTCGAAGAACACCGACAATGGCATCATCAATGGAGAGTCTCGTCCGCTTCGCGTATGCATGAATACGATGCAACACATACTTCCAAGCCACTGCGAGCGCAATGTACACCACCACAAATGTGCCGACAGCTACAAGAAGGGCGCCAACGGTATCTTCACCAATGCTGTAGGAAAGCAGGGGGAATCGAGCCGTATGCAATGCAAGGAGAGGAAAATCCATGGACTGAGCTTAGCGCACCTGGCATCTGGAAAAAAAGTTTAGAACGTTGCGATTGTTCAAATCCGCCCGTAGAGTGGCTTCATGCGACATGTGGTCCTTTGCACGGAGAACGGCACGCCGACGGGCACAATGGACATTGCAAGCGCGCACAGCGCAAAAGGACTGCTCCATCGCGCGTTTTCGGTCTTCGTATTCCGCTCCGACCGCAAAGAACTCCTCATACAGCGCCGCAACGGCGAAAAACTCTTCGGCAATCTCTGGGCCAATACCTGCTGCTCACATCTACAGAAAGGGGAGAACGTCACGGAAGCGGCTCAAGAACGACTACAGGAGGAATGTGGTTTTTCGTGCCCCTTACGCATTGTGGCGTCCTTCGTCTACCGTGCCCCAGACCCCAAGGGCCGGGGGGCAGAGTACGAGTACGACACGATTCTCGTGGGCGACCTGACCGGCCCGAACCCGAACCTCAACCCAAACCCCGAAGAGGTCGCCGAACTCAAGTGGATCTCCATCCAGGCCCTCACGAAGGAGATGGCGAAACACCCCCATGCGTACGCCCCATGGTTTCTCATCGCCCTTCACGCTATCCTTAGAAATCCCGATGCCCAATGAAACCCCGCTCCATGTGGCTCTCATCCCCGACGGGAATCGTCGCTGGGCCAAGGCACACAAACTGGACCCGTGGAAAGGGCATGAGAAAGCCATTGAGAACTTCAAAGAGATCACACAGTGGTGCCGAAAGGATCCACGGATCTCCACACTCACCGTCTGGTGCTTCTCCACGGAGAATTGGAAACGTAACTCGCAGGAGATCGACAAGCTCATGACTATGCTTGAGGAATACCTGCAGAGAGAGCGCGAAGGATTCCAAGAACAGCGCACGCGCTTCCTCCATTCTGGGAGACGCGATCGGCTCCCCTCTTCACTGGTGACGTTGATAGAGGAGGTGGAAGCAGAAACACGGACTAATGACGCATTTGCGCTCCACTTGGCTGTGGACTATGGAGGAAAAGACGAGATCCTGCGCGCAATGCACAAGCTCAAAGATACAAAGAACATCGACGAAGAGATCCTACGAGGCGCACTGGATCATCCGGAACTTCCGGACATCGACCTCATTGTGCGCACTTCCGGAGAACAACGCACGAGCAACTTTTTTCTGTGGCAGAGCACGTACGCCGAGTGGATATTCTCTCAGAAACTCTTTCCGGACTTTAGGGCGGAAGACCTCAGGAGAGCGATAGAGGAATATTCCGTACGCGCCCGACGTTTCGGCGCATGAGTACGGAAGGATCAGCACCGGGCAAGTTCATTCTCTCCGGCGAATATGCAGTGGTCTTCGGATGGCCAGGGATAGCCATTCCTGCGCCGCTCACGCTCCGCGCAACGTTCAACGAAGATCGGACTTGCGGTGGTATTGATGTCGTGTGGGAGGATTCTGAACGATCAGCGCAGTGGGATGCATACCTCCTGGACATCCTCCATGCCGTCGCTCAGTGCAAGGGGATGATCTTCCAAGGGAAACTCGTCATCGAGAACAAAATCCCTCTGCGCAAGGGCATGGGATCATCCACAGCGCTCGTTGTCGCCGTGAGCCGATGTTTCTTGGGAAAAGAGTGTAAAAAGGAAGCTCTCTCCATCGAACAGAGAATGAACCCTCAGGGCAGCGGCATCGACTTTGCAGTGATCTGGGAGGAGCGACCTCTGCTCTTCCGGAGAGAAAGGGAACCTCAACCCATTGAGCTCCCCAAGAACCTGCTCAAGGATGCACTCCTCATCGATACGGGAACACCGAACGAAACTACAGGAGAGCTTGTAGAGTGGATCAGAGAGAACCAGGAGGATTGCGCTGACGCGCTCGCGACGATAGGCGCATGCACGCAGATGCTCTTGGATGGAACAGATCTCCCTACAGTACTCAAAGAGCACCACCGTGCCCAGGTTACCCTGGGTGTGGTGCCGTACGAGGTTCAGGAACTCGCCGCGGAAATAGAGGCAGCCGGCGGCGCTGCGAAGGTGCTGGGGGCCGGAGCGCGCACGGGCGGTGGCGGGATGGTGCTGGCCACGGGAGACAATCCGGGGAAAATTGAGGATATCGCAACCGCGCATTCGCTATCGTGGATCAGGATCCCGCCCAATTCCCCAGTACTCTAGTATTCTAGTACTCCAGTCCCCCATGCCCACCGCCCGCTCCACACCGAATATCGCCTTTATAAAGTACTGGGGCAATCGTTTCGATGCTCTGAGAATCCCCATGGCGGATTCAGTCTCCATGACCTTGGATGCTCCAACCGTAGAAATTGATCTCGATCATGCGGAGGTGTTGGGTGTGCAATCGTTCGCATCGGACGGAAGTGAGCGGTCACTCAAAGAGAAGGACATTGCGCGCTTCCAGAAGCACCTCGACTTCACGAAGCGTTACCTTGAACATCTAGGAGTTCCCAACGCCATACCGGCCTCCGTCACCATCACCATACGATCGGCGATTCCCCCTGCAATCGGCCTCGCCTCTTCCGCTGCCGTCTTCAGTTGCCTTGCACGGGCGTACCAAGGGCTCATTTCGCCGACGATCGCGCTCACCGACAAGCAGACAAGTATTATTGCAAGACTCGGTTCGGGCTCCGCTGCACGGAGCATATTCGGAGGGTTCACTGCACTCATCGCCGGAGAGGGTGACGCCATTGACAGCGCGTACGGGGAACAGTGCGCGCAGGAGAAACATTGGCCGCTCCACGACATCGTGGTTGTTCCCAGTATGGAGGAGAAAACAGTGGGATCTACGGAGGGGCACGCAACAGCGCATACAAGTCCTTTTTACCCTGCCCGCATCACCGCAATCACCACGCGACGACAACAGGCGTGCGTTGATGCTGTCCTCACGAGGGACTTCGAAAAGCTCCAAGCAGTAGCGGAGGAAGATAGCCTGGATATGCACCACGTCATGGAGACGAGTGATCCTCCCCTGCAGTACCTTTCGGGTGAAACTCACCGCATCATCCACGAAGTGGAGAGCTTAAGGAGGCAGCGTCATCTCCCTGTCCTCTATACCATGGATGCGGGGCCAACGGTGCACCTCGTCTGCACGGAGGAGGCGGCTGGTGCTATTCGAGATTTTGCGCACGCACAAAAAGACTGCCAGGTCTTCGAGACGAAAGTTGGAGGGGGTGCTCACTTGGTTTAATCGCATAAATTCTTGCTTTTATATCAATGAAACCCTAAATTTAACCGCGATTTTGCCATGACTGAAACGACTGCCGAAATCACTGCTCTCAGCGATATCGATACGCCTCTCGTTGTCACGAACCCCATACGGATAACAATCCGAAGAGGTGGAGATGATTACTTTGCCAATGCACCTGATTTCGGCAGACTCATGAGCGGAAAAGGACGTACACCGGAAGAGGCAATCGCAGACCTTAAACGATTTCTAGGTGATATGTTTCTGAAACTGGAAAACACAAGAAAAGCTGAACCACTGAATGATTGGCGTGGAGAATTCCTCAGAAAATTACAAACATGTATTAGCAGTAATAATGGCGATGCTACTATAGAATCTCCATAGTGGATCTCCGCAACATACCCGACGGCCTCTCCCCTGTTGAGCGTTGTGAGGAGCGCAGAAAACGCGTCGAGGGAGAGTGGGGCACACCGCTCAATGCGCTGCGTGCGGACCCGCAGAAGCTGGGCAGTGCGGAGGAGAGGAACTGCGAGCAGATGATAGGCCATGTTCCTATTCCTATCGGGATAGCGGGGCCCCTGCGCGTGGTGTTCTCCTCCGGAGAATCGTGTGACATCGTCCTGCCACTCGCCACAACAGAAGCGGCGTTAGTCGCGAGTGTGAACCGCGGTTGTAAAGCGCTTACACTCAGTGATGGTGTACGAACGTCCTCGCAAAGGATTGGCATTACACGGTCAGTTTGCTTCAGAATTTCTGGCTCGAATACTCAGGCCACTCTCCAAAAAACACTCGAAGAGCGCTCTGCTGAATGGCGCAACATCGGCGAAAAAACGAGCGATCACCTTCGGATAACTTCTTTTGACATTGATGCGGCGGAGGATCACCTCTTCCTCACGCTCTACGGTGATACCGACAAGGCCATGGGCATGAATATGATCACCATCGCCGCGCAGGCAATCGGCGACTGGATCGTGCGCGAGATCGCGGGAATGGAACTCATCACGGTCGCCGGGAACGTCGACTCGGATAAGAAGCCCAGCAAACGCACGCACGACCGGGGACGTGGGTTCACCGTACGAGCTGAGACTCTGCTCTCCCCCGCTATCATTGCCGACGTGCTCAAAACAACACCGCAGAAGCTCATCAATGTCGCACACGCGAAGCTCACGCTCGGCTCGAAGATCGCCGGAGCCATCGGTGCCAATCTCCACGCAGCCAACATCGTCGCCGCGTTGTACCTGGCCACGGGGCAGGACGCTGCACACGTCGTGGAAGGGTCACTCGCCGACACGAACGTGGAGAAGAATGGTGATGGGATCGCTGTATCGGTACGCCTTCCCGCAGTACTCGTCGGCGTACAGGGCGGAGGAACCGCGCTCCCCGCCCAACAGCAGTGCCTCAATCTCCTCTGCGGGCCAAAGGGGAAGCTGCACCCTTCGGCCAAACTCGCCGAAACAGTAGGCGCAGCCGTTCTTGCAGGGGAAATTTCGCTCCTGGCGGCTCAGGCATCACAGAGCCTTGCCTCTTCACATAAAAAGCTTGCTCGTTAGGCTTTTGCGGGCGGGAATTCTGCTAGACTCGGCGCGATGCCACGTTCCGCCATCATCGGCTTCGGCATGTACCTGCCGCGCCTGCGCATCCTCACCCAGGAAATTGCCTCACATTGGCACCAGGATAGCGCTGCAATCCTGCAAGGGCTTGGCGTGGAAGAGAAGACCGTGCCCGAAGCGGGGGAAGACTCCTTCACCATGGCGTGTGAGGCAGCAGAGCAAGCACTCACCATTGCGGGAATCCTCTCCTCGCAAATCTCCGCGGTCTACGTGGGATCGGAGAGCCATCCCTACGCCGTAAAGCCTACGAGCGGGATGGTTGCCGCTGCAATCAATACACATCCTTTCTGTCACTGCGCAGATCTGGAATTTGCATGCAAGGCTGCAACGGCGGGGATGCAGATTGTGGATAGCATGGTGCGTGCCGGACAGATCACCTATGGTCTCGCGATAGGGACAGATACCGCCCAGGGACGGCCTGGCGACGCACTGGAGTACACAGCGGCAGCCGGAGCAGCCGCAATAATCCTGGGCCCCGAGAACGCCGAGAACGCCCTCTGTCGTATCGATACGACACTCTCCTTTACCACAGATACGCCGGATTTCTGGCGCGCGAACGGCGAGCGTTACCCGCAGCATGCAGGACGCTATACAGGCGAACCGGCGTACTTCCGCCATGTGGAAGAAGCACTCAAAGGCATTCTGGAGATTAGCAAAGTAAACCTCGCTACTATCGACCATGTGGTGCTCCACATGCCCAATGCAAAGTTCCCCGCCAAGGTCGCCAAAAAATTCAAGTTGACCACGGAGCAAATGGCTTTGGGATTCGTTGTGCCGCACATCGGCAACACGTACAGCGCCTGCTCGCTCCTGGGGCTTGTCCATGTCCTTATGAAGGCGAAGAAGGATGAACGCATCCTGCTTGTTTCCTACGGATCGGGGGCGGGTTCCGACGCCTTCCTGATGACCATGCTACGCGATGGCGTTGAGCTTCCCCGCGATGCGCGTACTCTCGAGTACGTGAGCTATGACCGTTACCTCCAGTGCACTGCGCCCCAACCCCAACCCTAACCCCCTTTTTGGCCTCCTCCGTCTCACTCATCGGCACCGGACAAACCTCTTTTGGCGAGCACTGGGATAAGGGACTCCGTACACTGATGGAAGAAGCAGTCCACGCAGCCCTGGAAGATGCTCCATGCACGGAACTCGATGTGGATTTCGTGGTTGTCGCAAACATGCTTGCCGAGCGGGTGAGCGCACAGGCGCACCTTGGAGCAATTGCCTCAAGCCTCCTCCCCCACCGCCCTCCCGCCATCCGCGTGGAGGCCGCATGCGCTTCCGGTTCCGTCGCCGTGCACACGGCATTGAGTCTCCTGGAGAGTAATCGTGCGCAGACGGTGCTCGTTCTTGGCGTCGAAAAGATGACGGACGTACGCAATGAGGAAATTGCCGCCGCCCTTATGGGCGCGGCGGACAGTGAGAAGGAATCGCCATCCGGCCTCACCTTTCCGGGAATCTTCGGACTCATCGCGCGACGGTACATGGAGGAATACGGTCTCACACGCGAGGACTTGAGCCTGGTGAGCGCACGACACCATGCGAATGCCGCGTCGAACCCTTTTGCGCAGTTTCAGTCCCCTATCCCCGCACGCGTGATTAGCGAGAGCACGCTCGTTGCCGATCCTCTGCGCTTGCTTGATTGCTCTCCGGTAAGCGACGGGGCCGCCGCATGCCTCCTTTCAACGAAATTTGAAGGACCCGTGCGTATCGCTGCCTCGCAGGTCTGCACGGATACGTTGAGTATCACGGAGCGCCCGACCATTACGAGTTTCGCCGCCACGCGTGAAGCGGCCCAACGCGCATTTGCCGAAGCACAGATCAGCCCCATAGATATCGCACATGTGGAGCTGCATGACTGCTTCTCCATCGCGGCACTCCTCAGTGTTGAAGATTTGGGATTTGCTGCGCCTGGTGAAGGAATTCGTCGCTACAGAGAACGGAGTACCGCACCGACATTCAATGCGAGTGGCGGCTTAAAAGCCTGCGGTCATCCCGTTGGTGCCACCGGCGTAAAACAGATCAATGATGTTGCGAAGCAGCTGAAAGCCTCCGGCTCACGATGGGGCCTTGCGCACAACTTCGGCGGAGCAGGGGCAACGTGTGGCATTCATATTTTGGAATACGCCTCATGAGCACGATCCGTCACCCTGCGGCAGCCGCACGAGCACAGCGAGAACATCGCAGCAAAATGCAGGAAGGCACGATCCTCTCCTTCACCACCATCGCACATCCTCCGGAAGGGTTTCCTCAGCGCCAACGCACCGTGGCCCTGATCGAACTCCATGACGGGACGAAGGCACTGGGAGAAATGCTTACGAGCACGCCCGACAATCTGTGTATCGGCCAACAGGTGAAACCGCATCGACGCCTGAGTCACATCACCGCGCAAGGACTGAGAGTGTACGCCATCTGCTACGAAGCAGTTGCCGGGAAAGTGGCGCCCTTGCGCGTATTCCCCGGATACATTTTGTCGCTCACGGGGCCCTCCGGCGTGGGTAAGACCACCGTCTGTACGCTCCTTTCAACGAAGATTGGCGAATACGCACAGCGCGTGCCTATTGTCACCACACGCGAGCCCAAACCCCACGATGGGGACGAATATGCCTACGTGACGGCTCGAGAATTCCACATGCTACGCAAGCGCGGAGACATCATCGCAGCAACGCGTATTCCCTCCACCACGGAAGAGCGGTGGTACGGTTACCGCTCACAAGACATCGAAGGTATTTGGAAGAGCGGGAAAATTCCCATTGTCATCACGGAAATGGGGCTCCTGCAGGAGCTTGCCGGCCACTACGGTCGTCGCTCCATTCTCTCGTGTGGCTTGCTCCCCCCGGGAAAGAGCAAGCGTGTGATGCTCAGCCATCTTCTCCATCGATTGCGCAGCAGAGGCAGGGATTCCGAAGCGAGTATTGCGGAGCGCATGCAGAATGCCGAGAAGGATTTGCTGTTCTTTGAGGAGCAGAGACACCTCTTCGACGATCTCATCATCAACGAGGACCTCGAGAGAGTACTGGATCTCCTGAAAGGGCGCATTCTTGCGCTCCAGGAGGGATAAAAACCCAAAGAAGAACCCCAAGGGGATCCGATGTCCAGGAGTCTGGTATTCTTGGCAGAAACATGCTATAATCATGAGATTCGCACACGTGCGGAGCAAAACATACATCCATGTCGCTGCGCTCTCTCATGTTCGGCTGGGAGTACCCCCCTCTCCACCTCGGTGGACTGGGTGTTGCGTGTCAGGGATTGGTGCAGGGACTCATTAAAAACGGCGTACAGATCACCCTCGTTCTCCCCCACCCCGTACCGACGGAGAGTGAAGATCTTGCCATTCTTTCGCCCACGGAAAAACATGTGGAGCGCATCCGCGTTCAGAGCATGCTCTCGCCCTACGAGGGCAGCGAGGGGTACGCCATGCGCACCGTGCGCATGTCGAAGGAACTCCAGCAGATCTACGGAGCGGATCTCCCCGAAGCCGTCGCCCACTTCACGGCCATGAGTGTGGATATGACACAGGATACGAATCCTGACATCGTGCACTGCCATGACTGGATGACCTACGGCGCCGGCATGGCGGCAGCCCGCTACCATGATAAGCCGCTTGTGACGCACATCCATGCAACGGAACTCGATCGCACGCACTTCCATCCCAATGAGTGGATCTACCGAATGGAACGAAAGGGATTTCAGGCTGCCGACCGCATCATTGCCGTCAGCAACTACACGAAGAACCTCCTCACCGAACACTACGGCATACCTGCACAGAAAATCTCCGTGGTACACAACGCCATCCAGCCGATTACCGCACAAGATCGTGAGCCACCGATACAGGCAATCTCCTCGGCACCCAAGCCGCCCATGGTGCTCTTCCTGGGAAGATTGACCATCCAGAAAGGTCCCATCCAATTTCTGGAAATGGCTGCCGCCGTGCATCGCTTCCGTCCCGACGTGACATTCGTGATTGCAGGAGAAGGAAACATGATGGCGGAAGTCATCAACCGCGCCTGCGCCATGGGCCTCCAGGATTGCATTCTCTTCACGGGAAAAGTGGCAAACCGCGAAGCCGATAAGCTCTACAGCCAAGCGGCCTGCTTCGTAATGCCATCCCTTTCTGAACCCTTCGGACTCGTAGCCCTAGAAGCCATGGCACACGGAACTCCGGTGATCATCTCCAAGCAATCGGGAGCAAGCGAAGTGGTACGCCACGGCTTTGCCATAGATTTCTGGGACACGGAGAAGATGGCGGATTGCGTGCTCACGATCCTGCGCGAGCAACCGCTTGCACAGCAACTCAGGTCGGAAGCGCCCCGTTCGCTCCAGCATCTCACCTGGATGAAACAGGCATCGCAGGTACGCAGCATTTATCAATCCCTTCTTTCGTAGCACCAATGACACCCCAACACATGCCACTCATATGCCTCTACTTCCAAGTCCATCAACCCTACCGGTTGCGGGATATCCGCATCACCGAGATTGGACAGGGAAAACCGGAGTATTTCGATGCCGAGAAGAACCGAGCGATCTTCCGAAAAGTAGCGGAGAAGTGCTACCTCCCGGCAAACGCACTCATAGAAGAACTGCTCAGGACGTATCCCAATTTCTCCGTAGCCTACTCGCTTTCCGGAGTCTTCCTGGAACAGTGCAAAGAGTACGGACCCGACGTGCTCAGCTCGTTCCAGCGCCTGGCACAAACCGGCAAGGTGGAGTTTCTCGCAGAGACCTACTACCACTCTTTAAGCTCACTCAAATCCCTGGAGGAATTCACCGAACAAGTGCATATCCATGCGCAACGGATTGAGGAGCTCTTCGGCCAGAGACCGACTGTCTTTCGCAACACCGAGCTCATCTACAGCAACGAGTTGTCCCAGATCGCACGACTGATGGGCTTCCGCGGAATTCTGGCGGAGGGCGCAGACCATCTCCTCAACGGACGAAGCCCCAATGTGCCATTCACTCCGCCAACCTTCACCCTCCCCAAGGAAATTGGACGAGTCATTCACCAGCAGCGACAGGGTGGGAAGACCCCCGAGCAGATTACAGTCCTCCTGAAGAATTACCGTCTTTCCGACGACGTCGCCTTCCGGTTTTCGGACCGATCCTGGGTCGGATTTCCGCTCACCAGTGACCGCTTCACCGACTGGCTCGTTCAGAGTGGCGGGCACAGTATCAATCTGTTCATGGATTATGAGACCTTTGGAGAACACCAGTGGGAAGACACGGGAATTTTCTCGTTCCTGCGCTCACTCCCAGAACTCTGGGAGAAGCGCGGCATCCGTGCAGCGACGCCTTCGCAGGTGATTGACCTCTGGAAGGAGGAGGAAACCCCTGTATACGACGCGCACCATGCCATCTCCTGGGCGGATATGGAGCGTGACCTCTCCGCATGGCAGGAGAACGCCATTCAACGTTCAGCATTGGAGAGCCTCTTTTCCCTTGAGAAAGCAGTGAAGGAACGAGGGGACAGCAATCTCCTTGATCTCTGGCGACTCCTGCAAACTTCGGATCACTTCTACTACATGTGCACCAAGTACTGGAGCGACGGAGACGTGCACAAATATTTCAGTCCGTACGATTCGCCCTACGAGGCATACCGACGCTTTAGCCACGCACTCTGCGACCTGAAGCAACGACTGGAGACTCCGAAGGAGAAGAAACCCGCAAGAGGTTTGCTGTCGTTGCTGAATCTCACATTCAAACAAAAATCTTAACCCGATCCCATGCCTCGCGCACTTGTCCTCGGCAACGGCATGATGCTCGCCACATTCGACCATCGAATGGAGATGTGCGATTTCTACTTCCCGCACGTCGGGATGGAAGATCACACGGGATACGGCGATCGCCACCGTGTGGGCATGTGGGTGGAGGGAAAGGGTATTCGATGGCTGAGCGACCCCAGTTGGCAAATTTCCTCCCAGTACAAACCAGAAACCATGGTAGGTCTCGCTCTACTGCGAAACGAGGATCTCCAAATCGAGGCAACCGCAGAGGATTTTGTGCATCCAGTATACAACGTACTCATCCGCAGATTTACGCTGCGCAGTATCGATAATCAACCGAGAGAGGTTCGCTGCTTCTTCAACCACGACTTCCACATCTACGGAGACAAACAGAAGGACACGGCATTCTACGAACCGTATACGAACACCATCATCCATTACCGCCAACGTCGTTATTTTCTCGTCGGAGGAGATACGGATTGCCCCACAGTCTGTCGATCGGGAACGAAGGGGGGACGCTACGCTTCGGCCCTTCGGCGTATGGAACACCTAAAGACCTGCGGAATTTCCTCATTCACTGTCGGGAAGAGCGAGTACCAGGGGCTGGAGGGAACGTGGCGAGACGCAGAGGATGGAGAGCTCTCTCGAAATCCAATTGAACAGGGATCCGTGGATTCCACCGTGGGAATTTACTGCCGTATCGAACCGGGGAAAGATACAACGCTCACCCTGTGGGTGTGCGCCGGGAAGGAGCTTGAGGATGTCATTGCACTCCAGGAAACCGTACTCACGGAAGGTGTGGAGCGCATGCATCGTAATTGCCACAATTACTGGAAGAGCTGGGTGAATAAGACTCCGCATGACTTCGGATCGCTCAGCGGTGACTTGGTCGAGCTTTTCAAGCGCAGCCTGCTCACCATGCGCATGCATGCGGACAGCAAGGGAGGCATCGTCGCGGCGGCAGACAGCGACATCATGGCATTCAACCGTGATACGTACACCTACGTATGGCCGCGAGACGGCGCGTTGATCTGTACAGCCCTGGACGATGCGGGATACATGGAAGTCACACGGAGATTCTTCGAGTTCTGTGCGACGGTACAGACGCCGGACGGCTACCTGTTGCACAAGTACAATCCCGATACCTCGTTGGGATCATCGTGGCATCCCTGGTTACGAAACGGGGAACCGCAACTCCCGATCCAGGAGGACGAGACCGCCTTGGTGCTCTACGCGCTGTGGCATCACTTTGAGAAGAATCAGGACTTCGAATTCCTGCAGGAAATGTGGGGGCACTTCGCAAAGCGCGCTGCTCAATTTCTCCATGACTTTCGCGAGGAGGAAACCAGTCTCCCGCTTGCGAGCTACGACCCATGGGAGGAGCACCGCGGCGTGTTCACCTATACCACCGCCTGCACCATCGCCGGGTTGCAGGCCGCATCGCACATTGCGCACGTTCTGGGACACCACAAGCACTCCGAACGCTACCAGATGGCGGCAGATGCCATGAAACAGGGATTGCTGTTCCACCTGTATGACGATGAACTCAAGCGATTCCTCAAGCGCATCGAGCGGAAAGACGGCGTAACCGTCAGTCGTGATACCACCCCGGATGCAAGCCTATGCTTCCTGTGGAAATTGGGGATTCTCCCGGCCGAGGATCCGCGCATCGTCTCCACGATGGAACAACTGGAAGAACATCTCACTGTCCATACACCCATTGGAGGATTAGCACGCTACACGAATGACGTGTACCACGCTGTTACAACACCCTCGAAGGAAATCCCGGGGAACCCCTGGGTCATCACGACACTCTGGGACGCGCAGTGGCATATCGCCAGAGCCCGTTCTCTTGAGGACTTGGAAAAACCGCGCGACGTGCTGAAGTGGACCTGTAAACATGCATCCCATACGGGAATCCTGGCTGAGCAGATCAATCCATTCAGCGGCGAACATCTGTCTGTTGCGCCGCTCACATGGAGCCACGCAGCGTACGTTGAAACGGTTCTTCTGTACCTTGAGCGGGAACACGAACTCAAGAACCTCTCCCCTATTCCTTAAACCTCATCGCAATGGGTTTCTCCCGTCACCGCCGATCTGCAACCGCCGTTATCCTCTCCGCCATAGCCGTGAGCATGGCAAGCGTGGGCATGCTCCAAATCTCGTTGCGAGCACAGCTCAACGACCTCGAAACGGTGAGCACTGCAACCGGAGCACTGGCTGAACCCGTTCCAACGAGAGAAGAGCAACGGGAAAACCGTGCACGAGGATTCCTCCTCAGATTCCAGAGCAGCAGGAGCGAACAGCAAGCCCAACAGGTATGGTTTACCGAACATTGGCAGAAAACGCTCGCCTACGAAGCACAGTGCAGAGAGGAAATCCGCCACAGTAACCGGGACCAACGTCTGGGCGTCATCCTGCGCTGCTTCCGAACACAACTGACACTCGACGGGGAATGGCTGCGCAGGGAACGCCGCTCGGTGGAAAACCGTGCCGGATTGAGCAATGAAATCCGTACGGAGCTTCTGGCTGCCATCGACACCATGCAGCAGGCCATTGCTACGATTCTCGACGGCATCGATACCGGTGTTTTTCAGACGGAGGAATCCTGCAGCATCGCAAAACAAAATCTTGCAACGCTCTACCGCACACCTCTGTGGCTGGCAGAAACCCACGCACGCGCCGACGTGCTTCTGACATGGATCGCTCACATCCTCGTACAAGCTCTTCCCACTGCGCAAGATGAAGGGGAAGACCCAAGCGTTGGGCAAACTCTCCGATGTTTAAGCGATGCAGAAACCGCGCTGACAGAAGTAACGGCAGCCAAGGACCTCCCGCCGGCAACAACCGAGCTGGAAGAGGCATTCGTGCTCCTCCACACGTGTCTCAGAGTCGCAGAGAACGAAGATGAATACCACGGCAGCGCGCCCGTTGCCGAGGTACCGGAGGTGACAGTTCCTGCGCAATCTGAGCCCGAAATGGTCAAGGAACCCGAGCCCGAGCCCGAACCCGCATACGATCCCTACCTCCCCCGTCCCCTGCGCCGCCAACTCTCGCTCCCGATCACTCCTCCCTTGCGCGGTGTTCTATACTAGCGTTCTCCATGAAGAGGAGACGCATCCGCCACCGTATTGAACACACCAGAAACAAGCATTCTCGAGCGGTATTCCGCGACGAAACAATCATCATCCGCTTGGCACGGAATCTTTCACATACGCAGGAACAGGAGCACATCCAAACACTCCTCAGACGGATGACGCAGCGGGTACTGAAGGCTGACAAACTCCACTGCATCGACCCGTTTAGCCCTCTACTCAACGGAAACCAGAGTCTGACGGTCACGCTCCCTACGGGACGCCGGTACCACATCGCACTGAAACCGGGCGGGGCAACCCGTGTCGAGCGCCACTCCTCCGGCTGGGTAATCACCGTAGGACCGCTGCTACGTAGACCGGGATTTCATCGGTTGCTCTGGAAGCTTCTCTCCGATGCAGAAACACCACACACGATCGCACTCGTGAAAGAGATCAACGAACGAACGCTCGGCGTCCGGGTTAAAGATGTGCGACTGAAGTTCGCCGGCTCGCAATGGGGCAGCTGCTCCCCTCGATGCACCATTATGATCAATGCGGCGCTGTTGTGTATGCCACCGGAAATTCTCCAGTACATCATTGTCCATGAACTGGCTCATGTGCGCTTTCAAAACCACTCCCATGCTTTTTGGCGTGAGGTGGAGCGAGCGATGCCCACGTATCGCGAGGCCAAGAAACGTCTCCTGGGATACCGACTTCCACCGCTCGCATCATGAACTTCCTCCTCCCAGAAGATGCTCAACAAACCTGCACGACACTGAGGAGAGGTGGAAGCGTGAAGTTTGCCGTCCTCCAACAGAACGGTGGCGAACCGGATGTACTGCTCTTCCCCTGTACAGCCGCCCACATCGACATCGTTCGCGGGTACATCCACGACGATTGCACGTTGGTCTGCGCGGGGATCGTGAGCCTTGGGAGCGGTTGCCCCATCTCACCGACCTGTAAAACCGCATTGGGCCATGACGGATCCGAGCCGGAACGATTTGCACAGAGCATCGCTTTCATCAACAGAATATGGGGTGCCTTGCCGGAATTCCTTGGCGCAGACGATCCTGCGTGACACTCATCCGAAGAACCGGTATGCTCGGTTTTGTCTATGTGGTACGACGATGATGACGATAACAATGGCGACGAGCGAGTTCCCGAACCCTGCGGTGAAACAGGAGACTACAACCTGGGCGACGACATCGGTACGCGTGTCGGCGAGGGACACGATCCCCAGGGCGATCCCGTATGAGCAAAGAGAGCGCAATGGCACTCGACTTTGCCAGAGAAGTCGCGCAGGAGGCCGCGGAATTTCTTGTGGAAGAGCAGAAAAAGATCCGCCCCGAAACTGCCGGAGCGAACCTTGGCATAGCCACAAAGAGCTCGCCTCGGGACTTTGTTACCGCGGTGGATAGGGAATCGCAGCGACGCATCATTGCCCGATTGCACGAGTTCGATCCTGCCTATCGCTTCGTCGCGGAGGAGGACGGTGCCGAAGCGTTGGGAGACCCTTCTTGCCCCTTCGCCTGGATTGTTGACCCGCTCGACGGGACGACTCCATTCATCCATAACCGCGATAATTTCGGTGTCATCATCGCCCTGCAGAAAGAAGGAATTACTCAATGCGGCGTCACCTGTGTCCCGCGAAGAAAGGAGCTCTTCCATGGAATACGAGGGGGAGGCGCATTCTTCAACAACACGCCGGTGCGCCTGCGCCACACGAGGAACATGAACGACGCAATCCTCTGTTCCAATTTGATCCACCGTATCCAAGACATAAACGGCATCCCCATGGTTACCGTTCCTCGCTGCGCAAACGTGGAGAACTACGGCAGTGCCGCGCAGGAGATCGGCGAGGTGCTCAAGGGATGCAATGACGGCGTGTTCTTCCTGGGGCCGCGTCTATGGGATATCGCGGCGGGGTTCCTGATGATTGAGGAAGCGGGCGGAAGGAGCGAGTATGTCTTTGAGGAACCCGGCAACGTCCGTAGCGCCATCCGGGGGCTCGCATGCACAGCGGAAATCTTCGAAGAATTGAGAGGATTCGTCTTCGAGCAAATGGGCAGGCTCACATGAAGTACGGCATTCTCGCTGCGTGGGCGAGTTCACCGAGCAAGGAAACAGGTAGCCCGACTACCCCCGACCAATCGCCTTCGAGGTGATCAATCATGAGCTGTCCTGGCCCCTCAATTTGGAACGAACCTGAGCGACCTTCCCAAAGTCCGGTGCCGATCCACCAATCGAGGTGTTCGGGTGTGAGCGGACGAAAACGCACGCGGGAAGTGGAGATCCCCTCATGCCGCGTGCTAGCCGGACTGAGGAGCGCAAGCGCGGAGTGCACGAGCGAGATACCCCCGCTCTGTTCCCTGAGCATGACACGGGCTTCGGCGGCATCGCGCGGCTTCTCCAGAACCTTCCCCTGAGGAGAAACAACGAGAGTATCACAGCCGATGACCCACGCATCAGGGTGACGCTCTGCTACGTCCTCAGCCTTGAGACGTGCGAGAATCTGTGCACGCATCAGAGGATCTGTTTCTTTGCAGGCCGCCTCATCAATCGCACTTGGAACCACGGTGAAGGGAACACCAAGCCCTTCGAAGAGCCTGCGACGCTGCGGACTGGCTGAGGCGAGAATAAGGTGATGCATGATGGGGACATCTTACCAGCCCCGTGCTCCTTTTTGCTCCTCAGCTTCCTTTGATTCTTTTCCTTCCTTTCGATCACTCCTCGCCCGAATAGGTGGGCTCGTAGCGCATCGGCGTCGGCAGGTCCGTACGTCTGCTGCTGCGATTCAGCGACTGCTGAATCATCTGCAGACGCGCCTTGAGCGTATTGGGCAGAATATCCCTGTACTGCACGGAATGGAGTTGCTGGTTGACGTTGACGAGCCCCACGCGTGGCTCCTTGGCTGCGTCCTGAGCCATGGCATTGCACAAATCAAAGAAACCGGGCAGGTAGTTCTTTAGGGATTCGGGACAGCTGTTTGCCCGCACGTAGCGACGCAAGAGCAGACGATCCTGATCACTCAATTCCTGCGCAGTGAGGCTGCTCACCGTATCGTCCTCAGAATCGTCAGTAGCTGCCGGATGGGTCGCTTCACCCTCAGGGGCAGGAGAAGACGTATCCTCCTGAGCGCTTGGCATGGCGCGCAAGTACTGGAGAATGGACTGGTAGTCATCCACGGAGGGAGGTGTGAGTCCCTCCTCTCCCGCACGCACGCGGTTCTGATAGGCCTCGATAGCCTGCCAGTACTGGCGGGTCTGACGACGCACGCGCACACGATCCTGCAGGGCTTCTGTACGCAGGTCTTCCTGCGAGGTTACACTGCTCACCAGAGCCCCCGGGAGATTCTGAGTCACCACGGAAGCCGGACCCATGGCAAGGGGGGCCAAAAACGTGAGAACGGCCGCGGTGAGAACGAACCGAAAGGAATGCGGTGTGTGCTTCATAGGGAGGATGTGGATGTTCACCTTTATTGTACCACAGAACGGGTTTCAGCTCAATCCGGTGGATTCTCGTACGTGGGCCATCGTGGTATGTGCCACCTCCTGCGCCTTCTTTCGACCCGCTTCGAGAACCTCCTTGGCCACCGAGGATTTGAGACCGAGGCGCCGCTCACGCAGGGGAGCCAGGTGCTCCAGCACGGTAGCAAGGAGACGCTTCTTTGCCTCTCCGTAGGCAAGGCCGCTCCTGTACTCCTGCGCGAGAGCCTTGGCCTCGGCACCGCTCAGAAAGAGCTTGTGTATCTGATACACAACGCAGGTATCCGGATCTTTGGGGGCATGAGCGTCTTTGGAGTCGGTGACGATACCCATGATGGCTTTCTTGAGGGTATTCTCGTTCCCGAAGAGCGGAATCACGTTCCCGTAGCTCTTGCTCATTTTCCGTCCATCGGTACCAGGAACCACGGCGGTGTCCTTCTGAATGACGGGTTCGGGTATAACGAACACCTCACCGAATGCAGCATTGAACTTTCCTGCGAGGTCCCGCGCAATCTCCACATGCTGCTTCTGATCCCTGCCCACAGGAACGTGCGTGGCCCTGTAGAGGAGAATATCGGCAGCCATAAGTACCGGATAGGTGAAGAGACCCACCGATGCACGTATCCCCTGCTGTACTTTATCCTTGTAACTCACCGCGCGTTCCAGAAGTCCCATGGGGGCGATGCAGCTCAAGATCCACAGGAGCTGTGTGTGCTCAGGGACTTGCGATTGTTCGAAGATGATGGCCTTTGTGGGGTCGAATCCACATGCAAGGTAATCGAGCACGATGTCTTCACGCGCCTGCTTGAGCACAGCGGGTTCCTGCATGGATGTCAGCGCATGGAGATCGGCAATGAAGAAGAAGTTCTGCTCAGCCTGACCGACAAGCGCGAGGTTGGGCACAATGGACCCGAAGTAGTTGCCCAAGTGGAGTTGGCCAGAAGGCTGGATGCCCGAGAGGACGCGCATACGCAAGAGAGCCTAGCAAGAAGAGGCTCCGTGAGGAAGGCATGTTGTCATTTCAGGTACGTAAGCGCCTGACGAAACGCTTTGGGCAACGGCGCTGTAATGCGGAGATTTTTCCCCGTCACCGGATGCGGCAAATCGACGCAGGAAGCATGCAGGAAGAATTTTCGATACCGAGTCTTGCGGGTGAACGCTGCGTTACGGCGTGCATCCCCGTACTGGGGATCGAGGAGGAGGGGGTGATTGATGAAGGCGAAGTGCCTGCGGATCTGGTGGTGACGACCTGAGGTCATTTCTGCTTCGATAAGCGACGCGTCGTCGAAACGCTTGAGAACACGATACGTGGTGACAGCATCAACGAATCCCCCGCTTCTGGCGGGCAGTTTTTTACGAATGACGTCTCCTTTGCCCTCGACGCGTCCTGCAACGAGCGCGATGTACGTCTTGCGCCATCCCGAAAAACCCGATGTAAGCACGCTGTCTGCCGCCTGTTTCGTCCGCGCAAAGAGCACAACGCCAGAAGTCTCAAAATCCAGACGATGAAGTACCCGTAATCCCGGGTACTCCTTGCGCAGAAAATCGAAGAGGGGCAAGCGCTGGAGCGGACCTTTGCCGCGTACGACCAGCTCCCCGCTCAATTTGCATACAGCGAGGAGATCGTCGTCGATGTGAAGGAGGCGGTCGGGAGTGATCGGCACCCTACCAGTGTAGCGGCTTGCGGAAGCTTATGCAGGAATACTGCGATCCGCTTGCCGCTCTCGCAGTACGGCAAAGAGGACGGGGAGCACGATGAGCGAGAGGAACACCGATGTCGTGAGGCCGAAGAAGACGACAAGTGCGAGCGGCCGTTGCACATCCGCACCGGGTCCGGTGGCAACGAGGAGTGGGACGAGACCGAGGATGGAAGCGACGGCGGTCATGAGAATAGGCCGGAGTCGGCGGGTAGCACCCTCGAGGATCGCCTCGCGGATTCCCGCCTTGGTGACAGGCAACGGATCCCCTTTGGTGTCGCTACTTCCTTCGAAGAGCGGGAGATTGAAGCGCTCACGGAATGCGTTCTCCAGGTAGGCGATAATCACGACACCCGTCTCCACTGCATTGCCAAAGAGTGCGATGAATCCCACCCAGACCGCAACGGAGAAGTTGTAGCCCGTGAGGAAGAGGCTGAGTACACCACCGACAAGACCGAGGGGTATCGTGAGCATGACGAGCGCGACCAGCGCCAAATCTTTGTACGTGAAGATGAGCAATCCGAACATCGCAAGCAGTACCAACGGTATGACGATTGCCAGACGGTGTTTCGCACGGAGTTGGTTCTCGTACTGTCCGGCCCACTCGAAAGAGTATCCCGTTGGGAGTGGAAGCTGTTCACGTATTGCCGCTGTGGCCTCCTCCACATAGGAACCGATGTCCCGCCCTCGTACGTTCGTCTGCACGATGATACGGGGAATTCCATTCTCACTGCCGATCATCGCTGGGCCGTCCTCCACACGGATCTCCGCCACGCTTCCCAGCGTGACCGGCTGCATACCCCTGCCCATCAGAGGAAGAGAGCGAATGTCATCAACATTCTCTCGGAATGACTGCTCGAGACGAACCTCGATAGGGATGCGCTTGCGGCCATCTATGGATTTCGTGACGACCTCTCCACCCACACCTGCGGCTATGGTTGCGAGCGCATGGTCCTTGCGAACACCAAGCTGTGCCAGTTGATGATCATCGAGATTAATGGAGAGGTAGCGAAGCCCCATCTGGCGTATGGCAACGGTGTCAGCGGCCCCGACAATGCCAGTCAGGATGCCCTCGGCTCTCAGAGCAAGTTGTTCAAGGACTACAGGGTCCTCTCCAAAGATCTTGAGGCCCAGCTGCGTGCGTACGCCAGTCGTGAGCATATCAATGCGTCCAATGATCGGCTGCGTGAAGCTGTTCCAGAAATCGTCAATCTGAATCGAATGATTGATCTCGGCAATGAGCTTTTCTTTCGTCATTCCTTTGCGCCACTCGCTGCGCGGTTTGAGGGTGATAAAGGTCTCCAGCATCGCCATCGGAGCAGGGTCTGTGGCCGTTGCCGCTCGTCCCGCCTTGCCGACAACCGTCTCGACCTCCGGAATACGGCCGATGATCGCATTCGTGGCGAGCAGGAGCTCTTGGACACGTTCTTCCGAGACGTCGGGGAGCGCAATGGGCATGTACAAGATAGACCCTTCATCGAGCGGAGGCATGAATTCGGAGCCGATCTGCGTTGCCGCGCCGATTCCGAAGAGTGAGAGTGCAATCGCAATGGTAAGCACACCCATGCGATGGTTCAGGGCGCGATGGAGGAATGGCCGGTACCATCGCTGCAGCAAGCGCACGAGAGGAATCTTCTCGTCTTCGCTGAGCTTTCCCCTCAGAGTGTACGTACAGAGTGCCGGTACGAAGCAGTGTGCCGTGAGCAGAGCACCGATCATGCCGAAAACGTTCGTAAAGGCGAGCGGGATGAAGAGCTTCCCTTCCATATTGGTCAGCACAAAGATGGGAAGGAAGGAGAGCATGATGATCATCATGGCCGGAATGATGGGTTTGCCGACCTCCAGGGTGGCACGGAGGATGGTTTGCAACCGTTCCTGGCGGTTCTTTGGAGGAGTCCGCGTGAGGTGCGTGAAGATGTTCTCACACACAACGATATCCGCATCCACCATGGCACCGATGGCGATGATGATGCCTCCAAGACTCATGATGTTGCTCGGCAATCCGAAGATCCACATGAGAATGAACGTGATGAGAACGCCAGTGATGAGCCCGATAGTGATGATGAGCGCGCTGCTGAAATTCCAGAGGAAAAGGGCGAGCACAAGAGCGGTGATGACGATTTCCTCAATGAGCGCTTCCTGCACGGTGTGCACGGAACCGCGGATGAGGTCCGTTCTGTCATAGAACGGTTTGATCGTGATACCGGAGGGGAGCGTTTCTTCGAGAGAACGGATGCGCTCCTTGACGCCTTCGATAACCCGCAGCGGATTTTCCCCGTAGCGCATCACAACGATGCCGCCCACTCTTTCGCCCTGATGATCCGCGAGGATGGAACGTCTCTGCAGACCAGCAGAACGCACGCTTCCAACGTCGTCAATCGTCAATGGAATTCCATCGGGACGGCTGCCGATGACCAGGCGGCCGACTTCCTCCGGCTCCGTGAAGAATCCTGTGCCCTGTACGGCAATTTCGCGGCCTCCCGCATCGACCACTGTGCCAGAGACGTTGTTGTTCCCGCTGCGAAGCGTCTCCATCACGTCCATGATGCTGGTGTCATACTGGCTGAGTTTTATGGGATCCAGCGTGACCTGGTAGGACAGCACATAGCCACCGACCGATGCCACTTCGGCAACGCCGGGAACGCTTTGGAGCGCGTAGCGCACGGTGTAGTCCTGGAGGGTTCTCAACTCCGTGAGCGTTCGCTGCGGACCTTCCAGGGTATACATGAAAATATGTCCCAGTCCGGTTGCATCCGGCCCGAGAACAGGCAGGACACCTGGTGGGAGTTCCGCGCGATTGAGTGAGAGCCGCTCTGCAACACGATCCCGCGCAAAGTAGATATCCACGTCATCCTCAAAAATGATCGTCACCATGGAAACACCGAACATGGAAGTCGCCCGGATGTCGCGCACTCCCGCTAGCCCCTGCATGCTCACAGTGATCGGATAGGTGATCTGATCTTCGATGTTCTTTGGGTTCTGTCCCATCCACTCCGTCATCACGATCACCTGGTTCTCGGAGAGATCCGGAATGGCATCAATCGGCATGCTGCGGAATGCCAGAATTCCGAGGAACGTGAGCCCCGAGAAAATGATCATCGTGGTGATGCGATTGCGGAATGCCAGTGTAATGAATGCATCAATCATGACGGGTTTGGGGAATCATCGTTAATAAGGAATTCGGGTGGGTTGGGAAGAACGAGAGTCTCTGGAGAAAGATCGCCGGTGACTTCCGCGAATTCACCGTCCTCAGAGAGCACGTCAACGGAGATGGAGAGCGGCTGCCCTCCATCCGGGTTCTGCGTCCAGATGACGTTGCGGCCTCCCATGCGTTTGACGGCATAGGAAGGCAGACGGTACACGGGCAACGCCCTGCGTTCGATGTGGACGCGTACACTCGCATTGTTGGGGAGTGCAACGTCGTCTTCCACGCGTGCACGGACAGTGATGGTGCGTGATTCGCTGTCCACCTGCGGGCTGACGCGGCTCACGGTTGCACGGTGGGGAGTGCCCGAATCCGAAGCGAGAGTGAAGAACAGTTCTTCGCCCATGAGCAGTGTGCCCATGAGATCCTCGGGCAGACCGAACTCAATCTCCTGCTTTGCCTTCTTCGCCAAGCTCGTCGAAACATCGACGAGCTCGAATGTCGGCATGGAGGACATGACGATCTGGCCCACTTCGATGAAACGCTTTGAGACTGTCCCGGAGAACGGCGACCGGATTTGCCGATGCCCGCTCTGTGCGACTTCCGACTGGAGCATGGCATCCGCAACACTGAGCATGCTGCGCTGACGTTCAACCATCTGCTGCTGATTTGCCTCGGTAAGCCGGACACTGTCCCGCACAGTACCGAGCTGTGCTTCCAGCATACGCACACTGTTACTCATAGCACCCTCGACAGATTCGGTACGGTACGCAAGGGCGAGCTCCGGCTCGGACGAGGAGAGTGTTTCTAAGGCTATGCGAGCATTCTGGAACTTCTCCTTGGCCATGAATAAGTTCTGCTGAGCGCCGAAGACGCTCTGAGTCAACGCAGCAATCTCCTCCTGCGTGAAGAGACCGGGTTGTGCGTTCGGCACCGAAGGTGTTGCACCGAGGAGCGATACCGTGGTGGAGAGTGCGGTATCAGCGACGTCGATGATCTGTTCCAAAAATTTCGCACGCTCGTGCTCCTCCGCGGAGAGCATCTGTTGCTCCAGACTATCGAGCTCTGTGAACTGTGGCGCGATGGTGTAGCGGATCTGCGTGTTGAGGAGACCCAGTTGCCGCCGGATATCCTCCTCGTGGATGTCCTCACCGGAACGGGAGTTGGAACCGGTCAGGATCTGCTCAATGAGTTGGCGAGCACTGCGCACAGCCGTGAGTGCTTGTTCATTCATTTGGGAAACATTCGCATCGAGTTCGGCAAATCGCTTCAAGACGGCCTGCTGCTCGCGTTTGGCAACGGTGAGTTCCGTTTCCTTTTCAAGAACCTGCTGTACCGCATTGCTCACCATCTGTTCAGCAACGATTTTGGCCGAACTAAGTTCCGATGCCGCTTGATCCCTGCGGGCGCCCTGCTCGGCGATCATGGCGGCACTCTGCCCCTCTACCCCCTGGGGAAGCAGGAGGGCGATCACTTGGTTCTTCTCGATGTGGTCGCCGATGTCCACGTAGATGTCCTCGATAATACCGTCGCGTCGCGGATAGATATTGGCAGTATCATTGGAGAGAACGGATCCTAAGAGCATCGTCGAGGACGATCCGCTCAGAAGTTCTGGTTGGATGAGGGTATTGCCGGATCCCATGTCGGCATCGGCTGCATCTGAGTATCCTGTTTGTACAAGGACAGACGGCTGCTCCTCACGAACCGCCGCATACACCGTGACGGAGAGAAAAACGAGGAGCAGTGCACCGCCCGTCCACGCCGCAAGCGCCCGGCGCTGAGGCGGGAACGCCTTGCGGAGTATGTGCACGGTGGTGTGGAAAAGTGTCTGCACTGAAGAAGGGGGAATCAGTTGTGCTCCATATTCATGGAGCCGGAATTCATCTGGATCATCTTGATATGCTCCTCCCAGTTCATACCCATGCGGGCGGCTGCTTCTTTCTCCTGACGGTATTCCTGGAGTGTCATTCCGTATCGGGCGGCCTGCTCTTCTTCGGTGAGCGGAGCCTGCGATGCGGAGCATGCAGCAAGGGAAATCAGCGAGAGAACGAGGAGGGAACGAGTGAACATATTCATGGGAAAATGGGGAAGAAAGAAATACAGGCAAAAGGAAAAGCTGTGCACAAGCACCGAGCGCATAGATTGCGCCAGGCACAGAAAAGCACAGCGATGCTCTACACGCGCAGGACGACCGTTCCGGTGAGGAACGGCGGTGCCACCAACGGTGGACCCGCCGCCGGCCAGTGCGTCAACAGAAGAGAGTCATGGATTGCAAGCAGAGGAAGCGTGAAGCTAGCAACAAGAGCATGGTGTATCACACCGGAATCTGGTTGCATGGGGGCCTGGAGGGCAACAGGTTTGGGTTCGTGATCACACCGAGAACAAGGCTGTTCTTCCCCGGTACCGTGATGCATGTCGTCATGCATCATCTGCTCCTGATGATGCGCGTGTTGTTGCATCGAAACGGGAGCCAGAGGCATGTCCTGCATTGGACATACCCCCATGCAGAGAATGGAGAGAAAATTGCCTGTGAGGACGAAGGTGGCGAGACGCATGCAATCAGCGCTTAGAAAGACCGATGACGGTAAGGAGTTCGCGAATGAACCCGTCCCGACTTTTGGAAGACGCGAGATGTTTGGGAGCACAGGTATGAAGGTGACTTTCCAGGACTTGAGCCTGGATATGTTCAATATGCCCTTTCATAGCCAGAGCGATCTCCAGAACCCGGGGACAGTACGCATCGTCTTCCAGCATCTGCTGCAGCTTCGCACTCAAACCATTCAAGCGCTTGAGCGCAGCCAGGGCCTTCTGCTTGTGCGTGGGGAGCATTAGGTAGGGGTACCGGGTACTGGTATATGGTATACGATTACGCAAAGAGAGTCAACGCAAATTGCACTGTGTGGGAGAGGACATTACTTCGTATCGAAATCCTCATTGAAATCGGCAGCGCCCACCAAAACATTGCCAAAACGCAACGCAACGCGTGCGCCGGCAAATTGATTAAAGACCGCATCAACAGCGAAACGTGAGGGGGCATCCTGTCGTACCCTATCGGGAGCATCAACAGGAGAATCGTATTCTTCTTGTGGAGTCATGCGCACATGGCACACTATTACTGCCTTATGTCAATGAATGGGCCACTGACAAGGCGTGCTACAACACGACACAATGGAAAAGAGTGGATTCATTACCGTAGCCAAGGAAGCTGTGGAGGCACTCCCCTCGCACATACGCGCCGCCCTTACGGACATGGTGATCATCATTGAGGATCGCCCGTCGCAGGAATGGGAAGCAATACATAGGGGAAAACTCCTCTTGGGACTCTACCAGGGTATCCCGCTCACGGAGTGGGGACGCACCTTCAGTGGCAAGCTCCCCGACAAGATCATGCTCTTTAGGGAACCCATCGAGCAGGTTGCGGGGAGCGAGGTAGAAGTCCCCCGCGTGATCAGAGAAACTGTGTGGCATGAGATCGGGCACCACTTCGGGCTCGACCACAAGCGCATCGGAAAAATGGAGCAACGGTGGCGAAAAAACCAACCGTGAAGAGGAAAGAAAACATAAAGGTGCAATGACGGAGCATGTTGTGTAACGTTTCGGGCTATGCGATATTTGCCGACGGTACAATTTGCTCCGAAGGAGCCTACCGCCGCCAAATTTTGGAGAGCCGTGGCGACTTCCGCTGAATCTTTGAAAAGGAGCCACGGCGAACCGGGTAACCCGTGTTAGGAAATGTGGCAAAAATCATCATTGGTTCAGAAAGAACTTGATGCTCTGATAGGTCATATCAATTGCGAAATACACAAACGTGCAAGCAAAGATTTTGAATACTATTGGAACTGCCTTTGGCTTAGATAGAAGATTCCTGAATCTTGAAAAGATCAATGCGACTCCTGATGTAGAAACCAGCCATCCAATTTCTACGAGCGCCAGAAATATATAAGAACCGAGGAATAATTCCTGGCCGAGGAATATTGCTTTGGGCACGCATATGGTGATCCAGAATGTCCACAAAACACCATTAGCCAAAATCATTGCTGATATTTTCCAGAAGCCAAAGCGTACTCGTTTACCGGTATCAATTGTTCGGATTTTCCATATAGAGATTGCAATCCAGATGAGGATTACTGCGCCGACAAATGAGAGTCCACGGAATACAGCTTCGGAAAGGTTTAAAGATGCCAATAGCAATAAGCTAGTCAGTGCGACTACTGTTTCTGTGAACATTGCCATGAAGATTATGCGGAAGCTCCGCAATAAGCTCGATTGAAGTATCTCAGTGAAAATAGCAGTAAGCACAGGACCAGGAATTACTCCTCCTATAAGGCCTAAGACAAAGGCGGTTATGAGTTCATCGATCATGTTGTTGAGGTAGGAAAGACATTCGTATTTCGCAATTGTTCCGATGAACTATAGCAGAGGTTTTTTGCCATTTCGCCTAACTGCTCTTTTGCTGCAATACACTTGCCAGAAATGAGATTTGATATAACAATAAACATACGTATAATTCACTTATTCTCCTTTTCTTAGAACAATCGCAACCGAACCACAAAAAGCATCGGGCACAGACACATTGACAACTCTGCATGAGCGTCTTTCTCGAGAAATGCAAAGACACGCAGATGCTGTCGCAGGAATTCAGCGAGAGATGCGAAACACGACACGAGAGGAGACAAAATCTCTCCTTGAGGGTGACGACCCCGAAACTGCCGCAAAAGCGCCGGAATCCAGTGAGCCCGCTGCCGAGCAAAAACGCGAGCTTACAGCCCAGCAGAAAGAAAAACTTTTTCAAATCCTTCAACATCGTTTTATTAATAGTCCTGATCATTACAAGCACCGGAAAGCTATCAACTTTGCGGACGTAAAGAGAGCCCTCGAAGCCAATCCAATTGCACTGTGGAGTCTCTCGAGAATGGAAGAGACCGGCGGCTTTCCAGACATTGTGGCAATCGAAGACGATGCGTTTGTCTTTGCCGATTGTTCGGCGGAATCTCCGGCCGGTCGCAGAAATTGTGTCTACGACAAGGAAGCCGGAGAATGCATTAATACTAAGTTCAAAGGCAATGCCGTGGATATGGCAGAAGAATTTGGTGTGGAGATATGGTCTGAGGAATTTTATCGCCTCATGCAAACAGTAGTAGATTTTGACAAAAGGACTTGCAGTTGGCTGAAGACAGATGCGCAGACACGCAGCACCGGTGACGCCCTACTCGGCGGTCGCAATGGTGATCACGTCCGCGTAGACATGTTCGATGCCCGCGACCATTACCCCAATAGGGGGTGGCGCGGCATGCTAAGAGTTCAAAAAGTTTGAACTTTGCATTCTCTTTGTCCTTGATGGCCACCCTGTAGGCAGCCTTTTTTGTTATGAATTTTTTTGGTACTACCTCCCGTGTAGTTGGTGGGCGGCATAGGAGTTGAACCTACGACCTTTCGGATGTGAACCGAACGCTCTAACCACTGAGCTAGCCGCCCGTTCCAGGCTCGATTGCGCAGCGAAGACGGGTAACCAGCTGAGCTAATCGTCCAGAAGCTCCTAAAAGAACACTCGAAAAACGCACCAGCATGGTACGCAGAGGCACCACAACACGCAATCGAATGGGCGGGAGATCCTCACGGAGCCTGCGCAAACTCGACATCGGAACTTAAGCGACTCTCCTCGGGAAGCTCCTGTCCCTGGTACTTGCTCCCGGGTTTCTTGTTGTACGGCATCTGCGCCGGACTGGACATCTCTTCAAAGGCAATCTGGCAGACGCGCATTCCCGGGTATAGGCATACGGGCAAACGGTTGAGATTACTGATTTCCAGCGTGATCGTGCCCTCGAAGCCGGGATCCACAAAACCCGCTGTGGAATGGACGATGATTCCCAAACGCCCCAAGGAGCTCCTCCCCTCCACGCGCACCACAAGATCATCGGGAACCCGAATGCGCTCCAGCGTGACCCCCAGAACAAATTCCCCAGGTTGCACGACAAAGGGCTCCCCCTCCGGGACGGTGATTGTGCGCATATTACCCGCGAAGGTCGCGGGGTTCTTGGGGTCGAGCACCGCGAACTTGCTGTGCTCATAGAGCTTGAACGTGTTGCCCAGCCGCAGATCCATAGAACTCGCATGGATATGCTCAAAGAGCGCCGGACGGGAGCTTGTAATAACCACGCGTCCCGTCTCTATGGCATGCCGGATATCCGCATCGGAGAGAATCATGGGAAAAAGAGCGTACCACACTCCCCTCTCAAAACCAGAATAGAAAATGTATTCGCCCGCCATTCCAACGACATCCTGATAACTCTAGAATGCGTTGGCCATGGTGCATTCGGAGCAAAAATTCGGCCCCCTGACAATGGCGGGATCGGGCGATGGAGCGCGATCCAAAGAGGACTGGCATGCGCAGAGTACGTGCGCAGCCGTAAGGCAGGAGTGCGTGGGCCGCCTGCAGGAACTTGTCGCTGCATCAACCATGTTCACAGAACGTGATATGGCGACGTACGCCAAGGGCGCGCTCTCCGATGAATCTCTGGAACGCGTGGGCAAGACAACCTTCGAAGACAAAACACGCGCCTTGGAGGAGAACCGCGACCTCTACATCCCCCAAACGGCGCAAAAAGTCGTGGAATTGGAACGCACATTCTATACGGAGGTGGCTCGAGGAGAAGCAAAGGGATGGCTCTCCCCACGTGCTGCCAAGAACCTGCGTGACCAGTTCGTCTCCGCAAACTTCCACTGGTGGCAAAAAGAAGTATTCATCGAGGAAAAGCTCCCTGTGTACTTGGGCAAACGCCGTGCACTCCATGAAAACACTGAACGTATGGAAAAACTTCTCGTACAAATGCCCGCTGCTCGCGAGCTCGCGGCAGTGAAGAAGGCCCGGAAGAACACCTTCAAGAACCTGGAGGAGAAAATGAACACCATCAATGAAGCCCTTGCTGCAATAGAAGCTCAACGCACGGGGAGGACGGGGCTCTTCGTCCAGGCAAAACAGGCGCTGGAGAAAGCAGCGCACGATGAGGTGCTCTCGAAGAACAAGGTGGGCAAGTGGCTCCAGAAAATCATGGAGAGTTCTGCTGCTCCCGAGAAAATCGCCGCGTTCATCAGTGGGAAAGGTGTGTCCTCCCTTCCGGAGCTCGTGCGCAACTGGACTTCCGTGCGACGGCGATTCGATAAGATCGAATGCAACCGCAGGAAGAAAGGCACTCCGCGCAGCTTCTACTTTGTGAGTACGGAGAAATTCCTCGATTGGCATTATGCCAAGCGCCTTGCCTACGTAGAGGAAGCGGAACGACGATTCGTGGATATCTCCAAAGAAACGCCGATCCTCATCAACATTCGGCACGAACTGGATTACCAGGACTGGGATGCCGCAGAGATACTCATCGCACAAGCCGAAGGGATGGGGCTTTCCTCAGAAGATCTGGAAAAGGTCCGCTCCATGCGCAAATATCTCAAGGAGAACAAGCCGAAGAGCGCCAAGCCCACGCGCGAGACGCCTCCGAATGTCGCGTATGCTCAACTCCAGGAAGCTCTCGCATCCCTGCCTCTTCCACTCGCGGAGCTCTGCCGCAAAGCCATCAAAGCAGGCAAGTTCGACTGCCTTTCGGCGCTCATGTACAACCGCGTCTGGTGTCACGTGCACCACCATCTCGACGAAAACAAGGAAGTGCGTCTGCGCGAGCGTGCCGCGGAGGATACGAAACGCCAGCTCCAGAGCGGAACCAGAAAAAAAGAGCGCATGCTCAACCGCGACGTTGATGCCTTCAAGAAGCCTTCCATCGCCTCCTACACCTACACAAACCTCAATAAACCACAAATTCTCCATACCAGCATGGCCGGGCATGACGCTCTGATTGCCAGGATGAGAGAGGAAGACAGCCATCGCTTCCGCTACTGGTCCACACTCGTCCCTGAGGATGTTCCCTACGAACTGCAAGCCTATGCAGTGAACCACACCAACCGCATCATCAAACGCTGTTTGCGCGCATTGGGACCGTACGGAATGCTGCAGACAGCGCCGGTCGCCAAAGAGAGACGGCAGGAAAGCCGCGGACCACAGTACGCCCTTCACCCTTGATCTTCACACAGAACACACGCACAGTATGCCAACGTACCATCCCCTCTCTCTATGAAACTCCGTCATTCCCTGCTCTCACTGAGCCTTTGTCTGACCCTTTTGAGCGCCTGCGGCAAATCGCAGCAACCTTCGCTCGCAGAGCGCCTGAAGAATCCCCTCTTCGCTGAGCGGTATGCAGAAGCCGTGGTCGATCGTCTCACCGAACTCGAGATCCAGAAAGATCCCCTGATTGAGGACGAAACAAACGTACGCATCATTCAAGAGGAACGCGATGTCTGGCAGGGGGTCGCCCGCGAAGCGCGCCGCCTGCAGTACGAGGGGAAACGTGGGGGATTCGTAATGGTTTCGGAATTCGCGCGTGGCGAAACTCTCCTCTTGGGAAATACCCTCTACATGAGCACACTCTTCGAGACGGAACCGGGACCCGATCTTCATCTCTACCTGACCACGGTGATCGACCCGCGCGATGTCACATTCCCCGACGAGACGAGCGTTGATGTAGGCACTCTCGATTCACCATACGGAGCACAAGAGTACGTTGTCCCGTCAGGAACAGACACGGAGAGCATGCGCTCGGTGGTACTCTTCGAGACCAAACTCAAGCGCATCCACGGATTCGCACAATTGAGCAAGTAGAGAGGCTCAAAAGGCATATTTACTAAAAGTAAAATTAATGGTATTATACCATTGAGATTGGTAAGGCTCACAAAAACTTCCCCTTAGTTCTTCCCCCAATGTTATATGGCGTTTAGTATCAGACCAGGTGCAAGCCCAGCAGACACACCTAAGTGGGCCAAAACTACCATCAATAGACTCACAAGTCGTTCATATACTTCTTCGAGTCGCAATGAAATCGATAGGGGTTTTTCAGCCCTCCATAAAGCGATAGAAGACAATAATCCAGAGAGTGCAGCCAGAGAAATCGCTACTCTTGAGGCTTATTTCGACCTTGCCGGAACTCAATTGGCAGCAATGAGGAAATCGCTTTTCGCAGAATCCCCAGAAGCACAGCAGACATACAGCGCGCGTGTCAAATCTCTTGCTGGTGGGATAGAACCATCTGATATCGCAGTAGAAGAAGCGGGAAGATCCTTAGATCGGGCAATTGAATTAGGAGACACAAGCCCCGCCGTCAAAGAGGTACGAACTAAGATAGACGATCTCTTGAACCCCTTGGGGAAGGATAGCCCGGAAAATCCGTCTGCATAATACGCGACTCAAGAGACAACAGAGAGAGGTACAATCGGCGATTTGCTTATAACCGCATCTTGTACTCCTTGAGTATCTCTTCAATTGCCGCACTCAACGTATCAAAACCGTTGGGAACCGGCTGACCGTTGACGAAGAACGTCGGTGTCCCGTTGACCTCCCTTTTGCGTCCCTCCTCGTAATCCGCAAGGACAACCTGGCGTTTCTCATGGGATTTCCAGCAACGCTCAAAGCGTGAAACATCCAATCCGATTGTTTCTGCCCACGAGAGCAACGCTTCATAGGAGAGATCTTCCTGGTGCGCAAAGGCGATATCCACAAACTCCCAGAACTTCCCCTGGTCCGCAGCACACTCGCTCGCCTCTGACGCATCCATGGCATAGCGATGAATGGTACGCAGCGGGAAGTGTTTCCATTCATACCGAATGACATCGCCGTATGCCTCAATCAGGGGCGCTACGACACCGGTGTGTGTCGGCGCACAGTACGGACATTCAAAATCGGCAAATTCTTCGACGAGCACAATCCCCTCCGGATTGCCTTTGGGCGGCCGAAGAGACACAATCGCAGCATCGCCTCCGCAGGAGGAAAGCAGCACACAGGAGACAAGGAGAAGAGGAAGAACACGACGCATGAAAGCGGGGTGAATGAGTATCAAGTATAGAGTATCAAGTATCAAGTAGTGAGAAGATTCTCGCGCAATACTCAATACCGAATACTCGATACCAATCAATATACCTCTTTGAGATAACACGCCTCGCAATACACTGTTTCCGTTCTCTCCCGACCGTACGTCGTCTCCATCTCTTTTCCGCACTTCCCGCAGGGTCTCTTCCAGAGCCTTCTGGGATTCCTAAGCGCCATTCTCCTCCTGTGCCTCTCGTCAGGATGGAAATGGGGAATGGGGAGCCGCATTTTCCGATAGAAATCGAGCTCCTGCTTGACGATACGGAAAGGCCTCTTGGTTGCCTCACACTCAATGGCCCAGTTAAGGATGTCGTCGGGAATGTCCTCGATAGAATCGGGAAGTTTGGCGGCGGGGATGACCTTCTCCACCTTGGAAATCTCATCCTTCTGGTCACGCCATTTCCATCCTCGTTGGAGGACTTCCTCTTTAGTGAGAGGGAAGTACTCCTGGGCAACGGTTTCGTTGTACGCAAGCGGAGAGAACTCCACGGGGAAGAATTCCCCCCATTCTTTCGTCTGTTGCATATGCTCGATGATCTTAGGAACGAGTGCTTCGTACTCTTCCTTAGTGTACTGCTTGTTGAGGATACAGTGCTGCTTGCGCTTGAGACCGATACAGCCGAAGCAGTCCGTGCAGGCAATAAGCGTGTCGCAGTACAGCAGGTTGCTGTTGGAAATATCGTAGCTGGCATTGCAGAACGAGATTCTGTGTCCGGCGATGGAAGTGCCCTCGTAGGCAAGCTCTGCCGCAGATGCGTTATCCAAATCCATGGAAGAGACGATCTTCTCGTCCATCCTGTTGCAGTAGGCCAGGTCGTCCGATGTCTCGCAGTCAAAGCAGTAGCGGATTCTGCGCGAGTGGAGGAGATAATCGCCTCTGCAGTCCTCGCAGTGCAGATTATGATGCGCCTTGCGAATTGCCTTCTGAAGTACATCGCCGGTGTACGCCTGGAGGTGCTTCTGCAACATCACAAAGGAGCCCGATCGAATATCCTGCAGAACCGCCTGGAACTCCTCGGCGCTGACCGGCTTATTGAAGACATGATTCTTCTTACCACGTAAATTCCAGCAGAACGCGATGTTGTTGCACTGGTGGCAATCGAAGCTGAAGTGCACGTCCTGACAGCCCTCGCAATCCTGCAAGTGGGATGACTGGTAGCACTTGGTGCAATCGAGGAGGTTGGAGGAGAGTTCGCAGTTGCGCGAGAACGCGCAATCAATCAAATTCTGGGAGTGGTACGTGGCATAGGAGTAGAGCACATCCTCGCAGAACCCCATATCGAAGCTCAGGTACACGTTGCGGCTATGCCACAAGTGATTTGCGAAGGAGCAGTTCTCATTGAGCACACCAATGAGTCCTAAGCGCGGCACCACCCGTTGCAACGCCTGGTACTGAACGAAGAATGGCTGATCCCACTGGATCTCCCTTCCAAAACTCAGGGGATCCCACCCATCACCGTACCACGCATCCGATCCGTACACGGGGAACGGCTTATCCAGAGAGTAGATGGAAACCATGCCCTCCTGCGAAAGACCGCACTTCCTGCTGTAGAGATTGCGCTCGTTGCGAAACGCCATCCTGCGCTGCGACCGGCACTGAGGACAGAGTGTTGGCGGAGGGATCTGTTCCTTCTTGTCCCCAAATACGGGGCTGACCTTGTCATAGAACGCAAGATCTTCGTCCGTAATCTCGAAGATCTGCTTACACCACGCATTTGCGCAGATTTGCTGCATGGGAAAAGTATGAACCATGGAGCCTGAATGGTGAATGGTGAATTATGAATTATGGGTTCATCATTCACCATTCATAATTCACCATTCATGCTCAGTACACTTCTTTCAGATAACACTCTTCGCAGTAGACGATTTCGGGGCGATCGGGTGCATAGGTGGTTTGGATGGGCTTTTCACACTTCGCGCAGGTGCGGGAGAAGAGCTTGCGGGGATTCCTGAGCGCCATCCTGTGCTTGTGGCGTTCGTCGGGGTGGAAGTGCGGTATAGGGAGACGCATCTTGCGATAGAAGTCGAGCTCCTGCTTGATGATGCGGAAAGGTCGCTTGGTTGCTTCGCATTCGACGGCCCAGTTGAGAATGTCGTCGGGGATGTCATTGATGGAATTGGGAAGCTTCGCTGCGGGGATGATCCTCTCAACTTTGGGAATCTCATCCTTCTGGTCTCTCCACTTCCAACCACGCTTGAGGACTTCTTCCTCACTCAGAGGAAAGTACTCCTGAGCGACGGTCTCGTTGTAAGCGAAGGGAGAGAGTGCCACGGGGAAGAACTCACCCCATTCACCCGTTGAGCGCATGTGTTCAATAATCTTGGGAACGAGTTCTTCATACTCCTCCTTGGTGTACTGCTTGTTGAGGATGCAATACTCCCGATCACGCACGTTGGTACAACCAAACATATACTTAGCTCCAATGCAGTACTCAGAGTAGTAGACCTCATAGGTACTGCGCGAAAACGTGGAGAAGAACGCATTCGTCGCGCCATACATCCCCAGATATTCGTTGCAGAGTTCATTCTCCTCCGTGTAGTTGTTGTCATAACAGTCCTTGAGATCCACCACCTGCATGCAGTATGCGCAGTCTTCGCAACGATCGACGAAGAAGGACCGGAACGTGTTCTTGGAGTTGTAGATGTGTGTGCCGCTGACATTCTGCACATTGCTGCTGGGCATGTAGTGCCGGATAGTCGTCTGTTTGACCTTCTGGAGCTTTGTAAGCCACTCCTTTTTCTGAGTCGGATTGCAGAAATTTAGATCGCGCTTCACGGCCTCGTACTCTTTTTTATCGTACTGTTTATTCCCGATGTGATACTTGGCATTCCGCAAGCCCGCACAGGCGATGCACTCGCTGCATCCCTGCAGGTCGTAGCAGAAGAAAAGATGATCGGAGTGGTAGCAATCCTGGCAATAAAAGCATGAGTAGAGTTGCCGGCAATCCGTGCACTCATAACTCCACTGACACTCGCGCGTCACCAGGTTATCCACACAATTCTTCGCATAGTAGGCAGAGCCATACAGGCAATCCTCACTGTACACGGACCCAAACGTCAGGTAACAGTTCTTGCAATCCCCAAGGAAATTGCAGTAGTCGCAGTTCTGAGAATTGACGAGGTACAAACTGATCCGCGGAACCGTGCACTGTAGCTCCTCTATCTGCTCGAAAAAGGGACGGGTGAGATCGACCTCACGCCCGTGCGTGGTTCCGTGCCACTTGTCGCTCCACCAGCACTCTGGGCAGTACACGGGAAACGGCTTGTCCGGAGAGTACATGGAAAGGATCGACTTCTTACACAGATCGCACGTTCTCTTGTAGAGGTTGCGCTCGTTGCGTATGGCATACCGGCGCTGCTGACGGCACTGAGGACAGAGTGTTGGCGGAGGGATCTGCTCCTTCTTATCCCCAAATACGGGGCTGACCTTGTCATAGAACGCAAGATCTTCGTCCGTAATCTCGAAGGTCTGCTTACACCACGCATTTGCGCAGATTTGCTGCATGGGAAAAGTATGAACCATGGAGCCTGAATGGTGAATGGTGAATTATGAATTATGGGTTCATCATTCACCATTCATAATTCACCATTCATGCTCAGTACACTTCTTTCAGGTAACACTCTTCACAATAGATCGTTTCGGATCTCCCAGGAGAAAATGCCGTCTGAATCTCCTTTTCGCACTTGGCGCACGTACGCGCATAGAGCGTACGAGGATTTCTGAGCGCCAGGCGTCGGTCGTAGCGCACATCGGGATGGAGGCGCGGGAGCGGGAGGTTCTGTGAGCGATAGAACCGCAGTTCCGGCTTGATGATCTGGAATGGCCTTCCTGTTTCCTCACACTCAATGGCCCAGTTGAGCACATCATCGGGAACATTTGCAATGCGATCAGGAAGCCGTTTGCCGGGGATGACCTTCTCCACATTGGGTATTTCGTCTTTACGATCGCGCCAGAGGAAGCCCCTCTGGAGCACTTCGTCCTTGCTGAGCGGAACATACTCGCTAGCGAGAGACTCGTTGTAAGCAAATGGCGCGTAGCGTGGGGGGAAGAAGAGTCCCCACTCTCCCGTCTTCTGCATATGCTCAATGATCTTGGGAACGAGCTCCTCATACTCCCCCTTGGTGTACTGCTTGTTGAAGATGCAATACTTCTTGCGTGTCAGCCCGCTGCAGCCAAAGCAATCACTGCTGTGGTAACAGTAATCGCAGTAGAGGAGGTTCTGCGAGTGGAAGATGAAGATGGAGTATGCGGTGTTAAAAACCTCGATCGTCCCGAGCGTTTCGTAGCAGAGTTCCGGCTTGATGTACATGTTGGAGCAATCGAAGTTATCCTTCACCTGCACACCCACCTGAACGTAGCGACAATCCTCACTCTCATTCACATCGTAGCAATCGAGACAGTTCTTGGAATTCTCAATGAAGTCCCCTGTACAGTGCTGCGAGTTGACGATATTGGCATACCGCTGCGGTTGCTGCTCCCTGAGGCTCATGAGTTTCTCCCTCATTTCCCGCATCTTTTGAGCAGACCCCCAGAACTCCGCGATTTTCTTCTCGTACTCCATTTTCTCGAGCGGCTCGTTGAGGAAGTAGTACTCCTTCTGGTGGAGATTGGTACACAAGGAGCAATGCTTGCACGCATTGAGGTTTGAAGAGTACAAGCAATCCTGACAATTCTGGCTGAAGAGGAGAGCTGTGCAGTGGTAACACTTGTGGATGGAGAAGCACTCATAGCACAGCTCCGAGTTGTACGTGTAGGAGCAGTCCACGCAGTCCTTGGAACTCTGCAGAAGCTTACCGTAGTAGCAATCCTCACAGTACTCCGACGAGTTGATCAGGTAACAGTTCCTGCAGTAGCCCGTCCCCGTCGTGTAGGTACAATTTTCATTCCCAATCGTGCACAGCGCCATACGGGGAACCGTCTTGAGAAGCTCGGAAAACTGGTCAAAGAACGGACGGGAAAAATCGAAATCGCGCCCGTACTCCAGGGGATCGAATGCATCGCTCTCCCACTCCTTCTGCTCATAGATCGCAAATGGTACCCCCCATGGCGGCTCTTTGGCATAGAGGGAAATCAATTCCTTCCCCGATTTTTTAGACGCATTCTTGTAGAAGAAGCGCTCGTTGCGGTTACACGTACGCAGGAGCATGCGACACGTCGGACAGTACACGGGCTCGGGCGGATGGATAACGGTTGCTCCAAATGTGAACGCGATCTTCCCAAGGAATGCCTGCTCCTCTTGAGAAACAAAGAATGCCTCCTGACACTTCTTGCACGTGGGCATGCGCTCAGTATACCTCTTTGAGGTAGCACTCTTCGCCCTTCGACGCCCTCAGGGCGAATCCAATATGGAAACGGACTGTTGGCACCTAATACACTTCCTTGAGATAACAGGATTCGCAGTACACAATCTCTGGGCACTCAGGAGTATAGGTAGTCTGGATGGGCGCAGAGCATTTGGCACAGGAACGCGAGAAAAGCTTACGAGGATTGCGAAGGGCAATTCTGCGTTTGTGGCGCTCATCAGGATGGAGACGAGGAACAGGGAGCCGCATCTTGCGGTAGAAATCGAGCTCCTGCTTGACGATGCGAAAAGGTCTGCCGGTAACGGAGCACTTGAGTGCCCAGTTGAGGATGTCATCGGGAACATCGCCGATGGAATCGGGAAGCTTGGCCGCAGGAATTATCTTCTCGACTTTAGGAGGTTCATCCGTTTGATTGCGCCACTTCCACCCCTTCTCTTCAACTTCCTGCTGCGTCATGGAAAAGTGCTCCTGTGCAATTGTTTCGTTATACGAGAATGGCGAGATCTCAACGGGAAAAAACTCACCCCATTCGCCGGTTTCACGCATGTGCTCAATAATCTTCGGTACAAGTGTTTCGTACTCCTCCTTCGTATACTGCTTGTTGAGGATGCAGTACTCCTGATTGTGGAGTCCTACGCAACCAAAACAATGGTTACATGTCTGGCAGAAGAAGCTGTAGAGGATATCGTTCACTTCATTTCGGCACAGAGCTCCGAAACACACATGGAACGCATTGATACCCACTACGGAGCACTCGTAACACATCTCCACTTTCACACCGAACTGGTAGATATCGTACAAATCACTGTTGGGGCCGTTGAATATCCTGTCCAAGTACTTTCCATCCCGTACATCCTTCACATCAAAGCTCTCGTGTACGTTCTGACAACGATACAGATGATCACCTGAGCAATCTTCACATTGCCGGATCATCGTGGCACGGCGTGGCCGGGGGGACAGAAACGCATCGAACTTACCTCTCCATTCCTCATATGTTCGGTACGATCCGTTCAGGATCGCAGCACGCAACCTTTCGAATTCTTCTTTGGTAGTTTTTTTGTTGAAGACACAGAACTCCGCATTGCGGAGGTTGTGGCAGGCAATGCAATTCTTGCACCCTATGCAATCGTCAAGGAACAGTGAATCGGAGCAGTTTTCACAATCCTTGCAGTAGCACAAGTTGTAGCAATTCTCGCAGTCTATGCATTCGTACTGTATCTCCGAATCGAACGCGTTCAGCACATCCACCGCATTCTTACTGAACTTCACGCCAAAGCCATACAGACAATCCTCATTGCCGTTTGCATGGAAGATCAGGTAGCAGTTCTTGTTGAACAACGCATAATTCGTGTACGTGCAATTCTCGTCTGTAGATGGTTGCGCATGGAGACTCGGTATCGGCGCTTTAAGGAGGAGTTCTGCAAACTGCTCAAAGAATGGTTTTCCGAAATCAAAAGAGAGACTGGCCTTATGCTGATCCCAGGAATCCTCCCACCACGCATTGATGTCGTACACGGTATGCTGCTTATCCGGCGAAACGTTCGACAGAATTTCTCTTCCTGTTCTATCACATTTCCTCCGATAGAAATGCATGATGTTGTGCCAGACAAGCCTCCGCTGTCTCCTGCATTCAGGACACTGCGTCGGTGGTGGAATTTTCTCCTTTTTCTCATTGAAGACAGGACTTACCTTCTCATAGAACTTAAGATCCTCATCTGTGATCTCGAAGCCCTGCTTACACCACGCATTTGCGCAGATTTGCTGCATGGGAAAAGTATGAACCATGGAGCCTGAATGATGAATGGTGAATTATGAATTATGGGTTCATCATTCACCATTCATAATTCACCATTCATGCTCAGTACACTTCTTTCAGGTAACACTCTTCGCAATAGACAATCTCCGGACGATCGGGTGCATAGGTGGTTTGGATGGGCTTTTCACACTTTGCACAGGCGCGGGAGAAGAGTGTGCACTGACTGTGTTGTGCAAGCCTGTGCGCATGACGCTCGTCGGGATGAATCCGTGGCACTGCAATGTGCATTTTTCTGTAAAAATCCAATTCCTGACTCGTCACCGTAAACGGTCTTTTTGTCTCCTGGCACTCAATGGCCCAGTTGAGGATATCGTCGGGGATATCGTCGATAGATTCAGGGAGCTGAGCAGCAGGAATGATTTTCTCCACCTTTGGGACCTCGTCTTTCTCTTCCCTCCACTGCCATCCCCGCTTGAGTACTTCTTCCTCGGTAAGAGGGAAATACTCTTGGGCAATTGTCTCGTTATAGGCAAAGGGACTGACACCTGCATCTAGGTATTCCCCCCATGTACCATCCGCGCGCATGCTCTCGATGATTCGCGAAACGAGCTTCTCGTATTCCTCTTTGGTGTACTGCTTGTTCAATACGCAGTACTGCTTGTGGCGCAAACCAACACAACCAAAAATATCGCTGTTGTAGTGACACTCCAACGAGTAGTACATATTGCTGCCATACCAGACATAGAAACAGCCAAGAGAGGACTCCAAATCCACCGTAGAGCAAACGTTGTAACAGAATCTATCACCATCTGGAGCGCAGAACGCACAATCCTGTGTTCGGAGAGTCTTGGGTGAAAAGTAAATGTACTTACAATCCTCGCAATTCTTGCAATCGAACGCTGAGAAACAGTTCTTCGAGTTGTAGACGCTCTCGCCTGTGCAGTGCTCGCATGCATACAGATGCGCATGTACATGCGGTAACGTTGCTTTGAGCTTTTCCAGTCCATCACGGAGTTCCTGCACAACGGCCGGCGTGAGATTCTTGTACCGTTCAGCTTGCCGTTCGTATTCCTCTTTTGAGTACGCCTTATTAAACATGTGGTACCGCTTCGACCGCAGACCGAAGCATCCGATGCAATCGGAACACGCCAGGCAATCTTCCACCATGGTGCAATTGCTACAATCGCGGGAATGCACAAAGTACCGGCAACCGTAACACTGCTCAGAAGCGATACCTTCGTAACACAATTCACAGGAATACACCGCCAAACTATCAACGACATCCTTGCAGTACACTACGAATTTCCCGTAGAGACAGTCTTCGTTGTCTCCCGCACCGAACAACAGGTAACAGTTCTTCTGGTTGAGCGCGTAATTCGTGTAGGAACTGTTTTCGATATTGACGTTATATAAACCAACGTGAGGTACATCCTGATACAGAGACTTCAACTGCTCGCTGAATGGTCGCTTGGGATCGTAATCACGACCATATGAGAGCGCGTCCCATTTGTCACTCCACCATTCTTCCCTACTGAAGACTGTATACGGACCTGTAGGAGCATAGATGGAAAGAATAGGCAGAGCAGAAGCTGCGCATGTGCTGCGGTACAACTTCCGCTCATTGCGAAACATGAGCCTGCGTTGCTGCCTGCACGCAGGACACATCTTTGGAGGAGATATCTGCTGTTTCTTACCATCGAACGTAGGCGAGACACTGTCGAAGAACTTCAAGTCCTCATCGGCAATCTCGAAGCTCCGCTTACACCACGTATTTGCGCAGATTTGCTGCATGGGAAAAGTATGAACTATGGAGTTTGAATCGTGAATAGTGAATTATGGGCTCATCATTCATGATTCATAATTCATGATTCATTCTCAGTACTGAATACTCAATACTCAAACAATGGGAGGTGCAAACTCCTCATCCAGAGCACCGGAATACCACGCCTCCTGGGCAATATCCCCGCCGCTCTCATCCCACTTCCTGAGGAGATCCTCCACTTCCTTCTTTGGCTTAGCAAAGGTCTTGCGTGAGAAGTCGATGATCTCGTCCTTGTGGCTCTTGGCAGGCGTGGGGCAATCCATCGTCGTGCCGGAGAAGGCGTCGCGCGTCTCCCCCTTCACGCTCATCTTGATGTAGAACTCGCGCACAGCAAGGTTGATGATGTCGCGGACCTTGAAGATCGGCGTGAACTCCTGCTCCAGGATGCGCGCATCCTCCGCGCCCACGCGGAAACTGATGATGGTGCCGACGTTGCCGAAGACAGTCGTGCGCACGAGGTCACTGAGCTGTCCCATGTACTGGTGAGCAACCGTCAGGGAGAGGCGGTACTTGCGCGCCTCGGAGAGAATCTCGGCGAAGGTATCCGTGGCGAAGTACTGGAACTCGTCGCAGTAGAGGTAGAACTCCTTACGCTGCGCCTGGTCGGTATCCGCTCGTTCGAGCGCCGCTTGCTCGATTTTCGTGATCATCATCGCTCCCAGGAGCGCCGCGTTCTCCTCGCCGAGGAGCCCTTTGTTGAGCTTCACAAGAAGGATCTTCTGGTTATCCATCACCTGACGGATGTTGAAGGTGTTAAAGGGTTGCCCGATGATATTGCGGATGAGGTTGGTGGACACGAGTTGCCCCACCTTGTTGAGGAGCGGCGTGATGGCTTCGTTATCGAACTTCTCGCTCCATGCGGCGAACTCGTTCACCCAGAAGTTCTTCACCACGGCGTCTTCGATCTTCGCGACAATCTTCTGACGGTAGTTTTTGTCGCTGAGCATCTTGAGGATGGAGAACACCGTCGTCCCCTTGCTATCAAGAAGTGCGAGCGTCGTCTGCCTGAGCACATGCTCCAAACGCGGCGTCCAGTTGGCGCCAAAGAGCTTCTTGAAGATTTCGATGAATCCGATAGTCACACGAAGCTTGAGTTCGGGGTTCACCGCCTCCATGGGGTTGAAGGCGATCGGGTACTCGATGTCCATCGGATTGAAGTACACGACATCCTTAGCTCGCTCCTTGGGGATGTGCTTCACAACGGCATCGACCAAGTCTCCATGAGGGTCCATCACACAGACACCCTTCCCCTCCTTGATGTCTGTCGAGATGAGTTGCTCAAGGAGTTTGCTCTTTCCCGTTCCGGACTTTCCTACGACGTAGAGATGTCGGGCACGGTCCTCTCTAAGAAGCCCAAACGGCATGCGCTGGTTATGGTAATTGCTCAGCCCGAACGCCAGAACGTCATGCTCCCCCGCTTTGGGGAGATCCAGCGGCGGCTCGGACCGGCGTGCCATCACATGCACCATGTGCGGGACGATGTCGGGGTCGGGGAAATGGTAGAGACCCGCAAGCTCCGAAATGCTCATCCAGGAAGACCCATCGAGCGACCGCTCCTGCCAGCGTTTGAGTGCCGCCTCCCCCCTGTAGCGCTTGCCGATGGAAAATCCGTTGTAGTCGAGCGTATTGAACTGCGCAAAGGCCTGTTCCAGTGCCCGAAGCTGCCCCCGTGCTTTATTCTCATCCGCCGCTATGGCTGCGACGCGCACAACCGTATGGTAGTGACGTTCTGCGTACTTCTTGGAAACAGCCTGTTTTTCCGCCGTACGGAATTCCCCCTGTGCCCGTGCCTTGATGAAATCACGGAAACGCACCAGCTTGCGGAAACGGTTGAGGAAGTACTTGATATTCCTGCGGAGGTTGAAGGCAAAGTTGTCGGGAATCGGCTCCACAACCACCTGCGCCCAGAGCTGCTGGTTCTCCTCGGCCTTGCTCATCACCGTGAAGAGTCCGGCAAGACTATCACCATCGAACTCCTCGAAGCGCTTCCAAGGGTAGATATCGGTGCGCCGCTGCGTAAGACGCGTCATGAGCAAATGTGCAGAGTCTATGGCCTTCGTATGCGCATAGTCGCCTTTCTGCTCCTCAATCACCGCATCGGGATAGAGCGAGTACACCTGCCCAACGATGAGCTCACGAATCTCTACGGGGATATGGATGTAGAAGTAGATGTGCTGTCGGTACGAAACGAGTTCAAAGCTCACCGTTTCCCCGGTGAGCTGCTCATGGAGGTTGGTGAGGAGCTGTCCGAATTTGGGCTCGGTTTTGCCGGCCTTCTCATCCCACTGCTGGATACGTACGAGGAGCAGCATAATTGCGTGTGAGGATACCCTAAAGGATTCCCTCTTTCTAGCGGATTTTAGGCATTTTGGCATGGCGAGAGCCATGAAGAATGAATGGTGAAGAATGAATGATGCAGAGTGCATGGTGAAGGAATGACATTCCATCATTCATCATTCATAATTCATCATTCATCCTCAGTACACCTCCTTCAGGTAACACGCATCGCAGTAGACGATTTCCGGACGATCCGGTGCAAAAGTGCTCATGATAGCTCTCTGGCACTTCTGGCAATTGCGCTGCCAGAGCTTGCGGGGATTTCTCCTGCGAATACGTTCCAGGTGGCGCTCATCGAAGCAGAGACGCGGGACCGGCAGCTTGTGCAGACGGTACTGCTGCACCTCCTGCGGAATGAGCTTATAGGGCTTGCCAGAGCGCTCACAGGTGAGAATGTTCTCCGCAATACCGTCAGGAACATCCTTGATGTCGTCGGGGATTTCCGTCGTGGGCCCTTGGTACGCAAAGTGATTGCGTTCGCTGTCCTCGTACCACTTCCACCCGCGTTTGAGCACTTCGTCCTTCGCAAGCGGAAAATACTCCTGTGCAACAGTGTCGTTGTACCCAAACGGGCTCAAATTCGGCGGGAACGGTTTCCCCCATTCTCCGGTGCTCTTCATATGTTCAACAATACGAGCGCGGAGTACTTCGTACTCCTCCTTGGAATACTGCTTGTTGAGAATGCAGTACTGCTTCTTCTGAAGAGCAGAGCAACCAAAGCAGTCCCGGCAACTCTGGCAATGGTCAAGGTACATGGAATCCTTGGAGCGGAAACTCACAAACGTAAACTGGGTGTTGTACTGGTTGATCGTACTGATCGTTCCGTAGCACAACTCACAGTTATCCACGACCACATGCCCGTCATAGCAATCGCGGGATTTGAAGCTGAAGATCAGGTATCCACAGTCCTCCAGGTCCGCGCTGTCATAACACTCGATGCAATTCTTGCAGTTGACGATGTGATCCCCCGTAACATTCTCGTTGCGGTTTCCGTCGTAGTGCTGATGAATCTGCTGCTCGCGTCGCTTACGAGTGACGATATCCTTCACGGATTGGATCGTCCGCCAGCTGCCCGTATTGAGCTCCTCAAGTTTTTTTGCATACTCCTCCTCGGTGAGCTGTTCGTTGAAAATGCAGTGCTGCTTGTTCCTGAGCCCATAGCAGCCAAAACAACTCTTGCAATCCTTACAGTCGGAGAGGAAGTAGCTCTCTGAGCAATTGTGCGTCTTCTCGCAGTACGAGAGCATGTAAGAATTTGAGCAATCAATACACTCAATGCAAAGGTTACACTCAAAACAATTGAGGCATTCCAGGCAATCCTTGCAGCTGTCGATGCCGTACGAATAGTAGCAATCTTCATCGTGATCGCTCACGAAGATCATGTAACAATTCTTGTCCTGTTGTGCGCCATTCGTGTAATCGCTATTCACGTTGTTCGACGTGAAGACGGAAATCTTCGGGGCATCGCGCATCAGTGCATCCATCTGCTCAAAGAAGGGTCTGGAAAAATCGAAGTCCCGGCCGTACTGCAACGCATCCCACCGATCTGTATACCACACGTGTTGGTCGTAAACTTTGTAGGGACTGTCCGGGGGGTAGACGGAGATAATTTGCTTGCCTGTCAGATCGCACTTGCGGTGGTAGAGTCGGCGCTCGTTACGGAATGCAAAGCGCCCCTGCATGCGGCAAGCGGCACAGAGCGTCGGATTGGGAAGCTCAATGTGCCTCAGGAATGCTTCCTCCTGAGGCTGAACCACAACGGGCGCACTGCAGCGGGTACAACGGGACATGCGGGAGGGTGAGAAGTTGACAATCACCCTACATTGATTGTGTATTTCGGTCAATACAGTAAAACACTACAATCAAATATTCTTTACTTTACATGCCACTTTGAAATATAATTACATGTAGTAAATTTGCTACAACATGCTGGTACCTCCCCTCACAGAACTGGGCCTGAGCGAAGACGAAGCACGGGTGTACCTGGCTCTGCTGGAACTGGGTGGGTCGTACGTCAGTGCCGTCGCAAAGAAGGCAAAGGTACACCGCGTCGTTTGCTACAAAATCCTCGACGACCTGACGCGCAAAGGTCTCGTGAGCGCATTCACGAAGAATGGCATGAAGCACTACGCAGTAACGAGCCCGGAGATCATCGTCCAAAAACAGGAGGAGCGGCTGAGAAAAGCGCAGGATCTCCTGCCGGAACTTCTCTCTCTGACCAATGCCCTCGCCTACAAACCAAAAATTGAATATTACGAGGGCGTGGAAGGTATCAAGAACATCTTCGAGGACACCCTCCTGGCAGAGGAGGAAATCTTGGGATACACAAATCTGGCAGCAATCCCGAAAGTGGTACCGCAAGCGTTTATCCGGAACTTCGCGGAGCGGAAAATCAGCAAGGGGATTAAAACGCGGATGCTCTCCCCCAATCTTCCCGAGGCAATAACGTACCTGAAAACGTACTACCCCAGAGAGTACGACCTCTCGCTCACCGAAGTCCTGTTCGTCAATCCTAAACAGTACTTCTTTGAGTATGAGATCAACATTTACGGAAATAAAGTTTCCATTTTTTCACTCAATCCCGATGAGCTCATCGGCATGATTCTGGAAAGCAACGTGTACGCAAATACGCAGCGGGCGATTTTCCAGTTGGCATGGCTGGGGGCAACGGCCTTCGTCGCGAAGTGATCAACACATCTCACCGGGATACGAGTACGCAGTATGAATTACGAAGAACGCACGGTGAATGAATGACGTTCCATCATTCATCATTCATAATTCATCATTCATCCTCAGTACACTTCTTTCAAGTAACACTCCTCACAGAAGACAATTTCCGGTCTATCAGACCTATACGTTGTCTGCATCTCTTTGCCACATGTACTGCATGTACGACTCCACAGCTTGCGGGGGTTCTTCTGCGCCATACGCCGAAAATGCCGCTCATCAGGATGCGCGTGCGGCACAGGAAGGCGGTGGGAACGGTAAAACTCCAGTTCCCGTTTTACAATCCTGAATGGCCGACCGGAGAATTCGCTCGTCACCGCCCAGTTGAGAACATCATTGGGAATATCGGCAATGGCGGGGGGCAATTTCTTCGCCGGAATGGTCTTCGTCACATTGAGCACTTCGTCCTGCCCATCCCGCCAAGGGAATCCCCTCTCGCGTGCTTCGGCTGCCGTGAGCGGAAAGTACATCTGTGCTGTCGTTTCGTTGTACGCAAAGGGTGAGAAACCTGCAGGAAAGAATTCCCCCCACTCGCCGGTTTTCTGCATGAGCTCAATGACCTTGGGAACGAGAGCTTCGTACTCCTCCTGCGAGTACTCCTTGTTGAGAATGCAGTACTTGGCAGGTTTCATGCACACACATCCGCACATGTTCGATCCCGACTGGATGAGATCACAGTAGAGGAGATTGCTCGACCCCCACGAACTGTGGGTGAAGATCGTGTTGTACGAACCATAACCAAGACTAAGGGAATCGTATCCAAGCTGTGCGTCGGTGGTGTGACACACATCCATCAGATCTTTGATCTGGAACCCCGTGAAGATGTACGCGCAATCCTCTCCGTAGGACACATCGAAACAGTACCGGAGATTGCGGGAATTCTTGAGGTAATCGCCCGTAACGTTCTCGCAGCTCACCACCTCTCGCGCACGGTGAGCCGCTTGCTCTTTCACCTGCGCAAATTCCTGCAGGAGATCTTCGAGCTTGCCCTGAGCCAACTTCTCCATGATGTCCTGCTTGATCCGTCGATACTCTTCTTCGGAGTATTCACGATTCCTGATGTAATAACGCTTGTTGCGAAGATTCGTGGAAAGCAAACATTCCGAACAACCCTTACAGTCAAAAAGGAAGGCGCTTGAGGAACAATTGGTACAATTCTGCGAGAAGAAGAGCAAATGGCATTTATCTACATCGATCACGTCGTAGCAGTAGTGAGACTCGGTACAATCGAACGTATCCGTGCAACCGGTGGACTTGATGACCTGGTAACCGTACAGGCAATCCTCGTTGAATTCCGCCGCGAAGATGAGGTAGCAATTCTTGTTCGAGCCGGAATGATTGATGAATTCCGAGTTCTCGTTATTCACCACGTTGAGCGCAAGACGCGGCACCACATGCTGAAGTTCCTCCATCTGTGCGAGAAACGGCCGGGTGAAATCCACCTCCCGTCCAAAATCCCGGGGATCCCAACGATCCGACCACCAGCACTCCGAGCAGTAGATGGGGAACGTACTTCTCTGAGGATACATGGAAACGATGGATTTCTTGCAGAGATCACATGTCCGACGGTAGAGACTGCGCTCATTGCGCCACAGGAGCCTGCGCTGCTGGCGACAGTCAGGGCAGAGTGAAGGAGGTGGAATCATGTACTTCCGCCCACCAAACACGGGTGACACTTGCTCATAGAACTTAAGATCCTCATCCGTGATCTCGAATGTCGCCTTGCACCATGAGTTTCGGCAGGTCTTCTGCATGCGCCTATGCTACACAGCAAGTGCTTCTGTGGAAAAAAACACGCAACACATACCCGTTTCAACACATGAAAATGGCTTCCTGATGCATATTCTTCAGGGAAAATCTTCACAGGGTCCTGTGGAGAAACGCTCATGCTCCCACCCCGGAACGCCACAGGTCATTGAACTGCTGACGGTAGAGAGTGCAAAGCTCAGGATGTCGAATAACGATCACTCGGGGGTGCGCCTCGTCGCAGATGAAGTGTGCAATCTGCGTTGCCGTGTACCCCACGTAATCATTGCGGATGGGAATGACGTCGACAAGGCGGGTGGTGCGCATCTCCTTGGAATCGCGCTTCGCAAAGCTCTCGGATTCCACAGAGTGCGTGTTGAACACGCGGCAGGAAATACCGTGCCCATAGCGCTTGTGACGGAACGCGAGCTCTTCCGGCGACTCATCGGACATTGCCGCGACCTTCCAGTAATTCTGCATGGAACCCATGCAGAGGTATTCGTCGGTGCAGAGATCGGGGAGCTTCATGTACTCCTCGCGGAAGGCATCGAGCCCCTCGCGCAGTTCAATGGGCTGGGCTTCCTCCTCCAACTGCTGAGCAACATCAAGGTACGGAAGGAGAGGATCGAGATCTTTGAGAGCAAGCTGGAGTTTGCGCAGCACCATCTGTTCTGTACCGAGCTTCTGAATGATTGCACTTAGGGGAAGCGGTGCGAAGAGCGACTGCTTGTTGTTGATGGACTGCGCTTGGAGAAGACCCCGGTCTCGGAGGCGCTTGATTGTGCGATACACCGTCATCGTGTTGAGGCCGCTTGCTGCAATCAGCTGCGTGGCGGTTGCGTGCTTCAGGCGAAGGAGGTGTACATACAAGGCAATTTCCTCCTCTCGGAGGCCGACACGCCGCAGGAGATCACGAAGACGCTGTTGCACAGGAGTAAATTATAATATGAAACAAATATTAGTCAATTAACCGTTTGCAGGGAGCACTCCTCACAATACACGATTTCCGGCCAATCGGAACCAAACGCGGCCTGCGTTCCCTGATTGCACCTGGCACAGGCTTGCCGGCCGGAACCTTGGTGGAGGCTGGTACGTTGCATGGAATATCAGTACACCTCTTCGGGATGCGAGCAGGCAGTGTGAATTATGAATGATGAAGAATGAATGGTAGAGAATGCATGATGAAAAAAACGTACCATCATTCATCATTCATAATTCATCATTCATCCTCAGTACACTTCTTTCAAGTAACACTCTTCGCAGTACACAACCTCTGGCCGCGAAGGCTGGTACGTCGTCTGGATCGGCTTACTGCATTTGGCACATGCGCGATCCCAGAGCTTGCGGGGGTTCCTGAGTGCTAACCGATCCGAATGCCGCTGATCGGGACATCGGCGGGGAATCGGCAATCCCATTGCACGGTAGAACTTTAGCTCCTGCGGAATAATTTTATACGGCTTTCCGGTGACGTCACACGCAAAAACGTGGTCGCAGAGGGAATCTGCTACGTCATGAATATCATCGGCAATTTCTTTGGTTGTGACATCCGGCTTCCTGCTCTCCACCTCTTCTTGCCACCTCCAACCATTACGAGTCACCTGCTCTTTCCTCAGAGAGAAATACTGGTTGGCCTCCGAGATGTTGTAACCGAACGTAGAAAGCGCAATCGGGAAGAACTCTCCCCACTCCCCCGTTGAACGCATGTGGTCGATGACCTTGGGGACGAGTTCTTCGTACTCCTCTTTGGTATATTGCTTGTTGAGGATGCAGTACTGCGCTTTCTTCATGCCAACGCATCCAAAGAGATCCTGGCAGTTGTTCATGCACAGGTCGCAGTAGAAGAGACTGTTCCCCGTGTAGCTATTCAAGTTGAATGCGGAATGTGACGGTGTTGGGAAACACTCACAGCTCTCGTACGCAAACTCCCCGCTCACGTACGTACAGTCGTATGCGTCCTTGACCTGGAATCCAACGGAATTCCTGCAATCCTTCGCAAAGCGGAGTTCGTAGCAGTTACTGCAGTTCTGTGTATCGGCTAAGAAATCGCCAGTGGAATCAATTACCCTACCATGCTTACGCATAGCTGGTTGGACAGCATCTTTGAGGAGAGCATCGAAGCGCTGCTTGCACGCCTGGAGATTCTTGTACGACGAGAGAGGAAATCCTGCACGCTTCGCAACGTACTCATCTTTGGAATACTGCACGTTTGCAATGCAGTACTGTTTTCCCCTTAGCCCCCAACACATGAAGCAATCGGAGCAGCCGCGGCAATCACGCAGAAACGCGCTGTCACGGCATTGCGAAGAGGAGTAAATGAAACACGAGTTGTAGATTTTGTTCGAAAAAATGCATTCGTACGCCATCTCACATTCATCAATGATGAAATTGTCGAGACAGTCACGACTGCGTTCAATCCAGATACCGTAACAACAATCCCTGCTGTAGTCGGCTGAGAAGAGGAGGTAGCAATTCTTCAAATACGAAACGTTATTGGTGTAGTCGCTGTTCTCGTTGTGTTCCTGCTGCAGTGCCATTCGCGGCACAGCCTTCTGCAACGAAGCAAACTGTTCAAAAAACGGGCGATTGAAATCGTAGTCACGTCCATACTCCAGTGGATCCCACTGATCGCTCCACCACTCTTCCTTCGCATATATGGAAAACCCCGTTCCGGGAGCATGCACCGAGATGATGTCCTTACCAGTGCGATCGCACGTTCGACGGAAAAGAGTCTTCTCATTGCGGTACGCCAAGCGACGCTGAAGCCGGCAGTCTGCGCAACAGGTCGGCGGAGGTATCTCGTATTTCTTTCCCCGGAAAACCGGCGAAATTCTCCCGAGAAAATCCTGCTCATCCTGCGTGTGTTCGAAGGCAGAGCCACAAACGATGCAGTTGCGTTGCATGGGACAATATTGACAGGATACGCCATAAATTGTCAAATTATTTGAAACAAGGAAATATGCCTTCTATAAGCTCTAAGATTAGAGATAAATTCAATTTGTCTACTATTATAGACAACACTGTGGTACTATGAGCCTATGAGAAAGCACCACCAGTTGAGTAACCGCGCCGTGCGTCCCCTCCTTCAGCGCATTGGCTTGGATGATCGTGAAGTCGACGTTTACTTGGCACTCCTTGCCATGAAGACGGGAAAAGCAACACAGATTGCAAGGGCCGCGCACCAATCGCGCAGTCACACGTACTTGATCCTGCGCAGTTTGACGGAGAAGGGTTTGGTCTCCGAAGTGGAGAAGGGCAAGATCATCCACTTCGTGACTGAAGCACCGGAGCGACTCCTCAATTACCTGCAGAACCGCGAGCAGGAAATCCATGAGCTCGAAGCACTCACCAAGGGCATGATGCCGTACTTCACCTCCATGACGCCCCGCAAGGTCGGCGAACCGCGGGTGACGGTCGCGCACGGTTTGGAGGGCATCAAACAAGTGTACAGGGACGTCCTTGCCAGGCCATTCGTAGCGTTCTTCAATCCTAAGGTGGACTGGGAGACGTTCGGCGGGAACATCGCCATCCAGCTCTTTGGCAAAGGGGCAATACTGCGCGGGAGAGAGCTGCTCGTAGACAATGCCGCCACGCGCCGGTACATCGCGAACGTTCCGCCGCACAAGGAGTACCGGATACGCCTGCTGCCCAAGAGCGTTGCGTTCGACGCCGATGTCATTATCTTCGAGAACGAAATCTCCATGTTTACCTTCTCGGAAGAGCCGACGATCATCCGCATCGAAAATCCGCTGCTTGCGGATGCGTTTCGCGCATGGCACACCGCGCTCTGGGGTATCAGCAGAGAAGTGACTGCTTAGTACACCTCCTTCAAGTAGCAGTCCTCACAGTAGACGATTTCCGGCCTCTCCGGCGCATAACTCGTCCGTATCTCTTTAGAGCACTTGCCGCACTGCCTATCCCAGAGCTTGCGGGGGTTCCTGAGCACCATGCGTCTGCGGTGCCGCTCATCAGGGTGAAGATGGGGCACGGGGATGTGGAATTTTCTGTAGAACGCGAGTTCCTGCTTCATAATACGGAATGGCCGTTGCGTCACCTCGCAGCGGATGGCCCAGTTGAGGATATCGTCGGGAATTGCCGCAATGTCCGCTGGCAGACGCGACCCTTCGATGACTTTCTCGACATCCGGCATGTCATCCTCTTCGTCTTTCCAATTCCACCCCCGTTCCTCCACTGCATCCTTGGATAATGGGGAATGCTCCTGGGCAAGGGTTTCGTTGTACGCAAACGGCGAGAAGCACACGGGGAAGAACTCTCCCCATTCTCCGGTCTCTTGCATGTACTTGATGATCTTCGCAACGAGCTTCTCGTACTCTTCCTTGGAATACTGCTTGTTGAGGATACAGTACTTGCTCTTGCGCATACCACAGCAGCCGAAGAGGTTCTGGGAGTTGAAGCACATGCTGCAGTACAGAAGCTCACGATCGTACCAGCAGATGTCACAGAAGAGGTGCATGAAGTTTGTTTCGCTTCCTATGGCTTCGTAGACAAGCTCGGAGTGATCGTCATGAGTCGTATCGTACGCATCTCTCATGAACGTGGCATTCGCCAGGTACCGGCAATCCTCCAGGTCCATCACCTCGTAGCAATCCAGCGCGTTCTTGCTGTTGATGATCGCATTCCCCGTACAGTGCTCGGTGTTGATGGCATCCATGTACTTGCGCGGAGCCGAGAGTTTCCTCTGCTGGAAGTTCTTGCGCTCCTGCTCATACGAAGAAAGCTTCTTCTCCAGAAGTTCCTTGTACTCCTGCTCGGAGTACGCAACGTTCTCGATGCAGAACGACGCATTCTGCAGATTGACGCAGCCGAAGCAATTCTTGCAGCTGTGGAGGTTGTACCCCAGCTGGCAATCGGTGCAGTGACTACAGTTCTGCAAATCCCTGCACTGGTAGCAGCGCTGACTGTCGTTACACTCATAGCAGAGTTCACACTTCTCGATGCCGGAGCAATCGCAACAGTCCTTACAGTAGAGAATGCGGTTGGAGTAGAAGGAATCCTGGTTCTCAAGAGCTCCGAAGAGCAGGTAGCAGTTGCGATTTTGAACGGAGAAGTTGCAGAAGTCGCTGTTCTCGCAGTCCATGTTGTTCACGTTGATACGCGGTACCGCTGTTTGGAGCTCAAAAAACTGCTCAAAGAACGGACGGGAGAAGTCGAAGTCCCGGCCATAGGAGAGCGGATCCCACTTGTCGCTCCACCATGCACTGTGCTCGTAGACCTTCGTGGGCTTATCAGGAGAGTAGATGGAGAGAATGTCCTTCCTCGTTAGATCGCAGGATCGGTGGTACAGATGCCGCTCGTTGCGGTACGCCAAGCGACGGGCTTGGCGGCAGGAGAAACACTGAGTGGGAGGTGGAATCGCAAACGTCTCCCCTGCGAACGTCGGAGAGATCTTCCGGTAGAACGCGAGATCTTCGTCCGTGCTCTCGAAGCTCTGCTTACACCACGCATTTGCGCAGATTTGCTGCATGGGAAAAGTATGAACCATGGAGCCTGAATGGTGAATGGTGAATTATGAATTATGGGTTCATCATTCACCATTCATAATTCATCATTCATGCTCAGTACACTTCTTTCAGGTAGCAATCCTCACAGTACACAATTTCCGGTCGGTCGGGGGCGTACGTCGTTTCCATGGTCTTAGAGCATTTGGCGCAGGTGCGCTCAAAGAGCTTGCGCGAATTCGTGAACGCCATGCGCTGCCGGTAGCGCTCATCGGGATGGAGCCTGGGCAGGGGTAAGCCCATCTTGCGATAGTAAAGGAGTTCCTGCTTCACGATGCGAAAGAGCTTTCCGGTTGCCTCGCACCGGATAGCCCAGTTGAGGACATCATCGGGAGTATCCTTGATGTGGTCGGGAAGCTGAGCAGCGGAAATGACCTTCTTGGAATTCGGCGGCGCGTGCTCCTCCTCTTTCCACCGCCATCCCCTCTCTTCTGCAGACGCTCGATCGAGCGGGTAGTACTCCTGGGCTACGGTCTCGTTGTAGGCAAAGGGCAAGAGTGATGCAGGGAAAAATTCCCCCCACGTTCCGTCACTCTGCATGCGCCCAATGACCGCAGGAAGGAGCGCAAGGTATTCCTCTTTGGTGTACTGCTTGTTGAGGATGCAGTACTCCTTGTGCTTGAGACTGATACAACCGAAGAGATGGCTTGCATTGTGGCACATGTCGCAATACGCACACCCGACGACGTCGTAGCACACGGAACACGCTGCAATGCGCTTGCCACGATTGCATGCATGACAGTCGTACTGAAGTTCGCAATTGAACGCAGGTTCATACGCATCTTGGCAATCCTGCATGTGTCCCGCGTCGTAGCAGTACGCGCAATCACGCGACTCGATAACGCCGAACGAGTGCCGGACGTTCTGGCAGTTGTAGAAGAGATCCCCGCTGCACTGTGTCGCATTCACCAAAGCCTGGTGCTGCCGATGGAACGTTGTCCTCCAGAGATCGTGGTAGCGTTCCAGGAGCACCGAGAATGTCTTGTAGGACCCCCGATCAATCTCCGTAAGCCGCTTGCGGTACTCCTCTTCGGTGAATTGCTCATTCATGATGCAGAACCTCTTGTGCCGTAGGTGCGTGCAGAGCAGACAATCGTTGCACCCCTCGCAGTCGTAGCAGAAGAGGAGATTGCAGGATTGGTCACTGAGGAATGCGTAGATATCGTTGTTCATGCCCACGGAGTACTGGGACTCGTAACACAAATCGCTCTTCTCCAATTGGTAGCAGTCGCAGCAATCCCTGCAATTGATCATCCACTTGGAGTAGTACGTGTCCTGTGCGACGACATCCACGCAGAGGTAGCAGTTTTTTGCATTCTCCGAATGGTTGATGTACTCGCAATTCTCATTGTTCTTCCCGAAGAGCGCCAACCGCGGAACCTGGCGCTGGAGCTCAGCAAACTGCTCGAGGAATGGGCGCTTCGGATCGAACGTCTTCCCAAGGGAGAGTGGATCCCACTTGTCCCCCCACCAGCACGCGGAGCAGTACACGGGGAACGGCGCATCGGCGGGGTACATCGCAAGAATGTCGCGGTTGCACATTGAGCAGGTACGCCGGTAGAACGCGCGCTCATTGCGCCGAGCGAGCCGGCGCTGCTGGCGGCAGTCGGGGCATCGCACGGGAGGAGGAATGTCTCTAAGCTCGGGCGCAGCCCTGCGCAGTTTTCCAAAGAACTCCTCATCCTCCTTCTCAACGAGAAAGGGCTCTTGACACCAGGAGTTGGCACAGATCTGTTGCACAGGGGCTAGTATAGAGTATTACGTATCAAGGGAATCCCTTAATACTCGATACTGAATACTCGATACTCTCCTCAGTACACTTCTTTCAAGTAGCACTCCTCACAGTACACAATCTCCGGCCGCGAAGGCTGGTAGGTCGTCTGCATTTCCTTGCCGCATTTAGCACAGGGACGCGAAAAGAGCTTGCGAGGATTACGCAGATCAAAGCGATCCATGCGACGGCAGTCGAAGCAGCGACGTGGCAGCGGAATGGAACACTTCCGATAGAAGTCGAGTTCTTGCGCAATGATTTTGTAATTCCTTGAACACTTCTCGCAACGCAGAATTTTTCCAATGACATCGTCAGGAACGTCTTCGATACGATCCGGGACGATATCCAATGTCTCCTTTCCCTCCGTACGCGGCAGGTTGTCCTCCCAGGGCCAGCCGTTGCGCAGAGCCTCCTCTTTCGTTTTCGGATACCACCACTGCGCCGTCGACTCGTTGTACCCGCTCGCACAGTAGCGTATCGGGAAGAACTCGCCATACTCGCCATCTGCCGTCATCTTCTCGATGATCTTCTCGCGGAGAGCATGGTACTCGCTTTCCTTGTACTGCTTGTTCAATATGCAAAACTTCCCACGCTGCAGTTGAACGCACCCGAAGCAGTCGGACGTTCCTCCAAAACAGTACATGCAGTACCGGAGCCTTGCGGCGCTTTCCATGCACGACAGACAGAATGCGAGGTCGTAGCTGTTGTATCCGATTGAGGTCGAGTCATAGCAGAGATCAATTTCGATACCGAACTGGAAGATGTCGCGGCAGAACCGCGTGCCGAGTTGCAACTGGCTGCAGTACTGCGAGTACTCAATGTCACTGCAATCAAAGCACTGTTGTGCATCGCGCGCACGGTAGAGGTAGTTACCCGTTGAGTTTTGAGTCATTTCCGTCTGCAGACACTTCCAGTGGTGTTTGAGTTGCAATTCCTTGTACTTCTTGAGCATCAACTGCGTCATCGACCATGAACCTGTCGACACTTCAGCCATGCGCTCCTTGTACTCCTTGGGTGATAACTGCTCATTAAGGAAACAGTGCTTCTTGTTGCGCAGACCAACACAGAGAAAGCATTCAATGCAACCAATGCAATCGCGGATGAATCTACTGTCGGAACAGTTGTGGCAATCCTGACACCAAGAGAGACCGTAGCACCTCACGACATCGACGCATTCGTAACACAGCTCCGACTCGTGGCAGTAGTGCACATCAATGCAGTTCTTGCTCTTCTTCACACCGTAACCGTAGTAGCAGTCCTCACACAACGACGTGTGGAAAACAAGGTAGCAATTCTTGCTGTGGCCCGTCTGGTGCGTGTAATCGCAGTTCTGCAGCACGGTGTCATTCGTGGTACATGCATAGGGCACTGCAAGCTCAAGTTCATGGAACTGCTCCAGAAATGATCTGTTCGGATCGTAGTCGCGTCCGTAGGAAAGCGGATCCCACTTCTCGCTCCACCAGCAGTCTAAGCAGTACTGGTTCTTTGTTCGCGGATTCCCCGGAGCAAACTGCGAGATCACATCCTTCTTGCACAGCGCACACTGACCGGGATAGAGATACCGCTCGGTGTACCATGCCATCCGTCGCATCTCTCTGCACTGCGGACACCACGTTGGTTCGGGAACCTGGAGCTTACGGTAGAATTCTTGGTCGTCAGCCGTGACCTCGAATGCTGCCGAACACTGCGCGCAGGTTTTCTGCATTATGCGAATGATGTCTGATAACAGGATTCACAGTATATCTTCTCCGGTCTATCTGGTGCATAGGTGGTCTTAAACTTCACACCGCATTTGTCACACGTTCGGTCGTAGAACACGCGCGCATTGCGCAGCAGCATTCTGTTCCTGTGGCGTTCTTGAAAACAGAGTCTGGGGAGCGGAAGATTGAGTTGGCGATACAGGATAAGTTCCTGTGGAATGATTTTGTAGGACCTTCCTGTTTTTTTGCACTGAAGGATTTTTTCACATAACGTTTCTGGAAAGTCTCGTACATCATCCGGCAGCCCTTCTTTTACAATCTGCCCCTTATAGATGCTCTCTTCCTTCTCTGCCCACCACAACCCCTGCTTCTGCGCTTCCTCTTGTGTGAGAGGAAAGTAATCCTGTGCCATTGTTTCGTTATAAGGGAATAACGAAAAATCAATGGGGAAAAATTCCCCCCATTCGTTCGTTTTCTGCATGTGTTCAATGATCCTAGCAACCAGTATCTCGTAGTCGTCTTTGCTGTACTGCTTATTTAAGACACAGAACTCTTTATGACGCAGGCCAATACAGCCGAAAAGATTCTTATTATAGGGAGAATGACTTGAGTAATAGATATCTGAGATTTGTCCCAACGTATGTGTGGTGAAGAGAACGTTATGAGCGTTGTACCCTACGAATGCATCCTCATAGAGCCGCTCAGCCTCACCACACTCCTGAATGTCCATCACATCTTTCAGGGGATCGAATGCCTGGTACGCGTACTTGCAATCCCATAGATCTGAGCAATCGAAGCACTGCTCCACATTCTTGCAGTTCGTGAGGTAATCTCCGATCACGTTCTCATTCTGCGTCCCGTGCATGAATTTCTGTGGATATTCAATCTTCAGCTTATCGAAACGCTCACGAGCATTCTGCAGGCGGCTGTACGAGGAGAGAAGTGAACGAAATTGTGCGAATTGCTCTTTCGTCACAGGTTTATTCTCTACGTAGTATTCTTTGTTGCGCAGATTGCTGCACATGAGACAGTGTTTGCATCCAATACAGTTCTTGAGGAAGGTGCTCTCCGAGCAGTTTTCACTGTCTTGTGTAAATGCACAGTTATAGCAATCAACGCAGTCAATACACTCGTAACACAGTTCGCACTGGCGCAAACGATAACTCTCCATACAACTCTCGCAGCTATTTATGCTGTAAGAGTAATAGCAATCTCGACAGTGATCGGAATCGAAAATAAGGTAACAATTCTTATTTTTCCCTGCATAGTTTGTGTAGTCTGCATTCTCATCGAAGTCATATCCTCGTTGTACAGCATACCGAGGAACCACGAACGATAACTCTTTAAGTTGATCGAAGAACGATCGATTGAAATCGAAATCTCTGCCATATTCCATAGGATCCCACTGATCCGAAAACCATACTGACTGTTGATACACTTTGAACGGTGAGTCAGATCGATGATTCGAAATAATGGTTGCCCCGGTTAAATCGCATGTTCGTTCGTGCAGTGTAATTTGGTTCGCCTGAGCAACCCGGCGCTGCTGCCTGCACTCTGGACAATGGGTGGGTGGAGGAACCTGATATTTTTTCCCCTGAAACACTGGTGACACTTTGTCGTAAAAAGCGAGATCCTCATTAGTTATCTCGAATATGTTGCCGCAGTGGGTACAGGTCTTCTGCATTGGGGGTCAGTATACTTCCTTTTGGTAACAATCCTCACAGTAGACAATTTCGGGACGATCGGGAGCGTAGGTCGTTTGGATGGACGCAGAGCATTTGGCGCATTTTCTGTCCCACAACGTACGGGGATTGCGCTGGTGGAACCGATCGAGGTGCCGTTGGTACCAAGAACGGCGCGGAAGAGGAAGTGCCATCTGACGGTAGAACCGGAGTTCCTGCGGTGTGATTTTGAACGGTTTCCCTGTCACCTCACACTGGATTGCCCAATGGAGAACATCATCGGGAATGTCCTTGGAGTTATCTGGCAATTTGTCTGCAGGAATGACTTTGGCGACCTGGGGAGGTGGCGGTTCATAATCCGACCATGCCGCACTGATTTTCATCGCTCCATCCTTCTCTAGGGGGTAATACATCTGGGCGGACGTCTTGTTGTACCCGAATTGCGAGAGCGACATGGGGAAGAACTCTCCCCACTCACCGGTTTGTTTCATGTGCTCAATCAAACGGAGGACAAGCGCATCGTACTCCTCCTTCGTGTACTGCTTGTTGAAGACGCAGTGGTGATTCTTCTGCATGTACGCGCACCCGAAGCAGTCCCTACTTGCCTCCATGTAGAAGCAGTACATGAGTTCACTGCACCCCATATGACAACCGAAGCTGAAACGGAGATGAAAACTGTCTTCCCCCGAAATGGCACACTCGTACGAAGCCTGCAGATTGGAACCGTACTGATAGATGTCGTGGACATCCTTGGCGGCAAGCACGACCTGGTAGCAACATTTTCCATCCTCCACATCCTCGCAATCAAAGCTTTCCCGAAGATTCTTGCAGTTGTAGAGGTGATTACCTAAACAGTTCTCAAGGTTATGTCCCTGGAATTCCTTGAACGTATGCGTAAGTTCGAGCTCTCTCCGTTTCTTCTTGCACACTTGGTACTGCGCATACGAACGCAAATCGATCTCGGCAATGCGCTTCTTGTACTCATCCTTCGTTAGCTGCTCATTTTCAAAACAGAACTCCTTCTCGCGCAGGCCAACGCAGAGAAAACAGTTGTTACACCCAATGCAGTCACGCAGGAAAGCTCCTGTATTGCAGTTAAGGCACTCCTGCGACCCAACAAGGTGGTAGCACTTGTGACAATCGACGCAGTCGTAGCTAAGTTCGCAATGGAGATTGTAAAACCCGTCAACACAGGATGTGTTCTTCTTGAATCCGTAACCGTAGTAGCAATCTTCGCAAAAATCAGCGTGCATGATGAGGTAGCAGTTTTTTGAGGAGCCCGCGTAGTGAATGTAATCGCAATTTACGACGTTCCCTTGCATATCAAGCCCCTGCGCTGGGAGGCTGTCACGGAGCTCCTTGAATTGCTCAAAGAACGGCCGAGTAAAATCAATATCTCTTCCGAAATCACACGCATTCCATTTGTCGCTATGCCAACAATCACGACAGTAGATGGTACGCGTATCGCTCGGCTCGAATTGCACGATGGTCTCCTTGCCACAGAGATCGCACTTCCCTGGATAGAGATTGAACTCGTTGCAAATTGCCAGCCGTCGCTGCTGCCGACAATCGGGGCACCGAGTGGGTGACGGGATTGAGTATCTCTTCCCACCGAACACAGGCGACACATGCTCGTAGAACTTCAGATCATCATCCGTGATCTCAAAGCTCGAGCCGCACTGTGCACAGGTCTGTTGCACAGGGGCTAGTATAGAGTATTTGGTATGGAAGTAACTCCTCTCCCCAAATACTTATTATACCAAATACTCGATACCAGATACTTCATACTCGATACTACGTCAGTACACTTCTTTCAGATAACACTCTTCGCAATAGACAACCTCTGGTCTGTCCGGACTATACGTTGTCTGAATCTCTTTTCCACACTTGTCGCATTTTCTGTCCCAGAGCTTACGGGGATTGCGCAGTTCCATCCTCCTGCGATGACGTTCATCGGGATGGAATTTTGGAACAGGCAATTTCATCCGGCGATAGAACTCAAGTTCTTGTTTGATGACTCTGTAAGGTCGTTTCGTTGATTTGCATTCAATGGCCCAGTTCAAAATGTCATCTGGAATATCCTCAATGGAATCAGGGAGTTTCTCCGCAGGAATGATTTTATCCACTTGTGATATCTCATCTTTTTCATCCAGCCATCTCCATCCCTTTGCTTTTACTTCTTGTTTTGTCATTGGGAAATTGTCCTGTGCAATTGTTTCGTTGTATGCAAATGGACTGAGAGTTATAGGGAAGAATTCGCCCCATTCTCCTGTGTTTTTCATATGTTCGATGATCTTTGGTACTAGCTCTTCGTATTCTTCTTTCGAGTATTGTTTATTGAGGATGCAATACTGGCCACGTTCGTGAAAGCCATCACATCCAAAGCTATCGCTCAGATAAAAGCAAGAATACAGATATGCAGATCTTGGTGATGCGATAGAGCAAAGGCAAAACTTCGTTTGATAATTCTTTTCTCCACCTGATGACATCTCGTAACAGAGTTCGACATCTTTATCGTGGCTAGACATGTCCATTGAATCTTTTACCCCTTCGCATTCAAATATATATTTCGAATCTTCAACCTCAAAGCAATCAAAACATTCTGCTGCGTTGTGGCAATTATAAAGATAGTCGCCAGACGAATTTTCACTATTAAGTTGAATTTGAGCTTTTTTGGGGATTGTTATGCAGAATTCAAGAAATTCATTCAATAACTCATCTGTGTTCTTTCTCTCTAAATCTTTCACGATGTCTTCGTATTCATCTTTTGAGTATTGCTCATTCTTAAAACAATATTGTTTGCTCTTTAGACCACAACACATGCAGCAATTCTGCAAACCAGAACAATCCTGAAGATAGCTGGAGAAGGAGCAGCTGCGGCAATTCGTTAAGTGATGTGCAGTGTTACATCCATCACAGTTCGAACTGTCTGCAACAAGTTCACATTTATTGAGTGCGTTGCTGTTAATGCAATCACGACAGTACTGCCCTTTTCGAACATAAATGCAATTTTCCATCAAGTAACTGCCGGGGCTTAAGTATGTATTTTTACTGAAAGCCAGAAGCTGATTGTATTTGCAATTTTCATTGTTTAACTGAAAAACCCCTGCCTTAGGAGTCTTGTGCATGAGTTCCTGAAATTGTTCGAAGAACGTACGGCTGAAGTCATACTCCTGTCCGTACTCAGTTGGATCCCACTTATTAGACCACCAGCAATCATGGCAATAAACGGTATATGGGCTGTCATTATTGAATGCTGCAATCATTGATTTCTTGCAAAGATCGCAAGGTCGTTCGTATAGCTTTCTTTCATTTCTCCATGCAATTCTGCGTTGCTGACGACAATCCGGGCAGTGAGTTGGAGGAGTAATTGTGATTTTCTTGCCATTGAAGGAAGGCGATATCTTGTCGTAGAATTGGAGATCCTCATCCGTGATCTCAAAGTTCGAGCCGCACTGTGCACAGGTCTGTTGCACAGGAGCTAGTATATAGAGTATTACGTATGAAGGGAATCCCTGAATACTCGATACTGAATACTCGATACTTTCATCAGTACACTTCTTTCAGGTAGCACTCCTCACAGTACACAATCTCTGGCCAATCGGGAGCGAACGACGTCTGCATCTCCTTGCCACACTTGGCGCAGGTTCGAGAGAAAAGATGCGCACCCGCACGCCTGCTCTGCCGGCGATCGTGGCGCACGTCCGGATGGAGCCGTGGGATAGGGAGATTCTGCTGGCGGTAGAACTCGAGCTCGCGTTTCATGATGCGATAGGGTCTCTTGGTCTCCTGACACGTTACCGCCCAGTTGAGGATATCGTCGGGCACCTGGGCAATGGTCTCGGGGAGACGATCAGCCGGGACAGTTTTTTCTACATCCGGCATCTCATCAATCGGCTCCTGCCAGCGATACCCCTTGGCAAGTGCTTCCTCCTTTGTAAGAGGAAAGTACTCCATGGCAATGGTCTCGTTGTAGGCATAGGGACAAAGTTCCTTGGGGAAGTACTCCCCGTATTCGCCTGCCTGCCCCTCCGTAGCTCCTGAGGAGCAAAGGGTGGCTGAACGCATGTGCTCGATGATCCTTGCCTTGAGTTCCTTGTACTCCTCTTCCGAGTACTGCTTGTTGAAGATGCAGTGCTGCTTGTGCCGAAGCCCTACGCAGCCAAAGCAGTCCTTACTTCCCGTAGAGTGCGCGCAGTACTCCAGATTGGCGTTGTTCGTGGTGCACGTCGAACAGAACTTGAGCCCGTACGAGTGATCCCCGCACGCCGCGCACTGGTACATGAGTTCCGCCGTATCCCCCCATGAGGTGTAATCGCGCGAAGAACGCACCGAGAAGACCTTGGCACACCACTTGCAGTCCTCCAGATCCTTGCAGTCGAAGCACTCCGCGGAATTCTTGGAATCGTAGAGATGGTTGCCGGTGGAATTCTGGTTGTGCTCGTTCTGGAGCACACGCTGCGGCTGGGTGAGGAAGAACGCATCTACCTGCTCACGCATGCGGACGATGCCACTCTGTGTATCGAGCTTCATCTCACCAAGACGCTTTTCAAATTCGGACTGCGCGAGCTGCTCGTTGAAGATCATGTACTGCTTCTGGCGCTGGTTGATGCAGCCGATGCAGTTCTTGCAGCCGATGCAGTTCTTGAGGAATGCGCTGTCGCTGCACGTTTGGCAGTACTCTGAGAACCGCACATTGAAGCACTTGATGCAGTTGATCGTCTCGTAGCAAAGCTCGCTCTCGTAGCAGTTGGAACAGTCCACCATGCTCGTATTGAAGAACAGACGATTGCCGTAGTAGCAGTCCTCGTTGTGATCCGCCTCCGCAATCAGGTAGCAGTTTTTGCAGTATCCCGTGCAGTTCGTGTAGTCGCTGTTCTGCAATGTACCCGTGATGACGAACGTCGCCTGGTGCGGAACCACGGAGAGGAGTTCTGCAAACTGTTCGAAGAACGGCCGGGAGAAATCGAAGTCCCGTCCGTAACTGAGCTCATCCCACTCGTCTCCCCACCAGACGTCGGCCGCGTACACGGGGAACGGATGGTTCCGGTGGTACGGCGAGATGATCTCACGTCCGGTGAGATCGCAGTTCCGCTTGTAGAGCACTCGTGCGTTGCGCTCGTTGAGACGCCGCACGAAGCGGCACTCGGGACAGAGACGCGGAGGGGGCACGCCAAGAGACTCGTAGAACGTGAAGTCATCCTCGGTATTCTCGAACGCCGCTTGGCATTGGCTACAGGCTTGCCGGCCGGAACCTTGGTGAAGGCTGGTCTGCTGCATGGGAAAAGTATGAACCATGAAGCTTGAATGGTGAATGATGAATTATGTGTTCATTATTCATTCTTCATAATTCATCATTCATTCTCAGTACACTTCTTTCGAGTAGCACTCGCCTGAGAAGAGCGGTATCCTTCTCTCCCCATGGCATCCCTCTACCGCCTCTACCGTCCGCAGAGCTTCGCCGACGTCGTTGGGCAGGATGCCGTTGTGACAACGCTGGAGCAGGCGGCCAAGCAGGATAAGTTGGCGCATGCCTTCCTCTTTGCAGGGAGCCGCGGTACGGGGAAAACCTCTGTAGCACGTATTTTGGCGAAGATTCTCATGACCAAGGACATTGCGGATGAAACGCTCCAGAAGCAGATCATTAAGGGGGTGGAGGATGGAAACGTCGTGGATCTTCTGGAGATTGACGCGGCCAGTAACCGCGGGATTGATGATGTGCGCGATCTGATTGAGAAAATCCAGTTCTCCCCGGTCGTCGCCTGCGCGAAGGTGTACATCATTGATGAGGTACACATGCTCACCAAGGAAGCGTTCAACGCACTCTTAAAGACCCTCGAGGAGCCGCCCGCGTACGCTTTCTTCATCTTGGCCACCACCGAGTTCACCAAGATTCCCTCTACTATCCAATCGCGATGCCAGTGCTTCCATTTCCGACCGGTTCCGGAGGAGGACATCGTGCGGCGCCTGCAATTTATTGCCGACCAGGAACGCATCACCGTGGAACGCGAGGCACTCCGCCTGATCGCCCGACACGTACAGGGCGGCATGCGCGATGCAATCTCCCTGCTCGACCAACTGCGCTCACTGCCCAAGATCTCCGTCACCGATGTGGAGGAGCGCATGGGCAAGGATGGCAATGAATACGTGGACCCGATTCTGGAAGCGATAGACGCCAGGGACGCGCAGAAGGTCATCGATACCGTTCGGGACATGGAGGAGAACGGCATCTCGCTGGAAGCATTCCTCCATACGCTCCTCAGGCGCATGCGGCAGAACCTGCATATGGCCATCGCTGAGGGAAAGGAGATCGGAGCCCTGCAGTACCTTCTTTTGAGTACACTCGATACTGTGCGAGCCATGCGCTCAGCCCCGGTGCCGGGACTGACGCTGGAAGCAGCGCTCCTCTCTTTCGTTACACAAAGCTCTCTGGGTACAGTCGCTGGAACAAGTGAGAAAGAGCCTGCGAAGAAGGAAGCAGCGAAAAAGGAACTAACAAAGAAGAAGGGAGAAGAGGAGAAAACACCGGAGGAGCATGAGAAGGACGATGCCTCCGCGGCACAAGAGGAGGAAGAAACCAAAGAGGAATTACGCTCTGCAAGTGTTGAAGCCCCGGAACTCTCTTTGGATGCACTGCGGGGAGTATGGCAGCAGGTCATCGGGGAAACGACTCCCGCCTCCGTGAAGATGTCCCTGAAGAACGGGCGCCTCATCGGACTGGATGAGAAGATCATCACACTCGCGTTCTCCTCTGCCTTCCATAAGGATAAGGTGGAGCACCCAGAAGCAAGCCGATCCATCGAGCAGATCCTCGAGCGCATCTTCAAGCGCAATTTGCGCCTTCATTGCACCGTAGGGGATAAGGAAACAGAAACCATGGCCCCTTCGGGGCAGGCAGTTGATTTGGTCGATGCTGCCGCGGAGATTTTCTAGGACATGCATGGCACACGCCGCAGACCAAAAACGGCATCTGCGCCTGGCAATGGAAGAACGGCTGCAGCACATGAATGCACAGAGCCGTGCAGCTGAGAGCCGATCGCTCTGCCGACGTCTCCTGCCTGTCATCCCGCCAGGCGCAACCGTGTGCGCGTACGTACCTCTGCCTACCGAGCCTGATATTCGCCCGCTCCTCAAGGAACTCATCCTGCGCGGTGATGCGGTCTTCCTGCCTTGTTCGGAACGCGGAGGACTGCAGTTCCGACGCAGCGAGGAACTCGCAACTCTTCTCCCCGGTCCCTTGGGCATCTTAGAACCACCTCACGATGCCGAGGAACTCGACCCTATGCAGTGCACGATTGCCCTTGTGCCCGGTCGCGCGTTCGATCATCGGGGTAATCGTCTGGGTCGGGGGAACGGCGGTTTCGACATGTGGATACATCACCAGCGCAAGACGAACCCCAAAACGCGCATGATTGGAATAGCTTTCGACTGTCAAAACGTGCACGAAGTGCCCACGGAAACACACGATGAGCGCATGGACATCATCGCCACACCAAGAGGAATCCTCAACGTTGAGAGCAACAAGTAAACTGGGAATTCCTCACTCGTTGTTGAAGTAGATCACTGCCAGGAAGATGAACGCCGCCAGGAGAAAGAGACTGATGAAGAGAGTCATGGAAGATGTGGAATACACTTCCATCCTGCCACAGGAGGATACTCCGCGTCGATACGCGGCAACGCCAAGAGTAACGAATGTAGTCATGTACCTCGCACCCCGAGGGCAGATTGGTTATGATCGAACCACTCCCCTTACCTCCATGCCTCTCGCAACTCCCGTGCGCCACCGCTCTTCTTCCCGTTCCCCCGCTCCCATGACGTACCTTCCCGCTCTCAAGGATACGGACCCCGAAATCCGCGACCTCATCATCGCCGAGGAAAAACGCGAGTGGGATAAGATCCGCCTGATACCTTCGGAGAACTATGCATCCACCGCGGTGCTGGAGGCATCGGGAAGCGTGCTCACGAACAAGTACTCAGAAGGGTACCCCGGAAAACGTTACTACGAGGGGCAGCAGATCACAGACATCGTGGAAACCCTGGCCATCGAGCGGGCAAAGAAGCTCTTCGGTGTGGAACACGCCAACGTGCAACCCTATTCAGGGAGCCCCGCGAACATGGCTGTCTATCACGCCGTGCTGGAACCGGGCGACGCCATCATGGGACTTGCGCTGCCGCACGGCGGACACCTGACGCATGGGTGGAAGGTGAATTTCTCTGGAAAACTCTACCGCTCCGTGCCCTACGAACTCGATCCTCAAACCGAGCGGCTCAACTTTGACAAGATCCGCGAACAAGCGCTGCAGGTAAGACCCAAGGTAATTATCGCGGGGTACACCGCATACCCGCGCACCATCGAATGGGAAAAGTTCCGGGAAATCTGTGACGAAGTGGGAGCGTTCTTCCACGCCGATACGTCGCACATCACGGGGCTCATCGTCGGCGGCGTGCATCCTAATCCGTTCCCCATCGCCGATACGGGCATCACGACCACCCACAAATCGCTGCGAGGCCCACGTGGAGCTATGATTCTCTGCAAAGCTCAATTCGCCGAGAAAGTGGATAAAGCGATTATGCCAGGACTCCAGGGGGGACCGCACAATCACACGACTGCGGCCATTGCTGTGGCGCTCAAGGAGGCGACGACTCCGGAGTTTAAGGCCTATGCAAAGCAGATCGTTGCGAACGCCAAGGCTCTTGCCGACCAGCTGCTCACGCACGGGTTCCGCCTCGTCTCCGGCGGCACGGATAACCACCTGATTCTCTTCGAGGTACAGAAGAGCAAAGGCATTGGTGGCCGCGAGGCTGCCAAGGCACTCGATGCGGCAGGCATCGTCACGAACTGCAATACCGTGCCCTTCGACCCCAATCCGCCGTTTAAACCCTCCGGCGTACGCATCGGAACCCCGGCCATCACATCGCGCGGCATGAAAGAGCCAGAGATGCGTAAACTTGGCGACTGGATGAGTGAGGTCATTGAACATGCGGACGATGCCAAGGTGCTCGCACGCATCGCTGGAGAAGTCCGCGAGCTCTGCCAGAGCTTCCCCTGCCCGGGTATCGACCCCAAGCACTGGGCGTAGGCAGCGAAGTTCTGCAAGCAAGACTGGAATGCCACCAGGTCTCCTCATGTACATTTTTTGGCTAGTAGATGCTGGGGATCGAATACATGTGATCTTCGTTGACCTCTCCCCCCATTCCTCATAAAGTGCACAAAACTTCTTTCCCTCTCACTCAGCTATGGACCCATTGAACCTACCAGATGATGAAAACATATTCGGCCCCGATGGCGGCCTGGACTCTCAGCTTGCGGGTATGCCCACAGGAGGCACTACCGTGCACGAAGGCCCGTTCGACCCGTACGAAGAAGTCCATTGCTTAGAAGCACGCGGCCAGTCTGTCCCTCCGGAAATCGTGGAACAGGCCCGTCAGGAGGAATGGGAAGTCTTCAACGACTGAAACAGACAACTCCGCGACACGATAAGAAAATAGGAACGCTCTCCTGTCAGTTGAAATCTATGCATGAGGAATGGACAATTCCCCTCCTCTGTCACGCACCGTCTCCACCATCGTTGCCCTTCTCCTTGCACTCCTTCCCTCGACTTCGGCACGGACGGATTGTTCAACCGTAAAGGAGGAAGATGGCCATTCCGCGTACGAGGCTTGCACGCTCAAAGAGGAAGATCAGGAGATCAAGGAAGCGATAGCGGCATTCAAGGAGAGTCAGCAGACGCAGCGCGATGATATAGAAAATCGCTACGACCGCTGGATTCGCGATGTAGAACAGGAACGCGATGACCGGGATCGTTCCCTCGAGAGCCAAGAGGAACGGGCCAAGAACGCGCAGGATGACCTAAAGAACGATAAAGCGGATAAGGGAGTCATCGATGTGGCCAAGGCACGCACCGATGCCATCAAGAAGGAACGCAAAGCCCAGAAAACGTACTTTGATAAGCAAATCGACTACCTGGAAGCCCTGCTCGACACCGAGATCGCGCGTCTTGATATCGAACTCGCCGCCTATGAGCTGCGCAAGCGCCAAGGGCAAAGCAGAACCTATTAAGGACTATAGTCAATTGTGGAAATACACTCAACGAAATTTCACATCCAAGCGACTCATTTTTACCTATCCTAAAACAAAAAACTGAGTGTACGCTCTTGAACACATTTTATATTCATAAAACGAATGAAACCCTGACGCTAGGGCGAAAAGTTGCACGAGACATGGCGCATTCGTACAATGCCAAGATTTGCCCAGTGCAGATCATTGGCCATCAGCCCCCTCGTTCATTCCACACAAAAGAAAACAGATACAAAGACGCCACACAAACACACACGAGTCGCCCCCCCACGTCAGCTTAAGATGACGTGGACGGGCGCTCTCTCCCCCGCCCCTTCACACCATCGATCACCTACAGAGAAGCAGAGGAGGGTAGCCCTCCCCCTCAGGAATTCCAGCGTCCGCTCAGTCACACATCCCTTCTTGTCCCTGCTGAGGAACAGGTTACGCTATAGGATTCTTGAACCAAAAAAAGGACCGGCTACCATCCTCTCTGCTCTGCGATGTCGTGCCGTTGATGAGAGGTTGCTTTACGGCATGCACATTGACTCCCCATGGTCTCCTTCGCCCTTGTGCGATGTCTTGAGTACCTGGCACGGGGACCTCGTCCGGTTGCGAGGAGAAACAAGAAACCAGAGCAAGGCAGAGATTCGAGGGCTCCTCCCCTCAGTCAGCTTCCCACCCCAAACGGCTGAGTATCCCATTGCGGTACTGATAGTCGAGGAAGCGAGACACAAAAACAAAAAAGACCAGAGGTTACTTCTGGTCTTTTTTGCAACATTCGACGCTACACCACCACCCAACCCCAAGTACTCACGTACTCACGTACTCAAGTATTCAAGTATTCAAATCCCTCTTCTCTTACCGTTTCCTCTTCGCCTTGAGCTCCTGCATTGCCTTACTCGGAGGCGGCACCCCCCCGCTCTTCTCTAGCTTACTGGAGAGATCGCTCATGCTCTTCTTCTCTGCATCGGTGAGCTCTTCCCCTGCAAACTCCTTCTTCCTGAGCATGTTGAAATCATTGAGCCACATCTCTCGATCGCGCCAAGCACGATATGTCTCCAGCGTCATGCCCTTCTTCTTCGCACGCTTAAGCTCTTCCTCTTCTTTCCCCTTGGCTTTGACAACATTCTTTTCCTGCTTCTTGGCCTGCGCGGCGGAAGCGGCCCACTTGGAGATCTTCTGCTCCACTTCTGTTCGCTTGGCGCTGTAACGTTGCCGCGACATTTTGCGTATGTTCTCGATCTTCCTCGCATCCTGCTCGGAGAGAGGCGGAGGCAGCGTATGGATGGAGAACGGCTTGGAAGGCACGCCGTCAATCATCAGACGAGCGTACGCGTGATACTTGGGAAGACTCAGAATGTCCTTGGGCGTTACTGCCTCTTCAAACTGCAGACTGAGCATCTCGGCATCATCACTGCCGACCTGAAAGCTGACAAGAGAACCGACGTTACCGAACACCGCATCTCGCAGCGACGTGTTACCGTCGCCGATCAGGAGCTGTGCAACGTATTGGTTGGCCATGGTGAGTGACAAGCGGTACTTACGTGCCTCGGAGAGAATGGTGGCAAAGGCTTCAGTGGCGAAGTTCTGGAACTCATCGACGTAGAGGTAGAAATCACGACGCTCCGCTTCGGGAATATCCGCACGACTCATGGCATCAATCTGGAACTTGGTCACGAGCATAGAACCGAGGAACGCAGAAACGTCTTCGCCGAGTTTCCCTTTGCTCAGGTTCACGAGAATAATTTTGCCTGTGTCCATGGCATGACGCAGATCCAGGGTGCTCTTTACCTGCCCAACAATATTACGAATCACCGGCGTGGAGAGGAGTTGCCCCACTTTGTTCTGAATGGCAGAGATCGCCTCGGTACGGTATTTTTCCGACCACTGATCGTACTCATCCTGCCAGAAGCTCTTCACAAGTGGATCGGAGACACGTTCAACGACTTTGGCCCGATAAGCCTTATCCGCAAACATTCGCATGATCCCCAGCATGGAAGACCCCTGGTACTCCAGAAGAGCAAGGAGCGTATTTCTGAGAATATGTTTCATGCGCTCGCTCCAGGCATCGGGCCACAGTTTGGTAAAAACCCCCATGAGCCCCGAAGTGACGATGGCGTTCTGGTCGGGATCACGCGACTCCAACATGTTGAAGGAGAGGGGGAAATCGCGATCGGCTGGATCGAAGAGAACGACATCATTGATCCGATTGCGCGGAAGGAATTGAACAATGGCATCAATCAAATCACCGTGAGGATCAATGACACCGACTCCTTTCCCCGCGAGGATATCACTGAACACCATGTTCTCAAGGAGGGTGGATTTTCCCATGCCGGTCTTACCGATGATGTACACGTGACGGCGGCGATCGTCGGGACGAATACCGAATTGCGTCCGTTTGCCGCGGAACGTCGCGTCTCCCAGAATGGTGATATCGGATTCGGGAGCTGTAGGAAGATTGATGGGAGGTTCCAGCTTACGGCTTAAGACCCAATCGATGTTGGGGGTCTGCACAAGAATCGTCGGCAGGTGCCAGAGTGTGGCGATCTCCTCAACGGAGAGGATGTAGGGGGGAACGCGAAAATCGAACCACATCGCCTGGGATTGCCGAACACTCTTGGTAGTGAATACGTTGCAGTTCGGCAAAGCAAATTGCCGAAAACTTCCCGAAATTTCCTCCAACTTTGCCTCTGCCTCCTCCTGATTGCCCTTGGGCACAATCACGCTAATGCGAACATTGCAGAGAAAAATAAGCCGATTCATCTTATCGAGTGCGGCTGCAAGTGCATTCTCCCGATCATGAGAACGGGAACTCGCACGATTGCGCTCCTCTTCATCGTGATCACTGGATATCTGGATTTCCCCCGTAGTGATGGATATGGGGCTGGTGAAATACACGCTGAATCCCGGCCATGCACGAAATCCTCCCAGGAAAATCGCCACAGGAAGGCAAACCATACGCCTCCAGCCACGGGCAAGCTGCATCCGCGTGAAAAAGTGGGCGTAATGATCGGAAAGAGAAGAAAATCCTCGGCCAAGCAGGGGAAGGAACCGCACGGCGCGCTTGCGGAAGCTGCCGCCCATGGGTCTAAAAACAATTTGCACATGTCCGCGCATGCCCGGAATAGTCGGGTGCGCGAGCGTCGAGGTGATGCCCGCAATGGGATCGACGTTCACCCGCGTGAGAAGATCATCAAATTGGGGATGCCGCTTGATGGGGAACACCTCGGGACCCTTGAGTACCAGATCCATCGTGTAGATTTCCTCGTCCTCCTGAGCAAGGAAAGGATCCTCAAGAATAGGCTCAATATCCATGTCCGGATACTGCGCATAGAGCTGACTCTCCGCCAAACGGGCTGCCCGCTTGGAACCGCGGACGAAAAACGCCACTTTGCCGTCGCGCGCCATGCCGATTTCTAAGCCCATCTGTTGATCCTTTCCATGGAGAGAATGCAATGCGGCAATCGCAGGCTCCATGTACAGAGGACCGCGTTCATTCTCTTTGCCAGCCCGGATGCGTAGGAGTGTCTGTGTCATGGAGACAGAAGCATGAGGGAGAAAATCGTGGAATCAACGGACGCACCCACGAAAAAATGGCTAACGGTAGGAGTGGAGGAGATCAGCGACAAGATCGAGCGCGACCGTGTTGTACGCGTAGTCCATGCGCATCGGACCGAGGATGCCGATGACCCCTTGTTCGGAACGCACGCAGTACTCCTTCACCACCATGCTACAGCTCTGCACTGAGCCCAGAATGTTCTGATCGCCGATGTAGTAGCGCACTTTTTCGTCGGTAGCGACATGTTTGAGAAGATGATCGAGCCGCTCCTCCAGGAGCTCTGCAACACCGCTTGCCAACAGTGGGTCCTGTTGAAATTCCGGTTGTTTAAGAGCGTTACTCAGCCCCAGGTAGTACACCCGATCCTTATGGGGCACCGTAGCGAAAGCGACGTTGGGAATCATGCGTGAGAGGAGCGCAACGGACTCGTAGACTCGCTCTTGATCCTTGCGCTGCATGTACTGCTCCTTAAGCGCATCGAAACGCCGGCGAACGGCGTGTTCCTGCGCCGATGGCTCCATGTATTGCTGTACGTACATCCGATACCCCAACGCAGTGGGGACTCGGCCTGAGGACACGTGCGGTTGCTCCAAAAATCCCTCATCCTCCAAGAGCGCCATTTCGTTACGAATGGTCGCCGATGAGCAGACAAACTCGCCGGATTCCAGGAGTTTTTTAGAACCGATCGGAATTGCCGTATCGATGAACTGGTCGATGATGGCGATGAGCAGCTTGCTCTGACGATCGTTCATAGGAGAAGTATAGCACTCTCTGCCCCGGAGTGCTATTCTCTCGCCCTTACCTCACCAATGCCCTATGGGATATTTCGACGCCATCGATGCGCTGCATAGGGAATTGATGTTGCCGGCAACCGCCGATGTAACAGAACCACCACGGACGGGGGAAACCGATGAGGAATTGAAGCGTCGTATAGCACGAGAAGGCGTCATCCACACCATCACCCACGGAGTCTACGAAGCTGCGCAGGGACACTCGAACCGCATCCATATTGCTTCTCCGCTTTCATCAGCGGCCAACAGTTATTCTGGCGCACAGGATTCCGCTTCTGCTGCAGAACGCTCACAGCAAAGGAATGTGAAAGAGCAGAAGCTGCGCTGAGGACGGCACGGTAAACGTCACAAGGACGCTTCACCAGAGATCCAAGGACTCGGATGGGAATTCCTCGGGCATCATGTCCACGAGGTGGCACTCCAGGAGCACCTGTGCATCTGCCGCCACACCAGACGGGCGAAGACGATAGCGGAAACTTTCATTGAGCCCTGCCCCATCACGAACGAGGATGCCATGGCTTACAAGAACGTCGCACGCATCACGGACGGTACAGAGCGCAAGAAAAAGACGATCGGCAATATCATCCGCGCGAACCGGACATTCTCTTCCCTCACGAAAGAGGAGAAGTGCAATCCTGGCTGCCCCCCTGCTCGTCGGTTCGAGGTTTGTGCGAAAAGGAGGTTCGTCGAGAGACATGGGTACGTATTGTTGAATCTACTTCTTGCTCTTCGCCATCCTCTTGCGGAACCGCTCGACACGACCACCCTTGAGCTCCTTGCGCTGCTCTCCGGTGTACACGGGATGACACTTGCTGCAGGTTTCCACGGTGATTTCTTTCATGGTACTGGGAATAACGAAGACGGCGCCACACGTGCTGCACGTAGCCTTGGCGTTGCCGTGAACCTGCGGATGGATACCCTGTTTCATAGGCGGAGCGATTGTAGGGAGCAAGAGCGTGATTGCAAGGATTTCCTGTCGAAACTCTTCCTCTAGCGCTTACGCGCTTTCTTCTTCGGAGCCTTCTTCACCGGTTTCTTCACGGACTTCTTCACCGGTTTTTTCACGGACTTCTTGGGTGCTTTCTTCACCAGTCTCTTCGCTGGTTTCTTCGCAGGCTTCTTCGCCGGCTTCTTGACTGTTTTCTTCACCTGCTTCTTCGACTTCGCCGGTGCGTTCTTCGCGGGTTTCTTCGTGACCTTCTTGGGTGCCGACGCTGCCTTAGATACCGGTGTCGAGACACGGGGAGCTTTGATGGGAGCAGCAGCAACCTTCTTCGCAACAGGAGCACCAACCGCCACGGGAACCATGGCCTTCGCGGCGCGCTTCACGCGGCGCTCTTCGCGCTTGATCTCTTCTACTTCCTCCGTACGCGTCTCGGCCGCCGCCTCCTGCACGGCTTCTTCCCCTTCCTTGTCCTCCATGACAACGCTCATGGAGGCAACCTTGTCGCGTGCTTTGAGGCGCATGACGATCACCCCCTGCGTTGCGCGACCACGCGAGGGAATATCACTCAGCTGCATACGGATCGCCTGCCCCTGCTTGCTCAAGCACAACAGATCCCCTTGATCGCCCTCTTTAAGAACGCAGGCTCCTACCACGTCACCCGTCTTCGCCGTGAGTTGTGCAGCTTTGACACCCGTCCCTCCCCTCCCCTGGAAACGGTATTCCGTCACGGGGGTCATTTTCCCCAATCCATTCTCCATAACGATGAGGAGCTTGCTGTGATCCGGATCGTCGATGGCCGCCGCCTCCACCACGTGGTCACCCTGCCCCAAGCGAACGCCGCGCACTCCAGCAGCAGCACGGCCCATGGAGCGGACATCGCCCTCCTCGAAACGAATGGCCTTGCCCTTATGCGTCAGGAGGAAGATCTCATTCGCGCCACTGGTAGCCAGTACCCAGCAAAGCTCATCACCGGAGGGCATCTTCTGTGCGATGAGACCGCTGCGACGGATATTTTCGAACTCAGAGAGATCGGTACGCTTTACCGTGCCCTTTCGTGTCGCCATAAAGAGGTGCTTCTTGCCGTCGGGATCTGCCTTGAGGATCGCTGTCACACGCTCCTCAGGCTGGAGCTGCAAGAGATTGACAATCGCTTGCCCCTTCGCAATCCGCGTACCCTGCGGGAGCTCGAACGTGGGCAGCTTGAACACGCGACCGGTATTCGTGAAGAACAGAAGATCGTCGTGGTTCATCACATGCAGGAGCGTCATGATTTCGTCATCATCTTTCATCATCATTCCTTTCACTCCCTTGCCGCCGCGGTTCTGCGCCCTAAACTGCATAGGACTCAAGCGCTTGACGTACCCCGTCCGCGTGAGTGCCACAATCATCGGCGCATTGGGAATGGTGTCTTTGGCGCTGAACTCGCCAACGGGATGTTTGACGATCGTCGTGCGTCTCTCATCACCGTACTGCTTCTTGAGCTCCTCCAGCTCATCAACGATAATCTTGTCGATTCTCTTGGCATCTTTGAGAATCGCTTCGCACTCGGCAATGAACTTGCGCTTCTCCTCAAGCTCGTCTTCAATCTTCTGGCGCTCCAGACCAGCAAGCGTCTGCAAGCGCATCTGGAGAATGGCATCGGCCTGAAGATCGGAGAGCTTGAATTTTGTCATCAAATTCACCTTGGCAATATCCTTGTCCGCGCTCCTCTTAATCGTTTCAATCACCTTGTCGATATCATGGAGCGCCAGAACAAGGCCCTCCAGGATGTGCGAACGCTCTCTGGCCCTATCACGATCAAAGGTAACCCGACGGCGCACAACCACGCGTCGGTGACCCACGAAAATACTCAGGAGTTCCTGGAGATTGAGGAGCCTTGGTTGGATACCGTCCGCGAGAGCGATGACGTTGTAGCCAAAACTCGACTGGAGATCGGTGTGCTTGAAGAGCTGGTTTAAAACCTTCTGCGGATAGCTGTCCTTTTTCAGTTCAATGATGATGCGGATACCCTCGCGATCAGACTCGTCACGGATATCCGAGATGCCCTGAATAACCTTGTCCTGGACCAGTTTCGCCATCTTTTCGATCATAGTGGACTTGTTCACCTGGTAGGGAATCTCCGAGATACGGATGTGGTAGCGCCCTCCTTTGCCCTCCTCAATGACTGCTTTGCCGCGCACAATCACGGAACCGCGACCCGTAAGGTACGCCTGGTGGAGCGCTTCCTGGTTGTACACAATGCCCCCTGTCGGGAAATCCGGCCCCTTGATGAACTGCAGCAGATCTTCCACGGTGGAGGTTGGGTTGCTGATGAGGTGCACCGTGGCATCGATGAGTTCGGGAAGATTGTGCGGCGGGATGTTCGTCGCCATGCCGACTGCGATGCCGACCGTACCGTTGAGAAGCAGACTCGGCACTTTGGCAGGAAGCACCGAAGGCTCCCTGCGACTGGCATCGTAGTTGGGATGGAAGTCAACGGTATTCTTCTCGATGTCCTGCAGCATCTCGTCTGTGACCTTCTCCATTTTCGACTCGGTGTAGCGCATGGCCGCCGCACCATCACCGTCAATGGAACCAAAGTTCCCCTGCCCCCGAATAAGGGGGTAGCGCATGGAGAAATTCTGAGCCATGCGCACGAGTGCCTCGTACACGGCCAAATCTCCGTGGGGATGGTACTTTCCCAGCACATCGCCGACGACCAGTGCGCACTTGCGGAACTTTGCAGTACTCCTCAAGCCCAATTCATGCATGGAAAAGAGGATTCTGCGGTGTACGGGTTTTAGGCCGTCACGGGCATCTGGAAGAGCACGCGCGACGATAACGCTCATGGCATAGGAGAGATAGCTCTCCTCCATTTCTGTAACAATGGCACGTGGCGCCACCCGCCCGATACCTGCCAGAGTCTCTCCGCCCTCGGCAAGCGGCGGTGGCGCAACGACACCGTTATGCTGCTTGGCAGGGGAGCCTTCGTCAGTACTTTGAGCCGGCGTTTCGTCATCCCCCTCCTCATCGAAGGGAAGGGATTCCTGGATATCGTCGTCGTGCGGATCGTTTGCCATAGAAAAACAAGCAGAAAAGGCGGTCTCAAGAATGATACCGATTTCTCCAGCGGAAGGAAGGGGCAGCCAGCCAGAAAATGACGCTCTTTGCATGGAGAGCCTACCAAGCCCCTGTGCTACCCTAATGTGGTGCTCTCGATTGTAGCCACTCCTATCGGCCCTTCGATGACGCTCAGGGCCTCGTGCCACCCCACGTCACACTCCAAGTGAAATGCTCTCAATTGTTGCGACACCTATCGGCAATCTCGGCGACATCACGCTGCGTGCCCTAGAAACCCTCACCACCGCAGACGCGGTGGTGTGTGAGGATACGCGGGTGACAGGAGCGCTCCTCCACCACCTCAAAATTCCCAAAAAGGAGCTCGTGAGCCTGACGAGTTTTACGGACGACGCGAAGGTGGAGTGGATACTCAAACGCCTGGAAGAGGGAGAGAATATCGCGCTCGTGAGCGACGCGGGAACCCCCGGTATCTCCGATCCCGGATACAAACTCATCAGCCGCGTGCGCGACCGCAATTTTTCCGTAGAGGTTATCCCCGGCCCGGCGGCATTTCTGGCCGCGCTCAGCGCAAGCGGTCTGCCAATCAACCAATTCTTCTACATAGGCTTTCTACCGCTGAAGAAAGGACGCAAAACACTTCTACAATCATTGAAAGATGAAGAACTCACAATCGTCTTCTACGAATCGGTGCACCGGATTGAAAAGACACTCACAGAATTGGCAGCCGCTCTGATAGAACAACCCACCCGTCCTGTTGTCATCGCACGGGAGCTCACCAAGCTCCATGAGGAAGTACGGCGCACGACTGTTGCAGACCTGCCGGAGGTTGCGAAATCCTTAACGAAGAAAGGAGAGTTCGTCGTCGTACTCGGACCAGTCCAAGATCGGGGTGGAAGCAGTTGACACTATCCATATGGGAACGGAGGATATTCTTCCTATGGAAGAAGCCCCTGCAGACCATCCTGGATTCGAACCATTCAGCATCACGTTCCCGTCGGAACCGGGGGTGAGCGCACGCGTTTCTGTCGAAGGGGAAAAGTACTACAAGCAACTGCCCGACGGACCGGAGGGACCGCGGTACGAAACTACGTTTGACCGCTACGGACTGCGCTTCCCCTCCGCTTGCAGCTCGGACCAATTCTTCCAGGCGTTCAATAGGGCATTCGGCCCGACCGTCCGTACATCGAGGTTCGACGCCGCTTCGCGGGATGAACGCAGCGTGGAGCACTCATCCCCCCTGATGCAGCAGGGAATCATTCTTTTCCCCACAAAAGGAGATTCTTTCGGCGTACCCCTCGATCCTTTCCTGCAGGACGGAGGATGGGAACAACTTTCAGGCGAGCCGCTCCAGGAGCTCCTGCGCACACGCTTCCGCATACGCGAAACAGTGGAACCAGCAGTGTACCGGGTAAATACCATGATCGGCGACGTGCTCTTCAGCCCGCGCCCGGAGGAGGAGGATGACCGACCGGGCATTGGCATCATTTCGCACCGGAACCTTGCGGAGGAAATCGCCACTCTCCACGAGCTCACTGCGCAAGTACGCGGAAACCGCACTGCACTCCAGACAGCGCTTTCCGTGCACCTAAGTTGCTTCCCCAAACCGTATAGGGGTGCCGCCACCGCTTAAGCGTGCTTGCTCCCCGCGCCCGAAGGAGCTTCCTCTAAAAGAGGAGACGGAGCCTGTTGCGGCTCCTCCTCACCTCCTTCATCCGCAGCTTTGGGGATTGCTTGCTGCTGGTGACCTGCAACAAGATGGTACTATCGCGCACGTTCTGCCGGCGATAATGACTGCAGAAACGTTTCGGGGTTCGCTTCATAAGGATTCCGCAACGCAGTGCCATTGCCACGCGTGCCCTCTACGACCTCATCTTCCGCAAACACTTCATCAAAAGGATTGATGCACTCTGGCGTTGGAGATGAGGGCGTTTCGGACATAGGCGGCCTATCTATACCGAACGCAGCCCCATGCAAGAACAATTCCGCCGATCCCCAGCTCCAACCCCAATCCTGTGAGCCACGGCGTGGCGCAGCGAAGCCGGGCTACTTCCTCAGCGGACCGATTTCGAGCAATCGTGACGGTACGATACGCCAGCGTGTGAGCGGAACATTGATGAAGACCACACCGAAGACCACAAGCCCCATGCTCCAGATGTGGTAAGAGGTCAGCACCTCCTGGAGAATGGAGCTGGAAACGACGATGGCGAACACGCGCCCCGCCGCCTCCACAATCCCTACGTCGACAGCCTTCACGTTGCGGATTGCTCCGAAGAAGAGGAAGAAGGGGAAGAGGAAGACGAGCACGGGAACCGAAAGCACCAACCAGATATTCTCCGGATGTGTGAGCCTCTGCATGCTTGCAGGATCGGTGACGAGAATGATGATCCCAACGACGAGCAGGCTCGCGAGTGTGCGCACGAGCACGATGGAATCCAGGTGTCGGTGCACGACGTACTTCTTGTGGATGATCGTGGCAAAGGCACCGAAGAAGGAGGAACCGACAATGAGCGGCGCACCCGCACTCATGTGGAACGCCGTGAGATCGGGCCACAAGAGCACGCCCATCGCCGCAAGGAGGAGGATACCTCCCAGCACGGTTTGTACCGTGAAGCGCTCCTTGAGGAGGAGCACCCCGAAACAGACTACGAAGAGCGGCAGCGTACTACTCAAGATCAGCGCCTCGGATGCCTCCACAGACGTGAGGCCGGTGAAGAAGAGGATCGGCGAAAGCACCCCCGCGGCGAGCGTGGAAACGGCGACGCCGAAAACATCGCGCCGACTCATCCCCCACCGCGCTCCACGTTCCAGCGCAATGTACTCATGCACCAGGAGAACGATGCTCACAATGATAAGGGTGGTGAAGTAGAGGGTGAGCGGCGTCCACCCGCGACTGAAAAGGAGTTTGGAGAACACCGGATTCATGTTCGCGAGCACCACTGCGAGGAGCATCTGTGCAAGCGCGAATTGGCGGACTGTGAATGACGCGAAGAGTGGCACTGGTCAGAATGATAGTGGATGAAAACCGATGCGCAATACGCGTGCGTGCGCGAGTCGTTACGGAAGGACCGTACGCGGATTGATATTCACGCCGTTCTTTATGACCTCAAAATGCAGGTGAGGTCCCGTGGTCATGGGACCGGAACCGGGTGTTCCAGGATCACCTCCACTTGCACCGATGGCCTGGCCCTGACTCAGTTCCTGTCCCGCGGAGACTCCAATGTGGAGAAGATGTCCGTAGAGCGTGGCATACCCTCCGCGATGGCCGACGAGAACATACGAGTACCCCCGAGCTCCTCCATCTTTGGTGATGAAAACAATCCCCTCCGCGGCGCTGGCAACAGGACTCCCCTGCGAGACGACGATATCCATGCCCCGATGGGGAACGCCAAAACGCTCTCGGTACGCGCTATCCAGGAATCCGGCGGAAATGGGTCCGTACGTGGGCCACGCGAACTGCGGCGTAAAGTCGACGATGCCGTCGGTGTGCTTTCCCGGCTGCGCCGGAAGGAGCCCCTTGTCGATGAGTGAACGCTCGGCACGACGGCGGAGTCGCGCATCAATGCGCGCGAGCTCCGACTGCATCTTGAGCACCTGTGCATGGACTTCGGCTTCGATTTGCTTGATCTCCTCCGTGCGATCTCCGCCCACGGTAGATGCCACTGTGCTCACTACCGCGAGTGCACTCTGCTGTTTGCGGTACGCATCCTGCAGAGCAGCCAGTTCCTCTTCCGCTGCTGCGAGTTCCTCCACGCGCTCTCCTGCGGTGAGGAGCTGAGAGAGAAACGTCGCGCGTGATTGCGCGAGAATCCGGTCACGCATGTCCTGCTCTGTCAGCGCACCGAGTGACACCGTGAGAAGCCGACGGAACACTCCCGAGAAATCGGAATCCCACGCGGCGTTGTGTGCATGCAGACCACGCAGAAAAAGGAGGAATGCGGCGCGCTCAGCTTCCGCAGCCTCGGTACGCGCTTGAGCATCCGCAGGATCGATATCGAATGCACTGCGCAGCGCGTCGATGCTCCAGCGCAGGTCAGCAACGCGTAAACGCAGCACGCGCTTCTCGCGCGCCAGACGCTGGAGTTGTACTTCCTCATTGTGCGCTTCCTCGGCAGTCGCCTCCGTGACAACCGTGCGTGAGCGGTACTGCTGCGCGGCCTTGCCGATAGCCTGCTGCAAATTGTTCTGAGCATCCTCACGCTCCTGGGGAACCAGGAGTGCTCCTGTCCCCAGTGGAATGAGCGCCACGAGGAGCGCCATGACCACAACACAACGTTGAAGGATGTGCATTTCCTTATAGTATAGCCTAAATCGGGCGTGGGTGGTAGCGGGGGTACGGTTACGTGCAGAATGTGCAGGAAGTGCTGCAGGTACAATGCACTACCTTTCGCACCTTCTGCACTTTCCTCTCCGTCCTTGTCAACTTTCTTGAGCAGCCTTGGCCGCAACCTTCTGCTACCATGACTCCCCTATGATCTCCCTTCTTCGCGGCATGGTCCGCAGAGGCGCACCCGGTGAGCTCACGATCGATGTGCATGGTGTGGGGTACGGCGTTGCCGTGCCGCTGGATGTATGGGAGCAGACAGAAGACGGCAAGGAGCAGGAGCTTACCATCGTCACATTCGTGCGCGAAGATCGCCTGGAACTCTTCGGATTTTCTGATGCAGCAACCAAGGCGCTCTTCCAGGCGGCACTCGCTCTCCCCGGCATTGGTCCGCGACTGGCACTGGAACTCTGCTCGGTCCCCCGGCACCTGCTGCGCACGGCCATTGATCAACAGGAAACACATCTGCTCACCACCATCAAAGGAGTGGGGAAGAAAACCGCGGAGAAACTGCTTTTAGACCTCAAATCTCTCTTTGAGCGACGACCGGAAATCTTCCATACGGCGACGGGTGCTCCGTCTACTCCCCATGACCAGGATGCGCTTGATGCGTTGACTGCGCTTGGATACGACACCGCCACTGCTCTCCATGCGCTGCGCGAACTCCCTGCAGAGTTCACCACAGCGCAGGAACGTGTCACCGCAGTGCTGCGATCGCTCTGACCATTCACTTCTCTTCTTCCTATGCTCCACCTCGACATCTCCGCCTGCCTCGGCAAAGCCATCACGCCCTCCATGGGTATTCCCGATCAGGAGATCGTCGGCGTGCACACCTCCATGCGACGATACATTGAAGATTGGCTCAAGGAACGCGCAAAGGGCAATCATCCATGGTCCATGGATCCCTACAACAAGGATACGATCGCTGCGGTAAAAGAGGTCGCGGCACGCGCCAAGGCCGACGGCATTCGTACGGTGGTATGGGTGGGTATTGGTGGATCCGGACTGGGACCCAAAGTGATCCAGGAAGTGTTCGAATCCCCGGACACGCTGGAGTTCATCCTTCTGGATTCCATTGATCCTGCCATGGTCGAGCTCTCCATGCGACTGATCGATTGGCGCCATGCGCTCCTTGTAATCGCGAGCAAATCCGGAGGGACGCTGGAACCCATGAGCCTCTTTTTCACCTGCTGGGAGGCACTCAGAGCTGTACGTAAGGATCGAGCAGCAGAGAGCGTCATCGCCATCACGGACCCGGATCAGGGGGCACTGAGAAGTTTCTGTCTGGAACACGGCATCACGATGCTCCCTATCCCCTCCGGCGTGGGAGGACGTTTCTCGATCTTCACGCCAGTTGGCCTTCTTCCGCTTGCACTCCTGGATGGAGACACGGACGAATTCGTGCGCGGCGCAAAGGAAATGGACACTGTCTGCCAAAACCTGAATCTGGACGATAATCCCGCAGCACTGCTGGCGAGCATCCAGTTCTTACTGGATACCAAGCGTGGGTACGCCGTGCGCGTGATCATGCCCTACGCGCAACGTCTGGAATCTATCGCACGCTGGGATCAACAGCTGATCGCCGAAAGTCTGGGCAAGGTGGAGACACGTAACCCCATCCCTCTGGCTGCCATCGGTACGCAGGATCAACACTCGCTGCTGCAGCAGTGGATGGCCGGCCCCCGCATGTGCTGGCACCTCTTTATCCGTGAAGAAGAGCGCCCTCGTGTGAGCGTGCCTCAGAACATCGAAGGACCGTTCTCCTCTATCGCCGGAAAGACATTCGGCCAGCTCATCGACGCCTGCTACGAAGGAACGAGCCAGGCACTCACCCGTGCCAAACGTCCGCACGCGACGATCACGCTCCCCCGTCTGGATAGCGCGCACTTAGGTCAGCTCTTCTTCCTGCTCCTCACCGAAGTCGTGCTCTTAGGCAAGCTCTACCGCATCGACCCCTACGGCCAACCAGGCGTGGAGATTGGCAAGACCATCACAAAGGAGATCCTCTCCAAGGGGAAAAATACGGAGCTTGCCTGAAGCTGAGGTGCATGCAAATGACCAGTGACCAGCGAAAAGTGATGAGCAATCGTTGGCACGGCCGTCCGTCATCCCGTATACTCGCTGCGTTCTCTTCCCTTCTCTTGTATGGCCAACGCGATCTCCGACGATCAGTTTGATCAGGAAGTGCTCAAGGCAAACGTGCCGGTACTCGTGGATTTTTGGGCACCGTGGTGCGGCCCCTGCAAGATGATGATCCCCATCGTGGACGAACTTTCCGCGGAGTACGAAGGGCGCGTGAAGATTGTGAAGATCAACGTGGATGAGAATGCGCAAACCCCGGGCAAGTTCGGCGTGATGAGTATCCCGACGTTCATCCTCTTCAAAGACGGCAAGCCCGTCTCCACCTTCATCGGCGCAAAGTCCAAGGAGGACGTGAAAAAGGAGCTCGATGCGGTCATGCAATAACTGCTGATTATGAATTTTGTTCTCGGCTTCATCGGCGTGGTGCTCTCCCTCATCATGATGCGCAAGCGCGAGATGATCGGCGACATGATCGGCGACGCCGACTGGATGCACAAAGTGGGAGGGAATTACATGATCGTCATCTACGCGGCGATCTTCATCTTCTTCTACAGCATGGTACTGATGACCGGCATGACGAGTTCGGTGTGGGAACCCATCCTCAGGCTCCTGATGCCTTGGACAGTAGACAAGAACGCCATGCCATTCTAAAACGAGCCGATGTGGTGTACACTAGGTACGGCATGGGGTGAAAGCCTCACACCGTCTTTCGCAACATCGGGGCATTAGCTCAGCTGGTAGAGCGCCTGCTTTGCAAGCAGGAGGTCGCCGGTTCGATCCCGGCATGCTCCACCAGAACAAGAAGATCACGAGTTCCCTGCCTGCCGGCAGGCAGGGAATCTCGTCAGCTCCACCATATCGACTGCTAACATTATAATGCTCATATGACTGGCGAAAATAATTTAAAGGCGTTGCTGAAAAATATGAGTCCTACCATGCAGGATGATGCATTTGTCTTTCTCACATCCAAGGAAGGTTTTTCCGAGGAAATTCAGAGGGAAGCTGTGATGGTTTTTAAAGAAGTTGAAGGCATGACTGTGATTGTTAGAAAAGAGTTTGCCAGAACACTCAGTGCACAAAATGAGCATCAATGGGCAATGATTACTCTCACAGTTCATTCGGATTTGAACGCAGTAGGATTTTTAGCTGCCATTACTGAAAAACTGGCAGAGGTTGGCATTTCGGTAAATGCTGTTTCCGCTTTCTATCACGACCATCTTTTTGTTCCTTGGGAAAAACGCATGGAGGCAATGGAAATCCTTCACTCGTTGAGTGAATAAGGTTGCACAATTTCTATCCTCTCCTCTTTCGTCATCTCCCTTACATACGCCATTTTCCAGTCCACCAAGATCACGTAATATCGTTTGCACCCCGTGGCACCACAACACATGATTCTGCACACCCATTGCTCTGTCGGCATGACTACAGGCGCAGGCTCTTAAGTCGCAGTGAATTCAACACCACAGACAACGACGAAAAGCTCATGGCCGCCGATGCGATGACAGGCGAAAGGAGCCACCCCGTGAAGGGATACAGCACTCCTGCTGCAATGGGAATGCCCAGCGTGTTGTACGCAAACGCCCAGAACAGGTTCTGCTTGATCGTGCGCATCGTGGAACGCGAGAGCTTTAGTGCCTGAAGAATCTTGCTGATGTCCCCTTTCAGGAGCGTGATGCCCGCCGATTCCATGGCGACGTCCGTTCCCGATCCCATGGCAATGCCGATATCCGCCTGAACAAGGGCAGGAGCATCGTTGATGCCATCGCCAGCAACGGCAACGATCTTCCCCTCGGATTGCAGTGCTTTCACGCGCTGTGCTTTCTCCTCGGGCAGCGCACGCGCAAACACACGCTCGATACCGACCTGCCGCGCAATGGCCTTTGCGGTATCCTCGTTATCTCCTGTCATCATCACGGGTTCGATGCCAAGGTTTTTCAGCTGTTGCACCGTTGCAACGGCACTATCTTTGAGCGTGTCTGCAATGGTGATGATGGCACTGATCTTGCCATCGTAGGCCACGAAGACGACAGTCTTGCCCTCCCGTTCCAGCGCAAGGGATTTCTGGTGAAGCTCCGGGGAAACCGTGGCGTTCTTTTCCGCCAGAAACCGCTCGGTGCCGATCAGGACCACCGCACCCGCAACCGTCGCTTCGATACCTTTTCCGCGATGTGCCTCAAAATTCTTGGCATCGCGCTCGGGAGTGTTTCTCTTCTGTATCTCCGTCACAATCGCCCGCGCCAGTGGATGCTCGGAGAGCTTCTCTGCCGCGAGAATCGCGGGGAGAATGCGCTCCTCGGACATACCCTCCGCAAGAATCAGGTCCGTCACACGAGGCTTCCCCTCCGTGAGTGTTCCTGTTTTGTCGAACACCACTGCGGTTACCTTATGCGCGTTTTCCAGAGCAGCCGCATCTTTTATGAGGATACCGTGCTGAGCACCTTTGCCGGTTCCCACCATCACCGCAGTCGGTGTGGCAATACCCAAAGCACACGGACAGGCAATGATGAGCACGGAAACAGCGGCAACGAGTGCCGATGTGAAGGCGTGCGCCCCGCCCCCAAAGAAGAGCCATGCACCAAAGGAAAGAACGGCAATGGCAATAACCGCGGGGACGAAGAATGCGGACACCCGATCCGCCAAACGCTGGATGGGCGCCTTGCTGGCCTGCGCCTTCTTCACCGTATCGATGATGTGAGCCAGGACGGTGTCGGCACCGACCTTGGTTGCCTTCATGGTAAAACTCCCCGTTTCGTTGATCGTAGCTCCAATGACAATGTCGCCGACGCGTTTGGAAACGGGAATGCTTTCCCCCGTCACCATGGATTCGTTGACAGATGACGAGCCCTCCACCAAAACACCGTCAACCGGGATCTTCTCGCCGGGCCGGACCAGGAGAAGATCGTCAACGAGCACATCGGAAATAGGGATATCCTGCTGCGTTCCATTGCGAAACACACGAGCGGTACTCGCCTGCAGTCCAAGCAGTTTGCGGATGGCTGCCGACGCACCTCGCTTCGCACGCTCCTCTAAAAACTGCCCGAGGAGGATGAGCGTGATGATGATTGCTGCCGTGTCGTAGTACACGGCAGGCGTAATACCGCCACTCTGGAGCACACCCGGCACGAACGTCGCGACGATGGAGTAGACATAGGCGGCTCCCGTGCCGAGCGCAATGAGCGTATCCATGTCCGCAATGAGACGTTTTCCCTTTGCCCAGGAAGAGGTGTAGAAATGTCTTCCCGCCCACAGCACAACGGGGCTTGCGGCGAAGAATTGCAGGATGGCGGAGACGTTCTGGCTCAGGGGAATGCCCAAAAGGTCGTGCATCGCCAGTGCGAGCGTCAGAGCGCTGAATACGGCACTCACGATAACCTTTTGCTTGAGACTCGTGGCCGCGTGGTGTTCGTGCCCGCCACCATGATCATCCTGCGGAGCATGCATGCCGTGATGCCCGGGATGCTCGGCTTGTTGCACCACCTGCGGCGTGTACCCCGCTCTGCGTATCTCCAAGAGGATGGTATCCAGCTCGGAAGCATCGTCCTTGAAGACGATTTTCGCCTCCTCATTCGCAAAACTCGTTTCCGCATGATCCACTGAAGGATGTTCCAGAATGATCTTGCGCACGGTGAGGGCACAGTGGTCCGAGCACATGCCCGTCACCCGTAGGATCACCGTTGTAGGACTCGCCATAAACGTGCTACGGAAGGAGTACAACGTATTCTGACAGTTCGTGCATGGTTTGCGATTGCGGATTGCATGTTCCAAGTATGTAGAATGATTTGCACACGAACGACAAGAGACAACCTCATGAACACCCATGAGGATAACCGGCCATGATCCCGATCAAAGGCTGATGATCGTACTGCTCCTCACAATCCGGCAATGCCACGCAGCGCTCCGCCTGCACGGCGCAGGAGCGAGGAAACACGACCCGGAGACCGTTCACGCACGCCCAGTAGCCCCATTGCCTCTTCGAGTTTGTGCAAATCTTCAGAGGAGATCGCAGCACCTTCCTCCTGTCCCAAATCACTCAAGCGCAGTTCGCCAAGGAGCGTCTCAATGCGACGGGCTTTTTCCTGATCTCCATTCTCGTCCATGGCACGCACGTGCGCCTGGATCGCAGGCAGACCCTCAAGAATAACTAGGAGCGACCGCAATCCCGCATCATCCTTGGTCCTGCTGGAGCCGTAATGATCGGCAGGAAGAAACGTGGGAAGAGGCTGAGTGGGACGGGAAATAACTGCTTCCGAAGTGAAACCCGTGAGCGCATCCATCGACATAGGAGATAGAGGGAAAGAGGAAAAAGATGCCTCACTCTGCTCCTGCCCCCCTGAGCGTCAAGAGCCCGCAGCGATTCCAGGAAACCTGCGTACAAAATTTCAACAGGCTACAACATGCAGCGACACGGACAGCGAGAGACGCTGCGGGGAAAATCCTTGGAGTTGTTAAAATTGATAACACATTGTCAAAGAATTGCACATATTTCCCAGCTATCTTCTGCGCCGAGACATCCGGGCATAGCGCCACGCCATTTCGAAAATCTGACGCTGGGTTTCGGCAACTTCCCTGCTCTCGATAATCACGCCGAATGCGTCTTCTGCGCGCTCCCCGAACGTAACGATAGCAACCGTGCTGTCGTAGATGTTGATCTCGTTGTCGAAGTTGAAATCCTTCGCGGGAACCAGCCGAATCTCACGGAGGCGCTCCTTGTCCTCGCCGTGCACCATGCGGCCGGCCACATCATCCGGGGCGATGCCGCGAAGCTTAATCCCCCGCTCCACACGCTGCGCAACGTACTCTTCGTCGTAGCGCTCCCAGTGACTCCGGACGATGGCGGAGTTCGCGTAGTTGAGGAGTTCGCTCCTGGCCGTGAGCGTGTGCTCGTACACGTGCTTCACACCGTCCCAACCCTGGAAGAAGCGCACAACAGGCTTCCGTTCCTCCGCTCCGCGCAGGGAACGCAGCTCTGGGAGCGATCGCTGCAGCGCATCGACGTTCTTGCGCGCCTCCACGGCCAGGTACTCCGGCGCCACGGGCGCGTACCACTTGGTGCGATTCTTCTTCATGACCGTGAAGAGCCCCCGCCCGACGAGTTCTTCGAGCACGGTATAGGCCGTCACGCGGTTAAGACCTGTTTGCTTGGCATAGGCGGAGGCAGGAGCGGAGAGAAGCTGCTGTCCGGCAAGGTAGAGCGCCGCTTGCTTCTCTTCGAGCCCGACGGATTGGAGGATGGAGAGGAGGTCCTTTGTAATCACCCTCCAGTACTACGCTGCTGGCATGGAAAGCGCAAATGGAGTTGTTAGTTTTTTCAACAAATTGGATTCCGCCGACGCTCACCGCAGATGTGTATATACATTGTATATACAGTCACCATGCCTCTACGTCACGATCTCACCGAGGCGGTTCTCCTCTTTGGCACGCTTGAGTTCCATGCCGATGCGTTCCCCAACGCTCATGCTCTCGCCGTAGAGATAACGCGTGTAGGGGGTCGCAAATGTTCCGGGGGACCCGGGGATGCGCAGGGAGACATCGAAGATGACGATATCCTCACGTCCTTCATCGGCAACCACGGCTCCCTGGAGCGCAAAGGGGCCGATGATGCCCTTGCCGGTGGGATCGACTTCCGGAACCAGGTTCTGCGTCGCCTTCACGAAGCGCTCTCCGAGTTCGTACGCCTTCTCCAAGATCGATTCCTTCACCGTACAGGCGACGTGTCCTGTTTCGATCATCTTGAGATCGATGCCGGACTTGAGTGCCTTCTCCTGTTCGGGAGCAACCATCCTGAGGAATCCGTCCAGGTTCGTCTGGCGCCGCATGTCGGTACCCAGGAGTTCGAGTTCTTTGGTGAGCGGCGAGTAGAAGTAATTGAAGTTCACGGGCGCCCCGACGACGAATTCCTCGATTGTGGCTTTCCGCCAATTTGCGGCGATCTTCCCTTCCTTCTCCAAGCGTGCGCCTTCGTTCTGCCACGAAGGCTTGTTCCCTGCGATGAAGAATGCACGCTCGTACCCGCGCTGCGCCTCGGCAGCCTTGACGAGCACGGGACGATCGATGTCATCGGGTGACGCGAAGATCTTGGGCGTGCGGATGCCGGCCAGCGCAAGCAGGTCGTACTGTGTGAAATGCTGATCACGCTCCTCGATCCGCAGCAGGTTCCGTGATCCGAAGATGGGAACAGAGAAATCATTCTCCACTTTGGTGAAATCGTCGAAGTACACCCAAAAGTAGCGGTTGTGGATGAAGATGGTGTTCTTCGCGCGCAGTTGCTGCTGCACATCCCGGTTGAGGATGTCGGCGAAACTCTTCACTTCGATGACATCATCAATGCATCCCACCGAACCCGAACCCCGAGTTCGATAGTACTGCCCATACGTCTTTTCCCTCCCCTTGCGCGCAACGACGACAGTATTGAATCCGTGCCGCTTGGCTCCATGGCAGACATCGAGCGCGCTGTGCCCCCCCAGCGACCCCACCGTGAGGTGTTGGAGATCGTAGCCCTTGAGAAGCTCCTGAGGCTCCATGTAAGAGAGAGTGTAAAGGAAGAACGGGAAAAGCAGAAGACGTCGACTGACTCTTGGCCACTGATCGCTGACTCCTGACCGCTGACCACTCAAAGATCACCCCAACACCTCCTCCAGTCTTCCCGCCTCTATCGCCTGCTTAATGTCGCGCGCGATGCGCCTGCCCGTACTCATCGGCTCTTTGTACTTGAGTGCGGTGTAGGGCGACCCCTCTACAAAGGGATTCGTGCCGGCAACAATGCGGGCGGAAATTTCGAACACGAAGATCTCTAGTTTCCGCGTGATGATGGTTTCCAGACAGAACGGCCCAAAGAGCCCCTTATCGCAGCACTCGTGGCTGGTCTCCACGATACGATCCCCCATCTCGAACATGTGCGGGAGCAGAGATTCACGTACGACGACGGGAATGTTGCCCACGATCGTGTAACTGGTATGAATGTTCGCAGAAAGCTGATCTTCGGCCCTGATGCGCCCGATGGAATCGGCGTTCGATTCGTAGCGCTTGTCAAAGCTCATGATCTCAAGTTCTTTGGTGAGCGGAGAGTAGAAGTAGTGGATGTAAAGCGGGACCCCCACGATGTACTGTTGGAGAACGAAGTCGTTCTGTTCGGGATATTTGCGGTTTTTCACCTCGTAGAACTGTTCCGGTGTTTTGACAACGAAGTAGCCAAACCCTCCACCGGCACCGTGGAACTTCACGATGACGGGACAGTTGATGTCCTCGGGCTTCTCAAAAACTTTGGGGAGCTGAAGCCCGGCCTTCTCCATCCAGATACGCTCCTTCTTACGGTCACTCTCCCACTCCAGGATCTCCTTGGTTCCATAGTACATCACCTGCATTTGCTTCACGCGTTCGTGCCCCATGTACGCAATGAACGACCCATGCGGGATGATAATGGCATTGCGCTTGATGAGTTCTTCCTCCAGCTTTTCATCCCAGGCAGACCAGTCGGGAATGGTGAGAATCTCATCGGCAACGGGGTAACTCCTGTACGGACGCTCGGCCCCTTCCTTACAGATGACGAGTGTCCTCATTCCTTCATCCTTGGCACCCTTAAGAATCTGCAGCGCCGAGTGACTGCCGATGGTTGCAACGGTGAAGTCGCTCGGGTTGATGGAGGCCGGAAGGATGGGAGCGGGGCGAGCCATGCTGGTATTTTGGGCATTGTAGAGAAATCCGGTCAAAGATCAAGATCTTGTGGCCCACGGAATGGAGAGACCGGAGCGCCGATTGGTTAGCCAAAAACAACAGCGATGTGCTCCTCCAACTCCTTGAGACGCGCCGAAAACTTCTCCGTGAGATGCGGATCGTCTTCATAGGCACGGAGGATTTCCCGTGCCTTCGCCAGATTTTCGCGCGCTCCGTGTTGCTCGTATTCCAGTCGCTCGCGCGTCAGCCGAGGCGCTTCGTCGCTGTCGCCGTGGTGCTGGAACAGGCGCTGTTCCTCACGCACGACGGTATCCACGTGCATTTGCGCGCAATCGCACCAGTAGAGGAAATCCGCTCCGGGCTCGTAGCACTCCGCCACCAGCCGCTTGAGCTCCTCGTTCGTGTGCGGACGCGGACGGCTCTCCTCGCTGCCGTTGCCATTCCCGCGGTACGCCATGGGAACTTTGAACGTGTCGTTGAGACGAATGCAGATGAGCTCCAGCGCATGACTGACGCGTTCCGGAGTTGATCTTCCGTCGGCGAGCAGCTTTACTCCTTCCTCAATGGCGATTTGAAATGCATGCAGAAAACGCTGGCGCTCTTCGTAGTTCTCAATGTCTCGGTACGTAACCTCCAACTGAGTGAGTGCAACCAAAAGAACATCGGCAGCCCCTGCAGAGAGGTGACCGAACATTCTGCGATGGGGTGGTCGCATGGGATCCATTTGTGTTCCCGTAAGCGTAGCAATCGCACCACGTACGCTCTGCAGATAATCTCTGCATGGCACGCCATCTTCCTTATCACGTTCCATCAGCTCTTCTGCAACATTGCGAACACGACCCATGACCTGCTCCATGAATTCTGGATCAACCGAGCACTGCTGCATCAGCTGCTCAATCCCCACAACATCTTGCTGAGAACCGGCATCCAGTGCTGAATCTTCGGAGGTACTCGTTTCCATGTTCTCTTTTATAATACGCCAATAATAGTGATGTGGCAACTACCAGACGGCCAGTGGAGAAACCTTTCTTTGGAACAAAGTTCCTGTAGAATCGGCCAACATGAATAAACGCCTCACCCTTGCCTTCATCTTCGCATTCTTCCCCGTGGTTGCACTCGGGCTCATCTTCCCCCAGCGTGCCCTGGATGGCAGAACGCCGGAGGGAGAAGCGGTGTATGTCTCCGCGGAGGGAGCGGACATCGTCGCGTTCGTGAGTGAGAGTTGCCCCCACTGCAGGGAATTCAAGGAGTATGCGCAGCGAGAAGGATGGGCAGTGAACTACTACGATATCACCGCGCTGGAGAGCCAACAGCTCTTTAGCGCGCTCCAGAAACGCGCACCCTCGCTCCAACAGGCCGTACCGACGATCATCCTCAACGGTCAGGTCATCCAAGGGTACGACCGCGACGATACGACGGGGAGCATCCTGGCCCTGAAACGTACGCAGTGCCAGGAGAGTACGGAAGGCTGCCTGCCATTTGAGGAATTCCTGGCAAGCGAGCGCACGGTTTCCGTGCAGAGCGCGGAGGGGATTTGCATCGAAGGATGCGAGGTGGACCTGGATCAATTTCTCTTTGACCTGCCCTTCTTGGGAGAAGTGGACTTAACCCTCCTCTCTCTCCCCACACTCTCGATTCTGCTGGGATTCTTAGACGGCTTCAATCCGTGCGCGATGTGGGTGCTCATCACATTGTTGACCCTACTCATTGCCACGCGCGACCCGAAGAAGATCTGGCTCGTGGGTGGGACGTTCCTCTTTGTAAGCGGTGCCATGTACTACCTGTTTATCGCCGCATGGCTCAATGCGTTCCTCTTGATCGGGTTCAACCTCTGGGTGCAGAAGGTGATCGGCATCGTAGCCATCGGCGGCGGAGCGTTCTACTTCTACGAAGCATTGGGCAAGGACCCCAACCAGTGCCAAGTGACCAACCTCCAGCAGCGTCAGCGCCTGATTGAAAAGATGAAGAGCGTGCTCATGAGAACCGCATGGCCGGCGATGCTCCTGGGCGTTGCCATTCTCGCGTTCTCCGTCAACTTGATCGAGCTTGTGTGCACCGCGGGGCTCCCCGCCATCTTCACGCAGATCCTGGCATTCAACCAGGTCTCGAATGCTGCACGCTACGGCTACATGCTGCTCTACATCCTGCTCTACATGATCGATGATCTCATCATCTTCACGATTGCGGTGTACACGCTCCACGCCACGGGGCTCACCAAGAAGTACGCGCGCTTCACCCTGATTTTCGGCGGATTTTTGATGTACGCGCTGGGAGTCCTCCTGATTTTCGCCCCAGAGGTGCTCACGTTCGCGTGAGGAGAGTGCCCTCATAAAGAACCACGTCAGAAGAATGCACTGTGTGTTTCCCTCTCCCCTTGGAGGAGGACAAGGGAGAGGGATTTAGTTTGAGGAAAAAGCGAGCACCTGCGCTCCGGTAACGATGACGGAAGCATGATGAAGTCCACCGTAGCACAGAGCCCCTCTCCCTGTCCCTCTCCCGCCGGGAGAGGGAACGAAGCACAGCACGAAACGGAGGTTTTGTGTGTTTTTCCCTCCCCCTTGGGGGAGGGCAAGGAAGAGGGGGTCAGTCTGAGGGGAAGCCGAGCGTCTGCGTGATGGTTCCAATGACCGTATCAACGCCCTGAACAACTTGAGCATTCCCGAACCGAAGAACGCGGAAACCTTGCTGACACAGGTACTGCTCCCTGCGCGCGTCACGCTCTTGCGCTCCGAGCGCGTAGTGGGAATCTCCATCGACCTCAATGACGAGCCTGTGCTTTACGCACAGAAAATCCACGATGTATGGCCCGATGGGTACCTGACGCCGGAATACGAGTCCGTGGAATCGCTTTGCACGAAGTTTTTGCCAAAGTATCCGCTCCCCCGTCGTGGAGTGCTTGCGCAGGTAGCGGGCGAACGTCGTCTTCGGCCGCTGCACACTGAAAACGAAATTCCGTAGCATAGCGGATAACTGTAGCACGGAGCCCCTCTCCCTGTCCCTCTCCCGCCGGGAGAGGGAACGAAACACCAAGTCGGAACAGATGTCCTGCTCGTTTTCCCTCCCCCCGAAAGAGAGAGAAAGAGAGCGAACCACAACAACAGAACGGAGGCACTGCGTGTTTCCCTCCCCCCTTGGGGGAGGGTAAGGGAGAGGGGGGAAATCTGAGGGAAAGCCGACCGCGTACGCGGTGGTTCCAATGACTGAAGTACGATGAAGTCCACCGTAGCGCAAAGCCCCTCTCCCTGTCCCTCTCCCGCCGGGAGAGGGAACGAAGCGTCGAGAGAGAATGCGCCTTCCCAAAGCCCTCCCTTGTACTTGCATAATTACTAATTAGTTTTATAATTATCTTTAGGAACGCTGCTCAATCACAACAAAGAAAGGGAAGGAGGTGGCGGATGAGCAAATTCGCCATCGTTTCGTGTGTACTCCTGGCCCTGGCCATTGCGGCCGGGGTTTACGGGGTCATCACTGACCCCGTTGCCGTCCTCTGCGGATTCGGCGGCGCCTACTGCGCCGCCAACCTGCTAGCCAACACACTGGAGTTTTTTGCCCGTTCTCGCAAGGAGCGGGCCCCCCAGGTTCCGGCGGTTCTCGCCGGAATCGTGCGGCTCGCAAGAGGCGTGCGCATGTTCGCGTCGCATGGCGCGGACATGCTGGGTTCCGTGACGGGGCTTGTCCTCGCGCTGGTCTGTGTCTTCGAGCACGGACACAGTGTCTGGACAGCCCTGGCTGGCGTCGCAGCGTTCGCACTGCTCACGCCGGCGATTGTCGGGGTTCCAGAGCTCCTTGCTTTCGTCAAAGAGGCGCTTGCGCCTCTCGACGAGGAGGAGGAGCCGGAAGCTCCCCGGACGGATACCTCGGCTCCAGCCGAGGAGCCGAACTTCGACGGAATGTGACAACAAAGCAGTGTTCCTAATGGTCTGACCTCGTGGGTCAGACCACCGAAGATCGGGAATTGAGTGCCTCGTGCATTCAAAACTCCCGGTCTTTTGGTATGCGCGCGTACACGGAATATCACCCTTCGAGACGGGCCGGCGTGTCATGCTGAGGAGGAGCATGCGACGTCTCGAAGCACGGACACGCCGGCCCTCCTCAGGGTGACATATCGAGTATGGAGTGGTCTCTTACCGCTGCACCGGCGTGCCGATATAGCGTTGGCCCTCGCGCTCGTTGACGATGCACCGCGTGTAGCGCTGCGTATCCTTGGCGTACTCATCGCAGTGATTATTCACGCGCGCAACTGGGCTGGCTGCGCTGGAGTGCTCCGGCGCCTGCGCCCCTTCAACGTCCACGGGACGCGCACAATCCCCATAGGCAATGGTCTCAAAGTATCGCGCAATGCCCGCTCTCAGCTGCAGGTAATCACGACCGGTGGGGATCCGCAGGAACACCTGGCGCTCAATCTCCGCAACAATGGGAACGCTCAGCGAACAGTCGGCGGAACCCTCCGTCGAAGTCTGCCGCGGCGATGCCGGAACGGCCTTCACAGAAGAAGGAACAGAAATCTGATCCTGCGCGCGCGGCTCGGTCTCTTGATCGCGCTCATTGACCGCGCGGCGTTTGTAGTACTGGCGATCAAACCGGATATCCATGCCGCGGTACGCAACGACGACAGGTTCGCCAAAGACCTGCGCCTGCAGAATCGTGTCCTCTACGGCGAGCGTCGTGATGACCCCGGCAGCAAGACCCAGAACTACTCCGAGTGCGAGTTTCTTCTGTTCCATGATGAGGGAGTGGAATGTGTGTAGTACGTATCTATTGTACCAGAACAGCAGATTTGCGGCAATGAGAGAACTGTACTGGCCCCCCTTCCGATACAAGATATGTGGCAGTGCCACGTGATCGCTCGCAGGAACGTAAAGCGGCTGCGCCGCCACGTCCCACGTGAAATCGCTTCTCGCTTCGCTGCGAGCGATTTTACGTGGAGGTGCCGGTGGGAATTGCACCCACGTATGGGGGTTTTGCAGACCCCTGCCTTACTACTTGGCTACGGCACCAACAGGAGAACGGTAACGAGAATGATCCATCTGCGATAGGCAACGCAAAGGATAGAGAAGATTGCGCTCGACGCAAAGGAAGAGGCTACTCCTCTTCAATCGGCTCACCGACGAAGGTGACACCTTCGAGCACCGCGAGAATCTGGGCAACAATGTCATCACTGACGAATGTCGGAACGGCGGCCGTCGCCGTATACCCATACTCCCCTTGCACCGTGCTCACTTGGTAGAAGCGACGGGCAGGCTCGCCTTCCACCGGCTGCGAGGAGAAAACATGGAGTCTCACATCATTGTCGTCAACCTTCATATCTTTCTCATCAATGAGCGTATACCCGGGAAGACCCGTCACGGAACGGATGCTTGCGTCACTGTAATCGGCAGGAGTTATCACCTGCGAAAGAGGTTCCGCAGTCACCGTGACCGTGGGGAATTGACCGGAGACCGGCTCGCCAGCGCGGAACGCCGCAATGGTCTCTGTAGGGACACCGCGTAGACGCAGTGTTTCGGCATCGACCGCGGACCACCCCTCCGGAAGACAGACCCCCACTGTTCCATCCCAATAGTCTTCGACACAGGCAACCTCCGACGTAGAACCACCACAGGAGACCAAGAAAAGACCGAGGAGGAAAACGAAAAGTGGTGAGCGTGCTGTCATAGTGCGCTCCATCATACGCTAGGAATGGAATTGAATGAAACCCGGGCGCACCGCTCAGATCAGAGAGCAGGTACTGACAAATTTTGATTATAGTATACCGCTATAGATATAGCGTTGAGTGGACCGGGCTTTTCTGCTACCATAAGAGGATTCATGAAATTACACATTCCCCTCACAGCTGCAGCGGCCCTGCTGCTCCCGCTCTCTACACACGCCGCGGTGCTCTTGAGCATCCCCGATACCATCGCAGGGATGCGCACGGAAATCCGCGTCGAGGGGCTCGCACCCTCAGCACGTGCAACCGTGATGGTGGAGCCTCCCTTCGGTGCGCAGGTCGCTGTGCCGATCACTGCCAACCAAAGTGGTGTCGGCACTGCAACACTGTCGGGGGAGGAGACGGAAATCGCGGGAACGTATGCAGCGGAACTGACCGAGGCACAGACGAGTGCGACAACCACATTCCGCGTGCTACCCGAAGCACTGGATCCCACGGCAAGCTCCCTGCAAGCGGAGCGCGCCACAGTGGAACCCGACGGTGAGGACGCGGTGACCGTGAGCGTTATCCTGCGCGATCGCTTAGGGAACGCACTTTCCGGTCGTCCTGTGGAACTCATCCCGAGCAGAACCGCAGACACTGCGACGCCGCTCAATAGCGAAACAGATGGAGATGGTCAGCAGGACTTCCTGGTCTCCACATGGCAAGAGGGAACCATCGCACTGCGAGCCATGGACCTCCTGAGCGGAACACTGCTCCCGTCCGAACTCCAACTGAACGCGAGTACGGGCAGAGGCGGGTACTACGACACCTACACCACCATGCCCATGCCGACGCGCACGGCAGTGGCAACTCCGTACGCACCGACCACTGTTTCGCGCACACAGGGAACAACGCTCTACCGCGGCAGCCGCATGGTGGGAAGCGTGCTTCCGGGAAACTTCTACGGTCAGGCCGTGAACTACGACGTTACGGACTCCTTTGTGATAGAAGTAAAGGAGCAACTCCTGGTCAATGAGGATGCAACACTGCGCATTACGGCCATCGACCAGTACGGCAAGCGCGTCGAGAGCTACGCAGGAACGGTATTGCTCTCCTCCACCGATCCCATGGCAATTCTGCCACTGAGTGGAGAGATACAGTTCTATCCGCAGAACCTTGGGGAGAAAGTCCTGACACTGGGACTCAGGTTCCGCACCCCCGGTCAGCACATCCTCTACGTTGAGGATGGCACAGACCCGAACATCAACGCGCAAGTCATGATAGAAGTAGTTGGCGACGGCACGACCACCACACACACGATCAGCGTCACCTCGCTGGAGGAGAAATCCACCGTGGGTTCACCGGAGCTCATAGTGGAAGGAGAAGGACCACCGTTCATCAACCTCGTCGTCACTGGCGGAAAGGAGGACGAATACGGCGATACGAACCAGGAAGGAGAATTCGCCATCCCCGTTGAGCTCGATTCCGAGCGAACGGAACATACTCTGCGCGTGCGCGGCGCAGAGAACCCGCTCTTCGACTCCGGTGACATCCACATTACTCTCGATACCCAGGATCCCGAGGTGGGGATGATTACGTTCGATCCTCTCAATCCGCAGGAAGAAGACACCGTGCATGTGACCGTGGAGACCGAACCACAACTTGCCTCGGTCACGCTCACCATCGAGAATGAGGAATTGATACTCACCGAAGGAACCCCTGGCACATACGCACTGGACATGGCGGCCCCCGCAGCAGGAACGCACCAGCCCATTATTCGGGCTACGGATGCAGCAGGCAATACCACAGAGGTACGTAACAACATCGTCGTAACCAAACGCAGCCTTCCGAAGGTGGAAAATGTCACTGCAGAATCACGGGCCAGCGCAGTATCGCTACGTTGGGACCCCGTGACGAGCGAGCGTGTGGATGCATATCGCATCTACGTCGGTGAAACGTCAGAAAATTACCTCTACACATTGGATACCGACCGTGCAACGGCTATTGCAACCGTCGCCGGATTGGAATCGGGGAAGATATATACCTTTGCCGTCACCGCCCTGCAGGGAGACCGCGAGAGTGGTGAGAAGAGCGATCCGGTCCAGGCCAGTGCACTGGGTCTGGCACTCACCATCACGGAACAAGATGGAGCATTACTCATTGAATGGGGAGTACTTGCCTCGGGCACCCCACTCTCTTCGTATCTATTGGAATACGGAGTGGAATCGGATCTCTACACCGAAAAACGGACATTGAGCGGTGACCTGCAAGCCTACACACTGCGCGATCTTATCAACGGGATTACGTACTCCCTGCGCCTGACACCGGTGGCAACCACCGGCAACGTCCTCACGGATCAAGCGGCAAAGGGATCGGGGACACCCCAGGGGGCAGGAGGTTTCCACCCGTCGAGTTCCACACCGGCACCAAGTTCCATCGGTACACCTGCATCCGCATTCCCCCCGATCGGCGGTAATCTCCATGGCGGCGCACCCGGCCTCTCCCAAGAAGGTATTCCCCTCTCTGTCTGGTGGACTGCCCTGGGTGCCGCAGCACTCTTCCTCTTCGCCCGCTGGCATCGGCGTCGTACAATGAAGCTCACGCTGCAGTTCCTGGAGGAAATGCAGTCCCGCTACCGCGCGTAATCCCATGGAATCCTCTCGCCGTCCCCGCACCATGTCCATCGGCGGAGCGACCTACGACCTGTTCGTACGTACGGACAAGCAACTGGTGCATGAGTGTAAGGAAGTGCGATCGCTCGCACTGCCCCTGGGAGAGAAAGTGCAAGTGAAGGAAGTCATCGAAACGTGCGGAGGGGGTGCATCCAATACGGCTGTCGGTCTCGCGCGCCTGGGCTGCTCAGCAGGATTCTGCGGCGTAATCGGAAGTGACCAATGGGGAGAGAAACTCCTGGAGAATTTGAAGAGCGAAGGAGTGGACGTGGAGTGCGCAACCGTAGTGGAGAACGAAGTCTCCAGCTTTTCCATCATTCTCTCTTCTGGCGGCGGTGAGCGCGTGATTCTCTACACACCGGGAACGAACACGCACCTTCATGACGCAAATTTTGGTAAAGAGACTGCGTCCGCCGTGGATTGGGTGGTGCTCAACCATATCCAAGAAGGCAGCTGCGTCATCCAAGATGATCTCATCGACATTCTTGCCGCCGAAGGGAATCCTCGCTTCACCTGGAACCCCGGCGGCTGTCAGATTGATGCGGGTATTACGGAACCGAACAATCGCAAACTCCTCGCACACACCGATCTACTGCTCCTCAATAAGGAGGAGGCAATGCGGTTCTTGCAAGCAGACTCTCCTGAGCAGGCCATTCGTACCGCAGTAGAGATAGGAACAAAGAACATCTGCGTGACCGATGGGAAGAACGGCACCATCGCATCCGATGGGAAACAGCTCTTCTCCTGTTCTATTCTCAACACAGAAACTGTGGACACGACGGGCGCTGGGGACGCCTTTGATACCGGCATGACATGGGCTCTTCTCACGGGCAAAGACTTGCCAACAGCGCTCAAGGCAGGTACCATAAACGCAGCGAGTGTTGTGGGCGCAATCGGCGCCCAGGCGGGGCTGCTCACAGACAGCGAGATACACAGGAAACTCCAGAGTGTGGATCTTGATGTCGCGGCCCGCCCGCTCTGATCCTCCCCTTGCGTGCCATGTCCGACGACAAACTGCTCCAAATCCAGGAACTCATCGATACGGCGATGTCCTCATTGAAAACAGCCCATGCGCTCCTGCGGGATCTCACGGGTGTGGTGGATACGGACCGCGAGCGTATCGTCTCCAGGGCAAGCAGCATGAGCACCTCCGTGAGCGGCAGAGTGATTGAGGGAATTTTCGACGGACAGAACATGGTGGATGGCAACAGTCAGACCTATCCCGTTCCGGCCAACTACGCCAGTAAGAGCAAACTTGTCGAAGGCGATGGCATGAAGCTCACCATCACCGATGAGGGGAAGTTCATCTACAAGCAAATCGCTCCCGTAGAGCGCCGCACAATCGTTGGCGTTCTGATTCAGGAAGACGGTCAGTACAAGGTGCTCGCCGAGGGCAAAGCATTACGCGTGCTCCTTGCTTCCGTAACGTTCTACCGTGCCGAAGTGGGAGACCAGGTGACGATCCTGCTTCCCAAGGGCAGCGAAGCCAAGTGGGGTGCCGTGGAAGCGGTGATCCCCAAACAGCTTTCCGAAGCCGCTGCAAGAGCCACGATCGCCAAATCTTCGAGTAGCGATGCGGATGGCGAGCTCACACCACAGGTGGAGGAGGATATGTGATTTGCAGCAAATAAATTCCCAAAGCGAAGGCCGTGCGTGCCATTCGCATTTTCGTCATTGCAAGGTTTTCGGCTGAGGATGACAACTTCCCTTCCTAGCGTCCTGCATAGAACGTTGGTAGTCTTCTCCCCCACATGAAGGTTCCTCTTCGCATTGTCGTCCCGATTCTGTTGGCGCTCGCATGCACCGGGGCAATTGTCGTATTCCTATGGTGGCAGATCATGCAATCAACGAACATCCTCGTGGGACCGCTGGCAATCCCGGGAGTGACCACCAGCGGTACGGAAACCGAGGAACGCCTGCCCCTGCCACCCATTGACCCACGTGACGAAGCCCTTGTTGCCCTGCGGCAGGGGGACTTGCTCGCACTGCGCGGACAGTGGAAAGAGGCGCAGGAACTCTACGAGAAGGCGGTAAAGGAAGACGGAGGCCTCCCCGCATTCAGGAAGCTGGCCCAGGCACAGCTGCAACGCCGTGATACCATCGGCGTACGCGCCACGATCCGCAAGATGCGCGACGCCGGAGCACGCGCGGAAGACCTGCTGCTTCTGGAGAGTGTTTTGGAATTGCGATCAGGCGAACTCCTCAAGGCACAGGAGCTCCTGACCAATGCGCAGGAATCCCCGCAGAAACATTACGGTCTGGCACTCCTCGCCACCATCCAGGGCGACCACACCATCGCCCAGCAGGAACTCGCACAGGTGATGAATGGCTGGGAACCCGTGCTGCGCTCCTACGCCCATACACTGCAAGCGGCGTATGACGAGTTTGCGCTCTTCCCGGAAGGCTCGAACCTCCACCTCATCACCTTGCTCTCCCGCGCCCTTGCACAGGTGCAGGAATGCGAACTCGCTTTGCCGCTCCTGGTCCAAGTGACATCGACGGAACCCAACTACCGCGATGCATGGATCGTACAGGGGTACTGCGAGCTTGTTACGGAACGTGCGCAGGAGTCGCTGGAATCCTTGGAACAGGCGTACAACTTAGATCCACAGAAGCCCGAGATTCAGTACTTCTTGGGACGCGCATACGCCGCGCTCGCGCAGCACCGCAATGCAATCACCTTCCTTGAGTACGCGCTCGTCAACGGATTCGAACCAGGATCCGAAGTGCGCATGCTCATCGCTCAGGAAGCGCTGGAGGAAGGCGATACGCTGCTTGCACTCGAGCAGTACGAGGCCCTCACGCGCGAGGAGCGCGCAACGGTAGAAACCTTTGAGGGCTTCATCACGGCAAGCACCATCATCGGCAACACGGAAGAGGCCTACGTCAAAGCAAAAGAAGCCTCCCAGCGCTGGCCGGAGGATGCCCGTGCGTTCCTGCTCCTTGGGAAAACCAGTATTCAGACAGACCGCAACACGGAAGCCCGTACCGCGCTCGAGAAGGCCCTGATACTCAATCCTGCACTGATGGAGGCGCGGGAACTCCTGCAGGGAATGCAGGAAATATGACGTATGGAGATGGAGACAGTGTCCCTGGATACTGGATCATACCAACATGAGGAGTCTTCTTTGCATGCAGCGTCAGGATCTCTAGAGTAGAGGGAGCCATGCAGCTGCCTTCTGTCCTGCGCACCGTAGGTACGATCACGCTCGCCGTAGTGGCCGGGGCGGTGGTGTTCGTTCTCATCGCCATCATGACCGCCCAGCTGACCGCCATGGGGAACACGCCGGCAGATTTTCTGCCAGCGCAACAGACTGCAGCCCTGCTCACAGCACCAATGGAGGAGGATGTGCGCCTGCTCGAACCGCTCTTCCCCGCACTCGCTGACGTACCGAAAGACTGCGATGCCGTTGCACTCTTCCATGATGGAAGCACGGCGATTTTTTCCTCTCTCTCCACAACACGGCGAAATGCAGATGCACTCACGATGGGACGATACGCCGTCGTGCTGTCCCAACCAGAGAACGCTCATTTCTTCCAAACACAGAACACCGTAAGCGCGCTCAATGCATATCGAGCACTCGCACGACTGCAACAGAGAAACACGCCTTGGATATTCCTAAAAACAGACGTGCTTCCTGCATCACAGACCATCATGGAAGAACTCTTCGCGCTCCTTCATCCGCCACAGCAAACGTACGTCTCTGTTCTACGGAGAGGAGATGACGTGCAGATATCTTGGTTTGGAGAACAACGGCCAGCAACACACTCGCTGCCCGCAACCGTGCACACAGCGAGTACAGGGAGCGCTCTGCTCCTACGCATTGCAGATGTACAGACGCTGTACTCACACATAGAAACGCATGCCAGCGAAGAAACGCGCAGTGCGCTCTTTGGCGCTATCAATGGTCTTCTGGAGAAAACATTCGGAAAGGAAATCCAACTGCGTTACGGCATTCTCCCCCTCCTCTCCGGACCCACAACACTGAACATAGGTACCACGGCTTCCGGAGCATTCTTCACCATGGAGAGCGTCGGGAACAACAGGCAGAACGTGGAGGAAACTCTCACAAACCTCCATGCGGCATTTCGTTCCGCACACCCTGCTACGCATGTCGTAACGCGTACGCTCGATCATCGCTTTACATCCAAGGACATCCGCATGGGGGAAATGCAAACCGAAGAACTCCTGCTTCAGAAAACGGAGCAGTGGAAGATTCTGCTCACCACGAGAGGAGACGGCATCCAATTTGTAACGGCACAACGGGGCGGCACGTTCGTCATGGGCAACGACATCAGGGCCGTGACGGATGCGCTACAGCCAAAGGACACTGTAGTTTCTCCCGTCCTCTCCGGGCTCATTCCCGGAACACGTTTCGCAGATGGCTGGATCGACACCGAGCTCTGGGCACCCATCACCCAAAAGTATGCGCCATTTCTCAATGTCGAGGGCTTCGCCCCCCTGTTGCCCCAGCTATCGAGAACGCTGATGTGGTCTATGGAAAGCTCTGCACAAACGACGACACTCTCCGTGCGTGCGGCATCCTCAGAGAACTCCCCGGTCAATCGCTAGATTCCCCCTTGTAAACCCGCTACCCTGCCCCAGTCCGCGATATTTCTGCTCAAACACCATGACAATCCCCTTCTTAAGGCCGGCAAAATTCTTCCTCACGTTCTCCACCATAGCCGCCATAAGCGGCGTAGTGCTCCTCATCGTCCCCGGGCCCAAACTGAGCATTGATTTTACGGGAGGCACGCTCGTGGAGCTTAAGATCCCCAGTTCTGCGACCAAGGAAGACCTTCAGAAAGCACTGGCTTCTGTCACCTTTGATACCGGAGAAGGAATCGGAAGTTTCTCTATTTCCTCAACGCGATCACAAACGATGCTCATTCGCCTGCGTGATCTTTCCAATGAAGAACACCTCGCATTGATCGAACATCTGTCAACGACATTGGGGGAGACCGATGAGCTGCAATTCACGACCATCGGACCGACGGTCGGCGCGACTCTCAAACGCCGATCGCTCATGGCCCTCGCCATCGCCAGCGTCGCCATCGTGGTGTACCTCGCATTCGCATTCCGCAAAGTTCCGCGGCGCTTAAGCCCCTGGCGTTTCGGTATCATTGCCGTTGTTTCCCTGCTGCACGATGTGGCCGTAACCGTGGGGATCTTCGTCCTCTTGAGCCACTGGACATCATTTGAAATGGATACGCTTTTTGTGACGGCTCTGCTCACGATTATCGGATACTCCGTCAATGACACCATCGTTATCTTCGATCGTATTCGCGATAACGTTCTCACACAGGAGCGTAACGAGCCGTTTGCCGCCGTGTGCGAGCGCAGTCTCAACGAGAGCCTCACGCGCACCATCAATACGGTCTTCTCCACACTCATCATGCTCTTCGCCCTCGTCTTCTTGGGGTCACAGAGTATCCGGTGGTTCGTGCTTACGCTCATTGTAGGCTGTATCGTCGGTACGTATTCCTCCATCTTCCTGGCCACGCCACTCCTGGTGTACTGGAGGAAACGGGACTGATTCCCCTCCACTGCATGTCTGCGAAACCTGTGCAATCCACCGCAGCTCCCAAGCGCCTAAAGGGCAACCGCATCGTGTGCACGGTGACGTTTTCCGCTCAGGAAATCTCCCCGGCAGAAACCCAGGCACTTGCGAAACTTGGCGAAGCGGTACGCATCCCGGGGTTCCGTCCCGGGAAAGTGCCCCCGAAGATGTTGCGCGAACGCGTGGACCCGGGCGCTCTTTTAGAAGAAACCGTACGCGCCCTGATGCCCTCGACCTTCAAACGACTTGTGGAGGAGCATGATCTCAAACCCATCATGGCACCCAAAGTGGAAGCGCAGAGTCGCGATCCTCTCACAGTTACGATCACGTTTGTCGAACATCCTGACGTGAAAGTGAAAGGCGCGAGCAAGATCCGCGTGGATCGCAAAGAGGTGAAGATCGACCCCAAAGACATCGATCGCATGATGGACTACGTGCTCTCTCAACATCAAAAAACTCAGGAGGTGGAGAGGGCGGCCCAGGAGGGCGATCAAGTCACGATGGATTTCTGGGGAGAAGATTCGGCGAAGAAGGAAGTTGCAGGGACGCGCACCTCGGGCCACACGGTCCTGCTGGGAAGCAAAACGCTCATCCCCGGGTTCGAGGAGGAACTCATCGGCATGAAGCGCGGCGATGCAAAGACCTTCACGCTCACCTTCCCGGAAAAGTACCACGCCCAAGCGCTGGCGGGGAAACCTGTCACGTTCCATGTAACGGTGACGAAGGTGGAGAGTGTGGAAAAACCTCAGCTCACGGATGCATTCGTCAAGGAACAACTGGGAGAGCAATCGGTGGATGCGTTCCGCAAGCGTGTGGAGGAATCGCTCCGTACCCAGGAAGAACAGATCGAACATCGCCGACGGGAGGAGGAACTCCTCAAGCGCATCCGGGAAGCAACGGTGGTCGACCTTGCACCGGAACTGGTCGAGGAAGAGGAACGTGACATCCTGGAGCGATTCGGCGCCGAGCTGGAACGGAAGAATCTGACACTGGAGCAGTGGCTTTCCAAGAGCGGCAAGAAGGCCGACGAACTCACGGCGGACATGCGCAAACAGGCGGAGAACCGGCTGACTCTGCGCTTCGGCATCCAGAAAATTGCGGAGGAGCGCGAGATTGATCTTACCGATGGAGAGATGGAACAGGCAGTTACCGCCTATCTTTCCCCGCTCTCACCCGAAGAACGCGAGCGGGTATCCCCCAACTTCCAGAAGGACTTCCAAGGTTGGCATCAGCTCAAGTGGCAGAAGCGCCTGGAGCGCCTCATAGAAGACCTGCTCAGTGCCTGATACGGCTTCGATGAAGACACTGAGCATCCGTCACCCGCGCATACGAAGGGGCGCTCTCATTTTCCATGGAACGAGAGCAGCTGTTCCCGACCGCAAAAGAGCGTCTAGGAACGAACCGTCTGCTTCCACATGGCCCCAATTTGGCGCTCGGGATTAGCGTTCTTGAGCATTCTGCACGTCCGCCGGTGGATCATGACCTCGCCCAAACGGTTCACAATGCCGATGATCGGCACGCGCGTATCTTCCTGAGGTTTGCAGCACTTTGCATAACGAGTGGGCATCGGCATCTCCCCCTCAAGCACGACGTGTTCATGCTGGTGCTCTGCGCGGGATTTTTGCGGTCGTTCCATCGTCACGGAAGGGATGGATCCTCTGAGCGCATCGAGACGCTGGAGCACCGACGAGGCGCGCTCCGAATCCTGCCCAATCTTCATGAGGAGATCTTCACGCCGAGCAAGCGGCAGGTCTTCTCCATCACAAGATCGAAGGAACGTAAGATCGCCATCGAGCGCCGGCAAACCATGACGACGCAGTTCCGCATTGAGGAGTTCGCGACCACGTGCGACGAATTCCGTCCGACGCTGCGTGTTGAGGTAGCGCTTGAGCTTGGAGCGCGACGAAGCCATCCTAAGCATCTGCATCCATTGCGGCGAAGGACGGGGCGTACGGTACTTGAGGATTTCCACAACATCGCCGTTCTCCAGTTGGTAATCGAGAGGAACAATGCCCCCATTTACGCGAGCAGAGCGGAAAGAGAGCCCAAGATCTGTGTGCACCTGGAATGCAAAGTCGAGCAGCGTTGCCCCCTCGGGCAATTCTATGACATCGCCTTTGGGCGTGAGCACGAAGATATGATCGGCCAGAGATTGCCGGTGTACTGCATCTTCCAAAACCGGCTCTTGGGCCGTGAGCATTTTCTTGAGTTGCACATGCTCCATCGCCTGCCGCGTTGCGCCGTACTCTTTGTAACTCCAGTGCGCGGCAACTCCGTATTTGGCCTCGCGATGCATCGCATGAGTACGTACTTGCACCTCGATAGCCGTATCTTTAGGCGCATAGGGCAGTTGCGCCAGCGTGGTGTGCAGGCTCTGGTATCCATTCGGCTTGGGAAACGCGATGTAATCCTTGAAGCGGTGTGCCAAGGGACGCCCGAGAGTGTGGAGCAGACCGAGAACACGGTAACACTCCTCAGGGGTGGAAACGATGACGCGAATGGCAAAGAGATCGTAGATATCCTCAACAGAAGAGAGACTCTTGGAATCCAGCTTGCGGAAGATGCTGTACGCCTGTTTCTCTCGGCACTCAAGCTGGACATGGAGACCATTCTCGACACAATGCTGCTCCAGGACTCGGGCCGTCGCAGTGAGAAAGTCGCCGGTTGCTCTGTGCAACTCCGAGAGCTGCCCTGTGATGCGTTCGGCATCGGAAGGGTAACAGATCGGGAATGCCCGTCGCTCAAGCTCGTGCTTGAGCGAGTAGATACCCAAACGAGCGGCGACGGGAGCGTAGAGATTGAGAACATCGCTCGCGATGGTTCGGGCGCGCATGCGCGGAAGTGCGCCGACAGAGTTGAGCACGAAGCAGCGATCACAAAGTGTAATGAGAATGGTACGCACGTCATCGGAAACACTCAGGAGCATAAGACGAAGATCACCGATGGAGTTCCGTTCTCCATGCATAAGCGACGTGAGGAGATGCACACCACTTACCAGTTGCCGAACGTCCGACCCAAAATGATCCTCAAGTTCCGTCAGCGTTACCGCGTTGGGTGTAAGGAGAGCATGATGCAGAAGACACGCGAGTATGGCGTCCTCGTCCGGCTCAAACGGCGCCAGAATCTCGAGAACGCCCAACGCATGGTCAATGATCGACATGCCGCTCCAGTGCTGCTCGTCGGCGTACAGGTCCCGCGCAAAACGGTACCCCTCCAACACCCGACCGGCGTTGAAGGACGGCGTACGCTCCTGGATACCCTGGATGAGTGCGGTGAACGTCGCAGCGTGCTGCACCATGGCAGAAACGGAAGGGGCTAAAGATTCTATCACCATTTATCGCTCCATGTACAGTGTTACAGGGCCATCATTCACGAGTTCCACAGCCATCAGAGCACCGAATGTTCCCGCTTCCACACGGGGAATTCCCGCCGCATGGAGGCATGCAATGAAAAATTCGTAGAGTCGTTGCGCCTGTTGAGGTGAGGCAGCAGAAGTGTAGTCGGGACGGTTGCCCTTCTCTGTGCGCCCCGCAAGCGTGAACTGGGATACAACCAAAAGGCCGCCGCCGATATCCAGAAGGCAACGGTCATTCACCGTACCATCCGCACCATCAAAGAGACGGAGCTTCGTCACTTTCTCCGCCAGCCAGCGTGCTTGTTCTTCGGTGTCTCCCTCCATTACACAGAGAAAGAGGAGGTATCCGCGATCAATGCTGCCGACGATCGTGCCGTCTACGCGGACACTGGCACTACTGACGCGCTGGAGGAGGAGGCGCATGAAAACAGCATAGCGAGAACGCGAATGAAGGGCACATGCAAAGAAAATTTGACAAACCCGAACAAATACAACGGCAAAATCTTGACCTGGCGATGGCAATCCCTACAATTACACATTGTCCGAAGACCGAGGGCATTAGGCTGATGGCTGAAGATAAGTCCCTCCGAGGCATACAGCATCGAACATTTGGCTCCGGCTTGGTGTTTCGTGTCGTGTGCCTCGCTGGTCTCCCGGACGGAGGCCGGCTTTCGTATCATTTCCTTAACTTCCATGACACTCACCCGCAAAGAGAAGGAGGCACAGGTAGCCATCCTCACCGAAGACTTCAAAGCCGCACAATCCGTGACGTTCGCCCACTATATCGGCCTCAATGTCGCAGATATCAGCGCATTGAGGCAATCGCTCAAGAACCAGGGGGCCACCATGCGCGTTGCGAAGAAAACGCTCATCAAGATCGCCGCAAAGGAAGCGGGATTGCCCGAGATTGATGACAGCAATATCGAAGGACCTGTCTCGTGCATCTTCAGCTTTTCTGATCCTCTTACGGGCGCACAAGTCGCATTTAAATTCGCCAAGGATCACGAACAAGTCGCCATCATCGGCGGCATGTTCGATGGCAAACTCCTCACGCGTGAACAGGCGCTCACCATGGCACAGATGCCGGGCCGTCAGGAGCTTCTTGCGATGTTTGCCGGAATGCTGCGCTCACCTCTGGTGACCTTTGCCAGCATATGCAGCAGCCCGTTGAGTGGTTTTGCTCGCGGACTCAAAGAGCTCGCCGCAAAGGGCGGATTGGCAATGGACACCCCTGCCGCTGAAAGCGATAAGGCAACCGAGGCACCGAAGGCAGAGACAGCTGTGGTAGGAATCGAACAGCCTTCCGAACCTCCTGCACCTTCTGCACCTTCCGAACCTTCCTGACCTTCCCTACCTCTCACAATTCTTTTATCCCTCTTTCCCTCTCTATCCATGGCTGAAGAAGCAGCAACCAAGGACACCGTCTCCCTCTCCAAGGAGGAGAAGGCTGTCATCGACGCACTGGAGAAACTCAATGTGATCCAGCTCAACAACGTCGTGAAGTACATGGAACAGGAATACGGCATCTCCACTGCGGCCCCCGTTGCCGTTGCCGCAGCAGCAGGCGCAGCAGCAGGCGGAGCCGAAGCCGCCGAGGAGAAATCCTCGTACAACGTGGAACTCACCGACTCTGGCGCCCAGAAGATCGGCGTCATCAAAGTGGTCCGCGAGATCACAGGGCTTGCGCTCGGCGAAGCCAAGGCTGCAGTCGATGGCGCTCCCAAGATCCTCAAGGAAGGCGTAGCAAAAGAGGAAGCCGAGACCATGAAGAAGAAGCTCGAAGCAGCTGGCGCAAAGGTGACGCTCAAATAAGCAACCCGTACCAGAGGAGATCGGGGGACCGCAAGGTGCCCTCGATTTCTTTGTTCGCGCCCCAACGTTGCCAATAGACACATTCGATCGTAGAATGCTTCCCGTGAGTCCCCGCTTCTCCTCCCCCTGGTTTGCACTCTCGATGGCCGTTGCGGGCATCGTAATCGGCTACGTCATCGTCACGGTGCAGGCAGCACCTCTGGCCTCCATCGGCCAGTGCCCGCATCACACCGATTGCGCGAGCGAAGGGTGCGACTGCACGACAACGGTCTGCCAGCACGACTGTCCTGGCCGTTGTAGAGCCCGTAATCTATAGTGATCGCATGCATCCCCCTTTCGTCCAGAGCCTGCACTTCTGGAGAACAGCACTCATTTCGGCAGGAGCACTGGCCCTCTTCTTCGCATGGGAACTGGGAGCATTCGCGAACGTTATCGCGAGTCCTCCACGACCAACGGCAACACAGGGTGAGATGCTCTTCACCGCAACGCTCATCGGCCTCTTCGCCCTCAATGCCGGGCTCTTTGCGTGGCGCAGGCAGCAGGGAACGTGTCCAATGGGTACGCGGCGAGCTAGCGTTCTCGCAGGCGCGCTGGGCGCCCTGGCACTCCTGTGCCCCGTTTGCCTCGCAATACCGATCTCCCTGCTGGGCATTAGCCTGAGCCTTTTGTGGTTGGCGCCGTACATTCCGCTCTTACGTTTTGTGGCGCTCTTGGTTCTCGCCGTGAGCACCATGATTCTGTGGCCACACGCCCCGAAGAAGAGCTCCTAACCCCGACGCCTCTGCCCACCGTCGCATCCCACAACCGGTACGTGGAGATTGATCTCCTGCGCACGCTCGCAATACTCATGATGATCGTCTACCACAGCGCGTACGATCTGGAATACATCTTCAACATTCCCGTGTTCCACGTTCTCCATGGAGGAGGATGGCTCTTGGGCCGAAGCACTGCAGTACTGTTCCTGCTCCTGGTAGGCGTGAGCTTCGCCATCTCATATGAGCGCAGCACTGCGAGCGCACCGAGGCGCGTGATGAAATACCTGAAACGCGGGATGGCAATCGTGCTCTGCGGCATGCTCGTCACTGCTTCCACGTACCTCTTTGATCCGGAGACGTTCGTACGGTTCGGTATCCTGCACATGATCGGCGTGAGCGTGATGCTGCTGCCACTCGTACGCAGGTTGCGTGAGGGAAATGCGCTCCTGGGACTAGGCATCATTCTCTTAGGGAATGTCATCACTCACCTCCCAACCCCAACCCAAACCTCAATCTCCCGCTCTCTTCTCCTCCCATTTGGATTTCTTCCTCCGCACTTCGCCTCCGTCGACTACTACCCTCTGCTCCCATGGTTCGGCGTCATCCTCTTGGGGATCGCAATCGCCGATGCGTGGTACATCCGCCCGCAACGGGAGCCGCAAGTGATATCGAAGGTACTGCGCATCCTGAGCATACCGGGGAAACATGCGCTTGCGATCTACCTGCTACATCAACCGATCATGCTCTTCCTCCTGTTGCTGATTCTACGGTGATACACGAAGGAACCTCTTCCCGTGGCAATGGCCTCGCGCCGCCTGCCCTCATGCCAGCGGCGTAAGAAAGGAGCGGACGGAACGCTGCAACGCACGCAGCCACCCCTTCGCGCGTAGCCTGGCGCTCAGGGGTATCGCCGTACACCTTTTTCTCTAAGGAAAATTCTGCCCACCCTGGGTCAAAAATTCTCAAAGACATGGCGCTTCCATTGTACGCTCTTTTTTGACCTCCACAGAGGAGCTTTCTTCCTCTACACTACGGCCCATGTCCTTCCAGGTGCGCAAGCTCAGCGAGAGCAAGCCCCGGCGTTCTCTGCCGTGGAAATCGATGTTGCTCTCCGGCATCACGATCACCCGGCCGCTCCTGGGGTGGTACGGCGCATGGAAGAAACGCACGCTCGCTGAGCGGAAGAAGAACAAACGCACGAATATGCTTAAACGCATCCTCGTTGTGCTCATCGCCGTCTTCGTCGCATTCCTCCTATTCGCTGGCGTAGGAAAAGCGCTCGTCGCCATGCGCGTACTCACGCTCTCCAGCATCACGTCGGTTACGGGAACCCCGCCACCCGCAGACGAGCACGGCTTCACGAACATCCTCCTCATAGGACAAGGAGACGCCGGACACGACGGCAAGGACCTCACGGACACCATTATGGTGGCAAGCCTGGACCCGAACGAAACCAAGAGCGTCGTACTCCTGTCGTTCCCCAGAGACCTCTACTTCCTCAAGACAGAGAAAATGGGAGAGGGCAGGATCAATTCCCTGTATCGCGACTACAAAGGATACCTGAAGTACAACCAGGGCATGAGTGAGGAGGATGCATCGGTGGAAGCCATCCGGGAACTGGCTGCCGAAATCGGCCGGAACATCGGGCTTCCCATCCACGGAGCAGTGAAGGTGGACTTCGTCGCTTTTGTGGAGGGAGTGGACGCCCTTGGAGGAGTCGACGTTGTGGTGCCCTATGACATTGATGACCAGGAGTACCCTGACGAAAACTATGGATTTGAGCCTTTTGTCATTGCAACCGGCCCTCAGCATCTGGACGGCGCAACCGCGCTCAAGTACGCCCGTAGCCGCCACACGACGAGCGACTTCGACCGGTCTCAGCGCCAGCAACAACTCCTGCGTGCTATGGCAAGCAAGGCGAAGGAAAAGGAGATCCACAAGGACCCGACGATGGTCATTGATTTCCTGCGCATCTTCCGGGAAAACGTAGAAACCACGTTCAGCATGCGCGAGATTATCGGTCTCGCGGACCTCGCGCGGAAGATTGACCCTGCGCGCGTGGTTGCGATGCAGCTCAATGACCGCAATGGTCTCTATGACGGCTTCGTCGAGCCGGGCGGTCTTCTGTACGCTCCTCCTCGTGACCTGTTCGAGGGCGCTTCGGTGTTGCTCCCCGTCTCTATCCCGGAATTCCCCATCACGTGGCGCCAGATTCAGACACTCAAAACGCTCCTGTTCGAGACTCGGTCAATCTACTTGGCTCGTCCGACGCTCGCCATACTCAATGCCGGCGCCAAGAGCGGAACTGCGCGAGCGCTCGCCACGGAATTCGCGCGGTACGGTTTTATTGTTGATGTCATTGCCAATGCTTCGTTGCCCGAGCAAGATACGACCTTCGTGGCCATGGCGGCTGAAGAGAATCGCCCATCTGCCCTCTTCTTTGCCTCAATCCTCGGTTGTAGCACGGCCTTTCCACCCCAGCCTCTCACCACCGAGGAACTGCGTCAGGTCACGATCGTCCTAGGGAAGGATTATCGCTACGAACCCCTGCAGAGTCTCATTACCCCCACCCAATGACCCCGCGTGAAATCATCGCGAAGGCGTGGACGATCACGAAGAGTGAGCGACAAGTACGCCGCTGGGGCTACGTTTCTGCAGTACTGGAAACACTGCTCAACTTAAAGCTCCTCATCTATCAAGTTTGGTTCCTTATCTCCTACATAGAGGGAAACCCTATTGGATTCTTCACTGTGGAAGCCACCCTTATGGAGCATGTGCCGTTCGGGTTCTTTATAACTTTCATCGTCGTACTCATCATCGCCATCATCATTGAATGGTTGTTCCCCAACATGGCGAAAGGTGCCATCATCGGCCTCGCCGCAAAAGCGCATACCAAGGAAGAAGTGAAGGGGGGCCTGGTCCTCGCGGTGTACAATTTCTTCCCCATTTTTGCCATCCATGAGATTTTCTTCCTTGGACGATTCACCACGGTCATCACGCTGATTTCACTCCTCTTGCGCTACGCAGGGGGGCTGGCCCCCGTGGGAATCGGCATGCTGCTCCTCTTTTATGTACTCTCACTAGTCCTCGGCTTCTTCTGTATTTTCGGCGAAGAGGCCATTGTCATCAGTAGAGATGAGGACAATAAGAAGCTGAGTATCGGCCAAGCACTGAAAGCCAGTTTTAAATTGGTCATCAGCTATCTGGGGCATGTGGTCTTCTTACTGCTCCTCTCGTTCGTGATCCTCCTGCGGGTTTTCCTCAATCTGATCATGGCGATTTTGATTCCCGGAATCGCCATTGGCATCAGCTTTTTGTTTACGCTCTTCCTTCCGCATATTGTGGCATGGAGCATCGGTGGCGTGCTGGCAGTGATCCTCATTGGCGCCGCCAGCTACTTTTTTGCCTACCTCACCGTCTTCAAACAGACTATCTGGACACTGACGTACATGGAGCTGAGCAAGCTCAAAGAGCTCGACCTCATTGAGTTGGAATGTACCTCACGCAACGGGAATGCGAGCGCGGAACAGGTAACCGCGTAATCGGGTTCGGGGTCGGGCTGGGGTTGAAACCGAGCCTAAAACCCCAACCCCAACCCCCAAAGAGGATAGACGCGGGAAAGCCCATCGTTCTAGGATTCCCGCATGGACCAGGAAGCGGCCCCATCGGTACGTTCGAACATCGCGAAGCTCTACGCCCTTGAGATCACGGGGCAATTGGGTCTCGTTGTGCCCATTATCATCCCCTTCTACGGACTCAACGGCTTAGGCCTGCGTGAGGCGCTGCTTTTGGAAGCAATCTTTTCGCTCATCATCGTCATTCTCGAAATCCCTTCGGGATACCTCTCGGACCGGTGGGGCCGGCAGCGAACCATCGTTGTAGGATCACTCTGCATCTTCCTTGGCGTACTGCTCTACTGCCTTGGCACAGCGTTTTCTGCTTTCCTCATCGGAGAAATTTTCTGGGCCATCGGCGCCAGTTTTCATTCCGGCACCATCGAGGCACTCACCTACGACACGCTCCTGGAACTTAAAGAGGAACACCAGTACCGACGTGTCTACGGGCAGCAGCGCTTCCTCTTCTTTGCAGCAGAGGCGGCAGTCGCCACGACTGCCGGATTCTTTGCCAGCGGCAACATGCGGCTGCCGTTCTGGATCACCCTTGGCTTCATAGGATCGACTGTCCTGATCTCTCTAACTCTCATCGAACCACAGCGGCACAAGAAGCAGGAAACGCGGCACATCAAAGCTCTCGTAGATGTCTGTTGCCAAACAATGCGCATGGCCCCCCTGCGCAGCATTATCATGCTCTACGGGTTCATCGGCTTACTCACTCTTTCGCTCTTCTGGTTCACCCAACCCTACCAGATCGAGGTGGGTTTGCCCGTGGAAATGTTCGGCATCACGCACGCGGCAATCGTCATCGCCGGAGCACTGGCGGCAAAGTTCACGCACAGCATATCGCGCATCGTCGATGATCGGCTGTTCCTCATCACCATCGCCGCCCTCGTCATCATGAGCTACATCGCCCTTGGGATGGTGAGTGCCATGTGGGGACTGGTGTTCTTCCTCATTGGCCGAATGGCCTGGGGATGTCTTTCTCCACTCGTGAGCGACATCATCAACCGCATGACCCGATCGGAGGTGCGTGCCACGGTGCTCTCCACCCAGATGTTCTTTTCCCGACTGCTCTTCGCAAGCTTTGCTCCGTTCTGGGGATACCTCGCCGACTTCTATAGCCTACGAACCGCCATAGTGGCAGCTGGTGCTCTGGGTACAGTAACCATTGTCTCTACGCTGCTTGCCATGCGACGCGTATGGGCGAAAATTCCGCGATAAGCACACTATCAACACAGCATTCGGGTATCTCTTCAAGGAGAAGAGATCTTGACTGTGCACGATCGTCCACCTATCATGGTGTACACTTGTCCTCCGTAACCCCGCAGAGCGGAGGAGAATCTGTCCCCCCAATCACCATGACGCTCACGCCACACCAGCGCACCGTCCTCAACTACGTCCGCGAGTTCCAGCACAAGCGGGGGTACTCCCCTTCGCTCGCGGATCTCGCTCTGGCTTTTGGTGTGAGGAGCAAGAACGCCGTGGCCAAGGTGGTCAATGCACTCGTACGCGAGGGGCAACTGGAAAAGGACCCCAAGGGGAGGATCAAGATCATCGACCTGCAGGAACCTGAGAGCGCTAAATTAGAACCGCTCATGCTCCCCCTCTTCGGCCCCATTTCCGCAGGGTTTGCCGCCCCGGTAGAGGAACAGGCGGAAGAAATGGTTGCACTGGAGCAGTACATCATCACCAAACCCGCATCGACCTTCCTCCTGCGCGTAAAAGGAGACAGCATGATTGATGCGAAAATTGAGGAAGGAGATCTGGTTGTGGTGGAACGCGGGGCAGAGCCGCGTGTAGGCGACATCGTCGTCGGGGTACTCGACGGAGAATTCACGCTCAAACGCCTGAAGAAAGACAAAGGGAAGTACTATCTTCAGGCGGAGAACCCCGCGTATCCGGATATGTACGCGCTGGAGGAGCTCCAGGTGGCCGGCGTGGTGCGGGGGGTGATTCGGAAGTATTAAGCATGAATATTGAATGACGAAGAATGAATTATGCAAAATGCAGAATGCACAGCACAGGCGCCACATAAAAAAATCCGATCGTTCACTGATCTCAATACCTGGAAAAATGGACACAAACTCGTCGTAGACGTTTACGGCATCACCCAAACATTCCCAAGGGAAGAGCTCTTTGGACTAACGAATCAACTGCGGAGAGCGGCAGTATCCTTTACCTCTAATATTGTAGAAGGATTTCGACGAAAATCTCAAAAGGAGAAACTCCAATTTTATTCGATTGCACGTGGTTCGCTAGGTGAAATACAGAATCAATTGCTCATTGCCAGAGATATCGGCTACCTGCCATCAGAGACCTTCCAGAAACTCGCTCGGCAAACGGTCATCGTGGATAAGCTGACCAGTGGCCTCCTCAAAAAATCAAAGACGATCTGAATCACCGTTCATCATTCATTATTCACTATTCAAACATATGTACTGCCATATTGATGCCGACGCATTCTTCGCGTCCGTCCTTCAACGGCACAACCCCCGCCTGAGGGGGAAACCCCTCCTGGCACTGGCCATGGGCGGCGGGTTCGTCATCGCTGCAAGTTACGAAGCAAAGGCAAAGGGGGTGAAAACCGGCATGCGCCTGCGCGATGCACAGACGCTCTGCCCGGAGGCCTTGGCCGCCCCTTCGGACTTCTCCGAAGCGTGCAGTGCCTCGCAGCAAATCGAATCTATCCTTATGAGTATTTGTCCACGCATCGAGAAAATGTCGGTGGATGAATGGTTTCTGGATCTCAAAAAATGCCCCGGAGGAGTACCGCATCATCTTCTGCGCTGGGCACGGGGAACTCAGAGGATTGTGAGTCAGAGCGTGGGCGTGAGTGTATCGGTCGGCATTGCACCAACCAAACTGCTTGCGAAGATGGCAAGCGAGTACCGCAAGCCCTCCGGTATCACCATGATCGATGAGAGAAAAACAGATATGAGCGTGGAGAGCTTCCTCCGTGATCGTCCAAAAGAAGCAATCCCGGGGATGGGCCGCCAGCGCAGCATTCAGGCACAAGCGCTTCAATGGCGAACCGCATGGGATGTCGCTCAGGCGCCGGAAGAGACGCTCGTGCACCTTTTCGGTAAACCGGGAATTACGATGCGGCACGAACTCATGGGAACAGCTGTGGAGGAGATTGAGGAGGATGTACGTCCACCACAGTCGATTTCGCGGTGCAGGAGCTTCACGCGGACGCGTAACCGCGACATGCTCATGGGCTTCCTGATGCAACACGCCGCTCACTGCGTCCTTAAAATGCGGCGCGAGGGACTGCAGTGCAGAGGCATCGCCGTGTGGCTGCGGGATGCGGCACTGCAGTATGCAGAACGTGCATGCAAACTCCCCCAACCACTGGATACCGAGGAACAACTACTCTCCTCTGTCCACGCATGTTTCTGCGATGCCTGGAACCGTTCTGTCGCCTACACACAGATCGGCATGTGCCTTTTTCGGCTGCAACCTGCAGGAGCTCAGCAGTATGCGCTCTTCGAGAACACGCAACGTACCGACCGGGCGCAGGAGCTCCAACGGTCCCTGGATACCGTGCGCAAACGCTACGGACGCGATGCAATCGTACGGGGACCAGGCGTTCTCCTCCACAAGGGCTGCCGCACCGTTACACCGAATCGCTACGGAAGCATCCCCACCGTCCGCTAGGGGGGCACAAGTTGCGCCAGAGAAAACAAAAGAGGAAGATAGAAGAACCCTTCTTCCCTCCCCTCATGAACCGATTCTTCTCAAATGTAGCTCTCGCTGCACTCTCTGCGACAATTCCAAGTGTGACTCTCGCGTACAGCGTTGAGAGCATGCCGTACCTGAGAGCGAATTCCTGCACACGTCTCAATAATGAATCCATTGGCGAGATACGTGTCTCTGACCGCCGTTGTGCAGAGCAGAAGCTTGCTGCAACAAAAGAAAACCTCGGCTCGCAGACAAGCACCAAAAAGGCTGCCGCCACGCACACCCGTACACGCACGCAGAACATACAGAGCGTGGTGCAGCAGCGCATACAAACCACCGAACGCAGGAGTGCGCGCGTCCTGCGGCAGGAAACGGAAACACACACCCGGGCGGCAAGGTTGCAACAGTGGAAGAGTGAATGAGAGCTATCCAAACGAGAGAGCTCTCGTCTGAGGGCTCTCTTTTTATGCGAACGTCTTAAGGCGCGCCTGAAGCTTCGCAGCTTTTTCCTGGGCGTTGGTGAGCTTCTCCTTCTCCAGGGCGACCACTTCCTCGGGAGCGTTCTCAAGGAACTTCTTGTTCGTGAGCTTTGCCTGAATGGAAGTAAGAAAGCGCTCCACGTCTTTGAGTTCTTTCGTAAGTTTCGTACGCTCTTTTTCAAGATCAATGAGTCCTTCCAGGGGAACGTGGACTTCGATTCCCCCCGTGAGGAATGTACTCGCGGCATGCGCGTGCTTCTTGGCTTTTGCATCGACCGTGAGATCTGACAAGCGCGCAATGCGCTCAATGTGCGCACGCTGAGATGTCAGGAGCTTTACGCAATCTGCGTGGATGATGGCGGATACTTTGGCGCCCGGCTCCACACCGTGATCCGCGCGCAGGCTGCGGATAGCGGAGATGACGGCAATGACCAGAGAGAAATCGCTATACGCATCAGGATCCTTGCGTTCCTCTTTCACCGTCGGCCATGCTTCCGTAATGAGCAGTTCTGCGTTGACAGGTTTAAAGGCAATCCAGAGTTCCTCCGTGACAAACGGACAGTAGGGGTGCAGGAGTTTGAGAATGCGCCGCAGTACATGCACGAGCACCGCATGGTTCGCATTCCCTTTGGAGAGTTCCAGGTACCAATCACAGAAGAAATCCCACACGAAGCTGTAGAGCCGTTCCCCCACCTCGCTCAGGCGGTACTCCTCCAACCCCTGTGTCGCCTCCTCAATGAGGACTTCCGATGCGTGGAGCACGGCACGATCGGCAAGGGAGAGTTCTTTGAGGTCAGGGAGCTTTGTGATGGTGTGCGGGTCGACCTCCGCCTTCTCACACTCAAGAAGAACGAATCGCGAAGCGTTCCACAGTTTGTTGACGAAGTTCCGATACCCACCGATCTTCTCCTTGTAGAGACGGAAATCATTGCCTGGGCTCTGCCCCACAATCATGGACATCCGCAGGGCATCCGCGCCGCACTCGGCGATGATCTCCAGAGGATCGATGCAGGTTTGCGGATCGGACTTGCTCATCTTCTTGCCCTCGCGCGTGCGCACGAGCCCGTGCAGGTACACGGTTTTGAAGGGAATTTGCCCCGTGGCGTACGTCGACATGAGAATCATCCTGGCCACCCAGAAGAAGAGGATGTCGTAGCCTGTTTCCATCACGCTCGTGGGGTGGAACTTCCGAAAATCGCTGCTCTGCCTCAGGAGATCTTCCAAAGAAAGTGAGAAATCACCCGCAAGCACAGGATCAATGAGCGTGGACCACGTCCACAAGCCCGAGGAGAACCACGTATCGAGCGTATCGGGGTCCTGTTCCCAACCTGCACCTGCAGGAGGAGCGACACCGACATAGGTTTCGCGCTCCCCATCGCCTTCACCGCGATACCACACCGGCACCCGATGCCCCCACCAGATCTGGCGAGAGATGCACCAGTCCTGAAGATTATCAATCCACTGGAAGTAGGTCTTTGCAAAGCGATCGGGGATGATGCGCACGTCGCCGCAGCGCACGACCTCCTGCATCACTTCCTTCAAGCTCATCATCTTCCCCTTCCAAGAAACAACCTTCTTATTCACATCAATGAACCATTGGAGTTTGGGGATGGGCTCCACAGGCTGCTTAGAGCGATACGAGATTGAGAGTGGCTGCACATACTTTTCCTCTGGGAGAAGCCTCCCCTGTGCCTGTAGGCCTGCAACAAAGTGCTCACGACAGTGCTCAATGCTCAAACCAGCAAAATCCCCCGCATGCTCCGTCATCAGGCCGTCTTCACCAATCACCTGCAAGGGCTCTGAGAGAATTTCCTCCTTGTGCCGCTGCCAGATTTCAAAGTCGACCTTGCTGTGGAACGGCGTACAGCCGATAGCACCGGTGCCGAATGCGCGGTCCACAGTATGATCGGCAATCACCGTCACATGGCGCGTAACGCCTCCGGGCCACTCCACCTCAAAATGGCGCCCGACGAGGTGCTGGTAACGCTCGTCATCGGGATGCACGATAATCGCATTGTCGCCGAGCTTGGTCTCGGGGCGCGAGGTGGCCACAAAGAGCGGCTCACCACCCGTCTGCTTGGCAGAGAGATATTCGAATGTCCATAGCGTTCCCTCACGATCGACGTATTCGATTTCATCGTCGCTAATCGTCGTCTGAAGCGCCGTATCCCAGTTGACCACTCTGTTGCCGCGATAGATGAGACCATCCTTGTACATCTTCACAAAAACTTCATTCACGCAGCGGCTGAGCGCAGGGTCCAGGGTATAGCGCTCGCGGCTCCAGTCGCAGCTCGAGCCCATCTTACGGATCTGCGAGCGGATCGTCCCTTGGCTCTTCTCCACGAACTCGGCGATCTTCTCTACGAGCTTCTCGCGCCCATAGTGCGTACGAGGGTCTTTGACCTTCTCCTCCTTTTGAATCTTCTTGATGACCACGCTCTCGGTGGCAATCGCCGCATGATCCGTACCAGGGAGCCACAATGCTTCCTTGCCCCGCATGCGCGCAAAACGCACGAAGATGTCCTCCAGTGCGAGCATCACGGCATGCCCCAAATGGAGCTGCCCCGTGGCATTGGGCGGCGGCATGCTCACGGCAAAGGCCTCCTTGGCGCTCCTGGCGTCCGCGCGGAAAGCGCCCGACTCCTCCCATAACTTATAGATGCGGTCTTCGGTCGCCTGAGGATCGTACGCCTTGGGGAGCATAGGTCCGACTGTAGCGAATTTTGCGGCCCCTTGCACCGTGTTTCTACTTGGGAACAAGGAGGAGAACATTATTGACAGAAAACCTGCTTTTACCGTATACCGCTCTTCGAGGGATCCACACTCCGTGGTTTTCCCCTCGTTGTTCCTTGGGCAAACCCCGGAATGTTCCGGGGACGCCCAGTCACTCTAGATTCTCGTCTGAGAAGACGGGAAAGGAGGTGTGCCGTGAAGCGCCTGAAGATGATGTTGACCGAGAACATGGACTTCAAGATCGCCAAGACGAACAGGGCGAACGAGACGGCCAAGAAGAAGGTCATCGACGGCGCGGCCCACTTGCTGCTCTAGCGCACCATCGAACCAGCGCGAAGACAGCAACAAACAACGAGAGTTGGTGTGCTACAGAGCGCACCAACGTAACCCTCAAGGCCGGCGTACCACGTACGCCGGCCAGCTTTAACTGAAGAGAAAAAATCACACGTAAAAAAGACCGCCTTATTGGGGCGGCCAGTTGGAGATGGAAAGAACGATTGCTTGAATTAAGCCGCGTTGTTATACAGACTCGAACATGTCTTTGCAAGAAAAACATTGAAAAACACATTCATTTCCCTTAGAATTTGTTTTCCAATGATCACACGGACGTTCGCGAGCAACGGCGTGTATCTCTCCGAGCAGCGTCTCTTACGCCTGAAAGAGAACACAGAAGAGCTCTCTGCGATGGGTTCTGGGCCAAAGTACAACATTACCCGCGCACTCGATCCCAGCGATTTTGCAAACGCCAACCTCGCCGACCCCTTCAATTGGCTCGCCAAAGCCGGTGATATCGGTCATGCAGTCGTATTCAAGCCGGGGAGCGACCTCTTGAAGCTCGTACGAGGGGACAGAGAACCCATGGAACCGCTGGGAGGGATCCAGCGCACGAAGGAGAGCACCATCGGCGCTGTGGGAAACGTGTTGAAGGGAGCGGGGAACATCCTGCGCCTGCGACCCCTGCGCGGTGGCGCGCAGATAGGCCAAGGGGTGCTCGACGCATTGGACGTTGCCCCAAGTTTTGCCGCGGATGTCCTAAGAGGAGCGTCTACACTCGACAGCAGAGCACATCTCGCAAATCCCATAGTGGAGAGCCGCAGTAAAGCAAGAACGTTGCTGAATTGAATGCAAAAGAAGCAAAGGGGGGAGACGCCTCTCGCTCACGGCGTAAGCATGCTACGATACTCCCATGCCGAGGTTTGATTTCCGGTGCCGGAAGTGCTTGGCGATATGCGAAGGGACCATTCCGTTCGGGTCACAGGAGTGTCCTCCCTGCCCTCGGTGCAATGGACCAACGGACAGATTGATCGCTCCACCTGTCATTCATTTTAAGGGCAACGGCTTCTACAAAACCGACAGTGCACCGGCAAAGAAAGACGAGAGGAAGAGTGAGAAAGCGAAGGAGGGGAAATCTCAGCAAAAGGACGAAAAGAAGCCAAAGAAGAAAGACTCTACAAAAACAGATAATTAGTGTATAATAATACTTAAGACACGCCATGTCACCCAAAACAACCAACGGCAGGAAACGACACAGTGTTCTCTACCTGGTAGAGATCACCAAACTTCCGTCTACGACGCTCATCCTCCTCTGGGTCGGGATCGCCGTGCTCTTCGCGATCTGCTATTTCCTGTTAGAAATGTACGTCCCCGCCCACGCACCTACGCCGCTAAATGCCATAGGAACGTGGCAGCGCTTCGGCGACAGCTTGTACTTTTCCATCATCACGGCAACATCCCTGGGGTACGGAGATATCATTCCACAGGGATGGAGCAAGGTCCTCGTGAGTATTCAGAGCATCTCCGCGCTCTTCATCTTTGCCGTGCTCGTCACAAAGCTCATTTCCCAGCGCCAGGAAATCGCACTCCAGGAAGTGCACAAGCTCACCTTTGAGGACGTCTTCCACAACACACGCGGCGACCTGTTCGTCGTGCGCAAGGACCTCGATACCATCATGACCGAGGCGCTGCAGACGGGGAACCTCAGTGAGGAATCATGGGAGAACCTGACCATTGCCTACCAACAGGCACAGAGTCTGATCAGCGAGATACCCGAATTCTATGATGGAGGGAACGCGTTCTACACGATCGATGCCAAGCGCGAGGAGCTTCTTCTCGAATCGGTGCACCGCACGCTCCACCGCATTAACAAAACAATTAACACATTGAGCAGCACCGGCATCGATTGGACGGGCCACGAGGCGAGCATACACGAGCTGAAAGAGCTCATACGCGTCGTGGACGCGACCATGCCCATATGGCAGGAGCGATCCCCGTACCAGAAAACCGAAGCCTTTGAGGATATCCTGATCCTCAAGGAAAAGTCGCACACATGGGTGCAGGAGGCGTTGCAGAAAACTACATAAGGGAAGAGCCCCAGGGTGGGGCTCTTTTTGGAGTACTGATCAACCGCTACCGACGCGGGGGCGGCCTTCCCCCTCCACGATGGAATCCCCCACCACCACCCGGAGAACGGCGCGGACCATTACTGGGACGATCCACGAACCCTTCCGGACGCTCCTGCATCTGCTTGAGTGACAGACGCGTTTTGCCGTCAATGGGATCGTACTCCACGCACTTCGCTTTCACTTCATCGCCAACCTTGAGCACATCCTCGACATTCTCCGTGCGCTGCCACTGCAGTTCGGAGATATGGATCATACCGTCCTTGCCGCGCAGGAACTCCGCGATGGCACCCACGCCGGGGATGATGCGCACCACTTTGCAGTCGTAGACCTTGCCAACTTCGGGTTTAGCCACGATGCCCTCGATCCACTCTTTGGCCTTCTGCATGGACCCTCCGTCCACCGAGGTGATGAAGATGAGTCCGCTATCTTCAATATCGATCTCCACACCCAGTTCGCCCGTAATCTTCTGGATCGTTTCACCCCCCTTGCCAATGACCAGACGGATATCCTCCGGATCGATCTGAACGGTCTCGATGCGCGGTGCATGCGGACTGAGTTCTTTGCGGGGTTCCGCAATAGCCGCAAGCATCGTCTTGAGGATTTCCAGGCGTCCCGTGTGTGAGCGTTCCAATGCTTCTTTGAATACGGAATCAGGGAGCCCCTTGATCTTGATATCCATCTGAATAGCAGTGACACCCTTTTCTGTCCCCGTAACTTTGAAGTCCATGTCGCCACCGAAGTCTTCTTCATCCTGCAGATCGGAAAGGACAACGTACTTGCCTTTCTCTTCATCAGAGATGAGCCCCAATGCAATACCGGAAACCGGAGAGGAGATGGGGACACCCGCCGCCATGAGCGCGAGTGTGGAACCGCACGTCGCCGCCATGGAGGAAGAGCCGTTGCTCTCCAAGATTTCCGTTACCGTGCGAATGGTGTAGGGAAAATCCTCTTCTTTGGGAAGTACGGGCTCAATGCCCCGTTGCGCCAGATTTCCGTGCCCGATTTCACGATTACCGACAAAGAGACGGTTGCTTGTTTCGCCCACCGAGAACGGCGGAAAGTTGTAGTGATGCATGTAACGCAATTTATGCTCACCTTCCATGCCTTCGACAATCTGTTTATCCCCGGGCGCGCCGAGTGTGCAGGTGGTGAGCCCCTGCGTTTCGCCGCGCTGAAAGAGCGCACTACCGTGGACAAAGTTCGGCAGCACATCGACCATGGAACCAATCGGACGAATTTCATCGATGTTGCGACTGCTCATGCGTATTCCCTCTTCAAGAATAAGCCGACGGACTTCACTCTTAATCACTTTATCCATAAGGTCACCCGCATGGGCATAGAGTTCTGTGAGCTCTGCGTTCTTGTCATCGGGAGCACCGAATTTCTCCTGGAGTTTTTCAGCGGCCCCTTTGATGAACTCATTGAAAATGCGACGACGATCAAGCTTCGCCAACGGATCTTTGATCGCCTTGGTAACGGTCGACAATGACCATTCCTTCAGGAACGCGGCTGCCTCCTTGTGCGTGTACGCCGGAGAAACCTCAAATTTCGTCTTGCCGATCTCTTTTTGGATATCGGCGAAGAACTTGGCAATCTTCTGCGCCCACTTTTTGCCGAATTCAATTGCGCGAAGAATTTCCGCTTCCGGCACCTGATTGGCACCGGCTTCGATCATAACCACTTTGTCGAGTGATGCCGTAACGAACATATCAAGATCGCTACGCGTACGCGCTTCGCGCGTAGGGTTTAAGACGAGTTCACCACCAATGAGTCCGACTCTCACCGTTCCAAGCGGACCATCCACAGGGCAATCGGAAAGCGCGGCAGCCAAATTTGCGGCATTCGCGGATGTAATGTCGTGTTCGCTCTCAAAGTCATAACTCAGGACCGTGCAGAACACCTGGATATCGTTGCGCATGTGTTTGGGGAACATGGGACGTAGCCCACGGTCAATAACACGGGCAAGGAGGACGTACGCATCACCAGGACGCCCCTCGCGCTTACGGAAGCGGCTGCCGGCAATCTTGCCTCCGGCGTAGTACTTCTCCTGATACACAACCTGCAGGGGGAGGAAATCCACTCCCTCGCGGGGATCGGAGATGGTGATGTTCCCCATGGAAACGGTCCCGCCCATCTGGCAAAGCACCGTGGCATTCGCTTGGCTTGCAAACGTGCCGGTGCGCATAATAAGAGGCTTGTCACCCAATTCCAGGGTGTACTCTTTCTGCGGCTTAATCGCAGATCCTGTGTTGGACATAGTGGAAAGAGGAAAGGATACAACGATCCTTCCCCTAACGATTGGCGTGCCAGCTGCACGGTGGATTCACGCGGGAGCAATCAACGCATGAGCACTCCAGTGTAAACCCGCGGCAGCGGACGGGAACCGGCAGGAAGGAAGGAACAGTGGAATTCTAGCACCCTTAGGGAGACAAAGAAACCGCAAAAGACGGAATTTATCCAAACATGCAGCGATGCGCGTTGGTTGTAGATTCTATCTGCACAGTCACACCTGCGCGTGGAATGGTTACGGAAATATTCCTGCCATTCTCGTGCCTTGCGTGCATGGAAAGCAATCTCGCAATGGCTCCCCTTGGTACCTTCTGGAGCACGGAGCAGCGCTCCTGGGCATCGGGATGGTACCCGCAGATATTGGGGGAACGGATGACAGACTCCGCAATATCCAATGCCTCTGTGGCAAAGCTCCCGCCGTCGATGGCAATCGTATAGCGCATGGCTAGAATCCTTCTGTACCGTTACATCATTACACACACTGCTCACGAATGCAACTAGTTCCCCTGGATTCCCGCCATCAGTTTTTCTGGAGTTTATTGAGGAAGTACCGAAATCCCCCACTGCCAAACTGCAGCATCCTGGACCCCCGCGTGATCTTGCTGATACTCACGGAAAGCTTCTGCGCAATGGTTCGTTGCGGCGTACCCTTTGCAAGCTCCCGGATGAGCTGCCAACGCTCGGCAACCGAAGCGAGTTCTTGGGGCGTGAGAATATCACTGAGCAGCTTCTGAGCTTCACGCGGTGTCTCCACTGCGCCAAAGAGCTGGTAGAGATCCTGGAGGTGCTTGGAGGGTATCGCCATACGACACAGCATTGTACCGAATCCCAATCCCAACCCCAACTCCATCAGTCACGGCATAGCACAGCGAAGGCGGACTATTTCTTCAGCTTGTTCGCATCCACTACCTGCTGATACGCGTCAGCATCATTCATCTTGAGGTAGGAGAGCAGCTGTCGCCTGCGCGCGACCTTGCCCAGGAGCCCCCGCCGTGCGGACTGGTCTTTTTTGTGCTCCTGCAAATGCTTGGTGAGTTCTCCGATTTCCTTGGTGAGAATCGCGACTTGCACCTGCGGTGAACCGGTATCCTTATCGTGCGTGCGGTGCTTGGAGATAAGCCGCTTCTTCGTTGCGCCCTTGAGTGCCATAGTCAATGAGGAGGAAACGCGACAAAAAACGATGACGCCGCGCCCCACAGTGCACGTGTGCAACTGCAGGGCGAGGACAACGCTCATTGTAGGAGGCAACATACAAATAGCAAGTATTTTGCCTTCCATGTGGGTTTTTCCGCCTCTTTGGCCCAGTCGCCGGAAAATTAGGAGTGGACATCCGTCCACCCTGTGCTAGGATGGCGACATGCTCCTCACGAACACACTCCTCGTCATCACCGTCATTGGCATCGCCACCCTCAGTTGGCTCTTCCTCCGATCCAAGCAAACTGGCGACCCTCACCTCTCCGCAGAACTGGAGAGACGCAGGGAAGAAATCGGTGAGCTGAAGAACCAATGCATACAGCTCAAATCGGAGAAGGATGAATTGAGCGGAAACAACAAGGTGCTCTTCGCGGAGAAGAGCGACATCAAAGCGCAACTCAAGGAGCTCTCCACGCGCGTGGCCACCTTCGAGGCAGAGGAGAAACGCAAAGACAGGGAGCACCAAACCTCGCTCGAAAAACTCGAAGCTGCACAAAAGAGTTTGGAACGGGAACGGGAGCGCGTCACGCGAGCCGACGCAGCGCGCCAAGAGCAGGAAATGGAAGAACGTGACCGGCTGTGGGCAGAGCATGAACACACAGTGGTCGCTCATCTCACAGAACTCTGTAGAAAACCACAATACGGCTTTACATGCTACGACAACGCCAATCTCCCCGAGGGGTTCTACGGAAGCCTGAAACCCGATGTCCTCATCGAATTCATCGGACAGTACGTCATCTTTGACGCGAAGGTATCCAAGGCGTCAAACATGCAGACGTACATTGCCGACCAGGTGAAGAAGACCGCAACAAAAGTGAAGGGGAAGAAGGATATCTACCCCACGGTGTTCCTGGTCATCCCGACACATGCCGTAGGAGAATTGAAGAAGCTCTCCTACTATGAAGACGGCTTCTCATTCTTCGTCGTTTCGCCGGAGGCACTGGAACCGATCCTTGCCACACTCAAGCGCATCGCTAACTACGAGTTCGCGCAGGAAATGGATCCCCAGCAACGCGAAAACCTGGTCGATATCCTGGCACACCTGGATTTTCATATTTCCACGCGTAACGCCGTTGATTGGCACCTCATGCAACACGGCATCGCCACACTCGCTAAAATACGTGAGACAGACCCCGAACTACTCACGGAAGTACTGGTGAAGCGCGAGAAGATCCGCAACATCAACTTTAATACATCGGACGTGAAGGAACTTGTTGCAAATCCCGAAAGAGTGCAGGAGAGGCTCCTCGAACTTACCCAGCCTCACCCTCAACTCTCCAAAAAAGACCTCGACGCTCTCCGGAAATAATTGACAAGAGGAACCGGTTCTTCGTAGCATAGAGTCACTCATGCAATCTGTGCGTGTCGTCGTCAGCCTCGTCCTCGTCGCCGTCCCCAGGATAGGCGCGTAGGTTGGTAGCTGACGATTTCCCCCCCCCCACCTCGCGCCAAGCGGGGTTTTTTGTATTCCTCCCTTTCTCCACCATGGCACACGAGTGGATCGAGCCCTATCCGGATGGCACTGCCATCCACTACCGGCAGAGTAACGGCTCTGCGCAGGTCCGCATTGTCGCAGAACTCTGCAGCGTCCATGGTGAGGTTGTCGCCACCACAGAGGAAAGCTTCCGCATGAATGCGATTTCCTTCAACCGCGAGCAGATCCTCAACCAGATCCGACGGAAATTAGGCGTGTTGTAGAGTTCGGCATGGAGGGGAAAAACGGGTAGAATGACCGCCCACCATGCCGACAAAGCACGCCGACCCCATCTTCTCACTTCTCAATGAACCGCAGCAGGAAGCGGTGAACCATACCAAGGGACCGCTCCTCATCTTGGCGGGGGCAGGCAGCGGCAAAACGCGGGCGCTCACGCACCGCATTGCATGCCTGATGCACGACGGTGTTCCACCGTGGCAAATTCTGGCAGTGACGTTTACCAATAAGGCCGCAGGAGAGATGAAAGGGCGCATCCGCAAGCTGCTCCACATCACGCAGGGCGAAGAGGTGCCCGATTTCGGATCGAAGGACGGCAAGCTCCCGGTGATGGGAACATTCCACTCGATCTGTGCACGGATCCTCAGGCGCGACTACGAGAAATTGGGACGCGACCGGTCGTACGTCATCTACGATGCCTCGGATCAAGAACGGTTGATGAAGCAGGTACTCAAGGAAGCAGGCATCGAACAGAGTGAGCTCAAGCCCAAAGCGGTCTTGGGGTACATCGGCCGCTTTAAGTGTGAAGCCGTGAGCCCCAAGGAGGCGGCTGAGCAGGCGACAATCCCGCGCATGCAGCAGATTGTGCGTCTGTACGCGCAGTATCAAAAAGCGTTGCGCGAGGCTAACGCGCTCGATTTCGATGATCTGATTCTCGAGACTGTCCGCCTGTTTCACGAAGTCCCCGAGGTGCTCGATCGTTACCAGGAAACCTGGCGCTACCTGCACGTGGACGAGTACCAGGATACCAACCACTCGCAGTATCTCTTCATCACGTTGCTCGCGCAGAAGTACCAGAATCTTTGCGTCATCGGCGACCCGGACCAGTCCATCTACGCGTTCCGCGGAGCGGATATCAGGAACATCCTGGAGTTTGAAAAGGACTATCCCAACGCGAAGCGGATTAAACTGGAACAGAACTACCGTTCCACACAACTGGTCCTCACCGCGGCGGACGGCATTATCGCAGCAAATCCCAATCGCCCGGAAAAAGCGATGTGGAGCGAACGCAAGGAAGGACCCAAGGTGGTGGTGCAGGAGGTGGAGGATGAGCGCAAAGAAGCTCAGGAGGCCATCCGCACCGCCGAGGAACTGCGCGGAAATGGCGTCCCCCTCAACATGCAGGTGATTCTCTACCGCACCAACGCACAATCGCGCCTGTTTGAGGAGGCCTGCATGCGCGCGGGCATCCCCTACCGTATCATCGGCGGCGTGAAGTTTTACGCACGCAAGGAGGTGAAAGATGTCCTCGCATACCTGTATGTGATTCTCAATCCACACGACACGCTCTCGCTCTTAAGGATCCTCAACGTTCCTGGACGAAAAATCGGCCAGACGACCATCGCCAAGATCCAAGCCTACGGTGCTGAGAACGGCATGCCTCTGTGGGACTGCCTCTGTAATGCGCAGAATATTGATGCACTGGGTGAGGGCACTACCAAGCGGATTGAGGGCTTTGTTGAGCTCGTCGAAAAACTGCGGGAACTCGCCCAGCACGAAAACGTGGCGCACCTGGCCGAGCATCTGTTGGAAGCAACCGATATGGAAGGGTGGCTGCGGGATGAAACGGAGGAGGGGGAAACTCGTTGGCAGAACGTCCAGGAGCTTCTCTCCGTGATGCACAAGTACGACACGCTTGATCCGCACACATCACTCACGAGTTTCCTGGAGGAAGTTGCGCTCGTCTCCGAGGTCGATGCGCTCCAGGACGCAAAGGATGACGCGCTCACCCTGATGACCTTACACCTCTGCAAGGGGCTGGAGTTCGAGCATGTGATGATTACGGGATGCGAGGAGGGCATTTTCCCACACAGCAACAGCATGTTCGACCGCGAGCAGTTGGAAGAGGAACGACGATTGATGTACGTGGGAATGACACGGGCAAAAACCCATTTGAGAATGTTCTTTGCGCGTTCCCGCATGCTCTGGGGAACAACACAAGCCAACGCACCAAGCAGATTCCTCGACGATCTTCCGGAGGATGTCATTGAGCGCCGCAGCGACGACATCCTGAGTGTCTTTGCTTGGGTCTCGGAAAAGGGAAGGGAGCGCGCTCTCAAGGGCGATCTGCAGCCCTATCGCCAAGAAGAGCGGGAAATCTCGGTGGAATTCAACCAAGATTTTGATACCGAGAATCTCGATGTGAATCAGGATGCCTTCGGGCCCAATACCCGCGTTTCGCATCCCTCTTTCGGCACGGGAACCGTACTCAACCGCAGAGGTGATATTGTCGACATACGATTCGATTCCGGTGAGCGCAAGAGCTTTGCCTTGAGCATCGCTCCGCTATCACCCCTCTAGACACATCGTAATAAACGGCAATATTAGCGAGAGAACGACGTGCTCACGGCCACGGGACTGGAGCCTTGAACCCATGAGAAACCGGTGTCCCCATCGGTCCAGGTCATCGCGCCGGATGACCCCACGGAACCAGCCTGGTTGATCTTGAGTCGTAACCACGCATTGAGCGCATCATCGGGAACCGAGACGTCCCCATAGAACGTGAGCGTGCGCGGCGCATCATCAAACGAACCGAACATCTCCGGAATACCGCTGCAGGTAATCGTGGAGGAGGCTACGGAACAACCAAACCGATCGGATATCCCCTCGGAACCCAACGCCACGCCAGAAACCAAGACCCCGCCATTCTGCTCAATAGTGATTGCAAGATCCGTCACGGCAAGGTCAGCGCTCGAATCCCCCAGCTCACCGGTAAATCGGAAAGAGCCCAGCGGAAGATCCGTACCCGAGACGAGCGGATCCTCTGCGTAACCGCCGTTCTCAATGGCGGTGATACGCGCACGACTCGTCTGGTAAGCGGCATATGTCTCCGTGGTGCTCTTGGTGTATGCGCGATGGCTCCAGACACCATCCCCTTTTACCTGAAAACTCTCAATTTGGACTGTTTCTCCACTGGTTCCACCACCCTTGTACGGATTGAGCATGGCACGCGCGTACACGGATCGGTTCTCACGATGGGGAACAACGAACGCACTGCTCGCAAGATCCACGGTGTAGTGCCGAGTGCCCGCAGAAGTATCGCGGTATGCTCTCCCGATGAAACGCGTGTCTTGATCGTAGACCAGGAATCCCTGGATGGAGGGAGTCTCGCCTGTTAGGACGATGGTAATCGTCGTGACATCGAGCGGTTCGGTGTCACTGAAGATCTGTGCAGCGCCGAGGATAGGAGTGGTCGTACCCAGCAGGAGAAAATCCGCGCGGACCTCGGTATCGCTGCGCGGATCGTAGCTTGAGGAACTTGAAGTAGATGCGGAAGATGTGCTGTTTGACGCGCTGGAACTAGAAGAAGAGCTGGAAGATGAGGAAGTGCCTTCCTGAACCGCATGGAGAATGTCGAGATTTCCATCCGCGTACGCGACGAAGTTGGCGACCAAACGCGCGATCTCCCCACGTGTAAGTTGATGTCCGGGCAGAAGACCGGACAGGTGGAGATTGAGCAATTGCGCCTTTGCAACATAGACTGCATACCATGCGTCAGAAGCTGTTTGGAGAACTGCCCCCTGGGGCACAGCAAAATTGAAGATACCGAAGAGAATTTTGAGAGCCTCCTCGTACTGTACGGGTCGCTCAGGCACAAAGGGCCACTGCGCAGGATCGTCCCCAACGGCATTCCCATGGACGATATTGAGTGCCTTCGCTTGGCAGACAGAGGACGCATACCATGCGCCAGCGGGAACGTCGATGAAACAACTGAGATCAACGGCATTCTGCATTGGCTCCGGCATCGGCGTGAGCGGTAGCAGACGCATAGCAATGGTCATGAACTCCGCACGGTTGAGCAACCGATGTGGACGAAACGTGCCGTCCGGATTCCCTTCAAGTATCTCAAGATCGGTGAGCGTACTCACGGCAACCGCCGTAGGGAGATCCGTTGGTGCATCGCTGTAGGGAAGGTTCAATGTGTCGTATGACACGGCGGAAACTGCGATGGGGAACAAGCCGATGAGGAAGATAAGAATTTTGCGCATGAATTCAGATTGTACACGATACACCCTATTGCAAATTGATAAATTTTACGAATCTTCGGCAAGAAGATAACGAGTCCCGATAGGTTCTTTATCAAGGAGGACACGAGGAATAACATCGGGCTCGTGTGCAAAGGCAATGACAGACTCAATGCCATGATGGGCGAGCATGGCGGCAACTCTATCTTTACTCCAGATTCCACCTCTCCCATTTTTCGACGTACCATTCTGGAAATGCTTCCGATGCGCAGTAGACCCGAAAGGAATCTCTTTAATGACACTCTCTCTATCATGAAGATCCTCCAAAATCCCAGGAGCATTCATGAGAAAGAGAACTCGCTGCGCTCCAATCAAACGCGCTACATCCCCCGTCAACAAATCATTGTCAAATTTGAACTCCTTAACAGCTACCGTATCGTTCTCATTGAAAATAGGAATTCCTGGCACGCGATCCTGAAAAATCTTACGCAAGAGGCGGCGCAAATTCCTGAGTCTCAAGCGGCTATCCATATCCGAATGCGTAAGGAGAACCTGATTCGCAACACAGACGTATTCTTGTTTCTGTAATTCCTGCAAATAGTGCATGAAAAGAACGGGTTGCCCTGCAGAAGCATACATTTGTAATGTGGCAAGATCCTCATCGTCCTGTTTTTCGTATCCATAGACATCGCGACCAGTGGGAACTGCTCCTGAAGAAACAAACCCAAGTCGAGCAATGTGTTTTCGGACAATCGCAAGCTGCCTTGATATCGAAGCAACGGAACTCACATCCAAATGGCCTTCATCATTCTCCAGACCTGCAGAACCGATTTTCACGGCTGCTGTATCAATAATTTTTTGACGATGGTGCATGATAGGGAAGAGAAAAAAATACAAAAACCCCCTCCGGGGAATCTGCGTGGGGAGGGGGCTTTACGAACGAAATTCGCTCATGCCATTAGGCACACGGCACCCTCCCCGCTCGCGGCGGCGGTGTGGAGGTGCCAGTGTTGAACTGAGCCAGAAGCATGTGGATTGCAAGTGTAGGAAACAGACGAGTCTACGTCAATGTCGCACGTAGAGATCGCGAACGGCGCTGTGGATCACCCCCATGCGCTCAACGAGTTGCGCATACTGCTCGGGAATCAGCGACTGTTTACCATCGGAGAACGCCTGTTCTGGATGCGTATGCACCTCTACATGAACGCCGTCCGCACCGGCAGCAACACCCGCCAGTGCCATGGAAGGGATGTACTCCCGCACACCGACAGCATGACTAGGATCAAGAACAACAGGTAAGTGTGTCAGATTGTGGAGCACGGGGATGGCGCTCATATCAATTTGGTTGCGCGTTTGCGTATCAAATCCGGTGACACCACGCTCACAGAGAACGACGTTGCTTGTACCATTTCGGCGGGAGAGAACGTACTCCGCAGACATAAGAAGATCCACGATCCTCGCGCTCATACCACGCTTGAGAAGAACAGGCATGCCCGTTTCTCCAACCTCTTTTAGGAGCCCGAAATTTTGCATGTTACGGGCACCGATTTGCAACATATCTGCATGCTCAGCCACAAGAGGAACATCGCGCGTATCCAACACTTCGGTCACCGTAGGCATGCCAACTTCCTCGCCGGCATCACGAAGCATTTTGAGGCCATCTTCACCCAACCCTTGGAAGCTGTACGGGCTGGTGCGAGGTTTGAATGCTCCGCCACGCAATATATGTCCACCAGCATTGTGAACCGCATGAGCAATGTCTCGTATTTGCTGTTCACTTTCCACTGCACATGGACCAGCAATGTGTGTGAGCGAACCGTTACCAATACAAACTGAACCGACCTCAACAATAGTGTTGTCTGGATGGGAGGTTCTACCTGCAAGCTTGTACGGTTCCATAACCTGATGGACGGATTCCACTCCCTCCATCGCCTGGAAATTATCCAACAGAGTGCTGTACTGCCCGTTGAATTCTCCGACAATGCAGAGAAGTGTCTTGTTTGCACCGTACACAGGATGCACCTTCAACCCATGTTCACAAGCAACTGCTTCAATGGCCTCCTGCCTGGCAATTGCACATCGGGAATCGAGTTTGGGATCGAGAGTGATAATCATGGTAGAAAGGGGAAAATAGAAAAAACACCTCCGCCGCGTGGGGGAGGAACCTACAATCCATTCTAGAACAGAGGATCATACGGCTCGTCCCCCGCACGATACGGGACGAAGGAGAAGCCGAAGAGGAAGGAATGGTGAGACATGGTCAGAGAATCATTCGATGCCACTGAGGAGACGGGTATCGAGATCCGTCACGGTGTAATGACTGCTGCCGCTCTCTCCCAAAACATCTTCAACTTGTATGGCAAGCCCCGAGCGAGCGAGTTCGCTGAGGCGCTGAACGCGCATCGCTGCCTCACGGAACGTGGGAACCTCTCTGCCGGCAATGCGGAGCGTTCTGCCTGCACGTGAGTACACTTCGGCTATGGCCTCAACCAGAGGAAGTGCTATGGGTTTCCCATTGAGGGAAGGAGGAGGATCAAAACGATCGGGAGTGTTGAGAGACATGGGAGGAAAGCGGAATGCGAAAAAAACCTTCGCCGCTGCGTGGGGAGGGTTGCCTAGGAAAATACGGATTCACTCAGGTATTAGGCTTCCGTCCCCGCGCAAAACGGGAACGCATAGAAGCCAAAGAAGAACACCTGAGCAGACATGAAAGTGATGTCACTTTACTCGTATCGCAAGCACTGTCAAGCTCTCCCTATGGCGGATCTCGCGCAGGAAATCCGGCAGTTCTGCTCTCGGCATGGGCTCAAGCTCAATACCGATCTCGGGCAGCACTTCCTCACGGACGCATCCGTGCTCCAACGCATTGTGGAAGCTGCCCACCTCACTACGCAGGATCATGTCGTCGAAATCGGTCCCGGCATTGGTGCACTCACACGCGAACTGCTCAAACAATCCAAGCACGTCACAGCCATTGAGCTCGATGAACGCATGCTCCCGCTCCTCATGCAATTCGTCACTCAGCACACCGATGCACCAACGAACCTGACGCTCATTCACGAGAATGCTCTCCACGTTCCCTTTCCAAAAGACCCCTACAAAATCGTCGCCAACATCCCCTACCACATCACGTCCCCACTGCTGCGACACGCGTTTTTAGAGTCCGCGACAACGCCCCAGAGTATGACCCTCCTCATCCAACGCGAAGTTGCTGAGAAGATCTGCGATACAGAGAACGCGGGTCTCCTCACCATTCTCGTAGGGCTCTTCGGAACACCCAACATCATTGCCCTGGTACCCCCGCAGAGTTTTCTGCCGCCACCCAAGGTGGATTCCGCCGTGCTCCACATCGAATGCTTTTCTGCGCCCCTTACCTCTACGCAAATCCTCAACGAGATTTTCCGCCTGACCAAGATCGCCTTCGGTCAGAAGAGGAAGATGCTCAGGAATACCCTGGGGGCGTTCCCCGGGGGCATGGAACGCCTGGAACGCGCTTCTGTAGCGGCTTCCCGGCGTCCGCAGACACTCAGTATTGCAGAGTGGATTCGCCTGGCGGAGATTTTCGGCGAGGATAGGTCTCATGATCCATCCTGAGCGTATTTCCTACGTCTTCCTCGGCACGTACGTCACATCTATATTCTGTCTGCAGTGGTGGCAGTGTGCGCGGTATCCGCGTATCGCATGGATACTCCTGAGCGTAGTTGCACTTCATGCATGCACCGCACGGAAGCTGCGCGGGCCTGTCCTGGCGACATGTCTCGGCATTGGGCTCGCTTTCCTGAGCGTCGCACGAGTGACACACGTACCAAACCCCACGACCATCGACTGGTATGCAGATCAGGGGAAGGTGACGATCCTCGGCACGATTGTGGAGGAACCGGATCGTCGCCCGATGCAGACAAAGTACACCGTTGCTGTCCGGGAACTCACAACGGCATCGGGTATCACAATTACGGGACTCACGGGTCGCGTACTCGCTTCTGACCACAGTGGATGGCCGCAGTACCGTTACGGCGATGAAATGATCATACGAGGAGCACTGGAGAAACCCACACCAATCGATACGTTCCGCTACGATCATTACCTGGCACGCTTTGACGTGCAGAGCATCATGGCATGGGCTGCAACGGAGGGGACGGGACAATGGAGGGGCAACGTGCTCTTCGCAACGCTCTACACAACCAAGGAACGCTTCGAACAACAGATCAACCGCATCTACAGCGAACCGCATGCGTCGTTTCTTGCGGGATTGCTCACGGGATCGCGGCGCGGAATCCCTGAGCATTTAACGGAGGACTTCAACCGATCCGGACTCACGCACATCATCGCAATTTCTGGATACAACATCACCATTGTCATCACTGTGATTGGCGGACTCCTCTTCTGGCTGCCGCTCAAGTGGCGCTTGCTCCCGGCCGTTACGGCTATCGTGCTCTTTGCCGTCTTTGTGGGTGCAAGCGCCGCGGTCGTGCGTGCGAGCATTATGGGAATTCTGGGGCTCATAGCCCTTCAGAGCGAGCGCGTTCCACAGATGCGACTCATGATCCTCTGGACACTCGCCATCATGCTCGCGGCGAACCCGATGATGCTCTGGTACGATGTTGGATTTCAGTTCTCATTTCTCGCAGTCATCGGCTTGGCGGAGCTCTCCCCAATTCTTGAACCGCTCTTCTCGAGAATTCCAAAAATCCTGAGCATCCGCGAGGCGCTCCTGGCAACCGTTGCGGCACAAATCGCCGTGGTCCCCTTGGCAGCAGTGACCTTTGGACGACTATCGCTCATCGCTCCACTCGCCAACATGCTTGCGATCCCTGCCATCCCTATCGCCATGCTACTGGGATTCACCGGAATCCTCTTAAGCTTCCTGTGGTTCCCCCTGGGGCAACTTTTCGCATTCATCGGTTGGGCGTTTCTCGAGTGGGTAATCGTTGTCGCAAAGACACTCTCGGCGCTGCCGGGGGCAGCCATCCCCATCCCTGTACTCTCTGCGAGTATCGTCTGCGTCTACTATGGATGTCTGATCTCTGTCGTGCTTCTCACCATTCATAGACGTACACTTTGGACTTCCCAAAACGCCTGGGGACAAGGACTTCCCGTGTTGCCGGGCGCCCAGGAAGCGAGAACGCATGGGAGATGACACGGGTTCCCGGCTTGAGTTCTCGATCAAACTTCAAGGCAAGTGTTTTGAGGACAGCGGGAATGAGGTAGAGGAGGATACAATCCGCATCCTGTAGATCCTGACGAAATGAATTCTTCAGGTACACGCGCGCAGAACTGCGCGCAAGGAGAATACGCACCTGAGCGAAGAACCACACGACTGGTACGATCTCGAAGCCAATGGCAGTGATCGTCGGTTCCTCCCGTTGGGCCAAGATGAGCAGACGTCCGTCACCGGCACCCAAATCGTACACTTTGTCCCCAGGACGCAGATGTGCTTCGCGGATCATCGTCCGCGCAATGGCGCCGGATGTCGGCACGAACGGCACGCGCGACCATAGCGCGCAGACAGCAGTCATCGCCATCGCGAAGATGAAAAGAATGAGGAGCGCGAGCGTGATGTCGACGAAGATGATGTGGGCACTCTAGGGGTATCCATAAGCCATTGGCAACAGGTACTCGGTGGCTCCAATTGAATGGAATTGCGATTTCTCACCAAATTATGCTATAATAGAGCAAATGAATACCGGAATCGTCATCGTACTCATTGGCGCAGCCGCCTTTGCACTGGGAACGCTCCTGGCGCTCACATGGCAGGGACGCAGGCTCCACGCGCTCATCGAAAATGAACGGCAAAAGAACGCAGTCTTCGCCAAGATCTTCCATCAGGTGGATGATCAGCTCACCAGCGTGAAATGGCATACGGAGATGCTTCTCGACCAGCAGGGAGGCAAGCTCAATATCGCTCAACAGCAAATGCTGCACCGGGTTGATACCAGCGTGGCAGACGCCATTGGTCTACTCAAAGCACACTTCGGCCTTTCCAGCCACGCATGGAAACAGGAGAAGCATCCTCAAGAGAAAAATCCTTAAGCAGAGGAACCATTAGAGATACCCACAGATCCTCTCCCAGAGCTCCTCAACGGAGAGGTCGCTCTTCACGAAGAAATCCTTGGCCCCCAGTTCCTCACACTTTTGCTTATCGATCTCCTGACTGAGATTGGTGAGAATCACCACAGGGAAAGCGTACTGTTTCTTGCGAATGTGATCGAGTACCTGGAATCCGTCAACATCGGGCATGAGGAGATCTAAGAGAACGAGATCTGGCTGTGCGCTGTCGATTGCAGCAATGGCCTCATTGCCGTCACCAACGGTGAGAACGCGGACACCATGCTTCTCCAAGTTGACCTTGTACAGATTTGCGATGAAGTCCTCGTCCTCAGCGATGAGGATGGTCTTCCCCGCTGCGGGGGTTGCTGCCATGAGAAGATGGGGTAAGGGGGAGAAAGAGTGAGAAGGTCGTTCCAACGTTTTCCTGCGATTGGAAGCTCGCGTACCCACCGAGCAGTGTAGTGAGCGACGCCACCAGGTACAAGCCAAGGCCCGTACCGTCGGTGCTTCTCTTCATGATATTTTCGCCGCGGAAGAACTTGTGGAAGACCCTATCCTGCTGATGCGCGGGAATACCATACCCCGTATCGGAGACATCGATGCGCAGGTGCCCATCCTCTTCTCGAATCGTTGTGCGAATACTGCCCCTATCAGGTGTGTACTTCGTAGCATTACTGAGAAGATTGGCGAAAACCTCTCTCAGCAATTTCGCGTCTGTCTGCAGCACGGTATTCGGCGGGCACTCCACGGTATACTGTTGCTCTTTGCGACGTATTTCATTGCCGTACTCGCGCTCCAATTCACGCAACAGTACACAGATATCTACAGCGGAATGCTGAACAGTGACTTTCCCTGCTTCCACGTGGGAAATAGTGAGCATCGTGAAGATGGTCTCCGCCATGTGCACACCGTACTCTTTGGCTCTCTGCAGGAGTGCTTCCTGATTGCCCGTGAGAGCGCCGAGTGCACCGGAGAGCAACGTATCCATGGTCAGACGCATGGCGGTGAGGGGAGTGCGCAATTGATGTGAAGCAAGGGAGACGAATTCCGATCGCGCCCGTTCAAGCTGTTTGCGACTGGTGATGTCTTCCTCAATACCGACGAAACCGAAGAGCTTTTGCTCATGGCCCAAAATGGGAGAAACGTGAATGAGAGCATCGTAGGGAACTCCATCTTTACGCCGATTGAGAATCTCGCCGTCGAAGGGAAGCCTGTCTTCCTTGATGCGTTTCCAGAAACGCTGGTAGAACTCCGGGGGCATCTGCTTGCCCCAGAGCTTGGGCGTTTGGCCGAGCATCTCCTCCCTGCTGTATCCGGTAAGCCGTTCCGATGCAGGGTTGGCATAGAGAATCACACCATCGGGATCGGTAATGACGATATGGTTGGACGCATGGCGAACGGCGAGCTGGAATTTCCCCAGCTCGCTCGTCATGCGCGCGGCAAGCCGGAGAGCACGTATGCGGGAATTGACGATGAGGTAGAACACCGTGAAAACCAGAAGGCTGAATCCCGCACCGCCAAGGAAGAGGAGGAGAGGAAACTTGACCTGCGCATCAGTGAGCCCGAACGAAGAAGGAGCGCAGATGCGCAGAATCCATACCAACCCCGCCGTGTGGAGGAATGTGCTCCTCTGGAGAGGATGGAGAATGTCCTGGCAACGAAACCCTTGAGGAATAGACTGCTCGTAGAGGAGTGCCTCACGTTCATCAAGAAGGGAAACTGCAAGTGTGGTAACGCTTTCTGGATGCAGAATGACCTGGCTAGAGAGAAAAAGTGACGGTCGTAGCCCCAACACAATAAACCCCTGGTGTGCACTGCGACGCTCCCGGACGGAATCCGTTGCTTCTCCCTGCCTGTAGACCGGCAGGGCAAAGAGGTAATCGCCATGTTCCATACGCCCAACGGAAGAGAGTTCTCCGGCATCGCGGACACGCTGGAACGATGCTCCATACTCCGCTGAAACATCCCAGCCCAAGAGGGCGAGATCTCGATCTCGGGCAGTAACGACGGTCATCACCATGTATTCGTCACGCTCCTCAGGAGGGAAAATGCGATGCTGCTCTTCAAAAAGAGATCTCTTACTGGCAGGAACGCGCTCTGCATAGGCAACGAACGCCATGCCAGGGAAACGCCGGATGATGTCTAATCCCTGCACGAACGCATCCCATTCCTCTGCATCAACCTGCGCACTGGCAAGGAAGAGTCCACGAAGGCTGTAGAGAACCTGTACGTGGTCCTCCAAACCGGTTTGGAGCGCACGCTGGATGGTGTCTACCTCCTTCTCAAAGACAGACATGGCATCGCTTTCAATAGCATCACGAACAAGGCGTGACCCCTGCCAGCTCAATCCCAGAAAAAGGAGAAGCACCACTGCGCCAACAACAACAAGCGACGCATGCATGCGACCGGATACGCGACGATAGGGCTGCGAGGGCATGTACGCATGTTGCGGGCCGGCGGAAGCGTATGGTGTATCCTTTGACTCCATGGAGAGAGATGTGGCTTTTTCTCTGCATTATACAGCAAAACACCTCCCTTGTCTCCTGTGATTCCTGCGAAGACGCTGCAAGAAAACGCCCCCCTACGGGGGCGTTGTGTAGGCAAACTGTGGCGCTCAATCGCGGTAATAGTACCCCGCGCTCGGCGCGTAGAGCACATCACGGCGGCCATCCCAGTACGTACCGTAATCGTAATAGTAGCCCCGTGAGGAGTACGACGTTGGGTAACGCACGTTATAGACACCGTCGTAGTAGTAACGTCGGGAAGTAGAGTAGGAATCGGAGGTGCGGTACGAACGGGAAGAACAGTCATCGTAGTAGCTCCAGCCCGTACGGTACGGCTCGCAGTAGCTATTCCTATTCTCATAACGGTAATCGCGGGAGTAGCCGTAGCCGTAGTCGCTGACACACGTGTAGTTATTGCACGCACCATTGCTGTCATAGGAGTGGCAAATACGCTCTGCGCAGTAGGGAGAAGCCGCATCCGCCTGCGCAGGAAGGAACACACAGAGGGTAAGGAGGCCGGTGGTAACGAGCAGGGGAATACGCATAGGAGGGAAACCCTAACCCCTCCGGAGTGGGTGGTAAAGTCCACTCTATGGACAATATCCATCAATTATGGAGTGTTAAGATTTATCAAGACAGAGAATTGCTCAACTGCAACAGCGCCTGTACCGTGGACGGGTCATCTCCCCCCTTTGATTGATGAGCCAATTGCACCCCTCTTCCCCCTGCAGCATGAAGCTGCACATCCTCCTGGGCCTCTTCGTGGGCATTCTCATCGGGATGAACCTTCTGGGGAACAAGATCACCACGCTCGCGGGAATCTCCGTCTCCGTGGGAATCTTCCTGGTGCCCCTCACGTTCCTGATCACTGACATCGTGGAGGAAGTGTACGGCAAGGAGGTGGTGAAGCACTTCATTGCAAGCGGCGTTCTTGCAATTATCGCCATGTTCTTCTTCACGGGGTTCTTCGTGTGGCTGGAGCCCAACGCACGGTTCCCCTACAACGCCGAATACACCATTATCTTCGCATCTTCCATGCGCATTATGGCAGCGAGCGTGGTCGCCTTCGTCCTCGCACAGCTCCATGACATGTGGTCGTTCGCGTTCTGGAAGGAGCGCACAAGGGGCAAGTACCTGTGGCTGCGCAACAACCTGTCCACGTGGGTTTCGCAAGCCATCGACACGTTCGTTTTCATGATGATCGCGTTCTACCACATGACACCGAAGTTCACGTTCGGATTCATCATCGAACTCGCCATCCCCTACTACCTTTTCAAGCTCGCGTTCGCTCTGCTGGATACGCCCTTCGTGTACCTGGGGGTCGCGTGGTTGCGTGGGAAGAACAACGATCAACGGATATCTTCGTAATGCCGCGTGAAGGGCCGATGCAGGAAAACCTCGGAGAGGTAGTTGAGCATGTAGGTTCCTCCAATGCGTACGATGCCATGCGAAGAGAATCTGCGACCGGAGCTCTGGACACAGAACGCTGGACGGAACACGACCGTACCACAGGCGGAGAGCCGCCGGGCGATGTCGGTATCTTCTCCATAGAACGCAATGGAGGAGTCAAAACCTCCGATGCTCTCGAGGGCGGAGCGCTTTGCCGCGAAGTTCCCCCCTACCACCATGTACCCCACGCAGTGGTAGACAGGGAGAGCAAGGGCACGCCAGAAGACGTATGAGGCCATGCGCTGCGGGAGCGGGAGATCGTAGAACGTATATGGGCCGCTCAAACACACCATATTCGGATGGAGAGCGAATTCCCGGGAGATGCTGCAAAACCAGTGTGCAGGAATATGCGTATCGGCATCGACATAAGCAACAAGATCGCCATGCGCGCTCTGGAGCCCCGTTTGGCGTGCCTGCGTGAGTCCCTTGCGTGATTCATGGACCACGCGCACGCCGGAGAATGAGGATGCCACCTGTGCAGTGGTATCCGTACTGGCGTTATCCACCACAATGATCTCGCAGACATCCGGCGTGCGATACTGCGTGAGCAAGCGAAGACAATCGCAGAGGTACCCCTCCTCGTTGTAGGCAGGAACGACGACGCTGATCGTCATGGAAGATAGTGTACAGGATATCGTTACCGGAGGAGCGGCATCGGATCCACCCACGCAGCGAGCTCCTGCTCTCCCTGTACGTATCCGCGCAGTTCGATCACCGTACCCGGATGGACCGCGAGGTGCAGGTGCTTGCGCTCGCCGTCCGTCTCCTCGGTGTGTCCCTCGCCCAACGTCCCCAGAGGATCGCCGGAACGCAGCGTATGGAGGAGCGGCAACGTGACGGATGCAATGTCGAGGTGCCCGTAGAGCACCGTGACAGGCTCGCCGCCCCGCGTGCACTGCTGGATGACCACGCCACCGTACCCCCGGACCCAATCCTTAAAAATGATCTCGCCCGAGCAAACTGCGCGGACGCCCACTGTTCCTTCCTCCTCGCCGGGACGTACCTCAAAATCCGCGCCCGTGTGGTACCCAGTGAAGCGCTCCGGTTCCACGGGGGAATCCTGAGGTGTGATGAAGATGCCAAACGGCTTCTTGCTCACGCGATCGTAAACTGCATCCAGGGGAGCGACCCACTGTTCCCCTGCAAGATGCATGTGCAAGAAATCCACAGAGCGCTCCATGAAGTCGTCCCAACGCCGGATGAACTCATGGTGCTCCCCCTCGTACTCCACGTAGGTAACTTCCTTGCCGTACACCTTGAGCCGCTCCGCCAGGAAATCCGACCACTCCTTAGGAACGCTCTCGTCGGCAGAACCATGGAAGAGCAGAATGGGATCGTCAATGTCCGCGAGGTGCGTCAATGACGAGAGCGCGTTCCACGCATCGGGATTCTCTTCGCGCGTCTTGAGGAGTGCGCGCGTACGGTCTCCTTCTTCGCGCTCATCCCTCCAGCGCAGGAAGTTCTCCCACGCGTTGCTGTGAACGGGCGCGTAGAGGATGACGGCATCCACCAGATCAGGACGTGCAACGGCGATGTTGAGTGTCACGCCGCCACCCAGCGAATGCCCCAGCATCCCCACCCTGCCGGCATCTACCGTAGGAAGATTGGCGGCGCGCACGGCGCTGATGGCATTGGCGCTGTCCATGCTGTACTCAAGACCCGCGTCGTACACCATGCGCTCGTCGGGACTGGGATCCGAGGACGCGTGTCCGCGGTAATCCGAATGGATGACAGCGAATCCGTTGCGTGCCAAGTAATCCTGCTCACGCTTAAGCCCGCGTCCGTTCGTGTAAACGTTCGGCGCGATGTATCCGTGGTTGAGGACAACGAGCGGAAACGGCCCGTCCCCTTTTGGAATATTCATGATCCCGCTGATCATGAGACCGTTGCTCTGGTACGTGATGGAGTAGCGCGTGTAGAGAGGCTCGTCGGCAAGAACACCCGTCAACGTCAACCCCGTGCCACTCAAGCGCATGTGCGCGAAGTACTCCACCGAAAGTTCAGCGGGAACCTGCTCCAACGTAGCGGATTCCTCGATTGCATCCCCCGGAACCGTGGGGAACACCTGAGAAGAATGCGGCTCAGCAACCGTGCAGGCAGTGAGACAGAGGACACTGAGGAAAAGGTACAGTCGTCGCATAGAGCAAACACTCTAGCGTCATACCCTTAAGAACACTCTGGAACGCACGCAAAAATTGTGGGGTGGTTATGCGGTAGAAATGAGGGGCCCATGGAGTTAGCCCCTCGGCGCTAGCTTTGCTCACTTGCTTGGGCCACCGCTTCGGCCAATCAGAGGAAGGCCAAAGCGAAGCGCAGGCCACGAGCGAGGCCACGAAGTGGCCGAGTCGAGTGGCAGCCCGAAGACTTTTCCAGGCAGGCAACTGTTGTAATGCGATGATTCGGAAATCACTACCGACTGTTCTCTTCTGGTAAGGCATCCCACATAAACTGCCACCAGGTGCGGTAGCTCTCAGCAAGTTTGGGGCTTACGATGACAAAAATGGTGAGGTCGTCTTCCAATTTGCCCAACCCCAGACCAGTGAACGTCACCACGCGATCGCCATACACCTCGATTGCTGATTCCGATGAGTATTGCGGATGGGTAAATTTGCACTGTGTGCCGACTGCTTTGAATATGTGCGGCATTTTGTCCTTCACCTCATGATCAAAAATATGGTAAAAACGCATATGTTTCTTGCGAGCTTCCTTTAAGAACCATTCGATGAATGTCGCCATGCGGGGGTCAAACCAACCACCTTTGGCACCAAATTCGTACATGTCTTCTCCTGCCCGCAATGCTTCACGAAGGTAGTTTTTCATGCCTTCCACTCCTTTGTACATATATGCCCGTTGTGGAGTTTTGTGTTTTTCAAAGAGAGTTTGCATCGAGGGCATGGCACCTTCCAAACGCTTCTCTTTTTCTTTGACCAATTCCATGAGCTTGTGTGGTTCCACTGCCTCGTACGTTGTTTCCCCTTCGGAGAACACCTCGTAGATTAACCCCTTTTCCATGAGTCGATGTACGCTGTCATATGCATTCCTGCGATGGACTTTTGACCGCAGTGAGATGGTGGAAACGGTGGATCCACCATAGGTAATGAGTGCTTCGTATATCTTTGCTTCGTTTGGGCTCATGCCCAGTTCTTGCAGTAATTCCGTATGCATATCACCAGTATATCACAATGTGGTGGTAGATAACACCCATTGGTGGTATTGGCCACTCAATATAAATAAAACACATTATGTGTATTATGAATACTATCACCCCACCCGCCCTGGGTTACGGAATTCTGTTGATCTTTGGCATCTTCATGATTGCTGTCACCTATGTCTTCGCTCGCTGGAAGCGGTACCGCACCATTCAGGGGTTCCTCGTCGCGGAGCGGGATGTAAGCTGGTGGCTCGGTGCGGTGAGCATCGCAGCTTCGTGGATCTGGGCACCGGCGCTCTTCGTGTCCGTGCAATCTGCCTACCAACAGGGACTGGCAGGAATTTTCTGGTTCACGGCTCCGAACATCATTGCCCTCCTGCTGTACATCTTCTTCGCGCCGCGCATCCGCGAGCTCTTCCCCAATGGCTATACGCTCCCACAGTGGATTCAATACCGTTTGCAAAGTGAGGGTGTGCACCGGATGTATCTCTTCCCGTATTTCTTCTACCAGCTCATGGCGGTGGCCGTGCAGCTGTTTGCGGGCGGGCATCTTGTCTCCCTTCTTACCAGTGTCCCGTTCGTACATGCGATGCTCATCATGGCTGCAACAGTGCTGATCTACTCATCTATCTCCGGCCTCGAATCCTCGATTGTCACGGACTTCGTGCAATTCATCCTGATTGTATTGGGTGTAGTTATCGTGGTGCCGTGGACGATCTCAGCGGCGGGCGGATGGAGCGTTATGCAGCAAGGGTTCGGCGGCGCTACAGGACAATTCAAGAATATTTTTGATCCCTCCGTGGCATTCTCTTTCGGCATCGTCACCTCCATTGGACTCATTTCCGGTGCCATCTCCGACCAGCAGTACTGGCAACGCACGTTCGCCATAAAGAAAAAGAATCTTGTACCGTCGTTCCTCTTCGGTGCACTTATGTTCGGCATCATCCCCCTGGCTCTTTCGGCACTCGGATTCCTCGCGGCAAATGAGACATTGGACATCTCCCTCCCTGAAGGCACAGACATATCCATGATCGGCCTTGCGACAGTGAGCAAGCTCCTGCCTGCCAGTGCACTCACGATCTTCGCTGTCATGCTCCTCAGCGCACTGTATTCCACTCTCGACTCTGGCCTGAATGCGGCAAGCTCTCTGTGGGTTACGGACGTGGTTCGTAAAACGGAAGACGATACGAAAGGGATCACCCATTCGCGCGCGGCAATGCTTGGAATCACGGTTCTTGGATTCCTTGTGGCGATTGCAGCAGAGACCATTCCTGGCTTCGGCCTCAAGCACCTCTGGTGGATCTTTAATACCGTTGCGGCGTGCGTGGTAGTGCCGACGGTCCTGAGCCTCTACTGGAACAGGTTGGACGCTCGTGGTGTGTTCTGGGGTATCCTGATCGCGTTCGTCATCGGCGTGCCGTTATTCGTCACGAGCAATATTCTCGACAGACCGGTGTGGATCGTCGGTTCTTCACTATTCATTATCGCAGTCAGCACTGCTTGTTGCGTATTGTTTCCGAAGCGACGTTAACTAAAGCACGCTGTTGATTCCATTCCGCTTGTCTTCAATGTACTCCGCAACATGTGCCTCAATGCGTTCTTGCCCGCTGTGGTTTTAAAGTATTTCTCACGACGAAGTGCATCCTTTTGATCACAATACAATTCAGCGAAGACCAACCTCCATGGCCTCCGTGACTTTGTTGAAAGTACACTTCCCTTGTTGTGCGTAGCAACACGTTGCTTCAGATTTGTCGTGTAGCCGACATAGAGCTGAGCATCCTTCGTACTCCGCAGAACATAGACAAAGTACATTGCAAGAAGTGTGCCCCGAAGTATGCGCTGCGCGCAACTTCAGGACACTCAGTATGCTTCGAACGGTATTCTAGTTGGCCTGCCATGAAGTTGCTGAAAACACCCCGAAAGGGTGTTTGAAGCATACTTCGTGGCAGCCCCGGCGGGAGTCGAACCCGCGTTACAAGGTTGAAAACCTTGCGTCCTAACCGTTAGACGACGGGGCCAGAGGAATGAGCGAGACAAAAAGAAACAAAAGGAGCAGTGATGTACAGGGAGTCGTCCTGAGCGCAGTCGAAGGACGACGGGGCCAAAGGAGTAAAGAACCGCGACAAACGGTACCGAAGCTCAGCACATGAATCCAGCGCAGGCTGGCAAAAAAGTTTGAGAAGTGCTATAATGAGAAGAAATGCACACCACACAAAAACGCAGGGCACTCTCCGTCATCGGCATGGGGGTCCTCATCAGTCTCGTTGGTATCCGCGGCTCCCTGCTCTCCGCACAGATGACCAGCATTGAGGGGGCCTCCACCATCGCTGAACCCCCTGACCTCATGTCCGCATTGGAGACGATGCACGGCAGCGCCCCGGCGATTGCGCCGACCACGGGCAGCGCCATCGCGCTCCTCGTGGGAGCACTGGCAATCATCGTGGCGATCTACGTCCATGCGCGTATCGTCATCGCCCGCAGGGAACGTGAGATGCGCGAGGGAGACGCCATAGAACGGTTGCTCTGCATCCGCATTTGCTAAAAAAGAGGCGACCGCTCTGCGGCGCCCCTTCCTGATGGACCGGGGAGGAGAGCTCTTTACGAGCAACAACCACCGCAGCATCCACCCTGTTTCTCATCATCGAATATCATGACACGAGGGGGGAAGAAATACGACGAGAGGAAGCATAGCAGAGGAATTTAGCACTCGCAAGAGAAGAGTGCTAATTCTGTGTTCACCCTTCACAATCAGAACAGGTGCTTCTTCCCCACATCGTCCCGATGAAACTTTCCAAACTCGGTGATCTCCATACAGAGATCGTTCTTCACCACCGGACCGTCCGTGCACAGGCGGATGCCCAGCGGGTCCACGACGCAGTTGCCGCAGAGCCCGTAGCCGCACTTCATGTACCGCTCCAGGGAGAGCTGCGAGGGAATCTTGCGTTGGGCTGAGAGTTGCGAAACTGCAACAAGCATGCGCTCGGGACCGCAGGCGAAGAGCTGATCGTACCGCGCTCCCCCATCGAGCTCTTCCACAAGTGCTGCGACGTTCGTGCCTTTGAATCCCTGTGAACCATCGTCGGTTGCAACATGGAGCGCAACGCGCTTGAGTGCACAGAGCGCATCGAGGTAGAGCAGGTGTTCCTTGCCGCGCGCACCAACGAACACATCGACGGTACAACCATCCTTCGCCGCCTCCTTGGCGACAAAGTGCATGGGCGCGGCACCGTAGCCGCCAGCCAAAAGCGCGAGTTTCTGTTTCTTCTCCCACGTGTAGTGGGTACCAAATGGACCGCGTAAGCCCACGAGATCGCCCTCCTTGCACTGCGCAAGTTTCTCCGTCATGTCCCCCGCCGCGAAGAACGTGATCTTGAGTTCTTTTCCGTCGTCTTCCGCCACGCTCATCGGCACCTCATCGACACCGGGGAGCCACACCATCACGAACTGCCCGGGTTTCGCGCCGAGTGAAACTTTAAACGTGAAGGTTTGCACGTGCGCGGTCTCGCGCACGATATGCGCGATGGGATGCGTTTCGGGGAGACGCTTGGCCGGTGAACAGTGTCCGCAGCAACCCATTAGGAGGAAAAGGAACGGTGCATGCCGCCGATGAGTTCGCCACATGAGGCCACCCCCTCCGCATCGCACCATGCACTCATCTCCTCGCAAACCTTCGCAAAGACATCCGCGCCGCGATCCGCTACCGCGGTCCCGATACCGATGAGTGACGCGCCAGCGAGCATGAGTTCCATGGCGTCTTTGCCCGTGGCAACGCCTCCCGTACCGATGATGGGGAGTTTGCCTTCGGTCGCTTTGTATACATCCGCAATGCACTTCACGGCGATGGGTTTGATCGCAGGACCCGAAAGTCCGCCGACTCTGTTGGCCAGGATCGGACGGCGGCTCCTCAAGTCGATGGCCATGCCCGGCCCGACCGTGTTGATAGCGGTGAATCCATCGGCACCAGCCTTGGCGCAAGCGAGTGCAATCGTGCCGATGTTCTCGACATTGGGAGAGAGTTTGATGAAGACCGGAATGTCCCCGCTTACCGCCTTCACCGCCTTCGTGACCGCCGCCGCATCGTCTGCTGAGCACGCGAACGGCCGGCCGAACTCGTCTTCGATGTTCGGGCAGCTGATGTTCACCTCCAGAAAATCGGGTTTGAGCTCGACGATCGCCTGAGCGGTCTTGGCGTAATTCTCGGCCGATTCCGCAATGATGTTCGCGATGAGCGGTACGGGCTTGTCCTTATTGTATTCCCCAATTTCCTCCTTGGCTTTTTCCACACCCGCATCTGGAACGCCCACGGCATTGAGCGTCCAGTGTTCCGTAGAAATGATCACAGGATTGGAATGTCCTTTGTGTTCCTTGAGCCATAGAGATTTGGTGGTGACGGCTCCTGCGCCGTGCTTCGCCACGCGCCTCCAGCTGCTTGCGGTAATTCCCCAAATGCCCGAAGCGAGCACTGTGGGGTTTGCGAAGGTGACGCCGAGAATGGTCTGGGAGAGGTCTATCGCAACCAGAGTATACCAAGTTCGTGCAGATTGCAGCGCAACAGGGAACCAAAGGGGTCTGCCCTCGGATTCCCTAAACGCTCTTCAGGAGAACTCATGCCTGCGTGCTGCGTGCGTTCGATCGCACTTTCGCAGCGATGGCGCCGAAGATGCGCTGAAGCGCATTGGCCTCTTTCAGGAGCATTTCGCGCTCCTTGCAGGCCTTTTCGTAGTCCCCCGTATCCAGGACATGCAACCAGTACGCGCTGGCACGGGCAGACTGGAGTGCTTCCAGAATGCACCGCAGAAACTCCTGGCGGTTCGGTGCACCGCCGGCTTCCACGTACCGCGCACCGAGCGCGCTCGATGTGCGAATGAGTTGACGCGCGTCGTGGAGATTAGCTAGGGACTTGGGCAGTTTCCTTAGGAAACTGCGCACGGAGCGTGCAAAGTTCACCGCGCGCTCGGTGAGCTCTGCCTGCCGTTGGAGAGAAGAAGAGGTTGTCATGCATCCACTATGACAAGGAGAGACGGATGCGGGGAGACCCCCGCAAAATATGGAAAATCACCAAAGCGGATTGGCGCTCGAATTCCTTGATGAATAGCCTAATGAGGAGTTCTACGCATCCATGGAACTCCCCCGTCCCGCAGCAGCCCGCAGGAACGCCGCAAAGAGCGGATGGGGACGGTGGGGTCTGCTCTTGAACTCCGGATGGAACTGGCTGCCGAGCATGAAGGGGTGCCCCTTCACTTCGACGATTTCCATGAGTTTGGTCTCGGGCCACTCACCGGAGAAGATGAGACCGGAATCCTCGAGTTTCTTTCTGAGCGCATTATTGAATTCATAGCGATGCCGGTGGCGCTCGCTGATGGTGCAGTCCTCACTCAATTGCTCTTCATCCGCATATGCCTGGTATGCCTTGGTTCCTTTCCTGAGTTTGCACTGGTACACACCCAAACGAAGGGTGCCGCCCTTGGCGCGTCCCATATGCTGCCCTGGAAGGAAGTGCACGACATACTTACTCTTGGGCAATTTTCCTTCTTCATCGAATTCCTCGCTCGTAAGAAGAGGATCTTTGAGTTTGGCACGAGCGTACTCAATGGCCAGAATCTGCGATCCCAAGCAGAGTCCAAGGTACGGGATTTTCTGCGTGCGTGCGTAGTGCGCAGCGGCAATCTTGCCTTCAATGCCACGCAGGCCAAATCCGCCGGGAACCACGATCCCCTTGCATGTTTTGAGCAGATCCCATGTTTCCTCATCTTTCTGCTCCAGCTTCTCGGAATCCACCCACACGATCTGCGCTTTGCGCCCCGCGTGAACGGCGGCGGACTTGATGGCTTCGATGACGCTCAGGTACGCATCCTCCAGATGCGTGTACTTGCCAACGAGCGCAATGGAAATATCTGTTCCCGCCGTCTCGTAACGCTCACGACCCTGCTCCCACATGGACATATCCGGATGGAGCACGCCTAAGCCAAGCCGCTCGCCGATAATCTCAGCGATGTTGTACTTCTGGAAATTGAGCGGAACGTCGTAGATGGAGTTCACCGTCTGTGCCGGGATCACCGCGCGGCGCTCCACATCGCAGAAGCGGCTGATCTTATCCAAAAGCTCACTGGGGATCTTGTAATCCGCCCGCGGAAGGATCATATCCGGCTGCAATCCATGACGCCGCAGCTCCGCAATGGAGTGTTGCGTGGGCTTGGTCTTGAGCTCTTTGCTCCCCTTGAGATACGGCAGAAGCGTGAGGTGCACATGGAACAGGCGCTGAGGACCAAGCTCGGACTTGAGTTGTCGTACAGCCTCCAGATACGGTTGCCCCTCGATGTCCCCCACCGTGCCGCCGATCTCCAGCATCATCACTTCAGCACCGCTCTCCTGAGCCGCATCCACCATGCGGCGTTTGATGGCATCGGTAATGTGCGGCACGACCTGAATGGTGCCGCCGAGGAAATCTCCTCTGCGTTCCTTGGCGAGCACGTCCTGGTAGATTTGCCCTGTAGTCACCGTGGAGAGTTTGCTCATCGGCGTATCGATGAAGCGCTCGTAGTGCCCCAAATCCAAATCCGTCTCGGCCCCATCATCGGTGACGAAGACTTCCCCATGTTGGAAAGGGCTCATCGTTCCCGGATCGACGTTGAGGTAAGGATCAAGCTTCTGCACGAACACACGGAATCCGCAGGCCTTCATAATCGCCCCGATGCTCGCGGCAGCGATGCCTTTGCCAAGGCTCGAACAAACCCCGCCCGTGACCACGATCAAGCGGGGGGGCAGCGGCGTCTTCCCTTGCGGGTTCGTAGGTACTGGAGATGTCTTTGGAGGAATCATACAAAAAATGGGCAGTCCTTCCGGTGTTTAAGGGGAGGCGCCCGCTGGGTAGTGTACTTGGGAAAAGAAGAATTGCAAGCGTAGTTGACAGGTTGAGAAAACCGAGTACGTTGCTACACAAACGGTATGGCCAACTCCCCGGTATTCCCTGATGCCATCGTCATTCCTATCGCACCCGACGATGCGCTCAACGCCATAAACGCAGAGGCACTGGCGGAGTTGAATGGGCCCAATGGGTTGAGCAGACAATTCCACGACTGCTGCCTTGCGGCATGTCATCCGGGCAACGGAAGCCACATGGCCGATATCCACGAACAGAACCCTGATTTCTCCCTGGAAGTTTCCCGCACGCAGGAAGGAGTGCAGATTGCCGTGCACTACCCGCCGATGTCCTCGGTGGAAACCGTGCGTGGCAAATCCCATATTCTCCATGCATTACAGAACCACATTCGCTCCATTGCACGAGACCTCCTTCTGCATGGAAAACTCTTCCGGTCCCAAGATTCAGCAGAAATCACCAACGGCGTCAGAACACTCATCGAACATGCAGGGTTGCTGCGAGCAACCCAAGCACACGGCATTCCCCTGCACCGGATTACCTACTGGGGCGGTCAGCGCATCACCGACGCGGAGTATGACCACTCCAAAGAAACAGGCTATTGGAGTGCGCGCAAATTCCAGGAAATCACAACAGGAGGAGGCCAGGGCACAATGAAGGGACCGCACAAAGGTGCCATTGAGGGATACAGTGCACAGGATATTGTCGGGGCGCGCCGACCGGGCTTTACGCAGCCGGGCATCATTGCCAATGAACCGCCGCACAAGCACATTGATCCTCTCGTCACGTTCCCCGATATGGAGAAACGTCTGGAGGCATTCGTCCGCTCCAGCGTTGGCATCATGATCGGCCCGGGGGGCGTGGGAACATTGGAGGAGATCCTGTACATGGTGACATTGCTGTTGCATCCCGAGAACAGCGAGCAACGCATCGCCATCGTACTCACGGGACCGGAGGAACGATACTTCCGCACCATCCTCAACTGCGTAGAGCAACTTCTGGGAAGCGATGTACGCAAGCGACTGCTCGAACGTATGAGCGTAACCATAGGCAACCCGAAAGCCGCTTGCCACGCGCTCACGGAGCAGATAGAAAAACCGGGAGGGGTGGTGGACTACCGCAGGGCACAGAACATGAGCTTGATTTGGAATGATACGCTCGTTATTCCGCCCGATCTGCAGAAGCCCACGCAATTCAGCCACGAAGCCGCAGCACAGTTAGAGCTCCACCGGGAACAAGAACCTTGGCAGCTCTCTGCGCAGGTGCGTCGCGCCATCGATACCGTCATCTGGGCCCATGTGACACAAGAAGGATTCGAAAGAGTGAGAGATAATCCCCTGATGCTTCGGGGTGACACACGCATTCTCAATGCAATCCGAGATGCACTGCGGTACCTGGAAGAGGAAGGACGCGTGGCATACCGCAATGGGCCGGTCAAAGCCGTAGAATTCTCCCCGGCATGACAGAGAGAAAGACGCAGGATTGCGTCCTCCTCTCCAAGAGTAAAGTAAACAGTACGCTAGAAGAGTCCCGTCGCCGAATAGAGCCCCACGGTAAGCACGGAAACAATCGTCATCAGTTTGATGAGAATGTTAATGGACGGTCCCGATGTGTCCTTGAACGGATCGCCAACGGTATCACCGACCACTGCAGCTTTGTGTGCATCGGAACCCTTGCCGCCAAAGTTGCCGGCTTCGATGTACTTCTTCGCGTTATCCCACGCACCGCCGCTGTTCGCCATGGAAATAGCAAGGAGAACACCCGAGACGAGTGCGCCGGCTAAGAGCCCGCCCAAGGCTTCTGAGCCCAGGACAAAGCCGATAACCACGGGAACGGTGACTGCCATGAGCCCCGGTGCCATCATCTCGCGCAGAGCGGCACTCGTTGCGATACCAACGCAGCGCGCCGGATCGGGTTCGGCAGTCCCCTCCATCAACCCTTTGATCTCCTTAAACTGTCGACGAACCTCTTCGATAATCGAGAACGCAGCACGACCCACGGCCTTCATGGTCATGGCCGAGAAGAGGAAGGGGAGCATCGCACCGATGAGGAGTCCGATGAGCGTGAGCGGGTTCATCAGGTTGATCGACGGAAGCGCTGCTGCCTCGGTGAATGCGGCAAAGAGTGCAAGCGCAGTGAGGGCAGCAGAGCCAATGGCAAACCCCTTGCCGATGGCCGCAGTCGTGTTGCCTGCCGAATCCAGGGCATCGGTCCGCGCACGTACCTGCTTAGGAAGTCCGGCCATTTCGGCCAATCCTCCTGCGTTATCCGCCACCGGGCCATAGGCATCCACTGCAAGAGTAATCCCGAGCGTGGAAAGCATTCCTACGGCACTGATCGCAATCCCGTAAAGACCGGCAGTAAAGTACGCAATAGCAATGGCGACAGCGATGAAGAGGACAGGGAGAAACGTGGAAACATACCCCAGAGCAAGTCCGTTGATGATGGTCGTTGCGGCTCCGGTCTTTGCTGAAGCAGCCAGATCACGTACCGGCTTGTAGTGATCGGAGGTGTAGTACTCCGTGAGCATGCCGATGATCACCCCGACGATGAGGCCAGAAATCAGCGCGAAGAAGACGCCGAGGTACTTCTCCGCGGGAAGCATGCTGCGGCAGAAGAAGAAGGAACCGACGATGACGATGAAAGAAGCGAGGTACACCCCGTTCTGCAGAACTCCGTGAACGTTATTGCTCCCCTTCTTTCCACGAACGACAAAGGTGCCCAGAATGCTCGCGACAATGCCAAGCCCGGCAATGAAGAGGGGGAAGAGGATAAGCGATTCCATGGAGAGCCCCCACGTCGTCGTCACACCAATGAGCATGGCTGCGACCAGGGAACCGACGTAGCTTTCAAAGAGGTCCGCTCCCATGCCCGCAACGTCACCGACATTATCGCCAACGTTGTCAGCGATGACCGCCGGATTCCGCGGATCATCTTCCGGAATACCCACCTCCACCTTGCCGACTAAATCCGCTCCGACATCTGCCGCCTTCGTAAAGATGCCTCCACCCACGCGGGCAAAGAGTGCCACAGAGGAAGCACCAAAGCTGAAACCTGCAAGTGCCTGCAGCGCATCAGGAATGCTCAGGCCGTAGTACTCCGTGAGGCAGAGGAAGGCAAAGGAGAGACCAAGAAGACCCAAACCAACGACTGAAAGCCCCATGGTGGCTCCACTGAGAAACGCAACGCGCAGCGCCTCACTCAGGCTAGTGCGTGCCGCTTGTGTGGTACGCACGTTGGCAGCAGTGGCTGTGCGCATACCAAAGAACCCCGCAAGGATGGAACTAAGCGCCCCCAGGACAAAACTCCCCGTCGTTACAGGATCACCCCACTCGCCCATCCGCGCATGAGTGAGCTCCGTATCAAGGAAAACATAGAGGAGTGCCCCGACAACGAGAATGAAGAGGAAGATGATGCTGTACTCTCGACGGAGGAACGCCATGGCCCCCCGACGCACAAGGAGGGAAATGGACAGCATCTTCTGCGTACCGGTGCCGCGCATGCCAATGAGCAACCGAAAGATAAAAGCGGCTCCAAGGGCCAGAGCGGCGCATACCATGACCAGAACAAGCGCATTGGAAAACTCATGATCAAAGGGGAGGACACTGAATAAGTCCTGAATGAATGATGCGGTATTCATAGGGAGAAATCGGGAAAGTTTTCTGCAGGATTGTAATAGATCTCATAGACAATGCATACCCCTATTACAAAACCACCCCGCATCTGTGCGGGGTGGCTGGATTGTCCCAGAGGAAACCGAACCTCTTATCGCTGGTTGTTCTCCATCTCTCCAAGCACATCGCGATCGCGATCATCCACCTGGGAGAAGTACATGTTCTCACGAATATCGCGGCGTGTGGGCTTGTCGTAGGAAGTCCCGCCCGTCTGTACCAACGACGACGGGAGCGAAGACTCCTCATCTAACTGACGCAGATAGCGCGTGTTGGGACGCAGATTCAGGATGCGGTACCGGTCGTAGCCCGGCTTGATCCTGCGATTGAGCCGCCGGAGCATACGGTCGCTGCGACCGCGCACAAGGCTGGCATCTTTGCCCGCCGTGGGATTTTCCGTATCGCGCACACCTTCCTCCATCTCCGTGAGAATGGAACGATTCCGGTAGCGGATATCGTCGACAACGTTGTTATCGCGAATATCGCGACGCGTTGTGCGATCGTAGCCCAGTGATTGAGTGGCCGACGTCACTTCACGGTTAGAGGGACGGGCAAAATCCCCTGGCATGACGTATGCGAAGGCGGGAGCGGCCATTCCCACCGCAAGAGCTGCAGATGTGCCGGTTAAGAAAAGTCTCCTAAGCATCGGAAAGAAGAGGTAAGAAGGTACAAAAACATGCACAGCCTAGAGGCCCTCCAGGGAAAGAGCAATACGCCAACTTCATCTATGAACACACAATGTATTCAAAAAAGCAACTTGAGGCCTAGGAGAGCTTTCGCACCTGTGCGCGAACGCGCTTCCCTGTTGTCCGCGCTGCCGTCTTTGCCTTCTTCGCGACACGACGTACGGACTGCTTTGCTTTGCTCTTGCCCTCCTGGAAAAGCTCATCGAGTTCGGCCTTGGCATCATCCACCTTCTGCTTGGCAAAACGCTTCGCCTTGCCAACGTTGCGCTGAACGTCTTCACTCCCGACAAAGTCCTGAATTTGCTGCGCAAGCTTCTTTCCGTCGTGCTGAAGATGTTTGCCGAGGAGCTTGGCCGCTTCTTCGGGATCCTTGGCGGAGGAAAGCTCCTCACGAAGCTTCTTGTTGCTGAAGAGATATCCCGCTGTAGCACCGCCGAGAGCGCCCAGGAGGAGGGAGAACTTTCGCATGGGAGAATGGGGAAGGTCGAGAGGAGTATAGGACAATTGCACGGGCAATGCGAGTGCGGGGAACAACGTGGGGAAGGTGCGGAAAGTGCTGGAGGTGAGAAACTTGGCAGGTTTCGTGAGGTCAAGGAGGTTTGCAAACCTTCCGCACCTCCCGTCAGTACGCCTTCGCAAAGAGCGCCCGATGGAGCGCAGGTGCACCAGAGACGAGATCCTTCGTCCCTTTGGCCGCGTTGTCTCCCAAGAGCCGGATGGACGCCTTCGTCTTCTCCTGGATCGCTTGTGCGCTTTCGAGCGTCCCATCCCACGGCGCCCACACGAACCCCCCTTCACCATCGATGATGCTCGTGAACTCCTTGAAGGAATCCACCTCATGCGTGTGTTCCTCCAAAAACGCCTGAGCCTGCGCGTAGAGTCCTTGCTGAACAGCATCAAGCCGGCCGGAAAGTTCGTTGGGGGTACACTGCGCAAGAGGCAACGACTCCTTGGCGCCCGTATCACGGCGTACCAGCACAACCTGCTTGGCAACGAGATCCTTTGGTCCCATTTCTATACGCAATGGGACACCTTTCACCTCCCACTCATTGAACTTGTATCCGGGAGAACGCTCCGGACGATCATCCAGATGCACACGCAGGGGGGCCAACGTGCCGGCGAGCTTCCTGCACGCCGCAAGTACCTGTTCACGTTCTGCGTCTTCCTTGTAGATGGGCACAATCACCACCTGCTTCGGCGCGATAGTGGGAGGTAACCGTAAACCCTTTGCATCGCCGTGCACGACGATGAGCGTGCCGATGAGGCGCGTGGACACCCCCCAACTGGTCATCCATGGCTGCTGCTCTTTGCCGCCTTCGTCGAGGAAACGCACACCATACGCTTGCGAAAAACCTTGCCCCAGATTGTGCGATGTCCCCGCCTGAATCGCCTTGCCATCGCGTGCAAGAGCCTCGGTACTCAGCGTGTAGAGTGCACCGGCAAATTTTTCGTGCTCGGGCTTTTTCCCCGTGAGCACCGGAACGGCGAGAAACTCCCGGTCAAAGTCCGCATACATCTGGAGAGCTGCCTGTGCCATGGTATCGGCTTCCTCTTTCGTCGCATGCGCGGTGTGCCCCTCCTGCCAGAGAAATTCGAGTGTCCGTAGGAACGGCCGCGTGCGCATTTCCCAGCGCACGATGTTCGCCCACTGGTTGATCTTGAGTGGAAGATCCCGATGCGAGTGAATCCACTTGGCGAAGGTGGCGTAGATGATGGTCTCGCTCGTGGGCCGCACGTAGAGCTTTTCCGTGAGCTCTTTCCCTCCCCCATGCGTCACTACCGCGCATTCGGGGGCGAAACCTTCCACATGATCGGCTTCCTTCTTCATGATCGATTCGGGGATGAAGAGCGGGAAGTACGCGTTCTGAGCTCCCTGCTCCTTGATCCGACAATCAAGATCTCGCTGCATATTCTCCCACAGCGCATAACCATACGGCTTGAAGACGATGCAACCACGCACGTCTGCGTGCTCCGCAAGCTCCGCCTGCTCAATGACATCCAGGTACCACTGGGGAAAATCCTTCTGTTGGTCCGCAATGCGTGGCATGGGGCCATAGTAGGAGGAAATGAACCGCAGGAAAAGAAGTATCCAGTATTCAGTATCGAGCACGAAGGGAATTTCTCAGCACGGAATGCTCCAGACCAGATGTACCCATCAGTACACAATCCACAACCCCAGCATCGTCACGACAATTCCGAAGAGAATGCCGGCAATCACTTCCACGAGCGAATGGCCGATTTCCTCGGAGAACTCGTAGAAATCCTGAAGTGAATTGAGAACTTTGGATTGTTTGCTCACGGCTCCGCGCACAGCAACGGCATCGTACCAGACGATACTGGCAAAGACGGCGGCAATGGCGAATTCCGCCGAGGCGATTGTGCGTGCATTGCCAACGACAATGAGTAAGGAAGCGACGAATGCGGAGTGTGAACTGGGCAGACCCCCATAGCGGAAGATGCGCTTGTGCCATGCACCAGTCATCACCCATTCCGAGACGATCTTCGCGAACTCCGCGAGTACCATCACGAAGAGTGGGATGAGGAAGAGGTACGTCGCGAGCGCGGAGCGGAATGTGAGGAGAATGGGCATACGACGCAGAGTGTACCAAAACTTTGCACTAAGCTGCAGCAATATCACAGATGCCACGATAGGGGCACCGTCGGCAAACCGGAGCGCTGGGTGTTGGGTGGTAATCACCGGAGGCAATCCGTTCTTCGAGAGCCCGTATCTGTACCTGCGCATCACGAAGTTGCCTGTTGGAACGTTGTGTGATGCGTTCGACGATTTCTTCGCCGAGGTAGAGCATCACGATTTCGCGGCAAGGCACGTCGTAGAGTTCCCGGAGCGCCAGGGCATAGAGTGAGAGCTGGAGATCCACGTCAATGGATTGCTGATCCTGAGGTTGTGACGTCTTGTAGTCGATAATCCGCACCCCGTCCGCACATTCTTCAACACGATCAATTCGTCCGTTGACGAGCGTAGCATCCAAAGAGATCGAGAAACTCTTCTCGACCGCAAGCACGCGGCGAGGCTCTCGGGACCACCATCGGTGGAACTTCCGCAGGAGTTCCTCTCCGCGGAGAAGCGCATAATCCGCCTCTACCCGCGTGGCATACGCATCCACGGAAAAGGAGGAATGCCAGAGATCGAGGAGGTCCTGCTCAGAGAGCAACCGCTGTGTCGCAATTCCTGTTGTGGTAGTACCTTCTCCAAAGAGATCCAACTGACTCCTGACGACCAACCCCTGGCCTCTCATTTCCTCCTCTCCCCATTTCTTCAGTGTGTTGTGTACGCTCGCACCAAAACTCTCCGGCGGAGTGATCGCACGCGGAATCTTCTTCACAGTGCCATACTCATACTGACGAGGGCACAATCGATACTGCCGAAGCTGGGAGTAACTGAGCTTCATACGGCAACGCCGATAGGATACAGAAGTATCCAGTATCCAGTATCCAGTATCCAGTATTCAGTATTACGTATAGGGAATCCCTTAATTCTTGATACTCAATACTCAATACTCGATACTTCATATTTCATACTTCTATACTGGGCACTCCCCTGCGCTCCACACACCAACATGGTATGCTGTCGGGCACTACTTCCCCCGCTACTCTCCCCATGAACATCCAACACTTCGAGAAGGGATTGCAGTACAGCGATCGCCAGCTCATGCAAATCGCACGAAAATTGGGAAAACTGGCTACCTACTGCAAACGCGTGAAGGACGAAAGCTCTGCCATCCGCGTGGAAGCAGAACAGCGCAGCACGAAGAAGGAGCGAGACAGCATGAAAGTGACCGTGACCGTGGAACTCCCCGGCAAAACCCTGCGGGCCGAATCCCGAAGGCCGAATCCCGTGGAGGGAGTAGATCGATGTATAGAGAAACTCGAACCGCAGATTAAGCGTTATAAAGAGATGCGTATGCCGCGCCAAAAGCGCACTTCGCGTTCCCGCTCATGACCCTCCTGCGCACGACTTCCCTCACAGGCATACTCCTGGCACTCTGCGTAGCGTTTCCGGCTATCGCGCAACAGGCACCTGCGGCCGACACACTCGTCCCTATCATTTCCGGCCCCGATGAGATTGTCGTAGGCAGAACTCTGGTGCTCGATGCGTCGTCCAGCAAGGGCTTGGGAGAGGATACGACATACCGCTGGTTCGTCGGAGGGGTATCGCAACCCATCAGCAGAACCGTCGAAGTGGTGTACACCCCCGAGCGCACGGACACCCTCACGATGCGCCTGCACATCCGCACAACCGTGGAAGGAGAGGTTCGCGAAGCGGAGGTGGAAAAAGTGATCATCGTCTACCAGCGAAAAATCGTTCTGATCGCGGATACCACGGTCCCCACAGATAAGGTGGAACTGCATCGACAAACCGCTGCGGAAGAAGGGACCTATCTGCGCGTCATTCGGCCGACGGATACTGCCGTGCGCATCAGTGCCGAGGAAACGCTCGCCACGCTCATTGGAGAGGAGGACACGACATTACAGGGAGCGCAGGCCATTATTATCTGGACCGACGGCATGATAGGCCTGCAGGCACTCATGCGTGCGAGTGAAGGAAACACCCAACTCAAGCAGAGTTTGGAGGGGCAGACTCTCGTCGTTATCACCGACCGAGGGCTGCAGACCTTCGCGCGCACGACCCACGCTCCGTTTACGGTACTCTCGCCCGATCGCATCCTCATCACGCGAAAGGAGGCGGTGAATCCGCTCCTCTCTTCCCAATCCCCTGAGGAGTTCCTCACCACCATCGAGCAACGGGATATCGACCTTCTCATTGTGGATGCCTCCTCCATTGCCATCCGACCATGGAACCTGCTCTCGACGCTCGTCACCTCCATGCTCACCCACGGCGTCTCGAGCCAGATCGTCATCCTGCTGCTCACACTCCCTTTGATCGCCATGATCCTGGCCTTCCTCAAACAGGTAATTGGCATCACGACCTTCGGCCTGTACACCCCCTCCATCATCACCTTAAGCTTCCTCGCATTGGGGTGGAAGATCGGCCTCACATTCCTGCTCTTCATCATCTTCACCGGATACATCACTCGCATGCTGCTCAAACGGTGGCGCATGCTCTACATTCCACGCGTCGCCATCGTCATCACGGTAGTCAGTATCACCTTGCTTCTGCTCCTCGGCCTCGCAGCAGCATTCTCGATTACCTTCGGCCGCGACACGATCTTCGTCCTGCTCATCATGTCCACGCTCGCCGAGAGCTTCCTGACCATTAAAACGGAGGAAGGACTCTGGAGCGCGGTTTTGGGGACAGGCGAGACCATCGTGGCCTCGCTCGTCTGCGCATGGATCGTCTCGTGGTCCACGTTGCAATCCATTTTGCTTGCCTACCCCGAAGTCATTCTCTTCACCATTGTCGCAGACGCCGCCCTGGGACAGTGGACAGGGCTTCGCCTGGTCGAGTACTTCCGTTTCCGCGAAGTCTTCAAGCACTTACAGGAAGAGTAAAGGAGAGAGGAAAGAGGAGGAGGGAAACTTGACCACTGACTCCTGATCACTGACTCCTGCCTTCTGATCTTCCCGTCATGTTCCCACGCCTCCTCCGTCACGGCATTCTGGGCATCAACGCCAGGAACTTGCTCTACGTGAAGCCCTTCAACCCCGCCAAAGTGACGGCGTTCGCCGATAGTAAGCTCAAAACCAAGGCGTACCTGATGACGCGTTCCATTCCCGCTGCGAAGATTTACGCACGTATCGAAACCCGCGAGCAGCTGCAACAGTTCGATTTTACCAGCCTTCCTGATGAGTGCGTACTCAAACCGAACCAGGGGTTCGGCGGAGAGGGAATCATCGTGCTTCGTGGGAGGGAGAACGGCGTCTTCCTGGCAAACGGGCGGCAACCGATCACCGATACGGAGCTTGTCGCACACATCGAAGACATCCTCGACGGGAAATTTTCCCTGGGAGGACGGCGCGACATCGCGTTCTTCGAGCAGATCCTTACGCCGCATGAGTGCTTTGCGCGATTCCACCCAGCCGGACTCCCGGATATCCGGGTCATCGTCTTCAATCTCGTACCCGTCATGGCCATGCTGCGCATCCCGACGGCCGAGAGTGATGGCAAAGCCAACGTGCACTTAGGCGGCATCGGCATCGGCCTCGACATTGCCAAGGGAACAACCACTCACGCTGCCCAGTACCACAGCCTGATTCAAGAGTTGCCGCACGGTGGATCGCCAAAGGGCATCAAGCTCCCCCATTGGGATGACATCCTCCTCGTGTGCTCACGCATACAACAGATCACGAATATCGGCTACTTGGCCGTCGACATGACCATCGATCAGAACATGGGACCGGTGGTGCTGGAAGTGAATGCACGCGCAGGGCTCATGGTACAACTGGCAAACCTTGCCCCCCTACGTGCCCGACTGGAGCGGGTGAAGGGGCTCAAGGTGAGCTCTCCTGAGAAAGGCGTGCGCATCGGGCAGGATCTTTTTGGAGAGAAAGTGCAAGGAACTATAGAGAAGAAGGAACCGCAGAAGACAGAGCGTCCCGTGCTCGGCACACAGGAGACGATTGTGATCGCAGGATCAGGAAAGAATATCGAAGTCCCCTGCCGTATCGCACCGGGGAAGGAGCGTACCATCTTCTCCCCGGAGCTCCTCAAAGCGCTGTGTCAAAGCGGTGCTGCCACTCCCACGGGGAAAACCGGCGAAACATTCCGCGTAAAATTCACGCTCGGTGGGAAGAAGATTCAAACACTCGTCATTGCCAAGGAAATCCCGGGCAAGGATGTCCAGGCAATCATCGGAAACAGAGACTTGGGTGAGTTCCTCATCGACCCGTCGAAGAAGACGCAACCAGCTTCCCGAATAACCGCAGTCAAAACAGACTTGCGAGCCGTGGATAGCACGCTTGCGGAACTCGACCGCGAATTGCTCCTCATAAAGTACTTAAAACCCCTCAATCTTCAGGAAGAGTACCAACGCCTGCTGGAGGACCGGCGCTACAACCCCGTATTCCTGTATACGAAGATTCCGCTGGACTTGGCCGATGCTGCCCGCAGGATCGCGGAACCCATCGAAGACCCCTCAAGCCTGGGACGACTGTTGGAAAAGAAACGCAGCGAGCTCCTCAAGCGCATCACACTCCTGGAAAAACGTGGACACAGCGAGCAATTCACCATGGCTTCCCAGGAACTCTACGGTTCTGTCTCCTCGGCGCTCCTGCGCGCGGCGCAGGCCGCCCTACACAATCGCGTAGCTTGCGATTTGCCCACGCCGGAAGAAGAGTTGCTTGATCCTGAACAAGTACAAACCATTTTTCAGGAAATCCTGGAACACTACGGGCTGCTCAATTGGCAGGTTGCCATCCGCGATCGCCTGGTGGCGGACTGCACGGTGGGCGGACAGCACATTTACCTGCGTGCGGAGGCGCGATTTGAACCTCTGCATGTGCAGGCACTCATCGCACATGAGATCGAAACTCACGTGCTCACTGCGGAGAATGGCGAGCACCAGCCCTACGCACTCCTGCGTCGCGGGTGCGCCAACTACCTCGATACGCAGGAGGGTCTGGCAATCTTCAATCAGAACCGGATCTTGAGCGCGTACCACGAGCGCAGGATGAACCCACCACGTAACGTGCTGGGACTGGAGTTCGGCCTCACGCATTCGTTTGCCGAAACACGCACCTACCTGGAGGAAGAACTCAATTATACGGCACAGAAAGCCATGACCCAGACCATCACGATTAAGCGGGGTTTACGAAATACCGAGGAACCGGGAGGATTTACCAAGAGTCTGGTGTACTTCCGTGGGCTTCGAGCCATCGAACGCTTCGTGGAGGAGGGTGGAGATCTGAGAAAGCTCTACGTGGGAAAGATAGCCCTGGAGGATCTGTCGCTCGTCGAAGATCTCCCTGAGCTGGAGGCACCGCTTCTTTTGCCGAAGTTCCTGCGCAAGGATTAACTGTTGCCGGGGTACGCAGGCAGTCCCCTCTCCACAAGGATGTCGTAAAGTTTACGCGTGGCGAAATACCACAGCATCGTGCGATCATTGCTCATAATGTAGGGGCGCATATCGTCGAACTCTGCTGCAGTCGGCGCCTCTGCACCGTCGAGTTCCTGTAGGCAATCTTCTTCACGCGCCTCGTACTCTCTCAGAAGCGCATGCGTATCCCCATCATCGAGCACGTCCCGTTCAAATTGCCCCTCCAGTACATAGAACGCCTCGGGGGAGAGCCTGGCAATGAACGCACGAGCCTGCTCCTCGATGAGAACGGTGCTCAGTTCCGTGCCAAACCCCAGCGCACGCTCGGGCCGCAGATTACGGTTCCTTGCACAGATCTCGGTAACAGCACGCTGGAGTGTGAAGTAATCCCCGAATTTGGCCAGTGAACATACGGAGCCATACGTCCGCTGGAGTATGCGCAGTACGCCCTCCTTAAAGGAGAACACTTCCTTAATCTGGGTAGCAACATCGCTCTGACGAGCTTCCAGCAGGGCTTCGACTGCTCCAAAATACCCGTGCTCCGCCCAGCGTAGGTTTGCCTGTTCTATCCCGCGCTGCCACTGGATCACATCATCGAAAGCAAAGTCGGTGTGCAGGAGCTGCTCACGATGAGGCGTAAGAAACCGCATGAGTGGCGCACGGTACGATGCCACACCCCCGCGCGCAAGGAAAAAACTGTCACAACTCCTCCCCGATCCATGACACGCGATCGAGCGTATTGAGAACCATCATCCATGTCTGCCCCCTGGCAAACTGTAGGGATTCATCTTCCTCTCCCACAGAGAAGGTAAACGTCTCACCCAAACGCTTGTGCCATTGACCGGGAATCACAATACCGGAACGCAGGAGGAGGAGATCCCCTTCGCCCTCCATATCAATGAGAAGGCGGCCATACTCCCCTTCGCCATCGACGGGGATTTCCAGGATGAGAATGTTCGTAGGCTGCGCCTCGCTCACAATGCCGCCGTTCGTCCGATGGTAGCGATGGCTGAAGGCATCGTACTCGTAGAGCACATCGTGCGTCTCATTGAAGAATCCCACGCGGATTGTCTTGGCGCGTTCACGCGCCTGCGCGGCACCGATCTCATACGGAGGCCATGCGGTCACCGCAATACCCTCAGGGAGCAAATCTTCCAGATGCTCGCGGCTGACGAAGAGGTCATGGGGTGCGGGGATGCCAGGTTCGCGCAGAAAGTGCTTCGAATAACGCAAGCCGTTGATGCTCAAGAGTTTTGGATCTTTCTGCACGCGCTCCAGTGCCTCGGGGCTTCCGCCCGCGTGGACGAAGATGCTCGTCCAGGGAATGAGCGCCTCGATGAAGTACGGGCGTAATGAGCGAACCGGCCCAAGGGAGACAGGCAACGCACGCGCATCGTAGAGCGCGACAAACCGTGTGATGAACCCCTCCACCAGGTACTCACTGACAAGGAGTGCGTCTTGAAGACCTTGTTGATGAGGACGGGCGCTCTCGTGGTTCTCGATAACAACGGCAACGAGCGGCTTGCGGTGGCTGAACATGGGGAGCAGCGGCAGCCGGGAGAGTATGCGGGAGAGCGATGGCGTTGGTGCCTGATCGGCGTCGCGGTCACGTACGCCCGCAACGACCGGTACCTGCATCCCCGCGGCAAAGTTCTGAGTTGCGACGTAGGCGAAGAGCAAACCTCCCGTGAGGCACGTGAGCAGGAGAATAACCGCGAGAAGGATGCGTCCGAAAAACGACATGAATGGTGTGCGTCAGGATTCTTTTGCTTCACCCTTGTTTGCCTCCGTAGAGGAAGCAGCCCCGGCATCGCCTTCCGCCTTCTCGCCTTCCGCACCTTCGGCACCTGCCGCACCTTCCACACCTGTTTCCGGCGGGGGAGCGATCTCTTCCTCCTTACGAGGTTCCTGCACGGTCGCGATCACAGTTTCGGGCCCCTCTTCCAGAACAACACCTTCGGGCACCGTGAGATTGGCAACAGTGAGCTGACTGTCAAACTCTATGAGAGAAAGGAGACTGACGGTCAAATGGTGCGGCAACCGCGAAGGAAGGCAGCGAACCGTAACGTGGTCATGCGGGGTAACAAGCACGCCGCCAAGTTCCTTGGTTGCCGGCGCCTCACCCTCGAAGACGATCGGAACACGGGCCTCAATCTCCTTGGTCATATCCACGGCGAAGAAGTCCACGTGCGTAATCGCACCGGATACCGGGTGATGCTGCACTTCGTGGAAGAGCGCCGGGACCTTTTTCTTGCCCTCAATATCCACCTCTACGAGCGTGCTCTCCCCAGCCGTCATGTACGCCTTATGGAGCGGCAAACGCGCACACGCAATGAGCAAGTGCTCTGTGCCGGAACCGTAGAGCGCGCACGGTACGGAACCCGAGCGACGTAGTTCCTGCGGCTTGGCGGCGGGAGCCCTGAACGATGCGGAAAGTGGGACCATGTCCATAAGCCTGCAAAGGCTAGGGAAAATGCCCTGTGGGGTCAAGGAAGTAACCGATATTCGAGAACGGAGGCATCTTCTCTACAATCTGCAGCGGGAATAGTGAACGGTGAACGGTGAATGCAGAATGAGAAATACGCCTTCATTCTGCATTCATAATTCATAATTCATCATTCATCATTCTGCTTCCCCCCAGCCCACTTCCAGAAATACTTGAACGCGCTCACGATATGCACTCTGCCCGTATGCTTGGTGATGAGATGCAGGAATCCCGAACCGCTTAAACGGTGCTTAGAGTCGCGCGCCGAAACCTCGGGAAAGTAGAGCACGCGCTTGCCACTGAGCCACACCCTGCGACAGAGATCGGTGTCCTCGAAGAAAAGGAAGAACCGCTCATCGAATCCACGCAGTTCTCCATAGACCTTGCGGCGCATGAGGAGGAATGCCCCCACGACCCAGTCTACCTCCCGAACGACAATGGGATCGCAGTCATGTTGCAGGTAACGCGTGAGCCTGCCGGGGAAGAACCGCTTGAGCACCGTACGCTTGATGACGATGTCGAACACTGTGGGAAACGTGCGGTAGGAATCGCGGGTTGTCCCGTCGGGAAAGAACAGGCGCGGAGCGACGACGCCGATCTTCGGATCTTCCTTGAGCACCGCGATCAGGCATTCCAGTGCCCGGGGCTCCGGCTGCGTATCGGGATTGATGATGAGCACGTACTCCCCCTTCGCATAGCGCTCGCCGTAGTTGTTGCCACGTCCAAACCCCAGGTTCTTTGGCGTCTCAACGATGCGCACGCGCGGATCGCGAATTCTTCGCCGCAGCACTCCCACGGAATCGTCACCGGAGTGATTGTCGACGACAATCACCTCGATGCGGTCGGCAATCGTCTGCGCAAGGAGACTCTCGATGCACGCCACGGCCTCCTGCGGCGTGCGGTAGTTGAGGATGACGGCCGAGACGAGTGGGGTATTCTTCACTGGAGAAAGAATATCAGACGACAATACTCATTGGTGGATAATCGTAAGTGATTCTCATTACTTATAGGATGAAACCCTCATGCCCATAGAAGGGAAAAAACAGCGTCCCACAATACGCGTACTTCTCATTGTCGTGGCTAGCGTTGCTTTAGGATTTTTTTTACTTGGAGAGAACCTCCATGCACAGTGGAACATCATTGATGATCATACAATCATTGAATATTTCAATACAGAGCAGACAGTGCACATCTGGGAAATCCCTCAGCTCCTCCGAGGAACAGAGATCGCTTCATTTGGGAATTGGGTACGGTACCGCCCAACGTACCACCTCCTGAGAATAACAGAGGCATGGTTATTTGGATCACATGTCAGTGAATGGTATTCTTACATACTATTCTCCTTCGCATGTGTCATTGCCCTTAGTTGGTGGATCACATCTGAGGAACTCGGCTTCCTCTCCGGTCTCGCTTTCATCGTCTTCATCCTCTCACACCGCTACTGGAGGGATATCTGGACCAGACTTGGCCCAGGAGAAACTTATGTGGTACTCGGCGTGGCAATCTTTGCATGGTCCTATTATCGCATCGCACATCAACTGAAAATCAGTAATGCACAGAAGAGAAACCGGCCGCTCTGGTTTCTCCTCATGCTCGGCGCACTGATCGCAATTGGCTCGAAGGAGAATTTCCTCCTTCTCATCGTACCGACGGTCTATCTCTATATCCGTGCAAACATCAGACAGAAGACACTCACCACGGGGTTATTCTCCACTTTCGTGGTACTCGGCTACTGTACGCTCATTTCAACAGCGGTCATCCTCGGTCTCATGAAAACTGGCTTCGACGTCTACCAAAATCCCATATCTCTCTCCGCAATATTTCCCATCATCGTGCAGGCTATACAACAAACATTCTCGAATTTGCAGCTTATCCCTCTGGCAGTACTTCTACTGAGCATCACACTCATCACACTGCACTTCACGAGGAATCGTCTCGAAGTCCTACAGGTATGGAAACACTACGGGCCTCTCCTCATTTTTCTGTCCATCACGTACATTTGGCAGATCATCTTCTACTATGGAAAGTGGCCAAATGGCAACCGCTATGATTTCCCTGGGATCCTCGCTAAAGAAGTCTTCTGGCTTATTTGTTTTCTCTCGAGTATGCAACTCCTCAAGAAAACACGCATACCTCCATCCGTACTCCAGGCAACATACTCAGGATGTACCATTATCCTGCTCATCTGTGCGTTACAACTCGGGGGCTTCACACATTTACGAGAAGCTACGTCCTTCAACGTACTGAGGACAACTAGATTTACAAGAGAGCTTGAGGCAATTGCACACAGTGCAGCTGAAAATCCAGCGATGCCCATCGTGATCGAACTTGGGGACTGTTATGCACATTACGAATGTACGTACTCTTTGGGTGCATTCCTAGGATTATATAGAATAACGAATCCCCTCTTCATCAGATTGCAGAATCCTATGCGAGGAAGAGAGACACCACTGAACCAACGACTATGTAACGACCTTGAACATCTCTCCGCGCAAGGATATCAAGCGAGGAATTTCTCTTTTGAACCACTTAAACAACTCACAACACGCGATTGCATCTCTATAACATTCGACCAAGCCCCACCCGTTGTCTGTTCAAAGCATAGTACCATTTCCCTATAGCATACCTGCACATCCATCGACCGGCTCTCCTTTCCATGCTGGCTATGTCTCTCCTCCTGAGTATCTTCCTTGTCGGAGAGAACCTGCGGGCAGAATGGCGGATCATAGATGACCATGAGATCGCCGCATTCCTCGGATCTGATCACCTCCTCCGCGTCCAAGAACTCCCCTCAGTCATGGGGATAACAGATTTCGCACGATTCAAAGAAATCATGCGTTTTCGTCCTGCGTACTATCCTCTCCGAATCGCAGAAGTCATCCTCTGGGGGGCGAATCCACACCTCTGGTATGCGAGCAGGATGATCCTATTCGCACTCTTCATTTTCCTTCTCTGGTGGATGACTGCAGACGCTATCGGCGTTTTAGGTGGAGTTATTTTTACTATGTTCATTCTTGCCAGTCACTATTGGAGCAAAATCATTTTATACATTTCCGGTGCCGAACCCTATGCGTGCGTGGGTACTGCACTGTTCTTCTGGTCATTCTTCCGTCTCTGCCGCCCCATTAAATGGGAGAAGACAACAGAAGCGAGAACAACTCATTGGTGGATACTCCTTTCCATCGGTGGATTCATCGCAGCAGGTTCCAAGGAGAATTTTGTTCCTCTGATTCTCCTTCCAATACTCGCCCTCCTCGCAATCAGCATTCACCGCAAGGCACTGAGGCTCATTCCTTTCCTCTCGATCGTCTTCCTCCTTAGCACAATCACAACCATCATTGGTTTCGTGGGCTATGCCACCTTACGATCTGGTCACGACGTGTATTTCCGGTCCACATCCCTGACTGCGAGATTACCCATTGCCCTTGGAAGTATCAGCTATACGGTCAATAACCTACATATTCTCCCTATCCTCGTTATCGCCATCATCCTCTCTGTTTTCGCCTATTGCCGAACGAGAGACTGGAGGAAAACCTTCATGCCATGGAGGCACTATTGGTTATTTCTCATCTACCTTATCGTCATTTACGCATCACAGTACGTCTACTATAACGGCGACATCCCGTTGGGATCGCGTTACGCTTTTCCAGCAGTCTTGTGCCAGGAAATCTTCTGGCTCGTCTGCTTCCTTCTAGGAAGTGAACTCCTCACTATTGCCCGCCTACACCAAGTCGCTCTCCTCTGCATACGCACGGTGTTCCTCGTCATTATCACCGCCGGGATCGTCATGCAGGGTGGGCTGTTCACCATCCGCAGGGCAGCACATGAAAACCTTCTTCGGACACAGACATTTGCCCAGGAGATCACGGTCCTGCGCACCCTAGTCGCTCTAACTCCTACTCTGCCCATCATCCTGGAACCGGCATACTGCTTCAGCCATTACGAGCCCCCGTTCTCCGTCGCGCGCTTCCTGCTCTTCGAACATGTTCAGAATCCCATATACCTGACGATGAAAGAGGACATGAAAGAGCGTGATTCTTTGTTAGGCGGCCCTCTCTGCAGACAACTGCAATATTACTCACGGGAAGGACGGCTGGAACATGGCTACAACATTCATCCCCTTAGAGAATTCCATGGCGGCGACTGCGTCTCCATCGTTTTTAATAACGCCGTTCCGCAGACCTGTAAGCGCTCCTTCTCGATCACCATCTAGCCATGAGAATTCTATGCCGGAGTCCAGCTGTCAGGGGGTACCAGAAGCGGTAATATGCGTACATGGTTTCCATTAGAGAGAGTATCAACCCCCATCTCCCTGCCTTACGCAAGCGTGTAGGGAAAGTCCCGCAGAATCCCGGGATCTACCGCTGGCTGAACGAGCAGGGGGAGGTCCTCTATGTGGGCAAAGCGAAGAATCTCCGCAGCCGCCTGCGCAGTTATCTCCAGGTACAAGATACATCTGTCGGACCATGGAAACTCTCGATGCGCAGGCAACTGAGCGACTTTGATATCACCGTGACGAATACGGAGCTCGAGGCACTCGTCCTCGAGACGAACCTCATCAAGGAGAAGAAGCCGAAATATAACGTCCTCATGAAGGACGACAAGAACTACCTCTACGTCCAGATTTCTCTCCAGGATCCCTATCCGGCTATCGGACTCGTGCGCAGAGGAATAGCTCCGGGGACGAAGGGGTTTGGTCCGTACACTGGTGCAATGGACATCGCGCAGACGCTCGACATGCTCCACGGGATCTTCCCGTATAGAGCGTGTAGAAAATCCGTCGAGGCTCTGAATCGAGCGTGCGCGAAGGGAAAGAATCCAGAAACAGTTTTCAACAGGGAATCCACTCCCTGCCTGGAGTACCAGATTGGCCAGTGCTGCGGACTCTGCGTAGGTGCCCTCACCCAGCAGGAGTATCGCACTGCCATCGAACAGGTGATGAAGTTCCTGCGCGGAGAACGGGCGGCGGCCATTGAAAAATTGCAGCAGCGCATGCAGAAAGCAGCGCAGAATCACCAGTTCGAGCTGGCAGCACAACTGCGCGATACGCTCGAGGCAATTGAACGCCTCGAGGAGCGACAGCTCGTATCGGACACCTCAGGCGAAGATATCGACATCATCGGCATGGCCGTGATGAAGGGTCACGCGCAGGCGCTGGTGCTGCGCCAACGTGACGGACGCATCATCGACGAGATCGCGTTGCCCCTCGCGGGAACGTGTGACAGCGAGGAGGAAGCACTCGCGCAGTTCCTCCCGCAGTTCTACGGAACGACACCTGACATCCCCCCTTTGATCGTCATCGGGAGATCGCTCGAAGAGCAGGAGGTCTTGGATGCATGGCTCACAGAGAAGCGCAGCTCTACGGTGAAACTCAAGCGTCCCGAGCGCGGACGGAAAGCGGAGCTGCTTGCACTTGCTCAGAAGAACGCGCAGGAGAAATTGAAGCAGCTCGAGACCGCGTGGGAGGCCGCGGCCAAGAAGACCGAAGGAGCCTTGAGCGAACTGAAAGACATCCTCACGCTTGAGGAGACTCCCAAGCGCATCGAAGGGTACGACATTTCGCACCTCTCCGGCACGGAGACCGTGGGGAGCATGGTCGTTGCCAAGAACGGCAAAGCGATGAGCGACCAGTACCGTTCCTTTACCATTCGTACACTCAAGGAAGGCGAAGTGGATGACTACAAGGCACTCAGGGAAGTCCTCAAGCGACGACTCCTCCATCTTGTCCATGACCTCAAGCAGGAGGAGAAACGATGGAAAGAGAAGGGCATCACCTTTGGGAGAGCTCGTAAAAACGAGATGCAGACGATCGAGACCACTATCCAGGAACAAAAGCTGGCACCTGATGACCTTCAGGCGAAGGACTTCCTGGTTGCACGCAGAGGGAAGACTATCGTCGGCTTCGCGCGGCTCTACCGCTACAAGGATGCAACAAAGATGCTCAAGTCGCTCTGGATCGAGGAAAAATTCCGCGGCGCAAAGCTGGGGCAGTTCCTCTGCAGAAAGCTTCTCAAGAGGGAGAAGAAGGGAAAGATCTACCTCCTCACATCCAAAGATCTGGAAGAGTATTACGGCGAGATTGGGTTTCGCTACATCCATGAAGGTCCTCCTCTCATGGAAAAAATGTTCAGGAATCTCCCCACAAAAACACCGTGCATCAGAATGATGTACGATGTGAAGGAGCACCGCAACGATACGTCACTCTCCACCAAGCCCGACCTCCTGGTGATCGACGGCGGCAAGGGGCAGCTCTCTACCGCGCTCGCCGTGCTCAAGGAACTCGATCTCAAGTTCCCCGTGATTGGACTCGCCAAACGCGAGGAGGAGGTGTTCGTCCCGGGGAATGCGCACCCCCTCGTCTTCCCCAAGGATTCTCAGGCGAAGTTCCTGCTCATGCGCCTGAGGAACGAGGCGCACCGTTTCGCCAACGCGCACCGCGAAAAACGCCTGAGCTCCTCGGCATTTCGATCGCAGCTCGATAGTGTCCCGGGGATCGGCGCGACCTTGCGCACCAAACTCCTCACACGGTTCGGATCCGTCACTGCCATCAAGGCGGCAAGTGACGAGGAGATCAAGGAGATCCTCACACCAAAACAGTTAAAGACACTGCGAGAGCATCTGTAAGCACTATGCGTCCATACCTTTTTCCTCGGCCTGCGGACGCTGCTGACTGAATGCATCCCATTGCTCACATGCATCACGCCCTGCATCCGTGGGGAGCACCGTAACCTTGTTCCTGGCTTCGGGAGGCCGTGGTTCTAACTTCTCACATGTACCGAGAGCTGCCCACCCCACATGGTCAAGTATGCGTGCGATAGGCGAACCCTCCGGATACGCATCACGTGCTTTTTCTCTGGCCGTCATTGCACCACCAAAACCTTGTTGCTTGTCCTCGCGGGCATCGGCAGCTACTTCTCTGCGCAGAGTCTGTAACGCTTCGCCTGCACACCTCAACGCTGCTGCTTCGTCTTTCACCGGCAGGAATTTTGGATCGAATACTTCATGCAACTTTGCGTGCGTTCTCTGCGCCGACAAACCAATAAGGAACACTGCCTGCCGCAACTGATCCTGTATCTGTTTTTCCGCTTGCGTAGTAAGTGCCGCAGCAGCCTGCTGAGCCTCTAGACGTTTCTTGGCGAAACTCGCATCTAATTGCGGCATGATGCGGTCCAAAGGAGCAGTGGAAACGGTTTCCGGTTGATCAGAGGACATGGAAGAGTGGGAATGAAAAATGGGGGCCATGCTATACCCGTGCTCCTGAGACCAGCAAGGAAATCCTGTCAGATCACTCAAAGCACTGCGCGGACATCTGCTCCAGCCACACTTCCTGCACCTTCCGCATTTGTGATATCGCTCCTTGTTCCCACAACCTCCTGTATATACAATGTCTATACACCCATGCAGACCCCCATCACCACCATCCGGCTCTCCCCCCGCTTAAAAACGGCGGCGCAGCGCCAGGCGCGCCGTGACCGCCTGTCGCTCTCCGATGCTATCCGCATGCTCCTTAAGGCGTACGTGCTCAAGGAGATCAAGCTCAAGCCGACAAAGGGGAAGAGGAAATGAGCCCGAGCCCCAACCCCTTAATCGCCGTTCCTTTACCTTGCACCAGGGTCTGCGCTCTTTATACTTCCCACCGTGGCCCGCTTGCCGGCCCGTAGCCCCGAGCTTGCCGAGGGGCGGAGGCCGGTTCGTCGCCCTGCTACGCTCATTGCTACCATGCGGCCCGTTCGTCTAGTGGTTAGGACGCAAGGTTCTCATCCTTGTAACGGGGGTTCGATTCCCCCACGGGCTGCCACGAATACGCAGACGCGCCTTGTGCGCGTCGGCGGATTTGTCCGGCAACCGCAGGGGAATTGAAGTTTATCCTGAGCGACGAGCGCAAAGCGCGAGGAGTCGAAGGGATTCCCCCACGGGCTGCCAACATTAGCGCGTGCAAAGCGTCGCCTTAGGGTGACCTAAGGGGGCGACCCCCGTCTCCGAAGGGTTGGCCGTTTCATCGTGACCATTTTTCATACATTTTTTGTAACACTGGGAATCATTTTCCGTTTTCCTGAGCGGAGATAGAGAAAAATTCTGGGTTGGCCTTCCTCTCGAATCATGATTCCTCAACGCTTCGTTTCTCATCGGAAACACGACGATAAATGGATCGTCAAACTTGCAGGCGCACAGCGAGCAGCAGCCGTCACCGAGAAAAAGGTGGATGCGGTTGATATCGCCCGTGATATTGCACGTCGAAACAAGGAAGAACTCGTCATCAAAGACATGAAAGGCAGGATCCAACAAAAGGACTCGTATGGCCATGACCCTCGTAATATCCCGGGCTGAATAGCCCTTGGTTTTTTATTTCTGCCAACCCAGAACTCTTCTCCTCGCAATAAGCTCAACCATCTGTCGATTGGACATAAATCGGCTATAATTCGGATATAGATATGATCAAGGTGGCAATTATCCGATATCCGGCAGATGTTAGACGTTGCATGAAGGATTGCCTTCTCGGCATCTTCTACAAGAAAACTGATCTCATAGATTTTTTTCGGAATGAGTGTGGTTGTACCAATTCTGATATGCGAGGAATCGAGCCATCACTTACCAAATCTCAGATTGTAGATGCACTTTATGAGAACTTGAATAAGCGTGATGAGAGCGGGAATTTACAGTTACATACAATCATCCAAAACATTATTCGATGGTCAGATTTTGAATCCTACTGGTTCAAAAATGGGTCTCTAAATCCAGAGGAGGCAAAAAAAGATATTGAGCGTTTAAAAAAGATGATTGGTGAGAAGACCAAAGAAGATGAGCACGTGCGTGAATTGAATAGAAGGAAAGCCGACATAGAAGCGCAAAGACTTAAAAAACTTACTCTCATAAATCTATTGGAATCTTTCAGAAAATTGATGGCTATGAACAGTGAAGCACAACAACGCGGTTATGAATTTGAGAGATTTCTTCGAGAGCTATTTGGATATTTTACAGTTCGATTAGATAAACCTTTCAAGTTAACTGGCGAGCAAATTGATGGGTCTTTCAGACTTCAAGGAGATAACAGCTATATCTGTGAAGCTCGATGGAAAGACGAGCTTTCTACTACAGAAGGACTGTATCAATTTGCATATAAAGTGCAGACAAAAACTCTATACCCTCGGGGCGCTTTCATTTCGGTCAATGGTTTTTCTGTGAGCGCAGTTGACGCGATCTGCAAAAACAACACGCCAAACATCTTTCTGGTCGACGGGTCGGATTTGATTCATGTTCTTGAAGAGCTTATTTCGTTGCCCGATCTTCTTTCAAAGAAAGTTGAACTCGCTCAAACGAAGGGGAGGATATATGTGCCAGCAAGAGAAATCATCTATAGCTAAGCTGATTCTCCAAAGTTAACTACTTCACGACCTCAAAAAAAATCCTTCGGATTCCATAGAACTTTGAACTCCCATTTTCCGAATGACTTAAGGGAATTCACAGCACGTACCCATTCTTCCGCTACAGCGTGCTTTGCCTTTACTTTGTCATCCTCCCCTTGCCTTTTACTTCCAAAACGAGCGTGCGGCCATCCTCGAAGCGAATGAGATAGTCTGGGTAGTAGATGTACACCATTCCTTGATAGAGATAGTAAATTTCAAACCCAAGATGTCCATCTTTTGCCATTTCTGCAGATGAAGCGGAGATTCGAGTGTAGAGGTATTAGGAACCAATACCGCTTCCCCTAATATCGACAGGAAGAAAAACTCACTGGAACCGTATATCTCACATTACACCACTCCTCTCCTGAGGGGTAGGCTCATAACCTCAAATTCTTGAAATCAATTGAGATTTTAGGAGATTATTCATGTGTGTGTTGTCATGGACAGAAAATCCTAGGAAGAGAATACTAACCTCATGGGAATCCATTATCGCTTCCTATCAATTGGAATAGTCTTTCTGTTTATTGCAAATTCGGTAACAGTTTACTCTGCACCAATATCAAAAAATGCAATATCGAGCACAGTAATGATACTGACCTTTGATACCTCGGGTAAACTACTCGCACGAGGTAGCGGGGTGATCATTTCCGAGGACGGCACTGTAATTACAAATCATCATGTTGTAGAGGGCGCAGATTCTATTGTCGTTCTTCCTACGGATGAAAGAGAGCAACCAAGTACATCATGTTCATGGTTCATTGGTTCGTTTAGAAGCAATGTTGATGTTGATTTGGCACTCCTTGAGCCAGACAATGCTCTGCCATGTTCAGTACATGGGATCCAGCTCGATACAGTATTACCACCGACTGGCACAGATATTCAAGTCCTTGGTTATCCAGCTATTGCTGTTGGAGGATTGAATCTAACAGTTACAAGAGGGCAGATAGCAGGAAGAGTTTCTGGGAATAATGGAGGAATACAATTGCTAAAAACAGACGCGAAGATTATTTCTGGAACATCGGGTGGGCCTGTAATTGGTAACAATGGAAAGTTGACTGGCATTGTTACGGCATTCACTTATTTAACAAATTCATTCGGACAAATGGATCCGTCACAAGAAACTATTGGACTCATTATCCCCTCTACCATCATCTCACAATTTGCCGGAGGGGATATTTCATTTGCCGGACGGTCCCAAGCTACACAGGAAAAAACAATCAGAGAAGGTCACAGTGCGTATCAAGGTGCACTGGATACGGTCGTTTTTTACACGCAACTTGCAGAAGATCTTAGGTCTACAGGATTAGTGAATTATTGTGCCTTACTACAAGTTACCAAAGATGAGGCAGTGGGTTTAGCCGAATTCATTATGGATATGGATAGCTTTTACTCCTCACCTGATGGACGTGCAGCCGTAGATATATATACCAATTTTGCTACTGAAACTTCAGACAAATGGCGCAACGAGTGCTTACATGTGACAATCGAACAATTGTTACCCTCAGATGTGCCAAGTAGTGCGTGGTTTGCTTACGAACTGGCTGCAATGAATTTTCTAGGAGGAATGATGGATGACCCCTTTAGACCAGCTGACAAAGCTACAAGAGGAGAACTAATTAAGTTACTTGTAAATATGATTGAAACAGAGGAGATGCCGCAGCTCCATAGCAATCCTACATTCGACGATGTTCCAGACTATCTAGAGGTATTCTTTGAAAAGGCTAAGATCAATGGATGGATTTCGGGAGACAATAACTGCGTGGGGGGGCATCCATGTAATGCGAGACCAAATGATCCAATTAATAGAGCTGAAGCTGCTGCAATTATCATTAGAGCGTTCGGCTTAGTTTCGAACGGCTCTCCTGTCTCATTTAGTGATGCTTCTGTAGGCCAATGGTTTTCATCTCACATCAATACTGCCGCTAGTCTTTGTATTCTTCAGGGTGACGAAGGTACTACGTTAGTCAGACCTGCTGATCCAGTAAACCGAGCGGAATTGATTATGATGGCATTTAGAGCTTCAGAAGATTACGCAGGCAAGCGGTTGATGTCACCAGACTGTGAATATAAAAAGGCACCATTCTTCTTCCATGATCCTGATTTGGATACGCGGAACAGGTTCTAATTGCGCTTACCACGGGCTGCCATCTCACCCCATCTTCCAACAACACGGCTGTTTGCATTTGGTGCAGTACTGCTCCCCGTTCTCATGGGGCTTGCCGCTGACGCACTTCGCATTGCAGCAATCGGAGCGAATGGCAGCCCTCAGTTCCCCCGGCAATTGTCTGCGCACGGCAATATTCATGTGGTGGGCGCAGTACTGTTTGCCATGAGAAGCTTTGCCACACCCTTTCATCGAGCAAATTTCACGTCTTTTTGGAATGGTGAAGCGGAGAAGGAAGAGTACCATCATCCTGCATGCAATCCGATCCCCCGTCCAGCATTCAGTCCAGTTTTACGCAAATTGGAGTGGAACCTCCGTTCGTTTCCGTGCTCGAAAAGCACGGTATTACCGTGCCCACGCCCATTCAGCACCAGGCGATCCCCGCGATACTCCAGGGAAAGGATTTGGTCGGCATCGCGCAGACGGGCACAGGCAAGACGTACGCCTTTGGTCTCCCCATGCTCCAGAGCATGGCGCACGAAAAAGGGAGGGCGCTCATCATTGTCCCCACGCGCGAGCTTGCGCAGCAGATCGAGGAAGCACTTGCTCCTCTTGCTTCACTCTACCGCATCGGTATCGCGGTCTTCATCGGAGGAGCCTCCATGCATCTGCAGCGCCGGATGCTCAGGAACAACCCACGGATACTGGTCGCGACACCCGGTCGCCTCAATGATCACCTGGAAAAGAAGACGGTCACCCTGCGGGAAGTGCGGATCCTGGTGCTCGACGAAGCGGACCGGATGCTGGATATGGGATTCAAACCGCAGATTGACCGCATCCTGGCGCATGTCCCGCGCGAACGACAAACGCTGCTCTTTTCGGCGACCATGCCCAAGGAAATCATGCAACTGGCTTCCGCGCAGATGCGCCTGCCCCTGCGTATAGAAGTCGCCCCTTCGGGAACGACAGCGGCAAAAGTGGAGCAGGAGCTCATCATCGTACAACAGGTGAACAAGGGCATGCTCCTGCAGTCTCTGCTGCGCGATTACCACGGGTCGGTGCTCGTGTTCTCCCGCACCAAGCACGGCGCGAAAAAGATCACACGCCTGCTGAATGACCAAGGTTTTCCGGCGGCGGAGATTCATGCAAACCGATCTCTCGGGCAACGCCGCGCTGCGCTCCAGGGATTTAAGACGGGTAAGTACCGCATCCTGGTTGCCACGGACATCGCTTCGCGCGGCATCGACGTTACAGGCATCGAGGTCGTCATCAACTACGACCTGCCCGATGACGCGGGGGATTACGTGCATCGCATCGGCCGCACGGGCCGGGCCGACCGCGAGGGTCGGGCGATCTCCTTTGCCACGCCCAGTCAGGCGCAACACATTCGGGAGATTGAGAGACTCATTCGCGCACCGTTGCGGCGCAGGTCTCACGCCTCGGTGCCACAGCTTCCTCTGGAGGAAGGGAGAAGTGACAAGCGCCCTCAGCGCCGATCGTCTCCGCGCTCCTTCCCGCCACGCAGTGGCGCACCACGGCACGGCACGCAACGAAAAAACTTCCGTCCGCGCCGCAGGTATTGAGCAGAGTGGCGAAGGCAGAAATGCATCGCGCCATTCTGATCAGTTCTTTGTGTCACCCCGAAACGGGCCTCTGTGTCATGGTTCGACTCCGCTCACCATGACACGATGTACACTGCAGTCTGCATGTCTCACTTCGTCTATCTTGCACGGTGCAGTGACGGATCGCTCTACTGCGGCACTTGCATGGACCTTGCTGCGCGGGAGGAGAAGCACAACCAAGGCACGGGCGCCAAGTACACGCGCTCGCGGCGACCGGTGAAGATTGTCTATGCAGAGGAATGCGCCACGCTCCAAGAAGCACGCAGGCGCGAGGCGCAGGTGAAGCGGTGGAAAAAGGAGGAGAAGGAGGGGCTTCTCATCCGTGACGGAGATCAGTGTTAGCCTCGGCTGAAAAAACACAGGGATCAATGATGCAATCCATGCAATGGAATAGGCCCACTACTCGTACCGCAGCGCATTGATGAATTCACACAAGATCTCGCGGCCGCATGATGGGGAACAGCACGACATCTCTGATGTTCTGCTGCTGCGTCATCATCATGATGAGGCGATCGACACCCACTCCCCATCCCGCGATCGGCGGCATGCCGTGCTCCATGGCGCGGAGGTACTCGCGATCAATGGCGTGTGCTTCTTCATCGCCCGCAGCCTTCGCTCTCGCCTGCTCCTCGAAACGAATCCGCTGATCAATCGGATCCACAAGCTCGCTGTATGCATTCACCACCTCCGTCCCCCCCATGACAACCTGGAAACGATCGACGAGCGTGGGATTATCGTCATTTCTCCGCGCGAGGGGAGATTCATCAGCGGTGTGTCCCAGAATAAAGGTCGGTTGGACCAAATTACCACGTACGTGCTTCTTGTAGAGCAAATCAATGGTTCCTCCCCTTGTGCTTTTCCCCGTGTAATCTCCACCCGTTTTCGCGTTCGCAGCCACCTCAAGAGCGGCTTGTTCCGGATACATATCCACATCAATGCCTACGTGATCCAGGATGAGCTCTTGGAATGTTTTCCTTGCCCATGGTCCGCTAAGATCGATGGTGTTTTCCTCGTACGCGAACTGCGTGCTCCCCAGAGTCCTGCCGACGACCTGTCTAAACCACTCTTCCGTAAAATCCATGAGCTGCCGATAGTTCGTATATGCCCAGTAGAATTCCATCGTCGTAAATTCCTGCATGTGCTCAGGACTCATGCCTTCGTTACGGAATTGCTTGCCGATTTCGAACACACGCTCAAACCCACCGATTATGAGCTTCTTGAGTGGTATCTCTGGCGCAATACGGAGCTGGCAATCGATATCTAGGGCATTGTGGTGCGTACCGAACGGCTTGGCCAGCGCCCCTGTCGCCAAGGAATCGACGATTGGTGTTTCCACCTCCATGAAACTGTTCTCTTCCATGAATCGGCGAATGGCGGAGATGCAGCGGCTACGCAATACAAACCGCTTGGTGGCTTCCGGATTGACAACAAGATCGAGATACCTCTGTCGATATTGCGTTTCTACATCCAGAGGAGTGCCGATGTCCGGCACATCGCGCAGGGTCTTTCCCAAGAACACAAGTTCCTGCGCGCGAATAGTGGGCTCACCGGTTCGTGTTGCAAATGGGAATCCCCGTACGCCGAGAAAATCACCCCTGTCGAGATTCTCATAAATAACCTGTTGCGTACCTTCGAGCTTCTGGCGATCGACAAGCGTTTGGACCCTCCCCGTCCCCTCGATTAAGTCGATGAACGTGCTCCTCTTATGCTCACGAATATTGGCTATTCTCCCGGCACAGGCATGGATCTCCTCCGGCATTTGGCCCGCATCGCGGGCGGCGGTGAGAGCGTCTGCCATGTCCCGCAGTTGTTGCGCCGTCAACGTACGGTCGAATCGTTCTGGCGACACCGGCACGCCGGCCTCAGCGAGTCGCTTCCGTTTCCGATAGTACTCACCGAACATCTCCTCATATGCGGCATCCTGCTGGCCGGAGACATCGATGTTACCGATGTATTGCATAAAGGGGTTAAGCGGAAAACCAACGAAACATTACGCCGTTTCAGCTTCGTCCTGCGCCGCCCCCCTATCATCCTCTTTCTTGCGCCACAGATCGTCCCTCTCAAACCGTATGTACTGCGGCGTCTCGGCATTGAACGGCAATGCGGCGATTTCCCCCAACGCACGTTGCAACGTTGCTTCGTCCGTATCCTCCACCGTAATGAAAAATGGCAAGTTATCCAGCATTTTCTCGGCGTATGGGAGCTGGACAATCGAGTTGAGATTGATGCCGTGCCGCTTCAAAACCGCAGTCATGTCGTGCACCACGCCGACGGCGTCGTGAATGACGAAACGCACGTAGAACGTGTGCGGCCTCTTATCGGGTTGATTGTGACCCTCCTGAACCGGTCGACCAAACGGCGACACGTATCCTTGCTCGCTCGTACGGGCGATGTTCACGATATCGGACAATACCGAAGCCGCCGTCGGCTTGCCCCCTGCACCTTCCCCCTGGAAGAAATTACCTTTGGCATTGAGATCGCTCCTCAGCTCAATCGCGTTCAGATTCGCAGGTATCTGCCCAATCGGTGAGCTGGCGAGTACCAACTCAGGCCCCACGCGGGCGATAATCTGACCGTCGACAACCTCGGCGCGCGCCACGAGTTTGACTCTCATGGGCGGATTCATGGAACCGGCATGTTCAATGTCCTTTAGGGCAACATCGACGATGCCCGTCGTGGGTATTTGATCCGGACTGATGTGCTTGCCGAACGCGTACGCGATGAGCAGGGATAACTTCTGGCACGCATCTCTTCCCAGAATATCATCGGAGGGATCCGATTCTGCATACTTCGCCTGCTTCGCCATCTGCAAACACTGACCGTACTCCAGGTGTTTTCCCTCCATCTGCGTGAGAATGTAGTTCGTCGTCCCGTTGATGACACCTCGCATCTCATGCATCCGTTCGCCGTGCGTCCCCGATGCCATGCTGTTGAGTATGGGGATGCCCCCGGCCACTGCCGCCTCGAACCGCATCTGCACGTCCTGTTTCTCCGCCTGCGCCAGCAATTCCGGCCAAGAATAAGCCAGGAGCTTTTTATTGGCGGAAACGACATGCTTCCCTCGCGCCAACGCGCCTTCGATTGCTCTCCTAGCCGTATCCATCCCTCCCATGAGTTCGCACACGAGATCAATGTCGGGATCATCCAATATGGCATCCAGGGACCGGTAGAGCTCAGGGTTTGCCTCATAGAACGTACCCGCAAGTTCCGGCTGACGACGGAAGATTGCCGCCAATCGCAGCGAACGACCGGCTCGTTCTTCCAGATGCGATGCATCTCCATGGAGAGTGGTAATGACTTCGGACCCCACGGCCCCTTGGCCAAGAACAGCGATGTTGAACGGTTTTTCTGACGAAGGGGTTGTTGACATAGGAGCGAGAGTTTCCCCCACAAAACAGGATTGGTCAAGGATTGGTCAAGTTTTTCATGCTTCCCCTGGGACGAGCTTCCTGTGGCGCTTCTACGTATTTCCCTCGCGAAGAGCGCGTGCGCGAAGCTCCCGTGCCATTTTCATAGTCGGGTCAATGGCAAGGATTGCATCACAATCCTCAACGGCCCTGCGAAAATCCCGATCTTCGAAGTTAATGAATGCCCTTTGGTACAAAGCCACTTTGTTTTGAGGATCAATGCGCAGCGCCGCTTCAAAATCTGCGCGCGCTGCATCTACCTCGCCTCGCTCAAGACTCGAACAACCGCGCATTGTGTATGCGAAACCGTTATCAGGGCTCTCCTCAATCGCTTTGGTGAAATCTGCATGCGCAGCTTCATGGTCTCCGAGTCTCCCTATTGAAATGCCACGATAAATGTGCGCATTGATGATCACGGGCCGATCATCAATAGGATCTGCGCAGGCATCTATGGCTGTCGAAAAACCTTGTACCGCTTCTTCGTCCCTGCAAAGTCCTTGTAAATTCAAAGCGCGATTGTGATGCAGCAATGCCATGTTCGGCTCCAATGCAATACACGTATCGAATACAGCAATCGCTTCTTCCGGTTTGCCCAGCTGAGTCAAAACGATTGCCAGCCTCACAAGGGCATCGACCTTGTCGGGCTGCATCGCGACAACTTTCTTGATATCTCGCGCTGCGGCAGCCGGATTTCCCGTTTGCATGAACATTTCTGCGCGCTTGAGCAGCACATCGGCATCATCCGGTTTCATTTGCAACACCTGGCTCAGATCACGTATCGCCTCGCGCAACCGCGAAACGTAATACAGTGCATAACCGCGCTCAAGATATGCATCGCAGTTTTGCGGATCAAGATCGATAACCCGAGAAAAATCATCTACTGCGGCTAGAAATCGGTGCAAACGACTATAAGCTCTCCCTCTGGTGAGAAGGGTATCCTTCAAATCCGGTCGCAGGTCAATTGCACGAGAGAAATCCTCAATGGCTTTGTCGTATTCCCCAAGCTTCAACTGCGCAGATCCTCTGTTGTGGTAATCAAGCGCATTGGTTCCGTCCAGATCAATAGCGGCTGTTAATTGCTGATGTGCCTCAGGAAAATTGCCTTGCAGCATATGTATGTATCCCAAAAACGCATGGGCAATTGCGCTGCGGCAATCCAACTGGATCGCACTATTCGCGCTCGCTATTGCTCCCTGAACATCTCGATTGTCCAATTGCTCCTGTGCTCTGCTCAAATACGCACGCACGTCTGCATCGCCCGAGTCTCCGCCGTAACGTGAACCACCGCTTGACAAGATAGGCAAAAGAAAAGGTAAAGAGAGGCGACCACTCTACGAGTGTGCCGCCTGCAAATCAAATGCCGTTGACATGCGCGCATTCGGAGCTACGCCTCCGTCCTGACACTGCAAAAAGGGAGCGGAGATGGGCAGTACGCATCAAGGGTGGAGAGCTGTTCCTTGGTGCAATAGCCGCGGTGTATCCACCCCTCATCGATCGCCTTCTGGGTGAGGAGTTGGACGTGTGTATGAAAGAACCAGTGACCGTTGCAAGTCAGGTCACCCATACGCGCAAAGAGCGCCCCCTGTTCAATGTGCTCGCCTTCTTGGGGAAGCCTTTCCTTATCAAGGTGCCCGTACAGACTGTAGTACGGCGTGCCGCTTGCATCGCGGTGTTGCAGGACTACGAGCCCCCCATAATTCCCCTCTCCTTCTTCGTAACCAGAAAAAAAGACGCTGCCAGCTGCGGGGGCATGCACGTTCGTGTGGAGGGGCGCGATGATGTCAACACCCAAATGGTAGTAGCGCTTCTCCGCCGCCATTTGAGGAAAGCGGCTCAGGAGTGACGAGCGGTATTCGAGATACGTTGCCACGCCCCACTGGTATGCGGGATAGAATGTCGTCTCTATGTACTGTTGCAACTGCGCTTGATCGTTCAATGTGGCAGATGAGAGCGGCGTTTGGTCACTCAGATCCAGAATAAATGGCGCGTGTTGCTGGAGAGACCCCAGTACGGGGGAGAAGCTGGAAGCGGTCTGCGAAGTACCGGATCGCGACACCATCATGAATCGAGGTAAGCGTCCATAATTCTATCAGTAATACTCTCCGGCTCAAGATGAGCGACGGCGAACGACCGGAGGAATCGCCCCTTGGTGGTATCTCCGAACATCGGCTTATGCGCATTCCACGGATCAGGAGGATCTTGTTGGGTATCATCGCCGATACTGACGTGATTCGTGAGCATCCAAGGACCCATACTGTTTGAGTCAACGACAAATCCGCTCTGCAATGCCGGTGTGATGGATCTATCCCATCGCAATTCTGCGTACACAGAGGAGATTCTGTCTCTCAAGAGTGCGCAGTTCGAGTAGATCAACAGAGGAACAATATGACCTTGCCGCTGGTATTCCGGCAGTGTTGACCACTCCGTACTTTCTCCATCAGCAACCAACACGCCGGAAATGGCGCGCCCTTCGGCACTACGTAAGACAAATAATCGATCATTCACTCCTCTGGATTCCGCGTAATTTCTGCACTGCTCCTCTGTCCAGCCAAAGGAGTGCCGCCACAGGCCAAAGATATCTTCGGCGGTCGGTGCTCCGTCAAACGTCATGCCCTGCGCACGATGCGCTCTCAACAACGCGATGGCGTCTTCTTCAAATGGAAGCGCAGAACGTTGCCGCATTTTGTCGCGGATGTGCTTCTGCATCAATGGAATACTGTCACACTCGACCGCGCGATCAGCAGTATTCGCACCGATCGTAATGTGCAGATTGTTTCGATCTATATCCGGACGCACCGCTGTTTCACAGGCTGCTTCCTGAAAAAGCCGATCACGGATATTGTGGACATCAATCGCGCACGATGCCCTGAGACGGGCAACGAGCCGGCTCCGTTCGCTTTCGCGGAAACGCTCGATACACTGGAGACCTAGATCTATGACGTCATCGTCTCGTTCAAGCCGCTCGTGCTCGTTGTCGAAGAGCAGACGATCGTAGGTACCGTTCTCCGTAAAACCCGGTCTCCGTTTACCGGAATATACCAATGTTGTATCGGGATTATTACTCATGTGGGAGTTGTCGAGGATCATGCTTGCGCCTTGCAATCAATGCGGTTATTGCGCGGTAAAATCGTGCTTTGGCCTGATCGTATTCCGCGTCATCTACGGAAATAAAAACACTGTGCAACATTTGCACGGCGGCATCGGCATCTTCCTTGCGAACCAAGAATGTCATTACTGCTTCATTCAAACCTTGCGTGATGAATTGGATATCAATTCCCGCAAGCTCAAAGGCCGTTGTCGCTTTTGCCGCCTGACCGGGTCGCTGCATGTTGTTACCGAGACAATAAATCAGAGCAAGATCTTTGCGCGATTGGATCACATGTGGATCGGAAATGCCGTAATGTACCGCAAGATGCTCGTCTAGCGCCTTACGGAGAGGTTCGCCGAACTCTCCCTCGTGGAACGTGAACGATACTGTTCCTTCGCTTGTGGCGATGTGTTGAATGGCAGCCCCATGCCGGCTGAAGAAATGCATCATGTCCGCATCGAAAACAGGATTCCCCACGAGAGCAGAGTCAGCGATCTGCAACGCGAACGGCACGTCCTTGCTGGTGACAATTTCGACGCCGTCGGGTTGCGCATCGAAATCTTGGATGAGGGTGGTGTTGTTCTCCAACACAGGTTGTTCCGGATTCATGACAACAACGGGTATTTTCTGTTGGGCTAGCATGTCGAGCGCCTCCGGGTGCAATGCTCCGCTCTTCGCCCCTCGGTTATCGCCGAAGAGCTCGCGGGCGAGAAAATGCGTCATGCGCCGCACAGTTTGCGCGCCCGGAACCCGCTTGGGATCCGCACTCATGAGGGGGAACTCCTTCTCAACAAGATACACCACATCCCTTCCCGTCCGTTGAGTCGCGCTGGCAAGAAGCGCTCCCGTTTTGTCACTGTAGCCACGCTGACTCCCCAGGAGAGGGAGATACCCCCCGGCAACGACCACGCCGCCGGTCTCCAAATGCGCTGCAATCTGTCTGCTGATGAGATCGCGCATGTATTCGATCGTCGCGGAAGAATCGGCATCGCGATCAATGTTGCGGAAGATACTTTGGTAGGCCGGTTCGATGCTCATCGGCAACGACACAACGCCGCGGATCCGCAAGTACGTAAGATACAAATACTGCGCAAGACGTTCTCCAATCCCCGTGACAGAAAGGTATTCATCATCGCTGTGTATAACCCAATCTACGCCAAACTTGAATGCAGCCAGTGGATCCTTCCAGCGCCTGATCCTGCTGATGAGCGAACGGGGATCCTGCGCGTCATCGATGTGCTCCAGAATCATTCCATCCAACTGCCGGAATGCTTCGTCTTTATCGGGAATATTCGCATCGCGAGCAACCTCACTGTGAACGAGCTCACGGGTGAATGAGGCAATGGTGCCCACCATACGCTCAGCGTGAGCGAGCGCGTCGGGATCGCCTTCGCGGAGACGCTGGGCAATGGCAATGAGGTGAGACGTCGTGTTGAAACCCGGTTTGCGCCTCCCGTCGGGAGTGAAATCTGCCACGGCGGCGTCGGCGAGTTCTGTGTAACATCCATCCGAGCTTCTCAGTGCGGAAACCGCGAGTATCTGCTCTTTGCCCTGACGGCTTCTCGCAGCGATATTGTCTGCATTGAACGCCAGCTTGCCTGCGTTATCTCCGCCAATTTTCGTGACGTAGGTCTCGGCGGCATCGAGTGCTTCTGGGCCATTGGTTGGTAAGCGACGTTCGTTCATAGAATGAAAACCCCTCTTTGTGGGAGGGGATGGATTACGAGTTCAAGTTACAGGTTACTGTTCCATCAGTCCTCCGTGGCGAGACATCTTCGTCTGCTTCTTGAGCTTCTTGGTTGTGCCGAGCGGGAGGGAACTGACAATCATTTGTAATGACACTGTACATTGAATGAATAGATAGATCAATAGCCATGAACTGTTGCTAGCTCCTGCCACTTACCGAGTAGTTGCCTCGTTTTCCCTTCGCGAATCAGAACAGCCGGCACTCCTCCAAATGCAGTATTCGGAGCGGTCAACCACCTGGCGGCGCTATCGACCGATGCGTCATGGAATGCGAGGACTGAAGCAAGAAACTTCCGCACATCATTGGCAAGGGTCTCTTGGGGCAAGGCGAACACGATATCGCACAACTGCTGAACACCATCAGTGTTCTTTGAGCCGGCTTCCGGCCTCTCTGCCGCAGAGTCGCTTTGTTCCATAAGTATTAGGGAGGAAAACAGGGGTTGCATGCTAACGAGACCGTTCCCAAAAGCAAGGAAATTTGCCGGCAAAATCGCCCTGTACGCAGGACGCATCGCCGAACAAGTCCTGAGAGCACCGCTGCTGCACCGCACGTCGCTGCGTTCTCATTCGTACCGCAGCGCGTCGATCGGCTTGAGTGTGGCTGCCTTGAGCGCAGGCAGGATGCCAAAGAGCACCCCGACCCCGATGGAGAACGCGCAGGCGAGAATGACGGAATTGATGGAAATAATCGCCGAGAGCGAGGAGAACGTGTTGAGGAGCCAGGAACCCAAAGAGCTGGAGAGAATCCCAACGAGCCCTCCCAGTACAGAAAGGACCATGGATTCCACCAAAAACTGCTGCAGGATGTCGCGCTTCTTGGCACCGATCGCTTTGCGGATGCCGATCTCCCGCGTGCGCTCGGTAACGGAAACCAGCATGATGTTCATCACGCCGATACCGCCCACAAGGAGCGAAATCGCCGCGATGCCGCCCAGGAGATACGTGAAGGTCTGGGTCACCTCGTTGAGGGTCTCCACCGTTTCGGCTTGGTTGAGAATGTTGAAGTCCTGATCCTCCGCGCTCTTACGGTGCGTGTTGAGGAGCACGGCAGTCAGGAGTGCCGAGGTCTGCTCCATGGCAGCCTGATCCTCCACCGAAACGTTGATGGTGCTTAAAGTCTTGGTCCCCTGTACGCGCTCCTGCATGGTCGTGAGCGGAATGAAGGCCATGTCATCGTAGTTGGTAACCCCTTGCTGGCCTTTGCTGGCCATGATCCCGATCACCTGGAAGATGTGCGACTGCAGGCGGATATCCTGTCCGATGGGGTTCTGATTGGGGAAGAGTGTCGTGACGATTTCCTGCCCCAGCACGACGACTTTCTCCATTCTGTCGATGTGCTCCTGGGTGATGAAGCTGCCGTACTCTACGACGAAATTATTGACCTGAGGGTAGTCGGGAGCCACGCCTGCAACAGTCGTCTGCATGTTCTGGTTCCCCACGATCACCTGCATGTTTCCCTTGAGTTCCGGTGACACGCCGCGCAATCCCGTGACGTTCTCCTTAATGGCGACGACGTCATCGGAAGTGAGGGTGCTCGTAGAACTCCCGCTGCGGCGGAATAAGGAGCGCACATCGCTCTGGCTGGGGCTGCCCGATTGCACAATAAGCAGGTTGGTGCCCAGGCTTTCGATGCGTTCCGTAATTTGCTTCTGCGCCCCGCGCCCCACGGCAACCATCAGGATCACCGAGGCAACCCCGATGATGACACCGAGCATCGTCAGGCCCGACCTGAGCTTGTTGCTCCGGATGGCATCGAGGGCGCTGCGGATGTTCTCGAGGAGTTCGAGCATAGAGTTATGGAGAGACGATGTTTCCGTCGAGGATATGGATCGTGCGACTGGCGTGGTTAGCGATGTGCGGCTCGTGCGTCACCATGGCGATGGTAACGCCGTTCGTATTGAGTGCCTCAAGGAGCGCCATGATCTCCTCGCCGGTTTTGGAATCCAGTGCCCCGGTTGGCTCATCGGCAAGGATGAGTGCGGGCTTGGTCACGATGGAACGCGCAATGGCCACGCGCTGGCGCTGCCCTCCCGAAAGTTCGTTGGGCATATGGTGCATGCGATCACTGAGCCCGACGGCGCTGAGGGCTTCCTGCGCCCGGGTGGTTGCCTCGCGGCGATGCACGCCCTGATAGAGGAGCGGCTGCATCACCTGGCGCAGCGCGTTCATGCGCGGGAGCAGGTTGAAGGCCTGGAAGATAAAGCCAATGCGCCTGCTGCGCACCTCGGCTTGCTGCGAATCTGTGAGCGCACTCACCTCCTTCCGCTCCAGATGGTACGAACCCGTAGAGGGCGTATCGAGCAGACCGATGATGTTCATGAGCGTGGATTTTCCGGAGCCCGAAGGCCCCATAATGGCGACGAATTCGCCGTCCTTGATGGTAACAGAAACACTGTGGAGCACCGTGAGCGACTGGGTGCCCAGCGTGTAGGTCTTGACGATGTCTTTAAGCTCGATCATGAACGGAGACGAGAATCAGAGAGCGCCGGGCGGAGGACCTCCTCCTCCCATACCGGGAACAAGCGAACTCCTGCGCGAACTCTGTTGCCTCTCGCTCTGTGTTGTCGATCCCGTATTGAGAGAGACATTCACGGACTGGATGCGGTCTCCGACGGAAAGTCCTTCTGTGATTTCCGTATACGAACCGTCGGTGAGGCCCGTCTCCACGAACATGCTGCTGCCATCCTCTCCCAGAACATAGGAACGACTCCCCTGTGTGTGGAGCGCCAGGTTCGGCACGGCAACAACTGCACTGCGCGCATCCACCTCAATCTTGACCGTTGCCGTCATGCCCGAAAGGATAGTGCGGCCCTCCGGCGGCTGCAGGAGAATCTTGACCTCGTAGGAAACAACGCCGGAAGTGGTGACGGGCGTCGTGTCGATCATGTCCACCGTACCTTCAAAAACCTCGTTGGCAATGGCATCGAGAGTAATGGAGGCCTTCTGCCCGACTTTGACGTTGACCACGTCCACCTGATCAAGCTCCACGGTGATAATGAAGTAGTCGGGATTCTCCAGGACGATGTACTTGGTCTCGCTGGCATCGGCAAGCAACTTATCCCCCACCTGGAAGTCGATCCTGCGCACGATGCCGTCGAAGGGAGCGCGCAGTTCGTAGTCCTCCAATGCACGGCGTGCTTTTTCCAGAGAGACCGTGCGTTGCGCGAGCGTGTTGCGTTTCTGGCTAATCTGGACGTCCAAACTCGTTTGGGTTTGCTCCAGATTGGCTTGCTTGGCGCGCAGATCGTCGTTGAGGTTGGAAACCGTACGCTGCTGCGTATCGGCCGAAGTGACCTTGTTGACCTTCTGTTCCTCAAGGATGGCCAAATCCTCACGGGCTTTTTCCAGTGCCTGTTGCGTGGTAGTGACCCCCTGCGTCGTGAGCGTTGCCTGCTGCGTGTTGAGCGTCCCTATCAGTGTGATAGCAGACTGCCGCGCCGTATTCATTGTTCCCTTGAGCGTGTTGATTTCCGCATCCGTGTAATCATTGGAAGGAACAGCTGTCTTGAGGAAATCATACGAGATGTCCGCAAGATTCTTGATTTCCTGCACAACCTCGATCGTAGCGGCAAGCGCCGAACGCAGCGTGTGAACATCGGTCTCGTTGGCAATCGAAGGATACTTCTCACGCAGAGCGTTATACGCGTTGTTGGCATCGTAGTAGGCGAACTCAACATCGTTCTTCAGGGAATAGTCATTGTACTGGAAAGCGATTTCAAAGACATCGTATCGCGTGGCTCCGCGTACCACATCGTCACCGTTGAGCACCTCGACGATGGAATCCAGGAGATCATCGGCATCGGTGATGGCCTTCCCAATGGCGGAAGCCATGTCTTTCTGCGCTTTTTCAGTTGCCGCTTCCTTTTCCAGCACTGTCCTGCGCGCCTGTTCGAGGGTGTTCTCCACTTCCTGCTGCCCCGAAACAACGTCGCCGTACGCTTCCTCCAGCTGGCGTTCCAGCGAGCGCACGGAATTCTGCGCCGTGAGAATCTGCTCGCCCTTGGAAGCTTCCAAATCCTGCACCTGGAGCCAGGCCTCGTTCACAGAGAGTTCCGCCTGCCGGATGTCGGCCAGAGGGTCGGTCTTCTGCAGCTCCGCAATGAGGTCATCCTTTTTCACTGTAGCACCCTCTTCTACGTGGATCTTGTCCACGGTCCCCAGCACATTGAACCTGAGCTGCTGCTCATTGGCCAATGTCACCGTGCCCAGCGCCTTGATGGTGAGAGCGATGTCGCGCTGCCCCACGGTAACAATTTCGCCGGTAATGGTTTGATCAGAGCCGTTGCTGCCCCATACCAACTGGTATCCGCCGACGAGCACGATGGGAAGAGTGAAACCGAGGAAGGCACTCTTCCAGCGCAGAGTCGAGCAGAGCGCCGCAACGTGAGAGAATGTGGGCCGGCGAAGGAGAGAGAGGAACATCATGGAGAAATCATTGGGGAGGCACAGCATCATCCTTGGGGAAGACGAGTTCAACACCACGCTCTTGCGCAATATCGAGCAATTGCTTGCCGGAGGAGAGTTCTTCTTTGAGTTCGTCCATGGAAAGACCGAGACGATCCGCCATGCGCTCTAGGAAGATTTGGCGATCTTCGTCACGCATCCAGCGCGGAGGAAGCGCAAGCTCGATCCCGCGTTCGCGGGCAATGTCCGCCATAGATTTTCCCCGCGCAAGCTCATCGAGGAGCTCTTCGCGCGTGAGGCCGAGTTGCTCAGCGATATCTCTGCGCATCTCCTGCGCTGCGGGATGCGGCACGGCATCATGCCGACCGGCCGATCCGCGCCAATGCATCACGTTGAAAAGAAGCGTCCCAATCAGGACCGCAGTAACGATGCCGGCAAGCAGTGAGGGGAGGTGGATGATATCCATGGCACAGGGGTTACTGGAGTGCAGCGGGAGGAGGTCCATCAGGCGGAGGAGGAATCGCAGATCCCGTACCGACTGCGGCACCGGAAGCGGTGCCCTGCAGACGCATCCCACCACCGGAACCCGTGCGCATTCCGCCGCCGAGTTCCACACCGCGTTCCTGAGCGATCTCAGGAATCGTCTTTCCTGCATCCATCTCCGCTTGCAGTTCCTCAACAGTCATTCCCATCTGGTCCGCTATACGCCCTAGACGGTTCTCATCGAGAAATCCACCCTCTGGCGGACCGGAGTCTGCGCTGCGTTCCTGCATGGGAAGCGCACCCCTTGCTCCATTCTGCGGAGAAGAGAAGAGCGAACGACCGCCGAAGAAAATGAGGAGGATGAGAACACCTCCGGCAACACCGACGAGGAATGAGGAGAGATGAAACGTGCGCATGGGAAAGGGAAGAGAATGTACAGGTGCTTGACACAGTTACTCACAGAAAAAGTTTCACTTTCCCATGAGGAGCAGGAGCTCACGCAGGACCATGGGAAGCTCCGTCACCCCCTGACTCCCGCTAAAGTGCCCCTGGTGGTGTTCCACGAGCATTTTGAGGTGGTAGCGCTTCTCGAACATCTGCGCGTTCTCTAGGGGAACGTACGGGTCATCATCGGAAAAAATTGCAGTCATCCTCCCCACATGCGCTTGCACTGCGGCATCGTCAATGGGCTCTGAAAGCCACGGTCGCGCAATGCGCTCCTCTTCCTCGCCGCCGATGTTCGTCATGGTGAAGAATCCCGCAACGAAGAGTGCGCCGCCAATACGCGCACTCTCGGAAAGAGACGCAAGGTATCGAAGAATCGTCTGGCATCCGATGCTGTGGCCGACGAGGAAGGTGCGCTCGGTTGGCTCCTCCACTACCGCAGCCAAGTGCGCGACCCACGTCGAAATCTCCGGCGCATCGGGATGGGGCATTTGAGGAACGGAAACCCGAACCCCCCGCCCACTGAGTGTGTCTTTAAGCCACGGAAACCAGCCCTCTTCGGGGTAACCGTCCCAACCGTGCACGATGATGACACGATCTTGCACGGAGACACTGTACCTCGCACTGTGGTTGGGATGCATATAAAAACCCCGGGCGAAAGTCCGGGGTTTTTAGGAGCGATCTTGTTGCAAGCTCCTCAAGCACCGCGTGAGGCGGCAAAGCACGCCTGACAGAGAACGGGCTTACCACCCTCCTCCACTGGACGTGGCTTGAAGGGCACCTCGCAAGCGGCACCGCACTGTGCACACACGGCGGCGTGCATCTCGCGGGGTCCGCTGCGCTGGGACTTGCGCGCCTGGCGGCAGGCCTTGCAGCGCTGAGGCGCCGAGAGGTCCTTGCTGGCGTAGAACTCCTGTTCGCCTTCCGTGAAGGTGAACGTTGCACCGCAATCGCGGCACGTTAGCTCCTGATCCGGCATAAAAGAGAAGGAAAAAAAGAATAGAGAGTGTACAGTTTCCTTCTCAAGTATGTGTTCCTCTTGAAGGAGTCCTGACACGCTTCAGCTTACGTAGGATTGCGCACTCTGTCAACGATTCTCAGGGGGATTCTGCGATCGGCACACCTGCGCAATTGTCTGCAGAACGGGCTCAATGTGCTTACGTGGCAGGGAGGAGTATGCAATGCGCAGGAGGTTCCCCATGGCGATCACCCCGATGCTGTGATCACGCAGGAGCGCACGACGCACGACGTCCGCATTGCACCATGTGGGAAGCGCGACGCAGAAGAAGTACCCGGAGTTGAACGGGAGGAACTGAAGCGCGTTTGCAATCTCAGAATCCGTGAGCGCACGCCGCACCTCGCGGTAACGCTCGTGAAGCAAAGAGAAGGTGCGCACCTTCTCTGCATCGTAGGATGGCGAATTGTAGAGGGAGAGGAGCGCTGCCTGCGACGCTCTGCACGCGTTGGAAACACTCGCACGCACTGCCCCCGCAGCCTTGTGCTCCAATGCCGTGGCAACCGCATCTGTCATCCCCCGTTGAGCAAATGTGAGAAAACCGATCCTCAATCCCCATGCGCAATCCTCCTTGGAGGCGCCGTCAATCTTGGCAATGAGGATACGCTCGTGGAGGTTAGAAAGTATGGAGAGGAGGGACTCGCGCAGTATCCCCTCTTCGTACACGAGTCCGAAGTACGCATCGTCCAGGAGGACAAGGAGCGTGTCGCCGGACTCCGCTCGCCTGCGCAGGAGTTGCGCCAGATCCTGAGCCTCCTTCACGGTGAGCGTGTAACCGCTGGGATTGTGAGGGAAGTTGAGGAGAACGATTTTCTTAGAACCGGGAGAGCGTGCAATCGTCTCTTCCAGCGCTGCAAGGTTGTACTGCGCCCCCCGGAACGCGGGGTAGGAGGAGAGCGATGCGCCGTACAGACTGGAGAATGTGAGCGCGTAGTTATCCCACGCAGGATCGGGCAGGATCACGCTGTCATTGGGATCCACAAAGAGCGCAGCCGCCACATCGAGTGCGTGCGTGATGCCAGCGGTGACCACGGGGAGGGAGAGACGGACGGAAAGAGAGGAATTCTTCTCCCGAAGCATCGCCCCCCAGCGCTCACGAAGTTGAGGGAGGCCGAAGCTCGGCGCGTAGGGCAGGACATCCTCCGGGGGAAGGTTGAAGCTCTTGAGGAGTGAGGGGAGGGCAAGTGGTGCACCCACGTCATCGAAACCAATGCCAATGGTTGCGTTCATCGCGCTCCCCTTCGCCTCACTCGTCTGTCCAAGAATTCCTTCCACTGGGAAGAATAGGCGCTTCCCGCGCTCCGAGAGGAGCGCAAAAACTGTGGGAGCTTCGCGTGTGAGCGTTTCATTGAGCGCGCGTGCGAGGGGATCAATCTCCATGCGCCGGGAGCATAGCATAGGCGTATATCGCTCAGTGAACATCCTTGAGTGAGGAGAATCCGGACTTTGATGAGTTCCTTGAGGATCAATCCTCATTCCTCTACGGCCCTCACGGAGAGTGAAAAGGCACTCCACCTATTCTTCCTGCAATCACCTCTAACGAAGTTCCGGAATGAGGAGCGAACAAACACTGCGCCCAGTGGGTCCAGTCACGCACTGCCAGGGGAACTCCACGGTGCAGAGAGGAGAACACCCGTCTTCACCAATCAGGTTCCCGTCATCACAGGCTTCGAAGGTGCTGACGATACCGTCACCGCAAACCGGTGCTTGGCTGAATGAGAATCCGCTCACGCAGTCAAAGTGCAGTGTCCGATCCCGGAACGCGGGAGCAAGAGTGAAGGTGAGGTAGTAAAACTGATGCGTGCGCTCGAAGGTGGAGAAGAGCAGCAACGAACGGAGAATCTCCTGAACGTCGGAATGAGCTGCGTCGTAGTACGTCTGCGTGAAGAAGTAACGACCCCGGCCTGTAAAGACATTCACATCGCTTGCATCGAACGCGTAGAGGAGCGCGGAGAGGTGCGGGGAACTGAGCGCAGACCCCAGAGGGAACTCGCCCACTCCGCCGCAGCGGAAGTAGTGGAAGATGGAGGCGCCATCTGCAGTCACAGGAGCAAGATCAAATCCTTCGGCCCCCTCTGCTTCGGTGTGCACGATGATCGTTGGCTCCGGTGAGCGCGGGCAGTCGTTAGAGGAATCACCATCGGCATTCAAACAGAGTTCGATGGTGAACATCGCCAGGATCTGCTGCTCGTTTTCGCCGTCCGACACGGTGACCACATACTCGTCACCCGACTGGTGTTCGATGGCGCTGATCCCCCGATCACCCGTGGAGAGGATGACTGAGATTTCCTCATCCCCCTGAGGAAGAACAAAGGAGGAGACGTACGTCTCGTCCCCTATGGGGAAGTGGAGCACCGCACGAACGTAGCCTCCGTCTTCCACGAAGATTGGCGGCTCTGTTTGATCGAAGAGAATAGTGATCTCACCGATGCGCAGTGACGATCCACCACCGAACACCTGAGCGAGGAACGCGAAGAACCTACGCAGAGGAGAGAGAGCCTGCTCTCCGCTCCGTACGCCAATGGCGAGCTGGTACCCGGGTGGCGATTGCTGATTGGATGCGTGGCAATTGAGGTAACAACCGTAATTGTTGCCATACCAATGGTACCCCGTGTACTCGTCACACTGCTCCTGCGTCATGGAAAGGCATTGCCAGTCATTTGTTGTGCCTGGAGGAACCGTTTTCGTGCAGCACGTGCCAAGGGAGTACGGCTGGCAGTTGGTCTTGCACCAGTTGGAATACCCTTGTGGGGGGAAATCCCGGTTGCAAACACCCTGCGAACAATCGTCACCGTAATCGCAGAGTTCCCCAAGTCCGGGGTCCTGGATGCCGTCCCCGCAGCCTGCTGGTCTGCAATCAGTACGACACAACGATCCGCCTGCGCTCCTGATGGAGGCATCACTGTTCTCCTCACCCTCATCGCATTTCTCGCTCTGGGGTTGCCCGGTATCAGTCACGCCATCTCCGCACCAAGCTTCCTTGCAATTCGCGCGACAGGCGTTAGGGGCGGTATCGGAGTTTTCCGTTCCATCATCGCACTCTTCATAGAGGTTCTGCGATCCATCCTGCCCACCCTGCACAGTGCCGTCCCCGCATCCGAGGCACACGCAATCCGCGGTACATGCAGTCCAGAACGCTGACGAATATATCTCACGGCATTCCTCAGCGCTCCAAGGAAAAATTCCCAAGTTGCTGGAGCCGCCGATATCGCACTGCTCCTCATCCTCCGTAATATAGTTCCCGCATATGTGCGTACAGAGACATCCCTCGCACTGTGCCGTACTCGTATCCAAATCGGGGTATGCCGCGGCGCAATCCTGGGCCGTTTCGCACTCCTCTCCATTGAAAGTATCCACGCGCGAGTCTCCGCAATAGAAACACTTGCATTCGTCGCAGTACGACGCGCCGAGATCCTCGGAGAGCGACGGATGCGCTTGCGCACACACGGCATCGCCATCGTAGCTAGGATTGCCTGTGATGGAATACTCGCACTCTTCGCCGGAATCGAGGCTGTTGTTGCCGCAGCGACTGCAGGTGCAGTTGAGTTCCTCATAGAGTCCTATCTCACCCATAATACAGTATGCGTCCTCTCCAACACTCACTTCGCAATAGGCATCACCATGCCCTTCGGAACTGCCATCACACTCCTCTTGTGCTGCATCGAATTCCCCATCACCACACTCTGCACCACAATTACACGTCTCAAGATTGCAAAGGCCCTCCTCACAATCTGCATTTGAGGCGCACTTATCACTATCTGCCGCACAGAGCTTACATGAGCAATCGTTCTGACAGACATACACTTTGCCTGATGGAGGCGTCCCACAACCGCCCACATCGGTGCCTTCACATGCTTCCGCAGAATGCCGCGCCCCATCGCCACACCACCCGCAGGTACACTCACCCTCCGTATCCGGCTCGCGGCAGAAGAATCCCGTCTGTTCCCCGTGGTGGTACGCACACTGGCTCAAGTTCCCCGGCTCACACTCCTCCACCCCCCACTGTACGGTACCGTCACCGCACTCATTGTTGCAGTACGCGTTGCACGCTGCCTGCTCGTCGGTATCGAACTCCACCGGTTCATACCCGGGGAAACTGGAACAGCCTTGCCCCTGCTGGAGCACTTTGAGTGAGCAACTGGGCGAAGGATCGCGACTGCAGCAGTACCGCTGTCGGTTGGTGGTGGGACATCCTGCAGGAGGACTCGCATTACACGCCTCCAAAGAATCGTAGACCGTGGTATAGGGACCAGAACACGATGTGACATCGGCGGATGCCTCGCTGCACCCGAAGTGCTCCTCGCCAGATAGTTGTGCACAGCAATACTTGGTAGGCGCACTGCAACCGAGTGAACAAAGATTGGCGTTGTTGTATGTGACGCCCGTTGTATTCGGTTTACTCGCGCATGTCTCGCCATTATCGACATCGAGAATAGCGGTGAAGCATGTGCCCGCATCAGGCCCAGTTGCACGGCAGCATGTCCTTTCCGCCTTTCCAACCGGGCAGGAACTGTTGCATGCATTAACCGAATCGTACGGACCCGAGAGTGCACCTGCGTCACACACGGGCGGATCTCCCTCCACTTCTTCGCAGGCAACACGCGCGAAAATCGTACTACCGTTGAGCTGGCAACAGAATCCATACCCGTAGAGAACCGGCGGGCTGGAACTGTCCACCGCAGCAAGAATGCTCGCGGGGACATCGTCGACCGGCACCTGTTCCATGCGCTGCAATTCCACGGCAACGATGAGCGTGAGCACCACGAGCACCGGCAAGAGTGAGAGTCGAAAGCGGATATGCGATGCTGAAGGTCGTTGCGTGGACAGCACGATGAGAGGGAAACCTTGGTATTACTGCTCATTGTGAAACTTCTTCCGCCGCTTGCAAGTGACGTGGCTTGGCAAACAACAAAATATGGCGAAGAGCAGGAGAAAACCTTCATTCCTCATCGGGCCTGCTGCGTGTCGTCATGATGCGGCCATACCATTCCGGATGGACGTTCACGCCTACGTCTTTTTGAAGAAGAACACCTGCGGGCACCTCGTCAGGTCTGGTCATCCCCACCAGGGTGGTCGGTACTGTGACGTCAAATACCATGTGTTTGCCTTCGAGCCGCACGGTACTGCCTTGCATACCTTCGAGTGTGATAGGTGTCTCAGGTCCGATGTGGAGCTCCATATGCCCCTTGGGTCCGAACTTGTACGCACGAATGGTGGTGTACTCTTCGCCGGGAGTCATGCGCTCCTTGGGTTTGGCCATCATGAGCGTCAGCTGGTTCCCGGTACGCTTGAGGTCAATTGCGCCTTCCCCGACCGCTTGAACGGTGAAGGATTGGAGGGGGACCTCTCCCTCTGCAGGGAACACGACTTTGTAGTACTTACCGGATTCAAAACGCAGTTGCTTACTCACTCCGTTCGCAATCTCAAGGATGCTCTGGGGAGCTCCTTGAGGAGACTCCCGTGACCCTATGGGAGATTCGGGTCCACGCTTTGTCATTGCATGTGCAGCCTAGCACGATAGAGGAGCGACAACCATCTCCCCATTTTGCACCCGACTCCGTCCGGCTCCGCTCTCGCTGCGCCGGAACTACGCCGGACGAGCCTCCCGCACTTTCTGCACCTCCCGCACCTTCCGCACCTTCCTGACTTTCCGTACCTTCCTCTCCCCCACCCTCCGCCCTACACTCCCCTCATGATCTTCTCTCCACTCCCCGGAACGCCGCTCATCACCCAAGGCTTTGGGCAGAACCCCGATGTCTACAGCACATATGGATATCAAGGACACAACGGCATCGACTTCGGTGTGCCGGAAGGCACGATTATCTACGCGCCTCACGATGGCACCGCCGAGGTGCGCAACGACGGAGCAAGCGGGTACGGGTTGCACCTTGTGATCAGCGATGAGAAGAGGAAGAGCGTACTCGCACACCTCTCCAATGTTGACGTTACAAATGGACAGTTCGTGTACCAGGGCAACCCCGTGGGGAAGAGCGGCGCGACAGGACAGTGCACAGGACCGCACCTGCACTGGACGTACAAGATTTGTAAGAGCGGTGTCGTGCAGAATAAGAGCAACGGGTACGACGGTGCCGTGGATGTCACCGAGTTCACGCGACTCTGGTTGGATCAGGACTTGCACTTCAATGCTGAGTACACCGACGACGCCAAAGAGTACCTCGCAATGGACTTCACAGAGAATCAGTACCTCAAGAACACGACGAGGCAAGCGTAGGACTACTCCTGAGTGGATGTACCACCGCCGGACTGCAGAATGCAGGAAATGCGCAGGTGCGTGACACCGAGCAATTGATCTACGGCATCATCGCCCGCGGATGCCTCCGGAAATCCCTCGCACAGTCCAAGAGCAATGAACGCTGCACGTGCACGTTGTAAGAACAGCGAAACGAAACTACTGCCAGAGAGACATTCGCGGCCGATAGCCTGAGTGCATCGCTGAGCCGTGGCCTGCGCAAGTACCGTACCGTTGCTACACAGCAACTCGACTTCCTCCGCATTGTCGACATCCGCCTGCGGCACGTGGTAGGGGCGGATTAGGAAAAATTCGCCGCCTTCTCCGCCAGCAACAACAGCACATTCTTCCGATGGTGTGAGCGTGAAACGTTTCGCCATAGAAGCTAATTCTATGCATATTTTATTATTTGTCAATGGTGATACCCCGTGCCCCGCAGGAGTGTTTCACTGCGAAATAGCTGCTCCAGGAGCAACAACCTACAAAGCTCATGGGGCAGTGTCATCGCACTGAGCGCGATGAGCCGGTCGGCACGTTCGCGCACGGCATCGCTGAGTCCGTACGCCCCGCCAATGACGAGTGTGAGGGAAACTCCCCGATCGCGCAGTGCGCCCAATGCTTTCGCGAGTGCCTGGGATGAGAGCCCCTTCCCACGCTCATCGAGCACCCACACAACGCCGCGTTCTTTCCGGAGAACCTCAAAGAGACGCTTCGATTCATCCTCCACTTGCTTGTGAGGATCCTTACTGCGACTCGCAGGGATTTCGCGTACGACAACGTGCGGCAGTCGCGCCAGGTACACCGAGCAACCCTCAGTAAGCCACGAGGATTTGAGCGCGCCGACGCAGAGCACCGTTATCCTCTGCATGAGAACATGCTACCCGAACCCGAACCCCAACCCGAACCCTATTTGTCACGGCATTGCAAAGTGAAGCCGGACTACTTCCTCTGCAGTACCGCCACGGTTTCGATGTAACTCGTGTGCGGGAACATGTCGACCGGCTGCACGGACCGGAGCTCATATCCCCCCTTGAGGAATTCACCGAGATCTCGTGCGAACGTGGCCACGTTACATGAGACGTAGATGAGTTTCTTCGGAGCATGGAGCAATACTGCTTCGCGCGCTTTGGGGTGCAATCCTGCGCGCGGCGGATCGACAATGATGGTAGTGAACGCGTACTTGCCACCGGGCTTGAGTTGATCGTGGAGCACCTGCTCGGCACGTCCCTTGTAGAAACTGATGTTGCCGATACGGTTTTTCCCCGCGCTTTTCAGCGCGTCTTCTATCGCCGTAGGATGACTCTCGATGCCTACGACTTTTTCGCAGAACCGAGCGACGTACTGTCCGATGGTTCCCATGCCGCAGTACGCGTCGAGCACGGTATCTCTCGCACCGATATCCGCGCCTTCGACAACGGCCTGGTAGAGCTTTTCCGCTCCCAGTGTATTGGTTTGGAAGAAGGAAAACGGCGAAATCTCAAACAGAAGATCAAAGAGTCGTTCGCTGATAAAAGGCTGGCCGATGAGTGGGTAGACCTTGGGGTTTTCCGGCTTGTCGTTCATGCCAAGATTCTCGATGACAAGGAGCGACGTAAGCTGCGATCGGCCGCCAAAACGCATGAAGTGTTGGAAGAGCGGTTCGAGTTCTTTCTTCCGTGCCTTCACTGTGAAAGCGATCATATGCTCGCCGGTTTGCACCCCGCGACGCAGGAGAAGCGTACGCAGTATGCCCTTGTGCGTTTTGGGGTTGTACACGGGAATTTGTGTCTCAGCGAGGAATCGTCGGACATCGGAAAGGAGCAAACCTAACTGCTCATCGTAGAGGTGGCACTCGCCAATGGGAAGCACCGTGGACCAGTTGCCCGGTTGGTGGAATCCAATCGTCGGGTTCTCATCAAAGTACATGCGACGTCCATCGCGCTCCTCGCTACCCATGCGCTCGTACCCAAAACTCAGCTCCAACTTATTGCGATAGTGGAAAATTTGCGGACTGGGGATGATTTTGAGCACGCGGCCGGGCAGCTGTTTTCTGAGAGCAGGTTCCACGGGAACCAGGTGCTCCAGGGTCTCGCGGACAATCTCCTCTTTGTAGCGGATCTGCTTATCGTAGGAGAGATTCTGCCACACACACCCCCCACAATCATGACAATGACTGCAACGCGAAGGAATCTCGTCCTTGGAACGACGCAGAACCTTTGTGAGTTTTGCCTCGTAGTAACCGTCCCTGCGCTTGGTGACCACAATGAGCGCCTGTTGGCCAGGAATCGTGCCCGGAACGAAGATTTTTGCACCTTCGACCGTAGCAAGCCCTGCGCCGCCATATGCAAGTTTTTCGATGATGACGGTGAGCTCTTGACCCGGGTGGATCTCAGCCCTCTCAATACTTGACATTAGGTAATAAATACGTTATAAATTGCAACTTTCTAGCACTATGCGGACGCGTTCCCTCTTCATCACCTCCGGCGTCATTCTCCTGACCTGCAACCTCAGTGTCGCTGTCCTTGAGTACAGTGTAGCAGAACCGCGCGCTTCCGCAACAACACCAACAACAATCCGGGCATCCGTTTCCGCTCCCCAGAACCCCCGCAAGCGACCTCAAACCGTGCCTGTGGTACACGGATCGTCAAAGCCAGCGCAAACAATCGCACCGGTGCTCATCGCAACAAAAGAGAGAGAGCCACAGGCAAAACCAACACTCCTGGAAGCAGTCGATCACACAGATATTCGCGCGCACCACCAAGAGATCGCCAACGAGGTGCTACGCGCGCTCCCCACACAGTGCCTGTCCGCACTCAAGCGCCTCTATGTGCGCTACGACAATCCGGATCAGCGTGGACTTGCGGGGAAAAACTCAATCATTCTGGATGGCAGCGTCCCGGACAGTGAATTCCGTGCGCTCCTCATCCACGAATTCGGGCACATCACAGATCTTGGATGTTTGACTGGTGCCAACGCCAGCGCGCCGAGCGGGTTCCGGGATGGAACGGAAACGATTTACGCAAACGACCCAAGCGTAGGCTTCTACCAAATCTCCTGGACCTCAAGCAGGACGAAAGTTTCCGGCACGCAGGATGAAGACTTCGTATCCGGGTACGCCAGCTGGGACCCGTTTGAGGACTTTGCAGAAACGTTCGCGTACTACGTGCTCCAGCGCGATGCATTCGCGATGCGCGCAGAGGAGAACACAGCGCTCGCGGAGAAATTCGCTTGGATGGAAACACATATCTTCCAACAGGACACCGCAGTGGCAACTGGAACACACCGCTGGACAGGCACCGTCCCCTGGGATGTGACGAAACTCGGGTACGCGTGGCTCGCCTCTCGCTGAAATAAGCCGCAGATGGGGCCTCCCAAACCTTCTGCAGTTCTTGTACGCTATTCCCATGCGTTCGCGCGTGCTCCTCTGGATTTGGCTCGCCTGTGATATGGCGCTCTTCGTGGGAAGTTACGCACTGGCGTACTTCCTGCGGGTTGGATGGATCTTTTCCACCGACTTCCCCTTTGATCGATTCCTGACAACCGCCCTGCTCGTTGCACCGTTCTGGCTGGTCGTCCTCGCAACGACGAGGACGTTCCACCTCACGCGCAATCAGCGCACGCTGCGCAACGCGGCGTACATTGTCTATGCAGCACTCGTGGGCGTTGCGCTCTTCGTCCTGACGTACTACTTCCGCTACACCACGTTCTTCAGCCGGCTCCTCCTCTTGGAAGCCCTCATGCTTTCCACGGTGATCACTCTGGCTTGGCATGTGGTGTTCCAAACACTGCAGCGTCGTATTCTCCTCTGGGATCCCCCGCGCTTCCCCACACTGATCATCGGCGTCACGCGCGAATCCAAGCGGCTCATCACCATGCTCCAACAACGTCACAACCCCCTGCACCCCGTGGCCATCCTCGACGGACGAGGTGCAAACGAGAAAGAGATTTCCGGCGTGCCGGTGCTGGGAAAACTCAATAAGTTGGAAGAAACACTGGAGAACTATCGCATCACGCACCTCATTCAATGCAGTGACCTCGAGCAATCCATGAACTTGCTTTCCGCCTGTCGCCAGCGGCAGATCACCTACCTGCTCCTCCCCTCCCTGCTGGGCATTGTAGAACGCGACGAGCGCGTGGAATCGCTCGAGGGACTCCCCGTGACCATGGTGAGTCCCCAGCGTCACTGGTGGAACTGGTTCTTTTAAAAGAGAGGGGAGAAGCATGAGTGAAAAAGAGGAGCAAGAGGAACAACCATCCTGCTCTCCGGCTTCTTTGCCCCCTTTCTTCCTCTGCTTCCTTTTCCTCTTTTTTCTCTCCCATACGCTCAGAACCACGTACACTATCCCCGATGCGCGCCTTCATCCTCGCCGGTGGCTTCGCCACGCGTCTCTGGCCACTCACGGAACGCAGGGCTAAGCCGCTGCTCCCCCTCGCCGGCAAGCCGATTCTCTCCTCTATTGTGGAGCAAATTCCCGCGGATATTCCCGTGACCATTTCCACGAATGCCGTGCTGGAGGAGGGATTCCGTTCCTGGGAGAAAACATGTGAACGCCCCCTCGAGATCCTGATTGAGGACACCCGCAACGATGATCAGAAACTCGGCGCACTGGGTGCCGTGCGCCAGTGGATACGGGAACACCACGTTGATGAGGACATCTTGCTCCTCACGGGAGATAACTACTTCGGCTTTGATCTCAGTGCGTTCCTGCGCTGCGCACAGGGACCGGCACTCCTTGCCGCACACGATGTAGGAGATCGTGAACGCGCACGCGCATTCGGAACGGTCATCCTGGGCCCGGACCACCGAACCATTGAGGCATTTGAGGAGAAACCGCTTTCGCCGCGAACGTCGCTGGTGAGTACGGGGTGCTCACTGCTCCCCAAATCCGCTCTTCCCACCCTCATGGAATTTGCTAAACATCATCCCGATAATGTAGGAGGGATTTTCGAAGAACTTCTGCGACGGGGAGACCCCGTTGAGTGTTTTACCTTTACCGAACACTGGTTCGACATCGGCTCATTTGAAGCCTACCTGGAAGCAACGCAGGCACTGGTGGGCGATCACATGCTCTCCGAGAGTACGGCGATACTGAAGAATGTGGAGACGCGGGGGAGCGTCGTTATTGGTAAAAACTCCCACGTTGAGGAGAGCTCCCTTAAGAACGTGGTACTGTTCGAGGGATGCACGGTGCGCGATTGCGTGCTGGAGAACTGCATCCTCGACCGTCACTGCCACCTGGAGGGCATAGACCTGACGGGCAAGATGTTGAGAGAAAACTCCCGGCTGGTGAGACACTGAACATGCGAAATGGAGCATGGAAAATGGATAATGGCAACGAACAACTCTTTGCGGGCAAGGTGCGACGATCATGGCTCACACTGCACCCCGTGTTTCACGCAGAATACTTTGCAGAAACACAGGTGTTCCATTGCGTCCGATACCCCCCTTCCCTACACTCAGCCCGATTTGCGTAGAACTATGAGAAAACGTATTCTCGCGCTCTCCGGCCTCCTGTTCCTCACCGCCTGTATTGGATCGCAGACGCTTGCCATGACTGCTCACTTCCGCACCGAGGATTCCGGCCGTAAGGCACAGGTGATCGCCGCACTGGAACGTGTGCTGGAACGTCGTGTATACGCCATTGAGGGCACGATCCCGGACACGATCATACGCGGAGAGGGAGAGAGCGCTCGCGTCACCGTACCCGTTGATGAGAAGGAGAGTAAGGAAATTCTTGCAGCACAGCTTACGGCTCCCCTGGGTTTCCGCCTCATGATCGAAACCGCCGAAGGGGAAGAACCCGACCTCACGAGCGAAGAGTTCGGATCGTTCTCGGATACCGGTATCACGGAAACAGTGATCGACTGGGTATATGCAGGGGAACAAGAGAGCAAAGGGACCATTTCGATCACCTTCACACCGGAGGGTGTCACGCTCCTTAAGCCCTTATTCGAGAAAAACGCAGGAAAGCGCCTGGGGCTTTTTGTGCACGGCGGCCTGGTATCGACATACGTCATCCGGGAAGGAGAGGATGATAAGGACAACATCGTCATCACAGGAATCCCTTCGAGCGATCTTGCACAAATCTTTGCCGACGACGTGAATGTCGGCACCTACGTGACATTCACTTCGATCCCCTAATCTCATGCATGCACGTCGTCCCTATGCCTGGCCCATCCTCACTGTTGTCGTTGCGGCAATCGTGATCATCGTGGCACTCCCCCAACACATGAGACAGTGGGCTCCCGGGATTCTGGGGGGAGCTCAGCTCCACTACGGGCTGGATCTGGTGGGAGGAACGCAGTTGGATTTCCGCATTTCCGAGCAGGAGATGCGCGATCAGGCGCAGAGATTGAAGGAAGAACTGGCCGCGTTGGAAAACCAGAACGGTTCTGTTGAGGATATGAACTTACTGCAAGCACAACTCATCGCCATTGAGGATCAGCAACGCGGCATCGTCGAAGCGATTCGCACAGTCCTGGAGCGGAGGATCAACTCGTTGGGTGTGAGCGAAGCAGTGATCACTCCCTCGTACGTCGGAGAGGAGAAACATCTGCTGGTGGAATGCCCCGGTATCGTGGAGACCCAGGACTGCATCAATATCGTGGGGAAAACCATCCAGCTTGAATTCAAGGAAGAATTCACCGAACCTACGGAGGAATTTGAGCAGAGCGTGCATGACCGCGTGCGCTCCATCCAGCGTCGCATGACACAGAGTGGAGACACCTTGGCTGTCATTGGCGAGGACATGAGTGACGATCTGGGCGTGTACTACATCGATGCACACCCCTTCTTTAAAGATCAGCTCCCGGAAGGCCTGGACACCCTCTGGAATCTTACTCCCAAGACCGGAGTGCGTGAGGTGGAAGGAACCCTGCAAATCCCCTCTCGCGGTGATGACGGCCAGGTCTACGCTCAGGACATTCCCGGCATTTACCTCGCGGAAATCACGCAGACGCGTACCGAAACAGGACGAATACTGGAGGATCAGGCAATGGCCCTGGAGTACTTGGCTTCCTCCGATCGCACACTCTCGTTAAAAACGCAGGAGAATACACAGCTCACCGACGCACAGGATGAACTGACACAAGCACTGCGAGAGATGGCTCCCAATGACGTACGTACGGTCACCACCCCCCAAGGAACAATGGTGGTCATCCTGCGTTCCCGCACGCTGGGCACCGAACAGGTGGAGGCCAGCCATATCCTGATTTCCTACAAGGGAGCGCTCTCCTCCGATGAGAGCGTGACAAGAACAAAGGAGGAAGCACTTTCTCTCGCTCAGGAGCTTAAAGAACGCATTGATGGAGGAGAAGATTACGTCAATCTTGCACGTGCCTATTCCGACGGTCCTTCGGGTGAGGAGGGCGGCACGCTGGGCACCTTCGGTCGCGGGACGATGGTTCCCGCATTCGAAGACGTCGCCTTTGCGCTCCCCTCTGGCTCGGTAAGCGACCCCGTGGAAACCCAATTCGGGTACCACATTATCCGCGTGGAACAGGGTGTCCAGCGCTCTCCCGACACCGTCTCGTACGATACGTTAACCGTGTCGGGAGACGACGCCATTTCCCGCGCTGCCACCATCGCAGAACAGGTGAAAAGCGGCTCCGTGGAACGCCAGGAAGAGTTCACAACCATCCGCGCCATCTTCTTTTCGCTGCTCCCCACAGGCTGGAAGGATACGACACTCGACGGGAAACATTTCCGTTCGGCTACCGTCACCTTAGACCCCACGACCAATCTTCCGCTCGTGCAGATTACCTTCGATGCAGAGGGGGCCCGCCTCTTCCAGGAACTCACGAAAATGAACGTAGGAAAGCGCATCGCCATCTTCGTTGGAGGAGAGCTGGTTTCCGCTCCAACCGTGCAGACAGAAATTGCCGGCGGCATTGCGGTCATCACGGGGAGCCAGAACTTCGAGGAAGCCAAGACACTCGCCACGGACTTGAATACGGGAGCGATTCCGGCGCCCATCTACCTAGCAGGACAACACACGGTGGAAGCAACTCTGGGGGCACAGGCTCTCGAAAATTCTCTGAAGGCCGCACTGATCGGCATCGTTGTCCTCATGCTCTATATGGTGCTCATCTACCGGCTCTTGGGTGTCTTTGCCAACCTCGCACTCCTCGTGTACGCGGCGCTCTTCTTCGCCGTTCTCAAGCTCCCGCTTTTCCTCTTTTCCAGCCAGTACATTGTTCTCACGCTCGCCGGTATGGCGGGTATCATCCTCTCCATCGGCATGGCCGTGGACGCCAACGTGCTCATCTTCGAGCGCATCAAGGAGGAACTGCGCAAAGGCAAACTCTTCAAGACCGCCGTGGAAACCGGCTTCTTACGTGCTTGGCCCAGTATCCGCGACGGCAACGTGTCGACGGTGATCACCTGCGTCATCCTCTTCGCTGTTGGCACATCTGTTGTGCGCGGCTTTGCCGTGACCCTCGGCATGGGTGTGGTCATCTCGATGTTCTCGGCGATTGTTGTGACCCACTGGTTTCTGCGCCGCATCGCCAAAACTCCACTCGCAGAAAAGACTTCTCTCTTCGGAGTCCGCAGAATGAACACGCCATGAGCGATTGTCTCTCCATTGAAGATCTGGAGTTCACGACGTGCATCGGCGTGACCGATGAGGAACGCAAGGTTCCGCAGCAGCTCCTCTTGAGCATACAGTGGGAAACCGACGCCCGGAGCACCGCCAAGGAGGATAAACCCGTGGAACACCAGGACTACGAGCGTATCGCCGTGGCTCTGCGTGCACTGGCCCGAACCCCCCGGCACACCATTGAGCGCTTGGCTCAGGACGTTGCCAACCTCCTTCTCACTGATTTTAAGGTACCGTCGGTATCGGTATCCGTAAAAAAGAAAGCTCTCCCTGATGCGAAATCCGTCGTGCTCACCCTTACCCGCCCATAGCGCGCGTCTTCGTTGGTATCGGCTCAAACATAGCGGCAGAGGAGCATCTCTTGGCAACGGCAGGATTGCTGCTGAAAACGTGGCCCGGAACGCGGTTCTCCTCGGTATACCGCAGCACTGCACGCGAGTATGAGGAGCAGGAAGATTTCCTCAATGCCGTTGCGCTCATAGAAACAATGCAGAACCCGGAGGAAGTTCTGCGAATACTCGTGGAAATAGAGCGGGCTCTCGGAAAAAATCTCCCCTTCCGTTTTGGCCCCCGTACGATCGACCTGGATCTCTTACTCTACGACAATCGTGTGCTCGAGAGCAGCACACTGATACTTCCCCATCCGCGCATGCACGAACGGCGCTTCGTCTTGGAACCGCTCTGCGAGCTCATAGACCCGGAGGAGCAACATCCCCGGCTCGCTGTGTCGTGGAGAGAGCTCCTGGATGAGACCGCGGAGCAACGCTGCGAATGTATCACGCTTCGGCTGGAGAAATCCTCGTAAACCACTGGAGCGCAGAGCTGGCCACCGATAGAGTCGCGCCATATGGAGGAGCAGTTCCGCACCATCCTCACGACCATCGGGGAAGATCCTGAACGTCCGGGTTTGCGGCGCACACCCAAGCGCTGCAGCGACGCAATGCGCTTTCTGACCTCAGGGTACAACCAGAACCTGGAAGAGATTGTGAACGGAGCCCTGTTCGAAGCGGAGATGGACGAAATGATCATTATGAAAGACATTGAGTGTTATTCTCTCTGCGAGCACCATCTGCTCCCCTTCGTGGGCAAGGTGCATGTGGGGTACATCCCGCAAAAGCACGTGATAGGGCTCAGCAAGATCCCACGCATCGTGGATGTTTTCGCACGCAGACTCCAGATTCAGGAGCAACTGGGTCAACAGATCTGCGACGCACTTCAGGAAATCCTCAAACCAAAGGGGGTGGGCGTCGTCATCGAGGCGAGCCACTTCTGCATGATGATGCGCGGCGTGGAAAAGCAGCATTCCATCGCCGTCACCAGCCACATGCGCGGGCTCTTCAAGCGTGACGCACGCACGCGTCAGGAGTTCCTGACGCTCATCGGCAAACGCTAGTTTTGTTCCGCGAAGTTTTCACGATGCCTGCGGATGATCTCCGCCTGTAGGCTCTGCATATCCCCTGTTCTGAGCGCGTCCTCAATGAGGGCATCACCGTCACCGCCGATGGCGTCGGCGAGCGCATTCCCTTGGTCTACGAACCCCTTGTACTCGGCGGTAAGATCGCCGGACTGATTAGCTTGGGTGCTGGGCTGCCACTCGGCAAGAGCGTGAACAGTGACTGTTTCCAGTCGATTGCGGTTCGCATAGCGGATACGGTCGAGGTTGTAGTGCCCCGCCTGCTTCCACTTGTGGATGTGCTCGTGCTCACGAACACGCTGCCAGTACCCGCGATTCTCCGGGGCAAAATCTGCTGCCTGTGTGCTCAAAACCACACGCCGGCTCTCCATGTGTGTGAGGCCGGCCGCATCCTGCTCCTCGGTATGCCCTACGAAATTCTCAGAGCCGATGAGTGATGTAAGGCGCCGCTGATACCCCTGCGCTTGCGCCATGGTTTCTCCGATGAGTGTGTGGATATCATCGCCACACTGTTCGCACTGAGCTTCAACATGTTCCCGAGCGTGTTCACGAACATGCTCAGCGAAGGCGTGCACACTGAGCTCGCCGGAGAGTTCCTCCTGCTCTTCCTCCACGCTGCGCTCGACGATGTTCTCTGCGATGGAAACCATGGTGTGGATAGTGTCATGGAAGAGCTGCCAATGAGATAGTCCGAAGACGGAGAAAATGCCGGAGATTTAGAAAAATGGCTGTATGAAGCAAAAAAAATACGTCTATCGATCCCTACTTCTTCTCGTAGAGAAGAAAGGTAAAAGGCACGGCATGTTCCTCATCCGCCTCGTGCCGCTGACGACTGACCTCGCGCCACTCTGTGCCGGAGAATGCAGGGAAGAACGCGTCGCCGTTGGGAACATCCATGTGCACACGCGTAAGATCGATGTGCGTGGCGAACGGCAACGCCTGCGCGTAGATCTCTCCTCCGCCGATAACACACGCTTCTTCCACACCATCCCGTTCGAGCAGAGCAATAGCTTCCTCAATGGAATGCACCACCTCGCAACCGTCGATCTCCATATCCTGGCGCGTTACGACGATGTTGCGCCGCCCGGGGAGCACGCGCCCGATGGATTCGTGCGTCTTCCTCCCCATGATGATGGGCTTACCTGTGGTCACCACATGGAAGTGACGGAAATCTTCCGGGAGCTTCCACGGAATCGCGCCCTTTCGCCCAATAACACTGTTCTCAGAGGCCGCTGCAATAAGCGTGATGTTCATGAGGATATTCTACACAGCAATCGGTGCCTTGATCGCCGGATGCGGATTGTAATTCAAAATCTCAATATCCTCGAAGGTAAAATTGAAAATGTTCTTTACCGCCGGATTCAACTTGATCTGCGCAAACTCTCGCGGCTCGCGCTCAAGCTGCTCGAGCGCCTGCTCCATGTGATTGAGATAGAGATGCGTGTCTCCAATCGTGTGGATGAACTCACCGACTTGGAGCCCCGTCACCTGCGCGATCATGTGTGTGAGCAGACTGTAGGAAGCAATGTTAAAGGGGACGCCGAGGAAGAAATCCGCCGAACGCTGGTAGAGCTGGCAACTTAAACGTCCATTGAGGACGTAGAACTGGAACATCGTATGACAGAGCGGCGGAGCGGAGCGCTTGCCGGAGATTAAACCCTGGATATCCGCCACATTCCAGCCGCTCACGATCAGCCTCCGCGAGTCGGGATTGCGCTTGATCTCCTCCACAACATTGTGAATCTGGTTAATCTCCCGACCATCGGAGCCTTGCCATCGGATCCACTGCTTGCCGTACACGGGACCCAGATCCCCCCACTCCTGCGCAAAGACATTGTCGGTACGGATCTTCTCCACGAATTCCTCCAACGTTTCGCCCCGAAAGGCACTACTCGCCTTGTATCCCTCGTAGGGCCACTCGTTCCAGATCTTGACCCCTCGATCCACCAGATACTTGATGTTCGTATCACCTTGGAGGAACCACAGGAGCTCATGAATGATCCCCTTGGTAAAGACCTTCTTCGTCGTGAGGAGCGGGAACCCCTTGGTGAGATCGTAGCGCGTCTGCGTTCCGAAGATCGAGAGCGTTCCCGTGCCCGTACGATCATCTTTGCGTTGACCTTCGTTGACGAGCCGACGGAGGAGCGTGAGGTACTGCTGCATGGGTGCATCATGCTACAAGCTCCAGGTCCTCAACGACAAGTCACTGCGATCCGAATGTGAATGCGTAGCCTGCAAGCCCCTTCCCAGTAATGCGCAGGACTATCTCGTGCTCCCCGTACTCTCCTCTGTAGAGCTGATAGAGATCGTGGTGATCCACGGTGATGCTCTCCATTTCCTCTCCGTCCACAATGACACGTATGCTCGCAGAAGTGCCTTCCTCTTCTGTGCCAAGAACGAGGTTGGCTTCGGAACCTAGGAAGTGCAGGCGAATCTCCCCTTGATTAGAGCGCAAAACCTGTTGCTCTTCATCAATGAGTTGCCAATCGCCAACGAGCGCGTAGCGGTGGAGCGAGAGGGATGCGGGTGCCGTGTAAGAGATGATTCCTCGCATGGGCACAGTTGATCCGTTGGCAAGCGCTGGCCAACTGCGCACGCCCATGTATGTCTCCGGCGTTTGGTCGCGGCGAAGATCGGAAACAACCTCGGGAACATCATGCATTTCTTCCAAAACCCCGATCTCCATAAGGAGCGTTTGCACTGCCTCATCGGTCTCGTCGTACGCTCCTTCGCCGAAATGCGTGTAGCGGATGTTCCCTTCGGCATCAATTAAGTACTTCGCAGGCCAGTAGCGATTGGCAAAAGCTTTCCATGTCTCATAGTCGTTATCTTGAGCAACAGGATATGTGAGCCCGTGCTTCTCGATAGCCTTGGCGACGTTCTGTGGATCCTTCTCAAAGACAAACTCAGGCGTATGCACCCCAATAAGTACGAACGGCTTGCTTTGATACTTCTCCCATAGTGCCTGAATGTGCGGCAGTGTACGGATACAGTTGATGCAACTGTAGGTCCAGAAATCGACGAGAATGACCTTTCCTCGGAGACTTTCAAGTGCCAAGGGTTTGCTGTTGTGCCACGGATCAAGTCCGCGAAACTCCGGTGCGCGACTGAGGACAGGGAGTGTATCAAATAACATGGATGGAGAGGGAGAAGAGGTTACGCCGAAGGCTTGCTCAAGATCTTTAGCAAAGAAACGCTCCTCAAGCTGAGTTCCAATCGAACCGAAGGGTGTCTTCTCCGCAAACCACGTCTGGAGATCTGTAAACCAGCCAAAGGCGAGGAGAAGCGCGGTTGCAATGAGGAGAACGCCAGCTCCACGTTCTAGAGTACCACTCCACCGATTGAGCGTATGCACGCGACTGACGATCGCCTGCCCGCCGTACCCAACAAGAAGAAGTGGAAGAGCCGTCCCTGTACCGTACGCCGTGAGGAGACCCAGGGCCTGGAGCCCCGGTTGCTCACGCACCAACGTGAATGCAAACGCGAGTGCCGGACCGGCACATGGTACCCAGACAAGCCCCAGTGTAAGACCGATGAGGAATGCAGTCAGAGGGTTGCCTTCACCGAATTCCTGGCGTGCCCCACCCTGAACGCGGGCACCGAATTGCTGGAGAGCAGCGGCGATTCTCCCTCCGACAAGCACGGCGATCACACCGGCTATAGCACCCAAACTAACACCCCAAACACCCCAACGCAGGAAGAGGAACGATCCTACAAGAGCCCCCGCCATACGCACCACTCTGTTCTCTGAGAGGAATCCGACACCGAAGAGAAAGAGAACGTAATACGTTCCTGTACGCAGGATCTGGTCCAAGCTCACAAAATTCTCCAGGAATACAAGGAGCAGGAACGTGAGTCCGACAAAACTCACGAGCATACCCAGCACCGTGAGGAGTGGACGCCATGGACTGCGCCCGGTAACGCTCACTCCCACGACAATGGGGACGAGCGGCAGAATGCAGGGGAGCAGAATGGTGAAGACTCCTGCAGCGAAGAGAATGACGTATAAACTCATACTGCGCGAACACGGAGGGGTGGAGAGTACAGTGTATCAGCGATGCTGCTTTGCAGTCACTGTTTTCCGCTTCCCCTGAGGGATTCTTGCTCTATCCGGCTCTCCGTGAATACGCGATGAAGGACACCGATCCTTGAATGCGCACTGCTCACACTTCCTGCTCCGAGCGGTGCAGACAGCGCGCCCATGACTGATGAAGAGCGTATTGAGCCTTCCCCACTGCTCCCGCGGGGTCTGGCATTCAAGATCGGCGGCGATCTTGTCCGGAGTTTTCGCCTGGGTGAGCCCAAGGCGCCGGGAAAGACGCATGACATGCGTATCGACGGCGATACCTTCGTTCTTTCCAAACGCCGCAAAGAGGATGATGGCTGCGGTCTTGCGGCCTATCCCTGGGAGTGCAATGAGTTCCTCCATCGTACGCGGCACCTTGCCCCCGTGGCGTGTGATAAGAAGGGAGCAGAGCGCCTCGATGCGCTTTGCTTTTAGGCGAAACGTGCCGCAGGAGTGAATGAGACGCTCAAGTTCGCTCTGTGCCAAGCGCACGTAGTCCTGCGCAGTGCGACAGCGGCGAAAGAGCTCTCGTGTGACGATATTCGTCCGCACATCGGTGCACTGCGCGCTCAGGAGTGTTGCGATGGTAAGATCAAGCGGCGTTTTCCACCGCAGGAATGACCGGGGAGGATCGTAGAGCCCCTCCAGGGTGCGCAGGAGATGAGAAATGCTCATGTGCTTCGTCCGTTTTTCCATGGGATGAGCAGTATGACGCATGGGGGGACGTCAAGGAAACTGCTCTGGATCGACTGGGGTGATCGGGTATAGTCCAACCCCGTGTCCTCACTCCCACCCTTCACCGTTTTTGATGTCGAGACGACAGGTCTTGATCCGCGCCGCGGCCACAAAATCATCGAAATTGCCGGAGTACGTATAGAGGGCGGCAAGATTCTCGAACCGCACTTTGCATCGTTGGTAAATCCCGAACGGCCTATCCCCCCGGAAGCTGCGCAAATCAACAAGATCCGTTCCGAAGATGTGCGCGAAGCACCGACCATTGACCACGTACTGCCGGATTTCCTTTCCTTTGCGACCGGATCAATTCTTGTTGCGCACAACGCGGAATTTGACATGGGCTTCCTGCGTATAGAGAAGGAGTTGTGCTGGGGATACGTGGACCTGCCCGAATGTCTGTGCACCATGCGCTTAAGTCAGTCGATCTTTCCCCGCGAATTCCGCCACAGCTTGGATGTTGTGGGGTTGCGGGTAGGCCTGACGCTCCCCGCAGATCGCCATCGTGCGCTTCCTGATGTCTTGCTCACTGCACAGGCACTGCTGAAGATGATCGAAAAAGGCAACATTGCATCTCTTGAGGATCTGCGTTGCAAAGCCTCTCTGCTGCAACCTGCTACACGCTAGAAGAGGAGCAAAAACGATTCCGTACGGAGCGCTTCCTGCGTACAATCCTGCCGATGGCCGTTCTCCCCATCGTCACCGGTGACACCACCCCTGTGCTGCGCACGGTGAGTAAGAATGTCCCTCAGGTCACCAAGACAATTCTGGCCTTGATCAAGGACATGGAGGAAACACTAAAAGATGAAGGAGGTTTGGGCCTCGCAGCCCCACAAGTCGGAGAGTCACTCCAGATCTGCCTGGCACAGATCGGAGGTAAAGTGCAGGTGCTGGTGAATCCTGAGATCACTTGGCGCAGCAAAGAGGCTGACACCGAAGAAGAAGGTTGCTTGAGCCTCCCGAACATCGTTGTTGCCGTCATGCGCCCCAGGGAAATCGTCGTGCGTTACCGCAACCGCAAGGGAATGGAGGAAGAACGCAGGCTGAAGGACATGGATGCGCGTGTGGTGCAGCACGAGATGGACCACTTAAACGGAGTGCTCATCGTGGATTACTTGTCCAGTCCAGCGACCAACGAACACCGCGCCCCTGTCACGATTGTATGAAAGCATGACACGGGAAGGAACGGAGAAAGATATTGCACGATGCTACGTATGGAGAACAACCCCAAAGGCCTTGCGCAACTTTCCCACAGCCGCATGGAGACGCGATTTCACTGTGCCAACTGGGATAGCCAGTGCCTCGCCAATCTCACGGTAGGGCATCTCTCGCATATAACGAAGCTGGATGACAACACGAAAAATTGTATCGAGCTTGAGAACAGCGTCAACGAGCGCATCACAGTCCTGGCGCTGCGCCAATACACAGCTGGGAGATTGGTGATCTGCAACCGCAGGAACATTCTCCGCCAAGAGATGATACAACCCTTCCCTCCTCTCTACGGGATAATACTCAAGCACATCTGCGATAGCATCCTCGTCTCCCCCCGTGGAGTGCAGATGGTCAATGCTCCATAGAGAATGCCTCTTCTGCTTCCGAACGAGATCAATAGCCTTGTTTGTAGCAATGCTATAGAGCCACGGACGCACTTTGCGACCAGGTGTAAAGGAACCGCACTTCAGATGCAGCTGGAGGAACGTCTCCTGGAACGCATCCTCTGCCAACGTTTGATCCTTAAGATACTGGCGGAGGTAGTTGTACAATTCGCTCTTGTAGCGATGCACAAGTTCCGTGAATACGCCCTCGTCTCCTGTGTTATGGTAGGCCAAGAGCAGATCCTCATCACTGGCATCCTGCGGATCTACGGAAGAGGGACGGCAAACGGCAAGCTCCATGGAGAGAATCTACCCACTTTTCCCATTGAGTCAATCGCTCGCTTCCATTTGCAGATAGGCGTCATGCGCCGCTACGCTCTCCTCTGTTATGCCCCAGCTTGAAGCCGTCATTGGATTGGAGGTGCATGCGCAGATGAATACGCGCTCCAAGATGTTCTGTCCGTGCGACAACGACGCATTTGGCAAAGCGCCAAATACCACCGTCTGCCCCGTCTGCATGGGGCATCCCGGAACGCTCCCGGCACCCAACGCCGAGGCAATACAGAAAGCGCTCGTGGCCTCGCTGGCGCTTAATTGCACGATCCAGCGCGAGAACCATTTTGACCGCAAGCACTACTTCTATCCCGATCTCCCCGCGGGATTCCAGATCAGCCAGTACGATTTCCCACTGGCCAAAGCGGGAATGGTGCACTTTTCGGTCGTGGATGCGAGCGGCAAGGCGATAGGCGGCGAACGGGAATGCCGTATCACGCGCCTCCACATGGAGAACGATGCGGGAAAGTTGACACACCATGGCAACAAAACACTCTGCGACTTCAATCGTGCTGGAACACCACTCATGGAGATCGTGACGGAACCCGACCTGCGCTCGGCGCAGGAAGCCGTGGCATTCGCGCAGGAGCTCAGACGCATTCTGATTGCCGTGGGCGCGAGCGAAGCCGATATGTTCAAGGGCATGATGCGGTTCGACGCCTCTATTTCCTTACGCGAAAAGGGGACGCAGAAACTCAACCCCAGGAGCGAGATCAAGAATCTCAACTCCTTCAAAGCTCTCGAGAAAGCCCTGACGTACGAGACGAAGCGCCTTACAAAGCTCTGGGAGGAATCCTCAGGACCGCTCCCGAACGACATCACTGTGGGCTGGATGGATGAGGAGGAGAAGACACGACTCCTAAGGGATAAGGAAACCGCCATGGATTACCGCTACTTCCCGGAGCCGGATATTCCGCCGCTCGTCTTTAGTGAGAAGGAAATTGCGAAGACCCGCAGTGCATTGCCCACGCTCCCGCAGGAACTGCGCAAGCAGTATGCCGGATTGGGCCTTACCGACGCACAGGTGCTGCAGCTCACCGATGTACCGCAGCTCAGAGCGCTCTTCGATGTCGTGCGGGAGAAGACCGGAGATTCAAAGCGTGCAGTCGCGCTTGTCCTCACGCAGCTCCTGGGATTCCTCAACGCCCATGGAAAAGCATTAGGCGATGCCCCCGCACCCGAGGCGTTACTTGAACTCGTCACGAAGATTGATGAGGGAACAATCTCGGCAAACGCAGGAAAAGACGTTCTGGAAAAAATGGTCGCAAGCGGCAAGAACCCCTCAGCAATCATTGAGGAGGAGGGCATGCAGCAGATCTCTGATGACACGGCAATCGAGGAGCTTGTCGCAAAGGCGATTGAAGCAAATCCCCAGGCAGTGGAATCGTATACGAGTGGAAAGGGAGCCGCACTTGGCGCCATCGTCGGCTGGGTGATGAAGGAGACAAAAGGACAGGCAGACCCCAAAAAGGTGAATGACCTACTGCTCAAAAAACTCTCTCAAGCATCTTCCGAGTCCTGAACCTTACACCCTCCCCATGTACGTCCCCGTCTCGGTGTTCACTTTAATCGTGTCCCCTTCGCCGATGAAGAGCGGAACGGAGACCGTGAGGCCGGATTCCAGCAGAGCCGGCTTGGTACCGCCTGTGGCCGTGTCACCCTTCACACCGGGAATAGTTTCGGTGACCTTGAGATCAACCGTGGCAGGAAGCTGAACACCGATGGGTTGTTCCTCGAATACGAGAGCATCCACCTCACCACCTTCGACAAGGTACTGGAGTGCATCGCCGATAGTCTCCGTGGAGAGCGGGAATTGATCGTAGGTTTTAAGATCCATGAACGTGTGCTCCTCACCGCTGCGGTAGAGATACTGGCAACGACGGTAGCCGATATCGGCCGGCTCAATGAGCTCGCTTCCCTGAAAGTTCTTCGCAACCACCGCACCGGTCTTCAGGTTTTTGAGCTTACACTGCATGTTGGCCTTGGACTGGCTCTTGCGACCGAATTGCGACGCAACAATGAGATATGGGATCCCATCGATCTGAATGGCCCTGCCGGGCTTGAGCTCTGTGAGGACGTACATGATGACAGAGTGTGCTGATGGTGTTGCGCACGGTCAAGAGAGGAAGTGTAAAAACCCAACCCGAACCCTAATCCTAACCCGAATGCCCTACTCCGCCGACTTCTGCCACTGCAGACGAATAATCTCCTTGCGCACCCTCAGTGGCAACTCTTCTGGGCCATCGGGAAGCGCATAGTAGAGCCGACGCAGGATACTCCCCTGATCGGGGTGCCCCGCGAGCGCATTGAGCTCGACGACGAGTTGATTCACTCGCGAACGCTGCATGTGATACACGAAGATACGATCGCGAATCCCTTGGACGATTGCCGCAAGCTGATCCTCGGTGAGTGTGGGGAGAGTGGAATCCTCCGCAGGCGGCAGGTACGGTTGCACTTGCGCGACGAGATCCGGCGACACACCGTCGCCGGCTTCTCCAGCCTGCACAACGGCAAATGCGAACTCGGAGAGGAGGACTTTGGCTTCGCGACGAACCTCGGGGCGCAGGGCACCCTCGTCATCAAGTATGCTCAGTTGAGCCTGAAGATCGGACCAGATGGTCCCAATACTCTGCGCATCATGCTCATCCACTGCATCGAGAAGCGCCGCGATGGTATCGATGAGAATCACTCCACGCACATCCACGGTATCCACAGAACCGTCCGGAACGGAGGCGCTGGCCTCCAGTACCGCCTGTTTGATGATATAGGACGTGTCATTCGGCAGGATGGCGACGACTCGGGAAGTTTCCTCGGCAATGGCCTGCGAGAGCAACGCTTGCACAAGGGTATCACCCGAACCGGTGGCGAGTGCCAGGAGTGAATCACGGTACGCAACGAGGGAAACTTTGCCCGCCTCAACTTCGCCTTCTGCCAGCAACACTGCCGCCTCATCCAGACGCACGGACACCTGTTCCACACGCTTCTGCGTGCGCGCCTCATCACCGAAGGTAAGGAGCACGTCAACAGTTTCGGCAATACGCTTTACTGGATAGAGCGGTGAAGTCGGCAGAATGCCGGCGCGCGCGGCGCGGCGCTCCTGTTGGAGCTGCGCAATGGATTGGCGGTGCACGGCATCGCGGCGGAGGTTCTGGTCCACCCAAGGACGCTCGTACCCTTCCTCCGGTAACTTCTTCACAACGATGATTCCGTCTTCGTTGAGATCCGTCCACTCGCCGGCTACCAAGTACGTTTGCTCTTTGGAGGTGGCAACCTCAGCACGGCGATCCCACACATTCACGGTAACCGTCTCGCCTTCGGCGATGGACACACTCCCCTCGTGGACCACAACCGTTCCGTATTCTGTCTGTACCGAGATGCCCCGGAGTTGCGAGGGGGTGAGCCCCTGCACCCAGATGCGGCCGGTGAAGAGCGTAACGGTTGCAGCAACATCCTGAGCAGATTCATGTGTACGATCACTCGTATCGTTGAGACGCAGAGACGTGAACGCATCCATGCGAATCACGCCGTCATCACGCAGGAGGATGCTCGCCTCCCCGTCATGGGTCCGCAAAACCATACCGGATTCCAACACAATCTCTTCTTCTACGGGCTGCCACAAACCACCGATAGAGATGGTGACCTCACCGCGCGTGGGCAGCAGCGTCGTTGCACTCTCGGCCACCGTGCGCGGTGCCAGGAAGAGTTGCGGTCCCGCCTTGGCACAGAGCGCGACGAGGACAAACGCAGCGACCCACTTAAAGGCAATTTGCCGCACCGCGACCGCCTGCACGGGGACGAGTCGAGGCCACAATCGCTGTTTGAGATGCTCCGTCAATCCCCGCGACGGCGTGAGGAGTTCGCACAGACGTGTAAAGAGTGCAAGCTCATGCTCCACGCCGATGCGCGCAAGGATACGATCCCAGATCTTCCGCCCCTGCACTGCAGTGGGAGCGAGTTTTTCTCGAACACGCAGGAGTGCCGCCGAGGATTCGATCCTGCGCTCCAAACGGCTACGGACACGTGAGTGTGCTTCCGCGGAAGGCGTCAGATCTTGCTGGAGCCGGCAGAGGAGTTCTTCGGGGGTCACTGGCATGCCTTATAACGAATAAAAGTGGCTTCCGTTACATGTTTTCTGCGAATTCCGGTGGGAGGGCGTCGCGGAACCGCTTGAGGGCACGAAATTTGAGGACACGAATGGAGCCTTCGGAGGTTTTGAGGACTTTGGCAACCTCTGCCGTGGAAAGGCCGGAGAGGTACGAGAGTTCCAAAACTTCACGATAGCGCCGAGGGAGCACGGCAAGAGTTTTTCTTACAACCGCCAGGAGGTGTGCGCGTTTGACGCGCGTATCCGCTTGGTTGAACTCATCGGTATCGCACAATTCTTCGGGGACTTCTTCCCATGTACGCGTGGTCCGGTACGCATCAATCACCTCATGACGCGCAATGCGGAAGAGCCACGCCCCAAAGGGGACATTTGCACGGGGCTTGTATGTGTAAAGCTTTTCCCAGGCTTTCACGAAGATTTCTTCCGTCAGATCTTCTGCAGCCGCACTTGGCGCACGTAACGCCGCGTACCGATAGACGGACGGGAAGAAGTGATCGTAGATGCGGCCAAAGGCGGCGGTGTCTCCCTCCTGTGCCTGTGCGACGAGGCGGGAGATCGCCGCGGGATCGAGCTCCGGCGACGGCATGAGGTGGGCAGTATAGCAGAACGGGGCACGGAAAAGAGGTTTTGGTCGGTTAAGAAGGTTTCGTCAGGTCAGGGAGTTGCCGTAAGCCTCCCAAATCTCCTGTACCTCCCTTACCTGCCAAACCTCTTGTTTCTCCCACACCTTCAGCACTTCCCGCACTTTCACACCCCTCCTCACTCCCACTCGATCGTCGCCGGAGGCTTACTCGTGAGATCGAGGAAGACCATGTCGATACCAGAGAGCGTCATGATGCGCTCTATCATGGCACGCAACGCCGACTCCGGAAGGTGAGCGGCATCGGCCGTCATGGCATCGGTAGATTCGATGGGGCGCAGGACAATCGATTGTCCGCCCGTACGCGTGCCAAACGGGAGGAGTACCACGGGGAACTGCCAAATGGCCTCATAGAGCCCGGCTTTGCGTACCTCTTCCATCACCATGGCATCGGCCTCCCGCAGGAGGTTCGCGCGCTCGCGGCTAAGGAACCCCGGGGTGAAGACAAAGGGAACGGGCTCCGCATGCGACATACTGAGGAGCACGCGATTGATCTGCGGCGTGGTGTTGGGGATCTCCGTCGCCAAACGTTCCACCTCGGGAGGAACGGAAAAGGGATCTTCACAGAAGAGCGCGAGCGCATGGCGATAGGTACGCCCGTCGCCCTGTACACCAACGGACTTCACTGGCAACACCTGGCTTCTGATTCCTGGCTTCTGATTTTCGACCGAAGGTACATCAACAACGTCGGGCTTCTCTGCACAGAGGATGCGCACGCCCAAGCCCGGACCCGGAAAGGGATGGCGCCATACCAAATCATGTGGCAATCCCAGTTCCTCGCCGAGCTTGCGCACCTCATCCTTGTAAAGATCCTTGAGCGGCTCCACCACGAGACCTTTGTCGATCATCTCCTGAATCATTTGCACTCGGTTATGGTGCGTCTTGATCTGATCGGCATGCTTGGTGCCTCCCGTTTCGATGGTATCGGGATAAATCGTCCCCTGCCCCAGCATCCACCCTTGCTCCGCGGTGAGTCCCATTTCAGCGCTGACGCGCTGCTGCACGGCAACGAATGTATCACCGATGACTTTGCGCTTCGCTTCGGGCTCGTAGACGCCGGTGAGGTTGGCGAAGAATTCTTCGGAGGCATCTTCGACACGCAAGTTGGGAAGCTTGAGCTTGCCCAGTGCTTCCTCGATTTGCCGCACTTCATCCTTGCGCATGAGTCCGGTATCGACGAGCAACCCCTGCACGCGATCAGTACCGAGGATGGAATCGAGGAGGGTGAAGGCAACCGTGGAATCCACTCCACCAGAGACGAGCATGAAGACTTTATGATCCTCGACTTCGCTGCGGATGACGTCGCCGATGTGCGCGGCGTAACTCTTCACCGACCAGGGTGCGGGGTTACAGAGCTCCACGAAACTCCGGAGGATGTCGTTTCCATGCTGCGTGTGCGTGACTTCGGGGTGGAACTGCAGCGCGAAGAGCTTGCGCTTTGGATCTTCGAACGCGGCATTCGCACAGGCATCGGAGGTGGCAGTACGCACAAATCCGGCAGGAAGCTCTGTGGCCTCGTCTCCATGCGACATCCAGACGACGAACTCTTCCGGGCACGCATGGAAAAGCATTGATCGTTGACACGAGCCCGAACCCTCAACCCGAATCCGCGTCCGCCCGTACTCCTTCACTTTCCCCTGCATCACCGTTCCATCCAGTGCCTGCGTCATCCAGTGGAGTCCGTAACAGAGCCCCAAGATAGGAATTTTCAAATCGAAGATTTTGGGGTCAGCCTGAGGGCTCCCCGACTCGTACACGCTTTGGGGACCTCCGGAGAGAATGATTCCGGCTGCACCCTGGAGCGCCGAAGCCGGAGTTTCGGGCGGGAGGATCTGCGCATATGCGCCAAAGCGCCGAACACGACTTGCGATAAGGTGCGCGTACTGACCCCCGAAGTCGAGGATAACGATGCTCTGGGGGTGCTCCATACGCATAGAGTACATGGATCGGCAAGTTGTTGACAAAAAATAATGATGATACAAAAATACATTTAATGGGACAACAGAGCACCCTCCACATGGTGTTTGCTCAGGCAGTACGTGAATGCGGACAGGTTGTTCCCCGTATGGATTCTGCTGCGCGTGATCGCCCGTCACAGGAGCGACAGCACTTCTTCTCTCTGGCAATAAACGGGTTTCGCTACGGATTGGAAGCCCTGCTGGCAGGAACTCGGCAAGAGGACGATGGCCACGGGCGCCGTGATGTTGTGATGAATCCGCAGGAAATGCAGCGCAGACACGAACTTGCGGCACAGTTCACTTCGGCAATCGTGCATCAGTTGCCGGAGGACATCATTGAAGGCAACGATGAAACCGCGCTCTTCATTGCAAAACATATCGGCTTCGCACGCGCGCGAATGCAGATCCTCACAGAGCGCAGCGAAATGCTGCAGGGGGAAGACCGGGAACTTGATCCTTTGACACTTAAGGCACTGTTCGCAAAAGCACGCATGCAGACGGAGGGGGTGCTCGCACACAAAATACAGGAACTGAACCTGGACCTGCGATCCGCTATCCGCGAATGCCGCTCCTTCGCAGAAGGAATGATCTTGGGACATCGCCCGCTCCTGGTCGTCGCACAGCGCCTCCCCGCTGAGGAACGCATGATCCTTGGCAAAAGGGCGGCAGAGCGCACCGATACGCGCGTCCCGGAAATGATGGGTGCATGGCATGCACTCTTCAGCAATACCTTCGAAACCAGCGAGGATGACCGGAGGAGAATCAATAACCTCTGCGAGAGGACGGCACATCACTGGTCCGAGATGCGCGCGGGAGAACTCATCATGAATACGATTCCTGAGTTGCGCAGACAACGATCAGAAAGACGCAGGAGCCAACCGGTCATCATCCTCGACGACACGCCAGAGGAAGATGCAGATCCTCCGCAACAGTCATCGGCGGACACGCCGCAGGATTTCCTGAGACAATTGGAAGAACAGGAGTGACACCCTACGCGTTCTTCTGAGGAGGACAACACACAGCGGCGAGCAGCCACACGCTGTACGCCACGGCGCTTTCCTCCCATGCGTGGAGGAAGAGCGCAGCAACCGCGAGACCGAGGAACATGAGGAAGAGTTCCCCACCATCTTCATAGGAACGCAGGCAACGCAGGAGCAAGAAGACAATGGCGAGAAAGAGGAGAAACCCCGCAACTCCGAGCTCCACCCCCACCTGCAAATACCAGTTCTCCGGCAGGAGCGGGCAGGAGCACGCTCGATCCGTGGGCTGCACCTGCTGCGATCCGACGAACACGCAGAGATTCGGACGGTCCGCCGCCCACAGCGCATCCGCACCCTCCTCCAGAAACACGCACGCATCGCTTACGCGATTACTGGCGGGACCGGCGCTCCCCAACCCCAAACCCAGAGGATGCTGAGCCATGACCTTGAACGCAGCGAGCGGCCGTGTGAGGTGACCGCGCGTGGAGGTGGCACGGGTAATGAGACTGGGGGCAAGGAACGCAAGGAGGAGTGCGGCAACCACCGCAAGACCAGCAATGCGCGTAAGTGCCCGACGGAATGCCTCGCGCGGGAGCAGGTCATAGAGAGCAACAATGGTGATAACACCTGCGGCGATCCATGCACTGCGAGAGAATGAGAAGAGGAGTGCCAGCGCGAGGAGAACGAGGAGGCAGCCCTGCATCCAGCAACGCTTCCTGCGTCTGAGAATTCCACCATTGAGTGGCGACGAACAGAACGTTGTGAGAAGGCCGGTAACCCCCGCAGCCCACGGAATGAGCAGCCACAATCCCAGTTGATTGGGGCCACTCAGTGTTGACTGGATACGCTTGAGTGGGAGACCTTCGATGCGCTGGAATGCTGCGAGGGAACCGTCGGGGAGGTAGAGGGAGTGGAGGTCGGAGTACCCGAGGAAAGAGAAGAACCCCTGTGGGAGGAAGAGCGTGAGCACACCGTATCCGGCTACGACGCCACCCACGACGAAGAGCGCCGCAAGCGCGCGAGGAAGAAACTTCTCTGACCAAGGAACGCGCCGCAGGAGGAAGAACACCCCCAGGGGTACGAGGTCGTACTTGATACCAAGAGCAAGCATCCGCAATTCCGTATGCAGGAGGAGACTCACCGCAAGCGCGAGAGCGGCAAACGCGATGAGCAGCCCATCGAGAAGGTCGAAACGCCACCGATCGGAACTCTTAAGCCATTCGATGAACGCAATGAGGAGTGCCAATGCGAGGAGCGTCTCCTTCCACAAGGCTAACATTGCAAGCGGTGCATTGCCCGGTCCCTCAAGCACCCGTGTCCCCACCGTCACGAAGAGCGCATGGAAGGGAAGGAGAACGAGGAGAACGAGCGTGAGTGTTTCGCGGGTGCGCTGAAGCATGGACGCCATTCTATCAGCCATGGAATGTACGAGATAGACGAGGGAACATCTGCAACCGTTGTTCCTCCGTCCGGAAGACGCCCCCCTCTTTGAGCACCCCTTCCACTGCGTCGATGCACTTGGTACTCACGTTTTCCCCGTAGAGTTTGGGTGCCTTGCGCATCTCCTGGTTGTCCCACGCAAACTCGATGATCTTCTTGATTGAATCACTCTCCGTTGGACCGGCGAGAATATTTCCGCCTCCGATAATCGATTCCGAACGATCAGACCCGAATCTCAAAGTCACACAGGGCACACCCAACACGTTCATCTCCTCCTGCATGGAACCGGAATCCGTCGCGCAGACCGCGGCCTTGGACATCGCTGCAATAACGTCGGTGTACTCGGGCCACACCTCGGAGAGCACGAAGTTCTCGTGTGTCTGTGCAAGCTTCTCCACTTCCTCCGTGAGCCCGAAGCGCTCGAAGGCCTTCTTCGTCTGGATCATCGAAATGAGGAGCACCATCCTCCCCTCCTCGATGAGTGCCTTCATCGCACCGTAGATGGCGCGGAAGCGATCTCCAGCAATGCAATTCTCCCGTCGGTGAATGCAGAAGCGCACGAAATTTCCGTCCGCAAGCTGTGGGTAGCGCTCAAATATGCCTGAAGATGCTGCACGCGCGAGTGCATCCTGCGTGGCATCGACCACGGAGTTCCCCACGACGAAGATCCGGTCATCCGGAAATCCTTCGCTTAACATGAACTCACGGTCAAGCTCCACCGGCGCAAGGTGAATGCCGGTCGCACACTCGGCGCACCGCGTGTTGAACTGCTCCGGATAAGGTTCCATCGATCCACGCTTCCAATTCTTACGCTCCATGAGAAATTTTCGCCAATCAGCAATATCCACTTCCTCCCAATCGATGGTGCCAGATTGAGAAAGTACTTTCGGAAGCTCTCCAAAGTCTGGTGTCAGCGTCCGGATGCCCGCCTCCACGTGAACGGAGGAGAACGCGTGGCAGAAGCCGGCGTTACTCGCCGCCATGGCAGTGGTTGTGTCACCGTGCACATACGGGATGACGATCTTTCCGCGCTCTTTAAGCTCACCGATCACATACCCGAGCCGTCCGATGATCTGGCTCACGACCTCATGCATCGCGCCGCGCACATTGAGGTTAAAATCCGGCTCCACGCCAAACTCCTTGAGCATCCCTCCGCTCAGATTCTCATCGTAGTGCTGCCCTGTGTGCCCGAGCACCACCAAATGACCGCGCTTCTTGAGTTCCATGTAGAGCGGCACCTGCTTGATGATATCGGGCTTCGTCGCAATGAGAATCAGATGAACGTGCCGATCAGACTGATCCGCAAGATCATCATAGAACCGAGGAGAGCGGTACGTTATCTCCTGCATCCGCACTACGGTAGCGCAATGCATCAATATCGCGCCATGAGAAAGCGGGGAAAGTCCTCCCATAAGGGCGTGTATATACAATGTCTATACAGTCGTTCTCCCGGCCGCCTCGCCCAGAGCACTCAACGAAACTTTCGCACCAGCGAGAGAACCACAGGGGAACCTTCTCAGGACATGTCAAGAATACGTTCCATCGCTGCCGGAACTGAAACAATGGGACGGGCAGGGAAGCCCAGCAGGATGCGAAGTGCTTGAGAACATTGAAGTTGGATTTGCGCAAGATACGATGAGCACATGACAGAACATCTCGACCAACCACAATCGGACGAGGCAATCGTCCAACTCCACGCAGACCCGCATGAAAGCCACATGGACGTGGCGAACCGAGCGATGGCGCAACTCGAGCTATGGGGAAAATACTTCATCGGCCACCCCGATGACGAAGGGAGATTCTTCGTCACTATCCCACACGTAAGCGCTCAAGTGCGTGAGCAAATTCAGGCCCTGGCTCTTACGGTCGTCGACAAACATGACGATCGCTACACGAAGCACAGGCCTCTGCCAACGAGCGCTCTCCCAGCATTCAATAGAGGATTTGTTCCAGCGTCGGCAGAGGTATAACTCCTGCGTGTTACTGCATCTCTTTGGGGATAGGCAGTTCCATGATCGTGAGACACAGACGAGCAATGTCCTTGATGCCCGTGAATTTCGCAAGGGAATGATTGTTGGGATACTTCGGGGAATGCACGAATGTCTGCACGGGATTTGTCGTATGACTGGGAGAAACACTGCCATCCGGAAGGAGCATGTCCTCAATGTGGCCGTGGTCCGCCGTGACAATCCACTCATACCCGTACTCTTCCAATATCGGAAGGAGCCTTTGGAGATTGCGATCAACGGTTTCGCAGGCGATGACGGCCGCCGGAATGTTTGCGCCGTGACCCACGAGATCGGGGTTGGCGTAGTTCGCGACAATGAGACCGTACTTCTCTGTCTCCACCTGCTCAAGGAGCCTGTCCGTGAGCTCGTCGGCACTCATTTCTGGCACCGTTGCAAAGTTGGGAACCTTGGGCGATTCCACGAGAATACGGTCCTCGCCGGGGAATGGCTCATGCTTCTGTGCGTTGAAGAAAAACGTGACGTGCGCCATCTTATCGGTCTCCGCGATGCGCAGTTGTTTGAGCCCTGCATTGGAAACGACTTCACCCAAGGTGTTATGCACCTCCGGCGGGGGGAAGGCCACCGGCAAATGATCGGAGTAGGGCCCCACGCAAACGACGTCTTTGATCCGCTCCTGCCGCGGGAACTCCGCGAAATCTTTATCCTCAAGCGCCAGCACAATCTGGATCATCCGATCTGAACGGAAGTTGACGCAGACCACCACTGCATCAGGCTCCATCTGCTCGAAATCCGCTGTCTTGAGTGGCCTGATGTAGTAATCGGTTTGCTCTTTCTCCGGTGCCTTTGCGTACCACTCCTGCACACCTGTACAGAGATCGCCGACCTCTTCACCTACCCCTTGCGCAAAGAGATCGTAAGCAATCTTGGTGCGATCTCTGTACTGCCGGTCGCGGTCCATGGCGTAGTAACGACCGACAAGCGATGCGACTTTTGTTGAAGGATGATCCTTGAGGAATGTGACGAACGTAGCATAATCCTGGCAGAACTGTTGCTTGGGGACATCGCGGCCATCGCCAACCAGATGGAGGAGAATGTGCTCAACGTTGTGCTGCTCCGCCAATTCGATGAGCGCCTTCCAATGATCGATGTGTCCGTGTACGCCACCGTAGGAAAAAACACCCATAAGGTGCAGCGGCACATTGCGCGCCGCGGCTCGCTGACAGGCATGGACAAGCACCGCATTGTGCAGGAGCGCACCGGAACGGATGGCGATATTGATCTCCTCGAGGGGTTGCCACACGATCCGCCCCGCGCCGATCGTCAGGTGCCCCGGTTCGCTGGCACCCTGCTGCCCCTCAGGAAGACCTGCGGCATTGCCGGAAGCCTGCATGAGCACATGGGGAACCTCCTGCTCCAGACGCGTGATTGTTGGGAGCTTGGCTAGACTGCGCGCATTACCCGGGCCCGGAGGGGCAACGCCGAACCCGTCGATGATAATGAGTGCACAGCGCGGCATTGCGATTAACCTACCATGCACGCCAAAGAAGTGCTACAATGAAAGGAAATGGAGATCACAACTATCTCACGCAGACGCTACACACAAACCGTGCTCCTTGCGATTCTCGGAAGCATGCTCATTGTTTCCGTGCTCGCAACGCTCGGGCGCGCCAGCTACAACCTCACCGCAGCGGTCACCTCCAAGCCCGACCTCGCGGTCTATCTGCTGCTCCCGGAGGAGAAGATCGGACAACTCAAACTCTTGCGAGAAGAAAAGGACGAGCGTCACTACTACGCCGAAACGAAGGACGGCCCCAAGCTCGTCATCCTCAAGCGCGGAGAGAAACAGTGGTACGTGGCGGAAGTGGAGGAGCTGCGAGAGTAATATCCCTGTGAATCCCCCATGATTGCTCTCCCCCCTGAACAGCGCGACGAACTCTCCGATCTCGTCGCGGAAGCACGAGGGGAATTGTACAAAATGGATGTGGATTTCAACGAACGTTTTTCCCAAGCAGAACAAGAGTACCTGACCATCACAAACCCGGATATTTTCAGCCTGATGGAGCGAGAGACGCTCAATGCGGCACGCGAGCGTTTGCGTCGAAAACTCCTCGCACTGATCCGAGAGGCCCACCGAGGTGAAGAGGCGGAATATCCTTCCGAACTGCAGAACAACTAGCTTCTCTCGTGACGGAAGAGCACGAGGAAAGGGAACACAGCCACCGCATTCCAGATACGCCGGATGCGTTTGGGTTCTTTAAGAAGCCTCCAGAGCCATTCGAATCCGAGAGTACGCAGGAAGCGCGGTGCACGCCGCTGCACTCCGGTGAGGAAGTCGAACGTTCCACCCACGCCCATCGCAATGCACACGGAGGGAAGATCTTTGAGGTGACGATCGATCCAGAAGTCCTGCTCCGGTGCGCCGAACGCGACAAAGAGCACATGGGGTTTCGCATTGCGGATTTGTTCGAGGATAGCAGGCGCATCTTCTGTGCGGGGGCTCCCCGCACAAGTACCGACGACGATGAGATTGGTATTGCGCTTCTTGAGCTCCTGCGCCGCCCTCTCCGCAACACCGGGTGCACTGCCAAGAAGGAAGACTGGATGCTCGGGTCCTAGCCGGGCGCAGAATGCAGTGACGGTATCCACGCCCGTTACGCGCTCAGGCAGGTATTGCCCGGTGAGCCGCGCCATAAAGAGGAGCCCCACACTGTCGGGGATGTTGAGATTCGTGCGGGAGAGGAGTTCACGGAACACGGGATTGCGCGCCGCCTCCACCAGCATTTCGCTGTTGGGTGTCATCACATGGTGATGCCCACCGAGAGGCACCGCGCGGCGCAGGCCTCCCGTATGGAGCATGGCGAGCAAACATTCGATTGCTTCCTCTCGCCTAAGGGCATCAATGGGAACACCGAGCAGGGTCACACGTTGTGGCATCGAGGCTATCGTAGCGCGGCTGTCACTCCTGTGCAGCATTCTGTATAGTGCGCGCATGCAGAAATTTCTCATCCTGCTTGTAAGCTGCATACTCACCGCCTGTACGACGGTGAAGGAAACCCCTCCTATGGCGACAGGGCAGGAATCCTCATCTGCAGCTTTGCAACCACGGATGGAGGAAACAGGGGAGGACGAAGTGGTTGCCCCCCCTGCCGCAACCGGGAGCACGGTTGCAGAACGATTGCTTGCCACCGGCATTCTGGAAATCGGAGAAGCGAACGCCCCGCTCACCTTGCTGCTCTTCACCGAACACCACGCACGGTACTGCCGCGAGTTCCAGCGCGACATGATGCCACGTTTGGTGGAGGAATTCGTTGAACCAGGGGTCCTCCGGCTGCAGGTGGTGATCCTGCCGCTCAAGAAGTATCCCCAATCACAGACAGCGGCAGCAGCCCTTCTCTGTGCGGCAGAACAAGAACGCGGCTTCGACCTCCATGACATTTTGAGTGACAAGCTCGATCGCGAACGTTTAGAGCCCCGGCACTACGCAGAGGAGCTCAAGCTCGATATGGAACTCTTCGACGAGTGCCTTGCAGATGAGGGAACTGCACTCGTCCTGGAGCAGCAACGCACGTGGTCACACTCACTGGCAGTTTCGCTTGTCCCCACGTTCTTCCTCAATGGAGAGAAACTCGTGGGGCTCCCCTACTACGCCGACCTCAAGGGGATGATCGGGGAACAAGTAAGTGAATAAGGCGGATCTCAAGGAGTCCGGTTGCACACGCGCACGAGTTTGAGGCGCGCAGTCTTGCCCGCGACGATTTCGACGTTCGCACGGGGAACATGGAGCTCCTCCGCGAGAAAGTGAATGAGTTCCGCATTCGCCTTCCCCCTTTCCGCAGGAGCGGCAACGGCAATCTTCACGCTCTCATCGGCCATGATCTCCATGACGCGCGTCTTGGCCGCAGAGGGAACCGTGCGGACGGTGAATTGCACTCTACCATCCTCTGCCAACATATCACGGTACGGCTGGAGCATAGTGATTAGCGCACGCGCGGTGAGAGAGGGTTATGCCCCTCTCGAGCTTGGAGCAACCGCTCACATGCTCTCCACACATGAATGCTCAACATGCTCCGAAGTTCCCGTGGCTGGTCCTGGAGAATCTGCGACATTTCTATGACGTCTGGCAGTTGTGCATGCTCGTCAACGAATGCCTGCGCAGCCTTCTGAGGATCGAAGAGAGAACAAACCATTGATTACGTTATCGCAGAATTCCTGAGCGAAGTCAACGATGAACCGCGTGTGAAGACATCTGCCCCGAAGAATCGGGGCTCCTCTGCGGCGCAAGCCACGGAGGAGCCCCTTCGCCCTTGCTACGAGGATGGCGGCAACTGGCCTCTGGGCTTGGGATTGCTCCGGCCCTCGGACCAGCCGACCCGGTAGCCCCTCAAGTAGGCCTCATTGCCGAAGAAAGGTTCCCCCTTCTCTGGCGGGGCCCACCGTCCGAGCCACCCATCCTGTTTCCCAGCATGGAAGCCCGACTCGTAGGAATCGGCGTCTTCCTGCCGGGGAGCATCACCCTGATCGCAGGACATCCTTGACCTCCTTTCAGAAGTTTGACGGACGAATCTGCCGCGCTCCAAGCGAGACAGATGTCTTCCCACAGTGGCAAAGAGCGAAGGAGACAGTATAGGAAATCGAATAACTTTTCATTTATGCTTTTTCCGATTTAAGCTTTTCTTGGTGTCCACTAATTTATTTTGTTGAGAAGGTGACCAAACCATGCGACAAGTTCTGTAACCTTTCCCGCATGGAGCAATGGAAGCGGCGTTGGATGCTCAATCCGAAATATTTTTCCGTTTTCGAGCGTTACTCTGACGCTATTGTCGCCCATGACATCAATCTTTGAAACAGGAGAATCATACGTTTTCTTGCCGTAATTCCAAAGCGTCGGACCACCACATCCGTACTGGCTCAAATATGTCTTGCGACCATCGAATACGTACTCTCTTTGACCAAGCGTTGTAGCTCCGAGTTTTTTACCAACAACGATGTCATCATAGAAACACCCCGATAAAGTTCCTGAACCAATTCCATTTTGATTGCCGCACTCCTGAATAATTACCGATACGGGAATACCATGTATTTTAAAAGCTTTCGATGGATACCTATCACAAGACTCAAGAACTTCATCTGGGTTTCCAACTTCTGGCGATTTGTACGGATTTACTTCGGATATCTTCTCTGTCATAAACTAAAGGAATTTCCTTTCAGAATAGCACAATTCACCATCTATGTCACTAGCCACCCACTACCAAGAAAAGCTTAAAGCGCCTAACACGCAGCGTACTACAGCACATGTTCTCTCCTCCATCGCTCTATTTCGGCGTGATTGCCGTTGAGGAGCACATCAGGAACTGCGAATTCCTCAAATTTCTCCGGGCGCGTGTAGTGGGGGTATTCCCGCTTGCGCTTGAGACATGCAGAGAAGCTCTCCTCGTGAGCGGATTCATCCTTCCCCAGCACCCCAGGAATCTGCCGTGCCACGGCATCAATGAGCACCATGGCGGGGAGTTCCCCGCCCGTGAGTACGTAGTCGCCGATCGAAATCTCCTCATCGATCCACCCGCCGTCGATGACGCGCTGATCAATGCCTTCGTAGTGTCCGCAGAGCAGGAGCAGATGATCGTACGATCGAGCCATGCGCTCAACGCGCGTTTGCGTAAGACGCTTACCACGCGGGGAGAGGAAAATCCTGTGCGGACGCTCCGCGCTTCCCGCACTTCCCTTACCTTCCTTACCTGCCGAACCTTCTGCACCTCCAGCACCTTCCCCACTCACCTCCTCAATCGCCCGCACCACCACATCCGCTCTGAGAACCATACCCGCCCCGCCCCCGTACGGCCGGTCGTCGACTTGGCGGTAGCGACCCAAACCCCACTGCCGCAAGTCGTGGCAATGGATGGAAATCCGCCCCTCCTCCTGCGCCCGCTTGAGAATGCTCTCGGTCAGGGGCCCTGTGAACATGCCTGGGAACAGCGTCAAGATGTCGATGCGCATGCGGAATCAGTATAGAGTAGGACCCCATGGAGAAAGCCATGTTTTCCGTTCTCATTCCCACGTTCAACCCACGCCCGGAGCACCTGCGCCAGGCGCTTGAACGCTTGCGCGCGCAAACGGAGACACGGTGGCAAGCGTTGGTCCATGACGATGCGTCGAATGTCGATGTCCGAGCAATGGTCGAACCGTACCTGAGCGATCCGCGAATGACGTTCCGACATTCCGAGAAACGCCTGGGGATCGGCGGAAACTGGAATGCGTGCGTAGCGCAGTCTCAAGAACCGATCGTTGCATTCCTATTCCAAGACGACTGGTGGGAACCGGAGTACCTGGAACGCGCACTCGCGGTCTTTCGGAAGCACGAGGATATCGGAATCGCCGCGCTCGCACACCACTACGCTATTGAGGATGACATCGTCACTGCGCAGGAATACCGGGAGCTTGAGGAGCTACGCAAACGCGAGCTCACTCCAGGCAGGCAAGAAGGACGAGCGTTCCTCGAACAATGGGTGGAACGCGGGCTCAGGCCGAACATCATCGGTGAGCCGGATTTCGTCGTCATGCGCAGGAGTCTCATCGAAGAAACCGGCGCCTTTCACGAAGAGATGCCTCAGTCGCTGGACGCCGAGTACTGGGTACGCGCGCTCCGGCACACAAACTGGTACTTTGTCCCTGAGTTGTGCGGCACGTTCCGCGTGCATAGCGAAGGGGCGACTGCCCAAAATCGCGAACAGGGACAGGGGCTCTTCGACCGCTTCCGCATGCTCCAGCAATATATCGATGCGCTCCCCTCCGGGGAGCGCAAAAGAGCGGCGCTGCGCGCCCAGGTGAAACAGTTCCAAGAGATGGCTCAAAAATACCGTGGCAAACGCGACCGCGGGGACACGATCACTCTGCGCGGTGCCGGCGCGCTCAAGCGGTTCTGTTTGCGCCACCCCCTTGTCGCCCTGCACACGCTGTGGCAGGTACAGCGCAAGAACGCATCGAAAGCCTAACGACGTCGTCCTCCCCGGACAATCCGACAGGAACCGTTGACGTGATCCCCGAAGCGCCGCTTCTCACCCTGCGAAAACCGCGCCCCCGCAGGAAATTCTTTCACGGGACCCTCGCCTAATGCATCACGCACACGGACGCGCAAATCCGCAAAAGTACTGCCAAAAGCCCAGGCGTCTCTGTCGCCCCCAAACCGCTCCTCACACTCAACGCGATCAAGATCTTCACGGACAAGACGAACCGAGGCACGAAAACCCGCGCGACGCTTTTTGGTTTGGCCATTCTGTTCTGCGTTATACAGAAGGAACAGAGCCCATTCCAACCGCTGGGCAATGCTCTCCACGGCATCGGCAGAACCTTCCTGATCGGAATCGACCCCCGTATGATCGGGTTCCGAACGCAGGTACGCACCGGCACTCACCGAGCGGCTGAGGAGATTATCGTACGTTGCATCGTCTTCCCCCAGACAACGCAGCAAGCGATTATGGAACTCGCTTCGCAGGAGTTCTGCTCGGTAGAATGCTTGACTCTCATCGCTTTCCCTCCGTGTGAGCGCATTCGATTTGCCACGACGGCGATCCTCAATGCCACGCACATAGTACTCCAGGAGCCGCGCCAGAGATGGAGGCGGGAGCTTGTCATCGATGACGGGTGGAAACCTACGTTCCATTGGGACCTGTTGAGAATGGGAAAAACGAGAGCGCAATTCTAGAAAGATGCGCTTCACAGTCAAGGAACTTGCGCCAGAAAACACTTCGTGGATTCGCGCACTTGATGCGCTTGCACACAAAACCCACACTGGAACCATGTTCTCTAAGCACAAACTTGCAAGCAGGGATTTGCGCCTGTACGCCAAGCTCATCGACTGGGCACTGAATGGAGTGATTATGCTCATCATGATCATTGCGCTCTCTATCATGACCGTGGGATTCGCCATGGTGGATATCGCAGACATGCCCTGGCTTGTGCTCGTCGTCGCCATTGCGGTCATTGCGCTCTTCCTGCTCAACGCCGCGCAGTGGATCCTCATCGCCATGCGGGGTCAGACGATTGGGAAGATACTCATGCATATCCGCATCGTGGACGCACGAACGCATAAGATCCCCACAGTCGTACGCTCGCTGCTCCTGAGAACCTGGCTCAACTCGTGCTTAAACTCGAGCGGCGTTTATTTCTTGGTGGATGTGCTCCTCATCTTCCGAGAAGACCGCCGCTGTATCCACGACTTCATCGCAGGAACGATCGTACGGGATACATGAGGGAATCGCAGAATCTGCTGATCTCTTGACAGCCCCGCTATGCTGAAGCACAGCGTATGCGCAGACATCCAGACTCCATCAAGAATCCCGAAAGACTTGTATGGGTGGAGGGCGTTCCTGTCCGCCGCCCATCGCACATCACGGGCACCGGAACCATTGATGACCCCTTCATGCCCGCTAACGACGCAGATTCCCCGGGGCGCATTGCAGCCTTCACTAGACTGGCTGCCTGTGTAGGGCAGAAACCCTACTGCTACCGCAGCGTAGACGGCTCGCTCGTCTTCTCCTTTCCGGGGACAGACCACGTCATTACGCTGCGAACACGAGAGCAAATCGATGCCTTCCGCAAAGAGATGGAACAGATCCTATGTCATGGACCCGCGACGATTCCCTTTATTGGAATACGGAGCACAGGGAAGCAACATCCCGAAGACCCACCTCCTCCACGAGAGTCGTCTGCGCGGCGCGGCGCGTAGCAAGCTGGTGCATGAAGGAAGGAACCGCGGATTGACAGTAGAGCACACCGGTCACGATACGCCCCGTGGTATCCACAGCCAGTGCGCGCGCCCGGGAGAGATCCGCAGCATCGTACTTCTCTCCTGCAATATCGAAGCAGCGCTCCATCAGATACTCGTGCGTTGCGAAGCGGTTGTACGTGGGACACGCCTGCAGCACATCCACGTAGGAGAATCCGCGATGTTCGATTGCGGCTTTGAAGATGGTCGTAAGTTGCGGAATGGCACCGCTGAATCCCCGCGCGACGAACGTGGGTTCCAGGCTGAAGACGAAATCCATGCTGTTGAGCGTACGTTCAGGAATACCTTCAGGCGAAGAGTTCATTGGTTGTCCCTGGGGAGTGAGAGCGCTCGCCTGCCCCGTGGTCAGTCCGTAGTTGGCGTTGTTATGGAGAATGAACGTGATGTCATAGTTACTGCGGATGCCGTGTACCAAATGCCCGATGCCCTCGGAGAAGCTGGCACCATCTCCCCCCAGCGCAATGACTGTTAATTCCGGATTGGCGATCTTGGCTCCGGCAGCCAGCGGGATAACCCTTCCATGGAGTCCGTGGAAGCGGTACCCGAGGATCTTGTCACTCATATTCCCGTGACACCCCACATCGAAGCAGAGAAGCACGTTCCACGGATCAATTCCAAGCTCAACAAGCGCGCGCTTGAGCGCGGACCAGATGCCGTAGTTGCCACATCCGTCACACCAGGTACACGGGTGATCACTCGTGTAGGCGCGCATAGCCGGGCCGGAGAGAGGAATGCGATCCACCATCAGGGAAGCCAAGGGGAAAGGTCGTACGTCTCCGTGCGAATGACGGGAAAAAGCGAAACCCCTTCTTGCAGTCGATGCACGGCAACGCTCAATTGGCCATCGGAAGACAGGTGCATATCCCCTGCAAAGAGGGCCGCACCGTAGCTGGGGGCAGAAGCGAATGTCTCTCCAGAAGCAGCGTACGCAACGGTGTGTATTTGCCGCGTACGCAGTTCCAAGAGTTCGATACGACTCCCGTCCGCGGAGAGGAAGACAAAGGCCTGGTAGCCGGGGAGGATCCATCCGGAATCCTGCGCGGTCTCCACATGGGCGACTTGTTGCAGTTGCCTCTCGGCCACATTGAACACCCAGAGTTCTGATCCTGTATCACCGCTACGGGACGCTTGCCGGAGGAATACATGACCATCCACGACAGGGGCTTTCTCTCCGTCATCAAATGTTTCGGGGACAAGGAGAGCCAACGCACCCTCGATGAATGGGGATACCTGCCGGTACGGATTGGCATCTGTGCTCAGGACGCATGTGCTGTCTGCAATCCCTTCATCGTCAGCCGGCATAATGCCCAAGAGCGTTTGCATGCCGACTGCATCGGTCTGCAACCGCACGGAAGCAATCTCGCGATCGGCACAGTCGTCACCGGAGAGAATAGAGGAGACTGCATCCTGGGATACGAGAGCTTGGTAGAGGTACGCGGCAATATCTTTACGGGGCACCGGAGCATCCAAACGCACACCCGAAGAAGACGTCAGGGCACCCGGAGGAAGAATGTTTCGTGCAATCGCGGCATCGAGGTACGGGGCGAACCATGCTTCCGGATCATAGAGTCCGGTATCTCCCAACTGCACAGCATCGTAGCCACGAGCCTTCACAAGCATCTTCAGTGCCTCGACAAGGTTGACAGGATCGCCGGGCCGGAACATTCCGTCGGCGTACCCCTGCACCCACCCTTGCTGAGCCGCAAAGCACACGGCGGGTGCGAACCACTCCGTATGCACATCGGGAAAACAATCATGGTATTCCTGCGGACTGAGTTGTCTTCCGCTGATACTCACAAAGAGTTTCATGAGCTCTGCGCGGTTAACTTTTGTATCGGGACGGAACGTGCCGTCGGGATATCCGCTCATCACCCCTTCTTCCTGCAAATACCCGATAGATCGTGCGTAGGCATGCCCTGGAGAAACATCCGGATACGCCGCAGATGCGGGAAGTGCCCAGAAGAGAAAACTGATGAGGAGGAACATGCGCACCATAACTTAGGAGAGCAGAGAAGTAAGACGGACAACCAGGTCTGTGGAGGAAAACGCCCGACCATCATACGCAAGAATGCGATCGTTGATCGTCGTTATACCATGCATGGCAAGAAGCATATGGAGTTGGCCTTGCTGATTCCCCTCAACGAGCACTCTGCGTTTTGCACGAGCAGCAAGCGCACGGACCCGTTCTGTTTTGAGTGGCCAGAGATATGTGTAGTGAAGATATCCGATAACCGAGGAAACATGCGTCGCGGTCAACTCTTCCAGAGCATCAAGGGCTGCGCCCTTCGTACTCCCCCAACCCACGACAAGGAGATCTATTTGACTTCCTGCACTTTCCGCACCTTCCAACCCAATCTCCCCATCTCTCGCCACCCACAACTCCGGACCAGGCAATGATTGCTGCAACACTTTCATCTTACGCATGCGTTTCTCCATCTGCGCCTTGGCATTCTGCGCCGATTCTTCGAAGGACCCATCGGGCGCGTGCTCGTAGCTCTGCGCGCAGTATGTCGCCGCCTTCGTCCCGGGGAGCCAGCGAGGCGAGACGCCGTTCTCCTCATCCGTCGCGTAGCGATCGGCAGAGGTGAGACTGGCGAGCTTGCGAGCATCCGTCACGAGCGCACCACGGCGCAGCTGAGTGCGATCCATGGGAAAGTGCTCCACGACCGAGATGGCCTCCGCGGTGTGTTTGTCCGTGAGAACAATCACGGGGAGCTGCCACTCTTCGGCCAAGTTGAATGCTTCCGGCATCAGGGAAAATGCGTCCACGGCATCGCTCACGGAAAGCACGACGCGCGGAAACTCTCCGTGGCCACTCCCAACCGCAAGGAGTAAGTCCCCCTGTGCTGTCCACGTGGGGAGTCCCGTCCCAGGACCGGGACGCTGCGCGAGCACAATGACAAGGGGTGTCTCAGAAATACCGCACATCGATACGGTTTCTGTCATCAGGTCGTAGCCACCGCCCGAGGTGGCCGTTGCCGCGCGCGTTCCGGCGTGCATCGCACCCACGGTCATCTGCACCGCAGTGATCTCGTCCTCGGCCTGCTTGATTACCATGCCGGATTGCTTCTGAATATCGGCAAGGAAGGAGAGGAGCGGCGATGCAGGGGTCATGGGATACCCCGCGAAGAATCTGCATCCCGCGTGCACCATCCCCAAACCCATAGCCTGACTCCCTGTGAGGAGCAGTTGATTTTTCCAACGATCATCGGGCTTTGGGAGTGAAAGCCGCAATGCTTCCGCCTGCTCCTGAGCAAACGCCCATCCCGCATCGATACATGCAAGGTTCTGTGCAAGCAGATCCTTCTTGTGTCCAAAACGTTCCTGAACGAGCGCGAAGAGTTCCTCCTTGGCACGACCGAGAATGGCCCACACCACCGCCGTAATGAGCACATTCCCTAAGATCGGCTTGGCATGAAGCTTTGCGAGAATTTCCTCCGTCGGCAGGTAGAGGACGGAAATCTCCCGGTCTCTGAGGTACTCTTGATCTTCTGGACGCTCAAAGGTCCATTGGAGCGTCTGGTGGAGCAGCACGCCCCCCGGCTTGAGATCATGGAGATTGAAAAGGATGCCATGGTGGTTAAAAGAAACAACAACATCTACGAGTGCAGAGGAACTGCGAACCAGACTGTCACTGACATCCAGTTGGTAACTGCTATGTCCGCCCTTGATCAACGATGCATACTCACGATTGCCGAACACGCAGTACCCCGCACGCTTGAGACCCTTTGCCACCATCTCCCCCACGGAGTTCACTCCCTGGCCTTGGGCGCCGACGATCTTGAAAGCGATACGATTAGCCATACCAAGGAAAGAGAGTGATCACGCAGCAAGGAGGAGGATAGCGAGTTTTTCCCCCCACTTGCGCACTTTCTCCTCTTGACCATACGGTTCGTTAACCATGAGGAGTGGCGAGCCAAGAGGTTTCCCCCCGTGGTGGAGCACGAACTGCATCAGGCGCTCCGTCGCACGACAGGAATAGTAGTAACGATCGTCACCCAGTGCGATGAGTACACAAGGTTTCTCACGGAGTTCTATGTCCTTTGCACGATGGTTGAGCAATGCATCCATATGCACGTGAAGTTGCCCTTCACTCCCCCCTGTATTCCATGTGCCACTGGCAAGCAGGAGTGCATCCCCAACAAGCAGATCTTCGGGGGCACACGTCTCCGCACGGCGGAGGGTCACCGTGATCCCCTGCTTGGCAAGTACAGGAACAAGCGCCTGGAGCACGTACTCCGTATGACCGGTGGAGGTAGCGTAGATGGCGGTAAGTGAAACCATGGATACAGTCATTGTAGCGGCCAGACCATTTGCAGGGAAAAGAGGAAACCGATACCCTTTCCCCACCATGCAACTCTCCAAACTCTTTCGCCGCATTGTGGAACTGGGAATCGAAGCAGACCCCCGCCCAAAGAAGGAGATTGAGAACATTCTCAGAAAGCATGCCGAGCATAAGAAGAAACTTGAAGGCAATGAGAAGGAGCTCTTCGACGACGAGCGCCTGTGGAATCCGTACAGCGACTCGCGCATTTTGCACGGAAAAGGAACGGAAGAGGTGAAGTCCCTCATTGTGGGAATCGACGTGGAAACCCCCGAGTTGATGCTGGTGGATCACCTCATGCGTGGAGGAATGAAGATTGACGCCGTGATGATGCACCATCCGGAAGGACGAGCGCTCGCCGACCTGGAGAAAGTTCTCCCCATGCAGATTGACATCCTCCATAGTGTGGGAGTTCCGGAAAATATCGCCGAAGGACAACTCAGGCCCCGCATGGAACGCGTCTGGCGCGCCATTCATGCCGACAACCTGTTTCGCTCGCAACGCGCAGCCGAGCTCCTGAAGATCACGGCATTCAACTGCCACACGCCATCGGATAACTTCGTCTGGAGGTTCATTGAGAAAACGATCTGCACAAAGCGATTCGACACCCTCGGTGAAATTCTCAAGGCACTCCTCGAGATCCCCGAATACAAGGAGTACGCACGACGCGGTAATCCTCCCATTATCGTCAACGGCGCCAAATACAGCCGACCGGGGAAAGTGGTTGCCACCGAATTCACGGGCGGCACCAACGGCCCGGAGGAGTTCATCGAATCGCAGGGACGCGCCGGCGTGGGAACCATCCTGACGATGCACGCAACGGAGAAAGCGCTGGAAAAAGCAAAGGAACACCACGTGAATGTCATCCAGTGCAGCCACATTGCCTCGGACTCCATCGGCTTAAACCTCCTCCTCGACCGGCTGGTTAAAGAAGAGAAAATGCTCACTGTGCAAGAATTCTCCGGTTTCGTACGTGTGAAACGGTCGAAGTAGCTCTTCCAATGCCGTTGGAAATCCTGTCAATGACAAGGAAGCCATGCAGACTCCGGAAAACTACAGAGAGTTTGCTCAAGGAGCCTTGATTTTTGAGAAGTGCGCAGGTAGAGTCCGCGCGCTTTGACCCTCCTTACAATGAAACGCGCACAATCCTCTTCCATAAGCCAAAAAATGACATCTGCAACACCATTTACAGCCATCATGGATACAGAGGAACAAGAAGCGAAACGTGTCAAACAGGAACTCGACGCGATGCAACGCGAACGAGAGGAAGTGGAAAAGGCGATTGCAGAGAAGGAGATACAAGCGGAGGAGTCGCTCCGGAAGGAAGCGCGTGAGGACCTCCAGAAGTACAAGGACTCCGAGCTTTCCTTCATTCTGAAAACTGCGGAAATCGAAGCGGAGCGAGAGTGCTCTCAACTTGCAGAGCGTTCGGCCAAACATACAGAAGAACAGGTGAAGGAATTGGTTACAGGAATGGTTCGTCCTGATGCTTCCCTCTTTCCTGACGTATAGGTATGGCAGTCGTACCGATGCAAAAAGTGGCCGTCATCGCTCACGCATCGGCGCGTGAGGATCTGATTGAGGCCCTGCATCGCGAGGGAGCCATGGAGCTCTCTGAGACAAAACATCCCGTGCCCGTCGACCACACAGAAGTTAATTTTCGCTCTGCCGAGCTTACATTCGCCATCGATATTCTCAAGAATTTCGCATCGAAGGAAACGCAGAAAGCCGTGGAAAAGCCGACGACCTTCGACCAAGTCCTGTTCGCAACACAGCACACCGATACGCGCGGCATCATTGATGAACTCCACCGATTAGAGGAGGAGGACACCGAAGCGGAGCACCATCGCAGAGAAGCGCAAATTCTCGCTCAGAAACTGGAACCCTGGACAGCACTTTCGTGTCCGCTTTCCGTTCCTCGATCCACACAGTGGACCGTACGAATTTTCGGCACATTGGCCGTAGAGCGCCTCCCTGCTCTGCGTTCACTGCTCTCCGCGGAGCTCCCCCGCACAGAGCTTGAAGAAATACAGCAATCTTCCAACCTGTTCTCCCTGGTCGCACACGTGTGGAAAGAGGATGTTGAACGCTTCATGCAGATTGCAACGACAGAAGGATGGACCGATGTGGAGCTGCCTTCCCTTGATGCCCCTCCCCGTGTCCTCCATGAACAAGCGCTGATGGGAGTAAAGGAAATGGAGAGCATCCGGCGACGCAACACCGAAGCACGCGCTCGTCTGTCGGTAGAACTCCCCAATCTTGTGAAAGTGCGACAGTTCCTGCACTGGTTGGATGAGAAACAATCCGCCCGCGAAGCCATGTCCCCCACGATGGACACCGTTACACTGCTCGGTTGGATCCCACGCGATTCTCTGGTCCTTTTGGAGGATCGTTTACATCGTGTTTCTCCTGCCATTGCAGTGCTCAAGGTCAAACCCGACGAGGGAGAGGACGCTCCCGTGCTCCTCAAAAACCCACGGTTTGCGACCCCCTTTGAAAGCGTTACAAATCTCTACGGTCTTCCTCTCTACGGAGAGAGTGATCCCACACTGGCCCTTCTGCCATTTTTCGCTCTCTACTTTGCGCTCTGTCTGACAGATTCCGGCTATGGGGCCGTGCTTGCCATCGTCTTTGGAACGGTGTTGTGGAAGACCAAGAAGAGCATTGCCGAAGCGCGTCTTCTTTGGCTCCTCTTTCTTGTGGGTATACTCACGTTCTTCGTGAGTATTCCCTTCGGCGGATGGTTCGGTTTGGCGCCGGAGCAAGTTCCATCCTTCCTCACAAAAACCACTGCGGATGGCAGCCTCTTCTTCCGAGGACAGGTTTGGAACTTGAACACGCAGAGCGGTATTACGTTCCTGCAAAACCTTTCACTGATCCTCGGTATCACCCACCTGTTCTTCGGAATGTTCCTTGCCGGCTACCACAAATGGATCCACGGGAAAAAAGCTGAGGCCCTCTGGACAAACTTCACCCCGCACCTGCTCTTAGGGAGCGTGCTCTTTCTGGTTTTTGCCCCTGCCGAAATGAAGGATACAGCCCGCTACGTGCTCTATGGAGCAGTCGCTCTCCTGGTTTGGGGTAAAGGATACGGAACGAAGTGGTTCCTTCGTCCGATCATAGGTGCGCTGGGCGTGATGAATCTCTCCATCGGACTCCTGAGCAACAGCCTAAGCTACCTGCGCATCCTGGCACTGGGACTCGTCACTGGAGCAATCGCCATGGCCGTGAACCAGGTCGCCGTGGAGATGGGAAAATTGTTCCCCGTATGGATCGGTGTTCCGGTGATCGTCGTAATCTTCCTCGGCGGACATCTGGTGAGTATCGCCCTCAATACACTGGGCAGCTTCATCCACTCAGGCCGCCTGCAATTCATCGAATTCTTCAGTCAATTCTTTGAAGGTGGCGGTCGTCCGTTCTCCCCGTTCCGCCGTTCGGTACGTCTTTGACTCTGCGTTTATTTTCTTCCTTTCCTCATCCCATGAAACGCTTTATTTCTCCCCGCCATGAGCTGCGTCGAATGGTTCCCGTCCTCATAGCAGCAGGCACCCTCGCTCCGCTCGTCGCGCTGGCGCAAGAACCGGCAGCTGCCGAGGTGGTCACGCATGCAGGAGCAATCCAGTGGGGCCTTGGCCTCGCATTCCTCGGTGCCGCCCTTGCGACATTCCTTGCCTGTCTTGGCTCCATTCTTGGCGTCGGTGCCATGGGTCAGGCCGGTGCCGGTCTCCTTACCGAAAAGCCGGATCTTGCCGGCAAGGTCATCACCCTCATGGTGCTTCCCGGCTCCCAGGGACTCTACGGCATGGTGATTTCCCTGCTCTTCATCTTCAATTACGGCCCGGTAATCTCGGGCGAAGTTTCCATCAGCGTGAGTCAGGGATTCATCCTCCTCATGGCCTGCTTGCCCGTTGCCATCACCTGTCTCACATCAGGACCCTACCAATCCAAAGTCTGTGCTGCGGGTCTCCATATGCTCGCTCGCGACGACAAGCTCGCCGGTCGCGTGATCACGATGGCCGCTCTCGTGGAAACATACGCACTGCTCGGATTCCTGATCTCTTTCTTCATGATGAACAGTTTCCGGGCTGGCATCATCGGCTAATTGCTTTCCCCCTCTCGTTCCCTCCGTTCCCATGGCTCTTGCAGACATTCTCGTCGCAATCTCATCACACGCAGACCAGCGTATCGCAGAGGCGCGGACCGTCCATCAGAAACACCTCACGCAGTTGCGCGAGGCGAGCGAGCGAGCGATTGCCGGGAAGAAGCAATCCATTGCCCAGCAGAAGGAGCAGCGCAAGAATCAGCTGAAAGCCAAAGCAGAGAATCATGCAGCGATGGTGAAGAGGAATGCGCTCCTTAGAAAGAAGCGCGAACTTTTGGATAGCACCTACGCCGCTGTCACCGAGAAGCTCTCCGCCCTTCCGCCAAACACCGTAGAGCCGCTTTTACGTGCTTGCCTGAAATCCATCAGAGGGAAGGGGATCATTCACCCTGCACGCAAGCACGCCGATCTGCTCAAGCGCTTGGCAGACTCCGCTCAGTTCTCCATGGGCGAACCGATCGACGCAGCCGGAGGATTCTTATTTTCCTCCCTAAAACAGGAACAGGATTGCACGTTTGAGCATTTGATTTCCGAAGTTCTGCGTCCGCAGACGGAACTCGAGGTTTCCCGTTCGCTCTTCACCGCAGCGTAAGTGCAAGAATTGCGTTCCCTCATCGGCCAGCATTTCGCCTTTGCGCACGGACGCATGGGCGTGCTGCGCCATATGCTCCTTACACAAGCGGATGTCGACCGCCTGCTGGGGGCACACTCCCTGAAAGAAACGGAGAATATCCTCACAGAACTCAAACTCACGGACATCATCGACCAAGGCATCAGTGATGGCCACAGTATGCTCGAGGCCATCGGCGCCTGGATGCGCAGGGAAGTGGAAGTCATGTCGCATCCCATCCACCGAGTGATATTCCACATCCTATGGCTCCAGGAAGATGCACCACTGCTCGCACTCTTACTCAAACAGCATCACAACCTTACGAGAGAACGCACGGAGGAGCCTACGATCGGCATCAGTGCCTATGATCCTGTTGCCCTGCAGACACTGGTCCACAAAGGCGTGAGTGGCACGCTCCCCTCACATCTCGTTGCGTTTGTGGAACAGGTGAAAGCGTTCGACCAGCCATCCCCTCGCACGGTGGATACTGCCATTGCAAATTACATTGCCAATCTCCAGCTCCGCCTGGCCCGCGCAAGCGGCTCTTTTGCAATTCGACGCTTCGTGACGCACCAGATCGATCTTATGAATATCCGCACTGCCCTGCGCCTTAGGGATGAGGACCGCAAGGCGTCGCTCCCCTACCTCCTTGCAGGGGGAACCGTCTCGCGTACAGGGCTTGCGGGTAACGAGAAGGAGATCGCAACGGCGATCGCGCGCTCGCCCATGGGGTTTTCTCTGCCTGCGGATTCTTCGGAAACTTTTGCAGACCCCATCGCCTTCGAGCAAGCCGCCGCCCACATCATGGCTGCCGATATCTCCGCCATGTGGAATGTGCCGCTCTCGATTGAACCTCTGTTTGCTTTTGCAGCAATGACACTTTCACATCTCCGACTCGTACGGACCATCCTCATCGCCAAGGCAAATGCCATCGGGCCGCAAGAGATCAAACGCATGCTCCCCCCCTTCATTTCCGCCACGCGCTTCCTCTAATGCAGTATCGCATCGCCATCATCGGTTCCCGTGATACCGTTGCGGGCTTCGCCCTCCTGGGAGTGGACGTCGTGCCGGTCATCGGCCCGCAGCAAGCTGTGGAGGAACTCTTTCGTCTGAAGAGGGAGCTGACAAAGGACGAAGTCGGTGTGGAGCGCAACACGTATGCCATTGTTTTTATCAGTGAAGACCTCGCGAGCGGGATTTCTCCGGAAGATGAGAAGAAGCTCGCTCGCGGGGCCTTGCCCGCTATCATTCCCCTCCCTTCCCACCGCGGCTCCACGGGCTACGGTCTCTCCAGACTCAAACGTATCGTGGAACGCGCCGTTGGATCGGACATCCTGAAGTAATTCCCCAACCCCAAGTACTCCATTCCCCAGTCCACCATGTCCACTCATCCCACTATCGTCAAGGTCGCCGGCCCACTCGTCGTCGCCAAAGGCATGAAGGATGCCAAGATGTACGAAGTCGTGCGCGTCTCGAAGGAAAACCTCATTGGCGAGGTGGTCGAGCTGCACGGCGACCGCGCTTCCATTCAGGTCTACGAGGAAACAAGTGGCATTGGCCCGGGGGAACCGATCAAATGCACCGGCGAAACGCTCTCGGTGGAACTCGCACCCGGACTCCTCATGTCCTTCTACGACGGCATCCAGCGCCCCTTGGAACTGATTGAGCAGGAAGCGAAGAGTCCGTACATCACTCGCGGTATCAACGTGCCGGGTTTAGACCGAACGCGCCGATGGGAGTTTAAGGCAGTTGCGAAACCGGGGGACACGATGGAGGAAGGAGACATTCTAGGAACCGTGCAGGAAACGACGCTCATTGAGCACAAGATCATGGTGCCTCCGGGAGTGCGCGGAACGGTGAAGACTATCGTTTCCGGTTCTTTCGTCATTGAAGACATCATCGCCGTTCTGGATACCCCCCAGGGCAAGAAGGAGATCACCATGCTGCAACGCTGGCCGATCCGCATTCCGCGTCCCTGTAAGAAGAAACTCATCCCAACGGAACCGCTCGTTACGGGGACCCGTATCCTCGACACACTCTTCCCTGTCGCCCGTGGAGGAGCAGGAGCTATCCCCGGCCCCTTTGGAGCGGGGAAGACCGTGACGCAACAGAGCTTGGCAAAGTTCTGCGATGCGAAGGTGATTGTCTACATCGGTTGCGGCGAGCGCGGCAACGAGATGACCGACGTACTCAAGGAGTTCCCGGAACTTGAGGACCCGAACTCCGGCGAACCGCTCATGAAACGCACAGTGCTCATTGCAAATACGAGCAACATGCCCGTTGCCGCCCGCGAAGCGAGCGTCTACACGGGAATCACTATCGCGGAGTACTACCGTGATATGGGGTACGACGTCGCCCTGATGGCCGACTCCACGTCACGCTGGGCGGAAGCCATGCGCGAAATGTCCGGCCGCCTGGAGGAGATGCCCGGCGAGGAAGGTTATCCCGCGTACCTTGGATCTCGCACCGCCGGCTTCTATGAGCGTGCGGGCTCCGTTCAATGTCTGGGTGATGATCAACGCAAAGGCTCGCTCACGGTCATCGGTGCCGTGTCACCTCCGGGGGGAGACTTTTCGGAACCCGTGACGCAGAACACGCTGCGCGTCACCAAAGTGTTCTGGGCACTGGACGCAAAACTCGCCTACAAGCGACACTTCCCTTCCATTAACTGGCTGCAGAGTTACTCGCTCTACGCAGACAACTTAGGAAGTTACTATTCGAAGGAAATTGCGAGTGACTTCTCCCAGAATCGCAACAGAGCCATGGGCATCCTGCAGGAGGAAAGTAAGCTGGAGGAAATCGTGCGTCTGGTAGGAACGGATGCGCTCTCTCCCAAGGAGCAACTCACATTGGAAACCGCAAAGATGATCCGCGAGGATTTCCTCTTCCAGAACGCCTTTGACCGCGTAGATGCCTACACGTCGCTGCGGAAGCAATACCGCATTTTAAGAGCAATCCTCACCTTCATGGATGCGGCAAAACCTGTCATTGAGCAGGAGGATTTTGAATTCTCCAAACTGCAACAGATGCCGGTAAAAGAGGAGATCAGTAAGGCACACTTCATTGCCGAAAAGGAAGTCGAGGAGAAGTTCGATGCCCTAGAGGAGAAAATCCGCAAGCAAGCCGCCACGTTGCGCATCCAGAAAATGGGAACAATGCGGTCCTCCGATGATCGCGAATTCTCTTCCGTTTCCGCCTGACCCTAGCCCTTAACCCTTTCACTCATGTCCACTGCTTACAAGACTGTCACCGATATCGCCGGGCCGCTCCTCATGGTTGATGGAGTGGAAGGCGTAACGTACGACGAGCTCTGCGAGGTAGAACTCGTAAGCGGCCGCAAGATCCTCGGGAAGGTGCTTGAATCCCGCGAGGGCGTTGCCGTAGTGCAACTCTTTGAATCCGCACAGGGTGCGGCAACGGAGGGCACCAAGGTTCGATTTTTGGCGCGCGCGTTCCAAATCGGCGTTTCCGAGGACATCCTTGGTCGTGTGTTCTCCGGATCGGGCCGCCCCATCGATGGAGGCCCGGACATCGTCCCCGAGAAAAGGCTCGACATTAACGGAGTTCCCATCAATCCATTCACACGCGAGTACCCGGATGACTTCATCCAAACGGGCATCTCTACCATCGATGTTCTCAATACGCTCGTACGCGGACAGAAACTGCCTATCTTCTCCGGAGCGGGCCTCCCCCATAACCAGCTCGCTGCCATGATCGCACGCCAGGCCCGCGTGCTCAATCGCGAGGAAGTGGAGAGTGGCAAGGCGGCGGAAGGGAACGAAGGCGCAAAGGAGAGCGGAGAGAAATTCGCAGTGGTCTTCGCAGCTATGGGTGTGACCTTCGAGGAAGCGCAGTACTTTCAACAAGAATTCGAGCGTACCGGCGCTCTCGCACGTGCCGTTCTCTTTGTAAACACGGCCGATAATCCGGTCGTCGAACGCATTGCCACCCCGCGTTTGGCGCTCACGACTGCGGAATACCTGGCTTTCGAGAAAGGCTACCACGTGACCGTGATTCTTACGGATATGACCAACTACTGCGAGGCGTTGCGAGAAGTTTCCGCCGCCCGCAAAGAGGTCCCCGGCCGTCGCGGCTATCCCGGCTACCTCTACACCGACCTTGCAACGATCTACGAACGTGCGGGACGTATCCGCGGAAAGGAGGGATCCATCACGCAGATCCCGATCCTTACGATGCCAGAGGACGATGTGACGCATCCCATTCCGGACCTGACAGGCTACATCACCGAAGGGCAGATCCGTTTGGACCGCGGCCTACACCAGAAGGGCATCTTCCCGCCGGTTATTCCGATGGGATCGCTCTCTCGCCTCAAGGGAAAAGCCCAAGGAGAGGGCAAAACGCGAGCGGACCACAGCGGATTGGATGCTCAGCTTACTGCCGCCTACGCACGTGGATCCGAGGTGCGCGAACTTGCGGTGATTCTCGGTGAGTCATCGCTCAATGAGGTAGATAAGACGTACCTGAAATTCGCTGATCGCTTCGAGAAGGAATTCATCACACAGGGCGAGCAGGAGAATCGTTCCATTTTCCTGTCACTTGCGATTGGATGGGATCTCCTTACAGAACTCCCGAAGGAGGAGCTCAAACGGGTGAAACCTCAGCACATCGAACAGTACCTCAAGAAGCAATCCTAACACTTGTGACTATCCCCAATCTCTTCTCCCTCATCGGCACCTCCTGGGACTTCTTCCGTAAGCAACCCGTTCTCAACGGCGTGCTTCTTTGGTTCATCGCCCTACCGATGATGGCCATGACACTCATCGACATGGCCACAGAGGCATTTCCGGTATTTCAGGATATTACAAACCGTGGCGTTATCTTAGGAGAAACGGATTTTCGCCCACTCCTCGCCTATATCGTCATCGAGATTCTCCTGTCGCTTGTCATGCTCTGGGGAATCGCCTGCATACTCTTGGTGGGAAAGCGGCTCACGGTGAACAGGGCGGGCCGAACGCGTTCCTCGCTCAAGACAGTACGCAAGGAAGCTGTCGCATTCATTCTCCCTCTCCTCCTCACATCAATCCTACGGAGCTGTTTCACATTTTTGTGGGCGTTGCTCTTCATCGTACCGGGCGTGATCTACTACATCCGAACGATGTTCTACCACGTCGCTCTCGTCTGCGAAGGTCATCCGTACCGCTCCGCCCTGCAGAGGAGTTCCCAGATTGTGCGTGGGGCCACCTGGAAGGCTTTGGGTGCGATGCTTGGATTGAGCGTGGTGTTGTTCTTTCCTGTGATCATGATTGCGAGCATTCTCGACACGATCGCCCAGCGTTTGGATCCACGGCTACTTGTCGCTACTGCGGTGATTGATAGCGGACTTTTTGCCATCGTCCTCGTGCTCTTCACTATTTCGATGATTCTGCTCTATAACGAGCTGAAGAAAACTTCCCCCTCTGCGTAAACCCCATGGCTCTCCTTCGCGTCAGTCCCACCCGTATGGTCCTCATGGACCTCAAGCGCCGCACCAAGTCGGCGCAGCGAGGCCATAAGCTGCTCAAGGACAAACAGGACGGGCTCATGCAGCAATTCATGAGTATCATCCGTACGGCAAAGGATGTAAGAGAAAAAGTGGAAACGCAGGTAGGTGAAGCATTTCGCGCCTTCCTCATGGCTTCGGTCTGGCTGACAGACACGGAGCTTAAAAACGCGCTTGCCAGTCCCCAGGCAAAGATCCGCCTGCAGGTTCAGACAAAGAACGTGATGAGTGTTCGCATTCCACTGTTCACCATCGAAAAGGAGGGCAACCCGCTGAGCTATGGTTTTTCGGGTACGAATGCTCTGCTCGACCACGCTATCCGGGCGTTTGACGAACTCTTCACCGTACTCATCGAACTCGCACAAATCGAGAAACAGGCGGAGAGCATGGCTATCGAGCTCGAGACGACCCGCAGACGCGTAAATGCGCTGGAACATAAGATGATCCCCGACCTCAAGGAAACGGTGAAGTACATCACCATGAAACTCGGCGAAGCCGAACGCGCCGGCATCATCGCCACCATGCGGATCAAGGCAAGCCTGGAGAAGCAGGAAAAGTAGTGTGGTGTGGATTTACGGAGACAACTTCGAGTAGCATGGAGTCGCTATGGATAGCATCCTTACTGTGCTCTGGGGACTCAAAACACAAGCGATCTTCGACGTGTGGACCATTGAACATGTCCTGAGTGGCATCTCCGTCGGACGCGCAGTGAAGAAGCGCAACCACAATGTGCTCAAGAAGATTCTTTGCAAAGATCATGCGCTCCACTCATGGTACTTCGCCATGACAGGAGTGCTGTTTTTGGCGTACTGCTGGGAAACAATCGAACATTACCTAGAGACTGGCCTCGCTGGTTTTACCGTACAGTACTGGTTCCAGGGGGTGGAATTCTGGGCCAACAGGATTATTGCCGATCCTCTCATGCTCATCATCGGATATGCAATCGCGAACCGGTGGCCGCGCACAGTGATCCCCGCTCGATTGGGATCGCTCACCTGGCTCTTGGTACATATATTCATCTTCCCCCACAGCATGTACCTGCACATGCTCTTCTAGGCACGATTGCCCGTTATGCCTGTCGTCTCCACAACTTTGTTGAAGACCGCAGGCTCGTGAATGGCAAGCTCGGAGAGCGTCTGGCGATCGAGAGTGATGTTCTTTGCCTTCAGAGCGGCAACAAAACGACTGTAGGGAACTCCTCGTTCGCGCATCGCGGCATTCAGACGCGTAATCCACAGTGCTCTAAAGAGCCGCTTCTTGCGACGCCGATCGCGGTAGGCGTGCTGACCGGCCTTCATCACGGTCTCGTTCGCCTTGACGAAGGTTGTCCGGTTCATGCCGCTAAATCCCTTGGCAAGCTTGCGGATTTTTGAATGCCGGCGGTGACGGACTATGCCGCGCTTAACGCGCATGAACGAGGGGGAAAATCAAAGGTAAGGGAGAAGCGTTTCAATGGATCTGCGCTCGGTCGCCGAAGGGAGAAGCGTTCGATTGAGTTTCTTCTGGCGCTTGCTCTTCTGCAGGAGCAGATGATTGCGCCCGGCGCGCCGCACAGCCAGACGACCGGATCCGGTACGACGGACCCGCTTTTTGGCACCGCTGTGGGACTTGAGCTTCGGCATGATTAGCGCAAAGGAAAGCCTGCAAGAGGCAGACGCTGCAGTATAGCCAGTTTCCCCCGAGAGGCAAAAGAAAAAGGAGGAAATTCCTCCTCCTATTCCGACTTCTTTTCCGCTCCCCCTCGTTTGCCCCGGAGAATCACGATGAATTGGTTGCCCTGCGGTTTGATCTCACGCTCAACCTCGCAACAGTCTGCCAGCTCCTGCACAATACCATTGAGCTTTTGGCGTGCGTACCCCTTGTTCGTCATCTCTCTGCCGCGCAGGCGCACGACGAACTTGACCATATGCCGTTCAGCGAAAAACTCTCGCGCCCGATCCGTCAGGCGCTCGATATCATGCTTGTCTGTGCGGAATCCAAAGCGCAATGTCTTCACTTCTGTTTGCTTGGTATGGGCACGCTGCTTGCGCTCCTTCTTTTGAATTTGGTAGAGGTACTGGCCGAATTCCCCGATCTTCACCACGGGAGGATTAGCCTTCGGAGACACTTCAATGAGATCGAGTTCTTCTTGCTGGGCGCGCACAAGTGCCTCCGCAAGAGAGAGTTGTTCCGCTTTACCGTCCTCAGAAACAAGCAGCACCTCTTGGGCGCGAATCTGCTCATTAATCCGTGGACGTCGTTCCTTCTTCTGGTAACCCAGATACGTGCGTCGTTTTTGCAGGGGAAAAGTGGGGGAAAGGGAAATTGAGTAGATGGTAGAACGAGCCCCATACGCATGACAAGAGACAACCAAAAGTATCTGGAACAATTCCCCCATCCATGGACTCCTGATTGTTGACTGCTGATCACTCTGTGTATTCCCGTCCCCACAGGAACACGGTGAGCTCCGCTGCATACCATCCCGGTGCCTGCCCTTGGGTAAGTCGAACGTGTTCCACGGTCAAGAATTGCTGAGGCCAGATGTTGCGCTCCAGGAGCACTTGCCCCAGATCTCCCCCCAGTAAACGCCGTGCATCACGCAGGAGGGAAGACTGCAGAGTTGTTTGCAGTGCGCTCGAAAACGTCGGGCTCACAAAAGAGCGCCGCAGCTGCTCCTCTGTGGATCGCGGATCGAGCGCATAACGAAGGAGATCCTGCGAAAGAAATTGTTCCAGTGCAACAATACCTGCGGGGTTTTCCTCTTCGGAGCCCAGGAAGAGCAGGGCAATATCATCGCTGGTGAGTGCGTCTCCCACTGTGAGAAGACCGAGGAGATCCACCATGCGCAAAAGTGTCTCGAGTCCCTCAGTAGAAAGAGATGTTTTTAACGTGAGCGGGAATGCGGCGAGTCCGTCTTCGTGCGCTACGGGAGATGTCTCGACGGCGATATCTTCAAACGGCGTTGCATAACCATGTGCGAAGAGTGCGTCCCCCACAAGATCAAAGAATGCGACTGCCCGATCAACGGCAGGATCACTGGGGAAAACGAAGACCTCCAGTTTTTCACCGAGGGACCCCACGCTGACCGCGGATTGCAGTTGAGAAAGATCTACCTGTTCCTTGAGAACTTTCGAGCGTGTTTCCAGTGTGGTGATCTGTGCGACGAGAGGAAGCGAAACGTCGCGAACCTCACGAACAACCCGTGCATGCTCAATGAGCAGCATTCCCGAGAGCACAAGACATACGCCACCGCAGAGGAAACTCGCTATGAGCATAATCGGCCGTTGGAGGAGAACACGCAGAGTCATTGTGCAAGAAAATCAAAATGGAATGGCGAGACGGTTTCCCCGTTTCCTGTGGATTCCCGGGTAAAACGAGGCATGGAAAGCTCCGAAACATGCGGCGAACGCTTGAGAGTGTCTACGAATTGCGCAAGCACCGTCATGCTCCGTGCTCCCACGCCCTCAACAGTGCCATCCAGAATCATGCGGCCATCATCGGCCGTATAGGAAACACGTGTAAGGCGAATGGCATCGGGCTGGTCGGGAACTGTCCCATTCGCCGCATCCAGAACAAGCGTGCGCAGCGCCAAGAACGTCGGACGAGCGAACTTTCTGGCTTTGGCCCGGGCATACATGCCATCATGAAGCGGGGTCACCAGTGCGGCACGTTGCTGTTCCATGGCAACAACATTCGCCTGAAGATTCTTGAGTGATGCTCGAAGCTCCAAAGCACTGCGCTCCTCTCCAAGAATGGTTACCTGCGTCAGTTGTGGCAGGAGAAGCGCAGCAGAGAGACCTAGTAAACTCAGCAGTACTGCACTGAAGAGGAGAAATGGCAGCGCAACACGTTGGAACACTGCACTGAGACGCGGGGATGCCGGAAATTGGAGAGCCGAATATGTCATTGCGTTTTCCTCATATTATAGCGGAATTCTTCGCAGTGAACCACGCAGGAGTATTTGTCTTTTTTTAAAGAAGTGTTGTATTCATCAATACGTTCCTGTTCTCATCCGGGAGCGAAAGAGCTACCCTCTCCATGCATCCTCCTCCCTTCTCCGTGGAAGAACTCCTGCAAAAACTTCGGGAATTGAGTTCCGCCGTCAACACGGGGAAGGACTCTCTTTGAGGCACGTGGAGTCCCAAAGCGCATTGCGGAGCTTGAAAAGCGATCTCAAGCCCCCGATATCTGGAACGATCAACGAGCAGCGAATGCTCTTTTTGCAGAACTCAGAGGATTCAAGAAGCAATGGGAACCTGTGGAGAGCCTCACAGAGGAAGTACAAAGCCTGTTAGAGCTAACAGAGCAGGCCAAACCGGAAGACGAACCGAGTTTGGCGGAGGAAGCACAGAAACTTGCAGAGCAGTGGGAGAAACTGGAGACGCAGCTCTACCTCGCAGGGGAATTCGATATGCAACATTGCTACCTGACGATCAGCGCAGGTGCTGGCGGCACAGAAGCACAGGACTGGTCGCAAATGCTCCTGAGGATGTACACGCGCTACTGCGAGCGCCAGGGATGGAAAACTGACATTCTGGAGAAGACCGACGGTCAGGAGGCCGGCATCAAATCCGTGACGCTCTACATCGCAGGATCACCGGCATACGGATACCTCAAGTGCGAGCGTGGAACGCACCGCCTAGTACGCCTTTCGCCCTTCAATGCGAAGAACCTGAGACAGACGAGCTTCGCGCTCGTGGAGGTACTGCCGGAGATTCCGCAGACGGCAGAGGTGGAGGTTGACGACAAAGACTTGCGCATAGATACCTACCGTTCCAGCGGCGCGGGAGGGCAGCACGTGAACAAGACCGACAGCGCCGTGCGCATCACCCATCTGCCCTCGGGAATAGTCGTGGCCTGTCAGAATGAGCGCAGCCAACAGCAGAACCGCGCTCAGGCCATGAACATGCTGCGTGCGAAATTGCTGGAGCGCGAACGCGAGGAGGAGGCCAAAAAAAAGAGCTCACTGAAAGGAGCCACAAAGAGCGCGGATTTCGGACAGCAGATCAGGAGCTATGTTCTCCACCCGTATCAGATGGTAAAGGACTTGCGGACCGACGTGGAGACGAGCGATACGACAGGCGTACTGGATGGGGATTTGCAGGAGTTCATCGATGCGCAGCTGAAAAGCCTCGCAAAGGGCAACTAGTAGTGGCAAACTAGACCCCTTTGCCTATGCGCTACTCGCCAGAAACTACCGAGAACGGACATACATGGGCCTGGGACGAGACGTTGAATGAACAGGAGAACGCCCAAGAGTTCATACGATACCGCAAGGAGGAACTCTTAACATCCCCACGAGGTCCAAAGTATAGGAAGTTCTTCCGTAACATGGCCATATTGAACCGGGTCATGACTATGGGAATGCCAGATGGAGAAACTCGGAGAGCATTCCTAGGGCTCTTCTACGCCATCATGCGAGAGGAAGACGACATTGGCGATGGCGATAGACCACTGCCAGAAGGCGCCACGTCTGCTGCAGAGTTCCTGAAGAACGATATTGTTTTTGTGCACACATCCTGGCACGAGGAAACTCAACAAGAACCCAAAACACATACGCAACGCCTCCTTGCTCACTGTCTCGCATTGGCTGAGGAGTTTGGGGAAGATTTTCGCGGGGAGGCAATCTCCATCATCTCTTCTATCCTCTTCGATGCAGAACGACGTCGGCAGCGAATGCTCTATCCTCAGAGAGAACTGGATGAGAACTACGATATGTTGGATGTCGTCGGCACAGTGCGCGGATGTTTAAAGGTCGCCAAGGAACCTCTAAGTAACGAACCACACCTACGAAACCTCGCACAAGCCGTACGCATCCAGTACACCCTCCGCGATTTTGTCGCGGATATTGAGGCAAACCTGGTAAATATTTCACAAGAAGATGCTCAGCGCTTCGGCATCGTGCCCGCTGATCTGGACGAAGGATTGGCGCATCCAGGTATCCGGGCATGGTACGAGGAACAACTCGCATGCGGCCTCAATCTCCTTGATCGCCACAGAACAAACGTTCACTCGCTTGGGCTCAAGACCACTACACAAATCACTCTGTGGATCGGGTATGAGCGAGAAGCGCGGGAGTTTTTCCTGAAGGAATTAAACCGGATCAATGGCATGCATGTTTCTGCCTTGAACCGCACTGCAATCCGCACTCCCGTTGCCATGATTCAAACAATGACACAGGCACGGATCTACGCAATGCAGCATGGGAAAGCACTCGGTCTACAACCAGAAGAGCGGAGAACGTTTGCCGGTAAGGTTACGAATCTCGCACTCTGTTACAGAGGCCTGGTGCCAAAACAGTCCTTCCAAACAACGCACAGAGCTACGCAGGCAGCACTCGCTTCAGCAGCGTATGACGTGGCAACGGACTGGAAAGGATTTGCCCCGACGTCGATAGAAGAACTCCTGCGCATCGTCAACACTGCACCACCTGAAGCACAGAAGATTGTCGTGGATCTCCTAGAGAAGGACCACCAGAACACCCTGGCACATGACGGATTGGAACGCGGAACAATGGCGCTGGAGTACATCGCAATGGTCATGGGTATCCGCGAAGATCTTACAAAGACAAACATCCCACTCAATGCGCTTGGGGAACTCCTGCAAATCGCCGACGATGTCATGGACCTTGAAGAAGACACTGATGCTCACCAAACAAACTGCCTGCTCACACCAAGGAGAACCTCGCATCTCCAACGTTTTGTTGATGCGAACCTACACCAGCTTTTCTCGCCGAAGACCGTCCTGGGACAAGTGCTAGTACAAACACGACTCAAGGCACTCGTCCTGTTACGCAAGGATGCTCTAGAACAACACTGACAACGAAAAAAGGTGCCACCGGGCACCTCTTTCGGTTCGAGAGTAATCCTTAAACTAAAGGTCCTCGGGGCGAACGGTTTTGCGGCCATTGGCCTGAGCACGCTTCACGGCCTTCGTGAGGGCCTCCTCAAGCATCTTGCTCGCAGCATCGGACAGATCGCCAGAGGACATCATGTTCTTGGCCTTGATGAGGTCCTTGACCTTGGATGCAACAACGTAACTCATGGGGGTACGGGGGAATGAAGTAAAGTGCAGGGCGGATTCTACGCAGAGTAATTGCCCCCCTGCAAGCCCCTGAGAGAAAAATCTCAAGAGGAAGGAATCAGGATCGTCAATTGACAATTGATAGGATAGAAGCAAAAAGACAGAAGACAGAGGAGAGACATACCTGGGAAAGGATCAGTACAAAATCTCTGTGGCAAGCAGAGCTCAGCCGTTACAATCTCCCGTGGAGGGATGGCTGAGTGGTCGAAAGCGCACGACTCGAAATCGTGTAGACCCTCTGGGTCTCGAGGGTTCGAATCCCTCTCCCTCCGCCACAGTTGAATTCGAGCTGAATCCAAGCCTCGCGTAGCGAGGCGAAGGATGAAGCCGAAGATCCTGTGTCCCCAGAACTCTCCAAAGGAGAGTGGAGGGGACAACACATGCATCCGCTACGTACAATCCTTCATACTATCCCTATGGACTTCCCCATTGAACTCCCACAGGAAGAGCTAACCCTGGCACGGGAGCTCTCTATTCGCCCTGAGGACATCGAGGAGCACTTCACCAGAGGGGGCGGCCCCGGCGGGCAGAAGATCAACAAGACGGCGAGCTGTGTGGAACTGACGCATCTTCCTACGAAAATTGTTGTGCGTGTGCAGAAGCACCGCGAACAGAGCAGGAACAGGATCAGCGCCTACAAACTCCTCATCAGGAAGATTGAGGAGCGCATAAAAGGCGAGGAATCTAAACACGCTCAAGAGCAGTTTAAGATCCGTAAACAGAAAGCCCGTCGGTCACGCAGGGGCAAGGAGAAAATGCTCAAGGAAAAACACAAGAGGAGCACAATCAAAGACCAACGGGTGAAAAAACTCCATGAGTGGATGGAGGAAGAGCACTGAAAAATTCTACAAAATTATTGCCCCTGGCGTGAAAGTGCATACAATGCGCACCTTTAACCAATTCCTCACGCACAATAGGTATTCTCTATGACGGCGCATGTATCAACAGTGGTTGCAGCAAATTCAACGAACCGGTAGAGGAATTCGCGCAGGGAGTGGAATCCGGCATGCTCATCGGCGCAGCGTGCAGCGAGTGTGGAAGCAGACTGCGGCGGCTCCTGAGTGCTCCTCGTGCACGAACTGCCAGAAAGAGTGCAAATAATGCGGCCCAATGCCCATGCTCACAAACCGTATCATCGAAAATCATCCGTGAAGCTGATGCCATCGCCCAGTCCATTGCAGAGAAAAACGGCGTCAAGCTCGTTTCCGCGTTCGGCTCCGCAGACAGCAGCAGCGGAAAAATACACAACATTGTTGTCTTCACAGAACCCGACCACACCAGAAACTAGGAGGAATCTTCGATCGACACCTACACCCTCTTCCCCTCCTGCAGACGCTTGGAGAGCGTGCGCAGGTACGCCGCAGAAACTTTCATTGTTTTAAAGGTGCCCGTGGCAGGATCCCAGACACGCTTCTTCTGCAGATTAGGACGAAACGTGCGGCGTGTGTGCCTCAGTGAGTGGCTGCGGGTATTCCCCACGGCGGTCTTTCTGCCGGTCTTGACGCACTTGCGTGCCATAGAGCCTGCAGAGAGTACTCACTGACGGAAAAATCGTCAACGATTTCGCGGGAGAAGTGCGGGCAGTGCAGAAGCTGCGGGATGTACGAAACGCAAAAGCAATCGAGCCGCTGTTCACCTTCTGCACCTCCAGCACCTTCCGCACCTGCCAAACCTTCCTAACCTCCCAAACCTTCCACACCTCCTGCACCTGCGCTACACTCGCACCTCACCCATGGCACTCTTCTCCAACATCGGCGAGTTCGCCCCCTTCGTCATCGCCATTTTGATCGCGCTTTCCGTCCATGAATTCGCACACGGCCTCGTGGCACGACGCCTGGGTGACCCCACCGCCGAGACAGAGGGAAGACTCACCCTCAATCCCCTGGCACATCTCGATCCTTTGGGGACACTCATGTTCCTCTTTGTAGGATTCGGTTGGGGGAAACCTGTTCCCGTGAATCCCCTTTACTTCCGCCACCCCAAGCGCGACACCGCACTGGTGTCACTCGCGGGACCAGTGAGCAATCTGCTCCTCGCTTGGATCGGCTTTAGCGGACTCGTGCTGCTTGGCACCTCACAGCTGAACCCTTCGCTCCTGGGCATCATCAGAACGGGGTCCACGGGAGGCATTGTCCTGGTCATCGAACAGATCCTGCGCGACACGATCTTCATCAACCTGGCGCTGATGGCGTTCAACCTGCTTCCCATCGCCCCGCTGGATGGATCGAAAGTTCTCCATATGTTCATCCCGCTACGTTATGAGGATGCGTACGTGGAATTCATGCGGCGCGGACCGTTTATTCTCCTGCTGCTCCTCATCGCAGACCAGCTTCTCAATATCCCCATCCTCTTCGGATGGATCATGGGCATTGTGGGACCGGTGGTTGCCCTGATGAATGCTGTAGGGGGGTGAGTATGAAGTATGAAGTATGAAGTATCTAGTATAAGGAAGCTGGATACTGAATACTCAATACTCGATACTATATACGGAATACTTTTCCGGGTTTCCCTCCGTCTCTGCTACACTCTGCCCCATGAGTAAGCTCGCCATCTTCGGTGAAATTTGGGCATTCATGCGCGTGCGCAAGAAGTGGTGGCTCTTCCCGATTGTCATCATGCTGACCTTCCTTGGATTGGTACTGGTCTTCGCTCAGGGGTCGGCGCTCGCGCCATTCATCTACACGATCTTCTAGCCAGGAAGGACACTGGTACCACCCCCTGCATACTCAATACTTTATACAGAATACTTTTCCGTGTGCTCCTTTGCCTCTGCTACACTCGTCCCATGAGCAAACTCGCCATCTTCGGTGAAATTTGGGCATTCATGCGCGTGCGCAAGAAGTGGTGGCTTCTGCCCATCATCATCACCCTCACGCTCTTGGGCCTCATCCTGATCTTTGCCCAAGGATCGGCGCTTGCCCCGTTCATCTACACAATCGTATGAAGTTTCCTGCGCCCCTCCGCTGGATCTACCAAGGCTGGATGGCGTTTAGCCATGCATTGGGAAGAGTGATGAGCTGGATCATCCTCACGGTCGTGTGGCTCACGATCTTTGGGATATACGGCATCATCGTGAACATTGTGAATCTGCTCAAACCCAAGAGTGCACCACATACCTACTGGGTGGACCCCTTCCCTCAACCACCTGAGGCTATGCGCCACCAATTCTGATATGGAGAAACCTGTGTACATTCTGGGCCTCTCGTTCTTCTACCACGATTCCGCGGCAGTGCTTATGAAGGACGGGGAGATCGTCTTCGCGGCGCAGGAGGAGCGTTATACCCGCAAGAAGCACGACGAAGATATCCCCAAGAATGCCGTGGAAGCCGCACTGAAATACGCGGGGATCACCATGGAGGACGTGAGTGCGGTGGGATTCTACGAAAAACCTCTGCTCAAGTTCTTCGACCGCATTCTGCAGACGTACTTCAGGGTATGGCCGCGGGGGCTCTTCTCCTACCATCACGCCATGCAGGAGTGGATGGTGCGGAAACTCTGGATCCCCCACCACATCAAGAAGGAACTGAAGTACAACGGCGAGGTGTTCTTCGTCCCCCACCACGAAGCCCATGCAGCATCGAGTTTCTTCTGTTCGGGATTCCCCGATGCCACCATCGTGACGGTGGACGGCGTCGGCGAGTGGGCAACGGCCACATTCGGAAAAGGTGAAGGAACGGACCTCAAACTGGAGAAGGAAATCCACTTCCCCCATTCGTTGGGCTTGCTCTACTCCGCCGTGACGTACTACCTGGGATTCAAAGTGAACAGTGCCGAGTACAAGGTGATGGGACTCGCCCCCTACGGGGAACCCAAGTACATGGATGCCATGCGCAAGCTCATCGACGTCAAGGAGGACGGGAGCTTTGCGCTCAACATGAAGTACTTCACCTACGAATACGGTCTGAGGATGACCGGAAAGAAGTTTGAGGGGCTCTTCGGTCACCCCCGACGCAAGCCGGAAGCGCCGCTTGAGCAGTTTCATAAAGATGTGGCGCGATCGCTGCAGGATCTTACGGAGGAGGTGATGCTCAAGATCGTCACACATGCGCAGCGTGTGTGTCCGTCGCAATATCTCTGCCTTGCGGGAGGTGTCGCACTCAACTGCGTGGCAAATGGAAAGATTCTGCGCTCCGGTCTCTTTAAGGATATCTTCGTTCAACCGGCATCTGGTGATGCAGGAGGAGCCCTGGGTGCGGCGCTCCTGATCTGGCATCGCATCTACGGGGGCAGGCGTCTTCCTCGTATGGAGCAGGTGTACCTGGGCGACGAGTTCTCTCAGGAAGAGATTGAGATGTTCCTCAAAGAACAGGGGCTCCCCCACGAAACCCTGGATGACCATGCATTGATCGAACGGGTCTCGGGGCTCCTGGAGGGAGAGAATGTCATCGGGTGGTTCCAGGGACGCATGGAGTACGGCCCGCGCGCACTGGGAAATCGTTCTATCATCGCCGATGCCAGGAACAAGGAGAACTGGCAGAAGGTGAACCTCAAGATCAAGTTCCGCGAATCGTTCCGTCCGTTTGCGCCAACCGTGCTGGAAGAACGTGTCGGGGAGTACTTCGACCTCGACCGTGAGAGTCCGTACATGCTCCTGGTGGCGGATGTCCATCCGGATAAGCGCGAGAAAATCCCCGCCGTGACGCACGTCGACGGTTCCGCGCGCATCCAGACCATCAACCGCGAACAGAATCAGCGCTACTACGATCTGATCAAGGCATTTGCACAGCGCACCGGATGCCCCGTGATCATCAACACATCGTTCAACGTGCGCGGAGAGCCTATCGTGCGCTCGCCTCAGGATGCAGTGAACTGCTTCCTGCACACGCACATGGACTATCTGGTGCTGGGGAACTCCCTCCTGTCCAAAGAGACCATGAAGAGTACCAGCCAGGAATCGCAGAAAGCCTACTTAAAGCAATTTACGCTCGATTGAATGGATACTCTCGACACCGTTCTTCCGCTCCTGAGGTGCCCTGCCACAGGGGCAGCTCTTATGCGACAGGCAGGCGCACTGGTGAACAAGGAGGGAACGCAGTACCCGATCATCGAGGATATTGCACAGCTCCTCACTCCGACAAAGAGCGTGAAGGAGGAGGAAGCCCGCCAGCGCATGCAGCGCTTCTACGAAACGTTTACGTTCCCCGGCTACGACGGGATCGATGATCCGTCTGTCCTGAGTGAAAAGGCAAAGCGCAGCGGTTTTGGACTGTGGCTGGACCAGGCGATCCCTCCGCTGGCAACGGTGGTGGAGGTGGGGTGCGGCACTGGGCAGATGACGAATTTCCTGGGACTTGTGAGCACGCGGACGGTCTTAGGTGTAGACATGAGCATTGCATCGCTCACGTTGGGGAACCGCTTTGCAACGCAGCACCGACTGACGAACGTGCACTTCCTGCAGGGGAACATCTTCGCGCTCCCGATCCGCGAGGAGTGCGCCGATGTCCTCATCTGCTCCGGCGTGCTGCACCATACGCCCGATCCTCAGGGCGGATACCGTGAACTCCTCAAGCGCGTTAAACCTGGCGGATACATCGTGATCGGCCTCTACAACACGTACGCGCGCATCCCCCTGGGTCTGCGCAAAATGCTGTTCCATGTGACGGGGAAGGCCCTGCGAAAGGTGGACTACCACATGCGTCGCCGCGACGTTGATGCAAGGAAGAAGGAAATTTGGTTCGCGGATCAGTACAGAAATCCGCACGAAAGCTGGCATAGCGTCGACGAAGTCCTGCGGTGGTTTGATGAAACACATGTGAAGTTTATGAGCGGCGTACCGGCGATTGCCCAAGATGTACCGGAGGAGAAGGACGGGCAGAAAAAGCTCTTCATGCCGCACCCGCGCGCAACGCCTATCGGGCACATCCTGCACCAACTCTCGTGGATGTTCTCCATAGGAAGAGAGGGGGGCCTCTTTGTACTTGTGGGCCAGAAACCTCTATTGCAGGAAAAATCGTGAGTCTCCTCCTAACGAACATCGCGCGCTCCTGCTAGGGTATGCGCATTCGCGCGACACTCATCAACGTCGGCCTCCTCTTCGCAACGCTCTTCCTGCTCTTCGCTGGGATGGAAATTGCCATACGCGTGACCGGACTCGTCTCCGTTAAACCCACGCCTCCGCAGATTTACCAGGTGAGCGCCGATTCCCGATTGGGATATGAGCTCAGGCCCTCCATCCGTGAGCGCGCATTCCGCACGACAGTGACAACAAACAGTGTAGGGTTGCGCACGCACGTGGGAGAAAACCCCGATGAAACCGCTCGCGCCATCGCCGTGCTGGGTGATTCGTTCACCTTCGGGTACGGCGTCGAGGATTCCGAGACACTCCCCGCGCGCCTCCAGGAACTTTTCCCTTCTTTCCGGTTCCTCAACGCCGGCGTTCCGGGATACGAGCTGCCGCAGGAAACAGCCTTCTACGAAGACAAGGTGGCACCGCTCAAGCCCCAAGCACTCATCCTCGTCTTCTACTTCAATGATCTGCACTGGCACGAACCGGCGGTGCTCGATGGGGAGGGCAATCTCCGCGAACCCGGCTGGACCCCAGAAGAAGAACCCGACTGCCGTCCGATTGAGGAGGGAATACTGGGGTACATCCCGGGACGCTGCTGGCTGGACCGGCACAGCGCGCTCTACGTTGCGGCGAAGAAGTTCGTCGCCATGCGCCAGGGGCAGGAAGACCTGCGCATACAGCGCGAAGAGGCGCGAGAGCCGGATGCAAAGGACCCCGTGACGGAGGAGGAACTCACGCGGTACGCAGCACAGTTACAAGCATTCACCGCAACACTCGGCGACCTGCCGCGTCTCTTTGTGATCTGGCCGGATAAGTTGCTCCACACGGAGAGTAGGCCAAAGCTCAAAGAGATCGCCGAAGCGAATGGCTTTGAAGTCATTGATCTCTACGAACGCTTCGGCAACGAAGCACGCACACTGGCTTGGGATACCGTACATCCTCACCCCGACACCATTGTGGAGGCCGCCGCATTCCTCAAACCCGCAGTAGAAGAGCTCCTGAGAGCTACCGGATACTAAAGAGCATCCAGGGCATGTACATCCTCAATCGACATCCCCAGAAGCTTCTGTACGCGCACTCCCTGCAATCGCACGAGTGTTGCAAGGTACTTGATCCCACGCTTAAAGAGCGTACGAAGGTTCGGCGCAGTCTTCGATTTTCCCGCCCTGCGCCCTACGCTCTCAAACGGAACTTCGACAAACATGTACTCCAGAAGAATTGCCCGAAACATCAGGTCCATGAAGTACTCGCCGTAATCACCTCGGAGTTTGATATGGGTGAAGAGCGAACGCCGTACGGCAATGAAGCCACTTGTGTAATCATGGAAACTCGGGAACAAACTCCAGCGCAGCACAATGTTCAAAAAACTGCTGAGGTAGATTGCAAGAAGCGACTCACCCGGATCGACAGCCTTCTGAGCGCCACCTTTTACAAAACGCGATCCGACCGCGATGTCCTTTCCCTCCTCGATGTGCGCAAGCAGACTCGGAATGAGCTCTGGCGGCATGGAAAAGTCACAGTCCATCCAGACAATGGTATCTCCCCGTGCGAGGGTGATGCCCTCCCAAAGACTCTTGGTGAGGCCGCGATCTGTGAACCGGGTTTTCAAACGCACGTTGGATATGCGCTGAGAGTCGATGAGTCCCTGTACCGCTTGTGATGTGCCATCCGGCGAGTTGTCATCCACGACGATGATTTCGTGCGGATGCACGATGGCGGCGTCGACCGCATCAATCAACGGCAGAATATTCTCTACCTCGTTGTACGTTGGAAGGATGACGGAAACGTTCATAGACATACGTGCGAAGAACGAACAGGGGAAAACCGATCCTAAGCCAGCCAAAGGACGGGGAGGATAACGGAGATCCAATCAATGGTGGACATCATGCGCTATAGCCTCAATGCTCGCGCAGACGTAGTCAAGCTGCTCCTGAGTGAGCGCAAGGCCGGAAGGAAGATAGAAACCTCTGCGCGCGAGATCTTCGCTGACAGGGAACGGCCCCTGCTCAATCCCCAGCGCACGGATGGAGGGCTGCTTGGCTGAAGAAAGGAAGAAGTCCCGCGTATCGATTTCGCGCTCCTTAAGGCGCTCGCAGAGCGCGTCGCGGGAGATGCCAAATTCATCCTCCACAAGCAGCGCATACATCCAGTACACATTGGTAGCGTAGACTTTGGTTATCGGCGTCCTCAATCCCCGAATTTCCTTAAGACATTGTGTGTACGTCTCTCCCATCCAGCGCTTGTGTGCAAGGAACGCATCAATATGTTGGAGTTGCCCAAGACCTAAGCCTGCCTGAAGATTGGTCATGCGATAGTTGAATCCAACGGCTTCGTGGGTAAAGCGCTTGCCCGGAACATGAGCAAGATCTTTGAGGGAACGCACTCGCCGGGCGAGTGCATCGTCATTGGTTACCACCATGCCCCCTTCTCCCGTGGTGATGATCTTGTTGCCGTAAAAACTGAAACATCCCAAATCCCCCATGGAACCGCAGAGGCGACCCTTGTACAGAGCACCGTGCACCTCGGCGGCATCTTCGACAACGGCAATTCCTCGCTCCTGCGCAAGTGTGAGGACAGGGTCCATATCCGCAGGGTGACCGAAGAGGTGCACCGGCATGATCGCTTTCGTCCGTTCGGTGATGAGAGAAGGGAGTTTTGTAGTATCAAGACAGAACGTTTCGGGTTCCGCATCGATGAATACAGGTGTTGCTCCGGTATAGAGCACAGCGTAGACCGAGGCAATCATTGTAAAATCGGGAACGATCACCTCGTCACCCGGCCCGATGTCCAAAGCGGCGAGTGCCACGTGGAGCGCTGTCGTGCCGCTGGTGGTGGCAATCGCATGCTTCACTCCCAAATAGGACGCAAATGCGTTTTCAAACTCACCGATGTACGCGCCAGCGGAAGAAATCCAACCCGTTTCCAGGGCGGAGAGCACATTGCGCTTTGCCTCGTCCGTGATGACGGGCTCATTCACGGGAACTCTCATGGCGCATCGCGGAAAATTTTCGCGTCTCCGTCTCCGGGGTACGGCCCCTGCTTCACCTCAAGAATCCGCGCGGGTTCCAAAACGGTGAGTGCATGACCACCACTGAGGAAGAGAAGGAAACTACCAGCTTCCATGTCCTCCTCCGCAAGCACCTCCCACGCGTCATCGAATACCGTCACACGCACCTTGCCGCGCTCGATGTAGAGAAACTCGGCAAAAGTGTGGATCTGCACGTCCTGTTCTGTGTGTTGGTGCGGTCGCACACTATAACCCATAGGGCGCTCAAACATACCCACCTGGAACAGATCTTCGTTCTGGGTGAAGAAACGCGTCCCTTCTATGGGAACACCGCTGTGAACGAAAATCGCATACGTGCGCCCTGCCTTCGAAACAGTGTTCACCGTACTCATGGGGATATTGTACTGGAAACAATCACAAGATAAACGCGCTACGTGTTCGTAATTCGGATTCCTTTGAAAATACGCCGCATACGCTCTTTCCACGTATGTCCTTCAACAACGCTGAGGCCGGCACGCTTGCGTGCGGTGGCTTCCCGTGGATGCTCGAGAACCTGCCGGATAGCCCCAGCCATGGAACGATGATCCCCGGGATGAAAGAATCGCACGGAGCGATCATCGACAATATCTCGCACGGGGGGAATATCGGCACAGACAACCGGGCGACTGGCAGCCAGGTACTCAAAGAGCTTGAGCGGCGAAGTATCCCGCTGGAAGAAGGCGTGTTTGGAGTGCGGTGCCGGGTAGGCGCAGACATCACATGCTGCCAATGCATCGGGGATTTCTCGCGCACGCACCTGTCCCTGGAAACGAATATCCCCTTCTGTAAGCCCATGGGAGTAGGCAAGCCGACGATAGTGGTCTTCCCAGTGCTTAGGCCCCCCCACAATCCATCCAAAAACGGGGAAGCCACTCTTTTTGAGGGAAGCAAGCGCATGGATGAGCACGTCGACACCCTTCTGAATACGATCATATGTCGCAAGCGATCCTACGTAACCCACAACAGGAATCTCCTGCGGCAAATTCCAGTGACGCTTGGCTCCAGGTGAAGACAATGTCTTGCGAAAGCGTTCGGGGTCAACGGCGTCACCCTCCACCACCACAAGCGCCGATTCCACGCCCAGTGCAACAAGCGCATCACGCATGGGATACGTGAGTGCGACGACGCGCTGACACCGATTACACAGGGCTTTAAAATGCCTTCGATCACGCCGCGGAAGTGCGTGGAGTTCAAGAATAACCGGCCTTCCGGAGTCGATGAGTGGCTGGAGCACCACGGGCGAACGTGCGTAGAGAAGATCGAAGGAGTGGGAAGCAAGAAATTGGCGTAACCGCCGTCGATAGGACCACATACTCACGGAAAACGCGATTTTCCCCGGAATAAACGGAGAGGTGAGCGCATCGAAATTCGTAAGGTATTCAAAGGAAAACGATGGCTGCATGCCATAGAATCGGAAGGGATCTCCTTTGGCTGCATTGCGCCGAACCGTCGGTGCAACTAACGTCACCTGGTTTCCCAGGGAAACAAGAGCATCACAGACCTGTGCGACCTGGTAGCCGTGCGCTTTCTCCGTAGGGAAGCGCGTGTGGGTAACATAGGCGATGCGCATGGGATCAGCGTACAATTGCCCATGTCGAAGAACAATCACTCCATGCAAAAACGTACTATCGCCTCATTCGGCTACCACAATCAATCGGCACCCCGACATACCAACATGTGCCGGTTATTGCGGTCTGAGGGGTGGAACATCATCGAATGCCATACAACGACACGAGGATTCCTGCGCAAGTGCATGGACCTGACACGCCAATATTGGAACGTACGTCGCGAAACGACTGCCCTTCTCGTCACATTCCCGGGGCATCACCTGGTCCCCCTCGCGTGGTTACTGACACGCCTTCCGCGAAAAAGGCTTCTTTTCGACGCATTCATTTCGCTCACGGACACGTTGGTCTCCGATCGCAAGCGGCTCTCTTGGTACAACCCCATCGCATGGATGCTCTTCTTTGCAGAGTATATGAGCTACCACTTGGCGGACGAGATCCTCATCGATACCGAAGCGCACAAGCACTTTTTCGCCAAACGATTTTTTCTTAATCCCAACCGTATCCGCGTGATCTACTTGGGCACGCGCGAAGACCTTTTCGCCCCACGAGGAACATCCTGCTCGCGCACGGATGCATCCATCGAAATACTCTTCTACGGAACATTCATCCCTCTGCAGGGTATCGAGCATATTATCGACGCAGCGGCGATCCTGCAGAACAACCACCCGGAGATTCACTTCACGCTCATTGGATCGGGACAAACGCGCAAGGAGATGGAAGCGCGCGCGCAGGAGAAAAAGCTCCGGAATCTGCGCTTTGAGGAGTGCATCGCATACGAAGCGCTCCCCCAGCGTATCCGGAACGCGGATATCTGCTTGGGCATCTTTGGAACCAGCGGTAAGGCCCAACGTGTAATTCCCCACAAGGTCTACGATGCTGTCGCGTGCGGTGTGCCGGTGATTACGGCACGCAGTCCGGCAATTCTGGAGCGCTTTGTAGATGGCAGAGAAGTAATTCTCTGCAACCCGGGAGATCCTCAGGATCTTTCGCGCACCATTCTACGTATGGCAGGGACGCTTCGCAGTCGCAATACGTGCTAACACCAGAATTCCTTCGCGAAAATGGGCGAATGATCGGTTCAATATTCATGGTGCATGATGCATACTCCACCCATGCAACGCATGTTCATCCAGTTTGCCTTTTACATCGCGAGTGGAGCCACTGCAGCCGTAGTGGATTACGGGAGTTACATGCTGCTCCTGACACTGGATACTTGGTACATCGCTGCATCCGTAGCGGGGAGCGCACTGGGGTTTCTAACAGCATTCCTCATGCATAAATATGTGGTTTTTAAGAAACGAGACCGCACGGCACGACACCTTGTGGGGTACCTTTTGGCAGATCTCCTGAATATCGTTCTCACAACGGGCATCCTCTACGCCTTGGTGGAATGGGTGGGAATTGGGGAGGAACTTGCCAAAATCCTTGCTATGGGCAGCGTCGTTCTCTGGAACTTCTTCATCTGTAAGTTCCTCGTTTTTGTTTGATGTGAGACAATCAATGCCATGGCAGAGAAGCCACCTATCAGTGTTCATATACTCACATTCAACTCGGCAGCTACGCTGCGTCGGGCACTCACGAGCGTGCGCGACTGCGCAGAAATACTCCTCATTGATGGAGGGAGTACCGATGACACGCTCGTTATCGGACAGGAGTACGGAGCGCGCACCATCGAACAACGGTCTCCAAACGAGCAGGGGAAACCGCTTGGAGATTTCGCCGCTGCCCGCAACAGAGGACTGGCTCATACAACACAACCGTGGATCCTGGTCCTCGATAGCGACGAAGTGATCAGCCCAGCCCTCTGGGAAGAGATCGCAAGCATTGCGCACCAAACACAACCAGCTGCCTACCTTCTTCCTCGGCGTTACGTAGAATCCGACGGTACCGTGATCGCCCACGCGAGTACCTACCCAAACGAGCACTTGTACTTCTTCCATCGGGATGCCGTTGTGCAGTGGATCAAGCCTGTGCACGAACGCGTGGAATTGAAGGAGGGAACGCCCGTGTATCACCTCAAAGGGGCGAGTTTGGCTCCCATGCCGACCATCGAGGAATTCAAAACCAAGAATCTGCAGTACATCCGCATCGAAGCCCTGCGCTCGCACGGATGCAGTTGGGGCCATTGGCTTCGGCACCGCGTGCTTCACACCCTGCGCTCCCGCTTGATTGCTCTTGTACGTATCCTGTGGATCTGGCTGCTGCCGCACCAAGGCAAACGTCTACCGCTTACGCATGAGTTTCTGCGATTTTGGTACGGATGGAAACTCGTTGTGGCCACCTGTCCCCTATCACACACCGAGCCGAGACCATGACATTCATCGATCGTATCTACCGGCACATCCGGCCGTTGCGCTTCCTCTATGGATGGGCCAAAGACGCGCAAACGCGCAGAGCATGCTCTCGCCATGCACAGGTATGGCGCGATCGGGGATTTAGAGGCGCAAAACTCGACGTATGTGGAGGGAGAAATCCCTTCCGCCCCGGGGAGTACCTGAATGTTGACCTTGTTCCCCTTCCCCAGGTGGATCTCGTCTTTGATATTACCAAGCGATTCCCCATCCCCGACGGGGTCATTGCGGACATCGTCTCCATTGCCACATTGGAGCATCTGCGACGCCCGCACGTTGATCACGTCCTGCGTGAGTTCTTCCGGATTCTCAAGCCCAACGGCACTCTGCGTATCTCCACGCCGGATATCGAGGCGATTGCAAAGGCGGTACTTTCCAGCGGAGATCTGGAGATCATCAACCAGCACCTCTTCGGCAAATTCAAAGGTGAGCAAACGGAGGATCTCGACCTCCATAAATGGTTCTATCCCGCCCCCGCGCTCATAGAGGAGCTCCATGCCATCGGATTCAAGCAAGCTGAGCACATCCCGATGGACATCGGCATGCACGACCCCGAGTGGAATTACCTGGTACGTGCCTGGAAACCGGCATCGTGAATGGACCACAGCGACCACCCCTCACCACGTTCCATGAATGTAAGAGGAACCCGCAAACGCAGCGGATCCCACGCGGGCTGGCGTTCTTCGTCCCAGAGAATGTAGGCAACGCCGAAGCGTGAGACCCAATCCGGAACATCCGCTTGCACCTGCGCACAGACGGATGTAACGAGGGCGACTTCCTGATCACGCACGGAAGAACCGAATGCCGCGGAGGCATCGGGATGAATGAGGTACTCCCTCTGCGCAATGTTCCACTCCTCCTCAGGGAGTGGCACCAAAGCAAGACAGAGACGCTGAGCAAGCTCTTCGTTGCTCAAAAGCACGTTCTTAAGGTACAGGGAAGTCACAACATCATGGTGCGTACTTCCCGCCAGAAACATCTCTGTCTGTGGATCGCTGAGAATCGTGGAACGCGGGAGTTTGTCGAGCACGGGCAAGAGAGAAGCAAAATGCTGCTCGGAGTAACTCCCAGCATCCCTGCGGAACTGATCGAACACGTGGCGTCCGTCGTAGCCGATGGCAGCCAGGTACACTACGGCACCGACAAGGGAGAAGAGGAGCCAACGGGAACGCAGCGAGCAGCTCAAGAGAAGGACACCAATCGCGCTGATTTCGAGGAGGAAGAGACTGTGCGAAACGTAGTTAAAGACAACGCCATGGATGAGTTGCTGGTGTATGACGATGACGCTCGCTGCAAGCGTGATGAAGACAATTCCAAAGCGCTTGAGTTCCTGCGGCTTTGCTAGGAATGCACCGCTGAGACCCAGGAACATCAGGAGGAACGCTCCCGTGTATCCCCAGGATTCCGGCAGGCGTCCGGGATGCATGCCGCTGCGCTGTGCCGCCTGGTCGTAGAGAGGATGTTGTGCCACGCGCCAGAGTTCGACGAGGAATGGGAGAGCGGCTACGAGCGCAATGGCGCCAAATCCGCAGAGGAGGATGAGCAACCGTCGAAGAGACGCCTCGCCGCGAAGGGAACGAAGGAGGAACCATGCAAAAAGGAGACCGCACCACACCAGAGCGTACGTCCAGCTCCAGAAGTATGTCCCGACCAGAGTCCCCAAGAGAATCGCACCGGCAATGCCGGTCCATCGATGCCCTTTGAGTCCCAGGAGCAGCCCACTCATGCTGAGGAGTGTGAGGAGCGTGCTCGCTCGCTGGTAGAGCGGGCGGTTGAGGTTGTAGAGGCTCAAGAAGACGAAGAGGAGCGCCCCAAGGAACGCCTGGAATCGTGTGAAGCCGCTCAAGAATAAGAAGATCCACACCGCGAGGAAGAGGAGCGGCGGTACGACGGAATCCATCACCTGCAAGAGAGTCGCTGCACGCCACCCGGTCCACTGGAAGAGCGTTCCGTAGAATCGTTCAAGGAATGCCGATTGCGCCCCGGGAACGGATGGATCACCGATGATGGCTTCTGCAGCCTGTTCGGGCCTTCCGGTGAGCGCCTCTTCCACACGCGCCAAGTACGCGTACTCATCGGAATTGAGGTGAACGAGCACCCCTTGGTAGCGCAAATCGCTCATGTGAAGGAGCTGCGGCACCTGCATGAGGAACGCAATGGAGAATGCAGTGCCAAGGAGGAGCCAAAACCAAGGGGAGCGAACCATGGAGAAACGAGTGAATAATCAACGGCGCATCGGACAATCGTTAGGAACAGGCAGAATCATGTAACGACCGCCGGCCTTTACCAGGGTATCCCCGTAGGGTTCTTGCTGGTCAACCTGGAGCTTGCGAAGAATAGGTATACAACGAAGAGAGGACGTAACGGTGTAGTACTCCTGAGGAACAGTGGGAGAGATTTCCTTGGGAATGAGAAAACGCCAGTGGGGGTTGCGGGAGAGACGGACGAAGACCTCGGGGCTATTCACCAGCAGTTCCTTCTCTTGGTAGTGTTCCTCTACGAAGGCTGCCGCCTCTGCCGCCTCCGTGCTGCTCGATGCGCCTTTGTGGGTGAATTGCCACTGCGCCTGGGCGATAATGATGAGACTCAGAACAATCGTAGCCAGCCTGCGCCCGAGCAACGTTCTCGCTCCTGCGGATACGAACGGCAGGAGGAGGAGATGCGCAGGGAGGAGATAACGGTACCAACCGTAGAGATCAAGGAAGTAGAGGATGAAGAGGACAACAAGAATGAGAATTGTGAGAACGGGAAGATGCGTGAGCTTTCCACGCGCCTGCCACAAGCCGACGCTCCCCAGGAGCAGGAACACGCCGAAAGCAAGGAAGGGAACGCGCAGGAGAAGCTCCGGGGTTTTGACCAAGACATTGAAGGGCACCGTGTCATTCTGGATACCGCTACTGAGGTATTCCACGATCTCCTGTGCAAAACCACCGCGTGTGGACATCTCAAGGAGCCGCCAGGGGAGGTACGTGAGAACTGACGAGAGGAGCATGACGGAGAGTGCTGTGCTTTCACGCCATCTCCTTTGGAGAATGGAGAGAAACAGGAGGAAGCCAAGCGTGGGGAAGATCATCCCGTACGTCAGTTTCGTCATGACCGAGAGACCGAAGAACATTCCCGCAACAACGCTATACCGCCATCCCCTCTGCCAGTGTTGCATGAACAGCAAGCCAAGGAGCAGGAAAAGGAAGGCGGGGATTTCACCGAGAACGGGCTTCCCCGTATTTACGAACGCAGAGAGACTGACGAGGAGTGCGAGCGACCAACGTGCTGCCCCAATACCAAAGATTTTTTTTGTGAATACGTAGGAAACGACGGCGGTTGCCGCCAGGAAGAACACCATGGAGATCCGCGCAGCGGCGACGGAGAATCCGAAGAGCTTGATCGTGAGTGCCGAGGGGAGAATGAGGGTCGGGCCAACCGCGAGGAAGTACGGGTATGTCCAACGAGAGTCGAGGAGGGGGATCGCATAGCCCCGGCCGTCCGCGACCTCTCGCGCCACCATCATGAAAAGGCTGTCATCCGTCCATGCGGCAGGAAAAGTCCCCAGCTCCCGCAGGAAAAAGAAGAGAGCAAAACACCCGAGAACGATTTCCGGAACATAGCGCGCAAGAGAGCGGCTGGTGGAAGGAGAAGACAGCATGGGAATAGCATAGAGGATTATGGAGAAGAGAGGGATTGGCAACGGACCGACAATCGCAGCGCTCCTTGGATGGACAAATGCGTTCCTGCACAAAAACGCTCTTCCCTCGTTTTCCATATTGATGACAGCAAGTGCACCTTGTTATCATTTCTTCAATGAAATACCGACAAGTCACGGGGACGTTAGGCATCGTGCTGCGAAGGCTGAGGGAAGACGCGAAGAAGGACGGAATCATCGCCGCTGCCGTCGCATTCACCACACTGATCCTCCGCGTCCTTTCCACACCGGTCATCAGGATTCTCCGACGGAAGAGAGTGTTTCAATTCGCAGGCAGGCAGTACCCCTATTTCTGCCATTGGTACAACACGACGTTCGACAACGAACGGGCCGTGGAAATCTCTCTTGCCCTCGCTGCGATCAAGGACGCGCAGGGGAAACGGATCTTGGAGGTGGGGAACGTCCTCTCGCACTATGCCAAGCCAGCATGGGATATCATTGATAAGTACGAAGCGGGAGAGAGTGTCATCACCCAAGACATCGTGGACTTCCGCCCTGATCATCCGTACGACCTCATTGTCTCCATTTCCACGTTGGAGCATGTGGGATTCGACGAAGACAACGGAGATCCGCAGAAGATTTTTGCAGCGATGCAGCGCCTAAGAGGAATGCTCGCCGCGGGAGGATATCTCCTTGCCACCGTTCCGGTTGCCTACAACCCGCACATGGACCGCTTCTTGCAGGAGGGGAAAATCTTCGACGAGCAGCGATACATAAAGAGGGTATCCAAAGATAACCGCTGGGTAGAGTGCACGACGGCGGATGCGTTCCTCGCCTCCTACGACACCCCCTACATGTTTGGGAATGCGCTCATCGTCGGCACGTGCAGGAACAATAGCTAGGTACTGTTCATATACACGAGAATTTTTCTCTTCTTCTAGCCAAAATATCCCTTGAGCGCCGCACCAGGGAACAGGTGCTCTTGAGTGTAAATTATCTCAAGCAGCGGCCCTTTGTATGGTGAGCTTTGGCCGAACCACGTGGCCGCGGCGCATGGGGAGAGTATGAAGTATTCAGTAGCGAGTATCGAGGAGGAAAATCTCCAGAACACTGGATACCAGATACTCTATACTGACGCCGTGCCGCGCACCTATGACCAGATCGTCCCCTACGCCTTCAAGCGTTTCTCTCTCTTGAGGGCGCTCAAGACCGGCATACCCACACTGCAGTACGAACTCGCACGCTGGGCTCTTGCGCCGAGCGCGAAACCGGCGCTCTTCACCATGAACATCCTGCCGCCGATGATGACGGTGTGGCACCACTTCGTGCGCAAGGAACTCAAAGACCGTGTCGATGTCGTCATCTTCGATAGTTCCGGAAAACTGGACCCGAGCGAATTCCCCGGCGCGCGCGTACAGAAGTTCCTCAACCTCTACGCCGCGACGAAATCGGAGAAATTCCTGCGTTCCATTGCCAGGAACCGGCGCATCGGATGGCTGTGTGATGATGATATGTTCATCATCAATGGAAAAGCTGTGGATGTGGTGGAGCATGAGCTCGCCGTACCCAACACGGCGTCGGTGAGCTTCCGCCCGCGACACTGGTGGGAATTCGATATTGATGGAAAACGCCATCCGGTGAGCAGCAGCTACTGCATCGCCTACAACAGGGAAATCTTCGTTGAGAAGGAACATCTCTCCCTCAAGCCCTGCGATGGGAACACGCACCCGCCCATCGGACAGAATAAACACCCGGAGCGCTACGATACATGCGATAAGGCGAACGAGATCCTGCTGAAGAAAGGGTACCGTTGCGCCATCGTGCCCGAAGAGGAACGCGAAACGTACGTCACGGGATTCAGCGGCTTGAGTGGTGCTGTGATGCTCCTTGCGTACTTCACCAAGCCTCAGCAGACGCTCGACTTCTTCCTCACACCCCCAAAGGAGCGCTGGAGAGGAAACATGCTCTACGGCCTCCTTTCGGCCATGCTCGCGATCTGTACCATAACGGAATTGGCTGAGCGCATCCGGGGAAAAACGTACCCTCTTGCGTCGCTCCCCTCTCGCACGGCACTGGAGAAAATTCGCTCTGACCACGAGCAGTTCCTGCGCGAAGGCCAAAGCTTTGCGTGGGTAGACACGGTGAGCGAGACCCTACGGACACGGCTCTAAGAGCACCAGTTCCTGCGGCGCATCGGGTGTGCGGTAGAGGACCTCGTCCCCTTCCCGCACGGTGCGACGGATTGCGTACACCGGACATGCGCCCTGCGTATCGGCGCGCAGGTGCAGATCGCAGCGGAAGATGCCCTGACCATTCCATGCATGTGCACGGAGTACATCCACATGCACGGTGGCACCTGTTTGGGCGTTGGCGTTCACAAAGTCACGTGCCTGATCCCAGGAGTAGAACCCCTCGGAAGAGAGGCCCAGATCCTTGGGCAACCACCCCAGTGTGCGGTCGAAGAACGCGTTGACCGAGCCAAAGGCGTAGAGACTGAGTGCAGCGATGTGCACGAGAAAAATCAGGGAGATGAGGACCGTGCGCAGCCTGGGAACAGAGCACAGGAGATCGAGCAATCCCCATACGCCAAACCCGATGAGGATCGGGTACCCCGCCATGGCGAAGCGCATCCCCGGCACGTACCAGAATGACGTGAGCGCCCACGCACTGAGCATGCTCAGAAGAAGGAGCATCTGCTTCCTCCCCTGGCGCACGATGCCGTAGAGCGCGAACGGGAAGAGGAGCAGAACGTTGTGGAGAGGATTCGCGTAGAAGAGCGTGTTCGCCCACACCTGCGCAAGGAACCCGGAGGAGCGCTCTGCGAGTTCCCCCGTGTACTCCGTTGCGAACGGATTGCCGAATGTGAGAGCATTGCGCGCGAACCACAGGCCGAAGAGCGCTGCACCCACGCCCATCCCGCCCCAGAACCACGCAGAGCGCAGGTGTTTCCTGCGCTGCAGTGCCACGACGAGTAGGAAGACGGGGAAGAGCGGCGCTCCGTTGTAGCGCGTGAGGCACGCGAGCCCCAGGGCAACGCCGGTACCCAGGTACCATCGTTCATCGTGCTCTGCCTTGGCGAAGAGAAGAACCGCGAGGAGGAAGAGCATGGTAAAGAGCGGATCGGATCCCGCGGTCACCACGGTGAACAAAAACCCGTGATGGATCGCGAGCAGCGCAACCGAGAGGAGTGCTACTCCTACCCTAAAACATCTCTTGAGGAGCGCATAGGTGACGACGAGCACTCCGCAACCGGCCAAGAGCGCGCTCAGTTTCATACCGATCTGGTAACCAAGCACGGAAACCAAAGGGTACGAGAGAACCCCGTGGAGTGGCATGTGCTTTGCATAGGGTTGGCCGAGGAGCACGTACTGCCCGTGCGTCCACATGCTCTCTCCGGTGAGCGCGTAGATGATGGTGTCGCTGACAATCGGATAGCGGAAACCGGGCAGGGCAAGGAGGACGAAGAGCAGACAGATTGCCGCCAGCCACACTGTAGGAGAGGAGAGGGAACGAAGCGTTCGCATCGTCATACAGTAAACGCGCGCGAGGGCGCAAAGCGCAACACCGTAAAGACCCAGACCCACTTAAACCAGTCCTTCCAGCAGATTTTCTTCCCCTCCTCCAGGGAACGCGGATGGTAGCTGATCGGCTGTTCGGCGATGGGGACGCCTCTGCGCGCCAGCATCACCGTGAGCTCCGGATCGAAACGAAAATCGTTTTCTTTGAGCGGGAGCGTCTTGAGAATGTCCGTGCGAACCATCTTGTAACATGTTGGCTGGTCGGTGAGCTTGGTCCCGTAGAGCAGATTGCAGTAGTACGTAAGCAGGGTGCCGCCCAGGAAGAACGTGAGATGGACGAACTGCTTCTGTTTCTTGAGTCTGCGCGAACCGAAGAGTGCAGGCAGATCGCGACTCTCGGCATAGCGCAGGAGCTCCGGGATTTCCTCGGGACTGTATTCAAGATCCGCATCCTGCACGATGGTGTAACGACCGCGCGCATGCTGGTATCCCATGCGTACGGCGGAGCCCTTTCCACCGTTTTCTTTGGTGAGCACCATGTCCTGGGGGCGAGCCATCGAACGAAGAATCGTAAGGGAATTGTCCTTCGAGCCATCATCGACGAACACGACTTCCGCACTGTCTGCGCACGCTCCAAAAACGCGCTCGATGATCTGCCGGAGCGTACGCTCCTCGTTGTACACGGGCATGACGATGCTGAGTCGAGGCGTATCCATAGAGGTTTACTCCATTGCGCTCACCATGCGACGGATGAGGTGAGGGAGGGAGTGATTCCGCTCAACGCGCGAACGCAAATCGCGCACGAGAGCGCTGCGATCCTCAGTGCTCAGCGCAAGGAGCTCTCGGGCATGGTGAGCCATCGACTCCTCTGTGACAAGACAAATGGGAGGGAGGATTCCTTCGGCAAGCGCGCTGCTTGTCACGATGGGACATCCGCACGCCATGGATTCCAGAACAACTTTGTCCAGTCCGCCAATGCACGCATGGAGGAACAAATCCGCCCGCTGGAGGAGCGCAGGAATCTTGTCCGGGGGCACCCACGCAATCGAGACACGTTCCGCAATGCGAAGTTTTGCCATGAGTGCGCGGAGGCTGGCGAGTTCCGTTCTGTCCTTCGCGGTGATCGTCCCTCCGGCGATGAACAGGCGACAGGAATCGGGGAGCTGGGCAAATGCACGCAGGACAACATCGAAATGCTTGGAACGCGTAATGCGCCCGATGGAAACGATGAGTCCGCTCTTGCACTTGCGCGGATCCGGGGAGAACTTCTCCGTATCGACCGCATGCCCGACAACAACCTGCTTGCGGTGCGCACGGGGAATCCCCCGCTGTGTCCCCGTGAAGACCTTGCGCACGAAGAGGAGCGCGAGCGAGAGTTTCCAACTGCCACGTTTGATCTCGTACCACAGGTACATTCTCTTGTGCAGGAGGAGCCAGAGCGGAGCTCCGAGGAGAATCCAAACGGGAGTCATGTGCACAAGAACACGGTCGTACTGCTTCCTGAGCGACCACTGCCGGCGCCAGAAGCGAAGCACTTGCACGGCGCGAGCTCCTCCGTCTTCTTTCCTCAGCGAGACAACCGTAACGTTTGGCCCGAAGTCGCGTTCCGCAACGTACTGGCCGATGACCGTGAGGTGCTCACAGTGTTTTGCAAACTCCTCAATCCAGCGCCGGAAGAACCCGAGGATGGGATCCGTGCGATCGACCTTCTGAGTGACAATCAGGAGTTTCACGCGGGAGGAGAGGAAGGCTGCACCAACGACTGCAGGAATTCTGCATACTCTGCAATGAGCTTTGTGCGTTCAAAGCGATCGAGCACGGAGGTTGCCGCTTTCCCCATGCGATCACACAACGCTTCGTCCGCGAGAAGCGTGCGGATCTTGCGTTCCAGATCGTCGGGAGTGCCGTCCGTAAAGAGCCCGTTCACGCCATCCTGCACTACCTCCGGCATCACGCCGACGCGCGTCGTGATCACGGGCATGCCGTACGCCATGGCTTCCAAACCCGTGCGCGGCCCGCCCTCGCTCAACGAGTTCACGACGAACATGCGCGCGGTGCCGATTGCGCTGATGACGGCTTCGAACGTCGGCAACCATCCAAGGAACGCCGTGCGGTTCTCTATACCGAGCGCCGCTGCAAGCTTCTCACACTTCAGGCGCTGCGGCCCGTCTCCGATAACGAGCAGACGCGCTTGCGGGATCTTCGCAATCGCACGGATGAGATTCTTCAGGCCCTTGTTGGGAACCAACCGTGCGCAGAACGCCACATCGTAAATGACGGGCGGACGGATCTTGCCGCGCAGTACCGTTGGATCCAGGTAGAACGAAGAAACAACATGAATCTTCTCACGGGGAATCCCCCAGCGCACAAGCTGTTCTCCTGTTGTCTCATTCACGACACGCACCGCACGGGCACGCTTGGCATCGTGCGGAAGGTACAACCGCGAGAGCATGCGACCAATCCACTCGGATGGCGTGGCCGGATGCGGATACCCCACCAGATGGTGGATCTCCAGTGCATAGGGCAATCGCAGCGTGCGTGCGATCCGTGCCGCGCCCACGCCGTTGTAGAACGGCGGATACTCGTGCACCGTCATCACGTCGTGGTGATGCTCCTCCAGAAGCTCGCGCCCTTTACGCGCAATCCACAGCGACTGCCAGAAGAGCCCCCACGGACACGGGTGGAACACGACCGTTCCATTGGGAAACACTTCCGATGGAGAATCTCCGTTGTCGTTTTTCGGGCGCGGAATACGAGGACAAATCACGTCGATGCGATCCCAGTGCTTCCTAAGTTCCTGCAACGTGTACCAGAATGCCCCCTGCTTGCGCTGGAGAATCGACCGATCGCCCGAAATCATGAGTAAGCGCATGCGAGATCAGAGGGAAGAGAAGAGCTCTACGTGCTCATGGACAACCTGTGACCACGGACGCTCTTCTAAGGAAGCAACACACTCCTGAGCAATGGCCTGGTAGCTGCTGCGCACATTCGCAACGGCAGCAACGATCTGCTCCACGCCGGAGAGGTCGGCACATACCATACCAGAGCGCAGTGCTTCACTGAGCCCTGTTTCCTGGGTAAGGAGCACCGGAAGGCCCGCTGCCCGGGCCTCCAGCGCGGTGTGGGGGCTGATCTCCGTGAGCGAGGGGAGAACCAGGAGATCGTGACCGGTGAAGATTTGTGTTTTTTCTTGTCCATGCGTCGGCGCGACGAAGAACACCCTGCTTTCTATGTGGAGCTCTTCGCTCAGGGATTGCAAACGTTTGCCTTCCGGCCCGCTGCCGACGATGGTCAATCGCACAAGAGGCAAACGCACCATTGCCTGCAGCAGTAATTCCAGGTTTTTGAAGCGCACCAACCGACCTAAGAAGAGCAAACGCAATGGCTGGTGCACTTGATGATGCTCGGGCACTGCGTTGGGCAGAGCGTTTTCGATCACGGAATTGCGAGGTAATCCCGTGTAGTGCTCTTTGTAGAGCTCCTGCTGGAACCGCGTGGAGAACACAAGGTGATCAAAGGACTTGAGGAGCCGCTGCATAAAGCGCCGCAAACGCGGATGCTGTGTGTAGTACGCACGGAGACTGAGCATCCCTCCGCGATCGGTAAAGCGTTCCCAGAGGAAATCCCCACCAAGACGCAGAACCTTCTTGGGCTTTTTCAATCGCGCAAAAAGGAGTGGCACTCCGCAACTTACCGAGGAGAACGCATAGACAACATCGGCATCCTTCCCATGCTTTTTAAGCGCCCGGGCAAACTGCACCCAGCGCAGGATCGGCATCCCCTTACGCACATGAACAATATCCCATGCTCCTGATCCCTGACTTCTATCTCCTGGTTCCTGTGCATAGGTCACCACCGTGACCTGCACACCTTCACGCACGAGCCCTTCGGCAAGATTGCGGACATACGTCGCCGGCCCGCCGATATCCGGAGGATAGATGCCAGTAGCGAGGAGGATTTTCATAGAATCGCTTCGAGGACGTGTATGAAGAATACCTTCTAAACAAGCGGACTCCGAATATTCTTCAACATTGGATTAGTCACCTGCGTATAGCGCTGGGTCGTACGGATATTCGCATGGCCGAGTAACGCTTGCACGTACCGAATGTCCGTACCGTTTTCCAGGAGGTGTGTTGCAAAGCTATGGCGCAAGCTATGAAACGTAGCATCCTTTTGGATCCCGGCCTTTTGACAGGCCATCGCAAATACTTTTTGTGCAGTACTCGTCGTAAGACATCCTCCACGCTGACTTTCGAACACGTACGCATTGCCATCCCGACCGATGATGCATTGCCGAAGATCGTCCATAAGCCGCTGCGGAATCAAAGTGATGCGATCTTTCTTCCCTTTTGCCTGCTTGATATGCACGATCTTTTCATCAAGATCCACATCTTTCACGCGTAAATGAACAGCCTCGCTCACGCGTAAGCCGGCACCATACGAGAGCGACAGCAATACTCTGTGTTTTGTATTGGTAACAGCCCCGAGTATCCGCTCAATCTCCTTGCGCGAGAGTACCACCGGCAGCGCACTTGGCGTTTTAGCAAAACGCACATCAATGGGAATTGTGCTGCGCATAACATCGCGATAAAAAAACTTGATGGCGTTGAGGAAGAGATTTGCGGTTTGCGCTGCAGCTCCGTGATCGAGTTTTTGCAGGATGAATTTCCGAATATTCTCCACATCCACTCGCGCCAAATCACCGCCTTTATAAGTAAAATACGACGTAAGAGCGGAAAGATAACTCTGCACGGTACGGGGGCTCATATTGCGCAACTTCAGCTCATCGCGTGTTTTGTTCAATAAAACCTGCATAGGATTCCTCATAATATGCACATTTAATTTGTTATCAAGTAAAAACTCCGCATAAGAACGAGTTATATTCAATTGCTCGGCGGCGGCTACGAAAAACTTATATAATTCAGTTCAAATATTTAATCTTATGAAGAATGCATTTATATTTCACGGAACTGAGGGGTATCCAGAAGAGAATTGGTTTCCTTGGTTAAAACAAAATTTAGAGGAGTTAGGTTATCAAGTCCACGTGCCACATTTTCCTTCCCCTCCAAAAATTCCAGCAAAAATATCTGAGTGGTTTGATGTTCTCAAAGATTATGAACAATACATAAACGAAGATACTATTCTTATTAGTCATAGTCTTGGTGGAATTTTTACTCTTCGTTTATTGGAGAAATTGGAACATTCTGTTAAAGCTGGAATTTTTGTCGGTACTCCTGTCGGTGTTCGCCCTATTTTGAATTATGATAGAGATAGTAGCTTTAGTGGTTTTGATTTTGATTGGAACAATATTATAAACAAAGCAAAACACTTTTTAGTGTTCCAATCTGATGATGATCCCTATGTTTGTCTTGGTAATGGCGAACACCTCGCAAAACAGTTAAATGCGGAACTAAATTTTGTTCCAAATGCAGGACATTTCAATAAAAGAGCTGGTTACACAAAATTTGACTTGCTTCTTGAAAAATTGAAACCAATTCTCTAACGCCGCCGCCGAGCAACTCTGAAATTTCCCTTCGGGACGTTGCACTAAATTTCAGCCCTTCGGGGAATATAACAAGGGATATGAGGTTACGAAGTCTTGCAGACTTCTCCACCCAAATTGCTCCCTTCGGTCGCAACTTCTCATATCCCTGACGTTATGCGCAATGCTATTCTTTTTGTTCTATTTCTGAATCTAGTCTCATAGAATAATAGGGTCTAATTACCAACTCTCTGATATCGTCAGGTTGATTCTCAATGTCAGCAGCACTGTTTAATTCCTCTAAGCTGGAAAATTCAATCCAGTGTTTTTGCATATCTTCTTCTTTGGTATAGAAATCAACTCTCAAATCGTATGAGTTTCTACCCTCTAAAACATTTCTCATAAAATTTGCAGGATATAATTTCAAATAATATTTCTCTCTGATGTTTACTCTATAAGCCAGATTGCAATAATACGACCGCTTAGAATTTTCAACATCAAATATTTTTACTGCATCAAGACATACTAAATGTTCACCCGCGAATCGTGGAACCTTTTCTTCATTCCAAGCGATAATTAATCTCTGGTGTAGATCATAAAATTTCCCCTCCTTTTCTACCCTTATCCTGGATAAATCTCCTGGAATGCAAAAATACTGAGTTCCACTGAATTGAATTGAGAACGACTCAATTTGTGGAATTATCATTCTCAAAGGTATGAATAGATTGGTATTCCCCAATATATCAGACACAACTTCAAATAATTGAATATTATTTGCGGCAGCAATCGATTTTGCAGTAGAAGAAAAACCTGAAGTGCTAACCATAGCACCCAAATTGACTCCAGTATCCTTCACCATTGTCACAAAAGCCTCTACTCGATCTACGCTGACTGGTCTATTGTAATCCTTTGCCTCAATTTGGATTTTAATGCTACAAAAACCGTATCTACCTTCAATTAGAACATCAACCTGTCTTTCTATACCAGAATCCCTACCAATAACTTTTGCATCATGTGTTACCTTTGCTCCTTTTATATTGGAACAAAAGTGTGCAACAACCCTTTCTAAAAGTTCTCCTTTTTTCATTCAGAAATAAGATATAAGTGGATCTTAGCACAGCACATAACACGGGCTATGCGGTTCGTTTTGGCTCCGTTTGAGATATTAATGGAAGTCGCCAAAAATTTCCCATATTTGGCAGGTGTGCCCTGAGGGGCAATTGTAAACCTGCAAAACATCGCATAGCCCGAAACGTTAGGTGAAGTGAAAAATGCCCGATGCTACAGTATGTAGCATGAATGAATCATCATCAGAATCATGTCACTACTCATTTGAAGCAATAGAAAGAATCAACGCGCTAGCTCTTGAATATGAAAAACTCGATAAAAAAGTAATACGCATAATGCATAGTGGAGTATCACATGATCAATGGTTACACGCACAAATACTGAACAGTTTCTTAAACACTAATGATGTTAATATTGAGCCAGATTCTTTAGAAGATGACCTAGATAGAAATACAGTTATTGCTGCAGCCAAGCCATGCGCAGAGCATTATGACATCCCCATTGATACATTGGTTGATGATTTTTTACTGTGCATGAGCAAGATGTAAACGTGATGGCATTTTTCACTTCACCTAACAAAGACTATGCGGTTCGTCAGGGATCCAATTGATGATTCTAAGGAGGTCGCCCCTCCTCTCCCAAATTTCACCATGATGAGCTCCTTCGTCACAAATTTTGTCATGATGAAACTCCACCTAAGCGCAAACGTTAGCCGAAATACGGTTCTCCAACCTCTAATATATCCGTATCGCATTTTGTGTTTTTAGTTGGAGCGAATTTGCTTGATGCTGTTAAAGTATCTTTCCTGTGAATAACAATACTGAGCTTGAACAGGGCCCTCAATTATCACATGCATCTCGCATTGGTAATTTCATTGTTAGAAATAAGGCAGCTATTGCAGCTACCGGAGTTTTGGGGATGGGAGCAGTTTCGGGTCTCATGAATGTTCGTCATGGCTTAGATGAAGTTACTAATGCTGCAATCAATCAAATAATCCACAGCGGGATATCGGCAGCCACACTTATGAAGATTCACGAACTTCTTGCAAAGAGAGTAAAAACGCTCGCAGCAGAAGTTGTTCCAGTTGTCATACCGGCAGCACTAACGACTGCGATTTGTTATACAATTCACAAGTTCGGCATCCCATATTTACGAGAACCATCTGCTGAACCAGCCTTATCAACCCTGCCTACAGCCGTCGTGATAGCTCTCATCATGCCGGTATACCATGTAGCACACCACAGCAAGAGAATCTCCGATAAGATACATCACCTTTTTAAGAATTGAGTGCAAATTCGCTCCAACGACACAAAAAGCTCACGGCAAGAAGGGCGAGGCAACCGTACTTCGCACAAGGCAGAACGTTATATGAACTTCTTCTCATACCACTCCACCGTCTTCTTGAGTCCTTCCTCAAAAGAGACCTGCGGCTTCCACCCGAGCTTTTTTGTGCTCCTTGAATCCAGCGCGTAGCGCCAGTCATGGCCAAGACGATCCTCAACGAATGAGAGGAGGTCATGGGGCTTATGGAGCACATCGAGCACCGCCTGAGCAGTCTCGATGTTCTCGCGCTCCTGATCTGCACTGATAAGGTAGATCTCTCCATCTTCCCCTTTGTGGAGCACGATCTCCGTCGCATCCGTGTGATCGGTTACGTAGAGCCAATCGCGCTTCTGCTTGCCTTTGCCATACACCGGAACGGGCTCACCCTTGAGCGCGCAGCGCACCACGGTGGGGATGAACTTCTCATCCGCCTGGTGCGGCCCGTAGTTGTTGGTGCACCGCGTGATGCGCGCGCGGATACCGTAGGTCCGCACGGCGGCAAGGATGAGGAGATCTCCCGCCGCTTTGGAGGCGGAGTACGGATTCCCCGGATGCAGCGGTGACTCGGGTGTACATGCAGGAGCACCGTCTTTAAGCCCGCCGTAGACCTCGTCCGTGGAAACGTGGAGGTAGAGGATCTTCGGATGCGCTTTGCACACCTCGATCAGGCTCTGTACGCCAAGCACGTTCGTATGGAGGAATGGCGCAGTCTCCCGGATGCTCTTATCCACATGCGTTTCCGCCGCAAAATCGACGATCGCATCGATGGCATGTTCTTCCACAAGCCGCATGGCAAGGGGCTGATCGGCAATATCCCCCTCCACAAAGGTGATGGTGTCGATAATCGGATCGAGGAACGCTTTGTCCGCCGCGTACGTGAGCTTATCGAGGACGACGATGTGATCCTTGGGGTGCTGCGCACGGTGACGCAGGGTGAAGTGCGACCCGATGAAGCCGGCGCCACCTGTGACGAGGAGATTCATGAGCACCTATCGTATCACCAAAGAGATCGTACTCATGTTGATTCCAACAGAATTTCGGCACTTTCCGATTCCCCCCTTCATACTCCATACTCCATACTCCATACACCATGAAGGGCGTTCTCATCTGCGGCGGCACGGGCTCACGGCTCAAGCCCCTCACGGAAGTGACCAACAAGAGTCTGCTTCCTGTCTACGACAAGCCTCTGCTCCTCTATCCCCTGCAGGTACTCTTCGACGCGGGCATCAAAGAGATCGCAGTAGTGACGGGGAACGACCACATGGAGCAGATCGCAAGCTTCTTAGGATCCGGGAAGCGCTTCGACTGCTCATTCACCTTCGCTGTGCAGGAGAAGCCGGAGGGCATTGCCCAGGCACTGGGACTCGCCGGGGAGTTCGCCAACGGCGAGAGTGTGTGTGCCATCCTGGGGGACAACATCTTCTTCGATGATCTCTCCCCTGCAATCCGAGGATTCCAGAAAGGGGGGCACATCTTCCTCAAGGAAGTGCCCGACCCCCAGCGCTTCGGTGTTGCGCAAGTGAGGGGAGAAACCGTGGTTGCGTTGGAGGAGAAGCCAAAGGAGCCAAAGAGCAACCTGGCACAAACCGGATGCTACCTTTTCGATCACCGCTGCTTTGAGGTTATCCGCTCACTCAAACCCTCCGCACGCGGGGAATTGGAGATTACCGACGTCAGTCGGTGGTACATGGAACAGGGAGAACTTTCCGCAACAACACTCAGCGATGAATGGCTCGATGCGGGAACATTCGAGAGTTTGTTCCGCGCCGCTCAGCTCGTGCGCGAAAGGAGACGATCGTAGAGTGATCCATAGCGCGCTGCGATGGAGTGCCAGTCATACGCTTGCGCATGGCTTTGGGCCTTAGCAGCAAATTGCGTACGGATTCCTTCTTCATCAAGAAGGAATGCGCGTAAAGCTTCTTTGGTTCCCTCCACATCATCTGGCTGTACACCCCACGCAGCTTTACCATGCGTATGGATGTCCGAGATACCACCCACTTGAGTGAATATTGTGACACATCCAGCAGCTTGGGCTTCAAGGAACACGTTGCCGAATGCCTCACTCCTCGATAGTCCACAGAATATTTCCGCCTGCGCATACTCATCGTAAATTTGAGGAGAAGGGACGTAACCAAGAAAAGTGACTCGATCGGCAATGTTGAGTTGTCGTGCAAGGTTTTCGAGTGACCTTCGTTGCGAGCCATCTCCTGCAATTCGCAGGAGCGCATCTTTTGTAATATTTGCTTTCTTAAGGTCATCAAGAGTCATTGCGAATGCCTTAAGAAGTACATCCACTCCCTTCACCTTTTCAAGCCGACCAACAAAAAGAACTCTCCCCGATACACGTTTATTTTTCTCAACTGCAGAATGAATCGCCGTAAGGGGAATGCCATTGGGAATCAATACGGCGTCACTGCGACCAAGTTCCGCCGCTTTGTTAATAAGTACTGAGCTGATCGCCGTCACCTGATCCGCAGAGCGCACGATCATCCCCTTGAGGAAGCTCCTGTTCGTCGTCTGGAGCGTGAGCATCCGCTTGGCGGAAGGGAAAGTCCATCGACAGAAGACGAGGGCAAGCCCGGCAAACGTTTCGAGTACTGCATGGATAATTTGCGGTTGCAGGCGCCGCACGGCGAAGGGCGCCAGGAAGGGGAAGAGCCACTTGTCGATCCCCAACCCGAACCCCAACCCCACGCGCACAACGTCAATCTTTCCCTGGAGACGATCGCGCTTGGGCAAACTCCTGCGTCCCCTCGCCGTCACGATCGTGAAGTCGTACTGATCGACAAGAGCGAGTGGAACCTCCTCCGCGCAGGCCTCCGCACCGCTACGGAAGGGAGTGAGGAATGCCGAGAGGATAACGATGCGCGGCTTCATGCAGTTTTCTGGCACTCTTCAAAAAGCGTTTCGTATTGTTCGGCAACGTGCTCCCAGTCAAAGTGCTCCTCAATCTGACGACGCGCGGCTCTGCCAAGCGCCATGCGCTTGGCCGGATCATCAACGAGCCGCCGCACATGGGCGCGCAACGCCTCGCGATCCCCTGCGGGGAAGAGGAATCCCGAGATGCCGTTCTGGATAAGGAAACGGTTCCCGCCCACATCCGAAGCCACGCATGCACACCCCGTGCTCATGGCTTCCATGAGCGCATTACTAAGTCCCTCGCTGTAGCTGGGGAGCACGTAGATATCGGTCTCATTGAGAAGCGCACGCACATCATCGACGAGCCCGGTGAACGTCACATCATCCTGGTAGCGCTCCACGAGCGGGTGCCCCGCGGGGTACCACCCCGCAACCTGGATCGTGAGTTCGGGGTACTGCTTTTTTAAGGGGATTGTGGCAGCGAGAAAATCGTCCACGCCCTTCACGGATTCCAGGCGACCCACGTAGCTCACCGTAACACTCGGATCCCCCCTGCTCTCGCGCGCGGGCCATTCTGTCGTATCGATACCCGTCGGGATAACCCGCGTCTTGTGGAGGATTCCCAGACGCCTAAGGAGGCGCTGGGTTTGGGGATGGTACGTGACGACCCGTTCTGCGCAGAGGAGGATGAGCCACCCCAGCGTCCACGCGTAGAGCGCCGCGCAGATCTTGGGGATGCGTCCCCGCGGCCACCATGTCATACCGACGAGCGCATCGGTGAGGAGGAGAACGTTCTTTCCGCTCAACCGGAGCACAATCGTTGCAAGCGACGTCCAGAAGAGGAGCTTGTTGACGATAATGAGGTCGGGCTTCTCCGTACGAACCAAGCGGCGGACATACCCCGAGAATCCAAGCGCAATCCCGTAATTCCACGGATCGGGGAGGAAGAAGTCCCTCATGCGGTGTATTTCCAAGGTTTCAGAAACTCTCTCGATCCCCACGCGTCTTCCGCATTCTTCATTCTTCATTCTGCATTCTTCATTCATAGACCCCATACACGCAACGATTACCCGGTACCCCATGCGCTGCCAGAGCGCAGCGAGCTTGACCGAACTCACCATCCAGCGGTGTTCTTCTCTCCAATAGGGAGAAATGAGGAGAATAGTTCTCATGGATGAGTCGGAAAAAATTGGCGAAGCGCGGGTCTCGCGGGTTCCCGCGCTGGAGCCACTCCTTGAAGGGAAAGGATGGCCCGTGGAAGGAAAACCGTAGGTTTGCCTTCCACGCAAGAACTCACCATCCAACGGTGCGGCTCTTTCCAGTACGGGCTCACGAGAAGAAGCGTCTTCATCGCAAAGATAGTAGATCAGTTCCAGGCACAAAGCAGCTAAGGAAGACCGTTATTCTCTGGATGGAGGATGAGGAGTAGTGAGGGGGATGCGGCCAGCATTGAGATCCTCGAGAATCCTACGCATACCATCGCGCGCTACCCGCGTCTGTAGTTTAGGGCACGTTCGAGGCACGTCATGAGCGCACACGATCATATGGAGGAGGGCACCTACATCTTCTTCTTTTGGGGCAAATTCAGGCGACGACATAGTAGTGAGGAAATTACGAATGCGGATCGTTCTCTCCATTCAAGTCCGAATCCCGCAGCGCGACCTTGCGCACGATCCGCGTTTGGCGCTGCTCGAGGTCTTCCACGCGCATCACGAGGTAGAAGACCACAAAGAAGAGCATCCCGAAAAACGTGATGAAGACAGCATTCTCCCGATTCTTGATCCCTGTTACTGTCGTCAGGTACGACATGAGATCGGGGAAGAGCGCGATGGCGGCAATGAACCCCCAGAACACGGACCACAGGAGCGCCTCCCAGATGGTTTTCTTCTGACGGAACACCAAGTTCCACGCGTAGGAGATGGCGAGGAGCGCAACGAGAGGAGCCAGAATTTGGTACGGGGTCACGGGCATGCCAGACAGAGTGTACATCAGAGATGTATAGAGTATCGAGTATGAAGTATGGAGGGAAAATTCCCCCAATACTGCATACTACATACTTCATACTCGTAAAGGACTAGATCAGCGCAGAAAAGACCGCAGGAGAATCTTCAACGCGGTTTCAATACCTTTCGCAAACGATTGCCCTTTGGCCATGGTATACGGAGAGTAGAGAACTTTCGTGGGCACCTGTGCGATGCGCCAGCGATGCTGCACGGACTCGCGCACGATCTCGGTGCAGAACTCAAAACCACTCATGCGGATAGTGAGTTGCCGCACTGCGCGCGGCCCAAAGACTTTAAACCCGCATTGACTGTCATGCACCCAACGCCCCGTTGCCGCAAACGTGATCAGGTTTCCCGCGGCATTGGCCAGACGCCGGATGAGGGGGATGCTGTTGCGCTGACCGAAGCGATTGGCAAACACAATGTCCGCCCTCCCCTCCTCCACGGGCTTGAGCATAGCTGCAATATCGTGCGGATCGTGCTGGCCGTCGGCGTCAAGCGTGACGACGGCATCGGCATGCAGAGCTCTCGCCGCCTCGACACCTGTCATCGTTGCGGCTCCCGCACCACTGTTCTCCATGTGTTGGAGAACGAGTGCACCGGCTTCCTGTGCGCGCACTGCCGTTGCATCGGCAGACGCATCGTCGACTACAATAACTGTGGAAACGTACCCAAAGGCCGAGTGGATGACATCGGTAATGCGCGTCTCCTCGTTGAACGCCGGTATGACCGCGACAACGTTCATATCGGGGGAAGGAGGACAAAGGCAACTCCCGCCTGCGAATCGCTCACCACAACGGTGAGACCCAATTCGGCATGGTTCGCCCAATCGACGAATGCGCTCACTTTTTGATGGAGTGAACCGTTGGGATCTCTCTCAATGGTCGCCGTGTTCGTGTCGAAAACGATGCTGTTTATACCCAACACCTGCAACCGCTTGAGGGTAATCTGGGGGTCGCGTTCCTGATAGAGACAATTGAAGAAATCAAGTTGATGATCGGCAAGCCCGATGACTTCGTAATTTCTGGGAATGAAGTACGGGATAAACGTGCCAATGCGATACAGGTACGGCTGATCGGGCATCGCGGCGTGGCGCGAGACGACAATATCGGCAATGTCGTTGTAGTACGGGATTGTCCGCTCGACCATGACAGGACCGGATGCTTTGCCCATGGGATACTCCAAAAGATTGGACTGCGATTCAAATTGCCACATGCGCAGTGACAGAACAATGAGCAGTGAGAAGAAGAGGAGCACCGACGTCAGTACGCGGTTGAGGATATCGGGCGGCCGGGCGGCCAAGACCTCAAGGAGGACCACAAACCCCAGGAACATGCCCACGCCATACCACACGACTCCGTTCGCAAGCACCATCCACTGCAGGAGCATGAATGCCGTCCCCACCCAAAGCCAACGCACCCAACGAGCCCGACGCGACCAGAAGAAGGGCAGGAGCAAGAGGAGCGGGACGAGCAAGAGCGCCGGCATGGTCATCACGTAGTACCCCGCACTGTCGATGTTCATCACCGTGCGCCATGGCAGCTTGAGATAATGCCCCCATCCCTGCCTAAACCCCCAATACCTCCCCAGTTCTTCTTCCGCCCCGGAGGCCTTGCACGCAGGATGTTCCCGATCGACACGCAGATCTTCGGGAAGCGTACGTACTTCACGATCCTCCCGCGTCGGATCAATGGTGCCGTAGAGATCGAAGATCGGCGTCACGGTGTTGGGTGCGCCAAGATCGATACGGGGGATCACCCGCCCCCGCAGGATGTTGTTATGCAAAATCCAGGGAGAAATTGCGAGCAGGAACACACCGACAAACAAGCCAACGGCAACAGCGGTCGTCTTGATCTTCTGTCGGCCGTGCCACGCGGCCCACCCAAAGAGCACCGCGGCGATAAGAACGCTCACCGCAATGAATGTTGTTGAAGATACCGCAGCAGGATCCCCAAAAACCCTTGCGATAACCCCGGCAAAATCCAGCGTGTTTTGCCCGACATACACGACGAAGGCCAAAAGCGCTGCTCCCAAAAATGCCGGCCACCATAAAAGTGCCCCGATGAGAACGGAACCAAGCGCCATCAGCACCATGATGGCGGTGGGCTTCATGGCGAATGCCAACGCGCCAAAGAATGCGGAGAGCGCGAGCCACGACCACGGCCCGTGATGCTCAGCGGCTACCTCGTCCTCATCATTGCTGAACAGGAAGAGGAACATACTGAGCAAGCCCAGTGCGCCCATCACGAAGACCGCGTTGTCGATCTTCATGTCAGCAAAGGAAAAGTGTCCCACCATGGGAAGGGTGTAGTAGAGCAGCGCCGAAAGGACGCCGGCACCGCGACCCAAGAACGTCCGCGCAAACGTAAAAACAGTCACAACGGCAAGGAGGCCTGCTGTCCAGTTGATGATCATCGCGATGATCGCCCCAAACGTACTCTCGTACCCAAAGAGGAGGAACCCGAGCGACGTGAGGTACTCCCACTGGAACGCAGCCATGGAGTAGATAAAGTGTCCGTAACTCACCAGCAATCGGGGCCGGTTGAGGTAACTCCCAAGATCATCCCAACCGATGGGGAACGGCCGGATCACTGTGAGGAAATTGAATGCGAGATAACTCAAGAGCAACCAGACAAGGAAGAGCCGTACGTTGTACCACGGGAGATCAATCTTCCAGGAGGTGTGATGCAAACGTTTCCCCCATGTCACAAGAGCACGATACCCCGCTGCGAGAACCGCGAGGATGAGCAACCATCCGCCGAGAGCGGAATAGAGGTGGAGGAAGGGGAAATGGAGACTGAGGACCGCCATCAGCCACAGCAGTATGACGAGCACGCACGCGCCAAGACCCACGCTGATCGTTGTTTCCAGGAGCAATGTGGGAAACCGGATACGAACCCACGAAAGCAGTGTGCTCCCCGCTACGAGGAACGTGAGGAGGAGGAGCGCGACGAAGAGGAGAGGCGGCAACACCCTCGTAAAGAACGACCGCTCAATGCAGAAACCGCGGATGGTGTAGAGGTTCGCTCCATTGGAGAGTTGTCCGTCAAGCCGCAGGCAACCTGCGTCCTTCAAACGCTGAAAATTATCTTGTAATGCGGTGAGCCCCTCCTGATTCACACCGTGGTAAATGCTCTGCGTCGGCTCGAGGATTTTACGTAGCGGTATCTCGTTCTCCTTTGGCAGGTAACTAAGGACATTGAAGATGAGAAAAAGGAATCCAAAGAAGAAGAGGAAGATATGCCACGGACGCACGGTCCATGTGATGCGCGCCGAACCGCGCATAAGAAAAGACCACCCCACAAAAGCCGCAAAACCCAGAGCACAGAGAACCACATACCACAGAAACGGGGCCATCCGTGCCACAGTGCGCACGATGAAGGGGAAGAACGCATACAAACCTCTGCAAACGGAACTTCCGGAAGTACAGAGCTCCTGGAGCGACTGATTCGCGGTATCCGTGAGGAGCACTGCCCCGTGCACGGGAATGCCCAGATACACGAGGATCGTGTAGACTCCCCAGAGGAGCGTGGCAACAAAAAGGCTGATGGAGAGGGTCTGAATGGTTCTCTGGCGCATGAAAGGGGGGAATACGATGCGTAGCCTAGCAGACCGAAGAGGGGAGCACACCGCAGAAACCTGCTACTCTGGCACTTCCATGAGCATGGATACCGAAGTAATCCGGCGACAATTCCCGTTTCTCACGGCGCGCGGGAGCCCCTGCGCGTACCTGGATAGTGCGGCAACGGCACAGAAGCCGCAGAGTGTCATCGACGCCATGCGCCAGCAGGAGGAAATGCACACCGCCAACGTGCACCGCGGCATGTATCCGCTCGCGGAGGAGGCAACGGCAATCTACGAAGCTGCCCGACAGAGCGTGCAATCGTTCCTTGGAGCACAGGCACCCCAGGAGATCATCTTCACCAAGAACTGCACCGAAGCCGTCAATCTCGTCGCCAAGAGCTGGGGGAAGGCAAATCTGCGCAAAGGCGACGCCGTCGTTCTCTCTCCATTGGAACACCACAGTGCGATCGTTCCCTGGATGCAGCTTGCGGAGCACTCGGAGATCACTCTCGCATGGGTCAACATGGATGCCTCCTGCGCATACACCGTGGAAAGCTTGAGAACGACACTCGACACCGTACAAGCGAAGCTCGTCTGTATCACCGGACAGAGCAACGTCGTCGGTGTCCGGCCGCCCCTCAAGGAGAGTATTGAAGTTGCGCACAACGCGGGTGCGCTCGTCCTCGTGGATGCCGCGCAGCTCTGCGTGCATCACCCTGTTAACGTACGGGAATTGGGATGCGATTTCCTCGCGTTCTCCGGCCACAAGCTCTACGGACCTACCGGTATCGGCGTGCTCTATGGCCGCCGCGAGCTGCTGGAGGGAATGTCGCCGTTCCTCACGGGAGGTTCGATGATTCGAGAGGTGACACGGAAAGGGTTCTCTTCTGCAGAGCTTCCGCAAAAATTCGAGGCTGGAACGCCCCCCATCACGCAGGCAGTGGGGCTCGCCGCCGCCATCAAATGGCTTGGGCAGTACCCGTGGGGGGAGATCGAAGCGCACGAGCGCACACTAATCGAGACGACCTTCGCCGGATTACAATCCATACCCAGACTGCGCATCCTGGGTTCCGACGATCCGGGCGCGATCTCTGGGTGCATGAGCTTCGTCGTGGAGGGCGTTCACCCCCACGACCTCACGGCAATCCTGGGAGACCAGGGATTCTGCCTGCGCGGGGGGCACCACTGCGCGCAACCGCTCCACGAACATCTGGGCGTTCCTGCGAGTACCAGAATCTCCTTTGGGATGTACAACACGATTGCGGAGGTCCAAGCGTTCCTCCCTGCACTGGAGAAAGCCATCCACCTGCTCTCCAAATCCTGACCTACCCATGGACCTTTACGCCGAACATATTCTCGATCACTACCACCATCCCCTGGGAAAGGGAAAACTTGCCACCCCTACAGTCGTACATGAGGAACGCAACGAGAGCTGCGGCGACGATCTTGCCATAGAACTCACTGTCGAAGGAGACATCATCATGGCCGTCCGCTGGCAGGGGGAAGGGTGCGCAGTGAGCCAAGCGGCGATGTCGATGCTCAGTGAGAAGCTGGAGCACATGCGCACGGAGGATGCAGCGGCCCTAAAGCCCAACGACATCCGCGAGATGCTGCGCGTCCCCATCGGCCCGCGCCGCACCAAGTGCGCTCTCTTGTCCCTGCACGCACTGAAGAATGCACTGCTGAAGCTGCATCACAAACCGTCACAGAGTTGGGCAGAAACCCTTGGGGAATGAATTGATAATTGAGAATGGATAATTGATAATCGCCAAGGTGCATGTGAGCGGTACGCTCATTTTTCATTGTCCATCGTGCATGTGCCGCCCTAGCTCAGTGGTAGAGCACCTCCATGGTAAGGAGGGGGTCACGGGTTCAACTCCCGTGGGCGGCTCCAGAATCTTCCTCGGTCAACACCCACGCAGAATAATGGAGAGACCACGACACCCTGAACGAGCGAAGCGAGTTGAAGGGTGGGCGGCTCCATTCGGCTTCGTTCCTTCGGAACTACGCCGCAATGTTCGCCGTTCTTTTGCGTCGGAAAACCGAATGCCTCGGCGTAGTCCGCAGACAGAGCCGAGCATCCGTCACCGACCTCCTGCCTCCTCAATCTTTCTTAGCGCCTCTTCGTACTCCTCCCGTTTGGCGGGATTGAGCGCAAGCGCCTGGAGCGTATAGGCGAGCGCCTCTTCGTAGCGCCCCTGCGCCGCCAATGCACGCGCCATGTTCTCATAGGCAATCGGCCGCTTAGGATCAATACCAATGGCAATACCCAGGTGCGTAATCGCCTCCTGTGTGCGCCCCGCATTGAGGTACTCCACTCCCAGGTTGTGCTGCGCGATGTACGTATCCGGTCGAGCGGCAACCGCATGTTCGTAGAGTGAAAGCGTATTCGCCCATGCCCCACTGTGCCGGTAGGAGAGGAAGCCGAAGAGTGCTCCAACGCAAAGGAAACTTACGACACCGATCCTGGGGTACTTCCCTCCCAAGAATCGCAGTACAGAACACACGGTGAGAGCAAGGAGGGCAACGGAAGCCAGGTACACGTACCGATCGGAAGCAAAGAGGATGATCTCCTGAGATTTACGGAACGTCGTGAAGCTGGGGAGGATGAGGAGTAGGTACGCGAGTGTTGCAACGAGGAGTGCTCGGTACTTCCTCAGAAGAACGACGAGAGAGAAGAGGAGAATGATCCCGACAATAGAAGGCCAGAACTCAACGGAGAACAGCGTAATGGGATGTGTCTGGTGGTAGAACGCCGAGAGATGGAATGGGAAGAAGAGCTTGCTCAAGGTGAACATGGTGCTGCGCACTGCAAGGAGCACGTGATCCTCTACGGGTAAACCGGAGAGGTTCGCGGTTTTCCCCAGGAGCGCGATGACGATGAAGAGCACGCTGAGGAGCGCAAAGGGCCATTTGCCAACGACGTTGCGGCGTGTGATGCGTCCGGTGAGGAACCAATCGAAGAGGAGGAAGACCAAGGGAAGCAGCGCAACGGACACCTTGGAAAGAAGCGCACAGAGGAAGAGAGATGCACTGATCCAAGAGAATCTCGCGCGAGAACGCAGGTATGCAATGGAGCTTGCAAGCGCGAAGAATCCGGAGAGGAGATCCTTGCGCGCGCTCACCCACGACACTGCCTCCGCATTGACGGGGTGGAGTGCGAAGAGCAGCGCCGTGAGGAATGCGAGGTCTTTTCTACCACGGGAGAGAAGGAAGAGGAGCCAGTACACGAGGAGCGCGTTGAGTGCATGGAGACAGACATTCGTCAGGTGATAGAGTGCGGGGTGCAATCCGACAAGCGCATGCTCGACCTGGTACGTAAGGAACGTCAGCGGAATATAGAGCTCTGGATCATAGGAGGTGAACGCAATTTTGAGTGCAGGCCATCCGGTGAACTGCGTGACGATGGGGTTTAGGTACATCAGGTTTCCGTCGTCCCAGTTGACGAAATCGAAGGTCGCGTTGCGCCCGTACACGGCTGCAACGGCAAAGAGCACCGTGAGAATGCAGAGCACATCCACCCAAACCCGACGCCTGAGAAACATCATGGAACCATGGTAGCGACATGTTGCAGAGAGGAGAACCGTGGAAGAATTTTCCCAGTGAATGCGTTGACGCCGATGAACGGACACCGTACCCTCGGCTGCGTGATTCCCCTGTGCTCTTTTGTAGCATGGGGTTCCTACCCAAGAATCGCATGCCAGTGAGCGAATCCTCAATCACCGAGCGTCTCTACGAGTGCGCAATCCTCTACGCTTTCCCCCTCTCCCAAAAAGAGGAGCAGGATATCCAACGTGGGGTAGAGCGTGTTTTTGAGGATGGAAAAGCAAAACAAGTCGCCAAGGATATCTGGGGACGCCGCGGTCTCGCCTACCCTATCCGGGGACACGCCGAGGGAAGTTTCGTCATTTACCATTACGAAATGGACCCGTCCTCCGTAGCAGAAATAGACGAAGCCCTGCGTCTTTCCCCTGGTGTTTTAAGACACTTGCTCATCAAACCGCCAAAACACTATGAGGTTGTTCGCTACTCCGAGCAATTTGATACATGGATAAAGGAACGCAAGGAGCATGAAGAGCACAAGGTGAGCGATGAGGAAGAAAATCTCAAGCGCAAGGTCGCCGAGAAGGCCAAGCGCCAGGTCGCCCGTGCAAAGAAGGAACAGGTAAAGACCGCCGAAGAAACTTCCGCTCCTCTGGAAAAAGCTAAACTCGCCGAGGAACTTGAGAAACTCATTTCTGATGATGAACTGAATCTCTAACCCCGCCTCCCATGCGCAAGCGCTCTGACCAGCAACGTTCCGATCCTCGTCGCAAGAAGTGCCCCTTCTGCGAGAAGAATGCCCTCTACATCGACTATAAAGATTACCCCCTGCTCAAGCCGTATACGGATTACTTTGGGAACATCCGCCAGCGCTACTACACCGGCACATGTCTCAAGCACCAGAAAATGCTGCGAACCGCCATTGAGCGTGCACGATTCCTGGGGATGCTCGCCTACCGAAAGTAACCTGCTGCAAGCGGAAAACCGTGGAAAGAGACTCTTGGAGTTTCTCATCGGACATTTTGCATTTAGAATCATCCCATGTCAGGACACAGTAAGTGGCACAGCATTAAGCACAAGAAGGGCGCTGCCGACGCGAAGCGAGGAAAGATTTTCACGCGTCATGCAAAGCTGATAGAAATTGCCGCGCGTGAGGGCGGAGGGGGAGATCCCAGCATGAATCCTCGTCTGGCAACAGCTATTGAAAATGCAAAAATAGACAACGTCCCGAATGCGAACATTGACCGCGCAATCAAGAAAGGAAGTGGAGACCTCAAGGGCGAACAGACCGTTGCAGTGACCTATGAGGCATATGGACCGGGGGGCGCCGCATGCATCATTGAATGTCTGACGGATAATAAGAATCGAACCCTGGCCAATGTACGATCAACGATAGAAAAACGCGGAAGTAAGTGGGCCGAGAGCGGTTCGGTGCTCTTTCTCTTCGATCGCAAAGGCGTTGTCATCGCTCGCGGTACCGTGGATGAGGAAACGGAACTTGCCCTCATCGACGCCGGTGCAGAAGATATTGAAACCACCGGCGACGTCGTCTCCGTGACCACAAGTGCCAAGCAGTGGACTCATGTACGTGACCTCCTCAAGAACGCCCACCTCACCATTGAAGAGGCGGGGCTCAAGTACGTCGCAAAGCAGGAGGTTTCTTATAGCGACCTCGCTCTGGCGCAGAAGCTCATGAAATTCATCGAGACTATCGAAGAAGACGATGATGTGTCCGAGGTCCACACGAATGCCGATATAACGGAGGAGGTCGCATCTCAACTCTAGAATAATTGGCGATCTCAGCGCACCTCAATCGTCCGCACGGCCCACTCACGCACCTGACGATCGCGGTTCTCCGTGAGAAGTTTTAGTGTATAGGTGCCGGCTTTTTTGGCTTGCCAAGGCCGTACGTACTCTCCCTCGCCCTCCGTGAGATCCAGGAGAACCTCCTCGGCAGTCACCGTACTCGTCACCACAACGCGGAGCCGATGGATGGTGCCCTCGCCAATGCGTGGAGTAAGCACGCGAACATCGACGACTTCATCTTTCCCCACACTCTCAAGCGACAGAGGCGGCGCCGCGAAGGAGGGTGAGATGCCGCTACTTGAAGAAGTGGACGGAGAAGGAGGACTCTGCACATCTCCCACCGTAAGTGTCACCGTATCCTCAGCCGTGTTTTCAGCAAGATCCTCCGCGACCGCGCGCAGGGTGTAGACCCCATCGGGCACGGAGAATGTGTACGTCATTGTATAGGGCTCTTTGGGCTTGGTGGAGAGCAACGTATCATCGAGGTAGAACTGAACGTATTTGATCCCGCCATCGGGATCACGCGCATCCGCACGGATCGTAATCTGCGCACCGGAGCGTACTGTCATATCCCCGCTCGGCTCCAGGAACCGTACCTGCGGCAGGTTGCGATCTTCGCCAAACCGGAAATGCACGGCCTGCGTCACCGTATTGAAGTAGGCATCCGTGAGTTCCACCGTGAGTGTGTGCATATCAGTTTCCTGCACAGAGCGGGGAACCCGAATTGCACGATCGAAAGGTTCTGCTGTCGCCTGTGCGACATCTTTGCCATCAATGGCATACCTCACTTCCTGAACCGAGGAACCAACGGAGTAAGAAATGCGTGGACGGAATGACGGATAACTCACAATGCCTCCGTCCTGAGGGAAGAGAACGCTGAGCTCCGGGAGCACCAGACGCCCCGGGGTCAGATCGGGATCACACTCTTGCGTTGGCGCAACAGGGAGAGGAATGATGGCGCCGCTGTGAGTCTCCGTTGCGTACCACAACTCCATCTGCTTTGCGACCCATGCCTGTACCCCCTCCTCCCACTGGGGCCAACGCTCGGGGAGTAGGCTGTGCGCCACCAGGAAATTCCCTTCCTCCTGCGCTTCTTTGGGACAACGATCGGACGCCAGAAGATGCGTCAGTTTATCCACTGTGAGCATCGCGCATGCGGGATCGGGGAGCGAAGGAGCCAGCTCCTCCAAGAAAATATCGGCACGACGCAGTGCAATGGGCGTGCACGCTGTGGGCAGCTCGCCTGAGAGGAGCGATACCTGTGGTTGTACTACACCCTCCGGCACAGAGAATTCTGTGCGTGGTTGCTCCAGTGTACGGTGCGCCTGCACCATGAAATCATGCCAAACGGGACTCGCCGTATTGAGTCCTCCGCCCTTCTCGTACATGGCGGAACTGTCGGCATTCCCCACCCAAACGCCCGTCACGAGACTTGGCGTATAGCCGATCACCCAGCCGTTGTCGGGTTTGCGCAGCTTACAGAAACGGTCGCTTTCCTCTTCTCCCTGCCACTCCAAACACTTGTTGCTCGTTCCGGTTTTCGCCGCAGTCTGATAGCCGGGAACCGTGAGTTGGGTACGCCAGTACTCTTCAGGGCGTGCCCACTCATCGCTGAGAATCGACGTGATTTGGTACGCGATACGAGGGTCGAGGACGTTCTGCCCCTGTGGAGGAAGATCTGCCTGGAAGAGAATGTTTCCCTTTTTATCGATAATGCGACGGATACGCACCGCGGGAGCGGCGACTCCTCCGGCAGCGAATGTTCCGTATCCTTGGACCATTTCCAGAAGTGGAGTTTCTGCTGCACCCAGCGCTAACGGCCATCCGTAGTCGAACCCATCCTCGCGGGCGATGGCAAGCTCTTTCTTGCGCGTGAGCGGCGACGGAGCACCCAGGAGCGCCGTCAACTGGAGAATCGGTTCCTCTCCTCCTGCAAGGAAGAATGCTTTTGCCGCCGGAATATTGCGCGACGCACCCAGCGCCTGACGGATGGTAATGAGCCCGCGGAAGGTACTGTCGAAGTTTTGCGGCTCATCCTCCCCGATCTTCGTGGGCACGTCGTAAATCGGCGTTGCAGGTCCGTACCCCTGCTGGAATGCCGCCGCATAGACGAATGGCTTGAAGCTGGATCCTGGCTGCCGCGGGGCAAGCACCATGTCGATTTTTCCGCCATGCTCCTCGTCGGCGTAGTCGGTGTTCCCGACGTACGCGAGAACCTCCCGTGTAGCCGGATCCATAGCGAGAAGAGCGATGTTGTGCGCCCCAAAGCGCTGGAAAATATCTTCACTGTGTTCGGTGACCGCCTGTTCCGCTTTCTCCTGCAAATCCCAATCGAGCGTGGTTTCGATGGTGAGACCCCCTTGTTCCAGGAGTCCTTCCTCCAGGGTTCCCGCGAACATGCGCTCGACTTCCTCACGTATCCAAAGCACAAAATGAGGAGCCCGAATATTCTCGCGTGAAGGCTCGAACACCATCTGCTCGAGTTCCATGAGTGCCTGCAGTCGCTGCTGTTCGGTAATGAACCCCTGCTGCTGCATATTCATGAGCACTTGATCCGTGCGTCCTCCTATGGAGAGCACCGAACTTCCCGTCCCTACATACGCACCGAGGAGCCCGATAGTGACTTCGTCATCGGGCACTTGCGAAGAACGCGTGATCTGCCCGGAGAGCACTTGTGCCTCGATACGATCGCTCACCTGCGTATGAACGTGCACGCCGTAAGGACTGAAGTACGACGGACGCTGGGGGAGAGAAGCAAGCACTGCAGCTTTTGCAAGCGTCAGATCGCTGGCCGAAATGCCAAAGTACACCTGGCTCGCCTGCTCAATACCGTAGGCGTTTTGCCCAAAGGGTATCCAGTTGAGATAGAGATCGAGGAGTTCTTCTTTACTCATCTGCTGTTCCAGCTGACAGCCCAGGATGATCTCCTTGACCTTACGGTTGTAACGATTGTCACGCTGAAGGTGCAGTGCGTTGCGCGCAAGTTGACGCGTTATGGTGGAGCCGCCGCCCGCCCGCCCCAGGAGGAATACTGCGCGCCCGATTGCACGCAGGTCCAAGCACCCACGTTCAAAGAACCGCTCATCTTCGATGGCGACAACCGCCTGCTTCATATGTTGTGGGATTTGATCACCACTGATGTACGTTCGATCCTCCTCCGAGAAAAGGCGGTAGAGCTCAACACCGTCGCGATCAGTGATCACCGTGCTCTGTGCGGCAAGCATACTCGCCGGATCGGAAACATCGGGAAGCGTGAGCCAGAGATACCCCATGTAGAGAACGCACAGACCCAAAACAATCGTGGAGAGTTTCCAAAACGAGAGGTGCTGTCGCCCTCGGCGAAAACGAACCACGGAGAGAGGCAGGGCCAAAAGGCTCCGCAAAACTCCGCCAATTGCGGCGAGAACCGATCGGCCAGATACCCCGGAAGAAAGGCGTACGGCACGCCCCAGGGACCGCCCCTCAAGACGTCGGGATTGGAATGCGCTTGGCTTCATGGGCGAGAGTGCGAGTGTAAGCGCTCAGGAGGGGTGCTGCAACGTGCACCGCAGGTGAATCTGTGCTATACTGTCTGGATGGTTGCACGCTTCCTCTCTGCGGCAATATCCGTGCTCGGCGTCCCCCATGTGGACGCAGCCACACTTTCCGTATCCGGCATAGGTTACGGCAATATGAGCATAGAAATGCTCATTCAGAATCTGATGATGACACTGATGGGAACGGCATACGCCCTGTGCGTTGCGGTGTTCGTCGGAGGCGCGTTTTTCTACATCATCTCACTGCAACAGGAAAAATGGAAAGGTTTGGGCAAAAGCATGATGATCGGCGCCGTCGTCGCTGCAATCGTTATTGCCGGAGCACAGGGCATTATGAACACCGTGCTCTACTTTATTTACTCGTAGATTTTCTACACAAGAAGCAGCCCTGCGATATACTCTCACTCCCATGACCAACGACATGCGTCCCCAGGCAGATACGCTCGAACGATTGGAGAAGGCAGAGGAGCTCAAGCTCATCGGTAAACACAAGGAAGCACTCGAAATCCTGGAGCAACTCCTTATTGAGGATCCCCAGAATGTCGCGGCATTGGAGGAAGTTGCAGACAACGAGCTCAGCATGGAACATCATCGTCGTGCCGAAAACGCGGCGAAACAAGCCATTACGATCGACGCACAGAGCTACACCGGATACTACATCCTGGGCTTTATCGCCTCGCATGGCGAGGAGTGGGTCAAGGCGATCACGTTCCTCAAACGTGCGAATACGCTCAAATCGAATAACCCCGAGATTCTGCGTTGCCTGGGCTGGGCGCTCTTCAACAACGGTGAGCGGGCGCAGGGCATTGTCACCCTCGAACGTGCGCTCAATTTAGATAGCGATAACCCTCTTACCCTCTGCGATCTGGGCGTGACGTACCTCCATGTACGCAACTTCGCAAAAGCGCGAAATCTCTTTCAGCGCACGTTGGAACTCGATCCCCAAAACAATCGTGCACGGGAGTGCGTAGAGGCCGTGGAACGCCTGGAACGCACAGCACGAGCATAAGGAGGTGTGCCGGGGAAGCCAAAGAGACTGAAAGAGAGTATGCGGGGCCGTGCCTGAGACGATTGCCAACGGCACACGCCGTCGCTTTTTTGTCGCGTCGGCCTCCTTTGATTTTCTCTATCGCTGACTTCCGATCACCGATCCCCTATACTGGCCTCCATGCAGTGGAATACAGAATGGTATACACCGCGTATGTGGAAGCAGGGTATCTTGCGCGGTCTCCAAAGCGCCAAACGAGAACAACGGTGGTTCGCTGCTTTCGGCACACTTTTGGGTGTCATGCTCACAGTGCAGCTCCTGCTCTTTGGACTCCTGTGCGTACGAACAGTCGAAGACATGCTCACCACACGCACCGACCTGCGCTTGGAGATCGAACCCGCCGCCACAAATCAGGAAATTCAGGATTTTTTCGTCTTCTTGCAGCAACAGCCGTTCATTGCCAAGGGCACGTACATCACCAAGGAACAAGCCTATGAGCGTATGCGCGAAGAGGACCCGGAGCTCATCACCTTCCTGGAAAAGTTCCAGATGCAGAATCCGTTCCCCGATACCATCGGTGTTACGCTGCGTTCGCTTGATGACTACGATGCGCTTTCGACGTTCTTGGAACAACCGCGATGGCGCACCGTGGTGGATCCCACCTTCCTCTCGCACGTCACGGATCAGGAATCCCAGGTCCGCGAAATCATGCGAATCGTGCAGGCAAGCCGTTCTCTTACCCTCCTGGTTCTCGCGCTGATGGGAACCATCCTCGTGCTCCTGCTCACGGAACTCGTGCGCCGGCGATCACTCGACCGTTGCGATGAGGTGTTCGTGGAGCAACTTGCCGGAGCACACCCTCTCTCCATTCTCCTGCCCTTCATAAGCGAGACAACGCTCCTCCTCTGGCTTGCGACCCTCGCCAGTGCAGGTGTTCTTCTCCTGCTTCTCTGGGGAATTCCTCTTCTCCTCCCCGGGATTAAGGAAGGCGGAATCCTCTCGCTCCTCTCTTCACACATCGCACAGGATGCCCGCAGTTTCTTGCCCCTGGCATTTGCCGCGGAATTCTTCGTCACTCCTTTCATCGCCGCAGGAGGGGCCTGGCTGGGCATCTCGACGCAATTGCGGTCGCGTGTCCTCTCCCTCCACCGTTCCTAAGATGGCACACAGCCGGACGTATGAGGCGATCATCTTAAAAGCCTATGATGTCGGAGAAGCCGACCGGTTTCTGATTCTGTTTACACGGGAACGCGGAAAGCTGACAGCGCGTGCTCGTGGCGTGCGCAAGCCCGGGAGCCGCATGGGTGGGCACGTGCTCCCTTTCCAGAGGAGCTCTCTCACGTTGGTCGAGGGGCACGCGGGACTCCTTGTCGTCGCAGCACAGCGAAAATCACCATCCACACCATCGGCAATTCTGCCGTTCCTGCACGCCGAAGAGGGCATGGAAATTCTTGCCGCTCTCCTCCATGGAGAAGAGCCGCTGCCGGAAATCTTCGATTGCACACAGTCGTTTCTTGATGCGTGCCACGAGGGGCTCTCTGACCCCGTGCTCCCCTTCACGATCGAAATCCTCCATCTTTTCGGCTTGCTGCCAGACGTGCGTGTCATGGAGCATGCCCCGCAACTCTCTCCGCAAATACGCGCAGCTGTCCATGCCTGTACGTGCGGGGAATGGAATGCCCTTGCAGATCTCCCGAAGAATTACACACGTACGCTCAAGACTCTATGCAACGACATCCTTGCTCAAAGCACGGGGACGACGCTGCGCACTCCTCTCATCGCAGCCGCGCTCATGGACAAATGAGACTCGTGCACGGCTGCACATCACTGACGGCACCGATCTGTGTAAAACGCGGCCGTGCTTCGTACGCGGAGTACACAGGTTCAACTTTTTCCTCTGCTGCCAAAGGGGACTGAACAATGCGGTACCATGCCGCGCGCATCCCCGGTACGCGTTCTCCGACTTTGCGGGTTGTGCCGGGAGGAATTTCGGTCGTGTACTCCGTACGATCGGGCGGAGGATCGGTGTGCCCCCATGTGTATGGCCCGATGATCTGCGCAGTACGACTATCACGCGTGCCGTAGTAGAGGAAATATGCGTGGCCTTGCTCGTCGTGATGCGTTTGGATGAGCAGCGCACTGGGCCCGTCATTCAGAAACCGCATATCCGTATGAGGCGGGTAAATCGTCGCATCGGTCCCCTGGGGACTGTAGTACCGTACGACGTAGCTGTGGTTCCGACGATCCTCAATGGGGAATCCATACTCCCAAACGCCCCGGTACGCAGTCGTGCTGACCTGGCATAACCCTCCCCCGAAATCAGGCAGGGTACGCTCCCCAAGAATGACGAGCTCCTGCCGGTACCCCGTAGAAGAATTCACCGGGCCCAAGACCTCATTGAAGGAGAATTCCTCCCCCTGGGGAATGAGATGGCCGTTGAAGCGGGAAAGCCCCACGCCGATGTTGTGTTGTCGTGCAGAGGGAGAGCCGCTGAAATCCGACTCGCCGATCGCCACAACCTCGCGAATGCCAAGAGATGTAAGTTCGTCGTCTTCCACACGCACCAGCGGCTGTTGCTCCTCAACGGGAAGAATGACGGTACTGATCCCCTGCTCTAGGGCAGCAATGACAAGATCAACAGCCACATCGAGATTGAGGGTCCTCCCCAGCATGCCAACACCATCAAAGAGAATAGTGCCCTCGGCATCCCGACGAATTGTCACGGAACCCGCATCGCGCTGAAGAACCTCGCCAACCTGTTGTGCAAGAACCGTGCGGATAGCATCACGGTTCCATCCGGGAATCACCTGTTTTGTAACTCCGTCGGGGAGAGGCGGAACCGTATCGCCATCTACACGGAATGACGGGAGAGGAGCAATGGGAACATTCTGGTATGTCCAGACCTCTGTAGATGCGTGCCATTCGGGATACTGGTCGGGATCGACTGTAAAGAGGAAATGCCGGTACTGCAGTGTAAGAGCGGGGTACGCCGCAGATGTGACGCACGGAAGGAAGAGCAGGGCCGCAAAGAGGATCCATGCACTACCGCGGACGCTCATAAGAAGGAGACGGATGCGTATCGAGCGCGCGATTCACCAGCGCATCCGCGCGGTAATTGTCCGCACGGGGAATGTATGTGAATTCCACTGTGGGAATCTCCTGGACGAGCTCGCTAATCTCATCCACGTACTCCTGGAGCGCCGGCATCTTCACGCGATACTGGCCATTGAGCTGCTTGACGATGAGCTCGGAATCCAGGTGGCAGATCAGGCGATTGGGATGGTAGCGGCGTGCGATCTTGAGCCCCTCGATGAGGGCTCGATACTCCGCCACGTTGTTAGTCGTGATACCGATACGCTCCGCGTGCTCACGCAAAATCTTCCCTTCAACAGGATCCTCCAAAAGACACCCGATCGCCGCCTGGCCGGGATTCCCGCGCGACCCGCCATCGGTGAAAAGGTGCAGCGTTCCCCCAACAGCCTGCACATCGTCATCCACCTTCTGTTCCGCCAAAGCATCATTCAAGACATCGGCAACGAAGCGCTCACGTTCACGCACTTTGGGGAAAAGTTCCTGGAGCCGCCGTTCGAGGGAAGCCGGCAACCGAATCATCCTCCCTATCCTAACACGGTTCGCCCTTAAGAGAGATGGAGACGCAATCCGCCCTCCTGCGCATCAATAGTCGCCCCGCCGATGCTACGCAGAAGGAGGGGAGACACACAGAGATGCACACCGGATCGTTCGAGAACCACCTCACCCGGTTGCGCGCTCTGTGAGAGCTCCAGGCAGATGACGCCTTCTTCATCCACAAGGACACGTAGGTAGGGGTATGCACAGGAAACGAGGGATCGTGCATGCGTGGCGGCGGCAGGAGTAACCACAAGATCCTCCGGCCGCTTCGGTGTTCTGATGAGAGCGTCTTGTAAATCCTGCAGGAGATCAGAAAGATCCGCCGACGAGAAACCGTGTGCACGGCACCCTTCCTCCAATGTCTCACGGGAACCGTAGGAGCATGCCGCACAGGAAAGACCATACTGCAACAGAATGTCCTGCGCTCCGGGAATCAACGTGAGAATCTGACGCACATGCAGACGAGGATCTACACGAAAACGATCATCTGCTGGCGCAACAGGGGCATCTGGCATATCGTGATCGTACTGCGGGGGGCAAGGAGCCCTCAATGGTATTCCTATGGAAATCCATGCGACGATCACTGCGTTTCGCCATCGGCGTTCTCCTGCCTCTCATGACACTTGCCATAGGATGGCAGCTGGGTGCTCGCTACGAACAGGAGCAGCTCAATGAGCTCTCAGAGCGCTTGGAACTCCTCTACACGGGCAAAACCGGAACGGGTTCTGTTCTCGCCGACCCCGAGAAGGAAGTGGACATCTCCCTCCTCTGGGGCGTGTGGCGTCTGCTCATCAAGCACTACATCTCCTCGGAAAATCTCGACCAGCGCGCCATGGTCTACGGCGCCGTCGGCGGCCTCACGCGGGCTGTTGGCGACCCCTATACCACGTTTATGACCCCCGTAGAAAACAAGGAATTCCACCAGTCCCTCCAGGGAAAACTGGAAGGGATCGGTGCGGAACTGACGATGCGCAACGAGCAGGTGGTAGTGGTCGTCCCTCTCAAGGGATCCCCTGCAGAGGAAGCAGGCCTGGAACCGGAGGACGTGATTCTCAAAGTGGACGATGTCGACATTGCCGGCGAAACTTTGAATCAGGTCGTCGATCGCATCCGCGGCCCACAGGGGACTTCGGTAACGCTCACGATCCTGCGCGAGGGGGAGAATGATCTTCTTACTCTCTCCATACTGCGGGCACGGATCACCATCCCCAGCACGCAGCAGGAACTCAAGCTGACAGGGAGCGGCACTCTGGGGTACATCCAACTCAACCAGTTCGGCGACGGCACGGTGGGTGAAGTGCGCGAGGCTCTGCGTGCACTGCGTGCAGAGAACCCCAAGGGCATTATTCTCGATGTGCGCTCCAACGGCGGAGGTTACCTGGAAGGCGCCGTAGAAATCGCTTCGATGTTCTTAAGCCAGGGGAAAGTAGTCACCGTCGAACGCCGCGACGGCGAACCGACCAATCACTACGTTTCCGGGCGCCCCAGTGATCCCACCATCCCGCTGGCGATTCTCATCAACGAAGGCTCTGCCAGCGCTTCGGAAATCCTCGCAGGAGCACTGCAAGACTCCGATCGCGCAAAAGTCATCGGCAAGCAGAGCTTCGGCAAGGGGACGGTGCAGGAAGTCTTCGATCTTCCCGGCAACGCCAGCGTGCGCATCACGATTGCCAAATGGCTCACCCCGTTGGGGCACGACTTAGGCTCCGCGGGAGTGACGCCGGATATCGAGGTGGATCTCACCCGCGAAGACGTTGCCGCAGGGCGCGACCCGCAGCTCTCTGCCGCCATGGAATGGCTCTTGGATGGAGAGGATGTGACGGCGCAGTGAGCAGGATTCCCCAGAGATTGCCCAAAAACCAATTTTATGATACAATAATTAACGATACACACTCCACACCATGACAAATCCCACGGTACCCCCTGACGGGTTCTCCTCTGGAAAGACTCCTCGCGAATCCTCGTGGGGGGAAGGCCTGGAAGATCTTCCCGAACCGCCCAAGGAACTTAAGGACTTGAAGGAGCTCCCGGCAACGCTCGGATCCATCACCTGTAAGAAGGTGGAGTGCCGCACGGGGCAGACGAGCTCCGCGCACAGCGGCAGCGATGTTTCCGCTGAGATCATCGGCACTGTGGCGCCGGGCAAGAGCTTGGAACTGGAATTCGTCGAAGGCGGCAAACTCACCACGGCGGCGGTCACAAAAATTGTAGCGATGGAAAACGGTGCGTACTGGGTGTTCGTGCGCGGCGCAGATGCGGACCGCCACCCCTGGGCATACGAAATTCGCCCCGACTTCGTGCGCACGGGGCGCAAGGAATTCGCGCACCGCATAGAGACAGTGACAGGTTCAACAACGCAGCAAGCTGCGTAATTACCAAGCGAAGAGTTCCTCGGAGGAGAAGAAGCGCGCGATTTCCTTCTGCGCGGTTTCTGCACTATCGGATGCGTGCACGACGTTCTCCATCTTGCTCTTCTCAGGTTCCTTGTTCCCGAACTCCGCGCGGATGGTGCCGGGTGCCGCAGCAAGGCAATCGGTAACACCGAGCATGTCGCGCATGCGCGCGATGATGCCCGTACCCTCAAGCACCATGGCAATCACGGGCGTAGAACTCATAAAGGTTTCGACGTCGGGATAGAACGGCTTGTCCGCGATGTGCGCGTAGTGCTCACGCAAGACCTTTGGGGTGAGTGCAAGCATCTTGCACCCGAGGATGGTGAATCCGGCCGCTTCGAAGCGTGCAATGACGGTGCCGCAGAGCCCCTTGGTCATGCAGTCAGGTTTGAGGAGGACAAGTGTGCGTTCCATGCAGAGGGAGAGAGGAGAGTGGCGCCATGGTAGAGAAGGAAACGCACGGAGTGAAGGGTTTTTGTCAGGGTTCTCTGCAGGTCGGCAAAACGGTCAATATCTGCTATAATGAGAGCAACACCCATGGAAATTCCCGGAAAGACCGTCGTCATAACCGGCGCAAGCAGCGGTATTGGATTGGCGCTCGCCCGCGTTCTTGCGGGAATGGGAGCAACCGTATTCTCCTTCGATCGCAAGGAGCCGGAGGAATCCATTGCGCATGTGACACACGTTCCGGTGGATGTGACTGCGGCAGAGGAAATCCGGAGCGGTTTTGAACGTGTGGGAACACCGGTGGATATCCTCGTGAGCAATGCCGGAGTGATACGGCGCGGCACGATCATAGAATCCAGCGAAGAAGACTTCGATCTCCTCTTCGCCGTGAATGTGAAGGGCGCGTGGCTCACCCTCAAGACGGCTCTCCCCTTCCTCTCTCCGGATGCGGTCTTCGTGCAGATGTCCTCACGCTACGCATGCAATCCCGTGCCGAACCCCGGCCTCTATGCGCTTTCCAAGCTCTTCCAACGACACCTTATGGAAATTGCGAAGAAGACGTTGCCCCAGATGAAGGTGGCAATGCTCTTCCCGGGGCCTGTGGATACGCCCCTTGCCCGGCACGACGTGACGGGGGAAGCCCTGCAGGAGAAGAAAACCATTATGGAGAGCCCTCAGTTCCTGGCAGGGAAGATTGTTGAGTTGCTGCAAGAAGACAAGGAACAACTGCTCTACGACGAGAAAACCCGGACGTACCGCCTGGAATAGCAGCCGCATCCCTTCGCGGATGCGGCTACGCAAAACCCGCGTGTATATACATTGTATATACACGTGTTTTCCCCTTCTTCTAGAGCAGAGCACGAAGCTTCGCCTCATCCTTCTCCTGGCCGATGACCACCAGGCGGAGCGCCTCTGGGGTGAGGATCTCCTTGGCAAGTGCATCAACGTCCTCCTTGGTAACCGCATCAATGGCAGCAAAGAACTCGTCGATATCACGGACCTTCGGGTAGAGGAGCTGCTGACGGCCGAAGAAGTGCGCTCGCTCCTCACTGTCCTCAAGGGATAGCGTAATGCCGCCCTTCAGATACGCTTTGGTTTTGGCGACCTCTTCCTCCGTGACGCCGCCCTCTGCGCAGTGCACGTACTCCTCCCGGATCGCCGTGATCGCCTCAAAGAGGCGCGTTTGATCCACACCCGCACGCGTGGAGAGCGCTCCGGCATCCAGGTAGTTGTCTACCTCGGTGGAAATGTAGTAACACAGTCCCCGTGCATCGCGGATGTTAAGGAACATGCGTGAACTCATATTGCCGCCCAGAATGACGCCAAGGATGCGCTGGGCAAAGTATGCGTCATCGAGTGCGGAAACACCGGGAACGCCGAGCACCAGGTGCGCCTGTTCGGTTTTTTTTGTCCGCAGGAAAACGCGCTCCTCTCCAAAGCGTTCCAGAGGGGAGAACACACGCTGTTTCTTCCCTGCAAGGGAACCAAAGAAGCGTTGCGCAAGCGTGCCTGCTTGTTCTTCCGTCACCTTTCCCGCAAAGACCACAACGGCATTATCGGGTGTATAGAAACGCTTCTTATGCTGCAGGAAATCCTCGCGCGTCACCGAGCGGATGACCTCTTCCGTTCCGATCGTATCCCACCCCAGAGGATGGTCGCCGTAGAGCAATTGCTCGAAGTCCCAGCCCACACGATACATGGGCGTATCCTGGTACATGCGTTCCTCCTCGATGATTACGCCACGCTCCTTCTCGATGTCTTCTGTAGGAAAAGCGGGCTGGAGGAGCATGTCACCCAGGACATCGCAGGCAAGTTCCACTTGCTCTGCGGCTACTTTCACATAGTACCCGGCATACTCCTTGCCGGTGAACGCGTTGAACGATCCTCCGACGCTATCGATGGCCCCGCTCACATCACGCGTGGTGGGATAGCGCTTACCGCCCTTGAAGAACATATGCTCCAAGAAGTGGCTGATGCCTCGCTCGCTCTGCTCTTCGTAGCGTGAACCGGCTCCGACAAAGACCATAGCAGTGATGGAGGCTGTCCCATCGGTGGGAGCCGTGAGGACTGTGAGTCCGGAAGAGAGGGGGGAGGCTGCATACATAGCCCGAGTGTAGAGAAGCGCACGCAGGACGTCACCGCCAAAATCCCACCCGAGCGCTTGACCGTTTTTGCCATCCTCTGTAGGGTTTGGCAACAATCGTCCATCAATAATGCTCGGAAAACTCAAATGGCGTCGGCGACTCAGGAAGCACGGTTTCCGTGCCCGTATGGCGACAAAGAAGGGTCGCCAGGTGCTTCAGCGTCGCAGGAGCAGGGGGCGCAAAATCCTCACAGTGCAACGGGGACAAGCGTAGAGAATCGAATCTAGCCCCAAAGCACGCAATCGCTATACTGGTTTCCTATGTCGCAGATACTTCACCGGATTGCTGCAACATTCTTCTATCTCCTGGGCACATCGTTCTTCGTTTCGTACCTGCTTTTGGTGAATCAGATGTATGCGCAGGAAGCCGCCTGGTGGCTGCAACGCGCCGACCTCCCTCTTGCTCTCATCGCCATGCTCTATGGCGGGACGAGTTTCTACCGCAGCCTCAAGCGAACAGAAGGAAAATCCCCCGTCTTGGGGACCGTCATCTTCATCATTCTTGCAGCATTCTTCCTGACACTCATTGTCTTAAACTTCTGGCCTGTGCTGCCGTTCCCGCAGGGCGAACCCCTGCTGTGAGAATGTGGGGTATCAGGCTGTTGCGCGTTCCTCCTCCACTCCTTGAGCCGCATTCGCGCTGCGCGCGGCGAGGAAGAGGTAGTCACTTAAACGATTGAGGAAAAGTCGCAGAGACTCCGCTACAGGTTCTATAGGTTCCAGCGCTACGACGGCGCGTTCCGCGCGCCGACAGACCGTGCGCGCCTGGTGAAGGAGCGCTCCGGCACTGCTCCCCCCGGGCAGAATGAAGTGTGTGAGTGTAGGTAATTCCTGCTCCAGCAACGCAATCTGTGCTTCCAGGAGTTTGACATGCGCAGTGGTGATGCGCTCGGTTCCCTCGGGTGCTGCCAAATCCGCACCGACCGCAAAGAGGAGGTGCTGCACGCGCCGCAGTACATCGGTGAGATGCTGTTCAAGCGGTTGGGTGAGAACGACACCGAGGATTGCGTTGAGCTCATCCACAGTTCCGATGGCTTCCATGCGCTTCGAGGCTTTGGACACCCTCTTTCCCCCGTAGAGGCCGGTGGTGCCGTCGTCGCCGGTGCGCGTGGTAATGCTCATGGGAGAACCATTGTATACCCAAACGGAAGTGGGATGCCGCTGCCGAAGCACGTTCGGGAATGTTGTGTGAGGTCAAGGAGGTTTGGCAGGTTAGGAAAAATCTCCAAACCCCATGACCTACCGTACCTTCCTGACCTTCCAAACCTTTCCGTCATGCTCCCCCCAGAGCCGCAACGACCTTCTCATGCTCTCGCTTCGCCTCTTCTTCCGTCAACGTGCGATCGGGTGCCCGGTACGTACAGCGCAGCGTGATGTGCATGATACCCTGTGCATCCCGCGGCTGGAAGAGATCCACGATCTCCAATCGCTCCAGAAGATCGCAGCCAGATCGAGCCTGAGTGAGAATGTGCGCGACAGAACGTTCCGGCGTACAGGTGATCGTGACGTCGTACTCCACCGCGGGGTACTGGGGAACTGTACGGGGCGTGGATGCCGTAGGAGGAAGAGCGAGAAGCTCGTCGAGATTGAGGAGGAGCACTGCGCAACGTTGTGGCAGGTCGAACGCGCTGCGCACAGCCGGGTGCACTTCGAAGAGACGTCCCACGACCGTATCCTCTGCCAGAACCTCGGCTGCGCGGCCGGGGTGTGCAAAGGACGGAACCTTGCGCAAGGTGCGCGAGGAGAGTTGATGACCCGCCATACGCGTTGCGTAGAAGAGCGAACGCTTGAGGAGGAGCAGAGGATCATCCATGACACCGGGTGCCTCCTTGCATGCAACGAGCATCCCCCATTCGCGGTGTCCTTCGGTTCCCGCCTCGAACACTTGCCCCCAGCTGAACGTTTTGAGATGCCCTGCGCTGTACCGGAGATTCTCCTGAGCATGTTCCAGAAGACCGGGGAGCACGGAGGGCTGGAGGAGGGAGAACTCCTCACCAAGCGCATTCTCGATTTCCGGTGCGGACACATGCTCCATGTGAGCGCGTTTGAGGAGCTGTGGTCCGATGAGCGTGAGCGGGAGAACCTCGAAGAATCCCTCTTCTTTGAGCGCGTCGCGCAGTCGTGCAATGCGGTGATCCCGCACAGGAGGCGTGATGCTCGCCGACGGCATGCGTGTGTCGAGGGCATCGTAACCGTAGATGCGGGCCACTTCTTCTATCAGATCGTGCGCGCCGGTGATATCCCCCATGCGCCAGAGCGGGGGGGTGACCGTGAGAGCGTCCTCGCCCTTCTTCTGTACGTCGAATCCTAAGCTAAGGAAGATCGACCGCACGGCGGATTCGGGGATGTCGGTCCCCAGGACTTTTGCGATGCGCGGGAGTTTGAGGGGGATGGAAGGCGGCACACCATCGTCGCCCCAGGAATCAAGACTGGAAGTAACGATTGCCCCGGGCACATGCTCTAAAAAGAGCTGGAGCGCACGGTAGAACCCCGTGGCAGCCGCAACAGGAGGAATCCCCTTTTCGTACACCGTTGCTGCATCCGTGCGGTGCCCCGTGGCAATGATCGTCCTGCGAATCGTCGCAGGATCAATCACCGCGCTGTGGAGGTAGATTCTTTTCGTCGTTTCTTTCGTCGAGCTCCGTAAGCCCCCCATGATGCCCATGAGGTCAAAGATCCCCTTGCGATCACTCAGGACCAAAGCCCCCTCAGGCAGTACGCGTTCGACCTCGTCCAGCGTGGTGATGGCTTCTCCTTTTTTGGACAAACGCATGCGGATATCGCCCTGCAAATCGTCGAGGTCGAAGCTGTGGAGCGGCATGCCGATTTCCACAGTGACATAATTCGTAATATCGACGGGGAGATTGACGGAGCGCATTCCCACCGCTTCCAGGCGGCGACGCATCCATAGGGGCGTCTCTCCCAATGCATCAATGGTGAGCGTACAGGCCAAATAGCGCGGGACCAGATCCTTGCACTCTACCTTGTGCGCAAAGGGGAGCGATTTGGAGCTGAACGGCGGCGCCTCGTATCGGGGACGGTCTTCGCGCCATGTCGCAAGCCCCAGTGCGACGCATTCCCGCGCAACCCCGATGTGAGAGAAGAGATCCGCACGATGCGTAATGGCGTGGTTATCGATGTGGAATACTGCATCAGTGAGACCCAGGTACTGGGCCAAAGAAAGTCCAACGCCTTCATCGCCATCGCCAAGATCGATGATCGAGTGCCCTGTGCACAGGGGAAACTGCGCAGCAAGTTGGAGCTCCTCAGCAGCACAAATCATTCCTTCGCTCTCCTCTCCACGGATCTTCGCACGGTCCAGCGTCACGGATTCCTCGCCATGCCACAGCACACGGGCACCGATGTGAGCGAACGCCACGCGCATGCCCTGGTGCAAATTCGTACCGCCGCACACGACGCGCTTCTTGCCCTTATCGGTCTCCACGGTGCAGAGCGAGAGCTTGTCGGCATTGGGATGTTTGTCAACGGAGAGTACCTTCCCCACGCAACAATGGGCGAGCGCCGCCCCCTGCGCAACGAGATGCTCCACTTCGCCCACACTCACCGTCAAGCGGTCAGCGATGACGCGCGGATTCTCCTCTTTCCACACGAGGAAATCACTCAGCCAATCCAAAGAGATCTTCATGGGTGCAGCATACACGAGGCCTCGTGCTCTGTGCACGCAAGCCGCCATTGTCTTTTACGAGCGAAATGCTAGGCTAGGGGGTACCCATGCATCTCCCATTCCTCCGCAAACCTATGAAGAAATCCGCTCCCCTCACTCTGGGCCAAGGGCTCAAGTGGGTGATCCGCATACTCGCGTTCCTCGCCATGGCGGCTTCACTCATAGGTGTATACCAGACGCACATTACCGGAGCCGGAGCACACTTTGGCACAACCCCGGCATCCATGGCCCTGATTGCGTTCGCGCTCACCACACACCTGTGGATCAAGACCATGACCTGCGACGGTCAGTGTTCCCTGTAAGGGGAGGAAGCGGAGGTTTTCGCTTCCCCCAGGAATGAGAGTCCTAGTACAGTGCCACTGCTGGAGAGGTCGCATAGTGGTCTATTGCGCCCGCTTGGAAAGCGGGTAGGCCTGCAAGGGTCTCGGGGGTTCGAATCCCCCCCTCTCCGCCACAGTTGAATTCGAGCTGAGCGTGAGCACTGAAGTGCGATACGCGAAGCCGAAGACACTGTGTCCCCGGAGCTCCCGAAGGGAGCGGAGGGGACAATACGGATATAACTGTTAGTTGTAAGATAAGAACTATGGAACCAATCGGATTCGCCGCAGGGACACTGGTTGCCGCTTCGCTCCTCCCGCAAGTGATCAAATCCTGGCGCACGCGCTCGACAAAAGACCTCGCTCTCTCCTGGACACTCATCAATCTTGCGGGACAAGTACTCTGGCTTACATACGGTGTGGGTATTGCAAGCAGATCGTTAGTCGTGATGAGCGGCGTGACGATTGCCATGACGCTCATCCTTATCGGACTCAAAATCCGGCACGGATGACTAGAGCACAATGTTGAACGCGTACCCGATGATAATGATTGCAAGCATCACCGTTGCGAAGAACGATGCAAGGAGCGGCCAGCGCATCACCCTCTTGAGGATGAGTGCTTCGGGAAGCGAAAGCCCTACCACCGCCATCATGAACGCGAGTGCCGTACCCAGAGGAATACCTTTCTCAACCAACGCCTGGACAATGGGAATGACGCCACTTGCATTGGCATAGAGCGGAACAGCCAGGAGGACGGCGAGCGGGACAGTCCACAGGCGCTCGCGGCCCAGCGCTTGCGCAAAAAACCCCTCGGGAACAAAGCCGTGGACAGCTGCACCCACCGCGACTCCGGCAAGAACGTATGGCGCAACCGACCGTACGATGCGCCAGGCATCCCGCGAAACGGCGCTCAACACAGGATCTCGCTTCTGCGTACAGGAGCACAGGTCCTTGCGAACGACATCCGCCACAAACCGCTCCAATCGCAAACTGCCCAGTACGGCGCCTCCCGCCATGCCCAGAGCAATGCCGGCACCGACATAGGCAAGCGTCACTTTCCACCCGAAAACACTGAGGAAGAGCGCGATGGCGACTTCGTTGATGAGCGGAGAGATGATGAGGAACGCCAACGTAACCCCAAGCGGAATACCGGCCTCCAGGAATCCGATGAAGAGCGGAATGGAGGAGCAGGAACAGAACGGCGTCACTGCGCCGAAGATCGTGGCGAGGAAGTAATCGAGCCCGAAAAGACGGTGTGCGGCAAGAAAGGAGCGGATCCTGCGCACGGGGAGGTAGTACCGCACAAGTCCCATCACGTGCGTGATGAGGATGAGGAGCAGGAGAATCTTCACGCTGTCCTCAATGAAGAATACGAGAGCTCCTCCAAGCGGAGACGATAGCGGAATGCCCAGAGGTGTCAGGAGTACGCGCTCAACAAGAAACTGCATACAGACACTGTATCAGAACCCCTGCAAGCGGCTGCAGAACAAGCCAAAGAAAGTGAAGCAGGACGTTGGGCACAGGGTGGAAAGGGGGGTACCATACGCGCCCCATGGCGTTTTGGCATCGAAGAACCACAGAGCTCACTCTGCCCACAACAGAACGCGAGATCATTGACCCCTCCGACATTCGTCACGTGGATTTGTCATGCGGTGGGCGCCTGCAGGAAGAAGGGCACGAACTTAGAGCAATGTTGGAGCGCAGCGAAAAAATCGACCGGACCTGCGAAATGACGAAGGCGATCCTCATTCTCAAGGCAATGTGGAGCGCGCGCATGGGCTTCGGCGAAGCTATTGGATTCGCGCGGCAATTCCGCGGCATCCTCACACATTACCAACCACGACACGACACGGAATTGATCCGTTATCGTCGCCCTGAAACAGAGGAGCTTGTCATACATCTGGTAGATCGGTTTCTCGACCGTATGAGTCGTGTCATCGGCATGGACCATGTCGTAGAGACCGTGCGTAAGAGCCAGCAAGGAGAACCCACTGCTATTTACTATCCCCACAACTGCAATGCCGACCCCATTATCTGGAACGTGCTCATGCAGCGTCAGGCAGAAGGGTGCGGACCGGAGGATCATCGGACTGCGGCGCGTCTGATGCGCCGCAACCAAATTGCCGTCATCGGACAACAGATGGCGTTCAATCCGTTCCGTGCGGCACTCACAGATGCGATGGATACCATCATGACCATTCCCCCAAAATATCACAGTGGATTCTCCCCGGAGGAACAGGAGCTTGTTCAAGCACATGGAAGAAACTTCCTCCTCACGCTCCTCGCATTGCAAAAACATCCGGATTACATCCCGCTCCTCGCACCGGAAGGAGGCATCACACCGCTGCGCGGACCCGACAGGGATCGTGTGAAGATTATTTCATCTGCAGCAATGAAGGGTCTCCATGTGACACCGGTAGACATCGAAACGGATGAGAATCGTCGGCTCCTCCAGTTGAGCCTGGGTTGCATGATGTCTTTGGGGCCAGCGAAGGTGAATGCCATTGTTGGCCAGCCATTTGTTCTGGAAAAGAAAGATCCCGATGAACTCGTGACAAAGCTCTACGAGAGCCTCCAGCGCGCTGGTGCCCGTGTGGGCACACGTGAGTGGGGCGTAAGCCAACGCGAACAAAGCAAACTCATGTACCGTTGTGTCATACCCAAGACAAATTGAAGTAGATCATGGGCGCACGAACGTAGACAGAGAGAAGAGAAAACCCGTACGATGCATAAGCTATGCGCAAGGACAACGAACTCTTGAGCGCCCTCACGCACTTCTTAGGATTCCTGCTCGCAATCGCGGCGCTGGTACTGGTGGTCACAGCCGCCGCACGAACGCAGACGAGCGCCGACACCGTAGGAGCCTCAATCTTTGGCGCGACGCTCATCTTCCTCTATGCCGTGAGCACGGTATTTCACCTCTGTCCGCGATCCGTACAGGCAAAGAAGATGCTGCAACGCCTGGACCATGCGGCAATTTACGTGCTCATCGCGGGGACCTACACGCCCGTGTGCCTGACGATGACATCACGCGGGTGGGGATGGAGTCTCTTTGGAGTGATCTGGGGATTGGCGGCAGTCGGCGTGATACTCAAACTCAGCGATGTGCGCATCGCACGCTGGTTCTCCACGATGCTCTACATCGCCATGGGATGGGTCGTAGTCATCGCCATCGTGCCGCTTGCTGCATGGCTCAATGCCGCGGCGACGTTCTGGCTCGTACTGGGTGGCTCGCTCTACACAACGGGGTGCTTCTTCTTCCTGCTCGACCGCGGCGATGCGAGTGTTCGCTCGCTGCGCATGCACGACGTGTTTCACCTCTTCGTGATTGCAGGGAGCGTGAGCCACTTCTGGGCGGTATTCGCGCTCATTGAGCAAATCCCATAGGAAAGGTTGGAGAGGTGAAACCCGGGTTCGACCCCAACCCCAACCCGAATCCGAACCCTACAGCGCTTCTTTCCTCTGCGCCGGTTCGTAGTACGGGAGACTGAGCGCACCGTAGATCTCTTCTTCGGTCTTGGAGGCAACGACCCGATCGTCTTCGAAGAGCCCGTACTCATTGAGCTTCCACCCCTTGCGGATCGCCACTTTGCGCATGGCAATGTTGTGTTCCTTGCTCCCCGTAAAGTAGAGGAGCGCGCTGCCCCACTGGTCCTTCTTCACGAAACGTACATCGACCCGTAAGCCGTTTAAGAGATCAAAGGAGAGCTTCTTATCCCCGTGCGCAACCACATCGCGCACGAAGGAGAGACCTGCAATGGCGTCCGCGACTTCCTTGGGTTTTTTGGTAACCACCAAGACATCAATATCCCCCACGGTCTCCTTCTCGCGCCGATAGGAACCTGCAACCTCGGCGCGCTCCACGCCCTTTACCTTGCGGATGCGCGCGATGAGCTTCTCTACATCTTTGCGCACGGCTTCCCGAGGGAATCGCGTGGTACGCTCCTTCACGCGTTTTGCATTGGCGAGAATCTTCGCCTGGAGCAGGCTATCGAATCGCGGGAGTGCTGCAACCTTGTTCTCTTCACATGCACGAACTAAATCCGCAACAGTCTTCACGCCCAACACCATCTGAATCTGCCGGATGCGCTTGGGTCCCAAACCCTCGATATCCATGAGCTCGGCAGGTAAGCCTCCCTGCGTGATGCGCAGGTTCTCGAGCCCGGTCATCTTGCCGGTCTTCAGGTACTCCATGATCTTCCCCGCAATCGCCTCGCCGACGGCGGGGAGTTTTTTGAGTTCCTTCTCGTCCCCGTACGTCGAAATATCGCGCGGGAGTTCCTCGACAACCTGTGCCGCACGGCGGTACGCAGCGGGCTTGAACTCCACCCCCTGCTCGGCAAGGAGCGCGGCAATCTGACGGAGCATCCCGGCGATCACCTTGTTGTTCTCCATGAGGAGCATTCTACCGCATACGGTCGTTCCATGGGGCTGCAGAACCGTAAAATGCTTTAGAATAAGCCACGAACAACGCATCGTTGTACGCAAATGGATGTAATCCGGAACATAGACAGGGAATAAGACAGCACAATGACAGCATGAATCTCTACCAGGAACGGTACCGCATCGCATCCAATCGGAAACCTGGCCGGGATTACGCGGCACAGGGTCGGTATTTTGTCACCGTCTGCGCACAGAACCACATGTCGTGGTTCGGCGAAATCCGTAATGAAATCATGGGATTGAATGCTATCGGATGCATTGTTGCCGATGAAATCCAACGCACCACAACCGTACGACCCTATGTCACAATCAATGATTGGATTGTAATGCCCGACCATGTGCACATGATAATTATCATTGATGAACGGGATGTCACGACATCAACCGCCACCGTAGAGACGTCCCGGCGGGACGTCTCTACGAACGTAACGCAATTGATCCCATTGTGCCGATTCCGCCCGTGCACGTTGGGCGCCATCGTTAATCACATCAAATCCCTCTGCACCAAACGCATCCGCGCAATGGGGTACGCAAATTTCGCCTGGCAACGCAATTACAACGATCGCATTATTCGGTCGGACACGGAATATCGCCGTATTCAATGGTACATTGAAGAAAACCCCAGTCGGTGGACCCGGGGATAAACAACAACCGAGATGCTGTACACACACTGCTCTGTCCAACCGTAGTGTTGAAATTTGGGTCCCCCGCGTCGCACATGGCAACGCAGGGGACCCGTCTTGGGAGGGGCCCGAACGAAGGGTCCCTTAGGTGGCCGCCAGGGCGGCGGCGCGGGCCCGCTTGAGTCGGCGCTTACTGAGCGCCGACTTTACGGAGCGGTGGGCGTGCTTCTTCGCCAGGCGCTTGAAGGCGCGTGGCGCATTAAGCACGCTGGGGGGCAGCGGTCCAAACTCGACCGCTGCAACCCGCTTGGCCTTGCCGTTGCCCGACCGCCTGCAGCGGCCACTGTCCGTGGGGCCCTTGCGGGCCACTGTAGGACTAACCATCTTCGAACTCCCAAGAAAGAGACTCTCTGCCCGGGTCCATCGGGGGGTGGTTCCCCCGCGCCCCTGATCCAATCGGGGCTTATGGGCAGAGCAGCGTAGGTACGAACGATGCTTCCAAAGATCTGCGAACCACCCCTGTCCTAAAAAGAGGAACGGGGGCATGTACTCTCCTCTCCGGTTCATACACATCCCTCCTGGCCCCCCTGCGCAGTGCGCAGGGAACGCGAAAGAATGAAGAGATTAGGCGTATGAGCCATCATCCGTACTCTACGCCCCCATCACCATAATGTCAATACTTTGTCAATTCCTCTGTACCGCTACACAAGAACACTTCCCATCCGAACCCCAGCCCCAACCCCAACCCGACTTCACGTCCCCTCTCTCCAGCTTTTTAAGTACTCCACCTGCTCGCTCGTAAGCGTATCAATGGAGAGTCCCATCGCTTCAAGCTGCAATCTCGCGATAAGATCATCGACTGTGTCGGGCAGCGTGAGAACTTCGTTGGGGAGCTTGCCCCGGTGCTTGGCCAGGTACTCGCACGCCAGCGCCTGCCCGCAGAAGGAGAGGCTCATGACTTCGCTGGGGTGCCCCTCCGCGGAAGCGAGATTCACCAGCCTTCCCTCCCCCGCAACGTAGATGACACGCCCGTCCTTCATCAGGTACTCGTCCAAGTAGTGGCGAACACGGCGCTTGCGCTTGGCGGCTTTTTCAAGCGCCTCCATATCGATCTCATTGTCGAAGTGTCCGGAATTCGCAAGTACCACGCCATCCTTCATGTGATCCACGTGTTCCATACGAATCACGTGGAGGTTTCCTGTCACCGTGATGAAGAGATCGCCTAAGAGAGCGGCCTCGTGCATGGGGAGCACGCGATGCCCGTCCATGGCCGCCTGGAGCGCCGCGAAGTTATCGACTTCGGTGATAACCACCTGCGCGCCCAAGCCCTTCGCGCGCATCGCACACCCTTTGCCGCAACTGCCGTACCCCACAACAACAACCGTCTTCCCCGCAATGAGCAGATTTGTGGAACGCAGGATGCCGTCGAACGTGGATTGCCCCGTGCCGTAGTAGTTATCCATCAGGTGCTTGGTGCGGTTGTCGTTGACAGCAATCATGGGATACTTGAGCGCGCCCTCTCGCTCCATGGCATGCAGACGAATGATGCCGGTGGTCGTTTCTTCACAACCCCCGATGATCTGCTCAATCAAATGCGGGTGCTTCGTATGAATCTCGGTAACCAGATCACACCCATCATCAATAGTGATATGGGGTTCGGATTCGATCACTGCAGTGAGGAACTTGTAGTAGTCCTCTTTAGTCTCCCCTTTGTAGGCCCAGACGAGCACATCCTCCTGCGCGAGTGCGGCGGCGATGTCATCCTGCGTCGAGAGCGGATTGCATCCGGTAATGGCGACTTTCGCACCGCCGGCTTGCAACGTGCGTATGAGTACGCCGGTCTCCTTGGTCACATGGAGCGCCAAACCGATGGTGAGGCCCTTGAGCGGTTTCTCTTTAGCGAAGCGCTCACGCACGGTGAGGAGTGCGCCCATGCGCTTCTCAGCAATCTCTAAGTTGAGCTTTCCCTGCGCGGCCAACTTGGGGTCTTTGACGTAGGACATGGGCATCACCATACCGAAGTTATGGGCGTCACGCACCTGAATTGTCACCCATTACCTCCCCTTGATCTCTTTAAAACTCCTTGTCTTCTTCGATATCCTCTCAGCGCAACTCCGGCAACGCTTCTCCGTAGGCCTCCTTGGCGCGCGCGAACACCGCGGGAACATCGAGGGAATCGAGGAGTGTGCCTTCGTACTCCACATTGAAGGAGCCCATGGCCGCCCCCAACTTGCAGGCGTCGAGGAGTTCCCACCCGGCACTCAATCCCGTAAGTACGCCGGCGCGGAACGCGTCGCCCGCGCCCGTGGGATTCACAACGCCCTTCGACGCACATGCGCGCACGCCTCTCACTCCCTTCTTGGAGTACACCGTAAAGCCCTCGCCCCCGTGGGTCGCAACGAGCGTGGGCACATACCTGAGCACGGATTCTTCATCGCACTTGAGCGTCCTGCAGAGCGTCTTCCACTCGTAATCGTTGACGATCACCACGGTGCTCATCTTAAAGAGCCTCTTGAGTTCATCGGGGCCAAAGGCAATCGTCTGCTGCCCGGGGTCGAAGAGGACGGGGATCTTCTGCTCAAAGCACCACTCCACCGCGCGCATCATCTGGTGAGGATCGCGCGCGCCGACGATCGCGTAGGCGATGTCCTCGCGTTCCTCTTTAAGATCGGGCCAGGTAGAGCGTGCATCCGCGCCGGGGTGGAAAAACGCGATCTGACGCTCAGAACTGTCGCTCCCGATAACGGCGGTCGCCGTCACTGCATCGTCAATGCGCTCAACATGCTCCGTCGCGATGCTGCGCTTTTTGAGGATATCGAGGTACTCATCGCCATCGTACCCAACGGCGGCCACGAGGAGGGCATCCCGCTTAAGCAGCTTCAAATTCCACGCCACGTTGACGCCGGTCCCGCCGCGGTGCCGCGCAAAGTGCGAACAGAAGAAGGAAACGGAAAGACTCTCCAGGCTGTCGGGACGCAGCGACTGCGTAAAGGACCCGTCGTAGTTGAGGAGCAGGTCGTACGCCAACGAGCCTGTTACGAGAATACGCTTGGCCATCCGTGGAAATGGTGGCACAAGTACCCGGGGAATGCCAGAGGAGAACGAACGGGGAATTTCGAGCGACATAGGCACGATGTGCGCTACAATCCCCCGCGATGAAGATCGCTGTTATCGGTACCGGTTACGTGGGACTTGTCTCCGCCGCATGCTTCGCCGAACTGGGTCACGAAGTGATCGGCGTCGACATCGATAAAGCCAAGATTGCCAAGTGCAAACGCGGCGAGAGCCCTATCTTTGAACCCGGACTCGAAGAATTGCTCCAGAAAGGGATCAGGAGCGGACGCCTGACGTTCACGACCGATCTTTCCGAAGTACTCAGCGAATGCTCAGTGGTGTTTAGCGCAGTTGCCACCCCTCCGGGCGAGGGTCACAAGGCCGATTTGAAAGCGGTCTTCACCGTGACGGAAGCAGTGGCGCAACATGCGGATCACGATCTCGTGTTCGTCAACAAATCCACCGTGCCCGTTGGGACGGGGAAGAAGTGTGAAGAGAAGATTGCGGCAGTTCTCAAGAAACGCGGCGTTGAACTAAAGATTCCCGTTGTCAGCAACCCCGAATTCCTGCGTGAGGGCATGGCCGTGAATGACACGCTCATGCCGGACCGCATCGTCGTAGGGGTCAACGAAGACCCATGGGCCCGTGAACTGATGGAAGACCTCTATCGCCCCATTACGCGCGTGGGTAAGCCCATCGTCTTCATGAGCCGTGAGAGCGCAGAGATCGTGAAGTACGCCTCGAACGCGTTCCTCGCAACGAAGATCAGCTTTATCAACATGCTCACGGAGCTTACAGAAAAGACGGGGGCGAATATCCGCGACGTGGCGTTAGGTATGGGCCTGGATGACCGCATCGGTCCGAGGTTCCTGCACGCGGGTATCGGCTATGGCGGAAGTTGTTTCCCTAAGGATGTCAAAGCGCTCATGGCCACGGCAAAGGAGTACGACGTGCCGATGGATATCGTCGAAGCCACGGACCGGATCAATGCGGCGCAGCGCAAGCGCTTCTTCACCCAGGTGCTCAACGCTCTGCCGAAGAAGGCAATCGTTGCAGTTTGGGGTCTTGCATTCAAACCCAAGACCGACGACATGCGCGAGGCCCCAAGCCTCGACTTAATTCCCGCGCTCGTCAAAGCCGAACACACCGTTCGTGTGTACGACCCCGCAGCGGTAGAAACTGCCAAACCACTCCTGCCGGATGACATCGAGTACTGCGAGAGTCCCTTTGCGGCAGCAGAGGATGCCGATGCCGTGATACTCCTCACCGAGTGGGATGAATTTAGGGGAGTGGACCTCAAAAAACTCAAGGAAACAATGCGGGGATCGGACTTTTTTGATGGCCGCAATGTCTACGATCCGCAGGAGATCCGCTCTGCCGGATTGAGCTATCGGGGCATCGGCCTAAAGTAATAGAGAACAGACAGAAACCTATCCACGAGAATGTCGTCGGTTGAGGTGTGGTACGCAGGTGAATCTTGTACGATAGCGCTATGCGCATCCTCCTCACCGGTGCCGCCGGGTTCATCGGATACCACACATCGCAGGCTCTGATTGCACGTGGCGATGAAGTCATCGGACTCGACAACTTCAACACGTACTACGACCCGAAGCTCAAGGAGGCGCGTGCCGCAATGCTGACTGGGCAGAAAGGTTTTACCTTGGTACGAGGAGACATTCGTGACCGCAAGACCGTGGTGGAGGCGATGAAGGGGGTTGATCGCGTGCTCCACTTACCGGCGATGGCTGGCGTGCGCTACTCGTTTGAGCACCCGGAGGAGTACGTCGATACGAATATCCTGGGGTTCTTCAATGTATTGGATGAAGCGCGCAAGCAGGAGATCCCCGGTCTCATCTACGCATCCTCGAGTTCCGTGTACGGCGGGAACACGACGTTCCCCTCGAGCGAGGAGGACCGCGTGGACGATCAACTCTCGCTCTACGGCATGACGAAGAAGGACAACGAACTCATGGCCCACACGTACCATCACTCGTACGGCATCCCCGTAACGGGTTTGCGGTTCTTCACGGTGTACGGACCGTGGGGAAGGCCTGATATGGCACTTTTCCTCTTCACCGATGCCATCCTCCACGGCCGTCCCATCAACGTCTTTGGAGAGGGAAAACAGCAGCGCGATTTCACGTACATTGATGATATCGTTGCCGGCGTCGTCGCATCCATCGACCGCAATTATGATGAGGAGATATTCAATCTGGGATGTGGACGTAAGGAGGAGCTGATGGACTTCATCACGATGATTGAGAAAGCCTGCGGCAAGGAGGCGCAAAAGGAGTTCCTCCCCATGCAACCGGGCGACGTTCGTGTAAGTGATGCGGACATTGCAAAGGCTCGCAAAAAACTTGGGTACGAACCCAAAACGCAGATCAAGGAGGGGATACCACGGTTTGTGCAGTGGTATCGGGAATACTACGGAGTGTGATTTCCGATCACTCCTTCCATGTGAAGATACGATTCACCGTGTAATTCCACATCACCCCCGCCATTGCACCCAGGAATACCGCCAGGAATTCTTGCCACTTCAGCGCAAAGAGTGACGTGCTTACGCCCCAGTTCACGAGCGCGCCAAAGAGACAGGCGATGTTGAATTTGAGAAAACCCACTGCCGCTTGTTTCCCCTGAAGTCGCTGCCCGGCAAAAGTCCAGATGTTATTGAGGAAAAAGTTAAAGACGATCGCGGTTTCGGTCGCACCGATCACGGCGATGGAGAATCCCCCGACAGACGGATGCGAACTCTGCAAAACAAATCGCGTGATCGCATAGTACGCACAGAGGTGCACAAAGACTCCGAGCGTCCCCACCAGGGAATACTTCACGAAGGTGAGGGGAATGTACTTCCCTACGGTGACATCGTAGAGGTATTCCAGAAAATCGACCTGGACGCGCAACGAGAGCTTGCTCTGCCCATGGAGACGCTTACGAAAGGTGAAGGGATGTTCCGTAACTTGTGTCTCTCTGGGCACGCAGACAAGGAGATCGAGGAGAATCTTGAATCCTTTGGGGTTGAGCTTGGTGACAACCCGCTCAAAGAGACTGCGCTCAATCGCAAAGAACCCGCTCATGGGATCCTTCACCTTCACCGCACAGAGGAAAAGCGCCAATCTCGTTGCGATGCGGCTTAAGACCTGTCGACGCTCATCCCACTCCCCTACGCTGCCACCCTCCACGTATCGCGATCCCACAGCAATACCGCTGCCTGAACGCACCGCATGGTAGAGAGCCGGCAAAAGCTCAAAGTCGTGTTGTCCATCCGCATCCATGACAGCAAAGACATCCCCCTTCGCGGCAAGGAACCCCTCAATGACAGCTGAAGAGAGACCACGGCGTCCCAAGCGACGGATAACGTGTAGATCCTCTCTGCCTTGCGCAAGTTCGAGCGCGATATGCCAGGTTCCGTCAGGCGAGTCGTCATCAACGATGATGATCTCATGCTCGATACCCGTGAGGATTTCCTCGAGTTTGGGAAGGAGTTCGGGAATGTTCTTCGCCTCGTTGTAGGTGGGGAGGACTAAGGAGAGCACGCACAAAGCATAGAGCCGCTTTGAAGAATTCGGAACCGAAAAACAGTCCTGTTCCGCTCAGAGCACGACAGACCTACAATACGAACATGCGAGAGCGTGTCTTCATTCTGTTCTGCGGCATCACAACGATCCTGCTCTGCATTCCGCTCGCGAAAGATTTGCCGTTGAGCATGGCATTGGCGGACCCCGTTGTACGAGCCCGGGCACCGCAGGCGGTGGAGAGCTTACGCCGACGCGGCCTGTGGCTGGTGAATACCGAGCTTACGGGAATCGAACGGAATGGAGAGAGCGTCTGCTTCCATTGGGTGGAGCGTTACCGCAATAGAACGCAGCAGAGAGACGCCAAACCCATTACCACATGCTTCTGATGCGCTGTACTTGTCGTTCTGTGGCCCCTTGGCTCGCCATCCTCCTGGGAGTGCTCCTGCGTATGACACAGATGACGCTGCCAGATCTTTCCACAGACGAAGCGCAATTTGCTCTGAGTGCTTCGGCAGCGCAACCGCCACTGGGAATGATGTACCTGCGCATGGCACAGATGCTCTTTGGAGCAGATATTCTCGTGGTACGCGGTGCAGTGGTCGTCTTGGGAATCCTCACGCTTCCCGTGATCTATTTCATTGCCCGGGAAATACTGGACCGAGAGAACGCGCTCCTTGCAACGGCACTGGCAAGTGTCTTTCCGGGGCATGTTCTCTTCTCCAAATTGGCATACCTGAGTGTGCCACTTTTCCTCATGTGGGCGCTCACGCTCCTCATGTTCCTGCGCGTGCGCCGCAATGCTAACCCCTGGTGGCTCATTGCACTCTACATCGTCAGTTTGACGGCAACCTTCACAAAAACGCAGGGAATCCTCCTTCCCGCTCTCCTCTTGGGGGGACGTATCTTTGAGCTTCGCGGACGGTGTATCAGGGATGCACTGTGTTGGGTGTTGGGCTTCAGCATGATCCCCATACTGCTGTACATCGCAACGCACCCCGGCATACCGGCAACACTTCTGCTCTACGGCGGTAGCATGTACGGGCTTTCGGGAATCTTCGCAAGATGCCTGGAACTTGTGAACGTGTGGTGGTCGCTCCTGTTCCTCTTCTTTGTCGCTGCAGCGGTCTCGGTCGTGGAGCTCCCCCGCTTGCCGTGGCCTGTGTGGATCCTCCTGCTCCTCGGCACGGGGATAGGCCTGCTCTTGGGGCCAAGCCATGCGTACTACACCACGCATCTCGTACTGTGGTCCGTTCCCATCGCGGCACTCCTGGGAACGTTGCCACCGGCGGCACGCACGACTGTTCTTCTGACCCTCACGCTCTCCACTCTGCTCGTCCTCAGCCCGGTCCAAAACCCCTGGACATACGATCTCTACAGAAACAACAATTACTGGAACACGCATGCGGCAGAGATGAACGCCGCACTTGCAGGTGAAGAGAGCATCATTGTTCTGGGATCCGCAGGCCACCACGTACGTTGGTACTTGGAACCGCGTGTACTCATTGGGAATACGTTCGACACAAACCACATACAGGGGACATATCTGCTCCTCGATCAAGAACGCCGGGGGGAATTCCCTCACGCACGCATCCTCTACAGGGATGAGGAGGTCACAATCCTCAAGACGCAATAATGCAAGCTGCACCGATTCCTGGGTGCAGCGTAAGATGCCGCCGATTCAACGTGCACCGGGCTGCGGTCCTCGCTACGATAGCCGCCGATGAAGATCGTTGTCACAGGTTCCAGCGGCACCATTGGCACGCGCCTCTGCGAGAAACTCTTGGAAAAAGGAGAAGATGTCGTAGGTGTCGATTGGCAACCCAATGTGTGGCATCCCGCCATCGAGAAACGAACGATCCGCATGGATTTGCGTGATGATTCGCTGCTGAAAAATCTTCCGGCAGAAGCAGACGTGGTCATCCACCTTGCAGCAAACGCGCGGGTGTACGAACTGGTTGAGCACCCGAACCGAGCACGGGACAACTTCATCACCCTCTTCAATACGCTGGAGTACGCCCGCAGGAACAAGATCCAGAAGTTCATCTTCGCTTCTTCGCGCGAAGGGTACGGCAATGTCCCTGAGGAGGTATTGCGCGAGGATATGGTGCGCGTGGAAAACTGCGAGAGCCCCTATACTGCGAGCAAGGTGGGAGGAGAAGCGTTGGTGCATGCGTACGCATCCTGCTACAGAATCGCCCCTGTCATCTTGCGCTTCAGCAACGTGTACGGGATGTACGACAATTCCGTGCGTGTGGTGCCGCAATTCATCCGCAGCGCCCGCGCAGGAGAACCGCTCGCCGTGTACGGCGAAGAGAAGTGTCTGGATTTCACGTACATCGACGACGCCGTCGCCGGCATTCTCCTGGTATTGGAGAAATACAAAGTGGCAGCCGCAGCCGAAACCTTCAACATCGCTTACGGCGAAGGGGCAAAACTGGTTGATCTCGCATCTTTGATCATTCAACTTACAAAAAGCTCATCACGGATAAGCATCAAGAAGTCGCGCACGGGCGAGATCATCCGCTACGTCGCGGATATTTCCAAGGCGAAGACACTCCTGGGATTCGCTCCAAAAACGCCTTTTACAGAAGGCGTTGCGAAGGCAGTGGCATGGTACGGACAACACCAGAAGTAACCATGAAGACCCTGCGAAACCTTGTACGGCGATTTCTGCTCATCGCCGAGTGTTTTCCGTACCACGGAATCAGGGGAAAGCTCCTTTTGAGTGCACAGATGTTTTTGCGACTCTTTCCGCGCTGGGCATTCCCTTCCATGTCCATCATCCCATTGGTGTGCCACACAAAAAACGTGGCAGCGAACGAGTTCATTGGACGCTACCAACGCGAAACGCAGGGATTCGAGGAGTTGTGGCAATCGCGCCATCGCACAACCGAGCAGGACATCGCGCACTTCTACCAGGAACATGACAAGGATATATGGCGCCAGGCGTACCTGAGCCGCTATGACTACCTCTATAAGAAGAAACTTCTCTGGGTCCTCCATGTTGCATATCAATCTTGTAGGAAGGACGATCCCATTCTCGATTATGGCTGTGGCGCGGGCGCAGCAAGCCACCTCCTGATCGCAAAAGGCTTTGGAAATGTCGAAGCGGCAGACATTCCATCGCAAACGCTGGAATTCGTAAGCAAGGAACTCGTCTCCAGCCTCCACGCGCTCCACACGATTGATGCAACACTACATCTTCAGGAGAACCTGTACGCACTCATTCTTGCACTGGATTGTCTGGAACACACAGTGGAGCCCCTCGCCATCACCAAACGTTTACTCAGTGCTCTGCGCCCCGGAGGGATACTCATGACCACGTTCCCTAAAGAGGAAGATTTCTCAAGCACGCATACACGAAAGGCTCAAGAGGAACGACCGGCAGTTTTCGCATTCCTTGCACAACATTGCGACACCATCGTCCCCGAATTCCTCTACCGAAAAAATGCTGATTTTAGCGGAAAACGAAGTACTTCCGCATGAAGAAATTCCACAGGAGCACAATCCACAGTGCGACGATTTTTGCGAGGACCGCACCGAAACGGAACCACTCGATTTGCACGTAGAGGAGAAGTTCTGTCCAGAGGAGTCCACCAAGCGCAATGAGAAGAACAAGGAGGATCTCTGTGGTCCGATTGTGTTTGCTCTCAAAAACCCAGAACAGGCAGATGGCATGATTCCACGCAAGGGCGAGGAGATACGCAATGAGTGCGGAGAGAGCGTAATGCACCTCCAGCACCTGCAAGCAGAACGCATAGATCGCCAAGTCCACAACGGCCGCAGACCCCCCCACGAAGAAGTAGCGGAAGAACTGAATGTGCGTGTGCCGAGTACGGCCGAAGACAAAGTGCTTCATAGAGCACCGAAATGTGCCCTCCAACTATACAGGAAACTGAGTTCCGTAGAAGGAAGAAGGTGTATAGACTTGGACAGCAATGGAAGTTGTTGTCGCCATCGTTGGCTTAGGATACGTCGGCTTGCCACTCGCCCATGCATTTGCGCGCAAGGGGCTGCGAACAATCGGTTATGACATCAGTACTGCCCGCATCGAAGGATTGAAGAAAGGAGAGGATTGGACTCATGAACTCACGCAACGGCAACTGCAGGAGGTCGCCATAGAATTCAGCACCGACCCTTCTGTCCTCAAAGAGGCAGATGTCATCATCGTCGCGCTCCCCACGCCCATCGATAAGGCAAATAAGCCGGACATTGCCATCCTCAAAGCCGGAACACAAACCGTGGGTGAGCACATGAAGAAAGGGGCAATCGTTGTCTTTGAGTCCACCGTCTACCCGGGAACCACACGCGACATTTGCGGCTCAATTCTAGAGAAAGCTTCTGGCCTCACCTGTGGGAGGGACTTCACGCTCGGATACTCTCCGGAACGCGTGAATCCCGGGGATCGCGAACACACGATCGAAAAAATTGTGAAAGTCGTTGCAGGACAGGATGAGCAAACAACCGATCTCCTTATGAAACTTTACGGATCGGTGATCGAGGCGGGTGTACACCGTGCCCAGAGTATCGAAGTTGCCGAGATGGCTAAGGCTATCGAAAACGCGCAGCGTGACCTGAATATTGCCTTCATGAATGAGGTGGCAATGATGTGTAATCGTCTGGAGATAGCGACAAAAGACGTGCTCGATGCTGCAAAGACGAAGTGGAATTTTCTCCCGTTCCTCCCGGGATTAGTGGGTGGCCATTGCATCGGGGTGGATCCCTACTACCTGGTGGAAAAGGCGCGACAACTGAATATGGAAACACAGGTCATCGCTGCAGGAAGAGCAGTCAACGATTCCATGGGGTCGTACGTTGCACAGCGTGTCGCGGATGCACTGGGTAACCCGAGTGGTAAATGCGTTCTCGTACTGGGCATAACCTTCAAGGAAAACGTTCCCGATACCAGGAACAGCAAGACAGGTGATGTCATCACCGTGCTCAAAGCCAAGGGGTGCTCTGTGGAGGTCGATGATCCACAGGTCTCCCCGGAGGCGTTCCCAAAGGAGTGGCAACGCGGATCACTCACAAAAAGCGGTGTATATGACGCTATTCTCCTCCTCGTCCCACACAGGGAATACCTGGACGCAGGCGAGAGTGCGCTCTGTAGAGCATCCAAAGATGGAGCAATAATTTTTGATTTGAAGACGATCTTGAACCCCAAGAAACTTCCCAAGAGGACATATCTGGCCCTTTAGAGGGTGTTAGAGCTACGCTAACACCATGCGCATCCTCTTCGTCTGCGAACACATACGCGGCACGGACGGCTGGAGCACGTACACGCGGCTACTTATGGAGAGCCTCATGAACCATGATCACGAGGTGCACCTCTGTTGTCATACGGAAGAGAGCGGAGCTCCGGGGGTGCTGCCTGCACCGATCAAGATGATGACAAACCCCTTCGTGCGCCTTCGTTGTTCCAACACACTGGAACGTGTCGTGAAGGCGACACAACCGGATGTTATACATATAACCGTAGAGCCCTATGCCCTTGCCATCCCTCATGTACCGCGCACCATTGCAGAACGCACGGTGCTCACGGTCCACGGAAGTTACGGTGTGCGTCCTCTCTTAGAACTTTCCAGTCGTTGGGCGGCACGCCGCATGTACCGTTCTATTGCACGCTACATCGCCGTCAGCAACTACACCAAAGACCATGTGCTTTCTCTGCTCACCACGTACGATGCTCAGGCAGCACAACAATGGAATCAGCGTGCGCATGTCATTCATAACGGCATCGCCCTACCGCCATGGACACCGAGAAAAGCGAATGATGCGGTGAAAGATATCCTCCTCATCGGCCAAGTGAAGCCTCGCAAGGGTGTTCTTGAAGCCATTGATGCTTGTGCGCAATACCAACGTACCCATGGGGACCCCCTTCGCCTGACGATTGTGGGCTCTTATCAGGAAAAGAGCAGCTATGTCACCGCTGTGCGCAATCGCATACGGGAAACCAACCTCACCGGGAACGTGGAGCTCATTGGTTACGTCAATGAGGAACATCTGGAAGCACTCTACGAACGGACCGACCTCTACCTGATGCCGGCGATCACCACGCCAGATACGTTCGAAGGCTTTGGGTTGGTGTATCTCGAAGCGAATGCCCGGGGTATCCCATGCATCGGACCGAATGACAGCGGCGCGAAAGAGGCCATCGCCGAGGGAGTGAGTGGATACCGCATCGATCCCTCTGATCCCAAGGCCATTGCAGAGCGCATGCACTGGATTTTGGACGACAAGCGCATCAAGCCTGAGGATTGCCGTGCCTGGGCAGAAGAACATAACGCTGAAAAGTGCCGAATTGCCGTCGAACAGGTCTACGCGCTGCTACACTCGGCATCATGAAGGATTCTCAAGCCATGCGTCGCGACTGGAACGAACGCGCAGAAGAGAACGCCTATTATTGGGTGGAAAGCAGCCGTACAAACTGGGATAAAGAGGAATACTACCGCAAGGGCGAAGAGGATGTTCAACGGTACGTCTTTCCGTTTTTCGAGACGAAAGGCATCTCCAAAGAACAGCTGCGGCAATTCCACGTCCTCGATATCGGCTGTGGCACTGGACGTCTCTGCCGCGCACTTGCTCCTCATGTGGGAAGCGTTACCGGCGTGGACATTGCAGAGGAGATGATCGCACGAGCCAAGGAGGACAACGCCGATCTTGTAAACTGCACATTCCTCCAGGTCTCGGGGGTCGACCTTGCTCCCATCGATGCTGAGAGTGTTGATTTTTGCTTCAGTTTCATCGTATTCCAGCACATTCCCTCCAAACGTATTATCCGCTCGTACTTCCAGGAGATGCTCCGCGTGCTCAAGCCAGGAGGATACGCAAAAATTCAAGTGCGTGGCGCACCAGGAAAAGCACCGGGGAGGGTGGTGTGGTTCCGCGGATTGGATCATTTCTACATTGCTCTCATCCTCTGGAAAAGGTGGCTGCCATTCCCATGGATACGCCGGTACGACACCGTATTAGGAGCATGCTTCACTGCGCAAGAACTGGAGGGAATGTTGAAACATATGGGATTCGATGCCATCGAAACAACGCGGGAGACTCAGCGATACCTCTGGGTGCGCATACGCAAGCCCCAACGATAACACCATGCAACAAGTACCCGCTTCACTCCTCCGGCTCTCCCGCATCCCCTTTGTTCGGGACGTCACGACTCTCCAAGCAGGAACATGGCTGACGATGATCATGCAATTTGCTTCGAGCATCGTCTTGGCCAGAGTACTGGGAGCGCGCGCGGTGGGTCTCTACGCTCTGACATTCACCATCGTGGGCACCGTGGGCATGCTGACCGACCTCGGCCAGAACTACAGTGTCACAACTCTGCTTCCAGAAGCTTACGGCAAACGATCGAAACAGGAAGTGGAAGAGGTAATCGCCTATTTCGTCCGTATCGCGCTGTGGTGGGTATTCCCCATCACCATCCTTCTTGTTGTATGTACTCCATGGCTTATCGAGCGCTTCTATCCGGGAAACGACATCGTGATACTTGTGCGCCTGGCACTCGTAACGCTCCTGTTTCTCCCTGCACATGACCTGGTCACCCTCGCACTGCAAGGAGCGAGAAAAATCCCGGCGCTCATGCGCACGGAACTCCTGTACAACATTCTCGATCTTGGATTGCCGCTTGCAATGCTCTTTTGGGAACGCAGCGTTACAGCTCTCGTGCTGGGTCGCCTGATCGCCGCTGCCACGAAAGCGGGAATAAGTCTTTTGCTTTGGAGAGGGAACCTCCGGACCGATCCGCTGATGCCGAGTCTTCGCGTTGTTCTTCGGAGCTTACCCAGTATTCCCAAGCGGCGTGGACTTTCCCTTGGACTCTGGATCGCAGCAGATAAGCAGATGAGCAAGCTCGCCAACTACATACCAAATTACCTGCTGGCGCTCTTCGGGTCTGCGACGACAGTGGGGCAGTATCGGTACATGCTTGCCTATCTCCAGCTATCGCTGATGTTCTCGACCAACGTCGGCAGAATGATGGGAAGTGTGTTGCCGTTCCTCCATATAACGAATGCCCAGCGCATGCGCAAAGCATTCTGGAAAGGCAGTATCGGAAACCTGATTATTACCTACACGCTCCTCATCCCTCTCGTTATGCTGGGCAACAGAGGTTTGGTATTCCTCTACGGCACGGAGTTCGCCGTGCCTTCTGTGATCTTTCCGCTCATGCTCATCATCGGACTCGATGCCATCACCGTGGGATTCTCCAGCATATATCGCATCCACCGGGCACTCTACCTAACGATCTGGCTCCAATTCGCCTCCGTAGGAAGCGGGCTCCTGGTGTGGTGGTTCGCGCAACCACGCGTGGGCGCCTTCATCGCCACGGTGCTCTACCTTGTTGCGGCATCCCTCGTCTCCAAGCTCTGCCACGCCGTGAATTTTCATATCATTCGCAGCAAAGAGGAACCCGCTTAAAACACCGGTGGGTTCTCGCCCTTTTTCCTTGCCCTCACTATGGCGAGATCCGCATCCACCATCAATTTTACGAGATCGCGAAATCCTGTTTTTGGTGACCAGCCGAGTTTTTCCTTCGCCTTTGTTGGATCTCCCTGGAGGAGATCCACCTCTGCGGGTCGCAGATAACGCGAGTCAAATTCCACATAATCCTGCCACTTGAGGTTCGCATGGGAAAACGCCTCCTCAAGGAATTCGCGAACCGTATGCGTCTCGCCGGTGGCGATGACAAAATCATCGGGCTTGTCCTGTTGCAGCATGAGCCACATTGCTTCCACGTACTCCTTGGCATAGCCCCAGTCACGCTTCGCATCGAGGTTCCCAAGGTAAAGCTTGTCCTGCAGTCCCTCGACGATATGCGCAATGGCACGGGTGATCTTGCGTGTGACGAAGGTCTCTCCTCGACGGGGAGACTCGTGATTGAAGAGGATGCCATTGCACGCAAACATGCCATAGCTCTCGCGGTAGTTTACGGTCGCCCAGTACGCGTAAACCTTGGCGACTCCGTAGGGACTGCGGGGATGGAAAGGAGTGGTTTCCTTCTGCGGGACCTCGTTTGTCGCGCCGAACATTTCGGAACTGCTTGCTTGGTAATACTTGGCCTTCACTCCGGAGAGACGAATAGCCTCGAGCATGCGGATGGAACTTAAAGCTGTGACATCCCCCGTGTACTCGGGAATATCGAAGCTCACACGAACATGGCTCTGAGCACCCAAGTGATAGACTTCGTCAGGGCGAATTTCCACCATCAAGCGCACCAGGTTTGTGGAATCCGCCAGATCACCGTAATGCAGGAAGAGTCGCACGTCCCTCTCATGGGGATCCTGAAACACATGCTCAATGCGCTCGGTATTGAACGTGGAGGCTCTCCGGATAATGCCATGCACTTCGTACCCCTTGGAGAGGAGAAGATCAGCAAGGTACGAACCGTCCTGCCCCGTTACCCCGGTGATGAGAGCCTTTTTGCGCATGAATCGAAGTCAGGTTCCTGCAGAGCATGGAGAGTGTCAAGCGATGCGTTCGCGATTCTCGCGAAACCACGCCACCGTACGGGCAATTCCCTCCTCGAGTGGAGTGTGCGCTTGGAACCCAAAGAGCTCTGCGGCTTTGCGCGTATCCAAGCAACGGCGAGGTTGTCCGTTGGGTTTGTTTCTATCCCAAGAGATCTCCCCAGTGAACCCCACCTCAGCAGCGATGACTTTGGCAAGATCCTTGACCGAGATCTCCTGTCCCGAACCGATGTTTATGGGGTCAGCTCCATCGTAGCGCTCAGTGGCAAGGAGCACCGCCTGGGCTGCATCTTGTGCATAGAGGAACTCGCGCGTCGGCGAACCGTCACCCCACAGCGTGACTGACGGCATACCGTCACGTGCCGCATCACTGAATTTGCGGATGAGTGCTCCAATGACATGCGACCGCTCGAGATCGAACTTGTCCCCGGGACCGTACAAGTTGACGAGGAGGAGGTGAATGGCGTTGAGCTCGTACTGCTGACGGTACGCCTGGCTCATGACGAGGAGCGCCTTCTTGGCGATGCCGTATGGCGCATTGACCTCCTGGGGATAGCCGTCCCAGAGCGTTTTCTCCTGCAGAGGAATGGGTGCAAACTCCGGATACGCACATACCGAACCCATGCCGACGAATTTCTCAATGCCGGTGAGACGTGCGCTCTCAAGCACATGGATACCCATGATGGCGTTGTCATAGAAAAAATTCCCGGGATGTGCACGCGCGTACCCGATGCCACCGACATTCCCGGCAAGATGGATGACTATGTCCGGTCGTTCCTGCTCAAAGAGACGTCGTGTCGCTTGCTGGTCACGCAAATCACACGCGTGATGATCCGGGGTAATGAGTTCTCCCACCCAACTCTGCTTGCGCAACTTCGGGCAGAGGAAGGACCCCAACATCCCCGAAGAGCCGGTGACGAGAACGCGCTTTCCCATACGACGTAGTAAATGGTAGAGGACCCCTTATCGTTTGCGAAGTCTATGACGCACAGCTCCCGGCACAAAGATCATCAGGAAGTGCTTCACACGGAAAAGAATATGTTTCTTGAATTGCTGCATGCGTTCCCTGGTACTGAAACGGTACCATTCCGTGCACTGTACATAGACATAGCGCGGTTCATCGACTTCCAGATCAATATCCGGACGCTCCGGGCTAAAGGGCCCCGTGAGCGACCGGGGAAAGTAAATGGTCTCAGCGTGCGAGAGGAACGCCGCCCACCAAGAAAAACTGCTCTGCGAAATCGCAATCTGGCGCGCGGAGTGCATCAGGCAAAAATCCTCCATAACCCCCCTGCGCTCAATCACCGGATTGAACCGTCGAAAACGCCGGAGGAAGGGGTCTGTGGGACCGTCGGTGCAGATGACAAGCCGATCGTACTGCGCCTGCGTGAGCACCTGCTCGTAGTAGGAGAACGGCAAGGGGTATCCGACCGCACGCAGGTAGTCGTCTCGGCGTACCTGCATGACAAGATCGTTGGCACTCGCCGCGGGCATGCCCGTGCACGCGGGTTGTAACCACGTACGAATCGCATCGCGATGCGGTCGGTAATACTCGTACCGCTGGAACGCCCCTTTGAGGATGATGTGACGAGGTCGCGTATCGGCGAGGAGTGCAGGAAGATCAACCACGTTACCGGAGAGAACGAGGGTATCGCCGTCCGGATACGACTGACCATCGATACGCTGTTGTGTTCCAGGGAACCCCGGCAATGGTTCTGCACGGAGCGCATAGCCGAGTTGCTCGGCAAGGAGACGCCCAAAGCAGTACTGAAAGAGGAAGTTCCCAATTTTGCCGAGGTAGTGGACTTCGATCATGGAACAATTGGAAGCGTCGCCGCACCTACGCGCCGACGATGGAAATCTCCGGTAAGGGGAAGATGAGCTTGCCGCCGCGCTCAAGGAACGCGCGAGACCCCTGCACGATCCCCTCGCGGAAGTGCCACGGGAGCACCAGATACTCATCGGGATTGCGTGCATCGGCCTCCTTCTGGGAGACGATGGGGATGTGCGTCCCGGGCGTATAGCGCCCGAATTTTTCCTCGTTGACCTCGGCAATGCAGGGTAATTCTCGCTCGGTGAGGCCACAGAATTGCAGGAGTACATTCCCCTTGGTGGAAGCCCCCAGACCAAAGACCGTTTTCCCCTGCTTACGCAGATCGGCCAGGAGGAAATTGAGCCCGTCCCGATGTTCAAAGATGCGCTCGCGGAATCGTCCATACGTGGAGAGCTCGTCCAACCCTTCTCTGCGTTCCTGCTCCAGGAATTCCTTGGCAACAGAACCGGCGGCAACGGATGGGTGCGTACTCTTCGCAGCAACGATACGGATGCTACCCCCGTTCGCATCGTTGAGTGATGCCCTGAGCATGCTCAAGCCGGCGCGTTCCAGGAGCCACTGGATCTGCCGAACGGTGTAGTACTCCAGGTGTTCCTGGCAAATGGTGTCGTAGGCATTTGCCCTGAGCATGGAGGGCAGGTAACTCTGTTCGAAGACCCATATGCCATCATCCGCAAGGGAACGTTCGATATCCTCAACGAACTTCTGCGGAGCCGGCAGGTCGTAGAACATCGCAATGGAGGTAATGACCTTTGCCTTTGCGCCTTGAGATGCCGCAATAAAAGCATCCGCCGAGAAGAAGTCCGCAACGAGAACTGCGTGCTGAGGGTAAAAGGAACGGAACTTCTCGCCCGAAGGATCCATGCCGATCAACCGGTACGAAGGACTGAAGAAGGAGAGCAGGGTGGCGTCGTTGCTACCTATATCCAGAATGACATCGCCATCCTGAAGTTGCACCATGTCCATGACCTCATCGGCAATCCCCTTGAGGTGCGTCACCATCATTGCATTGAGGCCCGAACGGTACCCGTAGGTATCGCCGTACATCTGTTCGGGTTCCCCCGTATGCTTTAGCTGCACAAGCCCACAGGTATCTTTCCCCGTGCACTTTACGAGCTCCACGGGGATTTTTTCCACGGGTTGATCGGGTGAAGTAGGAAACACTCCAGTGAGCGCCTGTTCGCCGAGGGAGAAAAGCGTCGTAAGATGTGAATTGCCGCAGATCCGACAAGTGTGGATTTCCGTGTACATGGGACAGGGCAACTCTAGCCATCTGTGACATCGTGAGGCAATGGCAGTTGTGCAGAATGCGGTGGAGCACATAGAGTGCTGGTGCTAGTCTCACGGCACCTTTGCAGGGAACTATGACACGTACCATCGAACTCGCAGCAAAAACCGCACTCCTTGTTGGCATCAGCGCTGCGATGATCTTCATTGCGGAAATGACTCTGCGCCTTGCAGGAATCGCCTATCCTTCGTGGTATCGGCCCGATGAGATCTTGGGCTATGCACTGCGCCCGCACGCCGCCGGCTGGCACCGTGACGAAAGCCGCACGTTCGTGCAAATTAGCAGCCAAGGGTTCCGCGACATGGAACATGCGCTTGCGAAACCCCAAGGCACATTGCGCATCGCCGTACTCGGCGACTCGTTTACGGAAGCGATGCAAGTGGAGCAACATGAAGCGTTCTGGTCTGTGATAAAGGAAGAGCTGGTCGAATGCACAGATAAACCTATCGAGGTCCTCAATTTTGGCGTGGGAGGGTACGGCACCGCGCAGGAACTCCTCATGCTGCGAGAGCGAGCGCTGGCATTCGACCCGGATATCGTAGTACTCGCGTTCTTTACCAGTAATGATGTGCGCAACAACAGCCGAGTATTGGAAGGCAATCCGCTACGGTCGTACTACACCCTGAGTGGAACAACGCTCCTTTTGGATGACGCATTCAGGAGAGAACCGGAATTTCAGAGACGCAGCACACCGTGGTATTCCCTGTGGACTGCCATCCTCAACCGCTCCAGAATTTTGCAGGGAACCGCACTCGCCAAACGCACAGTGGAAGGGTTTCTCCATGCTCGCATGGCAGGAAAACCCATCCAATGGGAACACAATCCCCCTCTGCCCACAGAACAAGGTGTGGAATGGAACGAACCGGGCATTGAGACATGGACGTTTCTTCCTCCTGCTACAGAAATCACACGCGAAGCATGGGCAGTTACCGAACGGCTCGTAACCCAGATACAGGAAGACGTTGTGGCGCATGGAGCTCGTTTCGCTGTCATCGTCTTTAGTTCCGGGATTGGTGTGCATCCGGATATGCCCCTTCGTCACCGGTTTCAGGTGCAAATCGGAGCATCGAACCTCATGTATGGAGAAGAACGCATAGCCGACCTTGGAGCAAAGAGCGGATTCCCTGTGCTCCCACTCACGCCTCCTCTGCGCGCCTTTGCAGAAGAGAACTCCGTATTCCTCCATGGATCTGATGCGACGGGCAAGGGGCACTGGAACGTGGAGGGGCACCGACTCGTTGGCGAACTCACCTCAACATTCCTCTGCGAAAAATTCGCCGAGGATATCTTCTCGACTCCATAGAAAAAGGTACGGTTACAAACCGCTCAGCACCGAAACGATCGCCTCTCCCATTGCCTTGCCGAGGATGGTATCGCCCTGTGCGTTGAAGTGCCCAACGAGATCGACGTACAGGGGATCGGTTACGGATGCAAAGACACCGGTCATATCGAAGAAGGCGACTCCTTCCTGCTGCAACCGCTGCCCCGCCTCTTGAAGGAACGGGTACCCCCGTTCGATAATGCCCTTCCAAAAGAAATCACCGATTGCCCTAGCGCGCTCTTCATCCTCCATAGGCTTGGACTCCGGAACGTACTGGTTTGGCTGGAGGAAGTGAACATATGCAATGCCCTGCGAAGCCGCCAAATGGTGGAGAATGAGTGATGAATGTTCCCACATGTCCGCAGCTCCCCCAAGGGAATCTGCGGTGATGTCCGATCCGGAAGCAGTGAGAGGTCCGTACGTCTCGCGAAACCGGTGGAGCGAATCGTCCGGTCTCCACGCGCCAGAAATGAGCTTGTTGCGCAAGAACTGATCGTAGACGTACCACAGAACATTCGCTGTCATACTGTACGCCAATGGACTTGCCTGCATGCCGTTTGCCGCATGGATGCGCTTCTCCATGAGAACATCGAAGAGGCGCTCACTCTTCGTTTGCGACTTGCGCACCATCCAACTCATCCGCGAAGTCCAGTACTCCGGATAGTGAGCGTAGCTGCCCAATGTTCGATTGTTCACGGGAACATAGAGTTCGTTGAATCCGTCGAGATTAATGAAGAGGTCAATATCCGCTCCTAATGCGAGGAGATAGTTGAGGAGGAGCAGCTGCTGTGGCTGGCGATAACCGTCTGCTGCCAGATTGATGAACCGAATTTTCTTCCCTACAACCTGGGGCAATTGCTCAAGTTCGGCAATGAGCGCATCGGGGCCATCTTGGTGCACCAACCCCATACGTCGTGCAACCGACCCTCCCACAAGAACCGCAGTGAATACATCCTCTGTAGGTTGTGGCACCGCATACTCCGGAATCTTATCGCTCTGCACGTATCCCAAATAGGGATGCAGGATACGATAGCTGATGTCGTCGCTTGCCATGTTTTCCTCTCCGTCGGCCGAGGGCTGAAGCTCCACGTCAAGGAGCACCGCACGATCTCCTCTGAGTTTTCCATATGTCGGCATTCCCCCGCGAAGCAGAAAAAGAGTGACCCAGGAAAGCGACTCGGCTACAACAAACAGGAAAAGCAGGAGTACCGCCCACAGAAAGAGCTGTTTGCCGAGTGGCAAACGAGCTTTGGGTGCAGTGGCAAAATTTTGATCGGACTCCATGCAAGAGCAGTGTAGTACGGCTTCGTGCGTGAAGCATCCTCGGCAAGCCGCCGCGCTTCTGTCGAAGGGTGAAAAGTTGGGATGTGAATTCGGGTCAAATTGGGATCGAACTTAAACCCAAACCCTAGCCATATTGGAGATATCGTGCAAAGGCGAATATACTCCCGAAACCTCGATGCGCATCCTCCTACCCACGCACGCCTTCACCGACAGCCCGCAGAGCGGGCTGCACACCGTCGTGTGGTACACCGCGCGCGGGCTTGCCGCGCGCGGGAACTCGGTGCACGTGATTACCACGTGGCTCGCGTTGGAAAACGAGACAATCGCATCACTGAGAAAACAGGGAATCCATGTACACCACGTTGCACAGTTCCCTATGCACAATCTTACGAAGCCGCTTGCACTACGCTGTTTTCTTACGGCACTCCGCCTGAGGCTTACCCAAAGATTCGATTGGATCTACGTCGTGGATCCTGCACGGACACCGTTCCACCGGTGCAAACTCGGCGCACGTTTGGCTACGCGCGTTCTGGCCCCGGATACGCCCGAGGTGCGCGAGCTCCTCACAACCGGAGATTGGGGATACGACCGCAGGCATAAGGATGAAGAAGAGCAGTGGAATTATCGTCGGCCATTGTGGTACCGGTTCTTCTCCGTACTCGCCGATGCGTGGTTCACCCTTCTCCCAGTGCATCACAACACCGATCATGCCGACTTGGTACTGTGCCAGGGCAAGGAGACGTTGAAATACTGGAAGACGCGCGTGCGGTGCAGAACAGTGGAGCTGCCAAACGGCGTTGATGCAGAACTCTTCGCACAACCCTTCCCTCCTCCGCGGCACACGGATAGATTCGTCTTTCTCTTCGTGGGAAGGATTGCCAAGCGAAAGGGCATCTTCCATCTCCTCGAAGCATTCAAGACGCTGCGCCGTGAGCGCGATGATGTTGAGCTGTGGATCGTGGGAAAGGGGTCCGAGGAACTCACGGCGGAAGCTCAAAGGTATGCCGATGAAGACCCTGAGCATGTTTTTCTATTCGGAGTAGTGCAACGCAAGGAGGTACCCGCATTCTTCCATGCGTGCTTTGCGCTCGTTGATCCGATGATTTACCAAGGATTCTCTACGGTCTGCCTGGAAGCGCTCTACTGTGGAAAGCCAGTTGTTACATCTCGATTTGGGGGAACAACAGACGTGGTGAAAGACGGAAAAACCGGTCTCCTTGTCGATCCACGCAATGAGGAAGAGCTCCTCTTAGCCATGCGCCGCATGCTGGAGGAGCCTCAGGAAGCTCAGACAATGGCTCGCAGAGGAGAAGAAATTGTGCGAAGCGGCTTCCTGTGGGAGCACGTGACAGGAATAATGGATGCCGCTTTCCATGCACCATGATCTTCACGACTTCCTGGGATGACGGCTACGCAAGCGATCGCAAAACCGCCGATCTCCTTTCGCACTACAAACTCACAGGAACGTTCTACGTCTGCCCACAGCAGCAACACAACGTACCCATGCTCAGTGACAGCGACATCGCTGCGCTCGCCACCCAGCACGAAGTGGGCGCCCACAGCCTGACACATCCGCGGTTGAGTCGCATTCCACCCGAACAGGCGAAAGAAGAAATTGAAAAGAGCAAAGCGTGGGTGGAAGAACGAACCGGACACGCATGCACCATGTTCTGCTACCCCAAAGGAGATTGGAGTGGAAGCATCGCTGGTCTGGTAAAAGGGGCAGGTTTCCAGGGTGCACGCACGGTGGAGGAGCTCTGCTTCAGCGCAGGGAATCCCTTTGCACTGCCAACCAGCCTCCACCTATACCCCTTTCCCTGGCGCAAGCGTTTCACACGATGGTGGCACCTCTTCGATATCGCGGGTCCCTGGCGCGTGAAGAGGGGGCGCTTGAGTGAGATGAAAATTCCCATGATCGCACAGCGCGGATGGCTTTCGCTTGCCTGTGCCCTCTTCGACCGTGCATTACAAGAGGAACGACCGTTCTTCCACCTCTGGGGGCACACGGAAGAAATCCGGCGCTACGGAATGCAGGGGGATTTGAAGAATTTCCTTGCGTATGTCCATGAGCATCGCGGTGCTATCACGCCCCTCACAAACGGCGCTCTGGTTTCCCGTCTTTTCACATGAAGATCCTCCTTCTGAATGACGATTACCCCCCACGCGGGGCGAGCAGTGTGGGGACTATTGTGGAAGGGCTCGCCAAGGAATACGGGGAACGGGGACACGCAGTCTTCATACTCACCTCACACCGCAGAGAGGAGAATCCCGGCATCCTGCGTATGGGAAATGTTGTCAGTCTACCGATTTCCTATCGCGCTTCTCTGCGGCATTACCGTTGTTTGCGCATGGGGAGAGTCTCGCGGATGATTGATGAGGAAATCCGCCGCATTCAGCCAACCGTCGTCCACGCGCACAACATTCACCAGTACCTGACGTACGACGCGCTGCGCATTGCACGGAAACACACCGATCGCATTGTCATTACGCTCCACGACGTCTTCAGCTTTTCCTTCGCTCGTCTTTCGACTGCAAAGTACCTGAGCTCGCTTGGAGAAGATGCGCACATGACATGGAAAGACCATGTGCAATCGGTGGGATGGGAATGGAACCCTCTGCGTAACACTCGTATACGTGGAGCATTCCGGAAGAACGTACGATGGGTCACTGTCGTGAGCAACGCGCTGGGGCGCGCTGCGGCACAGAACGGCATCGAGAATGCGACATTGATCTACAACGGCATTGATCCTGCGCCATGGCAGTGTGGCGAAGCGGCAGTGAACGCATTCCGTGCAAAGCACGGTTTGGAAGGGAGGCGCGTGCTCCTTTTTGGGGGACGCCTGAGCGTGGATAAGGGAGCAGTCGAGCTTTTGCATGCACTGGAATGTATCCGCAGGGAAATCCCATCCGTGTTGCTCCTGGTCATGGGGGACACAGAGCGTTGGCAGGGATTAGTCGAGCACGCCCAAGTACCACAAAATCTTGCTGCGCACTGGCGCTGCACGGGATGGCTGGAGCGGCCCGATGTTCTCTGCGCAAATTACGCATCCGACATCGCAGTGATCCCATCGCTCTGTCTGGACACATTCAACATGATGAACGTAGAGGCGATGGCTGCACGTAAGCCGGTTGTGGGAACAATTTTCGGCGGCACGCCGGAAGTGGTCGTGCACGGGGAAACTGGTTTCGTCTGCGATCCACGTGACATTGATACATTTGCAGGATACCTCAAAACACTCCTGCAGGATGACGCACTGAGAGAACGCATGGGAGAAGCAGGAAGACAACGCGCGCAGGAATATTTCACTCTGGAGAAACAGGCGAAAGAGTTCCTACGGCTCTACCAGGAGTGATTGAAGATCCTCCCGCACGCGACGGGAGAAGAGGAGCGCGCCGGAGGCATTGAGGTGATCTTCATCCTGGAAGAGATCGCGCTGTTCATCGAACAGCTGCTCATAATCAAGAAGAGCAATAAAGGGATACGTATACAACAGATCACGCACGGCGGATATATGGTGAGATGCTGCATGGCGCTGGTATGCAGGGGTCATGGGATACCGCACGCCAACGACATCTACACCATGCTCCTCGGCGATGAGAAAGAGCGCATCGAGCGCCTCAACAAGCTCTTCATTGATAATCGGTTCTCTGAGCTGGAGCTCAGCACGGCCTTTGCCAAGCTCATCGCGCTTTTCCTGAGGCAAGTCCGTCCATACCTTGTCCGACCTGAGCGAAAGCTGGCAGTGCTCATCCCAGAAGAGTTCGCGTTCAGGAATCTCGCCCGTGAAGAGTGCGGCAACATCCTGCTTGAAGATGCGCACAAACTCCTGACGATGTTCCGGATGCGCGAGCGGAACAAGGTACGTTGCAACGGACTCCACAATGGCGAGCGGATGGAACCCGTAGAGGCGCAGAGCATCGCGCAGTGAGACGAAATGGAGAATACCGGAAAAGTTTCTGTCCTCTGTGCGATACGCACCGAAGACGTGGTCATCTATGGGAACAACAAGAAAGTGGATGGAGGGATAGAGCACAAGGAGTTCCTGTGCTTTGAGAGCGACTTCGCGAAGGTTGTCCGAGGGATACGCCGCGTTGAGGTACTCCGGTCCCAGCACGCTCGTGCGGATATCCATCGCCGGATGCGAGTCGCCAAAGAAAACCACTACCGGATCTGCCGGAACATCTTTGAGATACGCAATCTGCTCAAGATAAATATCGGTCTGACGCACGCGCAAAAAGTAGTACACAGAGCACGCACCAAAGAGCGCGGCAAAGCCAAGGAGGAAGAATACGGCCAAGAGGATAAATCTGCGAATACTCACGAATCAGAACTGGAAGTAGATGAATTGGCTCCCCCACCGTCCGGCAAAGAGAACCGCGAAGAGGAGGAAATAGAACACAGACCAGCGCAGCCATACCGGTTGCCGACGGAACATGTGGCGCATTCCCTCGTGGCGTTGCAACCGATGCATTTCCTCAAGGAAGATGATGGAGAGAAGAGCCCCAATGAAGAGCGTCTTGGACATACTCAAGTTCCCCAAGACCTCCTTGAGAAGCGAGAAATGTGTCAGTTGTGCCCAAAGATCAGTCGTGAAGTGAGAGAGAATGTAGAGCGCATCGCCGAAGGATGCGGCACGGAAGAAAACCCAGCTGACGCTCACAAGAAGGAAGGTGCATGCAATCTGCCAAAGGGCAAGGATATGAGGAAAACGCGTTAGGCCCAGTGCTGATGCGGTTTGTGCGCGCAGAGAATGTGTGAGGTTCCCAACGACCAGATACACACCATGGAGACCGCCCCACACCACAAACGTCCACGCTGCACCGTGCCATAGGCCACTCAAAAGGAAGACGATGAGCACATTGAGTCCATGGCGCAATGGAGGTACACGATTACCGCCGAGCGGGATGTAGACGTAGTCGCGGAACCATGAGGAGAGCGAGATGTGCCATCTTCGCCAAAAGTCCGCGATGGAGCGCGCGGCGTACGGGCGATTGAAGTTGTCCACGAGCTTAAAACCCATTACTTGAGCGGAACCGATGGCGATGTCGCTGTAACCGGAGAAATCGCAGTAGATTTGGAAAGCGAAGAACACGGTGGCAACAATGAGCGGCAACCCCGTGAAGCGCGTCGGGTCACCGTAGACGGTATCTACGGCAACGGCGAGGTTGTCCGCGATGACCACCTTTTTAAAGAAACCCCACAGCATCAGCTTCAAGCCGTCGGTCACCCGCCCGGGCTCAAAAGAGAAGCGCTCACGGAATTGTGGGAGCAGATTCCCGGGTCGCTCAATGGGGCCTGCAACAAGCTGCGGGAAGAAGGAAACGTAGAGCGCGTAGATGCCGAAATGCCGCTCAGGGACTTGTACTCCTCGGTAAACGTCGATCACGTAGCTTAAGGTTTGAAACGTGTAGAAGGAGACACCAATAGGCAGGAGGAGATGGAGGAATGGGGAATCCCATGACACCCCCAGGAAAGCGGAGACACTTTGGAGGGATGTGCTGAAGAAATTGAAGTACTTAAAGATCCCGAGAATGCCGAGACACACCACGAGAGCACCTAAGAGGTACCAGCGTCTGTGTTCCTGCCGCTTTTCCCTCGCCATAAGCAACGCCGTCCCATAACTCACCGCTGTCGTGAAGAGAATGAGGAGCGCGTACGCCGGCTGCCACGCCATGTAAAAGTAATAACTTGCGAGGAGGAGGAACACCCATCGCAGGCGATGAGGCAGCAGAAAATACGCGGCCGAAACGAGAGGGAAAAAGAGGAGGAAGTGGAGCGAGTTGAAGAACATCGCCTAACGAATAGTATGCAGAATATAGTTGATAAAGGGCGTGATAACGAGTGGAGTGGCTTCCGATTGCGGAGCCGCGAGAACCTTTGCTCCGAGAACGGTTCTGGATAAACGTGCGGAAAGATCCTCCGAATAGCCAAAGAGGTGTGTGACGCCAAATGCATCGAGCGCATTGCGCAGCATTCCATCCGCACGGAGACGCTCAACGGTCTCCTCGGAAAAGAGAACGAGCGTGCGATCGCTCAGGAGTTTCAAGTCCATCATCCTCGTCGGATGTTCGCAGAGCGCAACAACGGCATCATCGGGCAGTGCTTTCAGCACCTCTGCTTGCGCGAGCGCTACCGGAACGGTAGAAGCACCGTATAACCGAGCAAGCTCAAGCCGGTTTGCCTGAAGCATCTCTATGCCGAGCACGAGAAGAACGCCGGTGAGCAGGAGCCCCGACCGCACGCGCCCAAGCGAAGGAGCGAGCGCATCACTCACAACGCCAACACCCACACCGGCGAAGAGCATAAAGACCCACAGGACATCCATGAGGTGTTCCCGTTCGTAGTGCAGAACGAACGTGATGATTGCGTAACTGCTCACAACTAATCCCAGGAGGAGGAGTGTACATCGGCGTTCGCGCTTCCAGAGGAAGAAAAACCCCGGGATGAGGAAGAGCCACAGTGCAACGGAGCCAACGCGCGCCTGTTGGAAAAAAGAGGGAATGCTGTTGAGGAAGAGCCATCCCCCATTCGCAAGCGAAAGGAGGAATCCGGATCGCAAGCCGTAATTAATGAGAGTTTTCTGTTCCTGCATGCGTGCAAGCCAGGACCACTGTGCCACCTGAGAAAGGTGTTCTTGATCAAAGCGCTCGCGATCGAAGAAGTATGTGTAGGGGTCGGGATAGAGATGGAGGTACGTCGCATTCTCAAGTTCTTCGGCACCGGGCCAGACACGCGCAAGGTTTTGGTTTGCCGGATACCCGAGGGTGCGAATGTCACCGATGTACGGAGCAAGGTATACAGCGCCAGCAAACGCACCGAAGAGCACGATACCGATCACTCCCCGCTTCCACGCACGCCTCTCCACCCAAAGGTACACGCAGAGGTACCACGGGAGGAAAATGAGAAAGACATCTTTAGAGGCAACACTGCATCCCAAGAGGAGGCCCGATACTACGAGTGCACCCCAGAGGGACCTCTCCTCAAGCCATACGAACGAAGCAAGGCTCGCAAAGAGGAAGAAGAATGCAAACGTGTAGTTATCCACAGTGAGCGCCTGCTGCCACATGAGCGGAGAGAGCCCCAGAAGAAGGGTAGCGACCCACGCTGCACGCACGCCGAAGATCTTCGCGGCGGCAAGCCAGAAGAACATGAGCGAGAACGCCGTTACCACGGCACTCACGACCGTCCAACCGATAAAATTATTCCACGGAACCCATGAAGAAATCAGAGCGAAGAGCACGGTACTCAGGCGACCGTCAGCGGTGGATGAAACTCCTTCGATGGGAAGAAGCTGCGTAGAGAGCAATCGTCCAAGCCCATCGAAGAGTGAGAAGAGCTCCGTCGCGGCAAAGTTGCGCGCGGGAAGGAGGCCCGGAAACTGGTAGGGGAACCCGGCGAAGAGAACCGGAGTAACCCAAAGACAGAGGAGGAGCCCCAGTGCAACACAGAGGAGAATCAGGTGGCCGGCGACGGATTTGCCTGCGAGACGCATGACAGAACCAGGCTGCCAGCATACCATTGAACGGATGGCAACTCCGAGTCAGCAGAAGAAGAATTGGGGTTTTACGGCGCTGAAGCTCATCGGTATTGGACTCTTTTTATGGATTCTCTCGCGCCTTGACCGCGAGACACTCCTGATGTTCGTCGGCCGCATCAATACAAGAACATGCGTCGTCATACTAATCCTCATCATGGCGCTCTATGGAGTGAAGACTCTGCGTTGGCACCTCCTTGTCCATCGACTGGGTGCACGTCCGACACTGGCAACATCGTGGAGGCTCTACAACATCGGCGTGTTCCTCTCGACAATTACTCCAGCCAAGATTGGTGAAGTTGGTCGCGCTGCGTATCTATTGCGTGACGGCATGGATAGCAGGGAAGCCATCATGCTTGCAGTGATCGACCGACTGATGGATGGAGTCGTCATCGCTGTTGTTACCGCTCTCGGGATGGGAGCGCTCTTCGGATGGAAGCTGGGAGCAATGAGTCTGACAGTCATCGGTGTGAGTTTTCTCTGTGGAGGAGTGCTGTGGAAACGCCATCTTATGCATCACCCCAATCGTTGGTTGGTTGCCCTGCAGAAAATCATGGATGCGCGCACGGTAATTCTTGCATTGCTCTACACAACCCTGAGCTGGTGTATCTACTTCGTACTTGCCGTTCTCCTGGCGCGCAGCGTCGGCATCGCTGCTCCTCTGACCGTGCTCATTGCAAGCTTCACCGTTGCGGGGATCATCACATTGCTCCCCATCGCGCCTTCAGGATTAGGCACGCGCGACGCGGCACTCATTGCACTCCTGCTTCCCTACGGAGTCCCTGCGGAGCAATCTGTTGCACTGGGATTTCTGATGTTTGTTACGATTCTCGTGAGCAGTATTCCCGGGCTCTACTACTGGGGCAGAGGCCACCCCGGTCCTCACCCTCTCTCTGTACCATGAAGCGCAACTGGACCATGGAACAGGTAGCGGCTCACTGGGACAGCGTCCCTGAATACAACGATATCAATGCACAGATTGATTCGTACTACCGCCGATTCGTCGACAGCGCCCCGCTATTCTCTATCCCGCAGAACGCCAAGGTACTGGATGTCGATTGTCGCACGGCTGTTGGTACGACGTTCTTCGCGCGCAAGTATCCCACCGCACGTTTCACTTGCATGCCGATGGCGCCGTCATTTGCGACAGCGGCGGGGAAGAAAATTTCCGGAGAGCGTATCAGCGCGAACATTGTTCCGTTTGCATCGATTCCTCTGCCTTTCGATGATGAAGTATTCGATGTTGTCCTTACCTACGAGACGATTGAGCATGTACCCTGGCCGGAGGCATACCTCGCCGAGCTCTCCCGTGTACTGAAAACCGGCGGCACGCTCGTGCTCACGACCCCAAGCCTCCTCTGGGAGCCTGTCCATCTCCTTTCCGCAGCTCTCAAGTTGGACCACGGCGAAGGGCCGCACTGGATGCTCGCCAGGGGGAGGCTGCTCAGAGCGATACGGGAAGCAGGATTGGACATCAAAACCGAGAGATCGTTCGTCCTGATCCCCGTCGGACCCAAGTGGCTCATTGCCATCGGCAAATCCTTTGAGAGAGTGTTGCCCGAGTTTCTCCTGCGCATCCTCTGCTTGAGGAGGACTTTCATCTGCACGAAGAGAGCAGACTACTGGTGGCACCGACTGAATGAGGAAATCATTCGTACCGGACTGGATACGCACTGCGGTACGAGCGTTGGCGTCTCGAATGGGCTATTGGAACTACAGGAGAAAGACGGAGTCCCCGTCACTGTGCGAACATCCAAACCTGGTTGCCTACCACGCGAAGCATTCCTTGGATGTGCCGCACGCGAATGCAATTACCCCAAGCTCAACAAATTCGTATTCGGAGAGCTCCCGGAGAATTGGCTCTGCGGTGTCGTAAAGAAGAGCTCCGTAGGTCACGCATCGGACGAAACTGTGCGCCGAACGGGAGCATCCGGCGGAGTGATTTCCTCGCTCCTCATCCATCTCATTGAATCCGGAGCAGTCAACGGAGCCGTGTGCCTGCAACTTGGGAAGAACAAACCCTACCGTGCCGAACCTGTCATCGCACGTTCCAGAGAAGAAGTACTCGCCTGCGCACAGAGCATCTACAGCCTCACACCGGTGAATACCATCCTCTCGAAGCTGGAGAGAGAGGAGGGGCCGCTGGCATACGTCGGCCTCCCCGATCAGGTGGCAGCAATCCGAAAATTACAGATGCTCAAGCACCCGAGCGTGCGCAACATTCGGTACATCATCGGACCGTACATGGGAACGCAGATGTACTTCGAGGCAATTCGCAGCTTTCTGCGGTCCCACGACGTGCGCTCCGAAGAAGAGATCACATACCTCAAGTACCGTGCGGGAGAATGGCCAGGTCACCTGCGCATCGCACTGAAAGATGGTCGTGTACTTACGGCAGAAAAATTTCATTACAACTACCTGATTCCTTTCTTCATCACACAGAGCAGCTTGCAGCTCGTGGACTTTACCAACGAGCTCACCGATATCTCCGTTGGAGACGCCTGGTCGCCAATGTACGAGAAAAAACGCGGCGGGTACGCCGTCATCCTCGCGCGCTCCCAGCAAGGGCAAGACCTCATCGAAGCCGCAATCAGGCAGAACATACTTTCGTGCGAGCCTGTATCGCTAGAGGAGGCACTCGACATGCACGGCCACATGCTCGACTTTAAGAAGCGAGGATCGTTCATCCGCAACAGCTGGCGCAAGGTGCAACCGGAGTACGGCTATGCCCCAGCGCACATTGCGTTCATGCGTGTTGCAGTTGAGTGGTGCCTGTGCGCCGTATTTTCCATGGGGAAACAACGCTCTGTACGGTGGCTGCTTGAACGTATCCCCCTGCGCATTGTCGGCCCTGCGTTTAATATATTGAGAAAATCCTGGAAAGCAGTATCCAAACCAACCAAGCGAAAAGGATTACGCTCCATGGAATTCCGGGTATGCTCTCGGTAGCCTTCCTTTTCTTCTTTTGCTTCCTTTTCATCCCTTTAGATGATCTCCCTCCTCATCCCCGTCTTCAATGAGCAGGAAGCCATCGCCGAAACGGTAGAACGCGCACACCGTACGCTCTCTGCATTGGACGAGGATTTTGAGCTGATCGTCATCAACGACGGAAGTACAGACGCAACCGAGCGCATTCTTGGCGGTTTGAATTTGCCGCACACGACCGTGATCACGCATCCCACAAATCGTGGGTACGGCACAGCGATGAAAACCGGCATTCGTCGTTCGCATGGAGAGCGCATTGCAGCAGTCGATGCGGATGGCACGTACCCCATTGAGGAACTGTCCCGACTTTTGGAAATCATGGATCGCACGGATGCCGATATGGCGGTGGGGGCACGCACGAAGAAAGGTGCCAAAATCCCATTCATACGCCGGCCGGCCAAAGCCGTCGTAGCCCTGCTCGCCAACACACTCACGGGCATGCGCATTCCTGACAATAATTCGGGCATGCGTGTGTTTACGCGTGAACTTGGCACTGCGTTCATGCACATGTACCCCGCAGGATTTTCGTTCACGCTCACCATCACACTTGCAGCACTGACAAGCGGCTATTTGGTGGAATTCATCCCCATCGATTACTTCAAACGCAAGGGGAAGAGCAGCATGAGTTCGGGACTTAATGGTCTAAAGCACTTTGCCGCGTTCCTCGGACTCATCATTCGCATCACCACATACTTCCGACCCCTGCGGTTCTTCGTGTGGCCCAGCGTTCTCCTTGTTCTCATGGGAGCAGGAACAATCGTCTACACTCTTTCCACCGAAAGGAACATTTCCGATGCAGGCATGTTGCTCCTCCTCACCGGCGTGCAGATCGGACTCTTTGGTTTACTTGCAGAAGTTGTGGTGAAACAGGGGCAAAAAAATATCTGAAATGGTCGATGAATGAGCTAACCAAAGAGCTAAACCACCAATGTGACTTTTTGTGTTCGCACCTATGAAATCCTGCAGAACTCCAGTGTGAATGCTGAGAAAAATCGGGAACTGCAGAAAACCGCTTGACCGGTTCTGCGCATTGCCTACAATTGCCCCGCTGCTCCCAATTCCACAACGGAATGGGGGGTGAGAAATTTTCCATCCCGCTTTCCTCGATTCGGCCTTGGCCTGGGGTACTGCGGGCCAGGGGCGTCTCTCGTGACGCATGGAAAATGAGATCCTTCACAGCATTGCAGAGTAGAGAAGTGTGAACCCGTATGACGGAGATTATGCAAAACGTAGAGGTTTCCTCTTCGTTGAACATCGCCTCCTCATACGAATCCTTTGAAAAACTAGATCCTTCCTGCTTCTGCAGGAATGGATCACCAAAAACCAGTCAATTCTTCTTCACGAAGAGTTTGATCCTGGCTCAGAGTGAACGCTAGCGGTGCGCCTAACACATGCAAGTCGAGTGGGTTTAGACCCACGGCGAACGGCTGAGTAACACGTTGGAACCTGCCCCGGACTCAGGGATAACCCCGCGAAAGCGGGGCTAATACCGGATGGTCCCGCAAGGGTAAAGCTTTTGCGGTCCGGGAGGGGCCTTCGGCCTATCAGCTTGTTGGTAAGGTAACGGCTTACCAAGGCTATGACGGGTAGCTGGTCTGAGAGGACGACCAGCCAGAATGGGACTGAGACACGGCCCATACTCCTACGGGAGGCAGCAGTGAGGAATCTTCCGCAATGGGGGCAACCCTGACGGAGCGACACCGCGTGAAGGATGAAGCCCTATTCGGGTGTAAACTTCTGTTCTGAGGGACGAAATTTTTGACGGTACCTCAGGAGAAAGCACCGGCTAATTCCGTGCCAGCAGCCGCGGTAAGACGGAAGGTGCAAGCGTTACTCGGAATTACTGGGCGTAAAGCGTCCGCAGGTTCCATATCAAGTCTGTTGTAAAAGCACGGGGCTCAACCCCGTTGTACGTGACGGAAACTGATGTGGTAGAGTCACTCAGAGGCATCTGGAATGCCGTGTGTAGGGGTAAAATCCGTTGATCCACGGTAGAATGCCGAAAGCGAAAGCAGGATGCTGGGGGTGTACTGACACTCATGGACGAAAGCGTGGGGAGCGAACGGGATTAGATACCCCGGTAGTCCACGCCCTAAACGATGCGTGCTCGGTGTGGGGCTTTCAATCAAGCCCCGTGCCTTAAGCTAACGCGGTAAGCACGCCGCCTGGGAAGTACGGCCGCAAGGCTAAAACTCAAAGGAATAGACGGGGACCCACACAAGCGGTGGAGCATGGGGTTTAATTCGATGATAAGCGGAGCACCTCACCCAGGTTTGACATCCCGGGAACCCCGCGGAAACGCGGGGGTGCCGCAAGGAACCCGGTGACAGGTGATGCACGGTCGTCGTCAGCTCGTGCCTTGAGGTGTACTGTTAAGTCAGCAAACGAGCGCAACCCTCATCCTATGTTGTTTTTTCATAGGAGACTGCCGCCTCCAAGGCGGAGGAAGGTGGGGATGACGTCAGATCTGCGTGTCCTTTATGCCTGGGGCAACACCCGTGCTACAATGGCCGGTACAAAGGGGAGCAAACCCGCGAGGGCTAGCAAATCCCAAAAAACCGGTCTCAGTTCGGATTGCAGTCTGCAACTCGACTGCATGAAGCTGGAATCGCTAGTAACCGTGAATCAGCTACGTCACGGTGAATACGTTCCTGGGTCTTGTACTCACCGCCCGTCAACTCATGAAAGGCAGGGGCGCCCGAAGCACCCTTACCCGCAAGGGGGGGTACCACGGTGAAACTGCTGATTGGGAGTAAGTCGTAACAAGGTATCCGTAGGAGAACCTGCGGATGGAACACTTCCTTACCAGGGAATACATTCTCTGTCACATGCTCTGGCTCGTGCTCTTTAGGCCCGCAAGGGCGCCATCATGTGAACTGATTGCCCGGAGAGCACCCCTTCCATCCCTTAGGGGATTGGGGGCCGGGACCTTCTCTACTCTGCAATGGGGTGAACGAGTAAAACATAGCTTGACATTCTATGTTCTTACGAAAGAACACTATTTCTGCGATGCACATGGATGTTTTTTTGGCTTGCTTACCAAAAGAAACAGAATAGGGGGAAAGACCGGCTTTTTGACTGCTCGAATAAAAAAGGTTCTCGAGTACATCGTTTTCCACATTCCCTCCTAATCATTTCCTCAGAGATCGCAACAAAAACAGGCTCTATCAAGGATATTCACAAATTCTGAGTTTTGATCTGGTAAAATGTACTTTGATCTTTCTTTGCCAAGAACTCACTGAATAGGCCATGGTGACCATTGGTCATCGTGGCCTGAACAGTTCACTGGTCAGGAGCGAAAGTACCCCCATATGACCTTGCAAGGGATTGAACGCAAGATTCAATCGAAAGTCCGACTGTGACTCAAGGGTGCTTTTAGCTGTCTGAATGATCTAGAAAAAGCTTAGATAGTAAATACTAAATTGTGAATTGACATAGAAAAATACAGGAACAAAATCTCCGGAATCCCCCGCCGCCACGGAGGCGATAGTGGAGGGGGACTGGCGGCGGGAGCGCTTTCTTTGCTTCTTTCTTTGTCGTCCTGACAAAGAAAGAAGGTTACAGTGCTCTCATACACCGCAAAACCCCCAAAGAAACCAGCGCCTATCTATCCTTCTTAAACCCCACAGGTACGAAATTGTCGTAGAGCAACTGGCGAAACCTCCGTCCAATCCCTTGAAGACGTTCGGCAGCTCTGCTCGGCCCTGCAACCGCATCAAGGAGCTTCAGTAACTCCTTGGCTTGGCGTGCTCGCTCGGCGACTCCCCTGTGCACTGCGTACCACCGGTGCCAGTCTCCCCCTTCACTCGTTACCTGCCGCTTGAGCGTTCTTATGAATGAAAGCACAGCCTCGTAATTCGGCACGCTCAACGCATCGAGTGCTTCCTGGTCAGCTTGAGCAACGATCACCTCAAACTCGGCGGCAGACTCTTGAATCCTGCGATCCAGTGCTTCCTCCTGTGCAGCGGCTTCTCTCTGAGTGAGCGGTTTCCCCATGACAATATAATATCATATTTATGCAGTTACTGCAACGTCCAAGACGCGTGGGAAAAAGCCGTACCATGCTTTCTGTACGGATGTAATGCAACTGAAGCTCCACCATCGGACGAAGGCAGGTGAATTTCGTGTGTGAAAAATTTGCATCGAGCTCGTAGAAGCGCACGATACTCCCAATCCGCTACTTCTCTCTCTATTCTATGGATGAGAATCCTCACGAAAGTACCAAGCCGACCCAACCTCTCCCTACAGAAGTTTCATGCTCTATCCGCGGTGATAGTGATCTCATGCAGAGAATGGCTGCACTTGCAAAAGAGATTACTGCGATAGGTATTCCCGCTTCATTCACTTGCACGCCACTTCCACAAGGAACGGGGGATGAAATAAACTGAAGTGCCCCACCCTTCTCATGCGCCGCAAACCCGTCGTCATTGGCATCGTAGGAATACTGGTCCTCACACTCGTCGTTGCGTGGATCATGACCGCAATCCTCACCCCTAAGGAAATCGATACGACAACGTGGAACGGAGTGAAGAACCACGTCCGTTTGCAACTCACACGCATGACTTTAGACGACCGCCAGGCCTTCGTGCATCGTCCACTGTTCCCGGATGTGTACCTGGCCTATGTCATTGACCATGAAACGCAGTACACTTTCATCCAAAAATCGCAGATTGCAGATTGGGACATCAACCAGGAAACGCTGGAGGAAGCCGCAGGGAAGAATTTGGAAGAAGTATCGCAGGACATCGAACTGCAGACATTCGGGCCGGATAAGGACGGCGGAATATACATGCTCATTGAAACTGGTGACGGCTACGATGCAGCACGTATCCTGCTCCCCTCAGTTCGGGAACGCGTACGCCAGGTTTTGGGGGATCCTTTCATCGCAGCATTTCCGATGCGCGATTTTCTCATTTTCTGGAATGAGGACTTCTCTCTGCAAGACCAATTTGTAGAAGAAGTGCGTCTGCAGTTCACCGAAGAACCTGAATACCCCTTAAGCCCGTCCATCTTCCGTTTCAATGGAAATTCCATCGAAGTCGCGGAATCCTGAATCTCTGGTTATGGACGCAGACGCGCAATCGCTCTTTGGATGGAGGCACGCATCGTAGCGGCGTCTTTGCCCTGCGCAACGGAGCGGAGAAATCCTTCGATGCACATCGAACGCGCCGTCGCTACGTCGATACCGCGCGCCGAAAAGGAGAAGATTTCCTCGGGACCTATACGATGCAACGAGGCGCTGTGACCGGCTTTTACATCATTGGTACGTACTTCCAATGCAGGAACGGCATCGACATGCGCAGTGGCATCCAGGAGCAATGCATGTTCCTGAAGCTTCGTTTCTGTCCCCTTTGCGTTTTCCTCGATAACGATACTGCCATTGCATTCCACCCTTGCTTGCCCCATAGCCACTCCGCGCATCGTTATTGCACCGTGCCCATTCGGAGCTGCAAACACCATGCGTGCAGCAAGACGATGGGCTGCCGAGGAAAGAAACGCCCAGGTAATGGAGTGCTCACCGCCCACTCCCCGCACCGTACTCTCCACATCATGATCAACGATAGAGGCACTATCGGTAACGATCTGCCAATGGAGAGAGGCATCGCTCTCTACGCTACCCTTCTGTCGAACACGCTCGGCCATTCCGCTGGTAAGGAAGGAGAGCATGGCACCGGAACGCAGAAAAACTTCGTTGGAAAATACGGCACTCTGTTCAAGGACAACGTGAACATGTGCCTGTGCACGCTCTTCCAAAACAATCGTAAGGTGCGCATGGCTGGGGAAGCCGGAAAGTGTAATGGGGCGAGGAGAACACGTATCACGCGCGCATGTTAGGAGCCAATGAGCCCCCTCATGTTCAGGAGCAAGCAGATCACCCATGGGAGATGGAGAATCTCCAACGGAAAAGAGCGTGACACCATGAGGAAGGGCCTGTATCGCCAGATTGTTTGCCATGCGCAGAGGGAAATCCTAGCGCAAGCGCGCTCAGCGTGCACCGCTATACTCATAGACATGGAAAAACGTATCTACGTCATCGGAGACCAGGAACTGCTCGACGTGCTTACGGAACCTATGCGCAAGCGCACAGAGTTGGTACAAATTGATGAGGAGTGGCCACAGGTGGAGCGCAATGCGCTCATTATCATTGTCAATACATCCATGGCCATTGATCAGAAACTTTCCGGAGCACTCAACCCAGCACTTTGTCTGGAACGTACCCTGGATTTAGCATTGCACGTCCTGCGGCAGGAGCAAGATCCTCCACATGCTGATCGGCCGTACGTGCCTCCAACAACGGTGCATTGCGATCCGCACGCGCATAGCTCTCTTCTCTCATTTTTTGGCAAGGGGCATTCGAGTCTCTATCGTCACCCCAACAACGAACTGCTCTCGACGATTGTTGCTCCACAGATGTTGGATCAATACCTCCACGCACGATTGCGACTCAAACTCCTCGCTGAACAGCACACACGGTGTCGTGCCGAGACTGCTGCATTCGAAGAAAAACCGACCGAACGTTGGCTGAAGAAATACCTGAAAGGAAGATAGGGACCTAGCCAATCTTGATGCCACGCAACGCTTCTTGTATGCCACTCGCCTGCTGCACATCGACAATGCCACGGGGGTCTTGCGATAAGCGGAGTCGAAGCAATGCACGAAATGCGTTCTCAACCTTTTGCACGGCATCGTGTCCCCCATACCTCCTAAACATTTCGAGCTGATCTTCTACGTCCTCTGGTTGTACACCAAGGATATTGCGGTCATTCTCAAGTTCCTCTCGACGCAGGACTTGTGCGAAAGGAAGAGATTGGGAATCCGAATGTATCAATTACCCCACGCTCCCCTCCATCTCGAGCGTGATCAGCCGGTTCATTTCCAGTGCGTACTCAAGGGGGAGTTCTTTGATAATGGGCTCAATAAACCCGTTCACAATCATGGCCTTGGCCTCTTCTTCGCCAATACCGCGCGCAGTGAGATAGAAGACCTGTTCGGGGGAAAGCTTCCCCACGCTCGCCTCGTGCGCAACGGTGACATCGTCGTTGTGGATACGAATGGTGGGAATGGTATCTGCACGACTGGTCTCATCCAAAAGCAGTGCGTCGCACTCGACGCGCGAGGTGCAACCATGAGCGTTTTCCGCGACATGCAGAAGCCCACGATAGGTGCAAACTCCGCCGCCCATGCTTACGGATTTGGAGGCAACCGTACTGGTGGTATGGGGAGCAAGATGGAGTACCTTTGCTCCCGTATCTTGCCACTGGCCGGCAGTCGCAACAGCAAGCCCCAAATGGTCGCATCGTGCCCCTTCCCCCACCAGAAGCGAACAGGGGTAGAGCATGGTAACACCCGATCCCATGTTGCTCCCTATCCACTCCATTGTCGCATCCTGTTCCACAATTGCGCGCTTCGTATTCAGGTTGTACGTATCGCGACTCCAGTTCTCCACTGACGAGTAGCGCACGCGTGAGCCTGGCTTGGCGAAAATTTCCACACATCCAGCGTGGAGCCCATTGCGTCCGTACTTTGGTGCAGAGCACCCTTCGATGTAGTGGACGTTGGCACCCTCCTCAACAATGATGAGCGTGTGCTCGAATTGCCCCATCCCGGGCGCATTCATACGAAAATACGCCTGGAGGGGCTCTGTGACCGTCACCCCCGCAGGAACGTAGAGGAAGGTTCCGCCGGACCACACGGCTCCGTGGAGCGCGGCAAACCTGTGATCCGTTGCTGGAATACAGCGCATGAAGTACTCCTGCACCAAATCCGGATACTCGCGCACCGCATCGTCCATGGAGAGGAAAAGCACTCCCTGCTCACCCCAACGCTCCTTGAGACGATGGTAGATGACATCGCTCTCGTACTGAGCTCCAACGCCGGCAAGAACCCGGCGTTCTGCCTCGGGAATGCCTAACCGGTCGTAGACCCGGCGAATGTGTTTTGGAAGTGCTTCCCATGTCTCAGCTTCCCCAATACCAGGCTGCGCAAAGTAGAGGATATCCGTAAGATCGAGACGAGAAAGATCGGGACCAAAGCGCGGGGACTGTGAATGGAGGTAGGTCTCGTATGCATCCAACCGACGCGCACGCATCCAGGATGGCTCATCCTTGGCAGCACTGATTTCCTCAATCAGATTCCTTGTAAGCCCTCGCGTACACCGCTGCGCATAGAGCGCAGGGTCCGCCTCATCGAGAAATTCCCGTTGGGACCCAAAGATTGTCTGAGAAGGAGGCATGAGAACTGCTATCCTACAGCACCCCTCTACTGGGAAAGAGGAAGAGGAGGGATTTAAGGCCAAAATCAGGCATATATACCGAAGTTTTCACTGTATTGGAGAGCTAAAAACGGGTATTGAAAATATCTACTTTTTGTTTTATAATAAAAGAAAGACCCCTTAGAATGGGGCATTCCTCATGACGTTGCAATCCCCGAACGAACCAAGGGCACAGACCATGATAAACCGCATGACGGGATTCCTGAACCGCGTGCAAATTCTGCGACCAAAAACACTGCTAACCTTCGCACGTCGACGCTGGAAACTCCTCCTGATCCTCACGCTCATTGGCGTACCGGTACTGGCATTTGGTGTGTGGCTCTTTGCACCACAGCAACCGGAGATCATTACCGAGACAGCAACGCGCGGAGACCTGGTCCAGACCGTCGAGGCAGTCGGAACCGTTGCTTCTGAACGCGACCTGACACTCAAATTCCCTGTCACGGGGGTTGTAGCTGAGGTGTACATTTCCGAAGGAGACGAGGTGAAAACCAACCAGGAACTCGCTCGGTTGAAGAACGACGCCCTTACCGCAGACGTACAGAGCGCTAGTGCGCAGTTGGCTGCAGAGAGCGCCGCGTTGCGGGAGCTGAAGGAAGGTACCCGTCCTGAGGACATCCGCATCGCAGAGATTGAGGTGGAAAAAGCTCGCGCCTCCCTCGCTTCTGCCCAAGCATCATTACGCGGCGCGGAAGAAAAGCTTGAAACAGGAGAGGAGAAACTTGCATCCCTCCTCAGAGAGGCGGCAACCAGTCTTGCCGGATACGTCACCACATCACAGAGTACTGCCTCACAGCAACTTACCACTGCGCGTACGAGCCTGAGAATTTTCGACGACGTATTCCAGTCCAACGAAATCGATCGGGTCGTCAACCAGAACCAACCAGCATCCTACAATATTTTGCTGCGACAGAAGCAGACTGCTGAGCGCGCAGCCGAAGATGTGAGAAACACCGTAACAACGGGGTTCGACGATTACCGCGAAGCCATTGCAAGCATGCAGCAGGTCCGCGGGGCGCTCCTTGCTGTTGCGAATGTCCTCGACGAAGCTTATGCATTCATCGCCGATCTTGATCTGGTCGGTGGCACGTTCGACGTCAGTGATCGAGAGACGCATAAAGCAACACTCACGACCGAGAAGAAGAGTGTTCAAAGTGCGCTTTCTTCGCTCGATACCGCAATGAAGAACCTCCAGGATGCCGCAGCGAACTTCGATACGAAGATTGCTACAGAGGAGAATACGCTCGCTGCAGCAAAGAGCACCAAAGAGACGTCTCTCGCCGATATCCTCTACTACGAAACCTCCTTGCAAACCAAGGAAGTGGAACTCCAACGAAAACGTACGGGAGCCCGGCAAACGGAAATTGACGCGGCAGCTGCACAAGTCAGCCAGGCGTACGCTCAGCTCAACCGAGCGAAGGCAAAACTGGAAGACTCTATTCTCCGCGCCCCGTTCGAAGGAACAATCACGCGCGTGGATATGAAAGCCGGAGAATTCACGGGAGATTTCGACAACTATACCTATTCCATCAGCATGCTCGGCGCATCGCCGTACCGCGTCGAGATGTACGTTGCGGAGATTGACATTCCCAAAGTGCAGTTGAGCCAGTCGGGCTCCATTGAGCTCGATGCATTCCAAGGGAAAAAGATTCCGTTGCGCGTCAGTCAGATTGACCCCGGTGCAACAGAACGCGACGGCGTTGCTAAGTACTTGGTCACCCTCGATTTCCTCTCCCTGCAGGAAAATCTGCGCATCGGTATGTCAGGCGATGGAGAGATCTACACGGACCGCCGAGAGGATGTCGTCATGATCCCCGGACGAGCGGTATTGCATGGGGAAGATGGCAGGGAAATGGTACGCATCCTCATGCCAACAGGAGAAATTGAGGAGCGCCCGGTTGTCACGGGCATTGATGGTGCCGACGGAGAAGTGGAAGTGGTGAGCGGGATAGAAGAGGGAGAAACCGTTGTCATTCTCATAAAGAATTAGTCATGTCCACGCCCAAGCACATACCACTCATCGAAACGAAGAAGCTTTGCAAATCGTACTTCAATGACGATTTGGAAACCCCTGTGCTCTTTGATATCGATCTCGTGATCGAACGGGGGGAATTCGTCGCCATTATGGGGCCTTCTGGCTCGGGGAAATCCACGCTCATGCACATCCTTGGGTTCCTTGATCACCATACGAAGGGGCAATTCCTGTTCCAGGGGGAACCCGCGACGAAGATGGACGAGGACACGCTCGCAAAAATCCGTGCAACGCGCGTGAGTTTCGTTTTCCAGGCCTTCAACCTCTTGCCGCGCACGACCGTCTTCCAAAACGTTTTGCTGCCTCTGCTCTACCATCCAACAATTCCCGCTGCAGAGCGTGAAGGGCGTGTTCAGAGAGCCATCGAAGCCGTGGGACTTTCGGAGCGCAGCACGTACTTGTCGAACCAGCTTTCCGGCGGGCAGAAGCAGCGTGTTGCGATTGCCAGGGCACTGGTCACCCAACCTGAGGTCATCTTTGCCGATGAACCAACTGGAAACTTAGACTCGGCATCGGGAACGCACGTGATGGCGGCGCTGCAGGCGCTGCACCGAGCGGGGCATACGATCATTTTGGTCACGCATGAGCAATCCACGGCTGAACACGCTGAGCGCATCCTGAAGATCTACGATGGAAAGATCACAGATGACCTGCGTTCGTTTAAGCGGCGCCACGCAAAGGACGGCATTACCATCGAAAAGTAACCATGTTGATGCGCGATCTCCTCCAAACGGCTTCCAAGGGGGTGACCGTCAACCGAGGCCGGTCGCTCTTGACCATGCTCGGTATCATCATCGGTGTCGGCGCTGTGGTACTTATGACGAGCGTCGGCAGGAGTATGGAGGGCGTCATCCTGGGACAAATTTCCGTCTTGGGACCCGATACCGTCGCTGTATTCCCCGGAAACCAAGGACCAGAGGGAGGAAATTCTGCCCTGCGACCGGACTTTGACAGCCTCACCTTTGCGGACGCGGATACCCTCGCACAGTTGGACACTGTAACAGACGTTGCCCCAGTCGTATTTGTCTCGGGAAACGCACGCTATGGCACGGAAGAATCGGATCCTCGGATTGTCGGGTCACTTCCGGGGTACTACGAGAACCAGACAGTGGAAGCAGCCCTGGGACGCCTGCATGATGAGAGCGACGAACGAACAGCGCGTTCTGTTGTCGTTATCGGTTCTGATATCGCCGAGGACCTCTTCCTCAATCAGAGCCCCTTAGATAAACGTATTGAGATCGCCAACAAAAAGTACACGGTGATTGGGGTACTCAAACCGGTGGGAACACAGTTCTTCCAGAACGCAGATGAGCGCATTATCATACCCTTCTCTACGGCTATCGCTGTCACGCACAGAACGTACGCGGACATGATCGTCCTCAAGGCGCAGGGGGATTTGGATCTCGTCCTGGCAGATGTGACGTCACTCTTACGCCAACGTCACGGCATTATTCCGCCCATGGACGGAGGAACCGAGAATGATGATTTTCTCATCCGATCAGCCGCACAGGCGCAGGAGATTCTGGGAACCGTCTCGCTGGGGCTCACGCTCTTCATAACGATGATCGCGGGAATTTCGCTCATCGTCGGCGGTATCGGCATCATGAACATCATGCTCGTTTCGGTTACAGAGCGAACGCGGGAAATCGGCCTGAGGAAAGCTGTGGGAGCACGCCGTCGTGACATTCTGCTGCAATTCCTGATTGAGTCGGTCTTTCTTACGTTTATCGGCGGAGTAATCGGTGTCGGTATCGGATTAGGGCTCGATTACGTTCTCGCAACAGCAGTGGGAAAATACTTGGATAACTACACATTCGAAGTAAGCATCGGCGCCATTGTTCTTGCACTCGCTATGGCAGCGGCAACCGGCATTGCGTTTGGCATATATCCCGCACGCAAGGCAGCAGACTTAAATCCTATTGAAGCACTGCAATACGAGTAATTATGCTCTTCTCCGATACGCTGCATACGGCCCTGGAAGGACTCAAGCGCAATCGCATGCGATCGCTCCTTACGACATTGGGCATCATCATCGGCGTCGGTTCCGTGGTGCTTATGGTGTCCATCGGCACCAGTTTCCAGCGCTATATCTTAGACCAGGTGGAAACATTTTCTGGAGATACGTTTGAGGTGAATGCAAAAGGCATGGAACAAGTGGGTAAGGACATTAACACCATTACGTTCGGTGATGTGGAAGCAATCCGTAACCTCTCTACTGTAAAGAACATCGCACCGGCAATCTTCGTAACTGAGCGCGTACAGTACGGCACCAAGCAGATTGCTCCATATATTTTCGGCACCACAAAAGAGCTCTTTGCGAACTGGTCAATGAAGATTGGAGAAGGCCGACTGCTCACTGATGCCGATGTTAAAGGAGCCGCGAGTGTTGCTGTATTGGGACCTCAGGCGGCGGAGGATCTCTTTGAGAACCAAAACCCATTGGGCAAGCGCATCACTATCGGCTCACGCAAGTTCACAGTTGTCGGCATTCTTGAGGAGATCGGCTCACCTTTGGCAAGCCAATTGGAAAGTATCGTGTACGTCCCGTTTACGGTTGCCAAAGCAATGATGGGAAGAACAGCCTATGTCGATTACATTTCCCTGCAATCCACAGGAGACAATGAGATGACAGAGCTTGATATCACAACGCTCTTACGACAGCGCCATAATATTGAGAACCCTGATAACGATCCGGATAAGGATGATTTCATCGCGCGTTCGTTTGCACAGGCAACGGAGATCATCGGCACGGTCACCATGAGTATCACGCTCTTCTTAGGACTTATCGCAAGCATTTCGCTGTTGGTAGGCGGCGTGGGTATTATGAACATCATGCTCGTTTCGGTGACGGAGCGAACTCGGGAAATCGGCCTGAGGAAAGCTGTGGGAGCACGCGGAAGGGACATCTTGTTGCAGTTTCTCTTTGAGGCCGTATGTCTCACACTCCTGGGGGGAATCATCGGCCTCATGGGCGGAGTGGTTCTTGGATTCGTGCTGGTCCTCGTTGCCGCCAAATTTCTCGGAACCATTCACTACACACTTTCGCTCTGGGCTGTCGTCGCCTCTCTGGCAACGTCCATCGGCATCGGACTTGCATTCGGCATCTTCCCCGCCCGTAAAGCGGCGCAACTCACACCGATCCAGGCCCTGGGATACGAATAGAACGACACTTCCTGCACATTCCGCACTCGACTCCGCTGACGCTTCCCCCTCCGTCTCGCCCTGCTCGACTACGGGGGACGAGTCGCCGGGCAAGCCTGCCAAACTTCCCTTATCTTCTTGACCTCCCAAACCCGCTATACCCCCCTTGCTCTCACCTGCCACAATAGGAGAAAATATGACCGCCTCCTACCCCCTCTCCCCATGCAGTGCGACATGTGTGGACAGAACATGTGCTCCAAGTGCGGCGGCTGCGGTTGCCCCGGCAATGAGTGCACCTGCGCGACGGAAGATCTCAAGCAAGAAGAAGAGTAGAGCGCGCACAAGGAGATCAGGTGGGCTTTCCCCACTCCGCAGACATCAATCTCCGCGGCAGCTGAGCAGAATTGCAGGAGTACTTTCGCTTACATAAGGCAAAAAAATGGGAATAAATGCAAATATGCCTACTTTGTGGAGAATTGGCAATTTGATATGGAAAACCAGTCCGGCAGGATAGGCCTCCTATGTCTGCATCCTCTTCTTCCACCATTCTCAAAACACTCAGTAATATCACGGCTTCTTTAGCCGATACTCCGGCGAGTAAGCATCAGCTTCTCCTGGGCGCACTGGCTCGGGAAGGCGTGGAACATTCGCCTTCCACACACTCGCTTCAAGACTTGGAAGCACAGGTCATCGAGATTAAAAAAAACACCGACCAGCGTCTGATTATTGTCTCACAGGATAAGATCCTGCTCTGTCTGCGCCGCAACCTTGTACATCTGGGAAGACACGAATGGATCGCTCCTCTCTCCACGGTTTCGACTATTCTCATCGCGCTCATCACCTCGGATTTTAAGAGCGCGCTGTGGTTAAGCCCCGCAGAGTGGAAAGCGATGTTCGTCATCGCCGGGATGCTCTCTACGGGGTGGTTGGCTTTTTCGCTCCGTAGATCCTTGCGCACCAAAGACGTCAACGAAGTGGTCCACGATGTCTGCACCCAGCTGGGAGGTTGCATGACTCTTGCAGATGCCTGAGAACGCACGTCACTGATCCATACGAAGAACGCCGTCGTCCTGAATCCCTTGCGGGTTCAAACACGACGGCGTTGCTGTGGAGAGAAGTTATTTGAGCTCGTAGCTCAACGATACCGTGACGGAAATTTCCTCCTCTCCTGCGGGCATGGGGGGCGAAACCGGACCGGCCCCACCCATACCTTCGGCCGTTGCCATATCCATCTTGCGGTAGTTCTCGACGTATCCGCCATATCCCTCGTTAAAGCCCTTGAGCTTCCCAAGCTGCATCCCCAAGGACTGCGCCATCACTTCTGCCTTATCTTTCGCCTGCTCCACGGCCTTGGCGCGTGCCTGGGCACGCAGCTCTTCGGGGTCGTCGATGGTGAAACTCACTCCTCCCACCTGATTGGCACCCGCAGAGGTGACTGCAGAGACAATATCACCCACTGAGCCTAAGGCTCGAACCTTCACGGTGAGGCTCTGGCGAGCCTCAAACCCACGATCGATGCGCTCCCCCTCGTTCCAGTCGTACGCAGGGCTCAAGTAGAAGGATTCCGTGGCAATATCCTTCTCCTCCACTCCCTGCGCTTTCACGGCAGCGACAATCGCATTCATCTTCTCCGAGAGTACATCCATAGCCCCCTCCGCGGTCTTCTGCCGACCGGTCTCCACGCCAAAGGAGATTTGGGCGATATCGGGAGAGGCGAATACCCGGCCCTGCCCGTCAACGGAGATGACGACCGGTAGGTAATCTTGCTCAGAAACATAGTTACCAACGACATACATGCCGCCGAGAACGAGCGCCGCAAGAACCATGAGCCATCCGGAACGTACGATGGAATCCATAGGAGTGAAATGGGGAAGAGAGACACCCTATTCTACGAAGGAGCGACCCAAAGGTTACAAGTCCGGCTTGTAAGGGTGACTAAAAAGAGGCCAAACCCTATACACAAGGGGCTGAAAATGCTATACTATTGCGATATATGGCGAGTCACCCCCTCATCCTCACTAAAGACGAAATTACGCTCTTTTTGAAGCTCTCCAAAGGCCTGCGTGAAGGCTGGGTGACAGAGGAGGAAACGCTCCCCATCGACGATACGATGCGCAAGTTCTCCATCCGCGTTGCGCTCATGCACTTGGTGGATCCGCGGTTCAAGGAGTTCCAGGGGAAGATCAAGAATGCCAAGACGGAAAAGGATGCAGTGGCAGCGTTGCGCGATGTGGACTTCTCCACGGTAGATACGCACGATATCCAGGAAATCCTCTTTGCCATGGGCCCCGTGCTCATGGGACATATGCTGGAGGAGTACCTCAAGATCACGAAAGACGATGGGATGGTGAAGCAAGTCGCGGCACTTTCTCTCATCCGCCACTCCATCCTGGTAACCCAGGCAAAACCTGCAAAGAAGAAGTAATTTCCCACTCTCTTTATGGCAATTGGCATGCGCAACAACGGCCCCGCACTCGAGATCGAGCGCATTCGCGCGGATGCCGAGGAACTTGGTCGCAGGATGGAAGTACTTCCCGATCCCGAAACAACGGATCCCGCCGAGTACGAGCAGCAACGTACGGAATGGCTGCATCAGGTGATCACGGGTCGTGCGAACCTTAACGGCGAGCTCGATAAGTACCCCGGACTGCGGGACGTGCAGCAGGAAGCCGCCGAGGTCGCAGAGCAGAAGGAAAGCTGGCTCACCACGGTCCGCAACACTCCGGTGATCAAGCAGGCGTGTGACGTGGCGCAGTGGGGGTGGAACCAGGTCACGGAGCATCCGGTGAGGACAGGTGTTGTAGTCCTTGCGGCAGTACTTGCGTACAACTACTTCTGGAATATCTGGGGGCCCCAGCTGGGCGCGGCACTGGAAGGCGAAGGCATCGGCGCAGGAGCGGCCAACCAAGATATTTCTTCTCATCTCATTACCAGCACGGGCGGTGGAGAGATGGCAAACATGCCTGATGTTGTGAGATCGTTCCCAAGCAGCGCTGCACCAACTGGTTCTATCCCTGACTACTTACCTACTCCACCTGCTTCGACGCCTATTGACCCAGAGACTGGCATGCAGGCTCTTGAAAATATTTTCGGGAGTCCTCCTTCGCCTCAGTGATAATCCTGTCTCGATCCTACAAAAACAAACACCAATATGTCCACAGAAAAACCACATTCTGCACCCGATGCCGCTTCAAGAACTGAAGAGCTCAAGCACGAACAAGAAATGCTCACGCAGATTACCGGGCTGTCACCAGAACACCTCAGCACCTACGAGGCTCTGCAATCACAATCTCGCCCACTTCATCTAGCGTGCTTGCAACATCAAATTGCTCTGATCTGGAAGCTAGCTGAAAGTCATCCCTCTTTGGGACCGCTCAATCCTGGAAATCAAGTCTCACTGGAAAAACGTACTCTGTGGGAGAGTTATGGCATCAAAGACATGCTCAAAGGTGTAAACGCTCTCGTCCCTGAGAATGAGAGACAGGAATTCATCCTCTACGTAAACGTACAGCTGGGAACTCTACTCCAAGGAACTGGAAAACACTTGGCCATTGATTCACAGAGCAAGAACATCGTTCTTCTAGATGGACCTGCACCGGAGCAACCGGATGTCGTTCAATATCGTAACGTTGTTGATTCTCTTCAAAACTACCTTGCAGGAACTCTCGACACACAAAAACTTGAATCAATACAATACGTTCTTAAGCAGGCATCGCAACGCACTCCAGAGGAACAACAACAAGCTCTAGCAGTTTATTTAGACCACCGATTCGCTGCAGCACTGAAGCCAAGCAGAAAACGGATTACCTATAATAAAGCAGCCAAGGAAGTAGTCGTAAGCGCTGACGATGGTCAGCGTCCTGACTTCAACAAATACGCATACACAATTTCTTTGTTGGAATTGCTCCTTGGAGGCATAGCAAGTAAATGGGGAGACAAAAGACCAACGAGTGGAAACGAAGCCTTGCTTGAACACCTCCTCAGCGGATACATGGATGAACGCACACGCCTGATAGAGGAAGGTGAACTCACTGCGGCACAAAACGTTGATCGCTATACCGCAGTGGAATTAGCACACAACGAAGGAATCGCACTATGGGAAGACATGCTCTCGTTGCAGGAAGAAATTCTTGCCAAGTTCAATGAGTATTTTAAGGGGCAGGAAATCCCTCCGGAGGTTCAGAAGCTCATAGATGAACAGCGAGAAACTCTCAATGAAATTGCAAAAATACTTGAAGAGAGATTGCGAGTTGGAAGAGCAACAATACTCAGCAAAAAACTAGCGGAACTCGATAAACAGAAACTTAATCTCCTTGAAAGAACAAACGATGTGATTGTACTTTCCTATGAGCTCTCCATCATTTGCAAAACTGCAGACAAAAAATGGACCGAACACCTTAAGGAACGCATAGGAAAGGCTCTGCAAAACATGACGGCAGATCAATATTTTGAACTCATATCTGCCTGGAAAAAGGCGGCAGAATCACAAACGCCAATTCAATGGAATGGGAAAACACTTTCCCCAAAAGAGGCGAATAAATTACTCATCGAATGCTATCCCAAACTTATTCCCGTTTATGGAGATAAAGCGTTTATAGAAGAAATCCAAGCATACGACCTCTCCCTCGCGCAAAAAGTGAACAAGAAACTCTGGATCGGTCCGGAGGAAGAGATCAAAAACATTATGGATACCAAAAGCCTTGATGACCTAGCAGAAACATTGGGCGATTGGGCGAAATCCATTTTTGTGCCGGGAGAGAAAGCCGGAATGCGCCATGCGCCGGTCTTGCGCCCGGCACACCTTACGGAGCAAATGCTCCACATGCTCAACTGGGCTGCAGTCAACAAGATCCGCAGCAACATTGGATCGCTGAGCCTGGAAGATTTGAAGAGTGCAATGGCTGATGAGTTAGAGAAGAGTGGATTAACTGAACAAGCCAAACAATTGCGCGAAGGGAAAATCCCGGAGGAAAAGATCAAGGAAGCTGCAAAAAAGCTCGCTGATCTCCGCAACACCCCAGAAACCACTCGCATGCAGAACATGCGCGAGGCGCTCGCGGCACGCAGCGACTATGCACAGCTCCTGATGCGTCACTATGTAACACTCTTCGACCGCAGGGCAAACATCACACGTATTCTGGCACTGGAAGCACACACAGAACCCTTCCTTCCACGCGTGTGTGACCTGCCGGAACACATGAAAAAGGCGCTAAACATTCTCACTGCGCCAAAAGAAGCTGGCACGGGGATGGGTGCTCCATTATTCGCAACACTCTCTGGCACCCTTGCCTTGACCGGCATGGTGGCAGCACAACCAGAGACAATGAGTAGGCAGCAAGCTGCTGAAGTCGTAAGCCGCTACTTGCGCCTGCTGCAATCTGCAGAACGCGCCGCACTCCTCTACGACATCAATAACTATCTCGCCCCAAACCAGTACGTCACGTACCAAGAGGGCGGCTCCATTGAACTCCATGGATGGACACCGGAAATCAACCAATTCCTGGAGGGTGTAGGAGCGTATCGCGACGACCTCACGGCAACGCCCCCGCGAATGGCAAATGCAGAAGAATTTCTGCGAAAGCTACCCAGCGACGAGCAGCGCGATCAATGTATTTTGGCACTGAACATAGAAATGGCAGGTACGAACGTACTAGTGACGAGAAACCTTGCAGGAGGGCTGGAAACACACCATCGTGCAGAGTTCCTGGATGCCGTACCATTCGTATTGGCGCGGGATATTCAAACACTTCGCAGCCAGGCAGCTACCCTCGATACGGAAAAGGCTAAACCGCTCCTAGTGAACATCAATGAATACGCACGAACATTGGAGGAAGAGGAGCTCTACAACTTCATTGATGAGCTCAACAACAGACTGCGCGGCACAAAGAAGATGCTTACGATTGATGTCCGTGTTGATCAGCCGACGCTCATTCTGGTAGAAGAACCGTCTCGAATAGAACTACAACGCATGGATCAGAAGCAGTTGGCACTGCTCGCGCAGAGCAGACGTGACACACTCAAGTACGCCGATACGTTCTGGGAGAAGTACGAATCCGATGTGCTTGGTGGAAAAATCACACTGGAAAATCTCCTCGCCCACCTGTCTGACCGCGCGACGTTTGAACGTGAATATCAGACAACGGCGACTCTGCTCGATGAGCGCATCGAAGCAATGGAAGTCGCCTCCCGAGGAATCTGGAATGGCATCTCAATTCCTGGTATTACCTATTGGACGGGATTCAGGGTTCCCGGGTACTACCAATTACCAATTGGAACAAAATACTGGTCTCCGTACCATTGGTTCACATATGGCGTTGATATCCCGTTTACTGACAAAAGAACCTGGAATATCAAAGATTGGCTCGGAGGAGAGAAAACTCAGAAAGCCATGCAACCACTCATTGATGAGTTGGGATTGGACATCAAAGACGAGCATGGGGTTGTCGTAAAATGGTATCTGGATATGACCGAGGAGGAACGCGCAGAGCGTTGCAAGCAATCGCCAAAAATCAGGAGTATCGTCCGTACACTCGCTCAGCTGAAGATCGGCACAAATCCGATTCTCCACGCACAACGAAGGAACATTGACCTCCTGAGTTCCCTGTGTGAAGAGGGAGGTCTGCGGACAGAGAACGGGGAAATAATTGAAGACGAAACCGTGGAGAGAAAAGGATTTGAAACTACAATTCGTCCTCGCGATGTCGCTCATATCTTCACACTACAACGACCCTCTTGGTGGCCGGAAACCGAGAGGCAGGACATTGAACTAACGCAGAAAGTATTGGATGCAATTGTACGTGCAAACGATGGAAACTCCGATATTTTCCGCCAGTTTGAAACTGGCGAAGAGGTAGAAGAACTCAAGAAGAAGGCTCCAGACCTACTCTCGGGGAACCGCATCTCCGACGAGGAAGTTCTGCAAATGGTACGTACGGCAGCAGCAGCACCAACAGCGAAAGAGCGGCTGGAGCAAATGCTCCCCGTCTACTTCGCTCTCGTAAAGAGAATCGAAGAGTGGGATGTTGCTGCAGGCATACGTAACTCCGGAGAAGGAGCTAATGATTCGGCTAAGAATCAGCCGCTCATCGCACTCATGAGCGCTGAGCAAACCACTGACCCACGTTATGCAGAGTTGCGAGGGAAGATTGCACGGAGCCCCGAGGGTGAACTCACCTGGAAACCGGGAGTGGAGCCAACGCCACAGCAAGAGCTGTTGCTCCGTCAGATGCTTGCAGAGGCAAAATGGGTATACGAAAGACTGCAGACAAGAGAGCGGCAACTCTCTCTCCTCTTCCTCTCACTGGAACGCAGCCGAAATGCAGCAGTGGAAGAAAACATTGTCAATCATGCTTTCATGGGCAACGCGAGACTCTCGGCAGAAGCAGATTTTTGGGATCAAGTTTGTGCTGGCATACTTAACTACGTATTACCATCTTCGTTGATATGGTCCCTACAGTTTAAGAAATCGCTATTGCCGATACGCGTTGGATTTAGAGGAAGCGGCCTATATCACATCATCAGAGGAGGCAAAGGAATGTCCTGGACTGCACGAGCTTGGACAGCTCCATGGCAACCCATCATTGTGGGGAGAGACGTTGCATTGAGGCATGCACCTCGTGCCCTCTGGCGTAACACTGCAGGCAGACTATTGCGCCGCGGTGGAGGTGGTCCGGGTGCAGCCTCCCCCTCCCCCGAACCCCCACCCTCCTCCCCGCCCCCCGGCGGACCCAAAGGCCCTGTGGCCCCACCGGAGCAACCGACCGGCGGCGCGAAGCCGCCAACAATTGAGGCAAAACCACCCATGACGACTCAGGCAGCAGAAGCTGTAGATCCCATTGAAAACGCACGAATGGAACGAGGCAGACGTCTGGCTGGTGACGTGTGGAAAGAGGAAACCGCAGCCGGAAGAATCCCAGGAGAAACAGCCAATCTCACCGACAATGTCGTCGATGATGTTGTGCGACAGGGGCATGCGTTCAGGCAGGTGGAATTCAACGGCTACACACAACTCATCAGAGAAACAGAGCAGAACATTGCATCGCTCGAAGGACGGCTCGCCTCTGCTCAGCAGGCACTCGCTACCGCACGGGAGCAATCCATTGCGCAAGCCATTGGCGAAGGCACGGAAGGGACGCTGAGGGAAGCAAGCGGCGCAAGCACAGAGGTAACACGACTCAGCCAGGTGACAGATGATCTTTCCGCGGAGTTGCAAACAGCCAGAGGAACACTCGAGCATGCAAAGAAAATGCGGGACTTCACCATCGTGGAGAAGAAAACATTCGTGCAGGGGCTCCTCAAGAAACAGCTTCCTGATCTGCCCGATTTCGTCCATCGCCGCATTGCCAATCGCTTAGTGAGTAACGGCGTTTGTGGGTTTGATAGTGTCGCAGAGATCGATGCACTCATGGGACAAACTGGTTCTTTCCTTGGACCACAGGGGAGTCTTGCCACCGAAACGCTGGGGGCAGCTCGCCTGCTCGACGACGTTCCCGAAGCCTTCCGCGCAAACAACGCCGTAAAGGCGGTATCAGAGATGTACAGCGGAGAAGCCCGAGCAGCGTTTGGCCGGGCTGCAAACCGCCTTGCGGAAGCAGGTGTCAATGCCGACGACGCGGCGAGGCTACTTGAGCATGCACCCACGGTGCGTTGGCTCAGCAAAGCGGAAACTTCAGCTGGTGTCCTGCGAGAACTCCAGGCAACCGGGGCAGATCTCGCAAATGCGGCTCAGTTGAGACGTGTCGCCTCCTTCATTGAAGCTGTACAGGGTACCAGTGCGGCAACAGATGTGAAGGTGCTTACCTCTGTTGCGCGCTCAGGTATCGACGATATCGGAACGCTCGCAACAATTGCAAAAGATGTGCGTCTCGCCCGGAATCCTCTGGCAATCGCGAAGACCATCGACAAGCTCGCTAAGTGGGGCGGCATGTCCAAGGCCGGCCGCGTCATCACACGTGCAGGTGTGGCACTGGAATTTGTCGCACTTACACTTTCACTTTCAGAGGCAATTGAAACAGACGCGCGTATCGAGCACCTCAAACAAACACTGGAAAAGCAATTGTATACAGCAGGATTCCGGCAGAACGGTGACGTATGGCGTCATGCGGCAAGCGGTGCAGAGCTGAAAGTATCTCTCTTCAAAGAAACGCTCGAGGGAATGGATAACCCCGCATGGACACGTGTTGGCGTAGATGCCCTTTCTGCAGGGATCGCTGCAGGAACACTCTGTATTGCGCCAACGGTACTCGCCGGTCCGTGGGGCATCGCACTCATCGGTGTTCAGGTGACTGTACAGACAGCGATTGAGATATGGAACCAAACGGAGTACCGGGCGATGATGCGCACCATACCGATGCCCGTGCTCGCTCTTTTGGGTACAGGGCAACTCCTTGGGAAAACCGAAGCCGATGTCATTGCCGACAACTCCAACTGGATGGTTTCGGACTCCTGGCTGGAAACATGGCGCGGTATCAACATCGAGGGGGATAAAGTACTTGCTCGAAAAAAAGCATTCCTTGCCATCGCATACGGAGAATTGGTGAGTCTTTCGACCATGCAACCAGAGCTCTTCATGGAAATTGTGGGTGATGAAGATCCGCTGCTGTTCTTCTCAGAGGAGGGGCGCGTGTACAAGAAGGATTTCGATGCCTTCTTCAGACCGTTCCTCGCTGCCCGTCTCTTTGAAATGTCCAACGACGGAGGAGTTAAATGGGATGAATTCCGTGAGCTCAAAACCGACGAGGGTGCGTTCGACTGGGAGAACGTCACCCAGCAAGACCTTCGCACTGCTGTGCGTGAATCACTGCTTCTCTATGCAATGCATCGCAAGGAGCTCTCCTATCGAAACATCCGCGAATCTCTTACTGCAGCGCAGGCGAAAGTTGATGCACTGCCAAACGTTGATTCCAATGACGCTCTCCGCAGAAAAGCAAAAGCACAGGCAGAGGTTGATCGGCTCCGTGCATTGGAGGAGAACCCTGGGCGCATCTTCGGGACAGATATGCGAATGCTCCCGGCACGTGAGCCGGGAGAAACACAGGCCTCTGCCTTGGTAAACGAGTTGACGCGTACGCTCGAAAGGAAAACAGCACAAGTAATTGATGATAAATACAGTACAGCGATGAGAGCATATGAAATTACGGTGGCGAAAAGCCATGGTAGAGAGAAACAGTTCGTCCGCCATCCTGCCATAGAGGACTTCACGGCAAGTCGAGAGGAGTTGGGTGGAGTAAGCCTCTTCCGCCTCTCACTCCCCGAAGGATTGGCTCCTCAGCGTACGCAACGATCAGTAGATCTGAATTACTTGCACCTTCTCGCTTTCGAAAACCAAGAACAGCTTCCTGTAATACCCTTCACATACGAGCAATACCTCGCCAAGGCCAAAAAGCTCTACGAATTGGAATTCGGAAATATGTTGTTGCGCGACGTGGGTACTTTCGGCAAGGGAAGCTGGTATGCGCATCACGAGCACAAACGTATTGTTGAGGACTTCGGACTTTTCCTGGAACGTGCGAAGGCATTCGACCCCGATGGAAAACTTGCGAAGAGCATTGCGCACTTGCGTTCCTTTGGCTGGGAGAGTGACGCCTACCCGGGCGATCCTTATTTGGAAAAACGTACCGATGCATTCCGCCAGGTGTTCTCGGAACTCGAGAAGAATATCACCTACTGGGAGGCAATGCGTTATCGCATTTCACCGCCTCATCGGGAACAAATGGCAACCTACACCGAAACGGTTGGATACGACGAATACATCACAACAACAAACACTCCCAGCCTCGTTGTTGTGGTGGGAGAAGGGAAAGAGTCGAAAGAAATACCACTCGCGTTCACGCAGAAAAAAGGAGTACAGGAATTCCTGCTGCCCGAAATCGGCACGGTAACTTGCGAGAGAGAATCGGCCTCTTCATACTCATGGAATGTGTGTGGAAAACAAAAAACCCGCTTCTACGCATACGAGAAAAATCAGTACGGTATTGAGCAGCCGGGTTCATGGGTGCAGTTGGAAACACCGCCGCAGAAGATGGAAATAATTCCGCCAGGTCAGGACTTCATCATCGACAAGAATGATGAATTTGTCGCCGAGCTTGTGCTAACTGACGGCACAACGAAGCGTGTGAGGGTGCCCAAACCCTTCGGGGCAAGTGCCGCTGATACGAATGCAGGCAAGCAGTTGCTGCCGTATGTGAAAATGACACGTCTCACCGATTCACCGCACTTTGGATCACTGGTTGCAAAGCGTGGTAAGCCATCCGCTTATGTGTGGACAGTCGACAGTGGGAAGGTCGCGTGGAGGTTCCAGATACTCGAACCGACGAAAATTCGTACACTTCAGTTAACCCCCACAGGAAGAGATGAAATCTCTAAACTTCAAGGTGCAACACGTACGATTGATATCGCTGCATCGCCCGACATACGGTCACTCGAGAAACTTCGAAGGCAAGTATCAATTCCTGAGAAAGTACCAAACGGCACCAGCGTGCAACTCTCCGAGAGACAATCTGTACTCCTCTGGCCTTCGTGGAAAGCCGCAATCAAGCTCACGCTTGCCGATGGCCGCGTAATCGAAGGAACAGAAGAATCCCTTGGAGAACTCTACGAGTACCTCTCAGTCCTCCCGCGCACCGTACGAGAATTCGCCGGTTCTGAATTAAAAAACGGATTACCGAATAAGCCGGAGGATAAAGGATTAAAGATTGTTATCCGCAATCCACAAGCCGTGCGTTCCATCCAGCTTACAAGCCCAGGCAATGAGGCGGTTCTCGTCCACATCGAGCAACGCGATGCACGAATGATCCGGATGTTTGGATTGAGAAAACAACCAGATGGATCGTATGAACGTTCTGGGTGGGAAGGTAAATTCTTCCCCCGCCCCGATGGGAGCCTGTACTGGACCGGAGGACGAGTGAAAGGCCGCGGTCCAATCAAGCCGCAAGTGTGGCGCGATGGAAAATGGGGAGTGTGGATGGAACAGGCAATAGAACTGCGGGACATCGTGTTCCCCAAAGAGAACCATACGCTGAGCGTTCTTTACAGAGACGGCCAGCGCCGCGAGTTTGCATTGGAGAAAACAACGAGCATCGATGGTGTTCCTTTGGAAACTATCGGGGATAGCTTGGTGAAGATATTGCCTCCGAGCGACAACGTTCAATCTCTTTCAGTGATCAATACAGTAAATGGCAAGTTCGTCGACGTGACCATTGATCAATCGTTCCTACCGGTTGAGCAATTCGGCCGGGAGCCGGAAACTGCAACGAACGACCTGGCTGCCCTTGGAGTAGGAATGCGCGTACCAAAGACAAAGACAACTTAGCCGCCAAAAGCTCGATACCCCTCCTCTTCAAGCTGCCCTGCCAGCTGCGCTCCTCCACTCTCGACGATCTTTCCCCGTACCATCACGTGCACATGATCGGGAGTGATGTACTCGAGGATGCGCGCGTAGTGCGTGACGATGAGGAAGGAACGCTCTGATGAACGAAGTGCTTCTACCCCCTGCGCAACGATCTTGAGTGCGTCGATATCCAAACCCGAATCTGTTTCGTCGAGCAGCGCGAGGATGGGCTCGAGGATCGTGAGCTGGAGCACCTCGGCTTTCTTCTTCTCTCCACCAGAGAACCCCTGATTCACGGAGCGCTCTGCAAAGGCAAGATCCATGTGCAGATCCTGCAAAACCTGTTCCAGACGCTGTTGGAATTGCAGACGTGTCAGACGTTTCTCTTTGGGATGCCGCGCTTCCCACTGGGCACAGTATGCGCTGTAGAGGAAGTTTCGCAGGCTCACGCCGGCGATTTCGCGCGGATACTGGAACGCAAGGAAGAGTCCTCTCTTCGCCCGCTCATCGGGAGGGAGCGCGAGGAGATCTTCGCCAAGAAACCGTACTTCCCCTTTAGTGATCGTATAGGACGGGTGACCGGCGAGCGCAGAGACGAGCGAGGATTTCCCCGACCCATTGGGGCCCATGAGCGCGTGGACTTCTCCCCGTTCCATCGTAAGCGAGAATCCCCGCACAACTTCCGTGCGCTCCACGGTAATGTGGAGATCGTTGATGGAGAGGAAAGAAGACACGAAGAAGACAAAGAGAGAACGTACTCTACACTAAATTCCTTTCCCCTGTGGAATGTTCCCTCATCAATACGCTAAGGTAGTGCCCTATGCCAAAAATCACCTTCGTCATCGGCGGTAAAGAGCAGATATGTGACGCCGCCGAGGGGCAAACGGTTTTGGAAGCTGCCCTGGAACACGGCATTCCCATGGAGCACGCCTGTGGGGGGAATGGCTTCTGCACAACGTGCCGATGCAAAGTGCACAAGGGAGCGGAGAACCTCAGTCCTCGCAACGATCGGGAGCAAATGATGGGTGTCACCGCCGATCCCGATCGCCTGGGGTGCCAGGCGAAGATTCTGGGCGACGTGGAGGTGGAGGTCACAGAGGACTGATACAGCTTCGCCGGGAACTGGTGGATTGGAATGCTGGAATCCTGGTAAGCTCCAATAACATCAAATCCCTCGTATTCAAGTACTCAAATCCCCAATCACCACTAGACATGCGCAAGCTCCGTGAGTTTCGCTTTCACGGCTTCGTCATATGGCTCCAGCCTGTTGATGCGTCGGTATGCTTCCTCCGCTTTTGCAGCTTGCCCCAGTTGCAGGTAACTCTCGGCAAGAAGATGGAGAAGTTCAATATCACGTGCGAGGCGTTGGAGCGCCTTTTCGAGGAGGGCAACCGCTTCCTCGTATCGATGAGCTGCAATACACGCCTTTCCGAGTGAGGCACAGCGTTCTGGGTTTTTAGGATCGCGATTGAGCGCCTCTTGGTACATCTTACAAGCATCGACGTACTTGCCCTGGCGGTAGTAGGCAAGCCCCAAATTCGCAAAGAAAGACACGTCCTCGCAATGATGCAAAAGCTCACGGTAGAGGGCTTCTGCTTTTGCTTCCCGATCAGTCATCAGGTAGAGCTTCGCCAGCTGCGCTTGTACGTCGTACGCTTGGGGATTGATAGTGAGCGCCTGGATGAAGAGCGCTTCGGCCTCGCCATATCTGTTCTGCGCAATCACCTTTTCCGCTTGGCGAACAAGAGAGCGGACTTGCTGCATCTCAATGGCCGATGTTCGAGGATCTTTTCGGCGACGTTCAATGACAGTTTCTTCGGTAAAGACGACACCTCGTTCCTCTGCTTGGTGCACTCTCTGACGCACATTGCGCACAAATTTGCGCAACGCGCGGTTCCTCATGAGGACACGCGCACCGAGAATGGCGCAGATCACCACGAGTGACCCGAAAAGGACAAGGACGTAAATCAACGGCGCTGCAAACTATCACCGCCTGCCAAAGTTGACAAGGGTAAACCGTACTTTACCATTCGACAGATCCACCGGATCACGGCTGCGCCAATGAGAGGAAAATCCCTCGGCACCGCTCATGGTGAAGCACTGGAGCCAACCATGCGATACGCTGCGCCAATTCGGACAGTATCGCTTTTACTTTACGACCCAATAGCCAGAGCAAATTGCTGCGCGAGAATTTGCCGGTGCGCATTCGTCTTGAGCCCGTCTGCAAGGGCAGAAAGAGCATGCACTTGCTCCAGGGGAGCCTGAGGCATGTGCTCTCGAAGCGTGAGGGCGAGATGGGTGAGAAATTGTTCAGCATATTCGTCACGCTTATGGAGTGGCGCGAGGATTTGCAGACGTTCACGTGGAGAATGCGATTGCCAGAATGCCTGGGCCTGAGCATGCATCAGACGTTGCTCACGCAGAGCATCGGAGTCATCACGCAAACGAACAGCCCAGCCGGGGGCGCCCTGGGCAACATGGAGAATAAACTGCGCATCGTCTGGAGAAATATCGGTGAGGAGCGGCAGCATCTCGGGGCGCGGGAGTGGGCGGAGCATCACTTTTCGCGTGCGAGAAACAACGGTAGGAAGGAGGGCCCCCAGTGCCTGCGTTGTAAGGAGAAAGACAAGGCCCGGGGGAGGCTCTTCCAGAATCTTGAGGAATGCATTGGCTGCAGGATCCTGCATGCGCTCGATGGAACGGATGATGCAGCAACGCCACAAGCCTGTTCCTGTCTCGTAGAGACGCTCCTGGAGCATACGAATGTCATCAATGCTGATGGTATCCGTTTTTGCAGCGGGCTTTTTTGCGCGGTGTTGTTGGGATACGTTCGAGAATTTACTGATGAGCTCCCAATCTTCGCAGAGATCTTCGATCCACAGTTGATCGAGGATGAGGAGATCGGGGTGGACCAGACGTTCAATCTGGCCTTGAGCACGTGCACGCTCCTCAGGTGGAACCCCTTGCAGGAGAATCTCCAGAGCAAACCAGCGGGCAATCGCCATTTTGCCGAGATGCCTCTTGCCGCAGAAGAGATATGCATGCGAGACGTTTCCCAGAGAGAGGTCTCTGGAAAGTTCTTCGCGTTGTACCGTGTGCCCGACGATTTCTTGCGCTTTAGCGGCCATGGAGGAACCATTCTCCCGTGAAATCCGCCACGCTGCAACTCAATGAGCCGCAGGGATGCTGGAGCCAGGGTCGGAATTCGGACCAACCCCAACCCGAACCCGAACCCCGATTATCTCCCGTGACACTTCTTGTATTTCTTGCCGCTTCCACACGGACAGGGATCATTGCGTCCAACATGTGCAATGTGTCGAGGGGCCTGGTTGCTGGCACCAGTGGCCTTGCTTGCATTTGGTCTACGCATGACAAGGGCATTCTGTCCCTCTTGAACCTGCCCACCTTGCACGCCAGTCTGGGTAAGCTCAGAGGAAATGGCATCCTCATTCGTCTGAAGATTTTCGAGTTCTTCCTGTGCCTGCTCAAGGAGTGCGCGCGGTGCAAACTGCGCAAAGTCGATCTGGAGCAACGTGCGCACGATGGAACTATCGATAGTAGTGAGAAGCTGGCGAAACCTGCGGAACCCCTGATCCTTGTACTCAATAAGAGGATCACGCTGCGCGTATCCCGAGAAAGCCACCTGCTCCCGAAGATGCGCCATATCGTCGATATGATCCATCCAGTGCGTATCAATCGCACGGAGCGTAACCACACGTTCCGCCTGAGCCACGACCTGAACATCAAATGCTCTGCATTTTTCCTCATAGAAAGAAGTGAGCAGATCCTGGAGCCCCTGAACAAGCTCATCGGTCCCGCCGAAGGCGCGAACCCGTTCTTCGGGGAGAGCCACTTGAGGATGGAGAGCCACAAGAATCTCGTGAATCTCTTTTGCATTCCACTCATCAGGATCCACCGACTGTGCATGGACATGCGCCATGGTCTGCGCTTCTCCTCGCAGTACCTGCAGGATATCCTCGTGCAACGGACGGACTTCTCCATTGGCGGAGTCGGCTTCACCCTTTCCATCGCGTGATTCTTCTCGCTCGGTTTCGGCGAGTTTGACCAGTATCTTCTGCCGACGCGTGTAAATAATCTCACGATGCTTATTCATCACGTCGTCGTACTGCACAACATGACGCCGTATATCGAAATTGCGCCCCTCCACCTTCTTTTGGGCACTCTCTATGGACCGCGAAACCATGTGGTTTTCCAGGGGAACATCATCCGGAACATGGAGACGTTCCATCATGGTCTTCAGGCGATCCCCTCCAAAAAGCCGCATGAGATCGTCCTCCATGGAAACAAAGAACCGGCTCTCGCCCGGATCTCCTTGGCGACCGGAGCGACCACGCAACTGGTTGTCGATGCGACGAGCCTCATGCCGCTCCGTACCGAGAATACAAAGCCCGCCGAGTTCTCTCACTCCTTCACCCAGTTTGATGTCCGTACCACGTCCAGCCATGTTCGTGGCAATCGTAATGGCGCCGGGTTGCCCGGCCTGCATCACGATCTCTGCTTCCTTCTCGTGGTGTTTCGCATTGAGCACCTGATGGGGAACCGCCTCTCCCTGCAAAAGGAGTGCAAGAGCTTCTGATTTTTCGATGGATGTCGTTCCGATGAGTACCGGTTGGCCCTTTTCGTGCTTCTCCTTGGCAATCTGGGCAACTGCTTTAAACTTTGCTTCTACAGTACGATAGATGGCATCGGGTTTATCATCGCGAACGCAGGTTTTATTTGTAGGGACAACAATGGTGCGAAGTTTGTAGATGGATTCAAATTCCTCTTCCTCGGTCTTCGCAGTTCCTGTCATGCCGGCAAGTTTGCTGTAGAGACGGAAGTAATTCTGGAACGTAATGGTGGCGAGTGTTTTTGATTCACGTTGAACGGGAACGCCTTCCTTGGCCTCAATGGCCTGGTGGAGACCATGACTGTAGCGTCGGCCGGGCATCAGACGCCCCGTAAATTCATCCACAATGATGATTTCTCCGTCCTTCACAACGTAGTCGACATCACGTTGATAGATGGCATGCGCACGGAGCGCTTGTTCGATGTGATGTACCTCCTCAAAACCCTTCTCCGTGTAGATATTCTCTACGCCAAGGAGTTCTTCCATCTTCTTCACCCCTTCCTCAGTCAAAGTAGCCAGGCGCTGCTTCTCATCTTTATTGTAGTGCGTATTTTCACTGAGAGCATGCACAAGATGCGTATATTGCAGATACTTCTGTGTGGATTCGTCAGCAGGTTGGCTGATGATGAGAGGCGTGCGCGCTTCATCAATGAGGATGCTGTCGACCTCATCGACAATGGCATAGTGGAGCTCGCGCTGTACTTGTCGCGCAAGGGAGCTGGCCATGTTGTCGCGCAGGTAGTCAAACCCGAACTCGTTATTCGTGCCATACGTCACATCACAGGCATAGGCTTTGTGTCTCTCTTCGGTGGTCTTCTCATGGAGAATCGACCCAACCGTGAGGCCAAGCGCTTCGTAGAGCATCCCCATCCACAGTGCATCGCGTTTGGCGAGGTAATCGTTGACCGTCACCACATGAACCCCTTTGCCCGCAAGAGCATTGAGATACACCGGCATCGTGCAGACGAGCGTCTTGCCTTCCCCGGTTTTCATTTCCGCAATATTGCCCTGGTGAAGCACAATGCCGCCGAGAATTTGTACATCGAAGGGCACCATATCCCAGATAAACGTCTGTTTCCCGAGACTCGCGGTCTTCCCTTGGATGAGCTCGCATGTGCGGATAACGACTGCAAATGCTTCAACAAGGAGATCTTCCGTGCTTGCCCCCCCGCGAATTCTCTCGCGAAATTCCTCCGTTTTCTTTGGAATATCATCAAGCTGCAGCGCACGCATTGCGTCAGATTCAGCAGACGCGCGCACGCGGTGCACAAGGGGCCAGAGCTTCTTGAGCTCCCGTTCGTTAGGATCCCCAAGAAGCCGGTTGAGCGTATCCATCACAGACATGCCGTACAACAATAGACTGCGAGAGCGGCTCGCAACAGTGCAAAGACTTGTAAGTTACCAGGTGCGTCCATACCACGGCTGGAGGAGTTCTGTACGCATTGGCAAAGTATTGAGAAACGTCGGCAGCACATTCGGGAGAGGAAGGAGCGGCGCCTTCCGCAGGGCAAGAGAAGAGAGAACTTCCTGTTGCTGTTCAAGGAGTTCACCTGCCCACTGCGTGCCCTGGGGAATGCTGTGCATCGTTTCTTCAATGGAGAGGAGAACAGGCTGCGGCCACAAAGCGGCGAGTGCACCGAATCCACGCACAAACAGCGCATCGCGTTTTGTCGCATGGAGCCAAACGGCATCCGAGACCTCCAATCGAGCCCGGTAGAGATCGCTCAGATGAATACCAACACCCAAAATCCTCAACTGATGGACGAGTGTATTGGCGTAGGCAACGACAATACGCAGACTGGTGAATCCACCTGGGCCAATGGCACATGCAACTGCAGTGAGATTCTCATAGTCCCATCCTGCGCTCTCAAGACACTGCTCAGTGAGCGCAAGGAGCTCATGATCGCGAACGCGCGTAGAAAGATCCTGGAGAGAAAGCACTGCATGATCATCTACACAGGCAACGACTCCGTCATGGCTGGCGATATTAAGAAAGAGACAGCGCATGCCATAATCGTACCATTTGTAGAGACGCACTGGTGACGCGTCTCTACAATGAAACCATGCCAGCGCTCTCCGTCGTCATTCCAACGCATGGGCGGCCAGAGATCCTCAAGAAGTGCCTTGCACACCTCAGAGAACAAACCGTCCGCAGCGCACTGGAAATCCTCGTCGTGAGTGATGAGCATGATCCGAAAACGCGAGAAGTGGTTGCCCAAGCGCAATCTTCTGATGGAACCCCCGTCATCCGCCTGGTGGAAGTGGAGAAATGTCAACAGGGCGTTGCGCGCAACCACGGTGTGCAGAAGGCGACATCTCCTCTCGTTCTTTTTATTGGCGATGACATTTTCCTGGATCCTGAGGCTTGCCAAAAACATCTCGAAGCCCATTCCCAAGCCAAAAATCCCCGGTTTCCGATCGCCGTCCTCGGTTCTACCTCCTGGGACCCTGCTGTGGGCATTACACCCGTGATGCGTTGGTTGGATCACTCGGGCTGGCAATTCGGTTACCGGTTCATTGAACGGCATGCCCATGAATTCCTCCCCCAAAAGCTTCAAGCCCGCTTTACATACACCAGTCATGTGAGTCTTCCCACGCATATCGCGAAAAATCACCCGTTCAGCAGAGAAATGACTCTCTACGGTTGGGAAGATATCGAATGGGGTATGCGTCTTCGGCAATCCGGAGTGCGGCTCTTCTACGAACCTGATGCAAAGGGGCTCCATCACCACCATCTATCACTCGAGGAATCACTCAAGCGCATGGAAATACTTGGGGAATCCATCACCCATGCCCATGCGATTTCTCCTCAGATGGATCGCTTGCCCCAAGGATGGAAGCTCCTCGCCTACAGAGTGATGGCGCTCCTGCCAACCATGGGAGGAAGGCATCGCAAGACATTTCTCCGTGGTTTGCACAGGAAAGCGTGATCGCCTTCTGGCCCTGGCCACGATCCGCACACTATACTCATGACCCATGTTCCGCCGGATGGATTTGCTCCTCCTCGGCATTACAATCGTGCTCACACTCTTTGGGCTCGCCATGATCGCGAGCGTGAGTGTGTTTGAAAGCTATCAGATCACCGAACGAATGGTGAGTCAGGGACTGCGTGATATACCCAGCAATTCTTTTTATCTTTGGCGCAGTTTCCGTCATGTCATCATTGGGCTTGCAGCGATGGGATTCACCATGATGATGCCGTACCGCACGTGGGAACGGATGGCTTTCCCACTGTTCCTCCTTTCGCTCCTCCTTCTTTTGGGGGTATTCATTCCTGGCATTCGCGCAGAGTACGGTACGGCACATAGCTGGTTACGCGTCGGCTTCTTCTCTCTTCAGCCATCGGAGTTACTCAAACTCACACTCATATTTTATTTGGCCGTGTGGCTGCAAAAGCGCGAGCAGCTTATCTCCACGTTTAAGGAAGGTTTCATCCCCTTTGCGATTCTACTCACCTTGAGCACGATGTTCGTGGCACTACAGCCGGACTTGGGATCATTCCTGGTGCTCTCAGGTATTGCAGTCTTCATGTTCTTCGTCGCCGGAGGAAACATCTTTCATGTGCTTCTGGGCGGAGCCATTGCAGCGGTCATGGGGCTTCCGGTCATCTTGAGTCAGGAGTATGTGCGTAACCGCTTCCGAGCGTTCCTGCAGCCGGAGAATGCCGCCATCGCCGAAACGATTGGTTTCCAGATCAAACAAGCACTCATCGCTATTGGGAGTGGAGGAGTTTTCGGTGTGGGGTACGGCAAGTCCGTGCAGAAATTCGGGTACCTGCCTGAGGTGCAAGCCGATACAATCTTCGCCGCAATGGCCGAAGAACTCGGCTTCCTGCGTCTTCTTATTATTCTGGGAATGTACGGCATCTTTGTCTGGCGCGGATATCGTATCGCTCAGGAAGCTCCTGACCGTTTCGGAGCACTTGTTGCAACGGGGATTACCACGTGGGTTGCGTTTCAAACCATTGTGAATATTGCTGTGAATGTCGCCCTCTTTCCTCTCACGGGAATCACACTCCCTTTTATCAGTTACGGAGGAACTTCACTCCTGTCTCTTCTGGCAGCCGTAGGAATACTCTTGAACATTTCTACGTACTCCACCCAGGAATCCATTGCCGCAAGACGCACACGCAGAAAAGTACAGAGCCGCTCACTTCTCAGGCATATCCACCCACCCAAGCCAACCGCATAATCCATGGCAAGGATCCTCTTCGTCGGCGGCGGATCCATCGGGCACATCGCACCGTCTGTTGCAGTGGCACATGCCCTTAAGCGCATCGCTCCTGATACACGGGTACTATTCGTTTGCGGACCGCGGGAGGAGGAGAAGCAATTTCTCTCCGCAGAAGGATGGGAACCGCATATCCTGCATGCACCGCGATTTTCCTGCAGTTTCCCCCTGCGCTTTCCACGGGTGTACTTGCAAGCACATCGGCTTCTTAAAGAGCTGAAGCCTGACGGTATCTTCAGTAAAGGGGGATACATCAGTGTGCCCCTTTGCCTTGCTGCTCATCGAAGGAGAATCCCCATCGTTCTGCATGAATCCGACGTGGTGAACGGCTACGCCAATCGGCTTGTGGCTCGATGGGCACACCACGTGTGCCTGGGTTTTCCTATGGCAACCCGTGGGGATGCCCGAAGAACATTCACAGGAAATCCCCTGCGCCCGGCAGTCACGCAGGGGAGTACCGAGGAAGGGCTGCGGTTGGCGAAATTCACGAATCGCAGCAGGCCGGTATTGCTCGTGATGGGAGGGAGCCAGGGCTCTCTGGCTCTCAACCGCTATGTGGCAGAACACGCCGCAGAGCTTCTTTCCGTCTTCGACATTCTCCATGTAACGGGGCAGGGTAAAACGGGCATCGAGCCAAAGCCGGACGGGTACTGGCCCACACCATTCGCGCAGAAGGAAATGCCTCACCTCTATGCAACGGCAGATATCGCCCTGAGTCGCGCAGGCATGAATACCATCACTGAACTCGCGGCCAACAAGATTCCCACTGTGCTCATGCCGTTACGGGGCGTGGCGCATGATCACCAGGAGAAGAACGCGCGCGCGATAGAGACAATGGGTGGGTGCATTGTGGTGGAAGAGAGCGATGCCGATGCGCAACTTTTCTCCATTCTCACGCATCTGTGGGACAATCTGCCCCGCCGGCGTGCACTCATTGAAAGTAGCCGGCATTTGTGGGTACCAGACGCGGCTGTACAAATTGCACATATTATTATGGAGTCACTTGCATGACATCCTCAATCTCACTACCCTCTGCGGGTCGCATGTACAAACTCCTGATCCCCCTCTTCGCCCTCGCACTCTTGGTAATGGGCTGCACACCACAGCAATCCCCTGCGGAGCCGGAAACAACCGATGCTTTTGCCGGCCAGCTGCTCCACGGTTCACACCGTGTTGTGCTTAAAACTTCCCTGGGGGACATCACCCTGAAACTCGATGCGGATGCCGCACCGAAAACAGTGACGAACTTTGTGGCTCTCGCGCAAACCGGATACTACAACGGACTCACATTCCATCGCGTCATTCCTGATTTCATGATTCAGGGCGGCGACCCTGAGGGCAACGGAACGGGTGGTGAGAGTATTTTCGGCGTGGATTTTGAAGACGAAATCAGCGCCAAGAGTTACACGCTCGATACGCAGAAGCTTAAGGACGTTTCGGAGGATGAGCTGCCTGCAGAACTTCAAGAAATGACATTGCAGGAATACTACGAGCTCCAAGGGTACCGTTACCGTGATGACCTGAAATCTCTCCCCATGGATCGGGGCGCCCTTGCCATGGCCAATAGTGGACCCAACACCAACGGGAGTCAGTTCTTCATCATCCAGCGCGAGGGAGGAACCCCATGGCTTGAAGGAAGGCACACAGTCTTCGGTGTGGTAGTGGAGGGTATGGATGTTGTAGATGCCATTGCCAATGTAGAGAGAGGTGCCAACGACCAACCTCTCACTCCGGTGACGTTCTCGGTAGAAATTCTGTAATAATGGTGCTTGTTTGTAGAGACTCACGGACAGTGCGTCTCTACAATACGCATGCATGCGCACCCGTTTTGCACCATCTCCAACCGGCTTCCTCCATGTGGGAGGACTGCGAACTGCGCTCTTTTCCTACCTCGTCGCCAAACAAACCGGCGGGGAGTTCCTGGTACGCATTGAGGATACCGATCAGGAACGTTCGGTGGAGGGAGCATTGAAGAATATCCTCCATACACTCCACTGGGCAGGACTCGAACCGGATGAGGGTGTCATACTGCGGAAAGGAGGCATCGCCCAAGAGGGCGGAAAAGGTCCGTACATACAGTCTCAGCGATTGGAGCTCTATCGTTCATATGCCGAAAAACTTCTTGCTGACGGTCATGCGTACATCGCCTTCGATACGAAGGAGGAAATTGACCGCATGCGCACGCGGCAGGCGCAAGCAGGAGTAGCCTCTCCTAAGTACGATGCATCCGTGCGCATGAACATGCGCAATGCACTGACAATGAGTGCACAGGAAGTCCAGGAGAAACTTGCCGGCGCGGAGCCCTATGTCATCCGCATGAAGATGCCCGCAGAAACTCAGGTTTCTTTTGAGGATGACATCCGGGGGGTCGTGAGCTTTAACACACGTGAACTCGACGACCAGGTGCTCCTGAAATCCGATGGGTTCCCCACGTATCACTTGGCGCATGTCGTGGATGACCACCTTATGGATATTGGCATAGTGATTCGTGGCGAGGAGTGGCTTCCGTCGCTTCCTAAGCATGTTCTGCTCTTCGAGGCTTTTGGCTGGCGACCTCCGCGCTATGCGCATGTACCGCTGCTCCTGAATACAGATCGGTCAAAGTTGAGCAAGCGTCAGAGTTCCGTTGCTGTCGAAGAATTTAGAGAGAAAGGCTACATGCCTGAAGCTTTTCTCAACTTCATCGCGCTTTTGGGGTGGAACCCTGGAACAGAACAAGAGATATTCTCTTTGCCAATGCTCATAGAGGCATTCAGTCTTGATCGAGTCCAAAAGGGCGGTGCGGTCTTCGATACGGAGAAGCTCGATTGGCTGCAGGGTCAATGGGTACGCCAATTGTCGACCGAGGAATTTTCACGGGCGATCCTCCCTCTCGTCACGAACCAGTTCCCAAAAGCTGAGTACGATCCCCTGTTTGAACAGAGAGCGCATCTTATCCAAGAACGAATTACCTTCCTCAAAGAGGCACCTTCCATGCTCCAATACTTCTATGAGGACCCGATTGTGAAGAATGATTTATTGGCGAATGCAAAACAAAAAATCACTGAGACCATGCTCCCCGACATTCTTATCTTCCTTCAGGAAACACTCGAAACAGTACTGGCTGATGAATGGACACAGGACGTGCTCAAGGAAAAGCTGCTTTCTGCGGCAAAACTCAAGGGATACAAGCATGGCCAGGTGCTCTGGCCTTTGCGCGCCGCCCTCACGGGGCTCCCCTTTAGTCCCGGTGCATTTGAGGTGGCCGCCGCTCTGGGAAGGGATACAACACTCGCCCGCATAGAGATGGCAATGCAATCACTCTAGTCACACAGGATAGGACCCCATACAATCGCAACCATGACGACCCTCAAAACCTCCGACGTGGAAGTAAAAGTGAGAACGGAGAATACCCGAGCCGTCATTGAGGGGAAGACGGCCGTGTCCTTCCAAACCCTTGTCTCCCTGATTCTCCAAAGAAAAATCATTCCTCTTTTTAAAGAGTGGGGGAAGGATCATGTGATCGTGACCAGCGAATTGCTTACAGCGATCGCCAGCTCTCCGCAGGACTCCCAGGAAGACCGTACGCGTCTGATACTGGTAACCATCGGCGTAGGAATCCTTGTGGGCGTGTTCTTCCTCGCTGTAACGCAGATCGGCCTCCTGAGCCTTGGCATCGTTCTGGGACAACAGCAATTGCTCATTATTGCCGGTATTTTGGTGGGTCTCGCCCTTCTTGCGACAGTGCTCACCAAAATCCAACGTGGTAATCGTGCACAAAAAATCGCGGACAAGATGGAAAAGCTGACATCACTGCTGTCAAAATAACCGCACATGCAGATTCGCGAGTACGAGTCACTCAAGCCCAAGACCACAATGCGCATTGGAGGGAACGCGCGGTACTTTGCAGAACTCCAGACGCAGAAAGATGTGGAAGATGCGCAACAATTCGCAGAGGATCACCATCTTCCTCTCGTTGTCCTGGGGTCAGGATCAAACACGATTTTCGCAGAGGGAACCATCGAGGCAGTGGTGGTGCGTGTTACAGCTGCTGCGATGCATGGTAAGGGGGAGCGCATCACTGTCGAAGCGGGAAAGAATCTCGCCATGCTGATTGCTGAACTGGCAAAACGGGGCCGTGATCTCTCTCCCCTCGCGGGTATCCCCGGCACACTGGGGGGAGCCATCGTGGGGAACGCAGGACAAGGACCAGACGGGATATGGATAGATACCTTTGTAGAGAAAATTACATGTTTCGAGGAAGGTACGTGGAAAACCTACGCCAAACAGGAGTGTGTATTTGCATACCGAGAAAGTAGATTCAAACACGCTTCCTGCATCGTATGGAGCGCAGAGCTTGTCGTACCACAGGGGGAACCCCAGCATGTAGAGCAGCAGGTGAAAAAATTATTGGAACGGCGCATGGAGACACAACCACACCTCAAGACCGCAGGGTCCTGCTTTAAGGCTCTCTCCGATGGCACTCCTGCCTGGAAACTCATCGAACGTGCCGGGTTGCGCGGACTCTGCGTAGGCGGAATCACTGTGAGCGAGAAGCACGCGAATTTCCTTACCAATACCAATGCTGCAAGTTTCCTCAATGCCGTCACTGCAGTACGCACCGTCCAAGGAAAAATCCCCGAACTCCAGGGAAACGTGGAAATGCGCTTCATTGGAACAGATGGGAAACCCCTGTTTTGAATAACGGAAACGAATACCCCGATAGGGGGAGGCCGCTCACGCGAGACCCCCCCACCCATACGACGGCAATTTAGAACGGCAGATCCTCCGCTTTAATTTCGGAGGCATACTCCACCGCGGGGACATCTCCAGAAGGCGCCACTTCCTCCTGACGATGCGCCGCAGGCGCACCAACAGCGTCAGCTTGCACCGATTCTAGTGCGACAGGATTGCGCACGCCCAGAAGACTGACAGCATCGGCGATGATTTCCGTCGTGATGCGCTTGGAACCCTGCTGTGTCTGCCAACTGCGGTGTTGTACGCGGCCAGAAACGTACAGGCGCTGCCCCTTGCGTACGGTATGGCTGACCTCATCGGCAAGCTCACCCCACACAACAACGTTGTGGAATTCCGTGCGTTCGCGATCTTCGCCACTGGCCTTATCGCGCCAGCGCTCATTGGTTGCCACGCCGATCGTGAGCACTTTTTGCCCGCTGGTTGTGGTACGCAATTCCGGATCACGAGTGACGTTACCGACAACATCTGCACGATTGACGCAGGAGAGCGTTGAGCGTGCACCCTCGGGAGGTGCGGACTGACCGTCTTTGGGATCAAGAAGGATCATATCCAGAGCAACGATCTTGGTTTTGGAACGTTTTTCCTTGGTTTTTTCATCCTCCCAGGAATCCGTCTGCAAGCGTCCTGCTATAAAGAGCTGTGAGCCAGGGCGCACGTACTGGTTTGCGACGTCCGCCATAGGCCCCCACACGGTCACCGTGTGAAATCCCTTACCTTCCAGCGTTTGCCCATTTTCCGATCGGAACGTATAGGGCACAACGATGTTGAGGTCGGTAACGCTCGCCCCATTGGGAGTCTGACGCAGGGTAATGGGTTGTGTTTGGTAGCCGATGATGTGAACTCTGTTCAGGGAAAACATGATGTGAAAAAGAAAAAATTGATAAAATCACCGACAGGCGAATACGGCCTGAGTGAGAAAAAAGCCCGAACGAATCGACGGCTGCACGCGATTGAGAGAGAACATCTCGAGGGGGGAATGGGAGTAGAGGAGGTCACGATCTGCTGCGTGCGATGGTGTGACGTGAACGGTTGTACACCTATGAAATCATCGGAGCAACACTTCGGACTTGCAAGAAGAACTATCGTAGTTTCTCGTACATCGCAAATGCTGTTCGACAAAATGCCGGGGGATGCGTCAATGGTTGGTAACCTCTGCGAAGGAGAATCCACGCTAGTATACGCCGCGATGCTTTGCTCTCGCGGATGCGCCATTAGCACGGTGAAGATGCTCCTTATGGGAGTACTCTTCCCCCTAGGATGGCTTGCATTGCCTCAGATGAGTGCAGCTTACCCTCTGGAAGTAGACCTCAATCCGGGAAGTTTTGACGATATCAAGAAAGTTGTATACCCCGGAAGCGGCGATGAGAATATTCCCACCGACCTCAGAAAAGCTCAATGTGGCGGGTGGCCGGAGGAAATCATGGAATCGGATTTCGACCCCAAAGACTTAGGTGAGTGGACTGTTGTCGACAAGATTGCCACCGTGACCGGTCTCCCCGGTCGCAACAGCTCCCCCTTGGGAAATATCAAATCCGGTATGGCAGATCGAGAGTACAATTTCATCGCCCCCGGTGATGTTCCCGTCTGCGGGTTTCGCAGTTCCTGCCGCCCGGGGAACCCCCCTTTCTACAAAGGACCTCTCCCCTGCCAACGGCCATTGGGCGGTATCGACCCTGATCATCCGGACACCGTTCCCAACGACCGCGGAGGAATGGTGGAATTCTCCTGCGGAGGAGGAACCATGCCGGGAGACGGGCACGTCTGTCCTGTATTAGAAACAGAACCTAACGGGCTCTGCGATTACATGAACACTCACTGGCTGGAGGGATACTATGAAAAGACCTTCTACATCGGTCTCGACTGCGTTGAGCGTTCGTCTCCTCCTGATGATGGGGAATATTGCACAATCACCCGTTACCAAAACCGACCCTGCCAAGTAGAAACAGCAGATAAAATTCCACCTGCCTACGGCGCTGGTTACTCGCTCGCGCAGATCCGCTACTGCTGCACGCATCAGGGAATTTCCGGTCCCGACGGACTTTCCGGTGACATTTATGGGCCTGACGGTCGTGGGGATCTCCCCGGCGATACCTCGGTACTCATGGAGAACTGTATCGATTGCCACGGTTCCGAGTGCCGCTACTGCATGCCATCGGTGGACACCGATGGCAATGGAACGCTCGATGCGTGGGTCGGAGACTGCGATGTTGAACCTGATCCCCCACGCAGACAGTACTACCCCCCCTGGCGCAGCGAGGTGAGAGCATGCAACAAATTCTTCGAAGAGAACGACGTCTCCTGTTACGTGAGCAGAGGACCCAGCCTGCGTGGAAAGCGCTACCGTTCATATTACCGTCATTACACAGCAGGCTATACGCGTAAACCTGTCGCGGAGAAGTACGTGAAGAAGGACGACCATGAGAAATGGGATATTCCTGTTTCCTGTTACCGGCTCTACGTGGAATTCGACCCGTTTGAGAAAACCGTCCCGCGCAACCAGAAGCACTGCGTGATGGCGTTCTACTACCCGGAAGAGTTCCGCAACTTCAAGAAGATGCGCCAGTCGCAAGCCGGCAAGGGGTCGTTTGCTTCCACGCTCCCCGATACGGCTGTGGCGATGCTGCGTGAAGAGGAAGAAGGAGACCTATGGTACCTCTTGGGCAATGCTTTCGCACTGACCGATGGGGAAGTATTCAAGGAGGAATTCAATAGTGACATCAATATGGCGCTGGTTTCCAACGCGGATGTCGCTCAGTTGCAGGCTTCGATCCAACTGAGACGAGGAACGGAAGATGACGATGGAAAGTTAGAAGAAGATGAACTCCCCGATCAGCTCCTGTCCCATGGAGCGCTTTTGCGCGCCTTTGATGACACGGTACACGCACAAGCGGGGGACAAACGTGCCGTCGCCGAGTGGTGGCAGGAGCAGGAAACCGTGGCACATTGGCTCCTCACACCGCCCATTGCTCATATTCTCCTTCCTCCAAGCTGGTCCATGGGCCTTGAGCCGCTTCAACCGCTCTTCGTCCCTCAGGTGCAAACTGCTCCTAATGCTTCTCAATCTGATCCACAGATGCAGGTACTGGATGTACCAGTGCATGCCGACGATGATCTCCTTGGAGACATTCAGGTTTTCCTGCAGAACATGCTTCTCTCGATTCAACCCGAACCTATTCCCGTCGTCATCCCCTTGGGATCTGCAGCAGATTTGCGTATGGCGGCAGAGGCGTGGAAGGGGTGGAAAGTACGCCAGGAATTCCAGGGAGGATCGGTCCCTGCGGAAGTGGATACACTCATCACCAGACTGGAGGAGTACGCAAACAATCTTGATCGTTACCGTGCACTGCGAGGAGAAATTGCCTGGTTCGCCGGTAAACTCTTCGACCGCCAGCGTACGCTCTACGATGAAATTGGGGAGTGGATTACCGAAGATGTTATGGGCGTGTACACACAGTACCGCTCGCTGCGCGAAACCATGCTCCAAGATCAGGGCCAGTGGAAGAGCATTCAGAAAACGTATCGGGAAATGCATGACCAGAACAGCATGCCGTGGTGCCACAACGACCGCTTTACCACGCCGATTTACTCACTCCTTGACCCGTGGATGGAGGGAACTGGAGGAAACCCGGAACCCAGAGAGTGGCTCGATGGCGGTTTGCTCCCACGACTTTCATTAGATGATTACGGTGATTTCTCCTTGGACTTCACCGGTCTCAAACTCCCGGAAAATCCTCTAATTTTCCCTGTCCTGCAACCGATTCAGGTACGCATCGAAGCTGATATCCTCCAGCCGCCGGACCTGCTCAAATCCGTTACGGCTCCAGAGGTGCCTGTACTTCCCTCACTCCCGCCTGTCCCCAGTCTTGCCGATCTCTTTGATGGACAGAGCAACGAAGCGCTCTTTCCTCCTATTGTTGTAAAAAATGAGCCAGAAATCGGTTTTTCCATGCCCGGTGGCGTAGGAAGCATCGCCGAAACACTTGGAAAAATCCGTACGACCATTCGTGGCATCCGTACGGAGTACAAACGATTCTGGGATAGCACTCTCGCTCTCCTCATCTACGGTGTCGGCAGCGGCAAGGAGGACTTCCCCAAACTTACGGAGCAAGATTGCTACCGCCAGGGAAGAGACACCTGCGTCCATGCCGAGATGGATCTGCGCGAACGTCTGCAGAGAATCGGATCGAGACCCGCGATCCTCCTGTGGGAAGACTTCAAAGCGCGAGGCGACTTCCGTCCCACTCCTGGAAGTAAGAAGGAGGATGGCACAACAGTGAACTTCCGCATGGATTCCTGTCCGCCGGAAGACTGGGCCTGTCAGCTCTTGCGCGGCCGGGAATTCTATCCAACGCGGGGATGGCAAATCTTGTGGGATGACGAACGCGAAGAGAAAACACAAAAGCCTGCCATTGCCTGCGGATCTGGCAACGGCGAAGCAATCGACCAATTGCGGACGTGCCTCTTCGAGGAATCTCTCTATGATCAGCGGTTCCCCTACGAAGGAGGGAGCGAATCCATCACACCCTCATTCGCAGTCCCCAGCGGGGAAGAACTTATCCCTGATCCCAAGGAAGAAACACGATCTTCTTCCTCTCCATAATTCCCACTCATGAAACGCTTTCTTCTTCTATCGGCCATCTTCCTCCTGGGGTTTGCTTCCTTCGCGAAAGTAAAAGCTGAGGAACCCCCTGTCCCCAACGAAGCCACCTGCAAGGCACGCATTGACCATGAGCTCGCCCGGGAGCAACGCCTGTACCGTTACGCACTCTTCGGCAGATCCAAAGCTGAAGATGCTGGTATCGGAGAGGTGTGGTTCGATACCGAGGGCATCGCCTGGTACAAAGCGGCAAAGAACAAATGGGTTTCCCTGACCCACCCCGGCCTCGAATGGACCAACATCACCATGGAAAAGCAGGCGGAGATCGACACTATTCCCACGGACAAAGGAGGCATGAATTTCCCCCGCCCCGGGTTTTTTGACACGAAGCGCGTGCTTACCTCCGACCTCATTCCTCATGTCGAACAGGGCACGCGCTCCCTGCAATGCCGCGTGAATACGCTCTGCGCGGCAGTACGCGCCATGATGCAGCTTTCGAGTACAGATGGCGCCATACCCGTCACCGGCACTGCAGACGGGTGCCTGGAGAGAGAAATGTCCTCCATGATGGAGTGCCAATTCGCACTGACAAAAAACCAGGTAGATAACGCTCTTGCATTCACACATTGCGAAGACGTGGGGGAACAGCTGATTGAACGGGAAATCGCTCTTTTGAAGCTCCTTTTTGAATACGATGCATCGTACCGTTCTCTCCTGCAATTTGCCGGATTCTTTGATACGTTCCTGGAAGACCTGCGCTGGACCGTTGTCGGTAATATCCGCCAGGCCGCTTCCATTATTGGTTGGTTGCATCGAATTCCCTGTTTTACCTCCAGCTGCGACGAGTATCCACCCCAACTGCTCCGCGAAGACCGCCCGGAAGAGCTGAATACGAATATCAGTTCCCAAAGTTCTCCCAGCTCATGACAGAGAACCTTCTCATTATGGGCGTGTGTACGAGAAGGCATTGGAGCCTCTTTCTCCTCTGTCTGTTGATGGCTGAAGTGGGAATTGCCATCGCCGCATCTGCCCCTCCCAAACCTAAGTTCCCTGCACTCTCTGCCTGCAGCCGTTATGAGTTCCCCGTCTTCGAGAGTCTCGATTTCATGGCGTTCGGCCCGAATGAGGAGATCATTCTCTCTGCAACAGAGCTTTCTGCGTGGCGCGATCAGTTCCACGGCACTGTGGACGGGCTTGTAGAAGAGGATATAGGAAGACGCACAGGAGGAGAACACAGCGCTCTGCGCCAGCCCGATCCTCCACTCCAATGCACGGCAAATGATTACAAAGGGTTCTATAAACCCCGCGGTACTCTCCAGGGCCTCGCGAGCCAATTGCCTCTTTGGTACAGAGGAGACGACTACCCTTGGGACGAGCGTACAATCGCCGCCCGGGGTATCAACAGTCAGAACCTGACGCAGCTTGATATGCCTGCCGTGCTCATGGAGTACTTGCGCATGTACGAGTGCGCCCATATCGAACGACACTTAGGACAAATCGTCGATACCTCCTCGGAAGAATGGCGCAGGCTGGAAGCATTGGAGGCTTTTGGCTTCATCCAGGCGTTTCGAGTGGTTCTGCACGCAGGAGAGCTCGCCCAAAAAGTCATTGAGCAGCGGAGAGATTCTTGGTACGACCTGGATATCGCGCGCGTAAGCGTTCATCGGACCCTCACGCTCCTCGCAGGGATCAACCGCCTCAAGCTCATCGATGCAGAACTCACCTGCATCCAGCAAGCATCGCTTGATATCCGCAATGGATTTGCGCTCGCCGCAGACGCAAGTTCGTGCCTGCCAAGAGTATGGAATGCAAAAGACCCTCTCCGTGATTACAAAAACCCCGACGATCAATGGTAAAACGATTGTTGTTCTTCATCGGCCTCGTCTTGCTTGCCCCTCTTCGGGCAAGTGCTGCGGATACCCTCTATGAACAGATAAAGAAGTTTACCGAGCACCAGTTTATGCAAGAGGAAATGGAACCGGCAATCAACGCGTTCATCCGAACTTTGGTGAAAGTAGACCCGCAACTCAGCGAGGACGAAGTGAACGCCCTCCTGCGAGGAGAGATGGGTCCCTGCACAGAGAAAAAAGTTGACGATAATCCACTGGATCAAACCAGTTGCGTTGCTCTGCAGAAGAGAATCTCCGCATTGGCACGCCAAGAAGAACGCATACGCACCCTGGGCAGAGATCTCCAGCTCATTGCTTCGGGGTACGAAATGCCCATCGGCGATTACCCGGGGAAGATGGTCTCTATCCCTCCACGCTTCCGCAGCATCATTACCGTCTGGCAATCCAGTAACGACTGGGCCACCACACCGGTCGTAGAGCGGAAGGTACGCACGGTCGGATACCCAGACGGTATAGAGGAAGACATATCGAGTGTGGAATCTGCACTGTATGAGCTGCAACAACAGAGTGAGGGCGGAGACAATGTTCTCTCTGCCGCAGTATGGCGGTATCGCCACGGATTACGGCAGGTGCAGAACGAAGAGGGTGGTACATCTTGTGAGAATCTTGAGGCAGGAGATGGAACAGAGCTTCAGTACGTGCGTGCGCGCTGGTGCGCGCTGGAGGATGCCCTGGAGTATCTTCTTGTGTACATCATAAAAAACACAACGTATGATCCGCCGCTTGAGTATGGCGAAGTGGCAATCTTTCCCACATGGCTCTTTAAAGAGCTTGGTATCCTCGTGTGGGTGCGCACAAACTTCACACCACCCATCGTCGACGATGGAGAAGATGACGAAGAAGACGGAGAGGACCCGACAATTATGATTGATCCTAGTATCGGAGACATTGGATTGGAGTGGGAATTCCCGATAGAGCCGGTCCTCCCTTCGCTCGATTGCTCGCAATCATCTCCAAAGGGAGCTGGTACTGTTTCCTGCAAGGACAATATAATTATCGGCGGCATCTATCCGGAACCGCCGCAAGAACCTGGAATCGGAGCCAAGCTCTGCAGCCACCCCTTCTCTTCCCAGGGATATCTTTGCCGACCGCTCGATCTGGGAGAATGCCCGATGAGTATTGAGGAAGAGGAACAACCAAATAGCCCGTCACAGCAGCCGAAAACGGACACAGGAGGAATTCTGCTCACGCGATGCTATCCACGGAACATGAAAGAGCTCACCAGGCAAACGCTCTCCGGGCCTAATGCCTGCGAAGTAGGCGGATGGCGGCTGGATGAGCCGACCATCAACGGAGAACCGTTTGAGGATTCACCAGAGAAGGACTTGGATGCAGAGGACCTTAAGGATGCAAAGATTCCTCCTGATAAGGATTTCCCCCTGGCCTTTGATTGTGGCAATTGTTCTGTAGACATCTACTGTGGTGATTGTCCGGAGGGGTTGGGAGGAGGGACGTTCCCAAAAAACGAATTGGGCGTTATCCCTATTTGCCTCTCCAACAAGGAAAGCTCTGCGGCCTTGAAGTACCTCCTCATGCATGAGCTTGTCCACGCACAACAAAGGTGCAATCAACAATCGGTTTCTATTGCAGAAAACCTGAAAGAGTGCTGCTCAATTGAACACGATGCATACCTCATATTATGCAACGCCATGGCCAATGACGGCATTTTCGATGGAACGGATATCACCATGGATCTTTGCTCGAGTGTTCTTTCCAATTACAGTTGTAAGAAATATTGGAAGGAAGAGAAAGTAGACGACAAAACCCGCATCATCGCGTGCACGGACATGGATGATAAGGCTGAGTTGGAGATGTGGAATGGAAAGATTGGAGACGCCATTGTAAAAAATGGCGCCTCTGCTGCGGAAAGCTGCGATCAGGTTGTGAACTCCATGGACATACGTGCTCGCCAACAAATCAATTCTCTTCAGCTCGCCTGCAAGCCCGATTGTCCAGCGCAGTACAACAACACCATAGGGAACAACGCCTGTTACATCGCACAGTGCACGGAGCAAACGCTGGAAACCGAGCGCCTGCTCCCCGGTCGCATAACGTACGTGAGTGAGGGCGAATCGTACCCGTGGGATTCCACTACTCCGGAAGACCCTCTCATTGGATCGCTTCTCCCTGTTCCCCCCGTCCCTCTCACGCGCTTCCCGACCTACGAACCGGAGCGTGTGGTGAAAGATCTGGAACTCGCTCTCTGCCAGGCAAACGGCTATCCCATACAAAATCCTCCTCATGAATGCAGTTATGATCTTTTGCGTGGCGTTTCCTTCCAGTTGCCAAATGCAGCCCTCACGGGTTCCAGCTGGATGCGGCAATTTGAAGAGCAAGAGCGTGCCGCACTTGGTCTCCAGGGTCTGGCACAGGGCATGGGTGCGCGTCTGGGGACGAACCTTTTTGCGCAATACTTGGACCGCTCGGGGAGAACATTCTGGGAACTTATCACTGATCTTAACCAAATTGTCGGCGGTATCGCCGACATAGAATTCCCCGATACGATGTGCGCCCGCTACCGTGAGTAAATTCCCCGCTCTTCTCGGCCGGACGAAAACCATACTTCTTTGTGTGGGATGTGGCCTGGCCTTCCTCTCTTCCCAACCAACGCAAGCCGCAGGGAATTGCCAGGCTGTAGATGGCATCCTCCAAAACTTACAACCAGTATCCCAACAGTACACAGCGCAAGTGCTCGCCCGTGCTCAGGAGGGCATCGATTTTGCCATGGGACTGCAGGGAGGATTTGACGACAATGCGTTTCTTTTTTGGCTGAACGAAGCCTACCGCAGCATGAGCCAAGTTGCCGACGAAGAGCTGCATACGCTTCCATCTGTAAAAGATTTGGAAGGAACAACATCCTGCCTGCGCATTGATCTCTTTTTGATACAAACCATGATGGAGAAGACGCGCTGCTCCATTGAACAGGCTTTCACAGGACGAAATAACAGTGCGGTGGCAATACTGCGCGAAGTGCTCTTCTTCCTCAACGATCGCTATGCTGCACTCCTCAAAGGGGCACGGGATAACACGTACGAAGATCTGCGCTGGTGGAACGAACACACGTTCGATAAACCTCAGGGGGCAACGTGGCTCAGTAACGTTGCCTACAGCGACACGTATTGCTGCTACAGAGCGGGTGATACCTGCGCCGTACGCGAAAAGTCATGCCCAAACGATGCGCAGTACCTCACGGAGGATGCGTGCATCGGTCAAAGCCAATGTATTACCAGAGAAAACCAGAAACCCACCGACTACAAGATGTGCCCCTTCGATTCGGATTACCTACCGCCAACCATCATCGTCCAATGGTACGCCTTGGATCCATCCAAAGACCCGCCAAACAACGTGGAGTACTTCGACGAACCAGTACCAGTAGGATATGGCTGCGATCTCACCGTCCTCTCGCGCTATCGTGGACTCTACCTGGATGGAACGGACTTCGACGAGGCGCTTCGCAGTGAGTACGTAGCGCTTGATGCATTGATCAGGGAACGTGACGATTTCATTGAAGATGCCATGGAGATGAAGGAGAACGCGCAGAATATTGACTCCTGGTTGGGACGCCCGCCAAACCAAGCGCTGCAATACTTCGGCTGGACCAGGGAAACGAAGAAGAAAGGTACCGGAGACGACGCAGAAACGGAGCAGGTACGCGAGCACCGAGCTCGCCTGGGCTGCAGCGAACAAGACGGCTACTCCACCGATCTGCCGGAAGCCCCAGAGGAACGCTGGCCCCCGGATTGGCCAGAGGGTATGGCAGCACAGGAGAAACGCGGCCCGTTCTCTGTAGATGAACGCGTGCTCAAATTGATGCGCAGTTACCAGGACTGGCACTTGCGGCTCGCAGAGGAGCGTCCCTACCCCGACCAGTATAAATTTCCGGAGGAATTCCCCCCGGCTCTCCAAGAACAGGCACGCAATGATTTCCAGTATGTCAATCTCATCACACGAACATTGCAGTACGATTATGGACGGCGATTCTTTAGAGACGAGCACATCAAGCAGGCGACATTCGATAGCTTGATTGCTGGCAAAGCCCTGGATAGCCCCCGTCATTTCGCCGCGATGTTCACTCCTCTGCGTGCAGCAACCAGTGAATTTTCGCAGATGGGCAACTCCCTGGATGAGGGGGTGCGAAACTTCGCAAAAGGATTCGCGTACTTCCTACGACGCTCTTGTCTGAATCGTCCATGCAATGAGCGCCTGGAACGCATCCTGAAAATCGTCTTCCAGGATGATTGTTTCCCCTACACAGATGGACAGTATGTAGGTGACACAAACGTCCACAAAACCTGCGAGGAGGCGGCGGAGCTTTAACGCCTCTCACCTGCGAAAAAACCACAGAGAAACCCCGCAGAGACGCACCTGCTACAATCCTCCTCTGGTACACTGCATTCCCCTATGAAACCCGAGGATTTTGTCCATCTGCACTGCCACTCCACGTATTCGCTCTTGGAGGGGCTTCCTAGTACAGAAGAGATTGTGGAAAGGGCTCAGGAGTTGGGACACAACGCCGTGGGCCTCGCCGATAAGGGGTACACGTACGGTCTGGTGGAATTCTACAAGATGGCGGCGGAACGGGGGGTCAAACCGATTCTTGGCTTGGAGACCTATGTCGCAGCTCGCTCACGACATGATAAGGAGAGCGGCATCGACACGAAGCGGTTCCCCTTGGTCCTTTTTGCAGAAACTCAGGAGGGATATGAAAACCTCCTGTGCCTTGCAACACTCGCAGCGGTGGAGGGTATGTATTACAAACCGCGTGTCGATCGCGAGCTTCTCGCAAAATACGGTAAGGGGCTCATCGCCCTCACAGGACCGCTATCGGGCGCAATCCCCCAGGCCGCTCTCGCGGAAGACGCCGAACAAATCCGCAAGTTGGTGGAGGAATATCGGTCGTACTTCGGCAAGGACAACCTGTACTTCGAATTAATGGATCTCCCCAATGTCACAGGACAAGCAGAAGTGAACCAACAGCTCATCCATTGGGGTAAGGAACTCTCTGTCCCCCTCGTGGTCACCTGCAACAGCCACTACTGCCGGGCACAGGACGCCGAAGCCCACGACGTGCTTCTTTGCATCCAGAAGAACACGCGTGTGGATGACCCCAGTAGATTTTCCATGCGCGATTCTGATTTCTCAATGCGTCCGTACGAAGAACTCGCGAAGATTTTCGATCATGTTCCAGAAGCTCTCGAAAATACGCGGGTGATCACTGACCGGTGTTCAGTTGTCTTGGAGTTCGGCACGTACCACATCCCACGGTTTCCGGTGCCAAAGGGCACAACAGAAGAATCCGAGCTTGTTCGCCTCGCCAATGAGGGGCTTTCCAAGCGTTATCCTCAACCTACACAAGCGCAGAAAGACCGTCTTGAACATGAGATCTCTGTTATTAAGAATATGGGATTCGCTGGCTACTTTCTCATTGTCGCCGACTTCGTCAACGAAGCAAAACGTCGTGGCATCGCGGTAGGACCCGGTCGCGGATCTGCAGCTGGTTCTATTGTTTCCTACTGTCTAAACATTACAACGCTTGACCCGCTGGAACATGGACTGCTTTTTGAGCGCTTTCTCAACCCAGAACGCATCACCATGCCAGATATTGACATGGACTTTGCGGACACGCGCAGGGACGAAATTCTTGAATATGTGCGTGAAAAATACGGTGAAGATCGTGTTGTGCAAATTTGTACATTTGGAACGCTCGCTGCGCGTGCCGCAGTGAAGGATGTTGGACGAGCATATGGCATTCCTTTTATGGAAATGAATGCGCTGGCAAAGCTCATTCCTGAACGCCCAGGAACACTCCTGAGAGAAGCGCTGGAAACGAGTGAACTCAAAGCAGCTTACGAAAGCAACGAAACGTACAGGACGATCATTGATACCGCACTCAAGCTTGAAGGAAAAGCTCGCCATGTTTCTGTTCACGCTTGCGGTGTCATTATTACAGAAGAACCGACTGTCCAATACACTGCTCTCCAACGAGCCTCCAAGGACGAGCATATCATCATCACCCAAGCATCAGCGAAACCCTTGGAAGCCCTGGGGCTCTTGAAAATGGACTTTCTGGGACTTACAAACCTCACGGTAATCCAAACGGCACTGGAAATCATCGAACGAACCCGAGGAGAAAAAGTTGATATCGCCTCCATTCCACTGAACGATAAAAAGGCTTTTGCGCTCCTCCAACAAGGAGATACGACTGGTGTATTCCAATTGGAATCCGCAGGTATGCGGCGGTACTTAAAACAGCTTGTTCCTACGACGTTCAATGACATCACCGCGATGGCGGCTCTTTACCGCCCCGGGCCCATGGACTGGATTCCAAGTTTCATCAAACGAAAACATGGAAAAGAAGAGGTAAAATTCCTCCATCCCGATGTAGAACCTATTTTTCGTGAAACGTATGGCATTGGAGTGTACCAGGAGCAAATTCTTCAACTCGCCCGGCTATTTGCCGGTTACTCATTGGGAGAAGCTGATCTCCTGCGTCGTGCTATCGGAAAGAAAATTAAGAAAGAACTTGATGCGCAGCGAGATAAGTTCATCGCGGGAGCTGTCGCAAAGAAGTACGAGAGAAAACTCGCTGAGCAAATCTTTGATGATGTCATCATGCCATTTGCGGGATATGGCTTCCCCAAGGCTCATGCAGCTGGCTATGCACGCATCGCCTATGAAACGGCTTATCTGAAGGCAAACTATCCTGCAGAGTTTATGGCAGCGCTTCTTTCGAGTGATGCCCAGCGTACTGATCGCGTCATGATCGAGATTGAGGAATGCCGTGCAATGGGCATCGAGGTTCTGCCTCCGGACATCAACGAATCACTCCGTCATTTCACTGTGGTTCCCGGTACGAAAAAGAGAGAGGAGACCATCCGCTTTGGACTGACCGCAATCAAAGGAATAGGTGATAGTACGGTACAAAACCTGATTGCCATCCGCGAAGAGGGGGGAAAGTTCACAAGCATCGAAGATTTTGCTCGCCGCATACCGACGAAAATTCTCAATAAGAAGCTCCTGGAGTCCCTGGCGAAATCGGGGGCATTTGATTCGTTAGAAAAGCGCCATGTTCTCGTCGCACACTACGGAACCATTATCGAGTTCGCAAAATCCTGCGGGGATATAAGCAGCGCACAAACAGACCTTTTTTCCCATATGGACACTGAAACCGAACCTCCAACAATCGAATTCCCACCAACAGAAGACATCCCTCTCCAACAGCAGTTGCAATGGGAAAAGGAAACGTTGGGCCTCTATGTTTCCAGCCATCCTTTGGCGGGTTTGAAGAAGTACATCGGGAAAAAGGCGCAGCTCATTGCGAGTTTGACAGCGCAGGATGCGGGAAAGAAAGTGACAATTGCCGGTATCGTGGAAAGTGTGAAGAAGATTACGACGAAGAAAGGGGAAACAATGGCTGCTGTTGTCCTAGAAGACCCAACAGGAAAAATCGAGGCCACCTTGTTCCCCAGAACATTTGCAGAGGCCGCCGGATTCCTGGAGGCATCTGATGTGGTCATTGTCGTAGGCGGAACGGTTGATCTGCGTGCCGGCCAACTGCAGATCCGCGCTAGTGCTGTAAAAAAAGCCTCGCTCTCCACTATGATTGCCCGTGCAAAAGAAGAGGGATTTTTCGACGAAGAAGAGGCACGCAAAGGACTTTCATTCATACGGCCACATCCTGCGGAAGAAGAGAAAATTGAGTTAGTTGATGAGGAGGGCAACGTCGTCGCAGGAGAAACGGTAAGCATTACCGAAGAAGCAACGGAAGAATTCCTCGGCCCACTCGGACGATGGTTAATGGACGGGGCAAATCCTAAAAAAGCCCTGCAAATCCTGCAGGAAGATATTGCTAACTCAAAGGATTCCCCTTCTGCAAAAGATACACCGCCATCAGCGGAAGGGGGCGAGCCGAATCCCACGCGTATTTCCATCCACACGATTTCGCTCCCTAAGCGGGCACCGAAAAAGCTCCTCCTTGATCTGAAGAAAATTTTGGAAACCTTTCCGGGAAAGGAAAAAGTACAACTGAAAATAGGGGAGCAAATCATACCGCTTCCACTTACGGTAAGTTTTTCGACGATTCTCGAGCAGAAGATTTCCGAAACGCTGGAGCGATACTCTTCTCCTGTGCCATAAACCATGCGCAGTATTCCTGCTTCATCGCAGGCTATCGATGAAGCGCTCGCTGTACTGCAAAGTGGCGGCATTGTCGCCCATGCAACCGAGACGTGCTACGGTCTAGCGTGCGATCTTACGAACGTGCGCGCGGTAGAACGCATCTTCACTGTCAAAGAACGCCCATACACTTCCCCCGTGAATGCACTGTTCCACTCTGTTGAAGCAACGGAAGAGTGGGTGGAGTGGACAGAGGAAGCCCGCGCCCTTGCAGCGGCGCATTTGCCCGGCCCTCTCACCATCATTCTCCCCCTGCGGCCACAGAGAGCCGGAAGTATCTTTCCAAGCCCTAGCCCGAGCCCTAGCCCTATGCTCGGTATCCGCATTTCTCCGCATCCCATAGCCATGGAACTCAGTAAGCGCTACCCGAAGCCAATTTCCACGACATCGGCGAACCGTACAAGCCTTGCAGAAGGCTACAGCGTGGCGGAAATCCTGGAACAGTTTGCAGGACGAAAAGCCCAACCGGATCTCTGTATTGATTCGGGCATCCTTGAGTTCCAGCCTCCTTCCACCATTGTGACGTTCGAGCGTGGTACGATGGAAATCGTCCGACAGGGCTCTGTCTGTCTCGAACTCGAACCCTAACCCAAGCCCCAAGTACTCAAGCACTTCAGCCCGATGCACTGCCCTCGTTGCAAATCTCAGGAAACTTCGGTTGTCGATTCACGCCTTGCAGAAGACGGCCGTGCCGTGCGGCGGCGACGGGAGTGCGTAAAATGCGCACATCGCTTCACGACATTCGAGCGTCAAGAGCTCTCTTCACTCATTGTCATCAAGCGTGATGGCATGCGTGAGCCTTACAGCCGCTCCAAGCTGGAACGCGGAATTTGGCTTGCCTGTACCAAACGCCCGATCACACAGGAACAAGTGGATGATCTCCTCACAAAACTAGAGGAAAAATGGGCGGCGAATAAGAAAGAGGTGAGTTCCTCAACCATCGGCACGGATGTTATGAAAGCGCTCAAGTCTCTGGATCAGGTTGCCTACATCCGCTTTGCCTCCGTGCATCGTGAATTCAAGGATCTGGAAGAATTTAAGGAGGAAGTAGGGAAGCTCTTTACGTGAGAGTTTTGACCTATTTTCCTGGCCACTTTTTCTGTCGTCTTCCCTATACTGCACGAGAACTCCCCTCTACTCTTTCCCTATGCTTAGAACCCATACCTGCGGCGAGCTGAGCTCGAAGAACGCCGGCAAAACCGTTACCCTCTGCGGATGGGTGCACCGACGTCGCGATCACGGCGGTTTGATCTTTGTGGATTTACGAGATCGCTACGGATTTACACAGATTGTTTTTGACCCGGAGAAGAAACAGGTGTTCTCCACCGCAGAAACCGTACGTCCGGAATGGGTGTTGCGCATTACCGGCGCCGTACGCAAACGCCTGGAAGGCGCAGAGAGGAAAGAGAACCCCACAGGGGAAATCGAAGTGGTTGTGGAGCATATAGAAATCCTCAACCAGGCGAAAACTCCTCCATTTGAAATTGATCAGGAGAAGGACGTCAACGAGGAAGTGCGGCTGAAGTACCGGTATCTCGATATGCGCAGGGAACGATTGAGAAAAAACCTCCTGCTCCGCCATGAATTTCTACGCCTCACCAGAGAATTCTTTGCGCAGCGGGATTTTATCGAGATCGAAACTCCTATCCTCATCAAGGGCACACCGGAAGGAGCACGTGAGTACCTCGTACCTTCCCGTCTCCATGGTGGACAATTCTATGTGTTGCCGCAATCTCCTCAGCAGCTCAAACAGCTCACTCAAATCGGCGGTTTGGACCGCTACGCACAGATTGCACGCTGTTTCCGGGACGAGGACCTGCGTGGAGACAGGCAACCGGAATTTACACAGTTGGACCTGGAGATGTCTTTTGTAACCGCAGAGGACGTCATGCAGATCAATGAAGAGGCGCTGACTTCCATTACGAAGAAACTGCGGCCCGACGTGAAGATCCTTGAGTCTCCATTCCCGCGCTTCACTTGGGAAGAGGCTATGAACCGTTTTGGATCGGATAAACCGGATATCCGCTACGCACTGGAGCTTGTGGATGTCACTGATCTTTGCAAGGGATGTGGCTTCGGCATTTTTGCCGACGCCGTGAAAAATGGCGGCGTGGTAAAAGTGTTGCGCGTCCCTGGTGGGGCAATATTCTCCCGCAAGGAAATCGATGGACTCACGGAAACGGCAAAAGTCTACGGTGCAAAAGGGTTGGCGTGGATAAAGTGCTTGGAGGGGAAATTTGAGGGGGTCCCTGTGGCAAAGCTAGGCGAGGAGACAACGAAGCAGCTTGCAAAGGCCGCCAAGGCAGAACAGGGGGATCTCCTTCTCTTCACCGCAGACACCTTTGGCATTGCCTGCACCAGCCTGGGCGCGGTGCGCATCGACGTAGCAAAGCGCTTGAATCTCATCCCGCAGAATGTCTTTGCCTACTGTTGGATCACGGATTTCCCCATGTTTGAGATAGAGAAAGAGACAGGGGAATTGGCCGCTATGCACCACCCGTTTACCCGCCCTAAAAACGAGCACATTGAGAAGATCGCATCGGATCCTCTCGAGGTGAAAGCGGAAGCGTATGACCTGGCTCTCAATGGTAATGAAATTGCCGGCGGTTCCATCCGTATCCATGAGGAAGCCCTGCAAAAGCAGATTTTTGACGCACTCAAAATCACGGATAAAGACGCCGAGCGCCGTTTCGGCCATATGTTGGAAGCATTCCAGTACGGAGCTCCTCCGCACGGCGGGATCGCCTGGGGTTTGGATCGTCTGGTGATGCTCTTTGCCGAGGAAACAAGCATCCGTGAAGTCATCGCTTTCCCCAAGGATCAGAAAGCGAAGGACCTCATGCTGGGCGCCCCCACGATGATCCCCGAGAAGCAGCTTTCCGAGCTCCATATCCGTGTCGTTGAGGATTAGCGCTTTTCGCACAGGAATGGCTTTGTAGCGCGTTTTTTGCTATAATAGCCAGATGACATCTGGACCTTCTGGCGGCATGGACCCCACGGCACAGGGAAAAGAGTTCCTGGAACAGCAGTTTGCTCAGGCTCAGAAACGCGCTCAGGAGCAACGTGAACACGAGCAGGAAATCCGCGAGGCACATCGGACGGAGCAAACAGAGATAATGGCAGACGCCCAGCGCAAACTCGGACAAGAGGCGGCACAGGAGGAAGCTCGCCGCGAAGCGGCGAAGCGGTTCGCTGAGCAGAAGAAGCGCCGCGAAGCGGAATTGGAAGAGATGAAGAAGAAGCAGGAGGAAGAGCACAGGCGCCTGGAAGAGGAACGGGAGCGCAAACGCAAGGATTTGGAGGCACAACGTGAGTACATGGCGCACTTAGAGGAACTCAATGCGTTTGCGATTGAAAAGGAGCATCGCAAGGTGAAAGCTGAGCAGACAGGTTTGCGCTTGCGTAAGGAGGCCGAACAAGCCGCAGAGCGGCAGAAGCGCCAGGCAGACTCCGATGCGCACCAGAAACAGCGCAAAATTGAAATTGAGGCGGGTAAGAAGCGAGGGCAGACAGATGAAGAGGAACGACGCAAAATCCTTGCGGAGGAAGAGGAGGCAAAAGTGAAGAAAACCAAGCTCGATAACATCGACCGCAAAAGGCAAATGGATATTCAATTTGAGTTCCGGCAGAAGCGCGCTCAGGCCGAGCGGATTGAGGACCGCGCTCTGCGCCTACGCACTCTCGCTGATCTTGAACGACAGGAACGCGGCGCACTCGCCGACATGACCGCAGAAACTACCAAGGTAAAGACAGACATCCAAGTAGAAGCCCGTAAGGATCAATTCGATATTTCTTCTCGCGCACAGCGCAAACGTGAGCAGCTCACGGTGGAGGAGCGCGAGCAGAAGGAGGAGGCCCACCGTGAGGCGCAGGAACGCAAACGCCAAGCGGATCGGGAACTCAAAGCACGCTACGAAAAGACGAAGGAAATCCAGGGGAAAATCCTTAAAGGAGAAGATGTAGATGAGAAATAGCCCCCTCTCCTAGGCAGATGGCGGCGAGAATCCTAGACTGCATACCGTGCCCAGGTGGCGGAATTGGCAGACGCACCAGCCTTAGGAGCTGGTACCCGCAAGGGTGTAGAGGTTCGAGTCCTCTCCTGGGCACCACGTAAAGGCGCTGCGCGCCTTTACGTGCCACGTGGCGGCGAAGCCGCTTTACGTGGCTTCAACGGCGCGCCTACGTGGCGCCGCTGGTTCTAACTTCGTTGAGTTTGTGCACCATTCGACTCACAATTCGTTTCGCTCACTGCTCGCTCATGGTAAACCACGAGTCCAACTTGCAAGCGAGTCGAATGACCCCGAGCAGAGCAGCGAAGTCGGAGAGTCCTAAAGAGAAACCGACGCGTCGTCCTGGAGAAAGAATTACTCTTGGTTCTTCTGAATCTCACCAAGAGCGAGCTCGAACGCGAGCGCGATGAATTCATCCCGCTCATTTACAGATGCAATCTCCCCGAAATCTGGCACCCAGGATTCTATCTGCTGCTTATCGCCGACAGTGACCGTTACCGTTCTCGCTGCGGTATCAATGGAGTAGGTTGCTCCTTCGGGAAGAGCGCTCTCCCGCGCTTCCCCTCGTACGACGAACTTATCGCGAATTTGCTCGGAGTTTAGCCCCCGGAGATCTGCATTTCCTTCCGGAATTTCGGAAGTTTCTCCCTCGGCGGCAGGAGCAGCTGCTGGTTCGCCAGGCGCCGCATCGGGCGGTCGGGCTGGAGATTCTTCTGTTGGGACTTCTGCTGCGGGAGTAGCTGCCGCCTCGGTCGTAGGAGCAGGTGCTTCCGCAGGCGGCTCAGTGCCCTCCGGTGCCCCAGATGGAGCTTCTGCGACTCCTTCTGCTGCTTGCTCCTTCTGCAACTCGGCCCTCAGAGCGCCTGCGACTAACTGCTTAATCGCGGAGGTGAGTTTCTTAGGATCCTTCACCGTGTAGGTATCACCGCTTTTCTCCAGCCCGACCGCCCGGATCCCGCCAAATTGTTTCTCCAGAGCCTGCGCCAGCTGGACCATGGCCGCGTTATCTGCTGCTTCGAGCCGAGGTGTAACTCCATCCGAACCAACTGACGCTTTGATAAGGGCAAGGTACGGAATCTTCTTCCCCATGACCTGCGCCAGAGCCTCGGTGATGCACTTATTCATTGCGGAGACGCATTGTTGTGCTTCTCCCCGCCATTGATTGAGTGTGGCGATTTCACCAGAAAGCCTTGTAATCTCAGCATCAATTTGCTGGGGTGTTCGTACGGCAATCTTCTTCTGCAATTCTTCGACTTTCGTCGTGAGTTCACCTTGGAGTGTCTCAAGTTTCTGCTTAAGACTTCCGCTGCCGGGCAGAGAAATTTTATCGAGATTCACCGGGTCGATTCCCTCTATTGTTGCACCTGCCTTAAGCTTCAATTTCCCTGTTGCGACATCTGGATCAACCTTGTCCAAATTGCTGATAAGCTTTTGTATCACATCGAGTTGTGTTTGCGTGTTGCCAAGTTCCTGTTTCGCCTGTTCCACCTGAATTCCACTCGCTTGCGCACGACCTTTCTCCGTGGTGAGAGTTTCTATTTCCTTCGTTTTCTTTGTCACCAAGCTCTCTGCTTGGGGTGGTTCGCCTGTCATTTCGGCCTGAAGCCTCGCCCGTGTTTCTTGGTTATTTCTCATCTCTTGACGCGCGTCTTTCTGCGGATACGGACGTCCCTCGACTAGTGCGTAAAACGTTTGAATGATCTTGAAGACGTTGGCGATAACCTCGCCAAAGCTCCTGGCATCGCGCATGTCTTCCGCAGCGCGGTTCATGTCGCGCATGTATGCCTCTTGGGCGTTCTGTGGAGGATCGGTGAGATCCTCAAGTTTCCGTTCGCCGTTCTTCACGCTATCCTGAAGTCCGTAGAGTTCCTTTTGCGTATCACGCACCTCGCGGGCAAGGGCCTTCTCCTTTGCCTGTAATTCGGGATTCTGGGGATCTTCCCTGAGTTGCGCCTGCACTTGAGCGTACTCTTCTTGGTTCTCTTGGAGCTTCGTTCCAAGTCCTTCCTGCTTCGCCGACAGCGTTTGCTTAGCCTGTTCCAATTCAGCCTTCGTGCGCTCTACGGGATCACCAACGCCCTGCGTTTCTGCAAATTGCGTAACGTCCTTCATACGATCCCCAAGTTCTTTAAGTTTGTCTCCCGCTTGTGCCAGGCGTTCATCTGCTCCCTTTGCAGCTTCGACGTTGGGCTTAAGAACTTCTGTTCCCCTTTCCGGCGCTGCACCAGGGACTTCTGGTGTTGATGGTGACTTTGCGGCTTCTTGTCCTGGAGGTGCCATGATAATTAAAGGGTAGAAAGTGCGGATTCAATCTCGCTGAGTACTGCCTGTTCGTTTTCCTTGTCACGGTTTTCCCGAGCAGTGAGCACGCTCTTGCGATAAACATTCACTTGAGATGTAAGGTCATTCACATATTCACGGAAGCGCTCATCGTAATGCGTAAACGCCTTGCGGTATCGCTCACGGCGTATCTGGGAATCCTCGCTGGATTCGGTTTTATACTTCTCGCGTAAGAGTGGGAGTTGTGCTGTGGTGAGCTCAGGTTCAATTTCCCCCATGAGCGCATCGTAGAGCTCACGGGGTGTCGGCATGACCGGCAAAGGGACAGAGGAATCCGCCATGAAAATGAATGTGTGTTCAACAATTATTGTATCACAAATAGCAATTTTCAGCAATATCCGGGACATGGGTGTTATGCCTCTTGCGGTGGCTCTGTGTCCTTTTCCTTTGCCTTGGCCTTCTTGCGCTGCAGTGCCTCAATATCGCGTGTTAAGGCCCCTAGCCACTCCATGACGGTGTTTCCGCGTCGCAGGAGCTCTTCCTTACGAATACGCAGCGTGGAGCCGCTGATGCGCCATTGGGGGTTCTTGGAGAGTAATTGCATGATTTCCTTGGCTGTCACCCAACGCACGAGCGTTAGGACTACTTCGTCCTCCCCTTTGCCTACGTTCTCCTCCTTCACGCGTTGAACACCGGCTCTGCGGCATGCCATCTTGAGCTTGAGCACAGCAAAGAGATTCCGTACCGGAACCGGCGGCGCCCCATATTCCTCAAGGAGATCTTCCTCAAATTCTGCGAGAATATTTTCATCCTCGCTCCCTGCAAGCTTCTGGTACACCGAGATTTTCTCCTGCTCATCGGTAACGTAGAAAGATGGGATCATCGCTTCTACCGGGAGCAAAATTTCCACGTTCACATCTTCTTCTCTCGCCTCCTTGCCACCCAGCTTCAACTCATCCATGGCGGCCTTGAGCATGCGCAAGTAGTGGCTGACACCAACGGTCTGCATGGCGCCTGATTGGCTGGCCCCGAGGATTTCCCCTGCTCCTCTGATCTCCAAATCCCGCATGGCCACCTGGAACCCGCTTCCCAACTCGCACGCCTCTACAATGGCACGCAGACGTTTTTTAGCGTCTTCCTGAAGCTTCTGGCCATGGTAGAGGAAGTACGCATACGCCTGGACCTTGCTGCGGCCTACACGACCGCGAAGTTGATAGAGCTGCGAAAGACCGAAGTTTTCCGCGCCGTTCACAATCAGGGTGTTGGCACGAGGCAGGTCAATGCCGTTTTCCACGATGGTGGAACTCACAAGGACGTTAAAGCGCCCCTCCTTGAAGGCGAGAATGCGCTCTTCAAGCGCGCTGGGCTTTAGTTGTCCGTGCCCTACAACAAAGGTCGCTTCGGGTATGAGTTCCCGGAGCTTATCGGCAAATGCATCGATGGTCTCTACGCGATTGTGCAGCATGTACACTTGCCCCTCACGCTCAATCTCCGTGAGAATCGCCTGGCGAATGAGGGCGTCGGAGTACTTGCGCACCTCGGTAATGATGGGGAGTCTCCCGGGGGGCGGTGTGGTGATCGTTGTGATATCACGCAGTTTATGGAGACCCAAATTGAGCGTACGCGGGATGGGGGTTGCCGTGAGCGTGAGAATGTCCACGTTCGCACGCATTTCCTTGAATTTTTCTTTCTGCTTCACACCAAACCGCTGTTCTTCGTCAATAATTACAAGCCGTAAATTGAGGAATTGCACATCATCCTGCAGTAGACGGTGTGTGCCGATAATAATGTCGATATCCCCTTTCCTCAGCCTCTGCAGAATGGCGCGCTGTTGAGAGGGGGTACGGAACCGGCTGAGCATTTCAACACGAACGGGGAAGTCTTTCATGCGTTCACGGAACGTGCAGTAATGCTGGTCGGCGAGAATGGTAATGGGAGCGAGGAGCGCCACTTGCTTACCATCTTGTACGGCTTTGAATGCCGCGCGCATGGCAACTTCCGTTTTCCCAAATCCCACATCTCCGCAAACGAGCCGATCCATGGGGTACTCGCTCTCCATATCATGTTTCACGTCCTCTATGGCTTTTAATTGCCCCGGAGTTTCTTGGTAGGGGAACCCCTTTTCAAAAGCATGTTGATCCCCGGTGTCATCTTCGTAAGCGAACCCTTTGGACTTTGCACGTTTTGCATAGAGCTCCAAAAGCTCCTTGGCGATCTTCTGAGTTTCTTTCTTCGTCTTTTCGGTGATGCGCTTCCATTCTTGCGTTCCAAGGCGGGTAAGAACCGGAGCGTTTCCCTCCTCGTACACGAACTTGCTCAGTTTGTCGGCCTGATCCACAGGAACGAAGAGTTTGTCTCCTTCCGCGTACGTAAGCTCCAAATATTCTCGTAATGTATTATCGACCTCCTTCTGGGTCATACCTTCAAAGTGCCCGATGCCATGCTCCATGTGTACGACGTAATCCCCCGGAACAAGCGAGGTGATAAAGTCCAGAGCGAGTTTTTGAATGCTGCGCTGTTTTGCTGCTTTTTTTAGGGTAAAAATCTCACGATCGGTGAGGAGAGCGAACTGAAGATCGGGGTTTTGAATGGAATGTGGGAGGAGGTCGTCTTCTCCTGCATGGATTAACGTGAGCGCGCCGGTTTTTTCCTCCTGCTGTGTTGTAAAGGCAATGTGCTCTTCTGTAAGGATTTGCTTCAGCTCTTCCGTACGTTTGGTAACGACAAAAAGCGACCAACCTTGCTGGAGTTTGTCTCGGACATCGTTAAGAAAATCTGAGAGTGTGTAGAATTTGAGTACAGAGAGATACCGCAAGTGCACGTGATTATCATCTCCGGTGGGAAACGGGGTAAACCGAAGAAAGGCGTGCTTGAGGGGGGGCTCTACATCATCCTGATCATCGAGCGCAATGAGAATGTGAGAACCAAGCTGCGTGCCGATAGACTCCATACGTTCATACACAACAGGAAAAATCGCCAGGCTACCGCTTATGGGTTGAGCTTTGGAAAGATCGTCACGGTCAACGGAAAGAATTGCTCCCACGGTTTCAAAGTCGAGCGATATTCGATAGGGGTGGTCTTCTTGTATGGGAAATATATCAAACACATCTCCTATTCTCCTGTACTCCCCAGGCTGGAGATACAAATCCTCACCATGCTGATATCCAATGGCAATGAGTGCTTCAACGAACGCGGTGAAGTTTATACGTTCCCCTTTTCTTAAGAGAATCTTACGTTCTTCCAGCTCTGTGAAAAGGGGAAATTGCTGTTGCCATGTGGCTTGACTACAGACGTATATATCATTATTGGTGCCCTGCATGAAGGAAAGAAAATGTTGGAGTGCTTCTGGAATAATCTCTTCATCGCCATTCTCCACCGGTACCAAATGATGTGAGGTTTGGCCAAAAAAGTTGAGCCAGTGCTGCAGGGTATCGCATTGGAGATCCTTCTCTGTAATAACAATCGTGCGTTGGGGGTGATGGGAAAGAACGGTACTGAGAATCAGGGCTTTGGCTGTTTCGTTTGAAGCACCGGAAACCACCAAACGTCGTTTGGTTTTAAGAAGATCCGCCAGGTTTTTGTGCGTCTCACTCCCAAGGAGGAGAGATGGTCGCATGTGAGACAAAGAAAAATACCTATGAAAACCGGCGCAGAAAACACTTGCGAACCGCGCGGGCGGTGCTCACCCCTCCTGGAGCCGCAGAGGCATAACCAGGTGGAGAAGCTGCTTATTGGAAGGAACCCGAAATACAGCAGGATGCATGCTATCGGTGACGTGAGCTTGCACTTGTTCATCGTCAACGTGACTGAGAAAGTCTAGGAGGTAAGACGAGCTTAACGCAATCTTATTTTGCTCTCCTTCCAGGGTAGTTTCGAGTGTTGCCTCATCGCGGCCGATTTGGGTCTGAGGAGTGATGATATGCACTTTGTTATCGGAGAATTGGAATGTGAGATTATTATTTGTCTCCTTCGCAAAGTAATGCATGCGCTTCACCACTGTAAGAAGCTCTTTTGTGGAGAGCGCCACTATGGTTTTTGCTTCTTTGGGGATAATTTGCTGGTAGTCCGGGAATTTCCCTTCAATAAGACGAGAAAGGAGACGAGTATCCCCCACACTCACCTCAATTTGTTGGTTACTAAGGGCCACGCCAACAGACTCGTTTGCTGCTTGTTTCTTTTTCCCTTTGTCCCCGCCACTCTTCTCTTCCTTTCCTCCGCCCTCTTCTTTGTATGACCCAAGAATTGTTTTCAATTCTTCGAGTACTTTTGTGGGAATGATGCAGGAAATATCCCCATTGCCGCTGTTGAGTGGGATACGATATTCAGAGAGCCGGTAACTATCAGTGGCAACAAAAATGAGATTTCCTTTTTCCGCGCGCAGGTAAACTCCGGAGAGCACCGGCCGCAAAGAAGAGCGGGCGGACGCAAACGTCACCATGTGGAGTGCATCGAGAAGTGGAGTGGCATCGAGGGTGAAGTTTTCTTCTTTTTTGGTTGCCGCAATTGTCGGATACTCGGAAGCAGATTCTCCTGCAATTAATGTTTTTGCATGTTTTGAGGTGCATTTGAGTTGTGTCCCCTCACTGGTTTCCAGGAGTACTTCGGCATCAGAATTGTACTGCGCAAAGTTAAGAATTGCTTTGGCTGGAATAGTAATAACTCCTTCATTTTCGATGTTCGCTTCAAACTGTGTGACAATACTCAACTCTAAATCTGTAGCACTTATTGTACAACGCTTCCCTTCGACTTCTAAAAGAACGTTCCCAAGAATGGGTAATGCTTGCTGATTACTAATTGCGCGTGTAACAAGATGAAGAGCGCGGAGAAGGTCTGTTGTCTGGCAGGAAAATTTCATGGTTCTATATGAAGAGGATAATTGGATAAGTATTATACTTAAATCGTCATAGTAGGAACATCTTTTCAAGAAGGATTTTCTCCAGCCTGTTCCTGTGGATATATTCTTCTCTCTGCTAAAATTTTGCCTAAGAAACAGAAGAATTTTCCCTGAAAGGTTCATTTGGAGAATAAGAGCACCTGTGTATGTTCACTATTTGTGTGTGGGGGGGGTGTGGAAAACCCGTGGAAAACCACCAAAGAAATCCTTTAAAGAGCCAATCTCTATTCCATGGCTCATCATAGCCAAAAACAACAATTGTTGTGCATAAAACCAAGTGAAGAGTGGGGAACGAGATCTACGCTTATCCACAGGAATGTGGAGAGAGCTCATTGCTTATCCAAGAGCCTCAGACCGGTACGCTGCCCTTCCACCGGGTTCCAGCGGAGGGGTTTTGTTCGGTCGGATAACGAGTTCTCCTCCCCTCGTAGTGACAAAACTCCCATCAGGTATGTCCTGAGAAATCAGTGAGTGGCTGCCAATAAAACTCCCAGCCCCGATTTTGCACCCAGGATTTATGCTGGTGTGGATCCCCAAGCGGCAATGGTCCCCAATAACAGTACCGAATTTCGTGTGCCCGGTGGCAACCGGTTTCCCTTGGATCGCAGAGGAAATCTCCATCTCATCAAGACGAAGATTGCCAGTCATACTTCCTCCCCCAAAGGAAACGTTGCTCCCGATCACACTGTCTCCTACATAGCTCATATGGGTCCAGACATACTGAGCGAGAACACTGGATTTCACCTCGCTGCCAAAGCCAACAACACAATGCTCGCCAATGCTACTCCCGCGGACAAGCGCATTATTCGCGATAACACTCTGAGCTCCAATAACACAGGGGCCGCGCACAGTGGCATGAGGAAAAACACGAACCCCCTCGCCAAGCACAATGGGGCCATCAAGAACGGCGGTGGGGTGGACTTGTACTGTGGGGTGGATGACGGGGGTTTTAATTTCAGAGAGGAGCGCAGGGAGGAGATCAAGAAGGTGCCAGGGATACTTCACCGCTTGCCAGGTTCCTTCGTAAGGAACAGCACGATATACATGATCTTTAAGTAGCGATCCTATGGCTCGCTCGTAGGCCCCATCCGCCTTTCCCTTGGTCTGTTGGAGTGCTACGAAGAGCTTTTCAGGATGGTTGTGGATGTGCACGACAATATTCATAAGGTTGCTCGGTTCCTTCCCCGGACCGGGCTTTTCCACAATCCCCGTTAGTCGCCCATTGGCATCTTGCTGCAGGTATCCACCAGGGAAATACCGCTCTACCCGTTGCGCTAAGAGAGCGCCGCTCACCCCCTTTTGTATTCCCGCAGCAAGGAGAGCTGAGTATCCCTTAGATTCGATGATATCATTGGCGCAGACGACGAGCGTGGGTTCCTCATTGCAGGAGGGCAGTGCGCTAAGAAGCGCGCCGCGCATTCCCAAGTCCAAGTCCTCCTGCTCGATGGTGGGGAGATGGGGAAAGAGCGGTCGGACGAGATCAAGATTGTGCGTCCCTCCAACCACAGTCACATCACGCACGCCGGCTGCCGCAAGACGCTGAAGAGTAAGAGCGAGCAGATTGGTACCGCAGAGAGGGAAGAGCGTTTTCTCAGAGAGCGGCCAAAACCGCTGCGATCTGCCGGCAACCAGGAGCAGAGTTTTCACAGGGGAAGCCTACCGTGATGGACAAGCCAGTGGTAGCGGAAAGTAGGGTATTACCGGTCAGGAGTGCCATAAAACATCACAGGAATCGTACCGGAATCTTGGGTATTCAGGAGAGGGATATGCAGGGCTTCATACCGCGCGACAGTTGCAGGATTCGGATGCCCAAATGAATTGCCTTCTCCCGAAGAGACAATAGCAAGCTGCGGAGAGACAGCGAGGAGAAATCCTGTGCAAGAAGATGTGGTGCTGCCATGGTGCGGCACCTTGAGGACATCGGCACGCATGTTTGTACCGGAGGCGAGGAGAGATTTCTCGCTCTGTTGGGAAATGTCTCCAGTGAGGAGAATACTGCCGCTTCCCGATCGCGCAGAAAGAACAACAGACCGATCATTGGCCGTTAAGGCATCTCTTTGTTCGTGGGGGGGCCAAAGAACCTTCAAAGATGTTCCATCATTCAAGTGAATACGTGTACCCACTGAGACGATATGGAGAGGAACAGTAAACCGTGCAGCAAGATCAAAGAGCGCCCGCAAACGGCCCGTGTGAGGAGCACAATCCTCCGCCGTCAGAATGCCGTGTATCCGGTAGCGTTCTAGGATTGCAGGGAAAGCAGCGAGATGATCTTCATGGGGATGGGTGAGCACCAAAAGATCAATACTTCGGTCAAAGAATGGCATGTATTCTCCCAAGCGTTCCAATGCAGAAAAATCGGGTCCCCCGTCTACAAGAATTTGCCGCCCTGTGGGGGTGACAAGAAGCACAGAATCTCCCTGACCTACATCAAAGATGTAGGCATGGAATTTCCCATCAGGTAAACGAGAAATCTCGTGCCAGGAAAGCAGCAGTACAAGTACTGCGGCAGAACCAAGCCAAAGGGTGTAGCGCGCCTGTCTCATGACAAAGGGGCACAGTGTACGCTCCTCCACCAAAGCACACTACGACTTACGCCTGTACGCGTTTGCGCATTTTTCTCCAACCAGCAACACCTCCTGCTACTGCGAATGCGAGCAGCGCTGCCGGGGCGCCAGATGAACTCAGTCCACCATGGGATGAAGTTATTTGCGCGGTCGGGGTACCGGCGACTGCCGAAGTCCCTAAGACGATGTTCTGGAATCCACCGGGGAGGATTCCCCCATCTCTCTGGACGAGCGCAACGGAAAGGCCAAACATTCCAGGGGAGACATCGGGGATCTGTGCGCCACCGACACCAGGGTTCACCATTTGCGAAGCGCCGAATGTTTTCCCCCCGTCACGAGATTGATTCGTAAGCAAGTACGCCAAAGAATCAATATTTCCAATGACATCCCATACGGCAGTTACGGTGTAGAGACCGTTCCCCTGTGCCAGAGCGGCAAGCCGGAAATTGGTAAGTTGTGCAGTGCTATTCTGCTGTACTTCCGTAGGTGTAGTTTCCGTAGGCACTCCACCCTGCGCACGCGCCTGTTCCCAATCTGCAGGCTGGGGCTGGGGGCCGGTAGGCGCACTCCCCTGAGGGTGTCCTTCAAAGTACACACGGTTTTGGACAACATCGAGAGGGAGCCCCTGCGGGCTACGTACAGGAGAACGCATGGAGAATTCATAGATACGACCCTGTTCCTGTTGCGCTGTTGTCACGCGCATGGTTGTTCCCTGGATGATCATCCGTGCAATGCGCAAAGACGTCCCAACAGCATCAACAATACGGAACGCCAGAGGAGCCTGCTCGGGTTCCACAGTTACGGGCGTGTTGAGCGTAATTTCCACCTCAGTCGGTGAAAGCGCTACCGCAGAGGTCAGCTGTACACTTGTAGGCTCGCTGGGGAAATCAACACCGGCCTCCGTCGGTATCGTAGGCTGCTCCTGTTCCTCTATGGGCAGTGTAACTGTTTCCTCGCGGATCTCCATTGTCTGCGGCTCTTCCTCTTCAGATTGAGGCTGTTCCTCTTCCTCTTCCATAGGAGGGCTCACCGTTTCCGTGAGATTTACGGCGACTTCCTCCACAAACAAGTTAATGTCCTCTCCCGCAGGGCTCACGCCGATCACGGCGATGAAGAGCGTACCCACATCAGGAGGATCCGCAAAAACAAACTCCGTTTGCACCCCGTCGGTCTGCTCAAAATCATCGTAGAGTCCACCGTTTTCCAGAATAGATTCAAAGCTGTAGTACACACGGTAATACGCCACATCTTCCCCAGGCTGCGCATTCCATTCTACTTTCACGCTACCATCCTCCTGGAGTTCTGCACGCAGTCCCGTGACGTATGCAGGCGGCGTTGCCAGGGCAACGGATGCACAGAGAAGTGCAATCATTGTGATGCAGGTTCGAGAGAGAATACGCATGGAGTTGCTGTGTATTTCACATCATTGTACCACAGAATCGTGTACGGGCCAAGTGGCAAAATCCTTATCGTGCACCCAAAGAGAGAGCTCCAAGTGGTAATGCTATGTATTGCGTATCCACACAGCGCGAATGAGTCCGGTGCCCCAAGCAAGAAAGAGGAGAAATATGCCGGATAGAGCGAGACCAACCACTGTGCGGATTTCCGTTGTGAGCAACGGCGCACTCCACCAAAGGCTTATTCCTAGGAACACGGAGAAGAAAAACCACCGTAGCATGTATGACATGGGCAAACGGAAAGGCAAAACCCTCCACGCTTCGGCAGTGAGGAGAACGGCGAGCAGCACATGGACGGCAATGGAAGTCCATGCAGCGCCGACAAATCCATAGAGCGGGATAAGCCAGAGATTCAATGCGAGAGAAAGCGCAACCCCCAGGAGCAGGCTTAGAACAAGTCGCTTCCATACGCCGCGCGTGAGGAGCGTGTAAAAACCAAAGAGTACCAATCCGTTGAGAAATATCGGGAAACCAATAAGTTCCAGGGCGGTATCCGATCCCGCTCGCAAGGGCGTAGAAAGATATGCGGGGGTGGTGAGAAGGAGGATGAGGGGACGGCTCCACAGTACACAGAAGAGAAGAGAAATGGATCCTAAGGAGAGGAGCATGAGGAGTGTTTTACTGAGGAGCGAGTTCATATCCTCCCCGCGCGCGTCGCGTTCACTCAAAATGGGTAATGTGGAATTGAGAAGGAACGTAGGGATAATGAATCCCATGTCAGCCATGCGCGCCACAAATCCGTAGTACGCATTCTGTAATTCGTAATCCGAACGCAACAGGGCAATAAGCGCCACATCCCACTGCCGGTAGAATGCCATGCAGAAGAAGGCAATACCGTACGGAGCAGCCTTCCGCAAAAGCTCACGGACAAGCATGCCGTTCCAATGCGGTCGTACACGCACCATACGGTCGGCAGCGGCGAGAGAAACAAGGAAGAGCACAAAAGCGCCTATTCCTCCGATAAAAAGAAACAGATGATAAATATGCAGGTCATGACTCCCGCGGATTCCCGCAACAATAAAAAGACCGATGAGAGAAACCGTGATAATGCGTTGAAGCACCTCCGCAATAAAGACGTAATGAAGCCGGTAATTGACCTGGAACACCGACCGAATAATACCGGCGAGCAAGGTGAAAATAGGAACAAGCGAGGCGATAGTGACCCCAAGGGGCAACGGAGTTCCTTTCCATAAAGGGAGCAACCATACAAAAAGAAGCGTCCCCCCTACTGCGCAAGAGAGCGTGAGTAACCGAAGAACGATGAGAGCGCCAAGCACCTCCTGTTTCCTCTCCGTGCGGCTGAGCTCTTTTAAGGCAACAGCATAGAGTCCAAAATCTGCGATGATCCCGGCCAGTTGGAGAATGCCGTAGACAGAGTTGTAGTTTCCGACGAGTTCTTTGCTTAAGCCCAGCGCCACAAACTTCACCGTCAGAATGGAGAGCGCCGCCATCATGACTTGGCTCGCGAGCTGCCAAAGTGTTGAAGTGGCGATTTGGCGTGTCGACATCGCAGGGATTGTGGTGCAAGGACGCGAAGAAAAAAAGCCCTCTCTTCCTCGGGCGAAGGATAGCAGCAACGGCTGCCGGTGCGAGCGCCTCTTCTGTTCCATAGAGGAAGTGCTCACGTATGTCCTTCGCCTCTCGAAGAGAGGGTCGTTACTATGACTGCTCCCAACAGGGAAGGGCTTCCAAAGCCACTGCATCCCTGCGCAGTGCATAGCAACTAAATATGATAGTAGAATCAGTTGTTTTCGCGTCAAGGGGTATCCCGGAGATTTTCAGGCACTCCTGCAAAAAAATCTCCAAGCCCCACGGGACATTTCTTCGGAAGAGTATCGACAGCATCCAAACACTTCCCTACTATGCCCTACGATGCCGCTCTCCTTTAGGCACCTCACCTCAACCAAACAACTCTCTCGGGAGGATACGGACAGCATTCTTTCCGTTGCGCGGAAGATGGAGAATGCTTTTTCCCCAAGGTGTCCTATCTGAAAATGGGGGGAGTACGCTCTATTAGGAAATGAGTTTGTACCCAGCAACGGCAAGAGCGAAACCAAAAACAGCTCTCAGCAAGTACCTTTGAATTGCTGGCGGAAACCTTCCCGTTCGTTCGACAATATGACCGCCAATATAGCCACCTATGATGGAGCCCAATGCCCAACTTACCCACAGTGGGAAAATAAGCTTTCCGAAGAACATGAAGACGACAATTGCCGCCAGAGTGTTTATCAATTCTAGGAGAATGGCATCTGCTCTCACCTCAACGATGCGGTCATTATCTGGTATCTGGATACGCAAGAGAGACAAAATAATCAAAGATATGCCTGCTCCAATAATACCCCCAAATACCCCAGCCAAGACTGCAACAACAATGTATGTACTCTTGGAAATACGGCCACTAATCCACGGGGCAGCTTCTGTGACAAGAATAGCAAGAACAATAACTGGTAACACAAACGATTGAGATACGTTTGTAATGCCAAATGCTCCGATGAAGCCACCCGCTAACAGAGCAACGAGAATGTGAAATATTTCTCTGATCCGCAGCCGCCTTCGAAGAGGCCAAATTGCAAAAGCATTTCGGATTGCACTTCCAACTTTGATATTTCCCACAAGAGCTCCCAATGAAAGTTCTGGGAAAAACAATTGGAATATTGGAAGCGAAAGGAACATTGTCCCTCCCAGGACAATTGCGAAAATACCAACCGGAATCCCGGACAAAAAGACCCAAAGCAACCGCTGGTCAAAGAATGATTCCATCAGCCACCTTAAGAATACCATCCACAAATACATGTGTTGCTCTTCCAAATAAAGTTTTTCCTTCAAATGCGGTATTGCGCCCTTTACTTTCAAACTTTGATGGATCAACCACCCACTCCGTATTCGTATCAAAAATACTCACATCGGCAATGGCTCCTTCGGAGATGCTTGCTGGGGGGAGGCCAAGTACCAATGCGGGGCCAACAGTTAGCCGTTCGATTGCTGTTGCCATTGTTACAATTCTGGGGCGAACAAGGTAAGTATTAACGGCAGCGAAAAGTGTTTCTAACCCGACGGTACCGACAGGAGCAATCTGGAAAGGTAAGTACTTTTCAGAGACAAGGTGCGGCGCATGATCTGTAGCAATCACCGAGAGTGTTCCGTCTGCAATTCCAGCGCGCACCGCTTTGCAATCTACTTCTTCCCGGAGCGGGGGATACATTTTTGCATTTGTATTCCAACCAAGACATTCTTCATGGGTCAATGCAAAGTGATGAGGAGTGGCCTCTCCACTGACGGGGAGACTGGCGCTCCTCGCCCTGCGGATTGCCTCTACTCCGCCTGCGGTTGAGACATGCGCAATGTGCACCTTTGCCCCCGATTCTTCTGCCAAAAGGATACTTCGCTCGATAGCCAAAACTTCCGCCGCTCTCGGTTGTCCACTAATTCCCAGTAGCTGTGAAATTTTCCCCTCGTGCATAACGGCATCTTCTTCTCTTGTTAAAGAGGGAATCTCTGCGTGTATCAGGAGCGGGATGTCAAAAGTGTGTGCCCATTCCATACAGTGCAAGAGCAAAGCTGCGTCATCGACATCCTCTCCGTCATCCGTTATTGCCACGGCCCCAGCATTTTTTAGTTCCCACATTTCGGAGATTTTTTCTCCATTTTTCGTAATCTTTCCAGCTGCAAATAACCTTGCGAAATTTAACTCTCTCGCCTTTGAAAGTTGAAAACGAATAACAGTCTGATTATCTGCAGATGGTACCGTATTTGGCATGGATAAGACACTTGTAACCCCGCCGCGCAATGCCGCACGCAGACCTGTTTCCAGTGTTTCCTTGTCTTCCCTCCCAGGTTCTCTAAGGTGTACATGCATGTCAAAGAGTCCGGGCGTTACAATTTTTCCTTTCGCGCTAATTATCTGGGCGCGAGTTTTTTTCAGTTCATTTCCAACTTTTGCAATCACGCCATTTTCAATGAGTACATCCATCTTTCCGTTATACCCGGATACTGGGTCGATGACGTGGCCGTTCGTAATGAGATAAGATACCATTGTATTAAATTGAGTCATAAAGCTTAACTTTCTTGTCTGTACGATCGGCAACCAACCACTCAAGGGCGGTACGGACCGCAAGTCCGTTTTCGACTTGGTTGAGAATCTTTGTCGTCCCCTTCGTCATAAGAGCATTGTGCACTTCAATGTCACGCATTACCGGGCCTGGGTGCATAAAAATCGCACCAACGTTTGCCAGTGCGAAACGTCGTTCGTTGATGCCAAACGTTTTCGAAAATTCCCGAAGCGTTGGCAACCCCTTTCCTCCTCCACGTTCCTCCTGCACGCGTAAGGCTATAACGATGTCCGTTCCCAACAGCGCCTCTTCAACATTTTGGAATACCTGCACATGGGGGAACGCCTCTCTAAAGCCGTTTCTTACAAAAGTCTTCGGAGCCGCAACGCGCATTGATGCTCTAAGGCGAGGAAGGATGCGGACAAGTGACCCAAAAACTCGCGAGTGAGAAATATCGCCTACAACAAGTACGGTTTTGCCGGCAATGTCCCCGTAGTGCTCAATCATTGTGAAAGCGTCCAACAATCCCTGCGAAGGGTGTTCATGCATGCCATCACCCGCATTAATGACAGCGGCACCGACATGCTTTGCAAGGAACTGAGGAATTCCAGAGTACTCTGTTCTAACAACGATAATATTTGCCCGCATGGCATTGAGCGTTTGAGCTGTATCATGGAGCGTTTCACCCTTACTAATAGATGTGCCATTCGACGTGATGTTAATTGTATCTGCGCCGAGTTTTTTCCCAGCGAGTTCAAATGAAGCACGGGTGCGAGTTGAGCCTTCAAAAAAAACACAAAATACAGTCATGCCTTTGAGGAGAGAAAACTTCTCATTTCCGAGCTCCTTGAATTTTTTTGCGACATCAAAGATCAAATGGATATCGTCGTTCGACAAGTCATCAATTGAGACCACGTCAAAAACACTAAGATCCCGGTTCTTTCGGACCTCTCGAGGCAAGTTATTAATATGTTCGACCATTTGGTCGGTACTATAACTAATGGCCCCAAACAACACCATAAAAATCCTTTGTATTACCATGGGCAATCCTCTGGCCAATTACCCCCCAACGCAGACATGCTCCGTCCTAAGTGTGGTTGGACACCCTACGAAGGATGGCGCGTGCAGGGGAAGGTCACGCGAGTTTTCTAGGGGGCGAGCTTCTCGGGGAGCTCCTGCAGGTCGTCGAGGATCATATCCGCATTCCCCTCGGCACACTGCGGCGTGTACGAACGGCGGATGAGACAGGCAATCATCCCCGCGTTGCGCGCAGCGCGCATGTCGTAATCTTGATCACCGACGTACACGCAGCGTTTAGGTTGTACCTGCATGTGCTTTGCGAGCTGTTCCAGTCCGTACGGGTTGGGCTTTCCGCCGCAATGGCGGAAATTATCTGCGGTGGAAACAGCCGGGATACGCGAATACAAGTTTAATTTCTCGTCGATAGCGTCGACATACGTACGCCACGATCCCGTCAGTATTCCCCTCGAGAGGTGTTCAGGGAGCCCCGCGAGGCAAGCAATGGCATCCGGATACCAGGCAGCATGCTCCTTGAGCAATCCAATGTAGCGCTGATCACGCTCGGCGCGGAATGCGGACTCCTGTTCGCCGAGCCCCAGGCGGCCCAACATTTCTACCACGTGAACATTCTCGTGGTAAATCTCACGGAAATCCTCGGAAGAGAGAGGAGCCCCAAATCCAGCGAATGTCGCAAGAACCGCCTCTTCGTAGAGAGAAGCGGTTCGTACGAGTGTTTCATCAAGGTCGAAGATGACAGCGTTCACCGTTGTCATACTTCGACGATGATAGGCATGATCATCGGTTTACGATTTACCTTGCGGTCGAAGAATCGGAAGAGCGCGCCATTTACAGCGCGTTTGAGATCCTTGCGATCGGTTTCGCCACGGCCCAGTGATTCCTCGTAGGCCTTACGGGCGATCTTAATTGCTTCGCCGGTAATCGTCGTCTGTTCCGAACCGTAGATGAGTCCGCGGGAAAGAATATCCGGGTCGCCCACAAGCCGCTTGCTATCCGTGTAGGCTCGCAATACGACAACAATGGCCCCGTTCTCACTCATGATTTTACGATCATCAATCACGCGGCGTCCTTCCCCCGCCGAACCGTAACCATCGATAATGACATCCTGCGTCGGGATCTTTTGCTTGCTGCGTCGCGCATGACCCTGAGGGGAGAACTCCAGCGTTTCTCCGTTGTTGAGCTGATGGATCTGGTTCTCTGGATAGCCCAATTTACGGGCAATATCTCCATGTGCGGCGCGCATATACGGTTCGCCGTGCTCGGGGATAATGTGACGCGCACGTACCAAACGATGCATGAGCATCAGGTCACCGCTGTGGCCGTGGCCGGTTGTATGAATCGCCAGTTCGGTACTCGTCTTCACCGTTGCCCCCTGCATGTGCAGATTGTTGATTACTTTGGCAACGGCACGCTCGTTTCCGATAATGGGATTCGAGCTCAGGATGACCGTATCACCCGGCTTCACGGAGATGTGCCGGTGGGTTCCTAGGCCGATGCGCGCGAGACCAGCCATCTCTTCACCTTGGCTCCCTGTGGTAATGATGAGCACCTCCTTGTCGGGGAGTTTCTCCATACCCGGAGCCGCTTTGCGGACAAGACCGCGCGGAGCCTTGAGATATCCCAAGTTTTGAGCGATCTCGATATTCGTCTCCATACTTCGGCCGGAGACAAAGACTTTTCGGTTGAATTCCTTTGCATGATCCAGGATTTGTTGGACGCGAGTCAAAAGCGAGCTGAACGTGGAAATGATCACACGGCCATCAACATCCCGGATGAGTTGGCGGAGCGTCTCGCTGATGTCCGCTTCACTCTTACTGTGTCCGGGTTTCGTCGCGTTCGTTGAATCTGCGATGATTGCGAGTACTCCTTGTTTTCCTAATTCCGCCAACCGCTGGAAATCCGCGGGGGACTCATTGGTCGGCGTGAGGTCAAACTTAAAATCTCCTGTGTGCAGGATTGTCCCGTAAGGGGTGTGCAGAGCGATAGCCGCGGAGTCGGGAATACTGTGGGTTACCTTGAGGAACTCTGCTTCGACTTTCCCCAGACGTACGCGCCCACCCAAAGGAACAACATTGATAGGGACTTTTGCAGTGAGCTTCTCCTCATCCAGGCGCTTGCGGACAAAAGCCATAGTGAGCTTGGTGCCATAACACGGAGGAAAATGCAGCTGCGGCAACAGGTGTTGCGCGGCTCCAATGTGGTCTAGGTGGCCGTGCGTGAAGAGAACCCCCTTAATGCGGTTCTCACGACCCCGCAAACAGGAGATATCTGGGATAAGGTAGTCAATCCCCAGCATCCCCTCGTCGGGGAATTGAAGACCCAGGTCAATCAGGTAGATGTCTCCATCCACCTCAATGACAGTACAATTGCGGCCGACCTGTTCAAAACCGCCTAATGGATAAATGCGGAGAGGGAATCCACGCTCGGTATTCACTGCAGCTACTTGGGGACTCTGCTGTGTATGTGGTGGTCCGTTTCTGCGATGGCGAGGACGCCGATGTCTTCGGTGATGCGCAGAAGGAATTGGTTGCGGCGATGTAGTCCGCTCTCCTTGTGCTGCAGTATTCTTCTGCAGCCATTCCGATACAGATTTCATAGATAAGTTTTTTTGAATGAATAAAAGTGTCTTCGTTGTATCGACGTTGACATCCCCAGTGTATGCGCAGAAGGGAAAATATGCAAGCAAATCTTGTTGATAAATCGAGTAATTTGGCTTACACACAACAAAAAATATATATATAAAAATTGAATTTATCGAAGAAGTAACTCAGGGAAAGCTCCGGGGTTTACCGTGCCAATCTCAGAAAACTCATCTTGCCCTCTCTACAGACGAACGGTAGCCTTTACTACCGTTATGAGCGTGACCGTGCAGACGGGCCACACGAAATCCGCCAGCGGACTTTCGCTGGTTGCGGAGAACTTCCAATCCGGATTGGAGGAAGATGTTGTTGTATTGCTTCAGATTTACGCTGCATCGCAGGATGCCAAGGTATTGGAGAAGGAATGCATGGCGATTATCAAGCACGCTCTTTTGGAGACGGAGGGGGATGCCGCAGAACGGTTGGATGGCACACTTAAGGAAATCAACGGACTTCTCAAGGGGCTCCTTGTGTCGCAATCCATTGAAGATATTCACGCGATTCTAGGTATCGTTGATCAGCACGGGGTTCTGCATGTTTCTCATGCAGGCCGCGCGGAAGCCTACATCGTGCGCGCAGGAGGAACGAGCCAAATTACCGAATATACCAAGGGAAAGCCCACTCCAGCGTTCGTTCACATCGCCAGCGGCGCGCTGGAACCGCGCGATACATTGGTCTTCAGTACGCAGCGATTGTTGCGTACCGTCACCCCGGCACAACTCGCGCAATTTGCGCAACGCAATGATCAGTTGATGGATGAGCTGACCATGGCATTGGAAGGAGAAAAAGAGAAAGCAGCTCTCGCAGTCCTGCGCATGGAGGGAAGGGCGACAACAAAGGCTTCCAAGCCACTTCCCGAACGCTCGTCCCGCCGCCGCCAATCCGCAAAAGGAATCTCCTCTAAAATCACAGCGGCGCTCTCCGCACTCATCGAGCCCCTGCGCCGATTCACGATTTCCATTGATTGGTTCGGTCGTCTGCGCGCGATTCCGGAGCGCCTATTAAAAGATCTTAAGAATCCTCAACACAGACGCAGAGCGCACCTGCTCATTCTTGCCTCTGCCGTTGTGGTATTTCTCCTGGTATGGGCGGTGACGAACTTAACGACTTCCAGCCAGCGCAGTCAGACTCGTACGGAACTTAAAGAGCTCATGGAGCAGATTGACACCGAAATTCGTACAGCGGAGAACCGGCATCTTACGGGTGATCTGGACTCCGCAAATGCCATTTTGCAGAGGGCGGAAGAGCGGGCCAAACAAGTAATCAACAATGAGAACGGGCTCTACCGTACCGAAGCACTTGATCTCCTTGAGCGCATTCGCATGAAGGGCGAGGAAATGAACAACATCACCAGGCTCTCGCCGCGTGTTGTCGTGAATCTCGCCGCGAAGAGTCCGGACATTGCCGCTATGGGCGTGGTGGGCGTCGGTGACGGAGAACTCGTGGCGTACGATCGACAGGATCTCTACCGCGTTCTCCTCAATTCAGTGGATGATCCCGATCGGCTCACCGAAGAGGAGCTCATTCTGGATGGGACGTACTTCGAGCGGATGCAGACACTCCTTTTCCAGACGACGGGGAACAGCATCATCGAAGTCATCGCCGATCAGCCCACAGACATAAAAACCGAAGATCCGGCCGGATGGATCACGGGAAAAGCCCTGACAACATACCTGCGGTTCCTCTATGTCCTCTCTCCGGAGAATAATCAGATCTACAAGTACGAACGGCTCTCAAACCGTTACGCTCCTCCCGCCGAGTACAACATCAACGGCGACCTGTCCGGGGCACTTGATTTTGCGATTGATGGTAACGTGTTTGTACTCAAAGAAGGCGGCCAAGTCGTCAAACTCTTCCGAGGAGAGATGCGCCCCTTCTCCATTCGGCATCTCCCCGAAGGAGTGCTGGAAAAAGCAACGAAGATCTTCAAAGTTCAAGAAGGGAATCTCTACTTCCTCGTACCATCTCTCTCTCGCGTGGTCATTGTGACGGATGGCGCGGCGAGTGGAGAGTCCTCCTACGTGAAGCAGTACATTCTGGAAGGCGATCAGGTTGGCGAACTTGTGGATTTCTACGTGGATCCGGAGGAACTACGCCTCTACGTACTCGACGCCAAGCGTGTGTATTCCATCGACTTGGGTACGCGATAAACCTCGGTATTCTGTATCCAGAATGCAGTCTTAGATGCATCCATGTATTGATATGCAATACTTCATACAAAAAGACCGCCAGGTTTCTTCCTGTGGATTACAAAGCAGTCAGGTACTCTCTTGCCATGCGCGTTCTTGCCTTCGGCACTTTTGACGGGTTGCACCCAGGACACCGCTTTTACCTTGATGCGGCTCTCAAGCGCGGAGAACTTTTCATCGTCGTCGCTCTCGATGAGACAGTGCAACGCATCAAGGGCAGGATGCCGCGTTTCAATCAACGGGAACGTAAAGCGGCGGTGGAACAGGCATACCCTTCCGCCCATGTTCTTTTAGGTGAGAGCGAGAACTACCTACTTCCCGTTCGTCGCATTGCCCCCGAACTCATCGTGCTCGGGTACGATCAAGAATTACCTCCTGGTGTCAAGAATGCAGATCTCCTCTGCCCCACAGAACGCTTGGAGGCATTTGAGCCGCACAAACACAAAAGCAGTTTAAAAACCTGATGGCAGTGGTGTGTGTAGGGTATTTGTGATACAATGATACGAAACCCATACCACACTTCTCATGGCCTTAAGCGAGAGACCATCCCTTCTCAAGCAACTTCTTGGCGCAGCAATCGGTGCCACGCTTGCTCTCCTGCTTTACGGCATCTATCACGCGGTGGCTCCTCGCCTCACCGCAGTGCTCCGTGTACCTCACACATACTCCAGTGAGAGAGCGCGACTTTCCGAAACGGATCTGGGTGACGATAACAGAGCACTGGAGCGCCGTGAACAAAGGAATCAGGAAATCGCCGAACACTTCGCCGCTCCTGTCGAACCAATCGCACCAGAGGTCATAGAGCGAATTCGCCAGCGCGTGGAAGAGTTTGAGCAAACAGTGACGCCGGAGGAAGAGGCAAGGATCAATGCCGAGCTCGAAGGAGGAACAATACCCCCCCCAGAGCCTGTGTTTCAGCCGCAATCTCCACCCGAACCAACACCAATGCCAGTTGTTCCCATAGAGGCTCAAGTGCAGTGGGAAGAGCCAGAACACGATGTATACGTTGGTTCTGATGAGCTTCCCGGTTCTGGTATCGGAGCGGGGGCAGGAGTGTTCGTTGCGCTTATTGCCACGGCGATCACGCGCCGCCGAAGGCTTGTAGCAATGCTGGGCATGTGCTCGTAGAGAGCGTACCATTCTGCCATGCAGGATTCCTTTTCCGTTGTCCTGTTCGTTCTCGTTGGTGCCCTTCTGGGGAGTTTTGGGAATGTTCTTACATTGCGTTTGCCGCGCGGGGAATCCATTGGCGGTCGTTCGCATTGTCCGCACTGTTCCCGTGTGCTTCGGGCATGGGAACTCATTCCAGTGGTCAGTTTTATGTTGCTGCGAGGTCGTTGCTCTACATGCCATGGACGCATTGCATGGCGGTATCCGATGGTTGAGGTAAGTAGTGCCGGGCTTTTTCTCCTCGCACTCTCCCTGGCGCCGGGGGTGGAGGCGGCTGCGCTGCTCGCACTCTCTCTGTGGCTTCTCCTTCTCATTGCGATTATCGACGCGCAGGTGCAGGGGATTCCTGATGTCCTCAATTTCACTCTTCTCATTGTGGCGGGTGCCTACGCCTTTGTAGTAGGAACGCCGGAGCTCTTTCCTCCGCTTCTCACAGGAGGGTTCTTCTTCTTTCAGTGGGCCGTGAGCCGAGGTCGATGGACGGGCAGCGGCGACATCATCCTCGGCACAGGGATCGGCCTCCTTCTCCCCACGGTCGGGCATGCACTTCTCATGTTGGCATGCTCTTACATCCTCGGTGCCGGTGTGGCAACGGTACTGCTTCTCTCTGGGCGCTCGAAACGAACAGATCACTTGGCCTTTGCTCCCTTCCTCGCGTTAGGAACACTTCTCACGCTTCTGTGGGGGGATGTAATGCTTGGAGTTCTCTTGGGATAATTCTTAAATACAATAAGGGCTCGCGCCCAGAAAATAATATCGAGAGCAAGCCCTGTATTGACACCGGCACCGCCATACAGATCGGGATTACCCGCTGTCGCTCCCCAAAGGGGAGGAAGGCTTTGCTGGCTAAGAAGAATTGTACGCTTTTCCGGGGCTGTGTCAATAAGTAGGCATCTCTATGGGCGGATTCGTCAAAGAATTTGTAAGGAATTGACAATATAAGATTTTAGTTTTACAATCAAAATCATGGTAGATCGTGACGATCTTCTCCATCGATGTGGCTGCGCAGAAGCAGCAAGCTCCGTTGTTACACAGGACACGGCACAGGCATTTGGGCGGCTTGTGCGCGCAGAACTTGCCACCTACATGCAAGGATTGGAAAAGCAGGCACTCGGCAGGAACGATCTTCTCGGCTGCATTACGGTGGTTACACAGTACAGCGAGCAATTTCCTGTAGAGGAAAATACTTGGATATGCGCACAGCGCGACGCTGTTCTCGCGGCGCTTCACGGAGCACTGCAAGAGTGTTGAGTGGAGTGCTATGGTCGCCCACTACGCAGCAGGGCATACTGATCACATGAAGCCCGTCGCACAGAACCGCCGAGCCCGGTATGACTATGCCATCGACGATACCATGGAGGCAGGGCTCATTCTCACAGGACAAGAAGCCAAGTCCTGCCGTGGCGGTCATGTGCATGTGCATGCAGCATACGTTTCTTTTGTCTCAAATACACCATTCCTCAAAGGGATGAAAATCGCTCCCTACGCCTTTGCATCAGGGCTGAAAGACTACGATCCGGGCCGTGATCGAAAACTCCTCCTCTCCAAGGCGCAGACAGCTCATCTGCTTGCCGCGGTGCAGGAGAAAGGGGTAACGGTCATCCCAATGGAAGTGCGTGCCGGTAAGTATATCAAGGTGCTCTTGGGGCTAGGTCGTGGCGTCAAACGCCACGACAAGCGCCAACGCATCCGCGAACGTGAGCAGGAGAAGAAGCTCAAGAAAGGGCAAGAGTACTAATGGAGTATTTCGTATGGAGTATCTAGTATAGGTTCCCGTCATGCCTCTTCTTCCTCCGCAAATCACCAAGGCCATTGAGGAGTTCTCTAAACTCCCAGGAATCGGCCCCAAGTCGGCTGAACGACTCACCTTCCACCTTCTGCGGAGCTCCAAGGCATCTCCGGAGGGGTTAGGAAAAGCGCTTTCACAACTCAAAACAGAACTGAAGTATTGCCACAATTGCGCTATGGTTACTCTCCAAGAGGAGTGTTCAATTTGTACAGATGCCAATCGCGATCATGCAATGATCCTTGTTGTTGAGAGCCCTCTCGATGTCGTTGCTTTTGAGCGCACGTCGTACCGAGGTGTGTACCATGTACTTCATGGCGTCCTCTCGCCCATTGACGGCATGGGCCCCGAACAACTCAAACTTGCCGAACTCATTCGGCGTTGCCAATCCAAAGGAGTGAGCGAAGTGATCCTTGCAATGAATCCGGATGTAGAGGGGGAGGCAACGGCGAGCTATATCGCTGATAAGCTCAGTGGTGTTGTTCCTGTGATCACGCGCCTTGCACACGGGCTCCCCATGGGCGCGGACATCGAGTTTGCAGACCAGGTCACTCTCAAGGAAGCACTCGCCGGACGTCGTTCGCTGCCATAAAGAGATCGTGCTAGAGTGCCCGTGATGCGCCGCCCAGAACAATTTCTCGGCTTCCTCGGACTCATGGGAATTCGCGGTATTGTAGGGATTGTCAATCAAGACTGGCCGGAAGCGGTTTGGGTGCTCTGGTTTGTGTGGTTCCTCTACTTCCTGCCGGAGAAGAATGCGAAGTAGGCGTGTATATACAATGTATATACACGCACCTAATGTCTAAAACCCCTCACTCCGGTAAACACCATCGGAATCTTGAGCTCGTTGGCTTTGGCGATCACTTCTTCATCCCGAATCGAACCGCCCGGCTGAATGATCGCGCTGATGCCGTGCTTTGCAGCTTCCTCCACGGAATCCGGGAATGGGAAAAATGCATCGCTGGCCATCACGGCCCCCTTGGCTTTCTCTCCAGCCCTGCGCGCTGCAATAATCGTGGAATCAACCCTGCTGGTTTGTCCTGCGCCGATGCCGACGGTTGTGTGGTCTTTGGCGAAGACGATTGCGTTGGATTTGGCATGCTTCACCACACTCCATGCAAAGAGAAGGTCTTCAATTTGCTTTGCCGTCGGCTTGGCGTCCGTGGAAACCGTGAGATCTGCTTCGCGAACGATGCGTGTATCCAGGTTCTGCACGAGCATGCCGCCGAGTGCCGAACGGAAACTGGGAATATCTGAATTCTCCGGGCAGCGATACTCAATAACGCGCAATTTTGGACGTTCCTTGAGGAGAGCGAGGGCTTCGGGAGTGAACCCCGGTGCAATGAGAAGCTCGGCAAAAATCTTCTGCTCAATAATCTTCTCCATCACTGCCCCCGGGCACGGGCGGTTGAGCGCGATAATAACCCCGAATGCACTCAGGCGGTCCGCATCGTAGCTGCGCTGGAACGCCTCGGCGATATCCTCATGTACGGCAACACCAGAAGGATTCGCATGCTTGATGCAGGCGGCGGTCGGCTCAGAGAATTCGCAGACCAAATTCCACGCGCCGTCAGCATCCAGAATGTTGAGGTAACTCATGGGTTTTCCTTCGGCCTGCTGCACCACGGTCCAACCCGGAGGATCACCATGAAGCTCGTAGAATGCTCCCCATTGATGAGGGTTTTCTCCGTACCGCAGCGGCATCTTATGGATGAGGAGCATGCCGGAAGTGTCCCCTTCAGAAAGCGTTTGCGTGATCATAAGATCATAGGCAGCGGTGTGCAGGAAGACCTTCTCCGCAAGTTCACGTCGCAATTCTTGCGATGTTTCCCCTCCGGTCTTGAGTTCCGCCATCACACGCTCGTAATCCGAAGGATCGCAGAGAACAGTGACACTCTCGGCGTTCTTCGCTGCGCTCCTCAAGAGGGTAGGGCCGCCGATATCGATCTGTTCGATCAGCTCGAGGCGTGTGATGCCAGGCTTCTTTGCCGTCTCGGCAAACGGGTAGAGGTTGACAACAACAAAATCAATGGGCTTGATACCCAATTCTTGCGCTTCTTTTTCATGAGAGGGATCTCCTCTACGGTAGAGGATTGCGCCAGCAATGAGCGGATGCAAGGTTTTTACGCGACCGGAAAAACACGCGGGAACCCGCGTAACCTCCTCGACGGAAATTACAGGGATTTTGGCTTCTTCTAGTGCTTTTTTGGTTCCTCCTGTCGAGAGGATTTCGTAGCCATTTTCCCAGAGAACGCGGGCTAAATCGGCGATGCCGGACTTGTCGGAGACGGAGAGAAGGGCGCGCTTGGCCATGGGAATGTCTGCGCTCCCCTGCGGAGAGGCGGAACCATTCTACTGTGCTCTCGCCGTTGCCTCAATGCATGTTTTCTGCTACAATTAGAGGATTATTTTGGCTCCCATGCCCGAGAAATCCCCAGATACCAAAACGAGCACAACCAAGAAAAAGAAAGTCCTCATTGCCGAGGATGAACGTCCGTTGGCACATGCATTGGAGCTTAAATTCGCACACGAGGGATTTGAAACGCACATCGCAGGCGATGGTCAGCAGGCACTTGATCTTCTCAAGGCAGAGAAGTTTGCGGCTGTTCTCCTCGATCTCATCATGCCAAAACTTGATGGCTTCGCCTTTCTTGAGGAGCTTAAGAAGCGCAAGACCAAAATCCCCGTCATTATTCTCTCGAACCTAGGGCAGGACGAAGATATCGAACGCGCAAAGAAACTGGGTGCCGAAGGATACTTCGTAAAATCCAATACTCCCATCGCGGAGATCGTCAAAGCGATCAAAGCTGCTCTATAACCCTCCTCCTCCATGCCACTCACCGACGAACAATTGGGCCAGATCCTCCTCGAGCAGAGTTACATATCGCCAGAAGAATTACAACGTTCCCAGGAGCAGGCAAAAAAGCTCAAACTCAACCTTAAAAGTCTCCTCACGGATCAGGGTCTCCTCACGCAGCAACTCTACGAGAATGCGCTTGCAGAGCACTTCCATCTCAAATTTTTCGATACCCAGACTACTCCCCCGTCTCCCGAAGTCATCATGGCGCTCCCGGAGGAAATTGCCCGGGCGTTCTGTGCGGTTGTCGTGAAGAGAGAAGCGAAGAGCGTGGCCGTTGCAACTGCAGACCCGGGGAATGAGCTTTTGGAAGAAGCGGTTCGTCTTAATCTTGGCAAGAAAGAAGCAATCATGCCCGAACCGTTGCCAAAAGAAGAGCCTGCTGGCAAAGGCAAGAAGTCCAAGAAGAAAGCTCCGCAAAAGAAGAGCGGGTTCACTTTTGGCGGGAAGAAGAAGGCGGAACCGGAACGATTCGCTGGGAAGGTGGATCTCTTCTATGCGCCGCAGTCGGTGATTGATGCCCTGCTTTCGCACTACAAGAAACCGCTTGCCACCCGCTTTCAGCAGATCATCGAAACACAGAAAAAAGTTGCCCCAGAAATTCTGGAGGAGATTATCAACGATGCCATTCAACTGCGCGCATCCGACATTCACTTTGAACCGCAGGAAAAAATCGTCATCGTGCGTTTCCGTGTGGACGGAGTCATGCACGAGGCAGGACGCATTCCCAAAGAGCATTACGACGGCGTACTCAATCGCATCAAGATCGACGCCACCATGCGTATAGACGAACACTTCGCTGCGCAGGACGGCGCTATTCGTCATCCGCTTCCAACAGGTAGCGCGCTCGACATCCGCGTTTCCATCGTTCCATTGGTGGACGGAGAGAAAGTGGTGATGCGCCTGCTTTCCGAGTATGTGCGGCACCTCACGCTCGGTGATCTGGGATTTACCGAAGAGAATCAAGCAATTCTCCGTTCCGCTGCACATAAACCGTTCGGCATGATCCTTACCACCGGACCGACGGGGTCAGGAAAATCAACGACACTCTACGCACTGATGAAACTCAGGAATTCTCCCGATGTGAACATTTCGACCATCGAGGATCCCGTGGAGTACAAGATTGCAGGGATCAACCACATTCAGGTGAATTCCAAGGCCAATCTTACCTTTGCAACGGGCTTACGCTCACTCGTGCGCCAGGACCCGGACATTATTCTGGTGGGCGAAATCCGCGATGGCGAGACCGCAGATATCTCCGTCAACGCGGCACTCACGGGGCATCTCCTCTTTTCCACACTCCACGCAAACGATGCCGCAACGGCGATACCGCGTTTACTGGAAATGGGCGTAGAACCATTCCTCCTCGCCTCCACTCTGGAGGTAGTGATGGGTCAGCGCCTGGTCAGGCGGATCTGCCCCAATTGCCGGACAAGTTACACTGTTTCCGGCGCGGAGAAAAAAACGCTCTTCCCTGGTGCGGAAAAATTCTTTACGGGGGGCGGACCTGTCACGCTCTATCATGGAAAGGGCTGCGAAACCTGTGGCCAAACCGGATACCGCGGACGCGTGGGTATCTACGAACTGATTCAGATGAATGAGGACATCGAAGAACTCATCATTGCGCGTGCAACAAGTACAGAACTCAACCGTCTTGCGTGCAAACAAGGTATGAAATTGATGTTTGAAGACGGGTTTGAAAAAGTAAAAACAGGAATGACGACCGTGGAAGAACTCCTTCGTGTCGCCGCTCCACCCGATGTTCTCCAGAAGTCCCATGGCAAGAAAGCGTAAGTCCCCCACAACACCACGGCACCTTCCCGCCTCCGCTGAGCGAGAGCAAAAGGCGCAAGGCCAGAAGAACACGGGAAATCCCTCTGTCGCATCAGTGCAGCAGCAAGAGGAAACTCCGGAACCAAGAGTGTCTGCGGATACAAAGGCTAAGCGCATGCGTCTCTTTGGTCGTCGTACACAGGAGGATGTTTCCTCACACAAAGCAAAGAGCAATGCGATTGCAGTGTTCTTTGCCTCCGTCAACAACATCGGTATGGGCAAGAATGCACACATTTTTGTGCAGAGTGCGGCAACCATGCTCGAGGCGGGACTTCCTCTCATAGAAACACTCAAGATTTTCCAGATGGAAACACGAGGACGGTCCATGCGTAAGATCATCCAGCAGATGATCGAAGAGGTTGAGAATGGCACCCCGTTCTGGCAGGCAATGGAGAATCGGCGCCTCTTTTCGCCATACGACATTGCCATGGTGCATATCGGCGAAGAGGCGGGGAATCTCGCGAGAAACATGACGTACCTCGCCGAACAGAAGGAAAAGGATCGCCAGCTGAAACAGAAGGTGAAGATGGCAATGATTTATCCCACGGTGGTTCTCGTGATGATGTTCATCGTCATTATGGGATTGGGTCTCTTCGTACTCCCGAATCTCGTGCAGGTGCTCTTTGCACTCAATGCGGAACTTCCCATTACCACAAAGATAGTCATCTGGATTTCTCAAATGTTCAGCCTGCACGGCAAGGTGTTCGTGCCGCTCCTTCTCGTATTCTTTGCGTTGTTCTTCCTTCTTATGAAATTCACGCCTTTGCGTGTTGTGGGGCAATGGATGGTTTTCCACATCCCAGGTGTGGGGAAATTGGCACGCGAAGCAACCATCGCACGCTTCGGGGTTATCCTCGGTGGCCTCCTCCAGGCGGGCGTCCCCTTTGTCGTAGCTCTGGAGTCTCTCGTGGAGGTAACGCCGACCGTTGCGTACAAGAAATTCTACGCAAAACTTTTGGAACATGTGCGAGTAGGCGACTCTTTCAGCAAGGGTTTCGAGGAACTCAAACAAAGCAGGAAACTCCTTCCGGTCTCTGTCCAGCAATTGGTGGTCACCGGAGAACGATCCGGTTCCCTGGCGGAAAGCCTCTTAAAAGTGGCTTCCATTTACGAAAAACGAGCATCGGAAACCGCACAAGTCCTCCCTGTGATTCTTGAACCTATGCTCCTCCTCATCATCGGAGGACTCGTCGCGTTCATAGCACTTGCTATCATTGTTCCTATCTACAGCGTTGTCGGCAACGTCGGCAATGCATGATGTCCGCTCCTCTCCTCTCCACTCTTCCCCCTTTCTCCCATGGCACGCAAAGCCTTTACTGCCGTTGAGACCCTACTCGCGCTCGGCATTATTGCCGTGACGGCAGGTATCACTATTCCTCTGTACAACGACTACCAGATCCGAAACGATCTGGATCTTGCGACAGAGCAGCTCATCCAGGCGTTGCGTGCGGCGCAAATACACTCCCAATCTGGAACGCAGGATGCGCAGTGGGGCGTGTATACCCAAGAAGGAATCCTCTTCAAAGGGGACATGTACGCACTCAGAGATCCGGACGAAGATCAGGTATTCCCCATTCCACCGTCTATTAATGTCTCTGGTCTTTCGGAGGTGGTCTACTCAAGGATCGATGGAGTTCCGAGCGAAACGGGGGAAATCATCCTTGAGGCCATTAATGGCGATAGACGTACCATCGTCATCGGAGACGATGGCCTCCTGCAAACAAGCGGGATTCAATCTCTCCCCGAAGGCTTCTTTGATGACGGGGGTGACATGGGTGACGATGACGTCGACGGAGACGGTATCCCCGATGTCCAAGAGGGAGATGAGGATACCGATGGCGACGGCACCCCCGATTACCTGGATCCCGATAGCGACAATGACGGCATTCCCGATGAAGAAGAGGGCGGTGGTGATACCGATGGCGACGGTATCCCTGACTACCAAGATCCTCAGGAAAACCCGACGGAGCCGTGCGAGGAGCGTTTTGTCGTAGATGAGAACGGTGCGATTCAAACCACCGGTTCTGTTGATCTTACGGTGAAGGCGCTGGGATCGGCAATTACCTACGGAGAGAACGGGCCGAACATTCCCGTACGTGCCGATATAAGTTTGGATGGAGGAGCAACGTGGTCCGAACTTTTCCTTGGCAGAGATATCGATGGCGGCGAAACGGAATTCATCGAAAATTTGCCCTCCGGAACGCAGGTGCTCCTGCGAGTGAACGGGCGACACGGGTGGCTCTTCAACAAGACCTATGCTTCCAACGATCAGTCCGGCCACATTCAGGTTTTGAGGAATGGTGATACGCCTCCTCAGTACCAGGCATACGGAAACCAGTCTTCCCTTGCGAGTTTTGTCCGCAACATTCTGGATGAACAAGGGCGCATCAGCATCGGTGCTTACGATGCCGTTTTGCTCGTGGAGCTTGGGACACTGGAAACATCGTCATCCGATTTCCAGGATGCCGTGATTCTGTTGCAGTTCACACAGAAGCCTCAGAGTTGTGCCCTGGCAACAGACCCGCGCTTTAAGGTACTTTTCGAACGCACAGAGAATGTGGGCAGTGGGGATGCAGCGCGATCTGTCTATGTGGGCGAATCAGCCATCCACTATGGCGAGGCACAGTGGATACCGCTCCAGGTGGCGGGCGTTGCAGCAACCGATTCCGGTCTGGTGGAAAATGTACCCGGCCTTGCCGTGGATCGTCAGAGTGGAGTCGTCAAAGTGCTTCTCCATGGTTCACATGCCGGTCTTTCCAAGGAGATCGTCGATGCGCGTGTCGTCTTCGACAACGCCGTCATAACAAGTCTCGAGAATGCCACGGGGCAGGATGCCTGCGAATCTCCATTTGATGCAATAGTGAATGATGGCGCCGGTGGAGACGAAGCTACTCAAATAACGGGAGCTCGCGAAGTGTTATTCCAAACGCGGGTGACAATTGAGGACGACGCACTTCTCATCCACTGGGCGCGTTCCGGTGCGAATCAAGATACCGATGGCGATGGAATCACCGATAACGAAGAAGGATATGGTGATACTGATGGCGACGGCCTTGCCGATTATCTCGACACCGATAGCGACAATGACAATATCAGCGATAATGACGAAGGGGCTGACGATTCCGACGATGACGGCACTGCCGATTACAAGGATACCGATAGTGACGATGACGGAATCCCCGATGGTCAGGATCTTGAGGACGAAACGGATGACCAAGTGCCAACCGAAGAAGAGAGTGATCCATGTGCGGCCGCTTTTTCCCTCAGCAACGGAAACATTGTTCTGCAAGAACTCGCGGATGTCACATTCAAAGTGCTGGGGTCATCCTCTCATTACGGGCGCCGTGGGCCGGAAATCCAAGTAAGCCTGCAGGCGAGCGTCAACGGTGGAGCCACCTGGCAATCACTCTTCAACAACCGCGACGTAGATGGCAACGAAACGCAAACACTTGCCGATGTGCCTTCGGGGAGTGAAATTCACGTCAAGGTAGAGGGGCGCTACGGCTGGCTCTTCCGTCGCCGAGTGCAGTCGGGCGGGGCATCAGAAAACTTGCGGATACTGCGGCGTGGTGATCCGGTACCGGCAACAACCCCCTTCTCCAGCCCACTAACGCTCAAGAAATTCCTGCGTGACCAGGTGCGTTCGGGTCATGTTGTTGCAGACAAGCGCAGTGTGCTTCTCATTGCAGAACTCACAGACGTGGGTGTTGCCGCCGACTATCAGGATGCAGTGGTTCAGATTTATATTGAAAAGCCTCAGAGCGGAGGCATCTGTGGCGCTACGACTGACGATGGCGACGACGATGCCGGTACCGCTGATGACGGAGATACGGGAGAAACTGTTCCAGAAGAGGAAGTAGTTCCCACGGGATTGAAAATAACCATTTGTCATTTCCCTCCGGGCAATCGCCAGAATCCTGAAACGATCGAAATCGATGAGGCTGCCTGGCCAGCACATCAAGCCATTGGCGACCGTCGAGGTGCATGCGAGGATGACCAAGATGGAGATGGCGTTCCCAATGCCGACGACCTCTGTCTCAACACCGCAACGCCGGAATCTGTACCGGAAGAATTCATGCTCTTCGATCGCTATGCTCTTACGGAGGCAGGCACGATCTTCCGTCATGGTCCTCGCAAGAAGGTTGGTCAATACACTCTGGCACATACCAAGGGGTGCAGTTGTGAGCAGCTTATTGATGTAGCCGAGGGGATGCGCTTCTACTACTTCGATCAGTTCCCCCGTCTCCAACGGGCAATGCGCAACTTGTTCCCCTTCTTCACCATAGGAGCACGAAAATACGGGTGCAGCGAAGCTATTATTCGTATGGTGGAGCGAGAACTCTAAAGAATACATTTAGCCGAAGGCACCTCCCAAAAGAGGTTCCTTCGGCTTGAGCAAAGAATCCTGCTAGGATGGCTGGTGCCGTGTATGGCATAACGATGCGTCATCACTCTTTCCGATCGGGATTCCTCCTGCTCGATGCTCTCGTGGGGATTACGGTATTCGCATTCTTTGTCGGGATTGCAGGGTTTTCATTGCTCTTAAGTCAGCAGACAGCGATTCGCAGCGGCGATCGCGTGCGCGCTTCCATGCTTTCGGAGCAGGCGATCGAAGCAGTCCGAAGCGTGCGTGATGCCGACTTTGGGAATCTTGCCGAGGGGCAGTATGGAGTGAGTATCGGTACGGATGGTACGTGGCAATTGACGGGAACGGGCTCGCTTTCTGAAGATGGCTTTGTCACGTCGGTACAACTTCAGGCGCTGGATGATGACCAATTCGAACTCACCGCCACAACAACCTGGACCTTTGATACCGCTCGGTTTGGCAGCGTCATACTCACGGCCCATCTGGCAAATTGGCGGAAGGAAAAGGAAATTGGCAACTGGGCGGCTCCTGTGCTTGACGGTGCATTTGTCGATACGAGCAACCCTCTCTTCAATGCGGTGACGATAATGGGAGAATACGCGTTTGTAACGAGTGAAATTTCCTCGGGCGGTGCGGGTTTGTATGTGCTCGACATTTCAAACCCCGCTCTCCCCATACGTGTGTCCGACGGTTTTTCCTTAGGAGTTTCCGGATACGAACTGATCGTATCGGGGAACGTACTTTTTGTTCTTACGGGAGACGACGCGAATGAAGTGCGTGCGTACAACATCTCTGATCCTAATCTCCTTTCCTCCGATCAGCTATTAGGCACGTATAATATTCCTGGCGTTGGCCGAGCGCGCTCACTGGCGCTCTTTGGCACTACGCTGTATGTGGGTGCGCAGGAAAGCACAACCGGGGCGGAGTTCTACGCGCTCGACGTCTCCGCGCCGGCACAGATCTCTCTCATGGGATTTTTGGATATCGAAGGAGGAGTACTGGATGTCGCTCTCTACGAAGGATATGCCTACCTCGGCAGTACGCAGGATGTGGGGGAACTGGTCGTTATTGATGTCTTTGATCCGCAGGACATGGTGGTTATGGAGTGCGGGGGATGCAACCTCACCGATGTTCCCGATGGTCAGGCCGTAGGCGCATTCAATGGCATTGTCCTCCTCGGGCGGTCCATCGGGGACTTTATCCAAGAGCTCGTGCTCTTCTCCATTGCCGAAGGCCCTGCTCCGGCGCCGCCTCCGCAGCCTAAGTACTACGGTGTTGATGCCAATGTGAATGGTCTTGCCTGGGAACCAACGGGAACCTATGCCTTCCTTGCCACGGATGATGGCGATCAGGAACTGCAGGTGATTGATATCAATCGTTTCCAAACCGATCAGTTTCCACGCGTTGCCTCGGTGGATACCACGACGGGGAATGGTCGTTCGGTCACGTATGATGCGTTCCGGGACAGAGTGTTCCTCACAACGAACGGTGCAGTACTCCTCTATGCTCCAGGTCCATGAAGCGCACGCAGTTCCGCAACGGCTACACCTTTCTCCTCAGTGTGCTCTTCGTGGGGGCCATCGCCATGACGGTGACGGGGACCATGGTCCTCCTGGGATGGCTTACCATGCGCACAAGCGCGACCATAGAAAGCTCCACTCAGGCATTTGAACTGGCAATGACATGTGCAGAACGGGGACTCCTCTCGCTCTTCGAAGACGGCGGGTACGGCGGGTACGAAGAGTTTTCCATCGGAGAAGGGGTATGCGATATTCTTCCTGTCGGCGGGGCAGGGAATGAAAACCGCACTCTTTGCGTGGAAGGAACGAAGGGTGGAGTGACACGGCGTCTCGAAATCGTCGTACAGAGAGTGCTCCCGTCCATCCGCATTCTCTCCTGGCAGGAAGTCGACATGTTCACCTTCTGTACGTACAACTGATGCGCAATCTCCTCCTACGCCATCGGCCAGGTGTGACCTTTGTAGAACTTCTGCTCTTTCTTGGCGTCTTTGCAATGTGCTGTGGCGTACTCATTACCGTTCTGGTGTTTTCTCAGGAGCAACGCGTACGCCAACAAACCATCACTGCTGTGGAGCAAGAAGGTGTGCAACTGCTCCAGATGCTTGCGCGGCGCGTGCGCAATGCCGAAAATATTCTGGACCCACCAGCAGGATCTTCCGGTTCCCTCATTGCCATGCAAATGGGGCATGAAGATCTCAACCCCACCATCCTTGCGCAAGGAAGCGGCACAGTTGTAGTTGTTGAGGGAGATACACTACGGTCCATTAGCCCTTCAGGTCTCCAAATTATAGATCTGCGATTTGCAAATACCTCTGTAGATGCAGAGCGGCAGAGCGCACGCATCTCCTTCGTTGCCCAGCGCACCATACCGCTCCCCGGGTTCCCTCTCTACCGGCAGCCATTTGCTCTTTCCATTGCGCTCTTTCCGGATAACGATTGGTCAGGTGATGATTGTGCCTGTGTAACGCCCCAATGCATTGGAGGAGTGTATCAATGGCAAGTTTGCATCCTTGAAGCCTGTCAGGATGCAACAACGACACTTGTGTGCGAATAAGATTTTGATGGAGAAGAAGGATGAATGCCGAATTCTCGAGAATAAGTGATTACATCCTCGTCGAAGTATTCAGTCAACGAAAAGATGCACTCAGTATAGGCAATTTGTTACAATGACCTGAAAGGAAGGCTTCGTAATCGAGACCTCCTTCTTACTCTCTTTCCACTCTCCTCCCCATGAAAAAAGGTTTTACGCTCATTGAGCTTCTGCTCGTCATCGGAATTATCGCCATTCTTGCCTCCATCGTGATCGTGGCGATCAACCCGACCAAACAGCTGGGAGACGCCCGCGACGCGCAACGCCGCAGTGACGTCAACACCGTTCTCAATGCGGTGTACCAGTATGCGATTGATCACAACGGTAACCTCCCCTCGTGTATCGACACGGAGGAAAAGGGCGTATGTACCTCCGGTTCCGACTGTGCGGCATATGCCGCTGGTGATAGCGGTGGACCTGCAACGGGATGCAATCTCGACGTACTGACAGGTTCCTACCTCGTCAGCATTCCGGTAGACCCCCAGGGCACACCCGGTACGTCCGTGGAGTACACGGGGTACAACATTGCACGCACTGCTGCAGGCCGCGTGACTGTCACGGCGCCTGAAGCCGAACAAACTGCTACGATTAGTGTCACACGCTAACGCCGTTTTTATTCCATTCCTCTTTCCCCTTCCCATGAAAAAAGGTTTTACACTCATCGAGCTTCTGCTCGTCATCGGAATTATCGCCATTCTTGCCTCCATCGTGATCGTGGCGATCAACCCGACCAAACAGCTGGGAGACGCCCGCGACGCGCAACGCCGCAGTGACGTCAACACCATTCTCAACGCGGTGTACCAGTACTCCATTGATTTCGATGGAACACTACCCGGAGATATTCCTACAGGTACCGCAAAGCCGATTTGTCTCGGCACGGTCACCGGTACGGATTGCACCACGACAGCTGTAGGCGTGGATCTCTCTGCTCTTCTCGGAGACTACGTTGTGAGTATTCCGGCCGATCCGCAGAACACGAGTGCGACGGTCACGGGGTACACCATCGTGAAGGATGCCAACGGGCGCATTACGGTTGAGGCAACACCGGAACAGGCAGCCGACATCTCCGTTACCCGCTAAAACACGGTTTCTCTTGGAATATTGGGCCCCGGAGTCCGGGGCCCTTTTGTAGACTAAAATCAAATTATTTGTTATAATAGTAATAAAGATCCATACCGCATGCCGGCGCAATTGCACCACCCCACTCCGCAGGTTTCTGTGCGCAGGTCCATCCTGACCAAGGCAGTCTGGCAACAGGTCATTTTTGCAACGTGCATTGTGTGCACACTCTCTGTCATAGCGTTCCTAATTGCGCGTGCGGCTTTGGAGCAACGGGTGCTTGCTCAACTTTCTTCGATTGTTGCAGCGAAGGAAGACCTCATTGAGCAAGTATTCCGTGATGATCGCGAGCGGACTGCTCTCCTTGCTTCTCGTAGTGAGATGCAGCAAGTCCTTCTGGGGATTTCTTCTCAGGCAACGCTCCAGCATGTCCTTGTTCAGTTACATGAGGAGAACATTCCTGCGGAGGGTATAGCGGTTTGGAACCGTGCGGGTGTGCTTGCGGCTTCCGTGGGAGATCCCGGAGAAGTTCCGACGGTATTTGTACCGCGATCTACCGTCATTCCACAATTCACCTTGCGCGGATGGAACGGATACCTCGTGCTTTCTCCTATCCGATCTTCTGCCGGAGAATGGGTGGGGACTATCGGTGTTCGTTACGATGAGTCGCCTCTTCTCGCCGCACTGCGCTCGGTGTCTTCTTTAGGGGAAACAGGAGAAGTACTTTTGGGGAGAGAAGAAGACCACGTACTCGCTCTCTTCGTGCACCGGTCGCCGCTCGGGACAGTGTCGCCGCTCTTGGTTGGTACTGTCGAGGAACAGTACGCATTTGGATCTCCTATTGCGCAGGCGCTCCACGGGGAGGAGGGCTTACGCAGGGCGGAGGATTATCAGGGGCACGACGTGTACGTGGCGTATCGATCACTTTCCTCGGTCCCCTGGGGCTTGGCGGTCAAAGTGGATCGTGCCGAGGCCCTGCAGGGAACAGCGACGCTTGCATCATTCTTGGCCGCTGCAGGGGTATTTCTTGCGCTTGCCGCTTCAGTTATCGCTTACATCTTAGCGCAGAGGCTCACAGCTCCAGTTATTCATGTAAGCAAAAAAGTTTCGCAGCTGCGTCCAGGCCATTGGGGATTCCGCTCCACGGTGCGTACGGGCGACGAAGTGGAAGTGCTCGACCGGACAGCAGCGGATCTTGCCAGCCGGCTCAAGCGTACTTACGAGCATCTGGAGGATGAGGTGGCGGCACGTACCGAAGAACTCCGGGAACAGTACGCAAAGGATCGAGCGATCTTGGACAGCGTCGAGCACGGGATTATCGCAGTGGATCGTCGTGGGTGTATCACAGACATCAATGAAGCTGCCATGCGTATGCTCAGTGATACACAGGAACACCTACGTGGCGCGCAAAACACGGACGTCTTGCAATTTCTGGGGAAGAAGAACAAAAAGAAGTATCAGGTGCATCCTATCCGTCAGGCGCTTCGCGCACGCAGGGCGTACCGGGCGGATACGCGCGATCATCTGAGTATTGTACGCAATGATGGGACACTTCTGCCCATCAACATCGTGATTACCCCCCTTATCTCTGGGCGAAAGCTCTGGGGTGCGGTTGCGGTATTCCAAGATATGACAGAAGAGCGTCGCATCGACTACATAAAGTCAGAGTTCATCTCTCTGGCCTCACATCAGTTGCGTACGCCACTCTCCTCGTTGCAGTGGTACTTGGAGCTTCTTACCAGTGAGAAGCACATCAATCTCACTTCGATTCAAAAGGAATCCTTGAGCGAAATGCAACGAGCAGTACAACGCATGGCGAACCTGGTGGAGACTCTCCTTCATGCGTCACGGTTAGAAGGCGGGGATATCACGCCGAAGATTCAACGTGTCAATGTTACGCAGTTCCTGCGCGATCTTGCCGAAGAACTGCAATCCTTGGCGAAGGAGAGAAAACTCTCTTTCAGTGGAGAAATGCCTTCGCAGTCTCTTGCGCTCGACACGGATCCCATCCTGCTCCATGTGGTATTCCAGAACATCTTCAGTAATGTGCTGAAGTATTCCAAGGAGGGTGGGAACGTTAATCTGCGGTGTTCTGTAAACAAACAAATGATCACCATCACAGTACAAGATACGGGAATCGGGATTCCTAAAGAGGATCAGCCGCGTATTTTTGAGAGACTCTTCCGCGCCCGGAATGCCACAAAGGTTGATACCGATGGGAGCGGTTTGGGGCTCTACATATCCAGGATGATTCTGGAAACGCTTGGAGGAAAAATTTCCTTCGAGAGTGAGGAGGGCAGGGGTGCTCAATTCACCGTGGTCCTACCGCGCCGTCCTCGTGGTACGCCCAAGAGCCCAAGGGGCTCTTGAGGGTCTGCTCTCTCTGTACGCCGGGTTCTGTGTCCCACTTTCGTGGGATGACGATCATCTCTCTGGGGTTGGAGTTGCCTCACAACCTCAATGCGGAGGGGCCTGCGGCGCGGCGGAACCACCGCGAATTTCCGTTGGCCCAATTCCTCCTTGCACCACCGAGAAGTTTACCAACCCAAAGCTTGCGCTTAGGGTCCTCGGTTTCCGAGGCGTTTCACACCCCGCGAATGCGGAGCTCGTCTCTGTGGCACTGGTCCGTACCCGTCTTTTAGGTATATGACGGGCAGATGGGTGTTACCCACTCAGCGTTCCGTTGGTGCCCGGACGTTCCTCCCGCGGCGTAAGCCGGGGGCGATCGCCCAAAAGAGCAGATAGCAAGTATCGCACGGGGCATTGAACGGTGCAATGCGGCAGAAGAAAATTTGGCTTCGGTATGCGGCACCGCACGCAGGAGGTCGGTTTCTTAGTTCTTCTGCCGGCAAGGACGCTCTATACTTTCCCTCAGTGCCGCCTTAGCTCAGTGGTAGAGCAACGCACTTGTAATGCGTAGGTCCGGGGTTCAAGTCCCCGAGGCGGCTCCATCGACACGTCGCCTTCGCTTCGGTGCCCAGCCCCGCTCTGTGGGGTGTGTGTGATAAGCAAGGCCTGCTCGCAGCAGCGAGCAATGCACTTGGAATGCGTAGGTCCGGGGTTCAAGTCCCTTAAGGCGGCTCCATCCACACGTCGCTTTTGTTCCATTCCACTGCGGAATCGAATCAGCACTCTACTCGCCTACCGACAAGCAACCGCAGACTCTATACTTGACCACGTGAAACGGTCCGAAATCCTCTTCGGGGTACTCAGGATTCCCATGGATGTGCTCGCGGTTCTTGCAGCGCTCCTCTTGAGCCACAGGCTTCGCGAGGCGCAAATCGACCTCATTCCACGGGTACAACTCTTAGACCCATCGCCCACGCTTCCCTCAATTCATGAGTATCTCTGGTCATTTGCGCTGCCTGGAGCAGCTGTGTTCCTCTGTGTTGCGGCGCTCTTAGGGCTCTATGTCCTGCGTTCCACGGGGAGCGCGTGGAACGAGATAGGTAAGATTATCATCGCCGGTTTTGTGTGGACTGTTCTCGTGATGGCGTGGTACTTCCTGATTGCCAAGGAGCTTTTCTACTCACGCATTCTCCTTGCCCACTCGACACTCTTCATCATCCTTTTCGTCATGGTCGCCCGGGCGACCATTATCCTCTTGCAGCGCGCCTGCCTGCGGACGGGCATCGGTGTCCGGCTCGTCGTTTCCATTGGCACGCACCCCATTGCCCACACCGCACACACCGCACTTTTACACGACGCGCACTACAAATACCTTGGACACCTCTCCGATCTTTCGAGGCTGCAATCGCTCTGCAGTACATGCCGTCCTGATTTGGTCGTGCAAACCGACCCCGATCCCAGCGGGAAGAGCACGCTCACACTCATTGAGTACTGCAGGAGTCATCACCTGGGGTATGCGTTCCTTCCTCCCGTCTTCGCCGATGTCCCGCATCTCCTGCGCGTTGAGCGTCTGGGGCTTGTCCCCATGTTGCAGTTTTTCCCTACGCCGCTCGATGGCTGGGGACGCGTGCTCAAACGGCTCTTTGATCTCAGCATGAGCGTACTTCTCCTCCTCATTCTCTCGCCGTTGCTCCTCCTGATTGCTGTTGCCATAGTTTTGGAATCCGGATTTCCAGTGCTTTACCGCTCCCGACGCATCGGTGAGTATGGGGAAATACCCATCGATGTATGGAAATTCCGCTCCATGATTCGTGGAGCCGATGAGCGCAAGCAGGAGCTTTTACAACAGAACGAACGCAACGACGGTCCGCTCTTCAAGATCCGCGCCGACCCCCGTGTAACGCGCGTCGGGCGTGTGCTGCGGCGTTTTGATCTTGATGAACTCCCGCAACTTTTCAACGTGCTTTGGGGACAGATGTCCCTGGTGGGTCCACGTCCGCATCTTCCTGATGAGGTCAGCCGATACTCGGAGTTCCAACGGCGGGTTTTTGCCATTAAGCCCGGCGTGACGGGGCTAGCACAGGTCTCTGGGCGCAGTACGCTCAAGTTCGACGAAGAAGTGCGTTTCGATCTTCAATACATTGAAGAATGGTCCCTCGCGCTTGATCTCTGGATTCTCTGGAGGACACTCTTTGTGGTATTTTGGGGAAAAGAGAACGGATGAAACATGCATACTGCATCGTACAGCGTCCAAGGGGATCGTCATGAAAAGAGCGACAACTGATTGTCGGGTTTCGCTGTTGTGGCGCGAGGACGCTCCTTCTTTATTGCAGGTGAGCGCTTCTTGTGCGGTTTTGTGGTTGCAGGCGTGCTGGCGGGTTTTGGTGCGGGCGGAGTTTCTGCGGAGAAGCTCTCCACATAGGCGCGCAACCGATCGCCATAGGACTTCTTCACAAGACGCTCATCAAGGAAGGACACTATTCCAACAGATGTTCTGTGGCGACAGAACGTTCTTAAAAGCCTAAAGAGCCTGTGTTCCAGTCGTGGCAGGGCATACTCCTCGAATGCATTGGCAAAACGCTCCGAACGACGGGCAAATGCCGGAGCAGAGGGAATGTCAAAAGGCATACTCGCGACGAAGAGCGCGTCGACGGTGTCAGGGGGCAGAGAAATTCCTTCGTATGTCCACGGTGTCAGCAGCCACACACAGGGGGATTTGGCTGCAAGAAACTCGGCTTGAAGCCGCTGCAATCCTCCACTCAGGTTCTGGCAAATAAGGCTGACCCCTTTCTTTTCCAGTTTTTCCGTGGCGGTGACAAAGAAGCCCTCGATGAGTCTGCGGCTTGGCAAGAGCACGATGGTTTTTCCCTCAGGAGGATGTTCCAAAATACTCTCCGCTGTTCGTTGCGGGTCGATGGATATGGGGAGATCAATATCAGCGTGTGGCGGGAGAGTATATGTCGTCGTGGCAAGTTCCTCAGGGAGAATTGCTTTCAGCGTCCTGGCGCTGCCGTGCGGTATGAGGAGGGTGGTGGGATGCTGGTTGTACAGAAGAGAGGAGAGCAAACGATCAATGCGCTCGGGAACCGAATGCACAGATTGTGTTCCATCCGTGCGCTCCTCAATCCATACGATGCGACCGCGAGCTGCCTCGGGGCGCAGGATTTCGCAAAGGTGTGTGAAGGACTGAGAGACGAGAGTGGGAAGAGCATCCAAGAGAGCCTCTTCTAAATGCGAGCGCAGATTGCGGGTTTCGCCCGTTTGCAGATGACTGGCATCGAGAAAGTGGACATCCTGCCCCGCACGTGTTTTCTCTATCCACAGTTGTACCAAATCCACGATAGCCATAAGGCGGTCGTCCCCCTCTGCGGCGGCTCGTAGGTTGTCGAGTGTGCAATGCCAGCCGTACGCTTTGGTCGCGGTGTCTTCCAGCATGGAGGCATCATCAATGATGATATGCGCGCGATCGTCGAGATGTTCATTGGCGACGTGTTGAGGATCCTGGAGGAACGAGAGGAGTTGCCAGTGATCCAACAGCACGACGCTCGGCAGGTCGAGGAATTGCTCCCGATACCGGGGCGAATCCGCCGTACATGCCAACCTGCCGTTCCACACGGCATCCTCCTCGCCATGGAGCGGGAGCTCGCGCCTGGACCGCGGTTCGTACCACGCCAACTTGAGCGCCAGCGTTCCCTCATCAGCAGTGTACTGCTCCTGCTGAGCAAACTGCTTTGCGGCATCGAAGTCCAGGAGACGCGATGGAGAGACAATGACGCGTACTCCGTCGGGGATACGCAAGCGGCTTATAGTCGCATCGAGGTTCTTCACTGCAATCCAGTGTACGGTGGAAGAATCCTCTACGGCGTGGTCCAGAATTTGCTGTAAGGAGGAAGGGTCCAGAGGTTCTTCGACAAGCCGCACAGCTCCACGCTCCGGTTTTTCGAATACAGCGGGGACAAGGTCATACCGCGTTTGCTGTGCTGGAGTTTTTACTTGCGGCATGGAGAGCCACCGAGGCGGTTCCGTTGCGCTTGGAGTGGGCAAAACGGAGAAGAGCGCTCGGTACCCTGGCGATGAGGCTTCCATGACACGACGCGTGATCTCATGGAGTTCGGGGGGGAGCTCGGTGAGTCGTTCCCAGCAACGTTCCAGGAGTTCGAGCGTTGCGCGAACATCTCCCAGGGCGCGGTGCACGGGTTCATGGTTGAGCTTAAGAACAGCGCTCACGTATCCCAGGGAGTAACTCGCAAGCTCGGGGAAAACGAGCGAAGCGAGCATGGACGTGTCAATCCAGGGACGCTCAGTAAGATCGATCCCTTCCCCTTTGAGCATTTTGAGGTCAAAGGAGACATTCTGTCCGACAATAAGACCTTTCGTTCCTATGTGCGCGAGTATTTCCTCGCGCAGGTCTTCGATGCCGGGTTTTCCCTCTAAATCCGTTGGGCGAATGTGTGTGAGCACCTGCACGGGCTCAGGGATAGCCGTAGGAATAGCGAAAAGCTGTTCGTACGTGTCCACAATCTCCGAATCCTCCACGCGTATCGAGGCAAATTCAATGACGCGGTTCGCCCGTGGGACGAACCCCGTTGTCTCGGTATCCAGGACGACGAGCGGGATACTGGGCAGCTTCACACGAGAATACTAGAGCGATTACCAGCAAGCGGCCAGCAGTACGCACTGCATATTCTCAAATGGTGGACACCGTGAAACTACGCAGTCTTCCCTTCTGAGGGTTCCTCTTGCACCACTTCTAATACGTCCTTTTTCTCGTCTTCCACCTGCTTTGGTGCCGGTGCCTCTTCATGTTCTTCCGGAGCTTGCGGTTCATCGGCAGGCTGCTGTTCTACTACCTGCGTCTCTTCATCCTTCTTCGCAGCCTCTGCAGCCGGAACGGAAATCCCCGCGTCCCCTTCCACAACAATATCAACGGCCTCACCGCGCAGTTCTGCGAGTTTGGCTTTGAAGGCGGGGAGTTCCTCATAGTTGTACATGTCCAGTTCAAAACCGGTGAGCTCGGTGGCAAGGCGAATGTTCTGCCCCTTCTTACCGATCGCCATGGGACGCTGGGCTTCCTCCACGAAAACGGCAGCGCGCTTCTTGATGCGACGACCCTCTTCATCCAGATGTTCGGTGTTATTCACGATGATAACAGCGGAGATTGCTGCGGGTTGCAGGGCCGTAGAAATGAGTTTAATGGGATCATCGGACCATTCGATCATGTCCACACGCTCACCATTGAGTTCCTCCATCACGGCCTGGATGCGTACGCCCTTCTGCCCGACGCATGCGCCAATAGGATCAATGCGAGGATCATTGCTCTGCACAGCAACCTTGCTGCGGAAACCCGCATCACGGGCAATGGCTCGGATGATCACATCGCCATTGCGCACCTCGGGGATTTCGAGTTCGAGGAGTTTCTTCACCAAATTCGAGTGCGTGCGTGAGATCCTCAATTGCGGACCTTTGCCGGTGAGTTCTACTTTATCCAGGTACACGCGGATGCGTTTGCCCGTGTAGTAGTGCTCGCCGGGAATCTGCTCGCGCCAAGGGAGGGAAACCGTCATTCCCTCGATTTCGAGGGTCACCCAGTTGGGTTCCACTTTGGTGACTGTGGCTGTCAGGAGCTCCTCCTCACGATCTTTGAACATCTCGTAGAGGCTCTGTTTTTCCGCTTCCTGGATTTTTTGGAGGATCACCTGTTTGGCTGCCTGAGCTGCAATGCGGCCATATTCCATAGGAGTCACATCAATCTCGATCTCATCGCCCACGCCGATATCGGGCTTGATCTTCTTTGCCTCTTTTATACCAATCTCGAAATTCTCGTTCTCCACATCCTCCACCACTTCCTTTATCAGGAGGATTGTCGGCATATCGCGGCCCTCCTCCAGCTCTACGCGGATTTCCTGCTCCTTATTGCCGTAGTCCTTGCGGTACGCTGTGGCGATGGCCTGCTTGACGGCCTCCAGAACCTGTGAAGGATTGACGTTCTTCTCTGAACAGATCTGATTGATGGCCGCAATGAATGATGCTCGCATGAGGACAGGGGTAGAAAGAAATCACCGTTCTGATGAGAGAACAGTGTGTACGTATCCTTACCACGCTCATTCTACCGTTTGTCTGTAAATCCTGCAATGATTTTTCTCTCTTCTGCTACCATTGCCCCTATGCGGTTCCTCTGGCTTACCGCTGTGCTCAGTGCCGGTGTTGGCGTCCTTGCCGCGCACAGCGCGAATGTCTGGCTCGATACCCGTATTGCACTCATAGGAGATGCGGTCGGATTGCAGCATTCTACGAATCCTGGCATTGCCTGGGGAGTGCGCCTTCCCCCTGTGGTGCAGCCGATCCTCATCCTCGTTGCGCTCATTTTTCTCTCCTGGTTCGCCTGGCGCAATGCACAAACGAGAATTGCTCAAGTCGCTTTCGGGCTTGTCTTGGGCGGAGGTGCGGCCAACGTCATTGACCGTTTGCCGGATGGATTGGTCACGGATTTCTTCCAGGTAGGGAGTTTTCCAATCTTCAATCTTGCAGACAGTTGCATCACTATTGGCGTAGGACTGTTACTCCTCGAGCTTCTCATCGAACGCTGGCGCGGCAGGGCCGAGTGACAAAGCTGCCAACCGTGCTTCCCGTATGCGGGAAGTCCGCTACAATGGCCCCTCTCTTCTCATGGACACCCTGTACCGCATTGTCGGAGGCACAGCGCTGCGTGGCGATGCAACGATCAGCGGCTCCAAGAACGCAGCGCTTCCATTGATCGCTGGCAGTGTGCTCTGCAGCGGGGAAACCGTTATTGAGAATGTGCCGGATCTGCGGGACGTGCGTGCACTTCTTGAGATTCTTGAGTATTTGGGGGCGGAAACTTCGTTCCAAGAAGGCACGGTACGTATCCGTACCCATAAACTGCAGAGTAAGCCCATTCCTGCGGAGTACGTCGGCAAACTGCGGGGGTCCATCGTCCTTCTGGGGCCACTCCTCGCTCGGTTTGGCGTTGCGTCCATGGCGTATCCAGGAGGATGTGTGCTGGGCAAACGCCCCGTGGATGCTCACGCGTCGGTCTTTGAACAGCTCGGGGCGGAGAATACGAGTCATGACGATGAACTGCACTTTCAAGGCACACTCTCTGCGGCACATGTGGTCCTCCCGGAATTCTCCGTTACAGCGACGGAGAATGCCATTCTCGCAGCGGCCCTGATTCCCGGAGAAACACGCATTGATCTTGCCGCAGCGGAGCCGCATGTGCAGGAGGTTTGCCGCTTTGTACGGGCAATGGGTGCCCAAATTGAGGGCATCGGCACCCATACGGTCACGATTCATGGACGTGGAGATTTGCGGTGTGTTACGCACACGCTTACCTCCGATTACTTGGAAGCAGGTGCACTTGCCATGGCTGCGGTGGTCACCGGAGGCAAGGTGCGTCTCCATGGCGTTGAGCGCGACCATCTCCTCTCCTTCCTGTCCGTCCTCTCGCGCATGGGAGTGGAGTGGCGGTTCGATCCTCAGGAAAAACTCCTTTTTGTTGACGGCGAGATTTCCTCTCTGCGCTCGACAAAAGTACAAAGCAATATCTTCCCGGGCTTCCCCACGGATCTCCTACCCCTTGTTGGAGTGGCCATGACCCAGGCCAATGACGTGAGCCGAATTTTTGAGTGTCTCTTCGAGGGGCGTATGGCATACCTCTATGAGCTGGAGAAGATGGGTGCGCATATCGAAGTGCTCAATTCACACCAGGCGCTCATCATCGGGCCCACCCCTCTGCGCGGACGTACGGTGGCGAGTAACGACATTCGTGCAGGGGCCGCCATGGTGCTTGCGGGTTTGTGTGCGGAAGGAGAAACGACCGTGACCGATATCCGGTACATTGAACGGGGTTACGACCGATTTGACGAAAAACTCCGTAGCCTGGGGGCAAAGATCGAACGGGTGGAAAGCTAGAGTTTTTCTTGGAGCACCGCCTTGCACGTCGCGGGGATTTCATTATCCTCTGGGGGATGCTGACATTTACATCCCTTGGCGGAGGCGCGGTACGATGTATAGATGGCGGTAAAGCGATTCTCGCTTTTCCGAGCAAACCGAGCGGAAAGGACATCAACCTGCTTTCCGTGCCGGAGGAAACCCCGCAGGAGGGCGTGATTTCCTGGCCGGGGGAGTATGACCTCGATCAGGTGGCTATTCGCGGCATCGGGCATGATGAGGGAAAGAAAGTCTCCTATTCAGTGGAGGTGGAAGGTGTGCGTTGCGCGTTCCTCTCTTCTCCTCTGCACGATTGGTCGGACCACGAGCTCGAGCTTTTGGGGGATGTTGATGTACTCTGTATTCCTGCGGATGATGTGAAGCTTGCACAGAAGATCATTGACGAGGTGGACCCGCGCGTTCTCATTCCCCTCCCCACCAAAAATGAGGACACATTCAGCGAGCTCTTACGTGTGTGTGGAGCGCAAGGCAAGGAATCTCAGGATGATTACAAGCTCAAGAGCAAGGCTTCCCTCCCCATGGAGGGGCGCGAAGTCGTCATTCTTACATCAAGGAAAGAGTGAGATCTTTCCTACCGGCATTCCCCATCCGTGTGCTCTGCAGTAGAGTGCTCTTGGGCTTTGGTCCCCGTTCGCAAGTGTCGCTCCTGTAGTTCAATGGATAGAACAACCGCGTCCTAAGCGGTGAATGTAGGTTCGATTCCTGCCAGGAGTACCACATATTCCATTCTTGCGCATCATTGCAACAATTCATGTCTCCCCTCGTTCCGTGACATGCTCTTGTTCTGCGCATCGAATGCATACTCAATCCGTTTCAGGCTTTGGTTGAAGAACATGGTACTCACGATTCTGCTTCGTATACTGAAGATCTCGTACGCCAGTTGCGTTCCTTCGTCGATCACCTCTTCTCTCACTCTCACAGGATCATGTTCCCAAAAGGTATATGCCTCATCGCAATCCCGCGTCACCTTTTCGATAATTGCAGCCGTCACACCCCTGCAGCTCACTTTAGGCTTTCTATAAGTCCGATATCGCTCTTTCTGTTCGTCGCACATGCCATCAAAACAAGACATCGCAGGTCTGACAACCTGTCGATTGTCGGTATTTTCCAGGATCGCCAAACGTAAATAATCTTCGGTGAAGACAGAGATGTTCTCCGGATGCATGCCATGCCCGGAGAGCACCTCCTTGTACTCATTCCGGATTACAGGATGCAATTGGGACAACGTCAACCTCTTCCATTTTCGTTTGGGGATGGATTGCGCAGGATCGAGAAACTGATCGCCAAATTTTTTTGCATGATCGAATGCCACTGCAACACGCCGAACCCGATCCCGAAAAGATGCAGCGAGTTCTATCGCTTTCTGAAAGGCAATAATCTGCGCATCTTCCACAATAACCTCATTGCGATAGATCTCCACTTTCGGATTGCCGGCGAAAATTCCTACATTTTGCATGAGCAAATAATATGTTATGAACATAATATAATTATATTGTAAAGTATCAATAAAATGATTGTCACTAAAATAATGATATTCAATATATCCTTTACTTAAGCTAATATATTCATATGAAAAATGACGATAAATCTGTCAGCAATATAGATATCTCTGGAATTCTCACTCAATTGGGCTACTCAACGCGGGAATCTCGCGCGTATCTTGCCGCACTGGAATTAGGGATTGCACCCGTGAGTGTTATTGCCAAACGGGCAAGCCTTAAGCGCCCGACAACTTTAGAAATCCTCAAGAAACTTTCGCAGAAGGGCATCGCAGAATTTTACATGCGGAAGAACACGCGTTTCTATTCCGTTC